>ENA-OWOZ01000086-OWOZ01000086.1-bioreactor-metagenome-genome-assembly--contig:-NODE-86-length-129964-cov-8.012426_pt1 | contig 129964 bp, 126 predicted proteins | sample MGYA00238140_ERZ651804 | MGnify/ENA primary metagenome ERZ651804 (study PRJEB26910, sample SAMN07631232) | bioreactor metagenome | isolation source: Switchgrass digestor | place: USA: Dartmouth...
TATACACCCAGATGTCCTTGCCGTCACGTACAGCCGAACGCCAAATCCACTGCACCATAACGCTGGTGGCATACTGATCCCGGTCTATGGAGATGCCATACTTATAAAAGAATGTGGTGATGTCAACCGTGGGGTAGACATTGATCAAGTACATCAGGTGTGTCCGTTTGCGGTGTTCGTTGGTCGCCCGGCAGTTGAAGGCCAGAAATGAGCTTGCGTAACCCTTTCCTTTCAGTTCATCCTGCATATTCTTATGCGTCGACCAGAGAACCTGTTCTGCCTTTGCTTTCCAGCGGTTGCGCACTACGTTTTCGGCATCCAGACGGATACGATTCAGGCGTTTTTTGTTGTCTTTTTCTTGACGGCTGCACCATCCTGCGGAAAGGAAATTAGGCTCTTTACCTTGCTCATTTAACCTGTTATCCTCCAGAATATGGATAATCTCCTTCAGGTTATACTTGGACTTGTGGCATGCGTCATTGTACTCCCCGAACTCGTATCCATTCACTCCGTTCTGGACGCCGATCAGTTCGTAAGGGATGCCGTTGTAGTCAAAGTAGTACTTCTGGAGCTGCGCATCAAACATGTATGTCAGAATGATTACTTCCTGAAAAGCATTGAAGATGGACTGATCGAACATCCAGGTCAGCTGGTTGTCTTCTGTCAGGAGGACTTTCCCGTCGTTTATAGCCTTCTTTAGAGCCGTGTAGAGACCATCTTTTCCGTAATCATCTTTGTTCCACATAAGATGACCATCATCCCCATTGGAGATAACCCCTGCATCGCGGAACAGATTGAAGTCGCTTACAGGGACATCTACAGCTTCAACAACATCGCATACTTCATCCAGAATGAGCGTATAGCCATGATTTTCAATCAACGATGCAATCTCGGGGCTGCAGCGTTTGAAAAGGGCATGGGTGCTTGCCACATTGTGCCCGCTTTCCAGAAGCGCAACGAAATTTTCAGACTTGTTGCCTGTTGGAGTATATCTCGGTTCCAGAAAGTGAAGCGCCGGACAACTGCTTTTGATCCTCTTGATTTCTTCCAGATAGGGAGTAATGTAGACGAACTTTCGCTCCGGGTTTGCGTTCATGAAGTTGATTGCAGCGGTTGTCTTTCCATGCCCCATAATTGCGTCGCATACCTTGATTTTTGCCATGTTGGTTTCCTCCTTGAAAAATGAAGACCCCCGGTTCGGCAAGTAGCAGTGCCGAAATCGGGGGCATGGTGTATGGGTTTGCTCCTTTCGAGCAGATATAATATAAGAGGGTGATGAGATTCTGTAAAGGGGATGGGTGCCCGCTGCAAGGCGTAGCTTTTCGCTCTCCGGAGAGTTACGAAGATATGCTTCGTGAAATCTTCGTAAATCCCTGATTCTGCGGGGAAAAACAGGCTTCGCCCCTAATAATAAAGTGCATACGTGCTAAAATAGTTAAGCAGTTTCATTGAGTGGTTTATGCTCAAACAGTTTGTCTTCGACCAGAAGTGGCGCATATGGGGGAATGCGCCAACCATTCTGGGAGAAGACCTGAAAAAATATAGTAGTACAATAAACGAATTGATTTTCGAATCAACATAGTGATCAACCGGACATATAGAGTTGAAGTACTAATGCATTTTTATTCCGGAAAATGCAGGATTTCAGGTCAAAAATACCCCTGTCAAGAAAATATCTGTCCTTCTCTCAAAAAGTAAGGATAATTGCTTATGTATGAAATTGCACCAAATGCAAACGGATGCACTCAAATGATAACATATGGGAATCGTGCGCCAGCTCAACGAAATCCGAAAGGGGAGACCGCGCTGATGGCCTATACAGAGGAAAGAATACAGCAAATCGTGGCAAACCAGAGAAAGTTCTTCCGCTCCGGCGTGACACTGGACGTAAATTGGAGGCTGCAGCAGCTCAAGCGGCTGAAGGCGGCCGTGCTCGCCCATGAGGAGGAGCTGGAATATGCGCTGCACGAGGATCTGGGGCGCAGCAGGACGGAGGCGTATTTGTGCGACATCGGCCCTGTCATCGTGGAACTCAACGAAACCATCCGCGGCCTGAGAAAATGGGCAAGGCCGGAGAGGCATTTCAGCGGCCTGATGTGCTTTCCCAGCACGCGCACCACGGTATACAAGATGCCCTACGGCGTCTCGCTCATCATCAGCCCGTTCAACTTCCCGGTTCTGTTGACGCTGGGCGTTCTGACGGCGAGCATGGCGGGCGGGAACACTGCGGTGATCAAGGCGAGCTCCAAGTCGGCGGCCAGCACCAGGGCGCTGCAGAAACTGATTGCGGATACCTTCCCCGAGGACTATGTGACGGTGATCGACGGCGGCCACGACGTGGCGGACCTGTGCCTTGCCCAGCGTTTTGACAAGATCTTCTACACGGGTTCCCCGGTGGTGGGCAGGCATGTGATGACGCAGGCAGCAAAGCACCTGACCTCGGTGGCGCTGGAGCTGGGCGGCGAAAACGGCAACTGGTGCATCGTCCGGAAGGACGCGAACATTTGGGACGCAGCGCGCAAGATCGCCTTCTTCAAGCTGTGCAACGCAGGGCAGATCTGCATCAACGTCAACCAGGTGGCGGTGGCGGAGGAAGTCGCGGACGCCTTCAACGAGGCGCTCAAGCAAGAATTCATCCGGCAGATCGGCGAAAAGCCGGAGGAAAACGAGGAGTACCCGAAGCTCATCAACGACGCGGCCTACGAAAAATGCCAAAAACGCGCGGAGCAGTACAGGGACAGGGTCATCTTCGGCGGCACGGGAAACCCGCAGGCGCGCAGGTTCGCCCCGACGATGATCTACCCCGTCGGCATCGACGAGGAGATCGTGCAGCGCGAGCTGTTCTGCCCGCTATTGCCGATCGTACCTTTTCAGGACGCAAAGGTCGACCGGCTGCTGGAAACCATCGCAGAACGGGAACACCCGTTGGCCATGTACGTCTTCACCAGCGACATGAAATGGGCAAAAAAGGTCATGTCCACGCAACAGTACGGCGGCGGGTGCATCAACGAGGTGTGCATCCACATGATGGTCAAGGGCGTGCCCTTCAACGGGGCAGGCCACTCGGGAATGGGCGCGTACCACGGCGAGTGGGGCTTTCGGGAGTTCACCCACCCGACCACGGTGCTGCAGGGCAGGACGCGCTTCAACCTGCCGCTGCGGGAGCACCCGTATTCCGGCAAGCACGAAAAGCGGAAAATGCGGCTGCTGAAGCTGTTCGAACGATAATATGAAAGCTTCGGAGCCGGATAACCCTTTGCGGAGAATGCTGCGCAGGTGAAATGCCTTTCGGAAAAGGCGCAGCCGCCTGAAGTCGAAGCATGGAAGTGGGGCACGAAGTGATGCAACAACGGCGTGTGCGCTGGTTGAACGCCCAAAAGGAGAGATAGCTTAAAAAGGACCGGAGGGGGTGAAGACGTCAAACAATACCCATCTGACGAGGGAACTGGCCATCAGGCTGATCCGCGCCCAGGAAGTGCCCTGCCCCAAATGCAAAAAAAGCATACTGGCTTCCAGATACACGCACAAGAACCGGAATGTTGTGTTCAAATGCCCCAATTGCGGGGAAGTGTACCATCCCTGCAAGATGATTTAGTGGCCTGCCGCGCCAGAAAGTATCCTGATTCGCCGTTTGGCTGCAGCGACGGAGCATGGGCATTGGACGTTCCAATTCTTCTGCAAAGAATTGCGGAAAAACCGGATAAATGGTCATCGCCTTCCTGAAGGAAGGCTTGCCTTTGAAGAAGGTCGCCCCATCGACCGGCGCGCTGCGCCCGGAATACCCCTGCAAGTTCAGCGGCAGGGCGGATCCCTCAAACTGATAATGCCGCGCAGCCCAGCCGGCGCGGCGCAAGGCCTAAAGCTCAACTTGCACCCCGTCTTCCACTGGGATGCCGCCCGCGAGTCCTGCGATGAGGCTCGCATCCTCGCTGTGCACGCAGGCGATCCTCTTGGGGCGGACGTTCTGGATGAGCTTTTGGATCTGACCTCTGTCCGCATGGCCGCTGGTGTGGATGTACCGCGGCGTCACCCCGCTGCTTTGGAAGAACTCCAGAAGAGCCGCTGTCTGCGGCTCCTTTTCGTACCCGCGCCACATGGAGAACACCAGCGCATCCCTGTAAATGCGCGTTCCTTTCTTGGCGAGAATCTTCAGCATGTCTGCCATGGTGGGACGCAAAAACACCACGGCATTCGGGAACTGGGCGATCTTCTTATAGGACACGGCTTTCAGCTCGCTGAGATACTGCCTGGCGATGCGGTCATACGCCCTGTCTGGAAACTCGAAGGGAATCCACACAAAGCCGTAAGGCGCGGCGAGATCCCCGTTCCCGGTTCGCTCCATCAGGAACTTCATGAAAATGTCCTGCAGGACAGGCCGGTCTCCAGCCGCCCGCATCACCGAACGCACGCGGGGAAAATTGGCGCTGGACTGCAGCACGAACACCCGGCCGCTTGTCTTCTCCATGACCTCACGCAGGGCGCGTTCCACCGCTTCCTCGTCGGCATACGCCTGACCGTCCCGCGTCAGCATGGTGCCCTCGCAGATTAACAGGTCAATGCCGTCGACTGGAACGTCTGCGGCGACCTTAAAGTCGCCGGTGTACAGAAGCGCCTTTCCGCCGCCCCGGACGAGGAACATCATCGCGCCATCGGCGGAGTGCTCCACCCGGATGGGTAAAACTTCCATGCCGCCTGCCGAAACCGCTGTGCCTTCCCGCAGGATGTGCGTCTCCCGGGCGGCGGTGCGCAGCGGCCTGCCCAGAAACTCGTCCATCGCGTCCATGAAGACAGCGGTTTCGGGCGAAGTGTAAAGCTTCACCGAGGGCGGCAGCCTGTCCAGCAGGCCCGCGTGGTCGCCGTGGTGATGGGTGAGGAACACCGCGTCCACTTTGCCGATGCGCGCCATGTCGAAGTCGTCCTCCTTCGCCTTGCCGCCGATTTCGGGCAGCAGGGCGCCGCAGTTCAGCAAAACGGCGGTCTCTCCCAGCGCAATCCTGATGATATTGCCGCCAATATGGTCCTTTCCCCTCAGAATTTCAACGAGCATGTCTGAAAGTCTCCTTATATCGGTAGTGGTGTTTCGCGCATCATCAGTGTCATCCGCCGGATTGGCGGGCAGACCGCTGCGCCGCTGAGCCGCGTGCTGGAGCGCGCCGCTTTCTGCCCCAGCTTCGGGAAGGTCTTTGCGCGCCATGCGGGGAAGGCTTCCGTGAAGCAGGCCGCGCGGCGGATGGACCCGGATACCGTTTCCCGAAGGAACGCCGCGCTGCTGGCGCAGGATGCCGAAAAGCCAGCTTTTTATGGGATCGCGTGCAGCGGCGGAGCGGTTTGACGCACGATGGCGCATCAGGCGGCATCCCGCACGTAAAAAAGGGAAGGGGAGCGCGGACGCCAGACAGCGCGCCCGCATGCAAAAGAAGACACAAGAAAGGCAGCATTCCACGGCAACTGCCATGGAATGCTGCCAAATCAGCTGAGAAAACGCATGGGACACGGTTTTGGCTGCGTCAGCCAGATCATCCGAAGACGACGACGGCCGCCTTGTTCTTGATCCGCAGAAGGAGCGTTTCAATGATGCGGAAGTAGTGGTTCAGGTTCCTGGTCTCAAGATACGAGGTGATCATGTCCTGCCCGATGACCAGATCCACGTTATGCGGCTCGGCGCAGACCAGTACCGCCTTTTCGCCCTTGAGCACCGGCGTCTGGAAGATGTTTCCGTTCAGCAGCCGGCTGACGCGCTCGTACTCCGTTATGCCGGTGCCGGGCTGGATCCGCTGCAGCTTCACGAAGAGCTTCGGGCTGACGACCAGCGCCTTTCTGCCCACGATGCCCTTCTCGAGAAAACTCGCCAGACCGGCGGAAATGTCCCCAAAGGGGTTTTCGCCCTCGCTCCAGTCGGAAAGGGGGAACCTCGTCACGCCCTCGTCGGTCACAAGGCCCTTGCAGCCCAGTTCGTCGTTGCCGTAGAAGATGAACTCGTCCTCCTTCAGCGCGGCCTGGGAAGCGGCCTGCACCACCGGGGAGAGATCCACCGGAAGGCCCATCTGCTCGCTGAACTCCAGATCCCGCCACAGGAGCGAGAAGTCCTGGTTGAGCAGGGGAATCTGGCAATAGGTCCTGCCCTTGATGACGGACACGCAGCCCTCGGTCTCCTCCAGCTCGCACAGGTTGTCCACCTGAATGCTCTGGATGCCCGCGCCTAAGGGGCCGTAAATGCTGATAAACCTTCTTCCGGTCAGGATCTGCTTTGCCGTGGAAACGACGGCGTCGTCAATGTCCTTCCAGAGGTCAGCGGAAATCGGAGAACCGTCTCTTGACAGAAAATCCATCACAAATCCTCCTTACTTGCTTTCGATCAGGCTGCCGACGGTGGTTTCCGCCTTGTCGGCCTTGTCGGAAGGCGCGGCGATGTTCAGCTGCTCCAGCATCTCCTTGACTTCCTGCTCGCCCTCGGCGAAATGCTCCGCCTCCTCGGGGTCCAGGTGGCGCAAAAGGGTCATCAGTTCGCCAATGTGCGCCTTTTCCTCGTCCCGAATGTCTGCCAGCACCTTTTTCGCCAAAGGATCGTCGGTTGCCTGCACATGCGCGTCATACAGGAAAATGGCCTCCAGCTCTCCCACGATATCGACCCTGATTGCCTGTATCAATTCTTCCTTGGTCAGTTTTCTCGGGACATTGCCCGCAAACGGATTCGCCAAACTCGCCATACTTGATCCTCTCCTTTCCGGTCTGCTTGATCGATAATCCTATTATATCACTTTTTTTGACAATTGTAATGAAAATATTCATTTTCAGGATGCGCATGAGAGTCCCTTGAACGCCCTTTGAGGGTCAGTGTTCCCAAACGGACTGATTTTTACCGCAAACGGCAAAACCGCCCGCCTGCCGCAGGCCGCTTTTCCCAAAGACCGCGATTGCGGTTGAACCATGTGCAAACGCCCGCAACGCGCTCATCGGAACCCGCGTTTTAAACGCAAGGGAAAAAAGCGCTTTTGCCCTTCGTGCCAAAGAGGGGCATTCATGGCGTCATGCCGGCGCTTGGCAGGGGATGGCGCGAACCGAACCAGGCAGCGCGCTCTTCGCGTTCAGCCTTTTATGGCGAGCGCCGGATGGTCGCTCATCGGTCGGCGTTTCGGAACTTGCGAAAGCCCATCTTTTTTTCAGGAAAGCAGTACGAGCAGAAACACTCCGTTGACGTTCAAACTGACGTCACCTTTGCGATCGCTCCCCTTCGCAGCAACCGCCACCAACGTGGACCTGGGTTCATCGTACATCGTCATGAACCATAGGGTTTTGTCCAGTCAATGGCAGCAGAGGATTGCTCAAATCACCTTCACCGCAGTGTTCGGCGCGAGGAGCTTGAAAATCTCAAACACGTTGATCTTCTCCGGCGAGCTTGCAAAGGAGGAATCCCGGAACACCGCGCGAAGGGGCTGCCTGTTGGCGATTTCCCGCACCACGCTTTCGGGAACATTCTCATCAAAGCAGGCGATGAGGTCGCCGCCGTTATAGGTGTGAACGGTGCAGCCTTCGATTTCCTCCCAAGTGTGCGGCAAAGAGAGGGAAAGGCCCCACTCAAGAAGGCAACCGAACAGCAAATCGAGGCCTGTGCGGTCGGGCTTGATGTTATCCTCCATCAAAGTGAGCAGCCCTTGGGAATAGTCGGCCGGCGCGTAGTACACGTCGTTCATGTTGGAGCTGTCCAGCTTGAACACGCGAAAACCGGTGTCCAGGTCCTGCGCCGCAGGCCCCGCTTCCGCCTTGATCGTGTCCCCCGCGCGGCGGATGCGCTCCTTGCCGATTTCGCAAATGTTCGAATAGCCCGCCTTTGCCGCTTCGGTGCCCTCGGCGCACACTTCGGGCAGCTGCACCATGATGAACTTGCGCTTTCCGCCGTCCTCGGCGTTGAGCTGCATGACGGCGTGGGCGGTGGTGGCGGAGCCGGAGAAGAAGTCGAGCACGGTGAAGTCCTTCCCGTTCACCAGCCGCATCAGCTGCATGATGAGCTCGGGGGGCTTGGTGTATTCGAACACCCGGCTTCCCATCAGCGCGTCGAAGGCCTTCTTGGCGTTGTCGTTGGAGTACTTGTTGTCGGTGAACTCCAGTGTGGACAGGGGCTTCGTGCGGTCGATGCGCACGACGCGGTATTCCCCGCCGACTTTCTCGATGGCGGCCTTCTGATAGGTCTTTGTGTAAATGCGGGGCCGTCCGCCGCCCCGGTGCACCTCGATGAACCCGTTGGCGAGGCCAAAGGCAAAAAGCTCCCTGCTCCACCGCCACGCCCAGTCCGCGCGGCCGTGGATGCCCTGCTGCCGGCGCTTCCACGCCTCAGCGTCCCCGCCGGGGTAAAAGACTTCCCCGTCCAGCTCGATGGGGTAGTCCAGGGACGGCACATACCCCAGCGAGTCGTAGTCCAGCGTCTGGTTCGCCTTGTAATAGCCGCGCTCCTCGAAGTATTCGTCCCTGTTGCAGAATCCGCTGTCGTCGTGCAGCACGCCGACCAGGTCAACAAGGCTGCTGTTTTTGGCGTACAGCAGGATGCAGTCGTGGTTCTTGGCAATGGCCTCCGAGGATTTTCCGCCCTTTTTGGTGACGCGCGGAAACTCGGCCAGGTAGTTGCTCTCGCCGAAGACCTCGTCGCAGATTTTGCGCAGCTGGGCGCTTTCGCGGTCGTCGATGTGGATGAAGATTACGCCGTCCGGTGTCAGGAGATTGCGCGCCAGCACGAGGAGGGGATACATCTCGGAACACCAGCGGGAATGGTAGCGGGGGTTGGTTCTGCTGTTTTCCCGAAAGTTCCGGTTGCCCTGCTCGTCGAACATGCCCGCCGCCTCCTGGTATTCCTCGGCGTCCATTTCGAACCTGTCGCGGTAGACGAAGCGGTCGTTGCCGGTGTTGTACGGCGGATCAATGTAAACCATCTTGATGCTGGCAAGGCAGCTTTCCTGCAGCAGCTTGAGCACGTCCAGATTGTCGCCCTCAATGTACAGGTTCTTCGTGGTGTCCCAGCTGCGGCTGCCGGTGCTGCAATAGGGCTTTTTGGTGCTGTCCTCGCCCGTGGGGGCGGTCTCATCCTCGATGACGGGGCGCAGCGTTTTGCGAATCGGCCTTCCCGCCTCTGCGATGGCGGCGCGCTTGCCCACCCAGGTGAACTCATAGGCTTCGTCCGCAAAAACGTCCTCCCCCACATAGGCGCGCAGAAGGTCCACGTTCACCCGGCCTTCCGCCACCACGCCGGGGAAGAGCTCGGCAAGCCTTTTCAGGTTTTCGGCGGCAAGGTCGCGGGTTTCAAAGCGCATTTTATCGGCGTTGCTCATCGGTTCTCCTTTGCGTCGTGATGTGACAGATGTACTCAGAATATGTTAATGCTTTTTCCGGTTTTAAGCAATCAGCCTGCGCTTCTTCTGGATTCCAGCCTCGCGCCGAAGGGGCGGAAAAAGGGAGGGATTCGCGAACATGGGGCGATGGGCACTTTTTATGGTACAGCAAGGCGTGTATAATGAAAAAAACGCACTTCCATCACCCGGTTCAAGCGCCGCGCGAGAAAACCGCCTCTTTCTTTTCCCTCAGTTCTGGCATCAAAGGAGGATGAAGCCGTGAACAAGGCATTTTCGGGATTCCCTTTTACGAAGAACTGGCGGTCAGGCTCCTCTCCTACGACAGCCGGCGGGATGAGCTCTTTGCCCTGATGAAAAGGCTTTCCGAGGAGCACCCGCTGATGCGCTGCCTCCACTTCGGGCGCGATGATTGGTGGGAGCCGCGCGGATACCGCATCGACCCATTTTCGGTGATGGGCGTGCTCAACCGCGGCACGATGGACGCCAACCGCATGGTTCCTTGCCGGCGCCGTGGTGCAGGGACAGGGTCAAGTAGTCCGTTGAAAACGGAGTTCAGGTTGGTCGAGCACCGGAATGCCGTCAAAGCTCTGGGGCACCGGCGTTCGCACGCTGAAGGCCTGAGAAACACCGGTCATCATCGTTAAAGACTTCGGGGAGCGAAACGGCCATCGCGCTGCTTTTCCCAATGGAAAAGGTGTTCGAGAGCTTCGTCGCCGCCAAGCTGAAACAGCATGCAGGCGCCCTCGTGCGGGTGCAGGACGGACGGTACAGCCTGTTCGGCGCGCCCCGCCGCGCCTTTTGCCTGCGGCAGGACATCGTGCTGGAGAAGGAAAAGCGCGTGGTCGTGCTGGACACCAAATGGAGGCTCCTTTCCGACCAGGCCCCGCATTTCGGCATTTCGCATGTATTAGATGTACGCCTATGCCAAGAAGTACGGGGCGGAACGCGTGGTGCTGCTGCGCCCCCGCTCGGGCGCCGTCAGCAGGAAGGACATCTGGTATCGCCCTGACGACGGGGCGATGTTGCAAATCGCGTTTTTGGACCTTCTGGACGCGGACGCCAGTGCGCGCAAACTTCTTGCGGAGGTATGCTGAATGTTTGAATCCCTGACCAGACACATCGACCGGATCGAAAAGTGCGGGTCCTTTGGCACGTGGCAGGTGGACCGCACGAGCAAGGGCACGCTGGAAGACCCGATCCAGCTCCCCTTCGTGGATTATGGAAAGGCAGTCCTTTCGTTCGAGAAAGACTTTCTGCGCTTTGTGCGCGAACACCCCGAGTTCGGGCTGAGCAGCTATTACGCCATTCTGGGAAAAAACGGCCTTGCCTGGGAGTACGACACGATGAAAAACGCCGACGTCGACGCCCTTGACGCCCAGTGCGTGCTGGCCCTCATCACCGGCGCTTTCCGGGCGGAGCGCTTCAGCGAAGGGGCGCTGCTAAGTTTTTTCAAGGACGGCTGCATCCTGAAGTGGCTGAAACGGCTCAAGGCGCTGGACGATGCCGAATGAATCAAACTCTTGCGGCGCCGGCGCGAAAAGGCCGCGAGCTTTCAGAAGGTCATAAAAAAACAGAAGGGTATTATGGACAGGTTCGAGGAAGGGCTGAAGATCATCGAGGAACGGTGCGGAAACGGGAAGGACAATGTGATCTCCCTGGCAACCATCGCGCTGGAGCGGGGGGAAACGGGCGCCCCGCGGCCGTACGTGAGGGAGGTGGACGCGCTGTACGAGGATGGCGCGTTCTACGTCACCACCTGGGCAAAGTCCGCCAAAATGCGGCAGATCGCGCAGAATCCCGAAGTGGCGTTCGCCGTTAACGACCAGTGGTTTTCCGGCAACGGCATCGGCGAAAACCTCGGCTGGTTGCTGGACCCGAAAAACGAGGAACTGCGGGCAAAGCTGCGCAAAGCGTTCGAACCGTGGTACGACTTCGCCAACGACGAGCAGGATGAAAACTGCGTCATCCTCGCCATCCGCATCACGAGGGCGACGGTGATAGTGGACCACGGCGCCGAGCGGTATGATCTGGACTTCACTAAAAGGGCGGAAGGCCGGGAATACAGGCTGCTGTGACGGAAGAACGGCGGCGCAGCCGTCAGCGCGCGCCGCATGCGCCTTTTCAGCGGAAAGTCCGCCTGATTTTGGCGGACTTTTTGCGTGTTTCTCAAATGCGGTTTGCAAAGGCCGGCACAGCCTGTCTTCGTGCCCGGCGCAGATTTTCCGGCGGTCCCGGCGTCAGCGGCAGAACTGCCGGATGATGCCGCAGGTCATCACGTCGGCCATTTTCAGCGCCTGAGCCTGGATTTCGTCGTACTGCGCGATGCTGCGCTCGTACTCACCGCTCAGGATCTGCACGGCCTCGTTCTCGGTCATGCGCAGATGGTCGAACAGCAGCTTCTTCCAGCGCCGCTCGCACCAGAACGGGTTGATGCAGGCGAAAAAGCGCGCGATGCTCTCGGCGTTGGCATACCATTTTTTGCGCTGCCGTTCCACTTCGGCGTTGTCGCCTGCCTTCGCCGCGTTCACCAGCTGGGCGGCGATGAGCAGGTGTTCGGTGAACAGCCTTTCAAACTTCTTCGCCTTCTGTTCGCCATAAAGCGGGCAGAGCAGCCTGGCAAAATCCTTCGGGTTCTGCAGCAGCCGCTGTGTCACAAAGGGCAGGTCGGCCAGTGTGAATGCGGTGCTGACGATGAAAAACCGCGTCCAGAGCACGTGCTCGATCCACAGCCGCCGTATGGTCTCCGATAGCTGGGCGCGGCACAGCCTGCGGCAGCTGCCAAAATGAAAGACGGACAAGGAAACGAACCTCCTTTTTCAGAATTAGCGCGAGCGCAGGAGGCTGCAGGGCGCATCGTCCACCTGATGTGCTTCGCTACGATAGCATATGACAGACCGCATACAGGTGCGCGTTGCTGCATATAGTTTCTTTTTTGGTTTTTTTATGGTAATATATGGAGGTAGCAAAGCTGGAGTTACTACAGGTTTGCTTGGGAGGATGAAATGACCAAATACAGCGTCAGCGATGTGGCGCGGGTTCTCGGGCTGACGCCCAGCGCTCTGCACTATTTCGAAAGGGAAAAGCTGATTTCCACCAACAAGGAGGAAAACGGCCGACGTTATTACGTGATAGGCGACGTGTTTCGGCTGCTGTCCTACTACAAATACCGTTCCATGGGGTTCCGCTTCAAAACGGTGGTCAAGCAGTTCGGCGGGGAAAACGACCGAAAGCTCATCGAGGCCAGGGTGCGCCGCCAGAAGGAGGACGCGCTCGCCAAGGCGGCGTATTACCAGAACCTGGCGTCCTTCATCGACGAGCACCTGGAAGGCATCCTGCAAATCGACCGCCTGCAGGGCAGTTATGAGTTTGCGCGTTCGCCGGAAGTGCTGCTTTTGTACGATCCGGAAGGGGGGTGGATCTCCAAGGACAAAAAGGCGCAGGACGTGGCGGAAAAGTGGGTGAGCGCCATGCCCGCCACCAGGCTCTCGGTGATGCAGGACGAGAGCGGCCCGATGTTCTGCTACAGCGCGACGCCCCGGAACGCCGAGCTTCTGCAGCTGCCGCTGGAGCTGCAGGTGCGGCATCTGGAGGCGACCTCCTGCCTGCATACCATCGTCGCGGCGGGCAACGATTTTCCCGAAAACCCCGGCCAGGTGTTCGACGAGCCCCTCGCGTACGCGCGCTCCCGCGGCTTTGAGGTAAACGGCACGTGCTGGGGCACCGTGCTCTTGGTCGAGGTCTCGCCCGCTTCGGAACTCAAGCCCTTTGTCGAGGTGTGGGTTCCCATCCGCTAGCAAAAAGTACAAGTTTGTGAAAAAACTACTTGAACCTATAGCAACTATATATTCTATAATTATGGCATGGATGCACACCGGTGCCGCAATTCGGCCGCAATGCATCCACATCACAATGACAGTGAAGGAGGAAGCAATGAAAAAGTTTCTTTCTGTGCTGCTGGTGTTCTCCATGCTGTTCATGGCAGTAGGATGCACCACCACCACTACTCCGGAAGACACGAAGGCTCCGGAGAGCACTCCGGCTCCCGAAGCGGCTGCCTCGCTCTTCAAGGCGGGCGAGTACACGGCTGCCGCCGCCGGCATCAACGGCGACGTGACCGTGAAGGTCACCTTCTCCGAGGATGCGATCACGAACATCGAGATCGTCTCCCACAACGAGACCCCCGGCGTGTCGGATGCCGCTCTGACCACCCTGCCGGAGACCATCGTTGAGAAGCAGTCCCTGAATGTGGACACCATCACCGGCGCGACCTATTCCTCCACCGCGGTGCTGACCGCTGTTGAGGACTGCATCCGTCAGGCGGGCGGCGAGGAAGCCGTCGCCAAGTTCAAGAGGGCGGTCCTTGAGGACGTCGAGGTCGAGGACAAGACCTACGAGGCTGACGTCGTCGTCATCGGCGCCGGCGGCGCCGGCATGGCCGCTGCCGTCACCGCCAACCAGGCTGGCAAGACCGTCGTCGTCATCGAGGCTTCCGGCGCCATGGGCGGCAACACCATCCTCTCCGGCGGCGCGTTCAACGCCAGCAACGACGATTACGTGCCCCTGACCCAGATGAGCGAGAGCTATGCCAACTCCGTGAAGCAGGCGCTCTCCGAGACCCCCATCAACGAGGAACACGCGAAGCTCATCGAGGCCGTGAAGAAGGAGTACGAGGAGTACCTCGCCTCCGGTTCCACCGCCCTGTTTGACAGCGTGAACTGGCACATCCTGCAGACCTGGCGCGGCGGCGACTACGAGGCCGACCTGAAGCTGGTCAAGACCCTCTGCGAGAACGTGTGGGACGGCCTTGAATGGCTGAAGTCCCTGGGCATGCAGTTCCTGGACGGCGAGTTCACCGTGACCGGCGGTCTGTGGCCCCGCGCGCACAAGCCCGTCGAACCCGTCGGCACCGGCTTCTTCAAGACCTATCAGGCCTATGTGGACAGCCACGACGGCATCACCATGGTGTACAACTCCACCGCGAAGGAACTGATCGTCGAGAACGGCCGCGTTGTCGGCGCGAAGGGTGAAGCTGCCGACGGCAGCAAGTTCGTCGCGAAGGGCAAGGCCGTGGTTCTGGCCACCGGCGGTTTCGCCCGCAACGTTGAGCTCCGCCAGAAGTACAACGCCGAGATCAACAAGTGGCCCTCCCTGGACGAGAAGATCCTCTCCACCAACGCTCCCACTGTGAACGGCGACGGCATCTTCATGGCGACCGCCGTGGGCGCCGCGCTCACCCAGATGTACAACATCCAGCTGCTGCCCCTGGGCGACCCGAAGACCGGCGCGCTCTCCGGCAACATCGAGCATGACGTTGAAACCCGTATCTTCGTCAACAAGGAAGGCAAGCGCTTCGTCAACGAAGGCGGCCGCCGCGACGACATGACCCTCGCGCTGTTCGAGCAGACCGACCGCACGATGTTCATCGTCATGGACAGCGACACCTATCCCACCGGCGAAGAACTCAACAACTTCGGCGAAACCGTCAACTCCCTGGTGGCTGCCGGCCGCGCCTACAAGGCCGACACCCTTGAGGAGCTCGCCGAGAAGATCGGCGTGCCCGCCGAGAACCTCGTCGCCAGCGTGACCGAGTTCAACCGCTACTGCAAGGGCGGCGACAAGGAAGGCCAGGTGGACGAGTTCGGCCGCACCCTGTTCTCCACCCCCATTGACACGCCTCCGTACTACGCTGCGGCCCGCGTGCCCACCGTGCACCACACCATGGGCGGCGTGGTCATCGACGAGAACTGCCACGTGCTCAATGAGAGCGGCAGCATCATCCCCGGCCTGTACGCCGCGGGCGAAGTCACCGGCGGCATCCACGGTTCCAACCGCCTGGGCGGCAACGCGCTGGCTGACACCGTCGTGTTCGGCCGCATCGCCGGCAGGAACGCCGCCGCTGAGTAATCAGGGGCACACAAAAACCGAAGAGGGGCCTGATGGCCCCTCTTTTTTGCGCTTTTTGCCCGGCCGGATGTCTTTTTATCGCGCGGTGGGCCCTGCCTTTTGATGCAGGACCGCGGCAGAACGGCGTGTTAATTATCGAACAAAAAGGAGAAAGCCGAATACAGCGACATGATACGACAATACGAGTGCGCGAAAAAGCAAAGCATGATTATTGACTGTAATTATACAACCGTGCTATAATTTAACACAGAATTGAGGAACATCGCCCCATAGAACTGTTCACAATCCTAGCGATTTTATCCTGTCTATACTGGTCATTCTATCGCAATCCTGTGAAATTCAAACGATTCCGGCGCCGCATCCGCTTTGGCAGCGGTGAAGGTGCTGGATCTCATACGAGGGAGGTAAACCATCATGGTAGTTTTCACGCAGGCCCAGGCTGAAACAGTCGTGAAGACGATGGCGAAGGTCGCCATCGACAACGAGCAGTGGTTCTCCGAACTGGACGGCGTCATGGGCGACGGCGACTTCGGCACGTCCCTGGCGACGGGCTTCCGCGCCATCCTCAACGGCTGGGACGAGTTTGACAAGTCCTCCATCGGCGCCACGCTGCTCAAGTGCGCCACCGCCATCACGGCGAATGTGGGCGGCTGCTCGGGTCCCGTCTGGGGCACGCTGTTCATGCGCATGGGCATGAAGCTTCGCGGCAAGACCGAAGCCACGCTGCAGGAAGTGATCGACGGGCTGAAGTCCGCCATGGAAGGCATCATGCAGCGCGGCGGCGCCCACCTTGGGGACAAGACCCTTCTCGACGCGCTGGACGCCATCGTCAAGAGCAACGAGGCATCCCTTGAAGCAGGGGACGATTTGGCCGCCACGCTGAAGAAGGCCACCGACGCCGCCGTGGAAATGCGCGAAATCTCCAAGCCCTGGGTTGCAAAGCGAGGCCGCCAGTCCTTCACGGGCGACCGCAGCGCCGGTACCTATGACCCCGGCATCGTGGCCGTGGGCGAGATGATGAAGGCCATCCAGGCGGCGCTTTCCTGACGAAAAAAAACCGCCGGCGAAGAACGGCGGAAGGCGGTTTGAGGTTTGACGGAGCGTCTCATAAACGGGTCAGCGATGACACGTTTCAAGCCAACAAAGCACTGAAAGGAGCGCATCATGAAGAAATTCCTGAACGATCCCCAAACCTTCGTAAAGGAAATGATCGAGGGCGTCTACCTGGCGAACCCCGGCAAGTACATTTACAAGCCGGAGTTCAACATCCTTGCGCGGAACGACATCCCCAAGGACAAGGTCGCCATCATGCAGGGTTCCGGTTCCGGCCACGAGCCCGCGCATATCATGTGCGTCGGCAAGGGCATGCTGGACGCCGCCTGCCCCGGCAACGTGTTCGCAGCGCCTCCCATGGACTATGTTTATGAGTGCACCAAACTGATCGCCACCGATGCCGGCGTGCTGCACATCATCAACAACTATCAGGGCGACCGCATGAGCTGGGATATGGGCCGCGAGATGGCGGAGGCCGAGGGCATCAAGATCGGCACCGTCATCGTGGACGACGACGTGTCCGTCCAGAACAGCCTTTACACCGTCGGCCGCCGCGGCGTCGCGGGCAACTTCTTCGTCATCAAGTGCTGCGGCGCTGCCGCCGAGCGCAGGAAGACCCTGGAGGAGGTCGTCGAGATCGGCAAGAGGGTCAATGCCAACGTCCGCACCATGGGCATGGCGCTGACCGGCTGCATCCCGCCTGCGAAGGGCACCCCCATCTTCACCCTGGCGGACGACGAGATCGAAATCGGCATCGGCATCCACGGCGAGCCCGGCCGCAGGCGCGACAAGTTCAAGCCCGCCAACGAAATCGTGGACGAACTGTTCACCGCCGTTTACGAGGATCTGCCCTTCGCCTCCGGCGACAGGGTGGCCGTGATGGTCAACGGCATGGGCGGCACCCCCATCAGCGAGCTGTACCTCCTGTACGGCATCGTGGCGAAGAAGTGCGCCGACAAGGGGCTCACCATCGTCAAGAACTACGTGGGCAACTACTGCACCAGCCTCGAAATGCAGGGCTTCTCCCTCACCATGCTCAGGCTGGACGACGAGATGGAGACCTACCTCAACGATCCCGCCGAGATCGCCATCCGCGTGTTCTGATGCCGTTCTGGCTGTCCGCCTGCGTCGCCTGAATGGGGCGCACGCGGTAACGATACCCGCGGGAAAACCTCCCCGCGGCGGGAAAACAGCGGCAGATTCCGGGCTTTCCGGAACCTGCCGTTTCTTTTTGCTTCTGGCGCTTGCATCGCGGGAAATGCTGCAGAGCCGGATCACTCGACGGGAACGTCAAATCCCTGTTCCCGCATCTTGCGCAAATACCCCATCAGCTCTTTGCGGGAGTTCACCCCAAGCTTGTAGTAGATGCGCTTGTTGTGGGTCTTGATGGTGTTGATGGAAAGACAGAGGATCTGGGTGATTTCCTTCGCGTCGTACCCCTGCACATACAGGTTGAACACCGCCTTTTCCGCCCGGGAAAGGGTTTGGAACTTCTGCATGAACTCAGCGAACATCGCCTCGGCCTCGGCGTCGGGCCTGGGGCGCGCGTCGGGGGCGGCTTCGGGCTTTGTGCGCTCGGCGTCCCGCTCGGAAAGGAAGGCGAACAGGTCGTCGATTTCCTTGATGTTCGTCCTTGTGTACTCCGCCAGCCCCCTGATTTTGACCTGGTCAATGCCGTGAAGCACCGGCGCGAGGTAACGGCTGCTGATCAGCGACGCCGCCAGCACGCTCAGCACCAGCAGCATCGCCAGCAGCACCAGGATGGGGACATTTCGGCGCATCGCGTAAAGGCGCAGATCTCCCTCGGGCATCAGAACGGCGACCGCCCAGTCCTCACCGTGGATGGCGCCTTTGGGGTAAAGCCGGATGTTCTGGACTAGGCCGCAGGTGCGAAAACCGGGGGATTCGAAGACCGTCAGGCCGCCCAGCTGCGAAACCGCAGCCATGCGCCCGCCCGAAAGGAACTCGTCTCCGAAGCTGCCGGCGAACATGGCGCCGTCCAGATCCAGCGCGCCGTTTTCCGACGGCGCCAGCAGGGCGAACACCCGCCCGTCCCCAAAAGTGCTGGGCGCGTGCTGCAGCTTGAACAGCATGGCGTTGACCTCAAAGCCGCAGACGCCCAAAGGTACTCCGTCCGACGACACGATGGGCACGCTCAAAAGCATCGCCTCCTCGTAATCGCCCGAAAGGACGGATTTTGGGCTCCAGTAATACAGGCGGGAAAGGCTTAAGCTTTCCTCGGCGCCCCGCAGGGCGGTGTGGAAGAAATCCCCCGGCTGGACGGCAAATTCCAGTTCCCACTGGGGCAGCATGTAAATGCCGCGCTCCCGGGCGATGGCGACCGGTCCCCGCAGGCAGTGAATGGAGGGGTTGGAGCGGTAAACGGCGTTGGGCTCCATGTTGCGCAGAAACACCCCCGCGCGGGAGCGCTCCGCGCTGTCAAGCGCGGGGTTCACCGTGGCGTTGAGGACGCAGAAGGCCGCGCTGGCGGCGTTTTTCTCCAGGGCGAAGAGCAGGGGGTCCAGGCAGCTATCCAGCACCGCCTCCAACAGTTCCGGATGCCGGACAAGGCCGGCGGGGGGGATGTTGCGCTGTTGCAGCTCCGCTTCGATGATGCCGCCGAGCTTTTCGGACAGCGCCACCCCCTCGACGGACAGCGTGCCGTAGCCGTTTTCCAGGTGCCCGGCGATATGGTGAAGCTCATTCTCCAGAAAAATGCGGCTTTCCGTCAGCCCGAGGGAAAACACCCCGGTGGTGAACAGCACCAGCAGCAGCGCCAGCATGATGGCAAAGAGAAAGAGCAGCAGAAAGAAAAAGAGGCGCAGGCGCAGCGAGTAACCGTACCTGCCCGAACGCACCTCAAAGATAAACGCCTTCAGTTTTTGCAGCCGTTGCCTCATGCCTTTATCCCGTTTCTTTGCCCGCCGCGCGGCAGTGCCGCAAGCGCCCGCCTCCCGTCAGCGCAAAAAGCCGCCCAGAAGATCGGCGCACACCGCTTCGGGGTCTTCCCCCAGCAGCACCCGCTGCCGCCCGCTCCGCATCGCCTGCCGGATGCCCTTTTCGTACGCGTCAGCAAGGGCAGCGGCGTTCTCGGCCTGCGGCGCGACGATGAAGTCGTACCCCTCGTGCATCAGCACGGCGGTTTCCAAAAGCTTTTTGACGGACGGATTGTCCACCGAAGGGATCTCCTGGGCCATGGCGGTTTCAAAGGCCTCCAGCGTTACCGGAAGATAGCCCGTGGACGCCACGAACCGCATGTTCTGGGAGGGGCTGGTGAACCACTTCAAAAACAGCGCCGCCGCATATTCCTTTTCGGGGGTGGATCTGGCGACGATCATGCCCGCCCCGCGCTGAAGGGCGATGTTTCTGCCCCCGGAAAAGACCGGGTAGGGCAGCACGTCGTACTCCACCTGTTCCTTGGTGTTGTCCGGATAGGTGACGGTGTCCCCGTAAAAGAGGATGCCGGCGGTGGACCCGAGGGAGCAGACGATTTCCCCCGTGCGGGAAAGGTCGGATGAGTAGCCGTCCGTCACCGCGAAGGCGCCCGTCAGCGCGGGGAGCACCGAAAACTCCCAGACCCGCCGAAAGGCTTCGCTCTCTGTATGCAGCCCCGTTTCGCCCGCAAAGGGCTCGCCCAGCTGCGCCGCGCCCACCAGAGCCACGTTGAACCAGGAATCGGCGGTGAAAAAGGACTTCCCGTCGCCAGCGACGTCCGGCGTCAGGGCGTCCGTCCATTCATAGTATTCCTGCGCGGCGGAGGCGATGCCTTCAAAGGTGGAAAGGCTCTCCGCCGTCACGCCGGCGGCCTTCGAAAACCGGTCGAACAGCGTCCTGTTGAGGAACAGCGCCTCGGTGGACTTGGAAACCGGAAAGACGTACAGCTTTCCGTCCGGCAGCCTGCCCTCGACCACGAAGGGCTCCACATAGCCCGAGAGCTCTTCTTGTGAAAAGTAGTCGTCCAGCGGGGCGAGAAGGCCGGCTTCCCACAAGGTCATGGCCATGGCGGGGTAAGCGGTGGCAATGTCCGGCATGGCCGGCGCGCCGGGGTCGCCCCGGGCGATCATGGCGAGCTTTTCGTTCTGGTCCCTGGAAGCCTGGATAGAAGTCACGCTGATGACGATGCCGCGCTCCCGCCCCACCGTGCTGTTGAACTCGGCGATCAGGGCGTCCATGGTGTCCTTCATCTGGCCGCCGTAATTGTGCCACATGGTGATGGTCACGGGATGGTCCGGGTCCGGCCCCAAGGCGGACGTGCCGCACCCCGCCATGAGGATAAGAAGGAGCGCCAAAAGCCAGCATGCCCGCCTGATCATGATTCCCTCCCCGTCATTCGACCGGATTTTCACCCGCAGTTCACCCCGTTCCACGCGCGAAAATCACCCATTTGAGCGCTTGATTTGGAAAAATCACCCGGTTGGGGTGATGACAGGTGTACAACAAGAAACTATGCTGAAAATGGCGAAACCGCAATGGTCAGCGCCTTTTTCAAAAGGGCGACAGAATCATCATATCGCAGCCCTGTCTGCATCGGGAATCCGCGCGGCTGAAAATGAGCCGAATCCAACAATAAATGATACAAATTCAAACATCACCAAGCCAGATAACAGCAAGCACCGCCATCGGGAGCGAAACGGGGGAACTGGGCCTGTGAGACCGGAGTTTACGGCGAACTACATCATGTCCAGCGAGGATGGCTGCTTTCGATTTCGGTTTTTCTGCAGCCTGTGCGGTTTTTCCCGCGCTTCCGGAAGGATCGCGGCCGCGTCCGCCGGCGAGGCATTCCAGATCGCGGCGAACGAGGCCAGGAAGCACTTCAACCGCTGCTGCCGGTGCAAAAAGTGGGTGTGCGACAGGCACTACAACGAGGACGAGATGGCCTGCGTCAACTGCGAGCCTAAGGACGGACAGTCATAGGCCGGACATCAATAGCGAGGAGAGAAACCATGGCAAAGGATCTATTCGGAGGGCTGGGCCAGCTCATCAAGGGCTTTTCGGGGTTCATGCCCCAGGACGACCCGGACGTGAAGCTGCTCAACGCGCAGACCGAGATTTCCGAACTGGAACAGCAGGAGGCGGAGCTGTTCGCCGAGATCGGCCGGCAGGCTTATGAGGAAAACCCCGCCGCCTGGCCCCAGGACGAGAAGCTCCGCCTGATCAGGAGCAATCTCGAAGCCGCCAGGGAAAAGCTGGCCGCCCTGCAGGAGGATAAGCGGGCGAAGGAGGCCGCCCAGGCCGCCGCCAGAAACGAGACGCTCTGCCCCAGTTGCGGCTTTCAGAACCCCGAGGGCACGAAGTTCTGCCAGGAGTGCGGCGCAAAACTCGGCGCGCAGCGGACGCGCTGCGCCGGCTGCGGCGCGGACCTTGCGCCGAACGCGCGCTTTTGCGGCGAATGCGGCATGAAACAGGAGGGATGACATGGCGACGTACAAACAGCCCTGCGTGCATTGCGGAAACCTGGTGGACAGGGACGTGCGCCTCTGCCCCAAGTGCGGGAGCAGGAGTCCGTTCGGGTATCTTTGTCCCACGTGCCTGCGGCCGGTCCAGAAGGGCGATCTGGTGTGCGCCGGCTGCGGCAGGCCGCTGCACGTGTACTGCCCCAGCTGCGGGCAGCAGACCTTCGTGGACGAGCGCTGCGAGCGGTGCGGTGCCGGGTTGATGGTCCAGTGCCCCAACCGGCGCTGCGGCGCGCTGCAGTTCTTCGAAAACACCAAATGCACAGCCTGCGGCAAGAGGCTGAAATAGGGGAGGAAGTTCCATGCTCAAATCCTTCACGCGAAACTACGAGGACAATTCCACCGAGGCGGGATTCCAGTTCACTTTTTACTGCGACAACTGCCACGACGGGTACAAGTCCAGCTTTATCGAGTCGGAAACCTATAAAAAGCGCAAGGGCCTGCGCGGCATTTCCGTGGGCGCCGGGCTGATCGGCAGCCTGCTCGGCGGCAAGCTGCACGACATCGGCTGGGCCGCCGAGCGCGGGGGCACGATGCTTTCCGAGCGCTTCCACGGCATGAGCCCCGAATGGCAGAAAGAGCACGAAAGAGCCTTTGAGTGGGCGCAGAACGAATCCAAGCAGCATTTCCACCGCTGCCATTCCTGCCACAAGTACGTCTGCGACGCCTGCTTCAACGAGGACGAGGGGCTCTGCGTCGACTGCGCGCCCAGGCAGGAGATCTTCGTCGCCAAAACCCGGGCGGACGCCATGCGCAGGAACATCGAGGAAGCCGGGGAGAAGGCCACCGTCTGGAAGGGGCGCATCGAGAGCAAGACTACCATCTGCCCCACCTGCGGCAAACCCGCGGGAACCGGCAAGTTCTGCTCCAACTGCGGCGCGTCGCTGGAGATGAACACCTGCGCCAACTGCGGCGCGAAGAACGCTCTGGGCGTGCGCTTCTGCAACAACTGCGGAAGCCCCATGGCGGCAGCCCACAAAGCCGCCGGCAGATGCCCGGGCTGCGGGCAGGAAAACCCGCCTGGCACAAAGTTCTGCGGCAACTGCGGCTCCAAGCTGTGACGGCGGCGGAAAGGAGGCGCGATGCGCGTGGAATACACCGGAAGAATCCGATCCCCCCTGTTCGAGGGTGAAGCGCGGCTTTTCGCCGAGGAGGACGGGCTGGCGCTCAACGCGCCCTTCGTCGCGCTGCGCATTCCGTACGCGGAGATCAGCGCCTTCGAGCTTCGCAACTACGCCGTCCGCATCGCCACGGATTCCGGCGAGCTGGCCGTTCACGGGCTTGGATACGACTGCGAGGGTTTTTACGACGAACTCTACGCCGCCTACAACCAGAAGGTGCGAAAGGCGCTGTTCGCCTCCGGAACGCCCCGGCTGCGCACGGAGGGGGAGTATCGCTACAGCGAGGGGGGCGAAGCGGCGGGCGGCAGGGCGCGCATCGAGGTGTACGGCGACTGCGTGCTCCTGCTTCCCCCGAACGAACAGGCCCGCAGGATCCCGCTGTGCTTTGTGACAGCGCTGGAAAAAGGGGCGTATGCGCTGACGCTGCGGCTCGATTCCGGCGAGAGCTGCACCTTCTCCAAGCTGGGGTACGACATTGAGCCCTTCGCGGACGCGCTGGAGCACAGTCTGAAAGCGCTGCGCAAACAGGCGCTGGAGCATGTCAAGGCGCTGGATCCCGCGCTGGGCGCCATGCAGGCCGCCGCCATCGCGCAGATGATGCCCGAAGGGGTGGCGGTGCCTTTGGGAAAACTATCTTCCATAGCGCCGTCCTTCGCGCAGGCGCTGGAGCGGAAGGTGATGGAGAGCCGCGCGGCGGAGAGCTTCGCGGTGCTCAAGACCCTCTGCCGGCCGGAGGAGATCTGCGTCGGCATCAAAAAGGGGTTCGGATGGCGGAGCCCGGGAGCTATCATCGACGGGGAAACCGGCGAACAGGCGAAAGAGGCGCAAGGCGCGGCGGACGCGATGGTCTGGATGATCGCGCCCGCGCGGCAGGGGGGCGTCGCGGCGGTGGAGTTCGCCGTGGAGGAGGAACGGGCCGCCGCCACGTACATCTACCGCTTCCAGGGCAGCTTCGAGGCCTTCGCGAAAACGTTCAACCGGGCGCTGGAGGCCATCGCCTTCCGGCGGGAGGTGATCCGCCAGAGCGACGCCGACCTGAAAAAGCCCGAAAACGCGGACGTTGCCATGGCCGTCAGGCGCAACCCGGCGCTCAGGCTGATCCGCGGCTGCTATGCCGGCAGGGTGATCCACGCTTCGCCGGAAAGCTGGAAACGCGGCATTCTGGAGCATTTTGAGGCGCGCCCCGGCGTGCCGGCTGGCTGAAAGAACCATCCGCGGCCGTTTCGCGGTCTGCGGCGAATAAAGAACAGGAGGACAGATCGATGGCATTTTGCAGAAACTGCGGGGCAAACATCGGGGAGGAGAGGTTCTGCCCGTCCTGCGGCACGGCTGCCGACGGGAACGCGCAGCAGACGTACCGCCCGCCCGTCATGGACAACACTGCCGACCGGGATGCCCAGGAAAACAAGACCATGGCAATCCTCGCGTACATCCTCTTCTTCATCCCCCTTCTGACCGGGGCGCACAAGACGTCGCCCTTCGTCAGGTTCCACACCAACCAGGGCACGGTGCTGTTCCTCGCGTCCCTCGCGTTCGGCGTGGTGTACTGGATTTTGATGTCGCTGCTGACGTCGCTTCTGCTCACCGGCGCCTGGGGGCTGTGGAGCGTGCTGTCCACCATTCTGGGGCTGGCGTGGCTGCTGGTGCTGGCGCTGTGCATCATCGGCATCGTCAACGCCGCCGGAGGCAAGATGAAACCCCTGCCCGTCATCGGGGGGTTCACCATCATCCGCTGATTCTCCCGCGTTGCCCGACTGCAGCAAAGGCGGGAAGCCTTACGGCTTCCCGCCTGGTTTTTTGCGGCGATATGAAACTTTCCGGTCACGCGCTGGCCTGGAAGACAAACCATCCATCCTGCACGAAAAACCGGCACACGCCGCCGTGCTTTTCCACAATGCGGACCATGCTCCTCGTCCCGAAACCGTGACCCTCGTCCGCTGCCACCGGCAGGCCGCCGCGGAAGGCGGGCTTTTTGAAAAAACTGTTTCGAAGGTCGATGCACAGCTTGCCGTTTCTGGGAAACAGGCGAAGCCGGATCTGGCGTTTGGACGCGTCCGGTATGGGGCTTGCGGCGCGAATGGCGTTTTCCAGGGCGTTGGACAGCAGCGAGCAGATCTCGCTGTCGCTGAAGGGGGTTTCCTTCGGCAGCTTTGCGTCCACGGCCAGCGCGATGCCCGCCTGCTTCGCCTTTTCAGCGAAAGAGGAGAGGATCAGGTTGAAGGTCTCGTTCTCGCAGTACCGTCTGGGCGTGATGGCGTCGATGTCCGACTGGACGCTGTGAAGGTACGCCCGGATGTCCCCGATGCGCTCCTCCGCGGCGAGGCCGGACAGCAGCGCGATGTGATGGCGCATGTCGTGCCGGTAGGCGGCGCTGGCCTGCTGCGCTTCCCGTAGGGCGGCAAGCTCGGTGCGCGCGTGTTTGAGCTGGGTGTCCAGCATGTCCCGCTCCCGCTGGACGGCCGCCTGCCTTTGCGCCTCGGCCGAATAAATCACGGCGAAGGCGAAGTAAAAGGCCGAGGCCGCAAAGGGCATGAACTGCACCGCCGCCCGGGTGCGGCTGAACAGCAAACCGGTATACACGGTGGTGGCAAAGTCAAAGAGGTAATACAGCGCGGCGGGCAGGGTGCAGAACAGCAGACAGGACTTGACAGACCGCCCCATCAGATGGCGGACGGCCGCTGCCGCATGCCGCCGAAGCACGAAGAACAGCAGCGCCGCCGTCACGATATAGCCGATGTGGTCTATGGCGGCGCTGCCTGACAGTTCCCCCGCCACTGCGCCGATCCAGCGCGGCGGCTGGCAGCACAGGTAGGACAAAAACATGCTGCTCAGCGCCGTCAGCCAGGAGCGCTTCCCCCACAGGGCAAGCCAGCACGCCACGGGCAGATGGGTGATCAGCGGATAGAGTTTAAAGGTATCGACCATGCCCCATACAGCGTTGCAGGCAAGCTGCACCGCAAAAAGGAGCAGGGAAAACCCGAAAAGGGCAAGGCGGTTCCGCCTGTTGCGCTCCAGGCCCGAAAACTCCGCGGCCAGCGCCAGGCCGAACAGCAAGGCGGCATAGTAGCGGGCATATGCGGAGACGGTGGCGAACATGGTCTATTCACCGCCCATCTGAAAGTCCAGATACCGCTGCCGGACCTCCCGCGCCTTTCCCTGGGCGACGGGAATGACGGCGCGGTTTTGCAGCGTCAGCTGACGCTGGTCAATGGCTTCCACATGCTGCATGTTCACGAGATACGACCGGTGGGGCTTTACAAAGCAGCCGTACGGCAGCAGCCTGCCGCAAACGGCGGAGAAGGGCTCCGCACAGGCAATGGTCCTGCCGGAAAACAGGTGATACAACACGTGCCGGCCCATGGCTTCCACATAAGACAGATTACGGAGAAGGATGCGCTGCAGCCCCTCGGTGCTCTTGACGACGATGGCGTCCTCACGCTCCTGCAGGCCGATGCGCTCCAGCGCGTCATCCAGGGCGGAGAACAGCTTTTCCCTGGAGATGGGCTTGAGCACGTAGCTGGCGGCCTTCACGCCGTAGCTTTCCAGCGCGTACTCAGGCGAGGACGTGAAAAAGAGGATGGGCGCGGTCCTGTCGAAGCTGCGGATTTCCCTGGCCGCGTCGATGCCCGAAACGCCGGGCATCAGAATGTCCAGGCAGTACACGTCGAACCGCCTGCCCTTCTCCAGGGCGGAAACCAGTTCAAACCCGCTGGAGAAGTCGAAGTGCGCGCAGGGAAGGTTCCGTTCCGCCTGGTATTCCTCGACAAGTTGCGCAATGCCGTCCAGTTCGCCGGCATGGTCGTCACAGATCGCGATGTGCAGCATAACCCTTTCCGTGATTGCCTGAATGCATTGGATTACCTTCAGTTTAGCACATAACGTCCGCTTCTGGAAGAATTCGTGCCGAAAAATGCGCGTTCTGTGCGGAACCTGCGCCCAAGGCGTCAATCTCTGTTACATTGCAATCTGGCAGTATTTCCATGTTTTCTGTGACCGACGTTTCGGGATTCGGGATAAAAGGGGCCAAAAAGCCCTTTGCGGAAGGAGCAAACGCATGACGGAGCTTATTGCCATGGCCGCGATGGCCATCGTGTCCACGGCCATGGCCTGGTGGGTCGTCTGCACGCAGCGAAGGCTTAAGGTTCTGGAGGAAAACATCGGCATCTGCATCAGCCGCATCGGGGTGAAGCTGTCCGGCCTGCATGGCGCTTTGGACGCCCTACTCCAAGCCATAAAAGCCCATGCCCCGAAGGAGAGCGGCAGGCTGATGGCCTGTGTCCATGCGCGCAGGTGCGTGATTACGGCCTTGTCCTCGCCAGAGGAAGTGCAGCGGCAGGAAGGCATCATCGCGGAAGCGCTGGACGGGGTCGCGGGCATCGCAAAGCGCCATCCCGAAATCGGGGAGGACCCGGCGTTCTGCAAAGCCCGGAAGTCGGTTCAGGCCTTTCAAACCATGCTGCGCGCCAGTCACGCGCAGTACAATGAAAGCGTGTCGATGCTCAACCGCGAAATCCGCGCGTTCCCCAACTGCCTGATCGCGGGTATCCTGGGCTTTCGAAAATGCGAGCACATTGCCGAAAGGCAGGAAAAAAAACGGGCTGAAGGCAGGGCCGAACGCAGGGCGGATTGCGCGCCGGCAAGGCAGGGCAAAGGCCTGCGGCGCCATCGGATCACCGCTTAAGCTTTGCCTCCTGGCCGGAGCGGGAAGGAACGTTTCCTTATCTGGGAACCTATGCCGTTTCTGCGGGTGAACCTGGCAGTTTCCAGGGAAAGGAACGTATGCAGCATGAAGAAAAGAGTTGTCAGCTTGATCCTGGCGCTGTGCACGGTGTTCTCCGTGGCGCTGGATACGGTGGTTTACGCCGACGGCGGCAGCGGCGAGAAGGGCGTGCTCCCCGTAGCCTTTGATGGCTTTGCGGGCAACCGTCTCGTCGTAAGACCCCGACACCCCGCTGACGCCTGAACATAAAACGGTTACCATTACCCATGCCATATCCGTCAACCAGCTTCGGTTCCGCATCGCCGGCCAAGTGCCGGTGACGGGGGTGACCGCCTCGCCCGGGGACATGACGCTGTACAGCAACGCCTCGCCCGGCACCGCGAAGCTGACCGCTGCCGTCGCCCCCGCCAACGCGACGGAAACGGGCGTCATCTGGACGAGCAGCAACCCCTCCGTCGCTGCCGTGGACGCGGATTGCAGCGTGACGGCGGTGTCAAACGGAACGGCCACCGTCACCGCCACCACGAAAGACGGCGGCTTCAACGGGTTCCTGCGCCGTCACCGTCAGGAGCAGCGGCACCGGCAGGGGAGCGCCATCCCCGGCCCCGCGCCAGCGCCAGCCCAGCCACTGAGGAAGAGGTTTTCGAAAAACCCGGCACACCCGTGCGGGCAGAAGCCAAACTCTCCGGCTCGATGGACAGAAACGGCAACGTCTCGGTGAGGGTCAACGCCAAAGCCATTGAAAACGCCGTCTCAAGGGCGCTTTCCAGAGCGGGGGAGGAAGGCGGGGAGAACAGCGGCGTGGCGGTGGTGCTCCGGGTGGACGCAGCCGGCAGGCAGACGAGCGGCAAGGTCACCTTCCACCTGTCCGGGAGCGCGCAGAAAGCCATGGTCGACAAGGGTGTCGGGAGCCTCGTTCTGGTGGTGGAAAATCCCAACATCCGTATCGTAATGGCCAGGCCGCCATGCGGGAAATCGGGCAGCAGGCGGGGGGAGACGTGAGCATCATCGCCACTCCCGTTCTCAAACGGAATGGCGCCGCGAAAAAAGCCCTGGACGACCGCCCCGCCTTCGGTCTTCAGGCGACTTACGGCAGCGGCGAACGAGTGCAGGACCTGGTCAAGGGCAAGGACACCATCGCCATTCCCTGCGTCCTCGCCGCGGGACAGAAGGCCGGCAGCGTGCAGGCGGTGAGCATGGACAGCAAGGTGCACTGGCTGCTGCACTCGGTGTATGACAACGAGGCGCAGGTGCTGCGCTTCGTCACCTGCCTTTTCACCGCCTCCGGCGCGGGATACAGCTCCGTCCCCACCGGCTATGCGGCATTCAGGACCACTGAGCGAAGGACGACATCGAGTTCGCCCTTGCCCGAAAGCTCATCGGCGGCAGGCCCGAGTCCGCCTTCGCGCCCGGCGCCGCCGTTGCGCGGGCGACGGTGGTCATGGCGCAGGGCAGGCATGCGGAAGCGGATGTGAGCGGTTATCAAAAGAATAGCTTTGCGGACGTCAAGGACACCGCGCCTTGCACGCTACGTCGAATGGGCGGCGGAGAACGGCATCGCGCCCGCCACCGGCGAGGGCAAGTTCTCGCCCACCGGCGTGGTGTATCGCGAGAAGCTGGCCGTGGTGCAGCCAAACTATGCGGCGCCATCGGCTTCGCTCTGCCGAAGGTGCATGAGGAAGCGGCCTTCGCCGACGCTGACAGGCAATCCGAAGATGCCAAGGTGGCCGTCGGGCTGCAGATGGCGGGCATCCTCCTCGGGAAGGACGGCAGCATGACCCAGAGGCCAAGGTCACCTGAGCGGAACTTTGCGCTGTGCTGCGCCGCTTCGCGCAGGCGATGATCTCCTAAGAGGCGATGCAGGGCTGGGCGCGGATCAATTCCGGCAGCTAAATGTACTTTGAAAACGGCGTTTCCGTCACCGGCGCGCGCGAGATTGACGGCGTGGCCTACGCCGTCCACGAACACGGCGACGGTAAAAGCGTCTGCCGTCGCGATGAAGGCAGACTCGATTTCTTTGGGCGTGGGGCAGGGCGCCCTCCCTTGTCTGTGCCGCCCGGTTCCATTATAATCCTAAAAATATGGCAGAGCTATATAAATGGTCACGAGGTAAACAATGCTGGAAGGGTTGAACAAATGCCCGCTGTTTGCGGGGATGTCGGAGGGGGAAATCAAAAGCTGCCTGATGTGCAGCGGGGCGGAGATCGTCCGTTACGAAAAGGACCAGATCATTTTCTTCCAGCAGGATGTCCCGTCCAAGTTGTACGTTCTACTGGAGGGCTCCGTGGCGGTGTGCTGCGACTCCGCCTCCGGCAGGCGCACCATCCTCGCCACCTTTACCGAGCCCGGGGAACTGTTCGGGGAGGTCTTCCTGTTTCTGGACAATATGACCTACGACAATTACGCCCAGGCGGCAACCCCCGCGAAGGTGCTGCAGATGCCCAAGTGGTTCCTCTATCAAAACTGCGAGAAGCACTGCGCCTTCCACACGAAGCTCATCTCTAACATGCTGTCCATCCTGTCCCAAAAGGCGTACTATTTGAACCAGAAGCTGCAAATCATCTCCGGCTCAACGCTCCGGCAGAAAATCGCGCGGGTGCTGGCGCAGAATGCCGCGCCGGACGGCACCGTCCGCCTCGGCATGAACCGCGAGGAGATGGCGGACTATCTGAACGTGGCGCGGCCGTCGCTCTCCCGGGAGCTGATGAAAATGCAGCAGGATGGGCTGATCCGCATCTCCGGCAGAAGCATCGCCATCGAGGACGCGGAGGGCTTACAGGAACTTCTGTAATCCGTAATGAATGTTACGTAGTTTTTCCCCCGCCCCTGCTATGATGTTCCTGAAAGATTTGCAGGAACGTCTGAAAGGAGCGGAACATGGAAAACAGGATGTTTTGCTATCAATGCCAGGAGGCGGCGGGCTGCACCGGCTGCACCCAGTCTGGCGTGTGCGGAAAAACCCCGGAAGTCGCCGCCATGCAGGATCTGCTGATTTACGTGACCAAGGGGCTGAGTGCGGTGACCACGCTGCTTCGCGAGCAGGGCGAGGAAATCCGCCCGGAAATCAACCACATGGTCACCCAGAACCTGTTCACCACCATCACCAACGCCAATTTTGACGGGGCGGCGATCCAAAACCGCGTGATGGAGACGCTGAAGGTCAAGAAAGAGCTTCTGAACCGCGTGCAGGAACCCGAAAAACTGCCCGCGGCGGCGCTGTGGGAGTCCTTCCGCACAGAAGACTACCCCCAAAAGGCCGCCGAGGTGGGCGTGCTTTCCACAAAGGATGAGGACATCCGCAGCCTGCGCGAGCTCATCACCTACGGATTGAAGGGCCTTTCGGCGTACACCAAGCATGCCAACGCCCTGCTGAAGGAAGACCCGGAGCTGGACGCGTTCATCCAGCGGGCACTGGCGAAAACGCTGGACGATTCCCTGGGCATGCAGGAGCTGGTGGAGCTGACGCTGGAGACCGGCAGGTACGGCGTCAACGGCATGGCGCTTTTAGACAGGGCGAACACCGAAGCCTACGGCAACCCGGAAATGACGGTGGTCAACATCGGCGTGCGCGGCAACCCCGGCATCCTGATTTCCGGCCACGACCTTCGGGACATGGAAATGCTGCTCCGGCAGACCGAGGGCACCGGCGTGGACGTGTACACCCACTCCGAGATGCTGCCCGCCAACTATTACCCCGCCTTCAAGAAGTACCCCCATTTCGTGGGCAACTACGGCAACGCCTGGTGGAAACAGAAGGAGGAGTTCGAGAGCTTCAACGGCCCCATCCTGATGACCACCAACTGCATCGTTCCCCCGAAGGAAAGTTACAAAGACCGCCTGTACACCACCGGCGCGGCGGGATACCCCGGCTGCAAGCACATTCCCGGCGAAATCGGGGAGGAAAAGGACTTCTCGGAAATCATCGAGCACGCGAAGCGCTGCCCGCCCCCGAAGGAAATCGAAAGGGGCACCATCGTCGGCGGCTTTGCTCACAACCAGGTGATGCAGCTGGCGGACAGAATCGTGGACGCGGTAAAGGCCGGTGACATCAGGAAGTTCGTGGTCATGGCGGGCTGCGACGGCAGGATGAAGTCCAGAAGCTATTACACCGACTTCGCCAAGGCCCTGCCGAAGTACGCGGTCATCCTGACCGCCGGCTGTGCCAAATACCGCTACAACAAGCTCAACCTGGGCGATATCAACGGCATCCCCCGGGTGCTGGACGCCGGCCAGTGCAACGACTCCTACTCGCTGGCGGTCATCGCCCTGAAGCTGAAGGAAGTCTTCGGCGTGGACAGCATCAACGACCTTCCCATCGCGTACAACATCGCGTGGTACGAGCAGAAGGCGGTCATCGTGCTGCTGGCGCTTCTGTACCTCGGCGTGAAGAACATCCACCTCGGGCCCACGCTGCCGGCGTTCCTTTCGCCCAACGTCGCCAAGGTGCTTGTGGAGAATTTCCACATCGCCGGCATCGGCACCGTGGAGGACGACATCGGGCTCTTCTTCGGCAAAAAGGAAGGGCAGGAGGACCGCATCCGGCCGGAGACGCGCATCGAGGAGGCCCTTAAAATGGATGAAGGCCTTGCCGCTGTGCTGGGCGCGTGCGGCATGCACTGCCTGGGCTGCCCCATTTCCCGTATGGAAACCATCCGCGAAGCCTGCGCCGTCCACGGACTGGACGAGGCGGACGTGCTGAACAGGCTGAACGGCTACCTGAACGGCAAAAACTAAAGCAAAACCAAAGGCCGCAAAGCAGAACAGGCTTTGCGGCCTTTTTTTATGTGGCGGATGCACGGAAAGCAACCAGGCATGCTGGGAAACTCTCGCACACGAGACCACCTCTATACTTCCGTTACAGATGGCGGATGCACGGAAAGCAACCGCGGGTTGAGAGGGAAAAACCGGAAGTTGCCATTCGCGGGCGTGTTGCGCGTTTTCGGCAAGAAAAAACCTGCCCCCGAAAGGGGGCAGGCCGCACAAGGGGCGGTTTATAGTTCATTCCCGTCCACTACCGTGAACACGATGCTGGAGTACAGAGGAGAGACCTTCCCGTCCGCCGTGCGGGCGCGCACGTCCAGCTTGAAGGTGCCGGCGCGCTCGGTGGTGTAGCTGAAGTACCAGTACACCCACCTGTCCGCCGTGGCGGAGGAGGTGTCGCACGCGGTCCAGGTTTCGCCGCCGTCCATGGAGAACTCCACAGCGGCAATCTGGACGCCGCAGTCGTCCGCATAGCCCTCGAACCGGATCTGGTCGCCCACCTTGAAGGTGCTTTCAAAGCGGTTGACGATGCCCACCTTCGCGCGGTGCGCCTCGTCCAGGCCCTGCACTTCGGGCAGTTCCTCCTCGCGGGAGAGCTCGATCTCTGCCACGCGGCGGGTGAAGTACTTCGCCACGGTGCCGGGCATCCACACCTGCAGCGGCGCACCCTGGGAAGCGGGCAGGTCCTGGCCGTTGATCTGGTAGACCAGCAGGGCGTCCCGCTCCAGCACGTAGGACAGGGGCAGCGGCAGCCCGTAGCCCTGGTCGTCCTTGAAGGTGATGGTGTTGACCCCTTCCTCAAGCTCCGCCAGCTCCAGAATGTCCGCCACGCTGACGCCCTTCACCGCAGCCTGGGCCACGGTGCCGCTGGTGGCGCAGGAGCACACCATGTTGCGCTCGGAGGCGCGCCGCTTCTCGATTTCGGACATGCTGATGGTATAATACTTTTTCACCTTGCCGCCGATGTTGACGTAGTACTCCTCGCGGTCCACCTCGTCAAAGGCGAAGCCCGGCTTGGCGCACATGTAGGTGGCGGCGGTGCCGAACAGGTTGAAGATCTCGTCCGAAGGGGAGTTGACGTTCTGGTCGAAGGCGAACTCGCCCTGCACGTTGGCGATCTTTTCGAACGTTTCCTGCCGGCGGGCTTCGACGCTGAAGTCGACGGCGTTCGCCGCCTTGGCCTCTTCCGCCTGGGAAACGACGGCGGAAGGCGCGCTGTTCTCCGGAACGGCGGCCTGGGGCGTGGAGGACGCGCACCCGCTCAGAAGCGCGGCGGCGCCGGTCACGCCGGAAAGCAGTTTGATGCCAGTGGTCTTTTTCATGATGGATCAGCCCTCCCAATCGCTCTTTGCGGTCACCATCACCCTGTGATGGATCTTGTTGACAAGGCCGCTTTCAGAAGTCGCCCGCACGGTCAGGACGTAGGAGCCGTCGGTCTCGGGCGTGAAAGTCCAGTACCAGTACACCCACTTGAGCACGTCGGTGTCGCCCAGCTCGTACTTGGTCCAGGTCTTGCCAAGGTCCATGGAGAACTCGATGGACACGATCTTCTCGTCGAAGGCGTCCGCGTAGCCTTCAAAGGTGAAGGGTTCGCCGGTCTTGATGATCATGCCGTCCGGCACGCCGAGGATGGTGGCGTTGGGCTTGTTCTGGTAATCGCCGTTCTGGTCGATCCAGCCGCAGGGGATGCGGGAGTCGTAGTCAATGTCCTCGTCGGTGACGTGATAGCCGACGATCTGCTTGACGTTGGACTGGGCGTCCACGCCCTCGTACCAGTTCATGACCGGGAAGCCGCGGCCGCCGTCCAGGTATTCGCCGCCGATCTTGTAGACGAGGAACACGCGGTCCCAGCGGTCCTTTGCGGCGCAGCGGAAGCTGCCTTCGTCCACGCGGGTGAAAGTCACGCCGGTGACGCCGTCCAGCGCGCCGCCGGCCCGCTCAATGAGCCAGGTCAGCGGAATGCCGGTGATCTCCACGTTGGTGATGCCGCCGCCGCCGATGGCCACCCAGTCGCAGACCATCTTGGAGACCTTCGTCACCACCGCGCCCGCGGCCTCGGCTTCCTTGATCAGTTCGGGCAGCTTGATGGTGTAGGGGTTCTTCACCTTGCCGTCCACGGTGATCTCCCACTCGTCGAACATCTCCTGGGGCGGGGTGATGTTGGCGCCGTTGACGCCCATGGCGTGGCGCATGTTGTCGTAGTAGGAGTGCATCCAGTCATAGGAGAAGACCTCGTCCATGGTCTGGACCTTGTCCTGGGTGAAGGAGAACTCGCCCTGGACGTTTTCCACTTCCACGATGCCGAGGAGCTTGTCGTACTTGACAATGTCCCACAGCTGGATGCCCTGGCCGTCCGCGGTCATGTTGTGGCACTGCATGCAGTTGCCGTTGAAACCGGAGCCGGTCCTGTAGTGGATGCCGTGGATCAGCGTGCCGAAGTCATAGTTCTTGGCGATGTAGCCCGGCGCGTAGGTGTGGCAGATCAGGCACTGCTGCACGGTGGTGTACACGCCCAGCGCCTCGTTCCAGAACGCCGGATGCGCGTACTTGGAGTTCTTGATCAGCTCGTCCAAGCTGTCGTGGCAGGCGCCGCAGCCGCGGTGGTCCGCATCCAGCCAGTACGTGTTGTAGGATATCGTATTGCTCTGGCGCATCCAGCCGTAAATGTCATACTCGGTGGGAGTGCGCTGGACTTTGATGCCGTTGGGCAGCGTGCGGATTTCCGGCGCGTAGTCCTCGGCAATCTGGTCCCAGTAGGCGAAATGATCCAGCAGCCATTCGTGGCCGGGATACTCGATGACCCGTTCCTCTTCAGGCTCAGGCGTGGCTTCCGGCGTGGACTCCGGCTCCTGCGGCGCGGGCGTGGCAGCAGCTTCGGTCGGCGCGGGCGTTACCTGCGCTTCGGGCTGGTTGTCCTGGTTCGTGGCAGTGCTGCATGCAGTGAGCAGCAGAATGCAGCAGAGAACCAGGGAGATCGATTTGATAACCCTCATTGCACAATTGACCTTCCAATCGTTTTTTTTCAACAAGCGTGTCGCTTGAGGGGAAGCGGGGGAAGAAATGCTGTCAAAGCAAAAAATACAAGAATTGACACTCAATTGTCAATTTGATTGTAAATAATTAGAGTATCATTTTGCAATATATATCTGAAAACAACTCGGTGCGCAGTTGTGTCTGAGAAGTTTTCAAATCGATGGACGGGTGGCAAGGGGAATGGATAGGGGAAAGGATTCACAAGAACCGTCCGGAGGGCCGCTGTGCGCTTTGCGGCATGCAAAGTCAGGCATTATAAATAAGAAGAAACCCCAAACCGAACCGGTTTGGGGTACATGGTGGGCGATCAGGGACTCGAACCCGGGACACCCTGATTAAGAGTCAGGTGCTCTACCAACTGAGCTAATCGCCCGCGTCTGGAGCGGAAGACGGGGTTCGAACCCGCTACCTCCGCCTTGGCAAGGCGGCGCTCTACCAAATGAGCTACTCCCGCGCGACAAAAGAGATTATAGCACGCAGGTGGTGGTTTGCCAAGCCCCATTTTGATTTTTTGCGCTGGTTTCACAGGGGGCATAAGGGAAAAGCCCCGAAAACGGGGCTATTTTCTCGTGTCGAAAAAGCGCAGAAGGCGCATGCCGGCGGCCTTTGCGGCCTTTTCGCCCACGTCGGAATCCTCGATGACCACGCAGTCCTCAGGCGCATAGCCCAGCTTTTGCGCCGCCAGCAGGAAGGTTTCGGGGTCTGGCTTGCAGCGGGTGACCTCGTCCACGGGCACGATGGCGTCCACCTCGCCCTCCTCGATGCGGCAGGCCTTCATGCAGGCGGCAATCACGTCCATCTTGCTGCCGCTGGCGATGGCCACGGGGAAGCCGTTCGCCTTCAAAAGCTTCAACAGCTGCACGTTGCAGAGGATGGGCCTGCCGTTGTGCATGATGCTCAGGTAGTACTCGTGGATGGCGTGCAGCAGGTCGTTTCGGTCCGCGTCGAGGCCGAAGCGCTCGCAGATCGCGTCCACCTGCCCCAGTTCGGACATGCCGGACATGGCAAGGTAGTACTCCCGCTCCAGCTCAAACCCGAAGCGCTCCCAGAACACGTGCCGGAAGGACAGGTAGTAGTTCTCCATGCTGTCCACCAGCACGCCGTCTAGATCAAAGATGAACGCAAAGGTTCTGTCAAAAGGGTTTGTCATGGGCAACCTCCTGTAAACTGTGTACATCATAATATACCGCGGGCGGGAAAATCAAGTTTGCGCTTGCGGCGCAAGGGGAATAATCGCCGCGAGGTGAGAAAGCCATGCGCATATTCAAAAAGCAGGAACAGCCGCCGGGGCAGAACAGCGAGGCACAGAAGGCGCTGAAGCGCTACCGGGCGGCGCTGATGGCCTTCGCCCAGGCGAAGGACGACGCCGCCGTGGACTACGCGATTTACGAGATGGAGGCCGCCCACAGGGAGTACGCCCTGCTTTCCGCAGAGCAAAGGGCAAGGGAAAAAAATCTGCGGGGGTGCGGTGTTCAAGCCGAACACACCGTGATATAATCATGTATATTTATTAAACCTGTCCGCAGGGAATATGCATGAAAGGGGAAAGCCATGGCCAACGTGTTTTACTGCCCCGTCAAGGTGGTTTACGGCAAGGGCTGCGTCAGGGAGCATTCCGCCCTGCTGGCGGCGCTGGGCAAAAAGGCTCTGATCGTCACCGCGCCCTCTTCGGCGAAAAACGGCTCAAGGCAGGACGTCATCGCCGCCCTTGAAAAAGAGGGGATGGAATACGCCGTATACGACCGGTGCGAGAACAACCCCAGCCTGAAGATGGTGGACGATCTGGGCGACTTCGCCCGCAAAAGCGGCTGCGACCTCGTCATCGGCGTGGGCGGCGGTTCCCCCATGGACTGCGCCAAGGCCGCATCCGTGCTGGCGGTGAACGACTATCCCGCCGCGGAGCTGTTCAAGAACGTCTACCCCAACCGCCCGCTGCCGCTGGTGCTCATCCCCACCACCGCCGGAACGGGCTCCGAAATGTCCTACAACAGCGTGCTCACCGTGGACGGCGGCACCAACAAGAAGAGCTTCGGCACGCCGAAGCTGCACGCAAAACTGGCGTTTCTGGACGCCACCTATACCGAGCGGCTTCCCATGCAGCTGGCGCGCCACACCGCCGTGGACGCCTTCGCCCACGCGCTGGAAGGGTTCCTCAAGCCGTCCTGCTCCCCCATGGGCGCGATGTTCGCAAAAGAGGTGTTCCGCAACTTCGCCGCCTGCCGTGACGCGCTGCTCGGGGAATCTCTGGACTTTGCCACAAGGGAGACGCTCCTCATGAACGCCATGCTCGCCGGCATCGTCATCGCCCAGGAGCGCACCATCGGCCTGCACGTGGCCAGCTATCCGCTGACCGCGCTGTACGGCGTGCACCACGGGCTGGCGGTGGGCCTGCCCATGGCGGCGTTTGTGAAGATGTGCTATGCCGAAGCGAAGGACAAGATCGACGAAGTGCTGCGCATCCTCGGCCTGTCCGCGCCCGACGACCTGAAAGGCTATATCGGCGCGCTGCTTTACGACAGCAACACCTACACGATGGAAGACGTGGAGAAAATCATGGAGATCAGCGTGCCCGGCATCCTGGCGCGGGAGAATCCCCACAAGTTCACCGTGGAGGAAATCCGCCAGCTGTATCTCGAAAGCCTGAACATGGCCTGACCTGCGGCCTGGACGAAACTGCGGGGCAGCCGGTTTCGGCCGCCCCGCGGCTTTTTGCGTGCGGAACTAACGCAAGGGGACGCTGATCTCGCCGCAGAGCGGGTTCAGCATGAGACGGTGCAGCTCGTCGATGGACTTGGTGCGCGCCAGCGCCCACATGAGCTTGGTGACCGCCGCTTCGCCCGTCATGTCCCATCCGTTGATGACGCCCTCGCGGGAGAACCTGCGCCCCACTTCGTAGATGGAAAGGTCCGCAAAGTCATACAGGCACTGGCTGGTGACCACCACGGGGATGCCGTGCTCGGCCAGCATGTTCAGCTTTTCGGCGAGGTTCCGCCGCAGATAGTGCAGCCCGCCCACGCCGAAGGCCTCCACCACCACGCCCTTGTACTGCATGGCGAGGAGCGCGTCAAACAGTTCCGGCCGCGTGCCGGGGATGGCCTTGAGCAGAAACACGTCGCTGACGAGGTCGTTCTCCAGGCTTTTGACGCCGGTGACGGGCTGGGGGCTGTTCAAAATGACGCCGCCGGTGCTGATGGAGCCGGAAAGGGGCGCGTTGATGCTCTCGAAGGCGTCAAACCCCGTGGAGCGCACCTTTACCGCCCGGGCGCCGTTGATGATCTTGCGGTTGAACACCACATAAACCCCGGGAATGCCGGTCTCGGCGGTCATAATGGCGGAAATGAGGTTGGTTTTGGCGTCGGTGAGCGGATGGTGCATGGGAAGCTGGCTCCCCGTGAGCACCACGGGCTTGTCCAGCCCCCGGAGCATGAAGGACAGCATGGCCGCGGTATACGCCATGGTGTCCGTCCCGTGGGTGATGACGACGCCGTCGTACTCGCTCAGCGCGGCGTACACCTCCGCCGCGATGTACGCCCATTCCTCGGGCTGGATGTTGGAGCTGTCCAGCCTCAGGATGTCCCGGGCGGAAAGATCGCAGCCGCCGCCGTAATCCCCCAGGCAGGCGATGAGCTCCTCGCCGCTCATGCCGGGGGAGTAGCCGTCTGTGGAGGGAACGGACGCGATGGTTCCCCCCGTTGCAAGAAGTTGTATGCGTTTCATGTGCAAATCCCGTTAAACAAGGTGGTGGAGCAATGCCATACGCCTATATGGTTCTCTGCGCGGACGGCAGCTATTACGCCGGCTGTGCAATAGACCTGAAAAAGCGGATCGACGCCCACAACAAAGGCCGGGGGGCGAAGTACACCCGCGCCAGGCTGCCGGTGAAGCTCGCGTATTACGAGGCGTTCGAAACCCGAAGCGGCGCGCTCAAGAGGGAGGCCGCCCTCAAAAAGCTCAGTCACAGGCAGAAGGAAGAGCTGGCCAAAAGCTTTGCGAAGGCCGCCCCAGAGGTATTGTAAATCCTCAGCCAAAAATTGGCAATATGCCTGTCACAAGCGGTACCTTTGGGGATATTTACTCGCAGAATGATCCCCGTACAGGGATGAAGCTATCATATTTTCAGAAATAACTGAAATTTCACGAACAAAGTGTTGAAAATTTTTGAAAACAGTGATATTCTTCTAAAAAGCTTGAGATTTCAACTGTTGGAGGTTATCAGATATGAAAATCGCACGCAGAGAAGACATCCGCCATTACATCGAGGCAAAGGGTGAGGTGACTCTGCTTGAACTGCAGGAAATGTTCCCCGACTGCTCCATGATGACGCTGCGCCGGGACCTCATCCACCTCGAGGAGGAGGGCGTGGTGAAGCGCACCCGCGGCGGCGCGGTATCCATCGACCGCCTGGGCGGCATTGTGGACGGACGCTACAGCCAGCGCGTCATGGACCACACCGCGTCCAAGATGGACATTGCCCGCAAGGCCATCGAGCTCATCGACCTTTCCTGCTCGCTGTACATCGATTCGGGCAGCACCACCATGTTCTTCGCCAAGCAGCTGCCGGACATGCACTGCTCCGTGCTCACCAGCGGCGTGAACACCGCGCTGGAGCTGACGAAGAACCCCAAGCACTCCGTCACCCTGCTGGGCGGCCACCTGAACCACAACACCCTGTCCTGCGGCGGCGCCCAGGCGCTGGCCTACCTCAACACCGTCAACATCGACACTGCCGTCATGGCCACGTCGGGCTTCTCTTTGGAGTACGGCTTCACCAGCGGCTCCTACACCGACTGCGAGGTCAAGCGCGCCGTCATCAGCCGCGCCAGGAGGACCATCATGCTGGTGGACAACAGCAAGATCGGCCGCAGCCTGCCCACCACCTTCGCCCAGCTGTCGGACATTCAGATCCTCGTGACGGACGTCCGCCCGCCGGAGGAAGTCGTCAAGGCCTGCGAGGAGGCCGGCGTCCAGCTCGTCTTCTGAGGAAAAGCGACAACGCTTACGGATATGGCCCGCGCTGCGGGTCATATCTCTGTATGGCGTTTAGAACGGCGCATTTTGGAAAAGGCTAACACTGGGAGCGCCCATGGCGCATACGGGAGGCAACGATGAAGCGCGAGCTGAAAAAACTGTCGGCCGTGGTCCCGGCTTACAACGAGCAGGAAGTGCTGCCGCTGTTCTGCGAGCGGATGGACGCCGTGCTGAAAACTATGGGCTGCGCGTACGAGATCATCCTGGTGGACGATGGCAGCCGCGACGCCACCTGGCAGGTCATTCAGGAGGAAAGCAAAAAGAACAGCCACATCCGCGGGCTGCGCTTTGCCCGGAACTTCGGCCACCAGCTGGCGGTCACCGCCGGCATGGACGCCGCGGACGGCGACGCCCTGGTGGTCATCGACGCGGATCTGCAGGACCCGCCGGAAGTCATCCCCGAGATGGTTGAGAAGTGGCGGGAAGGGTATGACGTCGTCTACGGCAAGCGCAAAAAGCGGGAAGGGGAGACCTTCCTCAAAAAGTTCACCGCGTTTTTGTACTACCGGCTGCTGAAGGCCATGTCCGGCACCGCCATTCCGCTGGACACGGGGGATTTTCGCCTGCTGGACCGGAAAGTCGCGGACGTCATGGGCGGCATGCGGGAGCACAACCGCTTTTTGCGCGGCCTTTCCGCCTGGACGGGCTTTTCCCAGTGCCCGGTGGAATACGTGCGCCACGAGCGCGCCGCCGGAAAGACCAAGTACACCCTGAAAAAGATGCTTAAGCTCGCGGCGGACGGCATCATCGGCTATTCCGCAAAGCCCTTGACCATGGCGTTCTTCCTGGGCGGCGGCGCGCTGGGGCTGACCGCGCTCTGCATGATCGCCCTTCTGGTCTTCCAGATCCTGCACGGCTTCGCGCTCTTCCCCTGGGTGATCGCGCTGCTGTTTTTGCTTTGCGGCGCCAATTTGGTTTTTCTGGGGGTCATCGGCGCGTACATCGCCCGCATCTATGACGAGGCCAAGAACCGCCCGCTGTACATCATTTCCGAGAGGACAGGCCATAGCGGGCAGGCTTGACCGAAAAGGGGGAGAGTCCGGCCCTCCACCGCCGGCCGGAAGGGCCGCGGCAAAAGCAAGAAGCGCAGCCAAATGGGTGGCCACCCAAAATTCGAATCAGACTCTTGCATTTTGCTCCAAAATCGGGCATGATAGTATGCGCAGGGAAACGTCTGGGTGTGGCGCAGCTTGGTAGCGTGCTTGAATGGGGTTCAAGAGGCCGGAGGTTCAAATCCTCTCACCCAGACCACAAAAGGCCCGGAATCTGTGGATTCCGGGCTTTTTCTTGAATCGCATCGGGGCGGCGCTCGGAACGGCTCACCCTTCCGAGACGTCCACAAGTTCCGCGTCGGCCTGTTCCTCCATAAAGCGGATGATTTCCTCCATCGACAGCCGCGCGTGGAAGAACTCGCCGGACACCACCGCCACGCCGATGGTCAGCGTCTGGTGCATCTCCTGCGTGTCCACCTCGGCGACGGAGGCGTTGAAGCGGCGGCGGGTTTTTTCGATCAGGCTGCGGGAAACCTGCCTCTTGTCCTTCAGGGAAAAGGCGTGGGGGATGTGAAACGTCAGTTTTGCGGAAAGCGCGACCATGGATTCCCTCTTCGCTGCGGCGTGTTCGTGCCGGCTTTACAAGTTTGGTTTTGCGGTATTGTACCACGTTTTCGCCCCGAAGAAAAAGCGCGGGGCGCGCCGGAAAAAGGGAAGTGCGAAAAAGGACGATTCTTTGGAAAGGACGGGGCCATGAAGAAGGAGCTTATCTTTCTGGGGACGGGCGAGGCGATGGTCACCAAATGCTACCATGCCTGCTTTGCGATGCGAACTGGGCGGGAATGCATGCTGGTGGACGCCGGCGGCGGGAACGGGATTCTGGCGCGGCTGGAACAGGCGGGCATGAGCGTGGACGGGATCGACGCGCTCTTTCTCACGCACATCCACACCGACCACCTCCTCGGCGCCATCTGGCTGCTGCGGGACATCGGGCAGAAGGCCATGCAGGGGCAGTACAACGGACACCTGACGGTTTACGGCCACGACGGGGTGATCTCCGCCCTAGGCGAACTGTGCAGGATTCTGTTTTCGGAAAAGCTGCTGCAGGCACTTTGGAAAGCGGCCGATTTCTGCGCGGTGACGGACGGGCAGAAAGTGCAAATGCAGGACAAGACCGTCCGCTTTTTTGACATTCACTCCACGAAAATCAGGCAGTTCGGCATACGGGTCACCTTTGCCGACGGCACGACGCTGGCCTATCTGGGCGACGAGCCGCTTCATGCCGCGTGCCGCGCGCAGGCAGAGGGCGTGGACTGGCTGATCAGCGAGGCTTTTTGCCTTTACGAAGAGGCCGACGTGTTCAAGCCGTACGACATCAGCCACTCCACGGCGCTGGATGCCGCAAATGCCGCAAAGGCCGTGGGCGCGAAAAACCTGATTCTGACCCACACGGTGGACAACGACCTGAAAAACCGCAAAGCCAGATACGCGCAGGAAGCGAAATCCGCCTTTGAGGGAAGCGTTCTGGTGCCGGACGACCTGGAACGCATCACGCTTTGACGGACAATGCCCGCCCCGCGGCTGAAGGGCGCGCAAAACGCGCAAAGCAACGGCAAAAGCTGCTTGCGGCCGCGCATGGTCATTGACGGCGCGGGGGAAAAGGGTTTTAATGGTTTTATGAAAAAACGGGAGGCTTAACCAACATGTTATCCAATGAAACGCGCATCCAGAAGCTGGCTTCGATCATCGTCAACTATTCCTGCAAGGTCCAGCCCGGCGAGAACTTCCTCATCCAGGCCGTCGGCCCGGTGGACGACCTGACCATCGCCCTGATCCGCGAGACGTACAAGGCGGGCGGCGTGCCCTTCGTCTGGAAGCAGGACACCAGGCTCCAGCGCGAGCTTTTGATGCACGCCACCGCGGAGCAGATCCAGCTCATGGCCTTCAACGACGCGCAGCTCATGAGCAAGATGCAGGCGTTCTGCGGCATCCGGGGCGGGGACAACCTGACCGAGCTCAGCGACGTGCCGGCGGAGAAGATGGAGCTTTACAACAGGCTGTACGTCGAGCCGGTGCACAGCAAAATCCGCGTGCCCAAGACCAAGTGGGTGGTCATGCGCTACCCCACCCCCGCCATGGCCCAGCAGGCGAACATGTCCACCGCGGCGTTCGAGGACTTCTTCTTCGACGTGTGCTGCCTGGACTATTCCAAGATGCACAAGGCCATGCTCAAGCTCAAGGAGGTCATGGAGCGCACGGACAAGGTGCGCATCACCGGCCCGGGCACCGATCTGACCTTCTCCATCAAGGGCATCCCCGCCATCCCCTGCGCCGGCGAGATGAATTTGCCGGACGGCGAGGTGTACACCGCTCCCGTGAAGGACAGCGTCAACGGCGTCATCACTTACAACACCCCCTCCCCGAAGGACGGATTTGTCTACGAGAACGTATGCCTGAAGTTCAAGGACGGCAAGATAATAGAAGCCACCGCCAACGACACCGCGCGCATCAACAAGGTGTTCGACACAGACGAGGGCGCCCGCTACGTGGGCGAGTTCGCCATCGGCGTGAACCCCTTCATCACCAAGCCGATGAAGGACATCCTGTTCGACGAGAAGATCGCGGGCTCCATCCACTTCACCCCCGGCGCCTGCTACGACGAGGCCCCCAACGGCAACAAGTCCGCCGTGCACTGGGATCTGGTGCTCATTCAGACCCCCGAGTGGGGCGGCGGCGAAATCTGGTTCGACGACGTGCTCATCCGCAAGGACGGCAGGTTTGTCACCGAAGAGCTCGCCTGCCTGAACCCGGAAAACCTCATCTGACGCTTCCCGCGGCGCGGGGGATTTGACAGCAATCCCCCCCAAAAATCTGCAGGACGCGCATTTCGGTGTTGCAAAGCCGGCTTCTTTGCGTTAGAATTATAACAGAGAAGGAGCAGGATGAGGTTGTAGCGCGGCGCGCTATGATTTCTTGTTTTTCCCTTGCGTGGGAATCCTTCTTGTTTTATAATGTGCTAGAAGCTGGTCTGGTCCAGGACGAAGCTGCATCTATCACAAATGCCATATGATAATTGGAGGATAATCACATGATCAAGGTCGGTATCAATGGGTTCGGCCGCATCGGCCGCCTCGCATTCCGCGTTACCACCGCCAGGGACGACATCGAAGTGGTCGCCATCAACGACCCGTTCATCGACGTCGACTACATGGCGTATATGCTCAAGTATGACACCATCCAGGGCAAGTTCGAAGGCACCGTCTCCGTGGAGGATGGCAAGCTGGTCGTCAACGGCAGAAAAATCGCCGTTTACGGCTGCATGAACCCCGAGGAGATCCCGTGGGCGGAAGCCGGCGCGGAATACATCATCGAGTCCACCGGCGTGTTCACCACCATGGAGAAGGCCAGTGCGCACTTCAAGGGCGGCGCGAAGAAGGTCGTCATTTCCGCTCCCAGCAAGGATGCGCCCATGTTCGTCTGCGGCGTGAACCTCCACACCTACAGCAAGGACATGACCATCGTGTCCAACGCGTCCTGCACCACCAACTGCCTGGCGCCCATCGCGAAGGTGCTGCATGAGAACTTCGGCATCATCGAGGGCCTCATGTCCACCATCCATGCCGTCACCGGCACCCAGAAGGTCGTGGACTCCCCCTCGAAGAAGGACTGGCGCGGCGGCCGCGCTTCCTGCTTCAACATCATCCCCAGCTCCACCGGCGCCGCCAAGGCCGTGGGCAAGGTGTATCCCGCTCTGAACGGCAAGCTGACCGGCATGTCCTTCCGCGTGCCCACCCTCACCGGCTCCGTGGTCGACCTGACCTGCCGCCTGGAGAAGGCCGTGAAGTATGAGGACATCTGCAAGGCCATGAAGGAAGCTTCCGAAGGCGAGCTGAAGGGCATTCTGGGCTACACCGAGGATGCGGTGGTTTCCTCCGACTTCATCCACGATCCGCACACCTCCATTTTCGACGCGGACGCCGGCATCGCCCTGAACGAGCACTTTGTCAAGGTCGTTTCCTGGTACGACAACGAGTGGGGCTATTCCAACAAGCTCGTTGACCTCATCGCCTACATGTATCAGGTGGACAACGCCTAAGCGTTTCACCGGCATCGCATCAGCGAAGCGTATTCGCAGTATTTCGATGGTCAAAGAGGCTGACGGGCTTTTCCGCCGGCCTCTTTTTATTGTTTTGGGCGGTGGCGCGGGCAGGAAGTGTCTGCTATAATGAACCAAATGAGTTTTTTCAGTCGCATATCGGGGAACTGACCATTCAAGAATCCGGTCCGAAGGGAGAAGGCTCTCCGTGACGATTCTGCTGATTCTGTCGATGCTGCTCATCCCAATGATTATTCTGCTGATCGGGCTGATTTGGCAGAAGCACCCGCCCAGAACCATCAACTATGCATATGGATACAGGACGAGGCGGTCAACGGCCTCCCAGCAGGCCTGGGATTTTGCCCACGCGCGCTTTTCTAAGTACGCGCTGTGGTACGGCGCGGCGATGCTGACCGTCACCGCCGCTGCCATCGTCATATCATTGGCCGTCGCCGCCTTTGACGGGCTGAAAACCGCCGCAACATATTGCCTCTTGGTGCAGGTTGCCGCCCTGGGATTGCCGATTGCTCTCGTTGAACGGGAGCTTTCCCGAAAGTTTGACGGGGAGGGCCGCAAAGGGGACTGAAGATGCGCCGAAACCGGCGCCATAAACCACGCATATTAATAGGAAATTTCAAATACAGGGGGACCCGATGAGATTCATCAGCACCAGAGACACAGCCCTCTCCGTATCCTCGGCGGAGGCCATCGTCCGCGGCATTTCGGCAGAGGGCGGCCTGTTCGTTCCCGAAAGCTTCCCGAACGTGAGCCTTGCGGAAACGCTGTCCTTCGCGAAGCGGGGCTACGCGGCCTGCGCCGCGGCGGTCATGGGGAAGTACCTGACGGATTTTTCCGAAGATGAGCTGTTCAGCATGGCGCAAAAGGCTTACGCGGGCTTTGACGACCCCGCCGTCGTGCCGCTGACGGACGTGGGCGGCGGCGAGCACATCATGGAGCTGTACCACGGCCCCACGCTGGCGTTCAAGGACATGGCGCTGCAGATGCTGCCCAGGCTGATGGCGGCGTCCATCCGAAAAACCGGCGAGAAGGACAGGGTGCTCATCCTCGTCGCCACCAGCGGGGACACGGGAAAGGCCGCGCTCGAAGGCTTTGCGGACGTGCCAGGCACCGCCATCCTCGTGTTCTATCCAGAGGACGGCGTGGCGGACATGCAGAAGCTCCAGATGACCACGCAAAAGGGCGGAAACGTCGCCGTCTGCGCGGTGCGCGGCAATTTTGACGACGCCCAGTCCGGCGTGAAGGCGATTTTCGGCAGCGCGGACATTGCCAAAAAGCTGAAGGACGCGGGATACAGGCTCTCCAGCGCCAACTCCATCAACTGGGGCAGGCTGGTGCCGCAGATCGCCTATTACTTCTGGGCGTATGCCGTGCTGGCGGAAAAGGGCGCGATCGCTCCCGGCGAAAGCATCGATTTCGTCGTCCCCACCGGCAACTTCGGGGATATTCTGGCGGGCTATTACGCCAAGCGCATGGGCCTGCCGGTGCGTAAGCTCGTCTGCGCCTCCAACGCCAACCGGGTGCTGACGGACTTTTTTGAAACGGGCGTCTATGACAAAAACCGCCCCTTCCACAAGACGGCGTCCCCCTCGATGGACATTCTCATCTCCTCCAACCTTGAGCGGCTGCTGTTCGAGGCGTCCGGAAGGGACCCGAAGGCGGTCTCGGCCTGGATGGAGGCGCTGAAAAAGGAAGGACGGTACGACGTGGGTGAAGAAGTCTTAAAGAGGATTAATGAGGACTTTTCCGCCGGCTGCGCCGAGGAAGGGGAAGCCGCCGCCGCGCTGCGCAGCGTGTTTGAACGCACCGGCGCGGTGCTCGACCCCCACACCGCGGTGGCGCAGGCGGTGTACGACAGGGTGAAGGACGGGACGCCGGCCGTCGTCCTTTCCACCGCCAGCCCCTACAAGTTCCCGCAGGACGTGCTCATTGCCATCGACCCGGAAAAGCATCCGCCAAAGGACGGCTTTCTGGCGGCGCAGGCCCTTTCCGAACGCACGAACACGCGAATTCCGGCTCAGATTCTCGCCCTTCGGGATGCGCCGGTGCGCTTTTTCCAGTCCTGTGAAAAGGGTGAAATGGAAAGCGCCCTGTTTGAGGCGCTCGCGCGCTGGTCCTGAGCGTTTCGGTTTCCAAAGCTAAACTTGATCGGGAGGTTCCCCATGGAACAGGCAGCCAAAGAAAAGCGCCCGGTGATCTTTTCGGGCATCCAGCCCTCGGGCATCCTGACGCTGGGCAATTACATCGGCGCGCTGCGCAACTTCGTGGCGCTGGAGGACGATTACGACTGCTACTACTGCGTGGTGGACATGCATTCCATCACCCTGCGGCAGGATCCCGCGGCGCTGCGCAGGCGCTGCGCCACCATACTGGCCATTTACCTTGCCGCCGGGCTTTCGCCGGAAAAGTCCACGCTGTTCATGCAGTCCCACGTGCCCGCCCACGCGGAGCTCGCCTGGGTGCTGAACTGCTACACCTACTTCGGCGAGCTCAGCCGCATGACCCAGTTCAAGGACAAGTCCGCCAAGCACGCGGACAATATCAACGCAGGGCTCTTCACCTACCCCGTGCTGATGGCGGCGGACATTCTGCTCTATCAGACCAACCTTGTGCCCATCGGCGCCGACCAGAAGCAGCATCTGGAAATCTGCAGGGACGTGGCCCAGCGCTTCAACAAGCTGTACGGGGATGTGTTTGCCATCCCCGAGCCGTACATCCCCAAGGTGGGGGCGCGCATCATGTCGTTGCAGGAGCCCACGGCGAAGATGTCCAAGTCCGACGAGAACGAGAATGCCTACATCTCCCTGCTGGACCCGCCGGACGCCGTCGTGCGGAAGATCAAGCGCGCGGTGACCGACTCGGACGGCCGCATCGCCTTCGACCCGGAAAGCAAGCCCGGCGTCTCCAACCTGCTTTCCATCTACTGCGCCTGCGCAGGCGTGCCCATGGAAAAAGCCATTGAGCAGTTCGACGGCAAGGGCTACGGCGAGCTGAAGGCCGCCTGCGCGGACGCCGTCATCTCGGTGCTCGAGCCTTTGCAGGAACGGTACAACCGCTTCATTGAGGACAAGGCGTATCTGAACCAAGTCATGCAGCAGGGCGCCGAAAAGGCCGCCCGCACGGCGTACCGCACGCTGAACAAGGTGTACAGGAAAGTCGGCTTTGCGCCCAAGCAGTTCTGATTCGCAAAACCAAAGCGCCCGCGCGGGCGCTTTTGCTTCTTCACAGGAAACCAGCCGGCGCAAAGCCCGGCACTTCGTGGAAAAGCCGGCCGCCTTGCTGTATAATATGGGCATGAACGGGCAAAAGCGAAGCTTCACATTCGGAGATCTTGCCGCGCTGGCGCTGATCGCGTCCATGGTGTGCGCCGCCGTCGCCATGGTGGTGGCGTTTTTCGCGCTGACGAAGCCCTCCGCCAAAGCGCCGCAGAAAACGGCGGCGCCCGTCGCGGAGGAACTATCCGCAAAGCGGGCGGAAACCGCCGTTTCGCCTGCGGTGAAGACGCCTTCTTCGCCCGCGCCGGAAGACCCGTTGCCCCAGCCGGACTTTTACTCCTTCGTCTGGCTGACGGACACCCAGTACTACATGTCCGACTATCCGCACATCTGCTTCGAGATGACCCGATGGATCGCCAACAGCGTCCAGCCGCTCAACATCCAGTACGTCTTCATGACGGGGGATTTTGTGGATGATAGAACGCCGGAGCAGTGGGAACGGGCGCAGACGGCGATGCAGGCGCTGGACGGGTCCGTCCCCTGGTTTTGCATCGCGGGCAACCACGACGTGGGCACAAGTTCCCCGGATTACGGCGATTTCGTCAAGCGCTTCGGCGAGGAGCACTTCAAAAGCCTCGGCACCAACTCCACCTTCTATCGAAAGGGCGTGGGCAGGTACGACCTGTTTTCCCACGGCGGCAGGGACTACCTGTTTCTGGGCATGGGCTTCAAGGCGGCGGACGGGGAAGGCTTGCGCTGGATGAAGTCCGTGCTCAAGGCGTACCCCGACCGCTGCGCCATTCTGCTGTTTCACGAGTACTTGGCGACGGACGGCACGCTTCTGTCCAGCGGCAGGAAGATACTGGACGAGATCGTAAAAAAGTTCCCCAACGTCAAGCTGGTGCTCTGCGGGCACCGGTACGCGTCCCGGGCAATCCCGGCGGAGTTTGACGACGACGGGGACGGCGAAACCGACCGCACGGTCTGGCAGATCATGGGGAACTATCAGGCCATCGGCAACGGCGGGCAGGGGTACCTGCGCATTCTGAAGGTGTATGACGACCGCATCGAGATGGTGGCGTATTCGCCTTATCTCGAGGATTACAACTGGACCGACGACTGGGAAGAGCCCCAGACCGAGAGCCTCGTCATTGACACCACCGGCTGGTAAGCCATGCGCAACCTTTGGTTGACAGGCTGCAACCTCCGATTTGTTGCGCGCAACCGGCAAAACTGCTTGAATGGGCTTACCAATCGCACAGGAGGAAAGGCATCTTGCACATCGGCGAACGCATTCAAAAGCTCAGAAAGGACGCCGGCCTCTCCCAGGAACAGCTGGGAGAAAGGCTGGGCGTCTCCCGCCAGGCGGTGTCCAAATGGGAAACCGGGGAATCCCTGCCGGAGTTGGACAAGATCGTCCAGATGGCGGAAATCTTCGGCGTGACCACGGACGAGCTGCTGCGCGGCGCCGCGTCATGGGAATCCTCCGCTTTGGGCGGCGAAGAACGGCAGAGCGGCAAAGGAGAGGGGCAGCGTCAGCCCCCGCAGGCGGACCCCTACGGGTTTGAGACGGGGTTTTTCGCGCCGCTTTTCCGGCTGGTGAAGCGGAAAGGGTACCTCGCGGGCTACTACTTTATGGGCATCGGCGCGCTGATGGGCGTCATCCTGCTGGGATTCTGGTTCGCGGCCAGGAGCATGTTCGGCGGCTTTATGTCCTTCGGGGGAGGCTTCGGCGGCCTGCCCATGATGGGCGGTATGACGAACTCCTTTTTAACGCCTTTGAAAATCTTCGTGGCTGTCGGCGGGATCATCGCCGCCTGCGTGTTCGCGCTGGGCGTTTTCATCGCGGTGCGCATGAAGAAGTACAGAAATTAAGGTGCGGGCGACCGGCTGAAAGCGGCGTCCGCACCGGGCGGCGTTTTCTTTTCTTGTGCAGAAACGAATGCCCCTTGAGTGGAGGGAGGGAAGGCCATGTTCATCGAAAACGTCACACCTGCGGACGCTGAGGCGCTTCTGGCCATTTACGCCCCCTATATGCGGACCACCGCCATTACCTTTGAGTACGACGCGCCGGATCTTCAGGAGTTCCGGCGCAGAATCGAGGTCACCTCGGCCAGATACCCCTTCCTCAAAGCGGTGGAGGGCGGCGAGGTGGTGGGGTACGCCTGCGCGAACGCGTTCAGAAGCCGCCCGGCGTACGACTGGTCGGTGGAAACCACTATCTACGTCCGGCAGGACAGGCGCAGAAACGGCGTCGGCACTTCGCTGTACCGCGAGTTGGAGGCGGTGCTGAAAAAGATGGGCGTTTTGAACATGAACGCCTGCATCGCGATGCCAAACCAGCCGGACGAACGCCTGACCGACGCCAGCTTCCGTTTCCACCAGCGCATGGGATTCCGGCTTGTGGGAAGGTTTCACAACATCGGGTACAAGTTTCATACCTGGTACGACGTGATCTGGATGGAAAAGCTGCTGGGCGAGCACCCCGCCTTTCCAAAGGAGGTCCGTTTCGACTGGACGGCTTTGCGGTGATCCTCCTGCGGCGCGGTTTTTTACCCGCCGGCGGCGACAGTTCGCGGGCGCCGAAAGCAGCCCTGCGAAGGCAATGGCGGCCGCGGCTGCCCGAAAGCAATCCCCGAATAAGAAAGAAGAACGCCCCTTGCGCGGGGCGTTCTTTTTGATTGCGGTCACGGGATGTACCGCAGCACCGCGGTTTGCTTTCTGGTGCTTTCGCCCAGCACCATCGAGTTGCCATCGTATTCCACAACGTCGTCGCAGAGCCTTGTGAACGCCGAAAGCTCTGCGGTGTTGGGGAACCCGAAGGCCTCCGAGCGGTAATGCATCGGGATGACCACGCGGGCATTGAGCCGTTCTGCAAGCTCTTTGGCTTCCTCGGGTCCGATGGTGTAATACCCGCCCACGGGCAGGATCGCCGCGTCCAGCTTCCCGATTTCCGCGATTTGCCCGTCGGTCAGCCTGCAGCCGATGTCCCCGAAATGCGCGACGCGCAGGCCGCCCGATTCCAGAATGTGGATCAGGTTCATGCCGCGCCTTTTGCCGCCCACGTCGTCATGGGCGCAGGAGACCGTACTGACGGCGAAGGGGCAGGGCGCGTCGAAGTCTTTGACCGTCACCGCGTCCACGCAGCAGTGGTCACCGTGCTGGTGGGAGCACAGCACCTTGTTCGCGGAAACGCGCAGGTTGGACAGGCCGGGAACGTACCCGTCCTCATAGGGGTCCAGGACGATGGCATAGCCCGCAGACTCGATCTTAAAGCAGGCGTGGCCCAGCCAGGTGATGTGGATGCTCATGTCGACTGCTCCTTTCCAGGCTTTGCAAAGTGTTTCAGCATGGTCGAAAGCTTGTGCAGCGGAAGGCCGACGACGTTGAAATAACACCCCGAAATGCCGGAGATGTGCACCGCGCACCGCCCTTGAATGCCGTAGGCCCCTGCCTTGTCCATGGGCTCTCCGGTGGCGACGTAGGCGTCGATGTCCTCCCCGGTCATTTCGGCAAAGGTGACCTCGGTGCGCTCGTAATCGACGAGATAGTCCCCGCTCTCACTGTTCAGCACGCACACCCCCGTCAGAACGGTGTGCGTCCTGCCCTGAAGGCGGGAAAGCATCGCCTTCGCGTCTGCTTCATCCGCGGGTTTTCCCAGGATTTCGCCGTCTTGCACCACGATGGTGTCCGCCCCGATGACGAGGGAAGGCTTCTTGAGAAGCGGCAGCGCGGCGAAGGCCTTCGCCTTTGCGAGCCGCCTGACCATTTCCTCGGGGGCGCAGGGGGGGATGTGCTCGTCCGCCCCGCTGACCACGCAGGAAAAGGGCAGCCCCAGCTGATGCAGCAGTTCCCGCCGGCGGGGGGAGGCGGACGCGAGAACGAGGGGCAAAGTGAGCGCAAGCATTCTATTGGCATCTCCTGATACATAGAATAACACAAACGGTAATAGAATAACACAAATGAAACGCAATTTCCATGGAGGACGCGCAAAATGAAAGACTGGATATGCCCAGCATCCGCGCCAGGCGGCAAGGCATGCATGCGGGGAAGCGCTTATAAAGAGACATTCTCAGCATGCGGTCCAGTAGAAATAGAAAACCCTGAAAAACACGCCGGGATTTGAAAACAACGGTTTCAATCTGAATATTTTTCAAATTGCAGGAATAAGTTCGCGTCGGGTGAGCATACTTGGCTCAAGACTGCGAAGGAGGAAATAAATGGCTCTCATTACAACTAGCGTCGCAATCGATCCCGGTACAGAATACACGAGGATCTACAGGGCCGGCAAGGGCCTGGTGTTTGCCGAGCCGTCGGTATGCGCGGTGTCGCTGGTGGAGGGCGGCGAGGTCTGCTACGGTTCCGCCGCGCTGGAGCTGCTGGGCAGGGCTCCGGGCAAGATGTCCGCCTTTTCCCCCATCAACGAGGGGGTGATCTCGGAGGTCAGGCTCACCGCAGACATGCTCGCCGACTTCGTGGACCGCGCGATGGGAAAAAGCTTCATCAGGAGGATGCAGGCGGTGGTGTGCGTGCCGGTGAACGCCACCGAGCTGGAGTCTTCTGCCATGGAGGAGGCCGTGCGCAACGCAGGGGCTTTCAAGGTCACGCTCATCGAAAAGCCGCTGGCGGCGGCCATCGGCGCGGGGCTGCCCGTGCATCAGTGCAGGGGCTCCATGATCTGCGACATCGGCGCCGGCACCGCGGACGTGGCGATCATCTCCTGCGGGGGCGTGGTCACCGCCAAATCGGTGAATACGGCAGGCAGGGCGATGGACCAGAGCCTGATCCGCCTGCTTCGGGAGACCCGCGGCATCGTCATCGGTGAAAGGACAGCCGAACGGCTGAAGTGCGAGCTCGCCTGCGCCGACGAACCCGAAGAACGGACGGTGACGGTGCGGGGCAGGAGCATGTCCACCGGGCTGCCCGCTTCCTGCGATGTGAGTTCACAGGAAGTATGCCTTGCCGTCCGGCCGATGATTCAGAGCATTCTGATGGCCATCAACGAAACGCTGGCGGACACGCCGCCCGAGCTTGCCGGCGACCTTCTGGACAGCGGCATCGTCCTCGCCGGCGGCGTGGCGCGCATGAAGGGGCTGGCCAAAACCGTGGCTGAGGTGACGGGGCTGAAGGTCACCGTGGCGGAGGACCCGGAGCTCTGCGCCGTCGTGGGGGCGGGAAGGGCCATCGAGCGGGCGAAGGACGCGCGCATCGGCTTTCCCGGCCTTCCCGCGCTGCCCGTGCGCGCCTCGGCGGACGGCTGAAAAGCGCAACCAGCAAATCGTTCGGGCTGCCGTGCTGCAACTGGCGCAGGACGGCAGGCCCGCTTTTTGCTTGGGCGGTCTTACGCAAAAGGCAAAAGCAGGAAAGAGTTTCCGCGCCGTTGCGACGCGGCAGGTTTTGCGATGTTTAGGGAATTATGGTATAATCGAAAGCAGTATATGCATGGCGAAAAATCTGGAAAAACGGGGGGAATGATCCCATGCATTTTATCAGGAATCACCCGGTGCTGACCGCCGCTGTGGTGGTGGTCACGCTGCTTCTCATATTGATCATCACGTCGCTGACCGGCAGGACCACCCCGGTGGAGGACGCCGTGGGCACGGTGGTGTCCGGCGTGGAAAGCGGCGCCTCCGCCGTCACCGGCGGGATTGGGGACTGGTTTTTGAGCCTCATCGGCAGGTCGAAGCTCCAGCAGGAAAACGCCGAGCTCAAAGAGCGCATCGCCCAGCTGGAGGGGCAGCTCGCCCTGAACGGCGATCTGGAAAACGAGAACAAGCGCCTGCGGGAAATCGTGAACTACTACGGCGAACACCCGGAGTACGAACTGCTCACCGCCCGGGTTATCGCCAGAAGCTCCAGCTACTGGTTTGACACCTTCCTCATCAACGTGGGAAGAAGCCAGGGCATTGAAAAGGACATGGTGGTGCTCTCCACGCAAGGTTTGGTGGGGCGCGTGGTGGACGTGGGCAGCAGCTGGTCGAAGGTGCTTTCCATCATCGACTCGGACAGCGCGGTCAGCGCCATGATCGAGCGCACCAGGGACGTGGGCGTCGTGCGCGGCACGGCGGACGTGGAGGCGGACGAGCCCCGCTGCGGCATGTACCATCTGCCGTACGACAACGACCTCGTCCCGGGGGACACGGTGCTCACCAGCGGGCTGGGCGGCATCTTTCCCAAGGGCATCGTCATCGGCAAGGTGGTGGAGGTCAGCCGTTCCAGCACGGGCACCGAGCGCATCGCCCTCATCGAGCCGGAGGTGGACTTCTCGCAGCTGGAGGAGGTCATGGTCCTTCTGAACACCATCGACGAGGTTGAGGTCGGCGAATGAAGCGGGCGGTCAGCTGGACTCTGCTGCTCATCCTCACCGTGGTGCTGGAGACGGTGATCATCCCGCGGTACCTTCCCGTCACCTTCCGGCCGGACACGGTGGTCGCCGTGATGGTCGTCGTCGCGCTGGTGTATCCCGGTCCTTCCGCCGGATTTTACGGCGCCGCGGCCGGCCTCTGCATGGACGTCATCCTGTCCCCGGCGGTGGGCGCGCTGGCGCTTTCGTATTACCTGACGGCGCTGCTCGTGGGCTTCTTTGCCGGCAGGTACTACGCGAAGAACTGGCTCTTTTGCGCCGCCGCGGCCTTTGGCGCGCGCCTGGCCAGGGAGGTGCTGCTGGTGGTTTTCCTGCTTCCCTTCGGGGTGAAGACGGACTTTTTCTCGGCGCTCACCCCCATGCTGGTGTCCGCCGCGCTGACGGCGGCCCTGTGCGCGCCGATTTACGCCTTCAAAAGGCGCACGTCCAACGCGAAAATGCGCCGGGCGCGCTACGAATGACCGGGCTTGCTTGAGGAGCTTTCATGGAGAACATCAACAAGAGGCTTGTCGCCTTTGGCGCAGCCGTCGCCATGCTGTTTCTGCTGCTGATCGTGCAGCTGGGCAGCCTCACGCTGGTGCCTGACGCGTCGGACGCCTCGCCGGGCGGGCGCTCGCTGCGCACCATCGTGCTCAAGGGCGAGCGGGGCAAAATCCTGGACCGCAACGGCCAGGTGCTCGCCTACAACAAAAAGAGCTACAACATCCAGTTTCTGCGCAACACCGAGAACCGGACGGAGACCGGCCGCGCCCTTGACACCCAGATCATCTGGGAGACCATTCGGATTATCGAGTCCTGCGGCGGCACGACCATCGACACCTTCAACATCTACCGCCGCCAGCCCAATCAGGTGGACGAAAACGGCAACCCCCTGCCGGAGTACTACTTCTACTGGGGCAGCGGCCTTTCCGAGGAGGCGCAGGCCAAGCGCGAGCAGAACTGGCGCACCAATATGAACGTGGGCACCAAGCGCACGCCGGAGGAGATTTACAACTACCTGCGCCGCGTGTACCAGATTCCCGAGGAAATGCCCTACGAGGACGCCAGAAAGCTCCTGTCCGTCTGGCAGGAGATTCAGCTGCTCACCTGGCGGTCGTACATTCCCGTCACCATCGCGTATAACGTGTCCGCCGAGGCCGTCGCCATCATCGAAAGCCGGTCGAACGAGCTGGTGGGCATGTCCGCCTCGGAGAGCACGGTGCGCATGTACCCCAAAGGCACCACCGCCGCCCACACCATCGGGTATCTGGGCAAGATGCAGTCCGACGCCCAGATCGAGGAGTACACCGCGCTGGGGTACAGCACCACCGACCTGATCGGCATTTCCGGCGTGGAATCCACCATGGAGCGGTACCTTACCGGCAACACCACCGAGCATCAGGGCAGCCAGCGCGTGGAGGTGGACAGCAGCGGCAAGATCATCCGCGTGCTGGAGACCACCACCCCCACCGACGGGGACGATGTGGTGCTGACGCTCGATCTGGAGATACAGCAGGTGGCGGAGGCCGCGCTGGAGAAGAACATCGCCGAAATACGCCGCGACCAGGAGGCACATCTGGCGGAAAACCTTGAATCCTACCAGAAGATGGCGCCCGGCGGAGACGTCAGCAAGATCGACCTGTGCGATTCCGGCTCCGCGGTGGTCATCGACTGCAACACAGGGGAACTACTGGCCCTTGTCAACAGTCCGTCCTATGATCTGAATTTATTCACCGGCGGCATTTCCCCGGCGGATTACGAGGCGCTGCTCAACGACGAGCGCAACCCCCTGTTCAACAAGGCCATCGCCTCCAAGATGGCGCCGGGCTCCGTCTTCAAGATGGCCATCGCCCTGGCCGCCTTGGAGGAGGGGGAGGTGGGGCTGGACGAGATCATCGACGACGACGGCTACTACACCCTCACCGCGGACGGCAGCACCAAGGGCGCGCCCCGGTGCTGGGTGTACCCCAACATCAGCAAGCACCAGAACCAGGACGTCATCAAGGCGCTGAAGGACTCCTGCAACTACTACTTCTTCGAGTGCGCCAACCGGCTGGGCATCGACCGCATCAACGAATGGTGCAGCAAACTGGGGCTGAACAGGAAGACCGGCGTGGAGATCAACGGCGAGGCCACCGGCCAGATCGGCGGCCAGAAGGTGCTGTTTGACAACGAAGGCCCCATCAGCGGCGTGGCGTACCTCGTGTACCGCAACATCGTGTCCATGCTCACCGGCTACCTCGAGCGGCTGGACCGGACGGCGGACAAGGCCACCATTGAGTCCTGCGCCGAGAAGCTGGTGCGCCTGGTCAATGAGAACACCCAGATCGGCTCGGACATCCGCCGCATCATGCGCGAGGAGCTGGGCATCGCCGAGGCGGTTTCCTCCAGCAACGGCTGGAGCAACGAGATTTCCAGCGCCCTTTCGGAACTGCGCTGGAACCCGATGCAGACCGTCCGCACCGGCATGGGCCAGGCGGTGGTGTCCGTCACGCCCATCGAGATCGCCCGCTACGTCGCCGCGCTGGTGAACGGCGGCAACGTGATGGAGCTTTCCGTCATCAAGAGCATCATCGACGCTTCCGGCGCCACGGTGAAGGAGTTTGAGCCCACCGTGCTGTGGAACCTGAACGCCAAAGAGGAGAACCTCTCCGCCATCAAGGAAGGCATGCGCGAGGTGGTTTCTTTGGAGGACGGCGGTACAGCTTCCAAGTATTTTGCCGATTATAAATACAGGGACCAGATCGGCGGCAAGACGGGTTCCGCCCAGATCTCCACCAGCGACAGGAACATCGACCTGGAAAACACCGCATGGTTCGTGGCGTTCGCGCCGTACGAGGATCCGGAGATCGTCGTGGTGGTGAGCATCCCCAACGGCTGGGCGGGCGCGCGGGCGTACATCACCGTCCAGGAGATCGTTCAGTTCTATCTGGACAGGAAGACCGCCTCCGCCAGCGAGAACCTCGCCGGCATCAACGCACTGCTGCCATAAGCTACCATCTCGGAGGGGAATATGAGGGACATTGTCGCCTTTAAGGGCAAACAGAGCAGCCTTGAAATCGAAATCGCCAGCGACGCGGACTTTTCCGACGCCTTGAAGGCCATCGCCGAGCGGCTGGAGGCGAAGCGCAGCTTTTTCGCGGGGTCCGCCTGCGTGAACGTGGTGGGGGGCTCGCTGAGCGAGGAGCAGCAAAAAGAGCTGGAAACCATGCTCAAGCGGGATTTTGGCATGCTCAGCGTGGATTTTGACAGCGCGAACAAGCCCAAAAGCAGGATTCCCCGCGTGCCGCGCCTGTTTCAAAAGGAGGAAAGCGCGCCCGTTTCCGAATTGAAGAGCGACGTCCTGTCCAAAAAGGTTGGTTCCGCGGTGTTCGTGATGGAAACGGTGCGCAACGGCCAGCGCATCGACTTTGACGGGGACATCGTCGTCTGCGGGGACGTCAATTTCGGCGCAGAACTGGTGGCCACCGGCAACATCGCCGTCATGGGGGCGCTGCGGGGCAAGGCCCACGCGGGCTCCATGGGGGACGAAACCTGCGTGGTGACGGCGTACCGGCTCGCGCCCCAGCAGCTGCGCATCGGCGGCATCATCGCCATCGCGCCCAAGAACGCCCAGCAGGTCAACTATCCGGAAATCGCACGCGTGGTCGGGGACACCATCGTCATCGCCCCGGCAAGCCGCGTGATCAAATAAGCACATTCACAAAGGATAAGGAGAGACTCTATGGGTGAAGCTATCGTCATAACGTCGGGAAAGGGCGGCGTGGGCAAGACCACCACCACCGCCAATCTCGGCACCGGCCTTGCCATGCGGGGCCACAAGGTCGTCCTGGTGGATGCGGACATCGGCCTTCGCAACCTGGACGTGGTGATCGGCCTGGAAAACCGCATCGTCTACGATATTGTGGACGTCGTCGAAGGCAACTGCAAACTGAAAAACGCCCTCATCAAGGACAAGCGGACGGAAGGCCTCTACCTTCTTCCCGCAGCCCAGACCAGGGATAAAACCGCCGTCAGCAACGAGCAGATGACCAAGCTCGTGAGCGAACTCAAGGAGGAGTTCGAGTACGTGCTCATCGACTGCCCGGCAGGCATTGAACACGGCTTCAAGAACGCCATCGTCGCGGCGGACAAGGCCATCGTCGTCACCGTGCCGGAAGTGTCCGCCGTGCGGGACGCGGACCGCATCATCGGGCTGCTCCTCGCCAACGAGGTCAGCTACGTCAAGCTCATCATCAACCGCCTGCGCAAGGACATGATCGACGCCGGCAACATGCTGGACATTGACGACACCCTCGAGATTCTCTCCGTGGACCTGCTGGGCATCGTCCCCGAGGATTCGGAAATCATCCGCTCCTCCAACATCGGCGAGCCGGTGGTCATCAAGGCGGAAACGCCTGCGGGCATCGCCTATCGGAACATTGTCGCCAGAATCCTTGGGGAGGATGTTCCGCTGATGGAACTGAAGAAGGAGCCGACGGGATTTCTTTCCACACTAAAAAGGCTTTTCGGCAGAAAGTAGGAGGCGGCGCATGGGATCTTGGGCGAATTTCATTCAGAAGCTTACGGGAAAAAACCAGACCAAGGACATTGCCAAGGAAAGGCTTAAGCTTGTACTGTTTCACGACAGGTCGGAGATTCCGCCCGCCCTGGTGGATGTGATCAAGGACGAAATCATCGCTGTTTTGGATAAATATCTGGATATTGACCGGGAAAGGATGGACGTTGAGCTGACCAGGCTCGGCGACGAGGCCCGCGCATCCGCTTCCGCGCTGGTGGCGAACATCCCCGTCAAGGGCATCAAGAAGCCGCAGTAGCCGCACGAAACCGGATACGGCGAATATGTATGCGGGCCATGCATATTCGCTGTATTTTTTTGCAAAAAGCACTTGCCATTTATGCGAATGCGCTGTATAATGATGCATATCAGGGAACTGACTTCGATATTTATTCATTGGAGGGTGCATCATGAAGAAGAAGGCAAGGCTTTTTGCGCTGGCGCTTTGCGTCATCATGGCCGCGATGGTGTTCACCGGCTGCGGCGAGAAGAAGTCCGCCCTTGCGCGGATCAAGGAGAGCGGCGAGCTGGTGATGCTCACCAACGCTGCGTTCCCGCCCTTTGAGTACCTGAGCAGCGACAACGAGGTCGCCGGCGTGGACGTGGAGATCGCCAAGGCCATCGCCGAGGAGATCGGCGTCCAGCTGAAGATCGTGGACATGGACTTCGATGGCATCATCACCTCCATCCAGTCCGGCAAGGGAGACATCGGCGCCTCGGGCATCACCGCCACCGACGAGCGCAGAAAATCGGTGGATTTCTCCATCAACTACGTGGACGCCGCCCAGCTCATCATCGTCAAGGCGGACAACACGGCCATCAACGGCCCGGAAGACCTTGACGGCAAGAAGGTGGGCGCTCAGAGCGGCACCACCGGCGAGGTGTTCCTGACCGACGAGACCCAGGCTGAGGTGTACCGCTTCAAGACCGCCGCGGACGCCGCCATGGAGCTTTCCAACGGCAAGCTGGACGCCGTGGTGGTGGACGAACTGCCCGCCAAGCAGATCGTGGCCACCTACTCCGGCCTGAAGGTGCTGGATGTGCCCCTCACCGAGGAGCAGTACGCCATCGCCATCGCCAAGGGCAGCGACGATTTGAAGGAAGTGGTCGACAAGGTCATCGCCGAACTGCTGGAGTCCGGCAAGATCGACCAGTGGATCGAGGAGCATAAGGTGGCCAGCGGCTCCTGACCGGAAAAACTGGAGCGGACGCTGCGAAAAGTCCAACTCAACCAGCTCGCATCTGAGGGATGAGTCCATCATCCCTCAGGGCTGTTAAATCTGAATGTAAATCTATCGGAAGGAAACGCATGGACAGGGTTCATGCGCGGAAAGGAAGGCCATGTGGAGCAACTTCGGCCAGCAACTGTACGACAACATCATTCTGAACGGCAGGTGGAAGCTTTACCTGGAAGGGCTGGGCACCACGATTTTTGTAACTCTGGGAGCGGCCATCATCGGCATCATCATCGGCAGCCTTGTGGCGATCTGCAAGGTGTATGCGCAGGACAGCAGAAAGCTCTGGCCATTTGAGAAGCTGTGCGACATCTATCTCACGGTGTTCCGCGGCACGCCCATGATGGTGCAGCTTTTGATTTTCTCCTGGGTGATTTTTGCCTCGGTGCCCATGGATAAGCTCAATCTCGTCGGCACGCTGGCCTTTGGCGTAAACTCCGGCGCCTATGTGGCCGAGATCGTCCGCGCGGGGATTCAGGCGGTGAACCCCGGCCAGATGGAGGCGGGCAGAAGCCTGGGCCTGACCAAGAACATGACCATGCGCCTGATCATCATGCCCCAGGCGATCAAGAACATCCTGCCGGCTCTTGCGAACGAGGCCATCACCCTGCTGAAGGAGACGGCGATTCTCGGCTACATCGCCGTGGGGGACATCACCTACATGGCGACGTGGATCCGTTCCCGAACCTACAGCCCCGTGCCGCTGCTGGTGACAGCGCTGGTGTATCTCGGCATCGTTATGCTGATGACCTATGGCATGCGCAAGCTCGAAAGGAGACTCAAGAGAAGTGAACGATAACCTGATCGAAGTCATCAACCTCACGAAGAAGTTCGGCGAGCTTGCCGCGGTGGACGATGTGTCCACCAGCATCAAAAAGGGGGAGATCGTCGTCGTCATCGGCCCTTCGGGGTCGGGCAAGTCCACCTTTTTGCGATGCCTGAACCTGCTGGAGGTGCCCACCTCCGGAAAGGTCATCTTTGAGGGGACGGACATCACCGAAAAGTCCGTGGACATCAACCTCCACCGCCAGAAAATGGGCATGGTGTTCCAGCAGTTCAACCTGTTCCCCCACCTGACGGTGATGCAGAACATCACGTTGGCCCCCATGAAGCTGCGCGGCCTGAACGAGCAGCAGGCGAAGGAAGAGGCGCTGTCGCTCCTCGACCGCGTGGGCCTCGCGGACAGGGCGGACTCCTACCCCCGGCAGCTTTCCGGCGGCCAGCAGCAGCGCATCGCCATCGTGCGGGCGCTGGCCATGCACCCGGACGTGATGCTCTTCGACGAGCCCACCTCCGCCCTCGACCCCGAAATGGTGGGCGAGGTGCTGGACGTGATGAAGGACCTGGCGAACTCCGGCATGACCATGGTGGTGGTCACCCATGAGATGGGGTTCGCCCGGGAAGTGGGCTCGCGGCTGATCTTCATGGACGAAGGCAAAATCGTGGAAGAGGGCAAGCCCGCGGAGGTGTTTGCCCATCCGCAGCACGAGCGCACCATCGCGTTTTTGTCCAAGGTGCTGTAACAGCGCATCAATCGCGAAGAGCCGCCTGTTTAAGCGGCTCTTTTGCTATTCGAGTTCGTTCTTACGGGCAGTATTCCGGGGATTCTGCAAAGCCGATGCGCATGCTTGTAAACGGCGGCATTTCCAACTAAACTGAAGGAAAAGGCATCCGGATGCGCGCCTGCAGGGCATCCGGACGGGTGCGTCAGGCCGTCCGCGGGCGTAAAAAGCTGACGGGAGAAGGGGTGTTCCATGCCGTTTTCCATCGTTTGCCAGGACATTACAACCATGCAGGTGGACGCCATCGTCAACGCGGCGAACACCGCCCTTCGGATGGGGGGCGGGGTGTGCGGCGCCATTTTCCGGGCGGCGGGAGCAAAGCAGCTTCAGGCCGCCTGCGACAGGCTCGCCCCCATTCGAACGGGCGAAGCTGTGCTCACGCCGGGGTTCGCGCTGCCCGCGAAATACGTGATTCACGCGGCAGGGCCCATCTACCGGGAAGAGGAACGGGAACTGTGCGGACGGCAGCTGCGCGCCGCATACAATAACGCTTTGAGGCTGGCCGTCGAACACGGGTGCGGAAGCATCGCCTTTCCGCTGATTTCCAGCGGCATTTACGGCTACCCGAAGGAAGAAGCCCTTCGCGTGGCCGTGTCGTCGATACGGGAGTTCCTTTCGGAGCACGACATCGACGTCTTCCTCGCGGTGCTGGACCGGTCCGCAATTCCCGTCCGCAAGGAGCTGCGCGACGAAATCCAGCGCTGCATTGACGCGCAGGAACCGTGGCAGGGGTTTCAAAAAACCCTGCGGGAGGCCTTGAGCAGGACCGACAGCCCCGCGAAAAGCGGCCTGCATCTGGAAGACGCTCTCATGGCTCCCATGTGTGCGCCGGCTTTGCCGGACGATGTGGCCGCAAAGCTGGACGAACCCTTCTCCCGGGCGCTGCTGCGCCTGATCGACGAAAAGGGCATGACGGACGTGGAGGTATACAAGCGGGCCAACCTCGACCGCAGGCTGTTCTCAAAAATCAGGAGCATCAAGGGGTATCTCCCCGGCAAGCGCACGGCGGTGGCGCTGGCCGTGGCGCTGCGGCTGTCCCTCGATGAAACGGATGACCTTCTCCGGTGTGCGGGCTACGCGCTGTCCAGCGCCGTACTGTTCGACGCCATCGTGGGGTTTTTCATTGCCGGCGGCAGATACGACATCGATGAGATCAACGAAGTGCTGTTAGCCTGCGGTCAGCCGCTGCTGGGAGGGTGACGGTGCAAAAACGCCGGATGCGCGACTGGCGGACGCAATGGCGCAATTGTCGCTTGATAAGCGACCAAATCTTCCCTTTGACGCGGTATCCTGAGGATGCAAAAAACCCAGGAGGCTGCGGACATGAAAAAGGGACTGACGGAACGGGTGTTCATACTGGATAAGAGCGGCTCGATGCGCGGTCCAAAGGCCGACACCATCGGCGGGTTCAACGCCATGCTGGAGCAGCAGAAGGCGGTGGAAGGGGAATGCCGCATCACCACCGTGCTGTTCGACCATGGCTGTGAACTGCTGCACGACCGCATCGACATTCAGGCCGTGCCCCCATCACGGAAAAGGAGTATCGGGTCGGAGGCTTAACCGCGCTGCTCGACGCAATCGGCAGGACCATCTGCAAAATCAGAGCCGCACAGAAGGCACACCGCAAACGGCAACCCGCCGAAAAAGCCATGTTCGTGATCATCACCGACGGTTAGGAGAATTCCAGCCATGAGTACAACGCGGAACAGGTCAGGGCGCTATTGAGCGGCAGAAGGCGGAGTACGGCTGGGAGTTCATCTTCCTCGGCGCGAGCATCGACGCGGTGGAAACCGCCGGGCGCTGCGGGATCGCTTTGGACAGGGCGGCAGATTTTCTCGCCGACAGCAGGGGACTCAAAATGAGCTGCAGCGCAATCTCGGACGCGGCGGCGATGGTTCGCAACTATGGAACCATCGGCAAAGCCTCCTTTGAGGAAATCCGGCAGGACGTGCAGCGCAGGGGAAGAAAGGAACCAGGCAGTCAAAAAGGCGAAAGCTGGAAGGAAAGGACGGGAAAGATTTTTCCAAAGCTGTGAACGGACGTACTGTTGTTTTCCTGTCAAAGGTGTTATAATAACACACAAGGCTGAGAAGAGCCGTTTCACCAGGCGGCTCTTTCCTTATAGCCAATCCACAAGGAAAGGAACCGCAGTCATGCCATTCATGGAGGTAGCCAACAGCGGCCTGATGTACGGCATCGCCATCGCCATCATCGCTTTCGTGCTCCTGCAGTCCGTGATCTTTCTGGTCAAGGCGTGGAAGGAAGCGAAGCGCATCGGGATGGACCAAAAAATGCTCCGGCAGGCGGCCGCCAGCAGCGCAATCTTTTCCGTCGTTCCGTCACTGCCCATCATCATCTCTCTGTTCGCGATGATGCCCATTTTGGGCATCCCGCTGCCATGGATCAGGCTGTCGGTCATCGGCTCGGCTTCCTATGAGCTGGTGGCGGCGGAAAGCGCGGCAAAGGGGCTGGGCTATGCCACCCTTGCCGAAGCCGCCACGGGGGACGCCGGGGCGTTTTCCGCCATCGCCATCGTCATGACGGTGGGCATCATCTGGGGTTTGATTTTCTCGACGTTCTATCAAAAGAAGTTGCAGACCACCATGTCCACCATCCGCGACAAGGACACCACCTGGGCGGTCATCATGGTGGACTGCCTGTTCGTCGGCCTTGCCGCGGCATTCGGCGGCCAGATGATCGCCACCGGCGGGGTGACGCTGCTCACCCTGGTCACCAGCATGGCGTTCATGGCGGGGCTGACGGCTTTGTCGAAGCTTCCCGGCTTGAAGTGGATGGAGAGCTTTGCCATGTCCCTCGCCATGGTGGGCGCCATGGGCATGGCCATCCTGTATACCGGCTGGCTCGCGTAGGAGGGTGAAACATGAGTGAAGCGAATTTGAATGTCAAAAAGGAAAAGCCCGTCCTTCCGCCCTACGAGCAGTCGCTGCACAGGCTTGGAAGGATCACAGGAATCGCCGCCATACTGGTATTTTTGGCTGTGCCCGCCGCCATCTGCCTGTATTTTGACGCCTGGCCGGACATGAGCGGCCTGTTAAGCGGCATCGTCGCCGTTTCCTCGGTGTATCTGCCCATCGGCATCATCGAAGTGTTCAACTATTCACCCATGCTGGGCGCGGGCGGCTCGTACCTCGCCTTCGTCACCGGCAATCTGGCCAACATGAAAGTCCCCGCGGCCGCCGCCGCCATGAAGGCGGTGGGCGCGCAGCCCGGCACCAAGGAAGGGGAGCTGGTCAGCACCATCGCCGTGGCGGTATCCTCCATCGTCACCACGGTGGTGATCATCCTCGGCGTGCTGCTTCTGGTGCCGCTGACGCCTGTGATCAAAAGCCCCGCCCTGGCCCCCGCCTTTGACAACGTGCTCCCCGCGCTCTTCGGCGCGCTGGGCGTCATGCTGGTGGCAAAGCGGTGGTACATCGCCGTGGTGCCGCTGGCCATCATGACGGTGGTGTTCCTGTTCGGCGCCCCGGGCAACCTGGTAGGCTTGATGGTGCCTCTGGCGTCGGTCATCGCCATCGCGTACGCCAGAATCCTTTATAAAACCGGAAAAGTGAAAAAGTGATAACCCAATCAGGCCGCCCATCTGGGCGGCCTAATTGCGAAAAAGCGGGTGGTAGCACGTTTTTCAGCATATAGGCCATCTACGGCGAAAAAGCGGGAGCCTGTGGGGAGGAAGAAGCACTCTGCCGCCATTGGAGTTTCTGAAGGATTTCTTAAGATGCCGCCATTGTGTTGAACTGTTATCCACTGTGTTATATAATCACAGTGAGTTTTAAAAGCTGGACCATCCATTGAAGGAGGATGCGAATTTTGGAATTTGATTACGTCCTGACCACCGATTCAGACGCCGAAATGCCCTATTCGTGGCTGGAGGAGTTCGACATTCAGGCGATCCTGATGCCCTATTCGATGAACGGCAAGGAGTACTTCTTCAACTTCTTCCGGGAAATGCCCTTCGCCGATTTTTATGACAGGCTGCGCGCCGGCGAGAAGGTGACCACAGCCCAGCGCAATCCCCAGGATTTCAAGGAATTCTGGACGCCGTTCCTCGAACAGGGCAAGGACGTGCTGTACGTCGGGCTCTCTTCCGAACTTTCCGGCACGTTCAACTCCGCGTCGATGGCCCGGGCGGAACTGTTGGAAACCTTCCCCGAACGCAAAATCGTGCTGGTGGACACCCTTGCGATTTCCGTGCCTGAGGCGCTCATCGTGCGGGAAGCGGCAAAGCTGCGCCTTGCCGGCCGGTCCATCGAGCAGGTGGCCCAGTGGGTGGAGGAAAACAGGAATTATTATACGGCATTCTTCATGGTGGACGATTTGAACTACCTGAAGCGCGGCGGCCGCATTTCCTCCTCGGCGGCATTCTTCGGCTCGATGCTGGACATCAAGCCCATCATCTACATCAGCCCCCGCGGCAAGCTGGAGCCATATGAAAAGGCAAAGGGCCGCAAGAAGGGCATCCGCCGCATCGTCGAGCTCGTCAAGGAGTTTTATGACCCCGACAGGAACGAGTTCATCGTCATCGCCCAGGCGGACTGCGAGAAGGACAGCGAACTTCTGCGCGACATGCTGATGGAAGCCGTCAACCCCAAGGGCATCCACGTGCAGCCCGTGGGTCCGGTGATCGGTTCCCACGCGGGGCCGGGGACGCTGGGCGTCGGCTTTGTCGCAAAGAGGGACGACATCGAGGTTCCAAAGTAAGACCGTTGAAGCGGCGGCGGGCCAAAAACCTGCCGCCTTTTTTTCGCCCGTTTTTGCCATTGGCGGAAAGGATGTGCTTGACAAGTTAGGCAACAATCCGTATAATAATAAACGTGCCGCGAGAAAGCAGCGCGCATGGCAGCGCTCGGGAGCATAGCTCAGCTGGGAGAGCACCTGCCTTACAAGCAGGGGGTCACAGGTTCAAACCCTGTTGTTCCCACCAACACGTGGCCCGGTAGCTCAGTCGGTTAGAGCGCTAGCCTGTCACGCTAGAGGCCGAGGGTTCGAGCCCCTTCCGGGTCGCCACTATCATGCCTCGGTAGCTCAGTTGGTAGAGCAAGGGACTGAAAATCCCTGTGTCGGTGGTTCAAGTCCACTCTGAGGCACCATCTGCGGGAGTAGCTCATTTGGTAGAGCGCCGCCTTGCCAAGGCGGAGGTAGCGGGTTCGAACCCCGTCTTCCGCTCCAACCCCCGGCGCCATAGCCAAGCGGTAAGGCAGAGGACTGCAAATCCTTTACCCCCGGTTCAATTCCGGGTGGCGCCTCCACACAAAGAGACCTTGGAAACGCCCTAAGTCAGGGACTTCTGAGGTCTCTTCTTTTTTTCGTTTGAAGATGCATTTTGCATCCATGTGCAGTCCATTGACCATCCAATGACCAGTTCAAAACAGCAGCCATTTCTTCGGCGTGCTGGGAAGCGCATCGGCAGCGGCATGCCGATAAACGTCCAATGTTATTTTCGTGCTGGCTTGCCCAACATATGCTGCGACATCAGCACTCAAGAGGGCCCGTTATCATCCCGCGGATCACTGAGGACGGTATGCCCAACGCATGCACCATTGATGTGCAGATTCTCATCGGGCGGAACTGGCGCGAGCTGGAGAAGACCTGCCCCGGCGTACAGATCGACGTCACCAATAATGCGCATTCCGCGCCGGACGGGGCTGTCGCCGGTGGCCAGCGGTGTGAGAAGTGGAACAAGGAGCGCGGCGGTCATCTGTACGGCAAGGCTGCGGACATTTGCGGCAAGCTGGCGGGTGTCAAAGACTCGGCGCTGCGGCAGGAGATCGAGAACATCGCGCTGTGGATGAACATCAAAGGCGGCGTCGGGTACGGTGAGAAATACGTTGCTCATATCTACATCCGGGGCAAGAAGGCGAGGTGAGGATACTGATGTCTGACGCCGTACTCGTTTTATATTGATCAAAAAAACTATTGACAACGAAAGATTGGTATGCTACAGTACTAACGAACGTTAGATTAAGGAGCTTTGTGATGTCCGCTGTAGATTTAAGAGAAAGAATTAAAGAGGTTGCGGTCGAGCATTTCAACGCCAACGGCTATCATGGGACGACGATACGAAACATCGCCAGAGACGTGAACTGCTCTCTCCCGATGATTTATTATTACTACAAAAATAAAAAAGAGCTGTTTGATGAGATTATTAAGAAGGAGTTTTTTGATATTGTCGAAAAGCAGGCATCCATCCTGAAAATTGACAATGTGATCGAGTTTTATACCAAATTTGTATATAATCTTAACTTCCTGAGCAACTACGACAAACAGGTTTATCGTCTCGGCATCAAGGTATATCTGCTATTCGACGGCGACGAGGAACTGATGAATCTGATGGACGAGTGGGAGAAGAGCATTCTGCCCAGGCACCGTGAGATTATCAAACCTTATGCGAAAAACATGAAAAATGAAAAGGCGGTCGTAAGAACGCTGGTGCATCTATTGGAAACATTGATACAGGAGATTATAGTGAAGAACCGGTATTTGCCCGAAAATGAAATCAGGGAAGAGATTTCCATTGTTTTAAAAGATTGCGAGTAGTTGTCGCAAGGAGTTTGAAAATAAGGCGGCATGAAAAATTGCCGTTTTACATATGCCGGAAACCTAACGAACGTTATATAATATTGGCAAGGAGAAATGAAAAATGGATATCGAAAAAAGACTCGCAATGCTGCAAAACACATATGCGGCATCGGTCGCGGAGGCTGTGAACACCTACGAGAAGTTGAACGTATTGGAAACGATTGTTGAAGAAAGAAAAGAAAGACAGGCAATGACGGCGCCCTATCTGAACCAGCAGCTGGGAGTTCAGGGCGTAGAAGACGTATTCCGAACGCTTTCCGAAATCTATGGCTGTGCCAACTGGTCGGTTCAGAAGACGGAGGAAAGCTATGTCGCCATTGCGACATCATGCAAACTCTGCGCGCTGTCGAAAAAGATGGGCGGAGCAAACCCGTGCAGCGGCTGGTGCCTGAATCCCATGATTGCCATGATCGCAGCCGCAGGCAAAATCGATACCGGAAGCATAGCTGTTGAAAGCACTCTGATGACCGGAGATTTCTGTAAATTGACCATAAAGCACAGACATGTGACTTAAGGTGAAAAAATGCATGTTAATCATATCAATTTAAAGTTGGATCGGGTAAGACAGTTTTGCATAAACGAGAAAGTGGACGAAGTTTATATGAGATCGTTAATTAGACGGGATTTCCTTGGGGGAAAAAATGCCATGAAAACGGACAGAAGGCAAGTCAATCGGAAGAAGGTGTTGCAATATATAATCTTTGCCCTGATCTTGCTGATTTTTCAGAAGATGTCGGTCATGGCGGGTAAATATGTCGCAGATCTGTTTTCATACGAAAAACTTGATCCCTATAACGCGTACGCATGGAACTTTTTGCATCATATAACCATGTTGGTTATCGGGCTGTTTGCAGTTCTGATACTCAGGAAGCCATTAAAAGTCGGCTTCGGTCTTGGCCTTGGCGACCGGAAAACTGGAACCAGATTTGTCGTTAGGTACACCGCTGTTTTGGCAGGTGTTTCACTGATCGTACATATACTTATGAAGATCAGCAACTCATTGCCGGTGTATGCTTTCCCGCTGAATACAAGCAACATTGTCGGAACGCTCTGCTTTCAACTGTTCTTAACAGGACCGGCAGAAGAGCTTCTGTATCGAGCTCTGCCCATAACAATCCTGGTGCGCTTTTTCGGAGAAAATGCAAAGTTCAAGTGGGGCATAACCCTGGAAAACATCATTGCCGCTTTCCTGTTTGCAGTTGCGCATATGAAATGGTCCTTGTTCCCGCTTTCCATCGAAGCGAACTGGTTCCAACTGGTTTACGCATTTGCGCAGGGCATCATTTCAGGCAAAGCGTACCAGGACAGCGGAAGCGTTATTTACCCCATGATGATGCACAGCATCAGCAATGTACTGATGGTTGGAACAGGGTATTTGCTTCTTTTCTTATAAGTTATCAGGGTTTTGGTGGAAAGGTTGGGTGCTGCATTTCTTCCGATCTGTCAGAATATTAATGCCAGGATCATACCGATGAAAGCGCCGAAATGGTCGAAAAATGAACCCGTCAGCTTCCGCCGGCGGGTTTATATGCTCTTGCCGGGCTTTGCTATGCGATGAAGCCTTAAGCTGCATAGAACGCTTTGCCTTTCGCGATGACCTCAATCGGAATTGACCGCCTCATACAAGGCTCTGCGCAATGACTCCCGGGTGTTCTTGTACGCCTCGTATGACTGGATGGAGGTGTTGATCATCCTTTCTCTCCAATACCCCGCATCTGCCGGTAAAGGGTTCGCAGAGCTCGGTGGGGATGGGGATCGTGCGCTCGGCTGCTTTTGACTTCAGCTTGCCGATGGATTCCGTCTTAAACTCGTATGCCGGTGCACGCTGAGTTTTTCATATGAGGGTCGATGTCCTTCTACTGAAGGCCGAAAGCTTCCCCGCGGAAGTCTCGTTTAAAAGAGGACCAGAGGAGAAGTCCGTCGGGATGGGTTTCTCCCACCTTGAGCGTCGCGGCGATCTCTGCATCGGTGAGGCGCGGCGCTTTTTGCATGCGCTTAAGTCCAAAGCAGGATTGCGGTCGATCACGCCCTCCGCGTAAGCCTTCGAAAGGAGATGGCGGATTACGAGACGAACGGATCGCAATGCTGCCGTATCATTGCCAATTTCATAATAGGACTGTTAAGGTGTTTGCGATCAAAACAGCCGGTTATTTTGCGGTTCACAGAATAACCGGCTGTTTATATGGTAGTCATTCTGGCTTGAAGAACTACCCCGCTGCCTTTTCTTTGATCAGCTCTCTTCTCCAGACAGAAGGGACAAACAGAACCAACAGCGGGTAGAATTCCAGCCGTCCTGCGATCATGCAAAACGAAAGCACTACCTTGGAAAAAGCGGAAAACGAGGCGAAGTTTCCTGTCGGACCCACCACACCGAGCCCGGGGCCGATGTTGCTCAACGCAGAGATTACGGCTGTTGTGCTCGAAACAAGATCCTTGCCATCAATGGATATGAGCAGAACCGAAACAAAGAAAACCGCGAAATAAATAAAGAAAAACAAGGCCGTTTTTGACACAATATCATCGCTTACTTTCTTCCCGTTCAACGATACGGCCTTTACGCTCCCGGGATGAAAGATTTTTCCCAGTTCGACCTTAGCTGCTTTCACAAGGATGACGAGCCTGATCATTTTGATGCCGCCGCCGGTGGATCCGGCACAGCATCCCGTAACCATTAGAAAAACCAGTATCACTTTGCTTAACGTGGGCCAAAGGTTGAAATCCGTGGTCGCGAATCCCGTTGTCGATACGATGGTGGAGACCTGGAAAGACGAATGACGCAGCGCTTCCCATATCCCTCCGTAAAGCCCGGAAATATCGATCGCAATAATCAGAATTGCGGTTATGACAATTCCAAAATAGGTTTTTAATTCAATGTCGCTAAAGAACTTTTTGAACTTTTTGCCGAGCAAAAGAAAGTACAGCGAAAAATTGACGCCGAACAAAAACATGAAGACTGTTATAATGATTTCGGCAGCGACGTTGTTGTACGCCCCGATGCTCGCGTTCATGATGGAGAATCCGCCCGTACCCGCAACGGAAAAGGCATTGACCAAGGAGTCAAAAAGCGGAAGACCGGCAATTTTGAGAAGGACAACCAGCACAACCGTCATGACAAAGTAAATCAAATAGATGATTTTGGCGGTTTCGTGCATCCTGGGCACGATTTTATCGGGTGACGGCCCCGTGCTTTCCGCTCTCATCAAGTTCAACGAGGAAGCGTTGATGGACGGCATAATCGCCATGATAAACATCAAAACGCCCATGCCGCCGATCCAATGCGAAAAACTCCGCCAGAACAGAATTCCTTTCGGCAGTATCTCAACGTTGGTCAATATGGAGGCGCCGGTGGTGGTAAAACCCGACGCGATCTCAAAAAAGCAGTCAATGTAGCTTTGAAAATATCCGGAAAAATAAAACGGCAACGCGCCGAAAAGCGAGAGCAGAACCCATGAGAAACCGGCTACGACAAAAGCATCCTTCGTTCTGAAGTTGGTATCTTTCGATTTTAAGCTGGCTAATACTGTGCCTGCCGACGCCAGTATGAGTATGGACCACAGGAAACTCAGGTGATCTCCGCCGCCATATAGGAATGAAACGACAAGAGGGAAAAGCATGAGTAATGCTTCGATTCGGAGTACATTCCCAATCGTTTTCAAAATGAGCCTGTAATTCATGGCTTATCCCTCTGGCTTATCCCTCTTGTTCGTGGCGCAGAGTGTTCGACAGAATATCCAGCCTGTTCGCCAGGATATCGTCGATATCGCGAACATCGTTATTTTTTGAAATGATAATGATGCTGTCGCCGACATGGATCTGTGTCTCGCCTGACGGAATGATGATCTCCGAGTCCCTGCTTATGCAGCCAATCAAAATTCCCTTTTTCAGCCTTAAATCCTTTAAAGGTATATCGATGCAATTGGCTTTTTTATTCACCTGGAATTCTATGGTCTCGACACTTCCATCTTTGCCGGAAAAAATCTTGTGCATCGTTCGAATATTGCTCCCAATCGCCCCGGCAAGTCCGTCGACGTATCGGGCAACGGTTTTCGCCGTAATATTCTGCGGTGTAATGATATATCCCAACCCCAAACCCAGATTTTTCGCCATGCTCTGATGAAGGTGGCTTATCTTTGTGACAACCTTTTTCACACCCTTGTGCAGGGCGTAAAGGGAGATGAACACATTTTCCTCATCCCTGTCCGTCAGACATACGAAAGCGTCCATACGGTCGATTTCCTCAGCGATGAGAAGCTCTTCATTGGTGCCATCCCCGTGAATGAACAGACAACGGCGATCGAGGGAGGCAGAGGATAAGGCTTCGCACAATGCTTCGCATTTTCCCCGGTCCTTTTCAATGACTTTTATTTTGGTTTTCGTTGTATGCCTGCTTAAAAGCTCCACAAGATAATGTGTAATCTTCCCTCCGCCTATGATCATGACTTCCTGTGTTTTTTTGGGTCTTCTTTTTATTTGAACCAGGAATTTCATAATTTGGGATGGGCGGCCCAGTATCCTGACGATGTCGGATTCCTGAAAAGTAAAATCGCCGTCCGGAATCAACGCTTTGCTATCCCTTTCGACGACAGCAAGAAGAACGCCCATGTCTCTGTTAAAAAGCTGGGAAACGCTCTTGCCAACGAAATATTCCGGTGTTTCAGATACTTTAAAAGTAACCAGTTCAACCCGGCCGCCTATGAAGGTATCCACATCTTCAGCAGCAGGATATCGCAAAATCCTCGAAATCTCCCGTGCTGTCTGCCGCTCCGGATTAATGACCACATCAATGCCAAGGTCTTTCCAGAGCCTGTTAAATTCCAGCATGTATTCCGGGTTGCGCACTCTGGCTATGGAATGCTCCGTACCAAGGCGCTCCGCCATTATACAGCATAAGATGTTCAATTCATCGGCATTCGTCGTGCTGACAATTAGATCTGCTTCTTTGGCTCCTGCCTCAATCAATGTTTTTTCATTTGCTCCATTGCCTGAAATGAAAAACACATCAATTGGTTCAGCCGCATTTTCAAGAACAGCCGGGTTTTTGTCCACAACCGTTACATGACAATCCTTTTTTTCAGACAAGACCTTTGCTATCGTATAACCGGTCTTTCCGCATCCGACAACAATGATTTTCATTGTGTTTTATCCTCTTCTCCGAAATCTATGTCCGCCAGACTGCTTTCAATGGCTATGGCCCGTTCCAGGTTTTTTCTGGCGGGAGCGTATGTCTGATCGAAGCAATAAGCAACCCGGTAGAACTTGACAGCCTTTCCTATATCGCCGGAGTATTCGTAAACGCACCAAACAGGTTATATGTGACCGGAGACTCAACATTCTCCGCAATCGCTTTCAGCAAAGTGCTTTTTGCTTCTCCGAAATTACGTTCCAATATATATTCTTTCGCGGAGTTGATATGTTTTTTGCATGCATAGGGATCGTGACTTTGATTCATTGCTGTCACTCCAAAAACATGTTTGCTGCACATACCAAAAAAATAACCGAATGACTCAGCATTCCTCTGCATCCATCACAAAACAGGAAAACTGCTATTAATATGATAATCGCTTGAATAACTGTTGTTTACTCTGTATCTCCAAAAAGCTTAATCAAACGAATTAATCAAATTGTAATGCAGTATTTTTTAGATATGCAAGTCCCTTTTTGTAAAATCCCTATTGCGGTGGGAAACAGCATGGCGGCTGCTTCGAAAAGGAAAACGGTCCCGGAGCGGGAGAAAGCGGCCTGCTTAAATCGGAAAACGGGGGCCTCTTTTTCTGTTCATGGCGGCGCTCCTGGCTGCCCGCTCCACCCTCCCGGGAAAGAAAAACCCCTTAACATCCGGCTTCGGCCCTTGCAAAAGGGCTTTTTTGCCCCAATGGTATTTGCATGGCTGGCCCATTGTCGCCATCCGCACTGCAATGAATATATTGTATCAGATACTGAAATAGGTGATGGTTATGGAAAACAACATGGAGAACCACGTTGTGGCGCAGCAGAAAGTCTGCGTGGAAGCCAATATTGTCGTAACACCGGACGTTCAGCTGGGCGACGTGGAAGCATGCTGCATCGGGCCGCCCGTGGCAGAGCCGTGTGTCATAAGGGACGGCGAATGCACATGCGCCATACGCCAGCTGATGTGCATCCGGATTCCCATCAAGTTCTCTGCGCGTGCCGAAACCGGAAGCGCTGCATTTATCTGTGACAAGCACTGTTCAACGCGTCTTCCGCCGGGAAGCGACCAGCCGCGCAGCAGACCGGCAGACCGGCCGCAGCCGTGCTGCAGGTGTTCGGGCGCTGCCTCCAGGCAAAGGACACCGTCCTTGCTGTGGCTGCTGGCCAGGATGATGAGAGGCTGACGCGGTTTCATGCCCCGGTAATGCCAGGCATAGCCGAAGGGGGCGCAAATCGCGTGTTTCGGGGAGCATCGAAACTTTCGCATGTCGGAAGCTGCTCCCAACCGGGGAATGGGATGAAGGCAGGCCATTCGAAAGAAATGACGAAGGGGGAGAGGACGATCTCCGACGTTTTCGGGCAGCTTTTGTGTATCAGACATGCCGCCTGCAGGGACGCCTGCACGTATCAGTTTTCCTGTTGGGAGCAAGCAAACAGTCGCGTTCTGGGCTGTGACCGCAGTGATGGTCTATGCCCGCGCCGCGAAACGGTTTCAGCAATAAAAACCGAGAAAGCAGCCATTTCATGCGGCTTTCCGAGCGGCACATCGTGCTGCCTGTTCGTCCGCTTTGCCTGCCTGCCGAAAACGCCGCCCTTCGGCACGTTGGTTTTGCAGGCGGCAGGGCTACGCGTCGTCGACACCAAGACAGTCGTGCCGATGTAAAGTACAAGGCGGCAAAAAGCATGCGCAAACAAGCTTAATCTCAGGAGCCCTCTCATATATGTGAGAGGGCTTATTAGCGATTGCGTTCACTTTCAGGCAAAAAGCGCGTTCTCCCGTCTTCTGCGCGTCATGCACAGCGGCCGCAGCGTGGCTGACACCCAGTTTTTTCATCTCTCGGCCAGCCAAACTGCATATCCGTTGCCTTCTTCACTTTGCGCCGGCATGCCTTCCTCAAACCGCACTGGCAAACGCCAGCATTGATCGCGTGCCGGCGCAGGCTTGATAACGATAAAAAAACCCCGTCACCCCGCATGGCAGGAAGACGGGGCTTTTGCTAGCCCAGGAGAATGGATAGCTCGTTCTCCCGGATATCCTCGACACAGTCGTTGAAGTCGTCCTCAAAGGCGGAAAACTCCCCTGAAGGCTCGGTGACAAGGCGATACAGCCCGCTGAAGTCCTCGAACAGATCCTCGAGCTCGTCCCCGATTTCCCTCGCAAGCTTTCCCTCCGTTTCCATCGCGATGATCTCGCGGCACTGGTTGCAGATATCGTCGTATTTCGCCTGCAGCGACTCTCTGGTTTCGCCGTACTGCCGATGCAGCCAGTCAAAAGAGAGGGACACCATTTCCTGAACATCAACCGTTCCCTCGCTCTTCCAGTACTCGTACTCATATTTTCCCATGTTGACGATCGCGAAGATGGGCGATGGAAACGGTCTGGTAACGCCTTCAGCAAGGCCAGCGTTCGGGCAATTTGACCCTTTTGCTTTCACCAGGCTTGCATCAGACCGGAACCCTGCTGTCGCGGGCAGGGCTGAAGCACAAATGATGCAATTATTATAGAATATGAAACAGATTCTCTGTATCGAACACTTTAGTCCAAAACCGCTGATTCGTCAACGATTCCAAAGGCGTACCATGCGCCAGCCGCCCGCAATCAAATCCCCGCAGTGCATGCGGGGTCCGTGGGTTTGCGCAAAAACGCTGCCGAAGCGCGCCCATCGAGACGCAGTGTTTTCAAAAGACGGCAAGAGAGGCGAAGGCTGCTTCGCGTTGACCATGATTTCTGCCGGCGTGTTGCCGACCAGACCCTTGTCTGTGACTGCCCGCACCATCAGCACATAGGCACAAGGCTCCGTGGGCGTGATTGAAGCGGAGGGTGCGGTTTCAGAAGGCTTGGACGGCCGGCTTCGCCGTAAACGAGTCCTTCTTTACTGCGCCGGCTGGAACGAAGCCCCCGCAAATGCCGCTATTTACTAATGAAAAAAACACACCTTACCATAGGAATATGTTTCAATCTATTGTGCGTCATGCGCCTTGGGAGCTTGCATCTTTTTTTGGTTAGAACCCCCCGGAAGAGGATGGTCGGAGAATGCGCGAAAATGGGTATGGCACTACACGCCTCTTAATGTTAAAATGACACATAACGGGTTGAAATCAGGTAAACCTGCCGGAAAACAGCAAAACCCTGCGAACGCGGCTGGATGCGCATCGGGCAGCTGAAAACCGCATTTCGCCGGCAAAGCGGCACTGCCCCATACCGCTCAGCACCTGTTGATAGCGCGGATGGACGGCGTTTGACGGTTATTCGTCGCCTGCTTGAAGCAGAAGGCGCGCGCCATTGCCTGAACCCGATGGATGCCTGCTCTCCAGGAAAGAGCTTCTTACGCCAAAGTCCGGCACATCATAATTTGCCGCGCATTCTGGCGAAAAAGCGCTCATAGAAGCGTTTCCCCCAACAGCAAAGGGAAACGAGCCCCGGCGGCGAGACGAGCCGCCGCGCCACGCCGCGGACTGCGAACCGGAACGCGCAAAGCCGGCTGTTTTCTTGCGGCACGCTTTGCCTTAGATTGCAGCCATGCAAAAAAGCCATAAAAGGCACACGCCATGGAAATGTGCGAAAAGCAAAAAACTGGAAATTTTGCCCTGCAAAAGGCAGTTTGGCGAATTGTTCCGTTCTGATTCACAATTGTTCACATTTGTGTTATACTGAACTCGACATTATGCGACGCGACCAGCGCCAGCGCAACATACCGGAGGGAATCTTGAGCAATCAAACAACGGACTCCAAAATTCCGCATCTGTACGAAATTGTCAAGAACGACCTGAAAGTCAAAATCATCAATTCGGTGTATCCTGCCGGGAAGAGAATCCCCTCCGAAAGGGAACTGATCGAGGAGTACGGCTGCAGCCGCATCACCATTCGCAGGGCGGTGGACGAGCTGGTGGACGAGGGGTATCTCGTCAAGCGCCACGGCACGGGAACCTTCGCGGCAAACCGCAAGCATTCCAGGCACGTGATCAACATTCACAGCTTCACGGCAGACTGCCTGATGAACGGCATCACCCCGAGGACGGAAGTCACCTTCTTCGGCTTCATGCGCCCCAGCGAACGGGACCGCGTCAAAGCCGGCGCCAGGGAAGGCGTGCCGCTTCTGCACCTGCACAGGGTGCGCTATGCCAACGGCGAGCCGGTGATCATCGAGCGCATCGTGTTCCCCGAGAAGTACAACTCCCTCTCGACGGTGGACAAGTCCCAGTTCTCGTCGGTCACCGAGGTGGTGCAGTCCGTGCTGGGCGTTTCCGTGGCTTACTACGACCTGACCATCGAGCAGGCATACGCCACCAAGCAGGAAGCGGAGTATCTGAAGATCAACCCCGGCGACCCGCTGCTCATGGTCAGCGGCGGCGTGCTGAACGAGAACAGGGAACTCATCTACTACTCCCGCCAGATCATCGTTGGGGACAGGTATACCATTGCCATGTTCCAGCCCGTCAGGCCCGATCTGGTCAAGCCCCAGACCCCGTAGCGACGTATCCCCCCAAAAACCGTACGCCCAGACCGTTGCCGCGTGCGGTTTTCTTTTTAGGCATCTTGGACAGCCCTGTGCGATAGCGCAGCATACCTTGCTGTTTCCGCCCGGCTGCCCTGCGATCCCGGTTTTCCCGCTTTGCAAAAGAATTGACCCTTTCTTTTCCATGTTTCTTCATTTTCTGGTATAATAAACCATCTGAACTCAAATCAGCAGTCTTTTCTCTGCGGAGGGGGCATTCATGAAGGACTTCAGCCAGATCGAAACAATGTGTATGGACTGTCTTCGGCAGATGGCGCAGCCCGGCGGCATTTGTGAGTTCTGCGGGTTTGACAATAGCGCACCCCGGTCGCCGCACCATTTGCCCCCGCGCACCATCCTGGCCGGAAAATACATGACCGGCAGGGTGCTGGGCGAGGGGGGCTTTGGCATCACCTATCTGGGCTATGACCTCAATCTGGACTGCAGGGTCGCCATCAAGGAGTACTATCCCGCCGGCTACGTCACGCGGGAGACCACCGTCCGGAACACCGTGACCTTCCTGACCGGCATGAACCAGGACTATTACATGGCGGGCATGGAAAAGTTCCTGAACGAGGCGAAGGCTCTGGCCAAGTTTTCGGAACTGCCCGGCATCGTACGGGTGCGGGACTATTTTCGGGAAAACGGGACGGCGTACATCGCCATGGACTACATCGAGGGCTGCACCCTGGCGGAAGAGCTGAACAGACGGGGCGGCCGCCTGCCTGCGGACGAGGTCCTGCGCAAGATGGAGCCCCTGATCCGCTCCCTGAGCGTCGTGCACAGCAGCGGCGTGATCCACAGGGACATCAGCCCGGACAATATCATGCAGAACACCCGGGGCGAGCTGAAGCTGCTGGACTTCGGCGCCGCGAGGGAACTGGCCTCCGACCAGAAGAGCGTGGCCGTCATGCTCAAGCCGGGCTACGCACCGGAGGAGCAGTACCGGACAAAGGGCGAACAGGGCCCCTGGACGGACTGCTATGCCCTCTGCGCGACGATGTACAAGCTGATCACCGGCGTCACGCCGCCCGAAGCTTTGGAGCGGCTGGCGGAGGACAGGCTCCTTCCCCCCTCGCAGCTGGGCGCAAACATTTCCCCCGCCGTGGAAGAGGCGCTGATGATGGGGCTCGCCGTCAAGCCCGAGCACCGGTTCAAGAGTATGGACGCGCTGTACAACGCCCTCTATGCCGGCGGCGTTCCCGCCGCTTCCGGCGCCGCGGCATCCAGCACGGCGCAGGCCATTCCAAAAAGCAACCCTTCGCAGCAATCCCAAAGCAGTCAAAAAGCCGGCAAACATCCCCATTCAGAACCGCAAAAAAAGAAGAAGGCACCCATCGCCCTCATCGCCGCGCTGGGCGTGCTGGCGGTGGCCGCGATTGTGGCGGTGGTGCTGCTCATCAAGCCTGGCCAGAACCGGGAGGTGGCGGCAAACACCCCCGGCCCCTCTGTTTCCGCCGGAGTGGAACCGACGCCGGCGCCGACCCCGTCCTACGGCGGCCTTCTGACCCCCGGGCAGGCGCCGACCCCGACGCCCGAAAGCGGCCAGCAGGATCCCGTTCTGGGCACGCCCCAGGGCACGGGGCCCGTTATGGTGCCAAACTTTGACGTGTTCTCCGGCTTTTCGCCCGACGAGGTCAATAGCGGAGCGGACGGCACGCGGATCAACCGCTACGAAATGAGCACCGCGCAGGAGGATCTGCTGATCCAGTATTACCTCATGCTGTTTTACAGCGACCACCTGACGCTGGGCTACATGGACAATGAAACCAACCTGTTCTACGCCCAGCAGGAGGGAGGCGGCTATCTCTGCTTCAACTACAACAGCGATGACGAGATGCTGGAAATCGTCGCTCCGCCGGGGGTGGAGATACAGGTGTACGATCCCCCCGTGACATATACCTACCTGTGCGACAACGGACTGGACTACGAGCAGTGGATGATGCTGGGCAACACCGATTACTGTGACCAGGGCATCAACTACATCGGCAACACGGCGGGGAACATCCTGAACGAAGGGTGCACCGCCATTCAGGGGGCGTGGCTGTACTTCTGCGACGTCAACGACACCGGCTATCTCTACCGGTTCAACTTCAACACCGGGGATCTGGAGGTGGTTCTCGCCGAGAAGCTGGACATTGTCAACCTGAACGTGCAGGGCGACTACGTCTACTTCGTCAACTACGAGAGCGGCTCCGACCACATTTACGCGCTGTACCGCTGCGCCGCTGCGCCGTGGAGCACGGCGGAACTGCTCCGGCCGGGCGCGAAAAGCGCCTGCGTCATCGGGGGCCACATCTACTTTGAGGACTGGTCGGACGGCGTCCTCAAGCGCATGGACAAGGACGGCAGGAACGAGGTGGAAATCTTCCCGTACTGCGGGGCGTACATCGTGACGGCCTCGGGCGTCTACGTCGCGCACGCAAACGGCGAAGGCATCTACTTCTTCGACCATGAAACGCTGTATCCCACAAAGATATCGGACGTCGACGCCTACATCATGCTGCTATGCGGAAACTACCTGTATTACAGGCCGCTTCTGGACGACAGCGACGAATACATCTACCGGATCAGCAAGGACGGAAGCGGGCCCAGGGAGCGCATCACCAACGTGCCGGTTTATGAAATGAACTGGGACGGGCAGGGGCTGTACTTCACCAGCCAGGATTTCGCGATCTACCGCACGTCGCTGGACGGCGGGCCGGCCGTCAAGCTGACGGACTTGGGTTCCAATCCCGTGATCCACATGAACAGGGACCACTTTATCCTGTTCTATCGCCGCTTGGACTACGCCGACTCGCTGATGCTGTACGACTGGACGCAGCTCGAAGGCGTGACATTCCCGGAGTGACGGGTTTACCATCGTTTAGAACATCGACAGGGGAGAGCAAGCGATGAAAATGAAGCAGTGTCCCAACGGCCATTTCTACGACCAGGCCAAGAATCAAGCCTGCCCGTACTGCAGGAATCTGGCGCCCGCCGCCGGCCGCACGGGCGGCGCGAAGACCGTCGGCATCGAACAGCCCGCGCCCGCCGCCGCGCCGCCGCCCTTCCAGCCGCAGGCGCCCAGGCCCCAGCAGCCCGTTTCCAGGCCGCCTGCCAGCGCGGCCGGCCACACCGTGGCGATTCTGGAACAGAAGCTGGGCATGGACCCCGTGGTAGGCTGGCTGGTCTGCATCGACGGGAACGAGAAGGGCAGGGACTTCCGCATCCACGCGGACAACAACTATATCGGCCGCGACCCGTCCATGGACATCGCCCTGACCCAGGACGACACGGTTTCCAGGCGCAACCACGCCATCATCAGCTACGACGCCGAGTCCAACACCTTCTACTTCTCGCCGGGCGAGGGGCGCAGCATCATCCGGCACAACGGCAATCCGGTCTTTTCCACCGTGGAGCTTTCCGCAAGGGACGAGCTGGTCATCGGCATGACGAAGCTGCTCTTCGTGCCCTTCTGCGGCGAGCATTTCAAGTGGAATTAAGGCCAATCAGGGGATAAGCCGATGACGGAACTGCCGCCCAACCTTCAGCCGGGATTTATGCAGGAGTCCGCAAAGACGGCGCCCATGCCGTGGATCTGGGCCGGCGCCGCGGCCTTGATCGCGGTCGCGCTGTTTTTGCTGGTCTTTCTTCTGGCCAGACGGAAAAAGAAGAAAGCGGGGAAACAGCGCGCGCTGCCGCGGATCGCGAACATCCACGGCATTGGGAAGCGCGACTCCCAGCAGGACACCTTTGCCGTCTCCAGCTGCGAAGACGCAGCCCTCTGCGCCCGCAAAGGCGTGCTCGCCGTGCTGGCGGACGGGATGGGCGGGCTTTCGCACGGGGCGGAAATCAGCAACATGGCGGTCAAGACCATGATGGAGGGCTTTTCCGCCGCAAGGCAGTCCGCGCAGACGCCGCAGGAGGAGCTGAGGAACCTTTTGCGCCTGGCGGACCGGCAGGTGCGGGAGTATATGGAGGCGCGCGCCATCGAGCGGGGCGGATCCACCCTCATCGCCGTGCTGATACGGGACGGCATGATGGACTATGTCTCCGTGGGGGACAGCAGGCTGTGCCTGGTGCGCGACGGCGCCATCCGGACGCTGAACAGGGTGCACAACTACGGCGCGGAACTGGACGAACTGGCAAGGCAGGGCGCCATCGAACAGGAATACGCCGCGTCCCATCCCAGCCGGAACGCCCTGACCAGCTATGTCGGCATCCGGGAGCTTAAAAAGGTTGACGGGAGCGAAGAATCCATTAAACTGCAGAAGGGGGACCGGCTGATCCTTATGAGCGACGGCGTGTTCAACACGCTGCGCGACGAGGAGATCCTCCGCTGCATGAAACCGGATGTCTACGCGTCCGCCGTGTGCCTGGAGCGTGAGATTCTCGACCGAAACGACAACGAGCAGGACAATTACACGGCAATTCTCATCGATCAGCCATAATTTCATTAATGACGGTGACGGGAATGCGAAAAAGCAAGTGGAAACTCCTTATGGCGGCGGTGGCGCTGTTATGGGCGCTGCTGCCGGCGGTATCCGGCGCTGAGTCCAACAAGGCGGTCCTCGACGCCTGCAACAGCGTGGTCCGGATCCTGTCCTACTCCAGCTATACGGAAGAAGCCGCCACCGGCACGGGTTTTGCCGTTGGGGCGGCGGGCCAGCCGGTGGAGCTCATCGTGACCAACTGCCACGTGATCGTCGACTCCGCCGGCAACCTCTGTGACAGGGTCTTCGTCGTGCTGGAGGACCTGAAGCACGAGGATACCGTTTTGGCGGCTACGCCGGTGGCGTATGACGCGAACATCGACTATGCGATTCTGGCCATCGAGCCGATCACCGCGCGCAAGCCCATGGTGCTGCTGTCCTCCACGCAGGTGGAACGGGCGGAGACGGTGTACGCCCTGGGGTTCCCCGGCGTGGCGGACGGCCTCAACGACGCGGGGGACATTCTGCCCTCCACCGTTGAGGACATCACCATCACCAGGGGGATCGTCAGCAAGACCAGCGCCCAGTTCAACGGCGTCAGCTACATCCAGAGCGACTGCACCATCAACGGCGGGAACTCCGGCGGCCCGCTGGTCAACGAGCAGGGCTACTGCATCGGCATCAACACCTTCGGCGCCGCCCAGGGGGATTCCACGTACGGGCACATTTTCATCGACTACGTGATGCAGGTGCTGGACGAGGCGGGCGTGCCCTACATCAACGCCGGCAGCGCCCGGGGGGCCGCCGCTTCCGGCCAGGCAGCAGGCGGGCTTAGCGTGGGATCCGCCATCGCCATCGTGGCCGTGGTCATCCTGCTGGTCATCAGCACGATTTACATGTTCAAGCGCGCCCAGAACTCCACCGGCAGGGCTGGGTACGTCAAAAAGAGAATCGTCAAGCAGGACCCCAACGCCGTTCCCTACGAAACCTTTGCGGAGTACCAGGCCAGAAAGCAGGCTGAAGGCTTCACGATCCGGTGCGTCTCCGGCATGTTCGAGGGGAACGAGTTCACCGTGGAGGACACCATCCTCTTCGGCAGGGACGCCGTGACCTGCAATATCGTGTACCCCGACGGGACGCCGGGCATCAGCACGCTGCACTGCAAGCTGATGGTCTCTGAAAACGGGCTGACCATCATGGATCTGGACTCCAGCTACGGCACCTTCCTGGGGGACGGCACAAGGCTCGCGCCCTACCAGCCGTTCAGCCTGCAAAGCGGCGATTCCTTCTATCTCGCCACCCGGGAGAACGCTTTCACCGTGCTGTAAAAAGCCGGTTCGCCTGCGGGAAATGCTTCTAGCGGGAGCAAAACACCATAAAAAGGAATCCGCATGCATGCGGATTCCTTTTTTGGAAGCAGCCGGCGGACGCCGGGCAAAGGCGATGGCATAGGTCGTATACCGAGGACGAGACGGGCTGCGTACGCCCGAAAGGCCCATATAGAGCGGCAGCGTCCGCCTGCCGGAAGGATGGGCTCTGCCGGACGGGCTATGTCTTGTTCTTCGCCACGGCGACACGGCTTCGGGTGATGCTCTCCAGCGCGGGGGCGCCCATTTTCAGGGCGAGGCTGATGTACAGCATGTCCGTAATGCAGATCTGGATGATGCGGCTGGTCAGCGCGTCGCTTCTGAACTTGGTCTCCTTCGAGGAACTGAGCACCACCCAGTCGGCGGCGAGCGCCAGGCTGCTCCGGGGATAGCTGGTAATGGCCGCCACCTTGCAGCCGTTTTCACAGGCGATGCGCACGGCATCCAGCATTTCACGGCTTTCACCGGAGTGGGAGAAGGTGATGAGCAAGTCCTTTTCGGTCAGGTTGCCGCACATGATGTTGATCATGTGCGGGTCGTGGCTGAAGGAGGTGGAAAGGCTGAGTTTTAGCAGCTTGTGGTGCAGGTCGAAGGCGATGGCGGCGGAGGCGCCGATGCCCGTGACCACGACGTGCCGCGCGGCGAGGATGGCGTCCCGGATCGCCTCCACGGCGGCGGGGTCGATGATCTGGCGGCTGTCCGTGATGGACTGGGCGGTGGAGAGGATGACCTTTTCGATGACCTGGGGCACGCTGTCGCTGGTCTGCACCTCGTCGTACAGCGGGAGCGTGCCGCCGGAGGCCACGTCCGCCCTTGTGAGCTCCTGGGCGATGTTCACCCGGAACACCTGATAGGACTCGTAATCCAGCTTGCGCAGAAAGCGCATCACCGTCGGTTCGCTGACCGAACACGCCGCGGCGAGTTCCCCCAGGCTCTTCGTCATGACGCTTTCCGCGTTGCTCAGCACATAGTCCGCGACGGCGCGCTGGGAAGCGGAAAGGGTGTTGTATCTCGAACGGATCAGGGCAAACGCGTTGCTGCTGCCACCTTGCCTGCTGGTAGTCATGCGATACCTCCGCTGTGTTGCTCAGGTTAAATTATAGACAAAACCGCGCATTTTGGCAAATCCGTTTCGCCGGCAGGTAAAACCGCCGCTTTACGGGCGTTTTGGAAGATGGATCGGTCAAAGGGTCAAACAGGGCGAAAAACCAAAACCTGTGCGGCGCGCATTGACAACCATGCGCCGCTGTGCTATCATCGCAGTAGTAATACTACTATACAAGCTTATTGTATAGTAGTTATACGTCCTATCCGATCCGCAGAAACACATCTAGGAGGTATCCCGCATGTACATGTTCCTTTCGCATCCCCTGGTACCCGGCGGGCTGGCATGGCCCGGTGAACCCGTGGTCGAACTGAAGCAGTGCACCGATATCACCGAAACCTGCCCGTTTGCCAGCTTCGTCACCACGCTGCCCAACCACTGCGGCACCCATATGGACGCTCCCCGCCACTTCGTGCCCGGCGGCAAGAACATCAACGAGCTCGGCATCGAGTACTTCGTGCACGACAACGTGGCGCTGATCGACGTTCCGAAGGGCGACGCCGAAGGCATCATGCCCGAAGACCTGATGCCCTACACCGAGCTGATCAAGGGCGTCACCTGCCTGCTGATCCGCACCGGATTTGAGAAGTACAAGGAGACCGAGCCCGAGCGCTACCAGATGAAGGGCCCGTATGTCCATCCCGTAACCGGCAAGTGGCTGTGCGCCAACTTCCCGAACCTCCTCGTGATCGGCATCGATTTCCTGGCCATCGGCACCCCGGCCAACAACCTGCCCCCGGAATGCCACAGGAATCTTCTCGGCTTCTACACCGACAAGTTCATCTGCGCGATCGAGGACATGCACCTCGCTGATTGCCCCGCCGGCAAGCTCAAGAAGTTTATCAACGCGCCGGTGCGCGTGGTGGGCGTGGACAGCTCCCAGGTTGTCTGCATCGCTGAAGTGTAAGCCATAGGCATCGTACAGGCGCGAGCCGGGCGGCAGCATTGCCTGCCACCCGGCTGGCGCTGGTTTTTGCTCGCAAATTGGAAAACTGATGCGCAGAACCGCAACATGCGGCAAAAGCGCATTTGCTCAATAGATTTTACTATTTTACCATGCAGGAGGAACATTTCATGAGTGGATTGAAAGGAATTTTGCTGGGCGACGCGATGATCCCCTCCGCCGGCTTCGCGGGCGCGTGGGACAAGTATCTCGCCCCGTACGGCGAGAAGGTGTTCGTGGGCGACTGGGAGACCAGCTGGGACGAGCTCCAGCGCCGCCGCCTGATCGTTGAGCAGCAGGGGCCGGAGGTGGAACCCTGCGACCCACTGATTCTCGAGCACGGCAAGGACGCCAACGTACTTTGCGGACTGTTCATCACCTGTTCCTCCAAAGTTATGGACGCCATGCCCAATTTGCGCATGATCGGCGTCAGCCGCGCGGGTCTTGAAAACGTCAACGTCGAAGAGGCCACCAAGCGCGGCATCCTCGTGTTCAACGTCATGGGCAGGAACGCCCAGGCGGTCAGCGACTTCGCCATCAGCCTGATGCTGGCGGAGGCGAGGAACACCGCCCGCGCCCACCATGCCATCATGAGCGGCCAGTGGCGCAAGAAGTTCTCCAACAGCCACGCCATCCCCGAACTGGAAGGCAAGACCTTCGGCCTCGTCGGCTTTGGCTACATCGGCAGCCTGGTGGCCAAGAAGCTGCAGGGCTGGGATCCCCGCATTCTGGTGTACGATCCCTATGCCGATCCCGAGCGCATCAAGGCCGCGGGCTGCATTCCCGCGACGCTGGAAGAGGTGTTCAGCGAGTCCGACTTCGTCAGCCTGCACGCCCGCCTGACCAAGGAGAACAAGGGCATGATTGACGCGCGCCTCATCAATATGATGAAGCCCACCGCCGTCTTCGTCAACACCAGCCGTTCCGGCCTTGTGGACCAGGACGCCCTTGTCAAGGCCCTTCGCGAAAAGCGCATCCTGGGCGCCGCGCTGGACGTGTTCGACGAAGAACCCCTGCCCAGCGATTCCCCGTACCTGGAGCTGGACAACGTCACTCTGACCACCCATATCGCGGGCACCACCGCGGACGCGCTGGGCAAATCCCCGTACCTGCTGATGAACGAGATGGCCAAGTTCCTCGCAGGCGAGGATTCCCGCTTCATCGTGAACCGCGAAGTGCTGGAAAACCCCGCGTTCAAGGCCTGGCTCGAGGGCGTGCGCAAATGATGACGAATTTCAACGCCATGCTGCGCGATGCCTATCAAAGGCAGTACGCGGTGGGCTCCTTCAATATTTACAACTACGAGACCATGCGCGGCGTGCTGGAAGCCGCGAAGAAAACCGGCGTCCGGCAGGTCATCATGGCTTTCGGGGCGAAGTACCTTGAGAACATGAGCCTCGCTGAGGCCGCGTCCATGGCGCGCGCCATGAGCGGCGAAGGGGTGGACATCTGCCTGCACCTGGACCACTGCAAGGACATCAACCTCATTTACGAGGCGATCCGCGCGGGGTTTGGCAGCGTGATGTACGACGGCAGCGCCCTCCCCTTTGAGGAGAACGCGGCAAACACGAAGCGGGTGTGCGAAGTCGCCCACGCCTGCGGCGTCAGCGTCGAGGCGGAGCTGGGCTCCATCGCAGCCGGCCTTGAGAGCCACGAGGGGGAGGAGACGGACGAGGAGAAGTACACCGACCCCGAAAAGGCCGCAGAATTCGTGAAAATCACCGGCGTGGACGCGCTGGCGGTCTCCGTCGGCACGGTGCACGGCCTGTACAAGGGCGAGCCGAACATCCGCACGGACATTCTGGAGCGCATCGACGCGGCCTGCGGCATACCCCTTGTGCTGCACGGCGGCAGCGGCATTCCGGAAGAAACCATACGCGCCTGCATTCAGCGCGGCATTGCCAAAATCAACGTCAACACGGAGATCAGCAGCCACTGTGTGAAAAAGACCGCGGAACTGCTGGCTTCCGCCGGGAAGAAGCCTCACTTGAGCGTGCTCGCCGCGAAGCAGCGGGGCTGGGTGGCGGAGGTCGTGGAAAAGTACATTCGCTTCTTTGCGGGCTGACCGCGAGGATCAAAGGGCGGGACAACCTGCCCTTTGTGCTGGGGGAGGGAAAGGTTTGAAGACGATCATTACCATCGACGCGGGCACCCAGAGCCTGCGGGCGGGCGTGCTGACCACGCGGGGCGACATGCTGTTCTCCGCCAGCAGCGATTACAGCCCCGTGTTCTCGCCGGGCAACCGGGCGGAGCAGGACCCCGCAACCTGGAAGGAAGCGCTCTTTGGCACGCTGAGGAAAGTGGGGGACTATCTTTCGGAAAACCCGGACATGGAGGCGGACTGCATGGCCATCACCAGCCAGCGCGCCTCCGTCATCCCCGTGGACGGGGCGGGCGAGCCGCTTTATAACGCTCTCATGTGGCAGGACAAGCGCGCACGGGCGGAGTGCGGCTGGATCGAGTCAAAGATCAGCAGGGAGGAGCTGTACCACGCCTGCGGCCTGCGGCTGGACCCTTACTTCTCGCTGCCAAAAATGCTCTGGCTGCGCAGTAACGAGCCGGAAGTATGGGCAAAGACGAAAAAGCTCATCGGCGTGCAGGATTACCTGACCTTCCTGCTGACCGGCAGCATGGTCACCGACTGGAGCCAGGCGTGCAGGACCATGCTGATGGACCTTTCAACCTTTTCCTGGAACGAAAAGCTCCTTGAACTTTTCGATATCGACCGCAGCCTGCTCTGCGACCTGATTCCCCCCGGCGAAGAAGCCGGCTGTCTGACAGATAAAGCCGCCGCCGAAACCGGTTTGCCCGAGGGCCTTCCCGTGCTGCTCTGCGGCGGCGACCAGCAGTGCGCCGCGCTGGCGCTGGGGCTGTTCGCGCCGGGAACCGCCACCTCCAACACCGGAACGGGCGGCTTCGTGCTGGGCTATGCCGAAAAGCCGGTTTTCGACAGGGAGCAGCGCATCCTCTGCTCGGCGTCCGCCATTCCCGGCAGGTGGATCGCGGAAGCGGGCATCTACGCCTCGGGCGCGATGTTCAGCTGGGCAAGAAACCAGCTCTTTGAAGGCGCAGAACACGAAGCGGATCCCTACGAACGCATCAACCGCGAAGTGTCCGCCGTGCCGCCGGGCAGCAACGGCGTCATCGTGCTGCCGCACTTTTCCGGCAGCGCCGCGCCCAACTGGAACCCGCTGGCGAAAGGCCTCATCTTCAACCTCGGCCTGGGTTCCACCAGGGGCGAAATCAGCCGCGCCATTCTCGAGGGCATCGCAGGCGAAATCGCGGACAATCTGGAGCTCATCTCCGAAAACTGCGGCAAGGTGAACCGGCTGTTCGTAGCCGGCGGGCTGACGAGATCCCCCGCCTACTGCCAGATTATGGCGGACAGCACCCAGGTGCCCGTGGTGCGCCGCAGGAGCGCCGAGGCCACCGTGCTGGGGTGCCTGATCTCCGCCTGCGTCGCAAGGGGTTATTATGAGGATTGCGAGTCCGCCTTTTTGACCATTATGAGCAGCGTTGAAGAGGAGTTCCTGCCAGACCCGGAACGCGGCAGGATCTACGCGAAAAACAGGGCGATCAAGCGCGCGATTTACGCCGCTTTGAACAGCGCGGGCGTCTACGAAATGTCCACCTGACCGCAACGCAAATCTAAGCGGGGAGAGCCCCGGCGCGGACCAACGCAGGATTGGCTGCGCGCAGTATTGCAATGTGCAGCCATATGAGCCGCCATCCGGTTTTCCGGGTGGCGGTTCTTTCCGTCTGGAAATCCCGTCAACCTTGCATCGCGCCGAAAAGATCGGCGTGCTAGGACGGAAAGACGCGCAAAAACCGCTGGCTCCCGCAGGAATTCCTGCGAAAAAATGCAGCTTGGGCGAGTCGTTATTGCAAAAGATGGCCGTTCTTGCTACAATACATGCTGAGATCAATTTGGAGGAAATTATGCGTATTCTGATCAGCAACGACGACGGTATTGCAGCGCCCGGCATCAGGGCACTGGCGAAAAGGCTTTCGAAGGACCATGAAGTGACGGTTGTCGCCCCTTCCAGAGAGCAGAGCGGCGTGGGGCACAGCATCACTTATTTTACGCCCATTTTTTCCCGCCCGGCCAGCATCTCCGGCGTGGACGCAAAGGCCATCGCCGTGGACGGCAGCCCGGTGGACTGCGTGAAGTTCGGCATCCGCTGCGTTTTTGACGAAAAGCCCGACCTGGTGGTCACCGGCATCAACCAGGGGCCGAACATCGGGCCGGACGTGTTCCCCTCCGGCACGGTGAACGCCGCCATCGCCGGCGTGATGGAGGGCGTGCCCGCCATCGCGGTATCCTATGCGGATTTTATCAGAACCGACTTTGAGGCCAGCGCGGAGCTTGCTGCCCGGCTGGTCAACTTTGTGCAAAGGCACCCCATCCCAAAGGGGATGCTCCTGAACCTGAACGTGCCCGCCCTGCCCTTTGAGGAGATCAAGGGCGTCTGCGTCGTGCCCCTTGAAGCCAAGGGGCTGGAGTTTTGCTACGAAACCCGCGAAAGCCCGATGAAGCGCAGCTATCACTGGATGACCATCGTGGGCGTTCGGGAGAAAAAAGACAAAAAAGCGCCCGCAAGCGACGCGGACGCCATCATCAAGGGCTACGCCAGCATCACCCCCATCAAAATCGACATGAGCGATTACGACTACATCGAAAAGCTGAAGGAAACAGGCGAGTTCATCTGACTGCCGCAAGCCATGCCTGAAAGGAGGGTTTCCATGGAAAACAACGATCTTCTGCAATGCATCAACGCTTCCTATAAAAACATGAGCAAGGGGCAGAAGCAGATTGCCCAGTACATTTTGGAGAATTACGACAAGGCCGCCTTCATCACCGCCTCGAAGATGGGCAGCCTGGTGGGGGTGAGCGAGTCCACCGTGGTGCGCTTTGCCTACGCGCTGGGGTACGACGGCTACCCCGCCCTGCAGCGCTCCCTGCAGGAGCTGATCCGCAACAAGCTCACCAGCGTACAGCGCATCCAGCTCACCGAGGACATTCAGGAAAGCGACGTTCTGAAGACCGTCCTCAAGGCGGACATGCACAACATCCGCGCCACCATCGAAAACGTGGACGAACAGGCCTTCAACCGCGTTGTCACCGGACTGCTTTCCGCGAAGCGGGTGTACGTGCTGGGGCAGAGGAGCTCCACCCCGCTGGCGGAGTTTTTCGGGTATTATCTGAACTTCGTGCTGGATGACGTGTGCGTCGTCACCGCCGGCATCGGCGACATTTTCGAGCAGCTGATCCGCATCGAGGAGGGGGACGTGTGCGTCGGCATCAGCTTCCCTCGCTATTCCACCCGCACCGTGGAGGGCATGAAGTTCGCCAAGGGCAAGGGCGCGCGGGTCTTCGCCCTGACGGACAGCCTGCTGTCCCCGCTGGCGGAGTGCGCCGAGGAAGTGCTGGTCGCCAGGAGCGACATGGCGTCCTTCGCGGACTCGCTGGTGGCGCCGCTCAGCCTCATCAACGCCATCATCGTCGCTTTGAGCATCCGCAAGAAGGACGAGGTCTCCCAGCGGTTCGCCCAGCTGGAAGCCATCTGGGACAAGCAGAAAGTCTACGTCGGCAAGGACGGACACTGAGGAGAGCCCCATGCGCCTGATTATCGTTCGGCATGGAGAGACCGACTGGAACCGGCTTCGCAAAACCCAGGGGATGACGGACATTCACCTGACGCCCAGGGGGCTCAAGCAGGCCCGCCGCATGGGCGCCAGGGTGCGCAACATGCAGATCGAGTGCGTGTTCACCAGCCCCCTTTCCCGCGCGGTGGCAACGGCCAACGCCATCGCCGCCGTGGTGAAGGCGCCTGTTGCGATGGACGACGACCTTCGCGAGATCGCCTTCGGCGAGTGGGAGGGGCTTACGTTCGACGAAATCGGCGAGCGCTACCCGGAGGAACTCCGCGTCTGGAACACAGACCCGCACCTGTGCGCCCCTCCCGGCAAGGCAGAGACGCTGATGCAGGTGGCGGAGCGCGCTTCCCGCTTTCTGTCCCGCATCAGGAAGGAATACGACGGCAGGACGGTGGTGGCGGTGTCCCACTCCGTGCCCTGCAAGACGATGGTCGCCCTATCCATCGGGCTTCCGCTGTCCCGCATCCATTCGCTGCGCATGGACAACGCCTCCATGAGCATACTGGATTTCTATGAGGACCGGGCGGTGCTACGCCTGTTCAACGACACCACGCATCTGATGGAGGAACTTCCGTGGCAAAGGCGGTAGTGGTCGGCGGCGGGCCGGCCGGCATGCTCGCGGCGGCGGCCGCGGCCCAGCGGGGGCACGAGGTAACCCTCGTGGAAAAGAACGAAAAGCTGGGCAAAAAGCTCTACATCACCGGCAAGGGCAGGTGCAACCTGACCAACGCCGCGGATTTCGAGGCTTTCTTCCGAAACATTCCCAGAAACCCGAAATTCCTGTACAGTGCCTTCAGCGCCTTTGGCAACGCGGACCTCATCGCCCTTGTGGAGTCGCTGGGTGTTCCCCTGAAAAAGGAGCGGGGAGGCAGGGTGTTTCCCGTTTCGGACAAATCGTCGGACGTGATTTCTGCCCTTGCCAGGCATCTGAAGAACTGCGGCGCGCAGGTGGCGCTCAACACCGCCGTGCGCTCCATTGACATCAAAGACGGGCGCGTTTTTGGCGTGCGGACGGAGGGAGGGTACCTTCCCTGCGACGCCGCCGTCATCGCCACCGGGGGCGTTTCCTATCCGCTGACCGGCTCCACGGGGGACGGCTACGCGTTCGCCCGCGCGGCGGGGCACACGGTCCTGCCGCCCAAGCCCGCGCTCATTCCCATGGTCACGAAGGAGGACTGGCCCAAAGCCCTTGCCGGCCTGACGCTGAAGAACGTGCGCCTCACCGCCTTTTCCGGCAAGAAGGCCGTGTTTGAAGAAATCGGCGAGATGCTCTTTACTCATTTTGGCGTGTCGGGGCCGCTGGTGCTTTCCGCCAGCAGCTTGGTCAGGCAGGACGATGAGGTGGAGCTTTCCATCGACCTGAAGCCCGGCCTGACGGCGCAGCAGCTGGACGCCAGGGTCCTGCGGGATTTTGCCGCTTACGCCAACAAGTCCGTCAGAAACGGCATGGCGGACCTGCTGCCCCAAAGGCTGATACCCGTGGTGCTGTCCGAGGCCGGGGTGGAGGAGGAGAAGCACGTCCACCAGATCACCAAGGAGGAGCGCGCCGCCATCGTCGGCACCCTGAAGGCGCTGAAGCTGCACGTCGCGGGGTACCGGCCCATCCAGGAGGCCATCGTCACCCGGGGCGGCGTTTCCGTGAAGGAAATCAACCCCTCCACCATGGAGTCCAGGCTGGTCAAGGGGCTGTACTTTGCCGGAGAGGTCATCGACGTGGACGCCCTCACCGGCGGGTTCAATTTGCAGATCGCCTTTTCCACCGGGTATCTGGCGGGCAGCTCCATCCCCGGGGCATAAAGCGCATCCATCAGTCGGCTTGGCGGAGCATATCCGGCTGCAGCGGCGCATCATCGCAAGGCACAGCGGGAAGAGGAACGGCAAGCTCCGTTCCTGGGGCGCAGCCTGTATTCTTCCCTTGGAGAGAACCATCAGGCATGCTGAACCGGTGCAAAAAGGGAAGGGCCCGCCGGCGGCGAATATCAAAATGGCGCCCTTTGCGCCGCATGCGCCGCCGCCGTTTCCGCCAGAGCGAAAACGGCGCAAACCACGGCCGCAGGCGCGCTTTTGCATGCCCCGCATGCTTCATCGGAAAGCGCACTGCAGGGCAAACGCATCATTTGGAGGAAAGCCAGTTGATCACTGTCGCAATAGACGGCCCCGCCGCGGCGGGCAAGAGTTCCGCCGCCAAGGAAGTGGCAAAGCGGCTGGGGCTGCTGTATCTGGACACCGGCTCCATGTACCGCGCGCTGGGGTACAAGGCCGCGTCTTTGGGCTTGGACCCGGGCGACGAGGCCCAGGTGGTGCCCATGCTGAAAAATACCGAGCTCGTCGTGGCGTACCGGGACGGCGAGCAGCGGCTCTTTGTGGATGGCGAGGACGTGACGGACAAGATCCGCTCCGCCGAGTGCGGCATGCACGCTTCGGCGATTTCCGCCATACCCGCCGTGCGGGAAATGCTGGTTGACCAGCAGAGGAAGATCGCCAGAGGGAACAGCGTGGTCATGGACGGGCGGGACATCGGCACCGTGGTGCTCCCCGACGCGAAGTACAAGTTCTTCATCACGGCATCCCCCGCCACCCGCGCCAAAAGGCGGCATGCCGAGCTTCTTGCCAAGGGGCTTTCCGCAAAGCCGGTGGAGGAGCTGGAACAGGAAATCATCAAACGCGATTACGACGACAGCCACAGGGCCCATTCACCGCTGAAAAAGGCAGAGGACGCGCACCTCATCGACACCACGGATATGACGCTGGAGCAGGTTGTGGAGAAAATCCTGGGCTTGATCAGAGAGGGTGAATCTAGGTGACGTTCTATCGGTTTGCGCTGAATCTGCTGCGCCCCATCCTCTGGCTGCTCTGGCGGCCGCAGGCGGAGGGCATCGAAAACGTACCCGAAAACGGCGGCGTTCTGGTCTGCAACCACCTGCGGGCGCTGGACCCGCTGCTCCTCGCTATCTGCCTGCCCAACAGGACGCTGCACTTCCTGGCGAAGGAAGAGCTGTTCCGCATCCCCGTACTGGGCTTTCTCATCCGGAAGCTGAACGCCATCCCCGTCCGCCGCAAACAGGTGGACGTGGCGGCGGTGCGCAAGTGCATGCGCGTGGTCAAGGACGGCGGGATACTGCTGATTTTCCCCGAAGGCACACGGAGCAGGACAGGCGAGCTTCTGCCCTTTGAGGAAGGGGCGAGCTTCATCGCCAGCCGATGCGGCACCGTGGTGTATCCCGCGCATATCCAGGTGGGCAGAACCAGAAAAGGCAGGCGGCGGGTGACCTTTGCGCCCCCGCTGGACCTGACCGCCATTGCGCCGCAGGCGGACAAGGAAACGCGGCTCAAGGCCATGACCGCAGCCATCCGCGAAAAAATCCTGGAACTGGCGAGAAAGGACGAGGAATGATCATTCACGTGGCGAAGCACTGCGGCTTCTGCTTCGGCGTGCGCCGGGCGATGGACAAGGTCGAGGAACTGCTCAAGTCCGGCGAACGGGTCTACACCCTCGGCGAGCTCATCCACAACAGGGACGTGGTGAACGACCTCATACGCCGCGGCGCGCTCCCCGTGGATTCGGTGGCAGACATGCCGGAAGGCGCCCACGTGGTCATCCGTTCCCACGGCGTCCCGCCCGAAGTGCTGGAGGCGTGCAGAAAAAGGGGCCTCAAGGTGCATGACGCCACCTGCCCCTTCGTCAGCAGAATCCACCGCATCGTGGAGAAGGAGGCGAAAGCGGGCAAGACCATCCTCATCGTGGGCAACGAAAAGCACCCCGAGGTGATCGGCATCCGCGCCCGCGCCAATGGGGAGGCGTATGTGCTTTCCGCAAAAAATGACGTGGCCGCCCTGCCCCGCATTGCAAAAGCGGCGGTGGTCGCCCAGACCACCATATCAAAGACGCAATTTTCGGAAGTGGTTCTTGCACTTTCCGAAAAAGTGGCAGAGCTGGACATTCACGACACCATCTGCATCACCACCGAGGAACGGCAGAAGGAAGCGGAGGAACTGGCCCGAAAATCCGACGCTGTTGTGGTCATCGGCGGAAAGCACAGCTCGAACACGCAAAAACTGGCGCAGATTTGCGAAAGGTTCTGCCCAAACGTGTTTTGCGTTGAAAATTCGAAAGCTTTCGCATCCATACTTGCAAAATTGAAAGCACATGATATAATAAGTGTTGTTGCCGGCGCTTCGACGCCGAAATGTATGATTTTGGAGGTACTTACCAGTATGAGCGAACTCGAAAACACCGCGATCCAGGCAGCAGAGGCCGCTGCCGCCGAAGTCGCAAAACCCGTTGAGCCTGAAGCCGTGCAGGCTAACGACGTCGACGCCGCTGCCGAATCCGACGAGTTTACCAAAGCCTTTGAGAAAACCCTTGTCCGCATCCAGAATGGACAAGTCCTCAAGGGGACCATAGTCCAGATTACGGACAGCGAAGTCTGCGTCAACATCGGCTACAAATCCGACGGCTTCATTCCCAGGAGTGAATTCACCGCAGACGCGGACGGCGATCTTTCCGACAAGTACAAGGTCGGAGACGAGATCGAGGTCGAAATCGTCAAGGTCAACGACGGCGAGGGTAATGTCCTGCTGTCCCACAAGAGCGTTGAATCCAAAAAGGCCTGGGAGAAGTTCATTCAGGCTGCGAACGGCGAGTCCGCTGTGTACGACGCCATATGCAAAGAGGTCGTCAAGGGCGGCGTGATCGCCAGCATCAACGGTGTCCGCGCCTTTGTCCCGGCTTCTCAGGTTTCCACCCGCTACGTTGAGAAACTGGACGAATACGTCGGCAAGCCGATGCGCCTGATGATCCTGGAAGTGGACGAAAAGAAGAAGCGCGTGGTCGCTTCCCAGAAAAAAGTCCTGCTTGCCGAGGCGGAAGCCAAGAAGAAGGAGCTTTGGAATTCCCTCAAGCCTGGCGACCGCGTCAAGGGCACCGTTCGCAGGCTGACCGATTTCGGCGCATTCGTGGACATCGGCGGCGTGGACGGCCTGATCCATGTGACTGAGATGGCCTGGGGCCGCGTCAAGCATCCCGGCGACGTGGTCAAGATCGGTGATCAAATCGAAGTTCTCATACTGGCGGTTGACCCCGAGAAAGAACGCGTTTCCCTCAGCTACAAGCAGCTTCAGCCCAAGCCCTGGACCACTGCGGCAGAGCGCTATCCCATCGGTTCCATCGTTGAAGGCAGGGTCGTTCGCATTGTTCCCTTCGGTGCATTCGTCTCCCTTGAACCGACCATCGACGGACTGATCCACATTTCCCAGGTTGCCACAACCCGCATCGCAAAAGTGGAAGATGAGCTCAAAGTGGGCGACATCGTGCGCTGCAAGGTGCTGGATGTCAACCCCGAAGCCAAGCGCATCAGCCTGAGCCGCCGCGAGGTTCTGCTCGAGGAAATGCCGCCCATCGAGGACATCATCATGGACGAGACCGATTCCGCCCCCGCCGAGAGCGAGGAGGAGCGCGTCGTCATTCCCCCGGTGGAGAGCGCGACCACTTCTCTGGCCGACCTCTTCCCCAAGCTGGAAGACTGAACAGCGGTATTCAGCCGGCATCGCGTTCGCGATGCCGGCTTTTTCGCGTGTTTACAGATTTCTAATACCCACGGCACCGTATATAATGATATGATAGCAGATGAAATCCCATCAAACGGAGGAACGTAATGGCAAGACTGTTCGGCACCGACGGCGTGCGAGGCGTCGCGAACAGGGACCTGACCTGCGAGCTGGCGTTCAAGCTCGGCCAGGCGGGCGCCCAGGTGCTCACGAAAGGTACGGAAAAACCCGTTATCATAATCGGAAGGGACACCAGAATCTCCGGAGACATGCTGACTAACGCCCTGATGGCGGGCATCTGCTCCGCCGGCGCCATGGCGGCGGACGTGGGCGTCATCCCCACGCCGGGCATCGCGTATCTGACGAGGGAACACGGGGCGGACGCGGGCGTGGTGATTTCCGCGTCCCACAACACCTACGAGTTCAACGGCATCAAGTGGTTCAGCAGGAGCGGTTTCAAGCTCTCGGATGAAATAGAGGACCAGATCGAGGAAATCGTGCTGGGGAAGGTCTCCCCGAAGCTTCCCGAAAACGGGGGCATCGGCAGAAACGTCTCCTTCCCCTCCGGCGCCGAGGAGTACATCCAGCACCTGGTCCATGCGTCGGACGTGCGGCTGGACGGCCTCAAGATCGTGCTCGACTGCGCCAACGGCGCATCCACCCCCATCGCGCCGGAGGTGTTCTCCCGCCTGGGGGCGCAGGTGATTCCCTGTTTTGTGAGCCCCGACGGCGTGAACATCAACGACAACTGCGGTTCCACCAAGCCCAAAACACTTCAAAGGCTGGTGCTGGAGCACGGGGCGGACGTGGGCCTCGCCTTTGACGGGGACGCGGACAGGCTGATCGCCGCGGACGAAAAGGGCAGCATCGTGGACGGGGACCGGATCATGGCCCTTTGCGCTCGCGACATGGCCCAACGGGGCATTCTGAAAAAGAACACGCTGGTGGCAACGGTGATGAGCAACATCGGCATGGTCAACACCCTGCGCGCTGAGGGCATCTTCGTGGAAACCACCGACGTGGGGGACAGGTATGTGCTGGAGCGCATGCTCTCCGGCGGCTTCAATCTGGGCGGCGAGCAGTCCGGGCATCTGATTTTTCTGGACAAGAATACCACCGGGGACGGCGTGCTGTCCGCACTGGAGCTGCTGTCCGTCATGGTGCGAAAAGACATGCCCCTTTCGATGCTCGCGCACACCATCGAGATTTACCCCCAGATCCTCGTCAACGTGGCGGTGCCGGAGGAGGCCAAGCGCGCCTACGCGAAGGACGAACGCATCCTCGACCGCATCCGCGCGGCGGAAGAGGCGTTCAGGAGAAAAGGCAGGGTGCTGGTGCGCACGTCTGGCACCGAGCCGCTGGTCCGTGTTATGATGGAGGGAGAGGACGAGAAACTCGTTTTCAGCGAGGCCATGGCCGTGGCGGAACTCATCGCGCAGACGTTCGGCGGCCGTGTCAAGTAGGCATTAAAAAGCTTTCGGAGGTGTACCGATGAAAAAAGCGCTCCTGATCATTGACTATACCTGCGACTTCATCGCGGACGACGGCAAACTCACCTGCGGAAAACCCGGGCAGGCCATCGACGGCGCCATTGTGGAGCTCATCAAAAAATACGAAGCGTCCAAAGAACCCGTTTTCGTGCTGCGGGACCTGCATTACGAGGGCGACACCGCCCATCCGGAGAGCAAGCTCTTCCCGCCGCACAACATCTTCGGCACGCCGGGCAGGGATGTGTACGGCGAAACGCGCAAGGCTTTGGAGGAGCTCAACCGCGAACGCCCCGGGCAGGTCATCTGGATGGACAAAACCCGCTATTCCGCCTTTGCCCGCACGGACCTTGCCGACAGGCTGAACAAACTCGGCGTGGACGCTGTGGAGCTGGCGGGCGTGTGCACGGACATCTGCATCCTGCACACAGCGATTTCCGCCTACAACTCAGGGCTTGACGTGATCGTGCCCCAGAACGCCGTGGCGTCCTTCTCGCCGGAAGGGCACGCCTTCGCGCTGGCGCACATGAAGAACTGCCTGGGCGCCCAGGTGGTGTGAGACTGACGGAGGACAGATGTTCGAAAACCTATACCTGAACGCGGCGGTGTTCGCCGTCTGCGGATTCATCGTTGCCTTTGCCGCCGCCCTGGCGCTGAAATTTCGAAAGGGCGGCCTGCCCGTTTCCCCGCTGGGCACCGCCGTCTTTTTCGGCTTTTTCTTCGGCGGACTGGCCTATGCGGTGTCGCTGACGCGCGGTGCCGCGCCGGTCTGCATTCCGTTTATGCAGTGGGCCAGGGTGCGGGAAATCGGGTACCTCGCGGTGTGGATCAGCTTTGGAAAGACCGTGCTGCCCTTCGTGCCCGCGGGGTTCGTGCTGCCCAAGTTCGCCAAAAAGTGCGACAAGCTCTGGAAAGCGGCCATCTTCGCCCTGGGCGCCGCCGCGGTGACGGCGCTGGCGACGGCGGTGTTCCACGGCTTCAACGCGGACTGCGCCGTCGGGGCGTTTCTGGGGGTGCTGGTGGGTTTTGGGCTGTTCTCCTTCGTCAAGCTGTTCTTTGTGAATGTGAAGTTCTTCAAAGAGCCGCAGATGAGCCGAAAAACCCACATCGCCGCGCTTTCGGCGGTGCTGGCGGTGTATCTGGCCTGCGTAGCCCTCATCGTGGTGGACAGTGGCGGCGAGTTCGAAAAGCTGAACATCTTCACGCCGGACAACCCCCTGCCCGAGAGCATCACCCTGCAAGTGGAACTGGGCACGGAGCGCTCCACTGCGATGACGTACAAAACCGCCGCGGTGGAGCCGGCCAAGGGCGCCGAAAAGGTGGCGCAGGCCTTCGGCATGGCGGGAACCGCCCAGCCCGTGGAAGGGAATGACATTTCCCGGCGCGCCATGGTGACGGACGGCGCCAGAACCGTCCAGTACTATATCACCGGCGAATGGAAATACCTCGACGAGGGCTTTGCTGCCTCCGGCGAGGGGGAGCTTTTGCCCCTGACGGAGTACGAGCGCCTCGCCGTCGAGGTGACCCGGAACGGCAGCCTTCCCTTTGAGAAGTACACGGTGGATGAGGTCACTGCAGGAAAGAGAAAGGACGCCAACGGCAACCTTGCGAACACCGTCTCGGTTTACCTGCTGGCAAACGGGGCGGAGGGCACCGTGCAGGGCAGCTGCGAGGTGGAGATCGTCTTCTGGTACGACGGCACGATCTGCTCGGTGAGCAAGTACAACGCGGACTTCGCGCCCTACAAGTCCGTCCCCATTCTCTCCGCCAGCGAGGCGTGGGACATCGCCAGAAGCGGCGGCGGCGCCCACACCCTCTGGAAAAAGGCGGAAAGCGCCACCATCACGGGGGCGGAACTCGCCTACTGGCTGGAGGAGATCAAGGGGTACCTCCAGCCCATCTGGATGTTCACGGGCGAAGCTGTGACGGAGGACGGCGGAACGGCGGCATTCCAGGTGTTCGTGCCGGCGATGGTGTACTGATGGCAATCAGGTTCGGCCCTTCGGGCAATTCAGAGAGCTTTTACGAACAGGGGTACAAACATACCCATCAGGCGCCGGAGTACCTGGCAAAGATGGGGCTGGACGCCTTTGAGTACTCCTTCGGCAGGGGCGTGCGCATGGGCGAGTCAACGGCTGCGGCGATTCGCGCCGCCATGCAGGAGCACGGCATCGCCCTGAGCGTGCACGCCCCGTACTTTATCAACCTCTGTGTGGAGGACGGGGAGCGCATCGAAAAGAACCGGAGGTATTTCCTCGAGACCGCCAGGGCCGCCCGCATGATGGAGGCGGACAGGGCGGTGTTCCACCCCGGCGCGGTGACGAAGATGACCCGCGAGCACGCGATGGAGCTGGCGCAGCCGCTTTTGAAAAGCATACTGGACGAGCTGGAGTCCCTGGGGCTGGGCGGCGTGCGCTTCTGCCCCGAAACCATGGGCAAGCTGAACCAGTTCGGGGACCTTTCCGAAGTGATTCGCCTGTGCGCGGCGGACGAAAGGCTGATCCCCGCCGTGGACTTCGCCCACCTGCACGCAAGGGGCGCCGGCGCGCTGAACGACGGGGAGGACTTCGCCCGCGTGCTGGACGCGCTGGAAAACGGCGTGGGCAAAGAGCGCGCGCGGCAGATGCACATCCACTTTTCCACCATCGAGTACACGAAAATGGGCGAAAAGCGGCACAGGACATTCGCGGAGAAGGACTACGGCCCGCGGTTTGAACTGCTGGCGCCGCTGCTTTTTGAGCGGCATTACGAGCCCCGCGTCATCTGCGAGTCCAACGGCACCATGGCGGAGGACGCCTGCGCCATGCGGAACCTGTATCTTGCTGTCGCCAATGCCTGAAAAACCGCTCGTTGCGCATCATGGGAATTAGCGGTATAATACCATTGGACGAATCCGATTTCATGTCCGTGGACAAGCTTATATTCAGTTATACTTCGGAGGTATTTTCCATGATCAGTGCAGGCGAATTCCGCAAAGGTATTACCATCGAAATCGACGGCGGCGTCTGGGTCATTGTCGATTTCCAGCACGTCAAGCCCGGCAAGGGCGCGGCCTTTGTGCGCACCAAAATCAAGAACGTCATCGAAGGAAACGTGTTGGAGCGTACCTTCAACCCCAGCGACAAGTTCCCCAAGGCGCACGTCGAGCGCAAGGAGATGCAGTACCTTTACAACGACGGCGAACTGTACTACTTCATGGATACCGAAACCTACGAGCAGCTCCCCCTGAACAAGGACATCGTGGAGGACGCCATGAACTTCATCACGGAGAACATGAACGTCACGGTATCCTTCTTCAAGGGCCAGGCCTTTTCGGTGGATGCGCCGAACTTCGTGGAGCTGACCATCATCGAGACCGAGCCCGGCTTCAAGGGCGACACCGCCACCGGCGCCGTCAAGCCCGCGGTGCTCGAAACGGGCTACAGGATCAACGTACCCCTGTTCGTCAACACCGGAGACAGGATCCGCGTCGATACCCGCACCGGTGAGTATATGGAGCGCGTCTGACACAAAAACCCAGCAGTCAGGGAAGGAGGCGCATCATGGGTTATCTGAAGGAACAGGTTTCCTACATCCGCGGCATGGCGGACGGCCTTTCGATGGACCCTTCCACCAAGGAGGGCAAGCTCATCCTCGCGATGATCTCACTGCTGAACGAGGTCGCCGAGGCGGTGGAAAGCAATGAGGACAGCATCGACGAGCTGACGGAGTCCATCGAAAAGCTCAAGGACGACGTCAACTGCCTCGAATCCCAGGTGTACGGCGACGAGGTGGACGATCTTTCGCCCTGGGGCGAGGAGGACGAGGAAGACGAGGAAGAGGACGACGAGAACCCCGGCTTTGTGGAAATGGTCTGCCCCCAGTGCAAGGACACCATCTATTTCGACTCCACTCTGGTGGACGGCAAGGATGCGCTGATCTGCCCCAGCTGCGAACAGACTTTGCGGAAGGCGGATTCCGAGGAGTCCGACTGAGAACCGAGCAACGCAAAAAATCCGGCGCAAGCCGGATTTTCGTTTTTGCTTTTTGGTATCAGCGCGCCGCTTCCTCCACGGGGATGACGCTCTGGTTGCCGAACACGTCGCAAAACAGAAGGCAGACGCCCGGCCTGTCCGGCGCGAGGTACAGCCTTGCCACCGTCCCGCCGCGAAGGGGCCGCAGATTTTGCGAACAGGCGGAAAAAATCCCGTCCTTTATAAAGCCCAGCGCGCAGTAGTCCAGCAGCGCAAGGCCCTCGCAGTGCTCCGGCACCTCGGCGCCTTCGGGCGGCGCGTAGGAAAGAAGCGTCACGTCCACCCTGCCGTTCGCCCGCGCGCAGGCGTACTCCAGCTTTCCGGCCTTCGGGGGCTTTGCGGCGTCAAACAACAGCAGCGTGCCCGGAAGCTCGGCGTCCATCAGCGTGGGCTCCCGGTTCAGAATCCTTCTGCGCAGAAGCGCCAATGCGATGGGGGAAGCGTCCATGGCGACGAAGCGCCGCTGGCATTTGACCGCCGCGGCGGCGGTGGTGCCGCTGCCGGAAAACAGGTCCATCACCAGATCCCCCGGGCGGGAGGAGGAGAGAATGATGCGCTTGAGCAGCGCCTCGGGCTTTTGCGTGTCGTACCCCGTGCGCTCGGGGTCCTTCTGCTGCAGGTGGGAAATGTCCGTCCACACGTCGGAAGGGTAGACGGGGGTGTCCTCCGAATAGGTGTAAACCTTGCCGCCGGACTTGATGGTGTACACCACGCGGCCTTCCTCATCCACCGTCCTGCGCATGTGGTTCTGCATGTCCCTGCCGCGGGGCATGCCGACGCTGGTGATGTCGAAGTAGGCGTTTTTTGTCTTGCGGTAAAAAAGGATGTTGTCGTGCTTGCGGGAAAAGTGGTTTTTCGCTCTGCCGCCGCTTTTGTAATGCCAGATGATCTCGTTGACGAAATGCTCCTCACCGAAGATCTCGTCCAACATGATGCGAAAGCGCGCGCAGGTTCTCGGGTCGACGTGCAGAAACAGGCTTCCCTCGTTGCTTAGAAGCCTGTGGCAGCCCGTCAGCACCTCCCGCATCATGGCGTAGTATCCGGCGGAGGGCATGTTGTCGTCGTAGGAGGGCACGCAGACGGCGGCATGCCCGTGCCCGCCGAGCTGGAGCCTGCAGGTGAAGCGGCTTCCCGTCTGGAAGGGCGGGTCGAGGTAGATCAGCTGCACCTGGCCGGCGTAGGAGTCGATCAGCCGGGGCATGTTGGCGACGGTGTCCCCGAGGACAAAGAGGTTGTGCGTCCCCTGGCCCAGCTGCTCGCCAAGGCAGTTCATGCCGTTCATCGTGGTTCCTCCCCGGCGTGTTCTCCTCCCCGGCTGCGGTTGGCCTGGGTGATGTGCGCTTTCGCGAGCCTCTCCGCCTCATCGGCGTCGCCATTGGCGATGGCGGACACGAGGGCAGTATGCTCCTGGAGCGTGCGCTCCGCCCGGTTCGGCGTCGAAAGCGACCGAAGGCGGGCAGAGGCGGAGTGGCCGTGCAGCGTCGACAGGATGTGGTAAAGCACCGCGCTCTGGCAGGAGGCATACAATGCGTCGTGAAACTCGGTATCCAGCTGGGCGAGCTTTTCAAAATGCCCGCCCTTCTGCACGTAATAGGCAAAACTGTCCAGATTTTCCGTCAGGCGCACGACGTCTGAGGGCGTTGCGCGTTCCGCGGCCCACCTGGCGGCCTGGCCTTCCAGAAGATAGCGGATGGCGTAAATGTCGTCAATGTCCTTCGGGGTGACGCCGATGACCACCATGCCCCGGTTCGGCGTGGCGCGCACCAGCTCCTCCAGCTCCAGCCTGCGCAGGGCCTCGCGCACCGGCGTCCGGCTGACGCCCAGCTCCTCGGCGATGCGGGTCTCCACAAGGCTGAAGCCCGCAGGGTAAACCCCGCTGAGGATGTCCGAGCGCAGCGCGCTGTACACATAGTCCGTCAGCGTCTGCCTTGTGCGTCTGTCGGGAAGATTCTTCAACTGCGTACCTCCGGCGGCTCCAGGAAAAAAGGACATACTATATTTACATTTTAGTTGCTTTAGAGGCCTGTTGCAAGGGCCATTTGGGCTTTACAAAGGTGCGCCGGAAAGGTATCATAAACTTGCTGTAGTATTTTGGGGAGGAGAAAATGAAAAACCGCCTTCATATATTGTCTTTTCTGTTCACCATTCTGGCAGTTCTTGTCTTGTTTTCCGCCTGTTCAGGACGGGGGCCGGAAGGGGGGGCAACCTTGCCGGAGCTGACGCCGGAGCCTTCCAAGGAGCCGCAGGTGCTGCCCGAGGGCGTCACCATCAACGGCATCAACGTGGGCGGCCTGACCGAGGAGGAGGTCAGGAATTTCTTTCTGGATCCGGACACCTCCCCCACGCTGGGAACCATCCAAATCGCCTGCGGGGAGGATGTCTACGAGCTGGACGGCTCCTCCGTCATCGGCGTCGCCCAGATGGACGATCTGCTCGCCGCCGCCCTGGCGGGGAAGGGGACCGATTTCACCGTCGTGTATCAGTTCGACATCGCACCCCTGAAGGACAGCGTCCTGGCCCTTTCGGAGCAGATGAACGTCGCGCCGGTGGACGCTTCCTATACGTATGACCGCAACGCCGAAGGCAGGTTCGTGTACAACGAAGGCACTAAAGGCAGGCAGGTGGACGGCGAGGCGCTGTATGCCGCCCTTTGCGATTATGTCGCCGCCGGGGACTTCTCCCAGCCCTGCCGGGCGCCTTACACCGAGATTGAGCCCGCGCTCACCATCGAGGACGTCAAGCGCCTGACCACCGTGGTCAGCACCGCCACCTCCTCCTTTGCCAAGGGTTCCTACGCCGCGGCCAACCGCGTGTTCAACATCGAAAAGGCGCTGGGCATGATCGACGGCTACGTCCTCAATCCCGGCGAGGAATTCTCCTTCAACACCGTGCTCGGCCCGCGCTACACCTCCCACGGCTGGAAGCTTGCCGGCGCCATCAACAACGGCAAGTCGGTGGAAGAGCCGGGCGGCGGCGTGTGCCAGGTTTCCTCCACCACCTTCAACGCCGTGCTGATGGCGGATCTGACCATCGTCGAGCGGGCGCCGCACAGCTGGCCGCTGTCCTACCTGCCCGCCGGTCAGGACGCCACCATCAACACCGGCACCCAGGACTTCATCTTCCGCAACGACAGGGAAACGCCCGTCATCATCGGGGCGGACATTGACAAAAAGAAGAAGGAGATGACCATCACCATTTACGGCGAACCGCTGCCGGACGGCCAGTACATCAAGCTGGTCTCCAAGCGGGTGGGCACCATCAAGCAGCCGCCGGACGAGGTGGTGGTGGTCAAGACCATGGCGCCCGGCACATCCGTGCTGGAACGGGAGGGCAGAAGCGGTTCGAAGTACGAGACCTACAAGGAGTACTACGCCGCCGACGGCACGCTCATCAAGAGCGTTCTGGCGTACAAGACGACGTACCGCGCCATCAGCACCATCATTCACAAAGGTCCGGACGCAGCTCCTTCGGCCAGCGTCATTGACGATGAGGGCGTCGAGGCCCCGCCGCAGGACGAAGAAGCCTTTTCGGACATTCCGGAAGTGGACGACTGAACCCAGAATTCTGACTTTTTTCGGCCCGGCTCGTTTTTGAGCCGGGCCGTTTTTGTCAGATGCGGTAAGGTATTTTTAAACGCCGCGTCATGCATGGTTTTCCACAAAATCGCCGTTTTTTGGATTTTTTGTTTAGCTTAATTAAACGCAAAGTTCAATGTCGCCAAGAGGGCGGGTACGCAGTCTGCCGGCATGTCCCGCGCGCGGGGCAGCGAGTGCCGGAAATATTGAAGAATGCCGTCGATTGGGCGATAGAGGGCGGCGTTTTGCGCTGCTTTTCAGCCAAAAATCTCTGCGCAAAAAGCATTGACAAAGTGAATCGCATATGGCAAAATGGTTGTCGGTCTGGTTTAGCAAAAGTAAACTGGATTTTTAGAAAGACTGCACGCGGAAGGGAGAGAAAGCGGCTTGACGATCGGCGACTCCATGAGCATCGGCGACAAAATACGCCGCCTCCGCATCAAATACGGACTGACCCAGGAAGAACTCGCGGCGAGGACGGAGCTTTCCAAGGGCTTCATCTCCCAGGTGGAAAGGGATCTTGCGTCCCCGTCCATCGCTACGCTGATGGATATCCTCGAAGCGCTGGGCACCAACATCAGGGACTTTTTCAACGAAAGCATCGAGGAGAAAATCGTCTTCGGGGCGGACGACATCTTCGTCCAGGAGGACGAGAACGGCTTCGAAATCCGCTGGCTGGTCACCACCTCCCAGAAGAACTCCATGGAGCCCATCATGCTCACCCTCGAACCGGGCGGCAAGAGCATGGTGCACAACGCCCACGAGGGCGAGGAGTTCGGCCATGTGCTCGCCGGCGGCGTCACGCTGTGCATCGGCTCAAGGCGGATCAAAGTGCGGAAAGGGGACTCTTTTTATTTCCGCCCCACCGACCAGCACTGGCTTGAGAACAACGGCAAGCTCCAGGCAAAACTACTGTGGGTGAGCTCTCCGCCCTCCTTCTAAAGCGAGAGCAAGGCATATTTCATTCCGGAGGAAGGACATGTCTCATCACATCATCGATCTGGTTGATCTGTCGAAGGACTTCGACGGCGAGGAAGCGCTGAAGAACATCAACCTTTACATTCGCAACGGCGAGTTTTTGACGCTGCTCGGCCCGTCGGGCTGCGGCAAGACCACCATGCTGCGGCTGATTGCCGGCTTCGAGTCGCCGTCCTCCGGAAAGGTCTATATCGACGGAGTAGACGTCACCAACGTTCCCGCCTACAAGCGCAAGGTCAACACCGTCTTCCAGAAGTACGCGCTGTTCCCGCACCTGAACGTTTATGACAACGTAGCCTTCGGCCTGAAGCTCAAGAAGGTCGACAAGAAGGTCATCGACCGCAAGGTGCGCGAAATGCTGGAAATGGTGGACCTGAAGGGCTTTGAGAACCGCTCGGTGGACGCTCTTTCCGGCGGCCAGCAGCAGCGCGTGGCCATCGCCAGGGCTCTTGCCAACGAGCCCGAGGTGCTGCTTTTGGACGAACCTCTGGGGGCGCTGGACCTCAAGCTGCGCAAGGAGATGCAGATTGAGCTCAAGCGCATGCAGCAGCAGCTGGGTATCACTTTTGTGTACGTGACCCACGACCAGGAGGAAGCCCTGACCATGAGCGACACCATCGTCGTCATGCGAAAGGGCGTCATCCAGCAGATCGGCACCCCCATCGACATTTACAACGAACCCAAGAACGCCTTCGTGGCGGACTTCATCGGCGAAAGCAACATTCTGCCCGGCGTCATGGTGGAGGACTACTTCGTCGAGTTCGCCGGCCAGGGTTTCAACTGCGTCGACAAGGGCTTTTCGCCCAACGAGGCGGTGGACGTGGTCATCCGCCCGGAGGACATCAAGCTCGTGCCGCCGGCGGACAGCCCGCTCACCGGCGTGGTGAAGTCCGTGGTGTTCATGGGCGTGCATTACGAAATGCAGATTGACGCCGGGGCGTATACTTTCCTCGTCCATTCCACCGGAAAGGCGGAGGAGGGGTCCCACGTGGGGCTGAGCTTCTTCCCGGACGACATTCACATCATGCGAAAGGACACTGGAGAATGAAGCGCAAGTATTTTGCCACGCCTTATCTGGTCTGGCTGATCGTGCTCATCGTCGCGCCCATGATCCTGATCATGTATTATGCCTTCACCGGGCAGGCGGACGGCGCGTTCACGCTGGACAATATCCGGACCGCCCTGGATCCGGTTTACATGAAGGTGTTCCTTCGTTCTCTGGAGCTCGCGCTGGTTTCCACCGTCATCTGCCTGCTGCTGGGGTATCCCATCGCCTATTTCCTGTCGCGCATGTCGCCCAGGAAGGCGGCGATACTGTCCATGCTGTTCATCGTGCCCATGTGGATGAACTTTCTGCTCCGCACCTACGCGTGGATGAACCTGCTGGACACCAACGGCCTTATCAACCAGATGCTGGTGGCGCTGGGGCTGGGCCGCGCAAAGCTGATGAACACCACGGGGGCGGTCGTCGTTGGCATGGTGTACAACTACCTGCCCTTCATGATCCTCCCGATTTACAACATCCTGCAGAAGATGCCCAAGTCCAATATCGAGGCCGCGCAGGACCTCGGCGGAACGAACTTTCAGGTGTTCACCAGGGTGGTGTTCCCGCTGTCCCTGCCCGGCGTGATTTCGGGCATCACCATGGTGTTCATTCCCTGCATTACCACCTTCGCCATTTCAAGGCTTTTGGGCGGGTCCCAGTTCATGCTGTACGGCGACCTGATCGAAAACCAGTTCCTCTCCGTCGGGCAGGTGAACGGCGGGTGGAACGTGGGGGCCGCGCTGTCCTGCATCATGATGGTGCTGGTGTTCATCTGCATGGCCATCACCAACCACATTGACAAGGGCGAAGAGAACGGGGGTACGCTGCTGTGACGAAAAGCAAGAATTCCATCGCGCGGGGCATTTTCCTCGCGGTTATGCTGCTGTTTATGTACGCCCCCATCATCGTGCTGGTGGTGTACTCCTTCAACTCGTCCAGGACGATGGCCAACTGGGGAGGCTTCAGCCTGAACTGGTATGCGGCGCTCTTCAAGGACAGGGACATCATGGCCGCGCTGGAGGTCACCATTTCGGTGGCGGTGCTCTCCTCTCTGTGCGCGACGGTCATCGGCACCGCCGCCGCCATCGGCATCCACGCGATGAAGCGCCGCTGGCGCAACACGGTGATGTATCTGTCCAACATTCCGGTCATCAACCCGGACATCGTCACAGGCGTTTCGCTGATGTTCGCCTTCTCGCTGCTGGCCGTGCCCCAGGGGTATACCCGGCTGCTGCTGGCGCATATTACGTTCAACATCCCCTACGTGATCCTGTCGGTCATGCCAAAGCTACGGCAGACTTCGACCTCGCTGTACGAAGCGGCGCTGGATCTGGGCGCGACGCCCTCGGTGGCGCTGCGCAAGGTGATTCTGCCCCAGATCATGCCCGGCGTGATCTCAGGCGCGATATTGGCGTTCACGCTGTCCATCGACGATTTCGTCATCAGCTTTTTCTGTCAGCAGGGGACGCAGAACCTGTCCATATACATCTACTCGCTGGCGCGCAGGGGCATCAACCCCAAGATCAACGCCCTTTCCGCCCTGATGTTCGTGGTGGTGCTGGCGCTGCTGCTGACGGTGAACATCCTGGGCGACAAGAACTCCCAGGAAGCAAGGAAAAAGCGCGCCCAGAGGAAGGAAGCCCGTATGGCGCGAAAATCCGGGACTATGGTTTTGGAGGGAAACGGAACATGAAGAGGATCGCTGTGCTGCTCGCCGCCGTCCTTCTGGCGGCATCCCTCGCCGGCTGCGGCGGCGGGGTGGAGAAGACCATGTCGCTCTATGTGCTGAACTGGGGCGACTACATCGACGAGGGAATGCTCGAAGGCTTCCGCCAGGAGTATCCCTACATCGATCTGCATTACGACACCATGACCAGCAATGAGGAAATGGTCATCCGCCTCCAGAGCGCGGACAGCATCTATGACCTGTGTTTTCCTTCGGACTACATCATCACGAAGCTGATCAAGGAAGGCCTGCTGGCGGAGATCGACACTTCCAGGCTGACCAACTACAAAAACCTGGACCCCAGGTTTTTGAATCTCGACTTCGACCCGGAAAACAAGTACTCCGTGCCGTATTTCTGGGGCACGCTGGGGATTTTGTACAACACCAAGATGGTGGACGAACCCGTCACCAGCTGGGATATCCTGTGGGATGAAAAGTATGCCGACCAGATCTACATGTACGATTCCGTGCGGGACAGCATGATGGTCGCCCTCATCAAGCTGGGGTACGAGAACAACACCACCGACCCCCAGCAGATCGCCGAGGCGGAAGCGCTTTTGAAGGAGCAAAAGCCTCTGGTGGCGGCCTACGGCACCGATGACCTGCGCGACCGCATGATCGCCGGCAGCGGCGCTCTGGCCGTGACGTACAGCGGCGACGCCTACGCCGCCATTCAGGAGAATCCCGACCTCGCCTACGCCGTTCCGGAGGAAGGCAGCAACATCTGGTTTGACAACATGGTCATCCCCAAGTCCAGCAAGAACAAGGACGCGGCGTATTTGTTCATCGACTACCTGCTGCGCGCCGAAGTGGCCGCCACCAACGCGGAATACATCGGCTACTCCACCCCCAACGCGGCTGCGATGGAGCTGCTGGACGAGGAGATGCTGAACGACGAGGTCTACAACCCCCCGCAGGACGTGATCGACCGCTGCACGCCCCACATCGACCTGGGCGAGTACGAAAAGCTCTATCACGAGGCGTGGACCAGGCTGAAGGCCTATTAAGCCGGTTGACGGCTGAACGGTTTTTGCATATAATTGGAGCAAACATGCATATCAGGCGTTGAGCGGGAAAGTACCGCGTGGAGCTGACCGAAAGAGAGAGCGGTCACCGGCTGAAAGCCGCTTGGTCACGAAGCGATATTGGGAAGTGCGCCCGTGAGCCTCTCCGGTGAAAGGGATGGTTGCCCGACTAGCCGGGGACGATTTGCCCCGTTAAAGGCACCAAAGGATGGCACCGGGCTTTGCCCTGCCATTGAAACAGAGTGGAACCGCGACCGCTGCGCCTCTGGGCAGCGGTCTATTTTTTTCGGATTGGGGGTACCATGTTCAAGACAATCAAACGCAGCATACAGGCGGTGCTCGCCCGGGACCCGGCCGCAAGAAACGCGCTGGAGGTCATTCTCTGCTACCCAGGTTTTTGGGCGCTGCTGGTCCACAGGCTGTCCCACTGGCTGTACAATCACCGCTGCAAGCTGCTGGCACGAATGATCTCTCAGTTTATGCGGTTTATGACGGGGATCGAGATCCACCCCGGCGCCAAGATCGGCGAAGGGGTGTTCATCGACCACGGCATGGGCGTGGTCATCGGCGAAACCGCCGAGGTGGGGGACAATGTGACCATCTACCAGGGCGCCACGCTGGGCGGCACCGGCAAGGACGTGGGCAAGCGCCACCCCACCATCGAGAACGACGTGGTCATCTCCGCCGGGGCGAAGGTGCTGGGCCCCTTCACCGTCGGCGCGTACAGCAAGATCGGCGCCGGAGCCGTGGTGCTGCGGGAAGTGCCGCCTGGGTCCACGGTGGTGGGCATTCCGGGGAAGGTGGTCAAGCGCGTTCCCGTGCCGGGCTGCGAACAGCAGAGCTGCAAGGAGTGCGAGGAGTGCAAAACCTGCCCCAAGAGCGAAAGCTGTGCGGACGTTGTGGTTCTGCCCGAGCCCCCAAAGGATCAAATCGCAGCTCCAAAGGCGGAGCACGAAGAGGCCATCGGCCAGATCGGGCCCGGCAAGGCCAAGGCCATGCAGCAGGACGACGCGCGCATCGACCTCGACCAGGTCAATCTGCCCGACCCGGTGATGATCGAGATGAAGCGGCTCATCCGGCGGGTGGAGGAGCTGGAGCGCCGCCTCGCGGATCTTGAAAAGACGGGAAAATTGGGTTAATCTGTCAATAAAAAAGCTTGCCGCAAATGACGCGGCGCAGGATTGCAGAATGCCAGCATGCAGGAGGAAACCATGAGGATTTACAACACCATGACGCGAAAAAAGGAAGAACTGGTGCCCGTCACCCCCGGCGAGGTGAAAATCTACGCCTGCGGGCCGACGGTTTACAACTTCTTCCACATCGGGAACGCCCGCCCCTTCATCGTGTTCGATACGCTGCGCCGCTATCTCGAATACAGGGGGTACAAGGTTACCTTCGTCCAGAATTTTACGGACATTGACGACAAAATGATCAACCGCGCCAACGAGGAGGGCATCACCGTCAAAGAACTGGCGGACCGCTTCATCGAGGAGTATTACAGGGACGCGGACGCCCTCGGCATCGAACGGGCGACGGTGAACCCCAGGGCGACGGAGAACATCGGCGAAATCATCCACCTGATCTCCACCCTGATTGAAAAGGGACACGCCTATCCCACCGATGACGGCGACGTGTATTACGACACCCACTCCTTCCCCGGGTACGGCAAGCTCTCCGGCCAGCCGCTGGAGGATCTGGAGGCGGGCGCGCGCATCGAAGTGGGCGAGAAAAAGCGCAGCCCCTCGGACTTTGCCCTCTGGAAGGCGGCCAAGCCGGGCGAGCCCTTCTGGGACAGCCCCTGGGGCAAGGGCAGGCCGGGCTGGCACATCGAGTGCTCGGCCATGAGCATGAAATACCTCGGCAAGACCTTTGACATCCACGCCGGCGGCATGGACCTGATCTTCCCGCACCACGAGAACGAGATCGCCCAGAGCGAGGGCGCCACCGGCGAGACCTTCGCCAAATACTGGATGCACAACGGGTACATCAACGTGGACAACAAGAAGATGTCCAAGTCCGAGGGCAACTTTTTCACGGTGCGGGACATCGCCAAGGAGTACGACCTGGAGGCCGTGCGGCTGTTCATGCTTTCCGCCCATTACAGGAGCCCGGTGAACTTCTCCCGCGAGCTCATTGAGCAGGCGAAGAACAGCCTGGACAGGCTGAAGAACGCCAAAGACCGCATGGAGGATGCCGTGAAAAACGGCACGGACGGCGAAGTGGGCCCCGAGCTAGCCGAACTGCTGGAGAAAACCCGCCAGTCCTTCGTGGACGCCATGGACGACGACCTCAACACCGCGGACGCGCTGGCGGCCATCTTCGAGATGATCCGCGAGACCAACACCCGCTTCTCCGAACCCCGCCCCAAAAAGGAGGCGGAGGCCGCCCTCAGGCTGTTCAGCGAGCTCACCGGCGTGCTGGGCATCCTGTATAAGAAGGACATCATCCCCCAGGAAATACTGGATAAGGCGGAAGAGCGCCAAAAGGCGCGAAAGGCCAAGGACTGGAAGCGGGCGGACGCCCTGCGGGACGAGATCGTCGCCGCGGGCTACATCGTGGAGGACACGCCCAGCGGCCCGAAGGTCAAAAAGGCTTAAACCGCGCGAAAACCCCCGGCTGCTGCCGGGGGTTCTGCTTGTTAAAAAAGCGCTACAGGCTTTCGAGTTCCGGGTGCAGCGCAAAGTACTCCTCCCGCAACAGCGAGTAGCAGACGAGGTCCATCGCCTTGCCGTCGTAATTCTGGGCGGCGCAGCGCACGGTGCCCTCGTGCATGAAGCCGCATTTCTCGATGACCCTTTTGGAGGCCAGATTGTCCGGAAAATGGGAGGCGGAGACCAGCGCGAGCCCCATGTCCAAAAAGGCGTATTTCAGCGCGGCCTGGGCGGCCTCGGTGGCATAGCCCCGCCCCCAGAACTCGGGCGAAAGGGCATAGCCCAGCGAGCGGCAGTTCTTGATGGCGCGCATGTCGTCGGGATGCAGGCCCACGGAGCCGATCACCCGGCGGGAGGCCTTGTCTACGATGGCCCAGGTCTCGTCCTCGGCGATGAAGCGGCGGATGATGCTGACGGAGTCCGCAACCGTCCTGTGGGGGCGCCATCCTGCGGAAGGCCCCACGTCGGGCAGGCGGGCATAGGAAAAGAGGTCCTTCGCGTCGGACTCGTACCAGAGGCGAAGGTTCAGCCGGGGCGTTTCAAGAGGCTTCATGGCTGCACTCCCTGGAAAATGCTGTGGATGCTTGCATTATATACCATTCCCAATTGCGACAAAAGTGTAACTTTTGGAACGGCACCCATCCCATGCCTTGTTTGTGGAAACGGGTGTTGTTATAATACATCTGAAATTGGATCATTACCGCGCGAAAGCGCAAAAGGGGTACGAACTGATGAGCAACAGGTTCAAAAGGTCAATCACTTTGCTGCTGGCACTGGCCATGGTTCTGGCGCTGGGCACCTCCGTCGCCTTTGCCAGCGTTACCGGTAAAACCACGTCCAACCTGAACAAGCGTTCCTCGCCCTCCGTCACGGCCTCCAAGCTGGGCACGATCAAAAAGGGCAGCACCGTCACCGTGGTCTCGATGATTCGGGACGGTGAAAAGTACGGCTCCGCCACGGTGGTGGGGGACTGGTACAAGCTTTCCGACGGCAGCTTCGTCTCCGCGGATTACGTGACCCTCAGCGAGCCTCTGGAAGATGAGCTTCCCCCGGACGACGAGGAGGAACTCCCCCCGGAGGACGAAGACGGGGATGAGGTGGAACTCGTCGACGATGAGGACGGCGACGGCATCACCATCGATGACGGCGACGGCATTGTCGTGGAGGACGATGAAGACCTTGAGGAGATCCCCGTCGAGGATGAGGAGGAGACGCCCCCCGATGACCTCGAGGAGGAGGAAATCCCCACCGAGGATGAGGAGGACGGGGTCAAGACCGGCACCGTCAACGCCTCTTCGCTGAACATGCGCGCCGTTCCGGCGTCCACGGGCGCGATCGTCGCGAAGCTCCCCCGTAACACCGTGGTCACCGTCACCGCCGCGTATGAGGACGGGGACGAGGTGGAGGGCGTGACCGTCACCGGCAAGTGGTACGCGATCACCTACAACGGCAAGAAAGGCTACGTCTCCGCGGATTACATCCGCATCCTCGCCTCCACCGGCACCGCCTCCACCGTCAAGGTGCCCCTCAAGACCACCAAGACGGTCTACAAGACCACCCAGAAGGTCACGGTTTACAAGCTGCCCACCACCATGGCGTCCACCAACGGCACTTTGAGCGCGGGCAGCACCGTCACCGTCCAGAAGACCATCAGCGACGGAAGCACGTTCACCGGGCTTGCCGCGAAGGTCTCCGGCAAGTGGTACCAGATCGGCACCAGCAAGTACATCCAGGCGAAGTACGTCACCACTTCCACCGCCAGCGCCAAAACCGCCGTGGAGATTCCCCTGGGAACCGCACTGGTGACCACCACCGCAGTGCGCCAGCGCGCAAAGCCCTCCACCTCCGCGGCCCAGCTGGGCAAGCTGGAAAAGGGCGCCACCATTGTCATCGTCGGCGCCGTGCTGGACGGCGAGACCTACAATGGAACGAAGGTGACCGGCAACTGGGTGCAGATCAAGGGCGGCGGATTCATCTCCGCGGATTACGTGGCCCTGCCCTGACGCGCCCTTGCGCGGTCATGCGAAGGAGTATACAATGAAGGAAGCGGCGGTGCAGCCGCTTCTTTCAAAATGAAGCCAAATCGGACTTCACCGGAGGATTGGATGGATCGAAAGAAACTGCTCGCAATCGTACTCGCCCTGATGGCGCTGGCTGTGCTTCTGGCCGCCTGCGGTTCGCAGGGCGAAGCGGAACCCACCCCCACGCCGGAACTGACGGAGGACGTGCTCCCCACGCCCACGCCGGTGCCGACGCCTTCTCCCACGCCCACCCCCACGCCTTCTCCCACGCCCACGCCGGAACCCTTCGCCGCGACGGGCGTGCAGGGATACATATCCATGCCGAACACGAAGGTGGACTATCTCATCACCCTCGCCGAGGACAACGACTACTACCTCGAGCACGACATCAACGGCAAGAAGACCGTTTACGGCTGGATCTATTTTGACTACCGCAACGCCGACCCCGCCCGCCGCAGGAACGTCATCGTCTACGGCCACAACATGAAGGACGACACCATGTTCGGCGATCTCCACAAGTACCAGGACAAGGACTTCTTCCAGAAGAACATGGAGTTCGAGATGGAGATGTTCGGCAAGCGATGCCGCGTCCGTCTCGCCTATGTGGGGATGATCAACTACAAGGAGTACAACTTCATCAAGACCAAGTTCAAGAGCGACGAGGACTTTTTGGAGTTCATCAACGCCGCGCTGACCACCCAGGCCCGCTTCAAGGACGAAACCTACACCCCCAGCGCAGAAGACACCTTGGTCACGCTGGTGACCTGCGTCTCCCGCCGGGAACAGGACAAGGAGCTCAAGCGCTGGGTGGTGGTGGGAAGGGTGGTCGAGGACCTCGGCCCCGCTCTGCACGAAACGGCGGGCTACGCCGCCGCCCAGAACTGACCCGCCGGAACGGAAACGGCCTGAATCGACATGCAGAGATTCGCAACGGTATTATGCACCATCGCCTGCGCGCTGTTCGTGGTGTGCGCGCTGCTCTCCTGCGTGGAGTCCGCCTGCTTTGACAGGGACTTCTATGAACAGGAGTACCGCAAGCTGGACACGGCGCGTTCCATCGGCATGAAGCACTCCGCCCTGATGACGGTGACCAACCACCTTCTGGACTATACCGAAGGAAAGGTGGAGAAGCTTTCCATCAAGGCGGAAATCAAAGGCAGGAAGGTCAACGTTTTTGACGAGAGGGACACCGCCCACATGGCGGACGTGAAGGCGCTGTACCTCGCCGCCCGCACGGCGCGCAATTGGATGATTCCCGCCATACTGCTCCTCGCTCTGGCGTCCTTCTTTCTGGTAGCGAAGGACCGGGCGCGCCTGTTCGCAAAGAGCTGCGTCATCGGCTTTCTGATTGCCGGCGCTGTGGTGGGGGCAATCGCCATTTGGGCGGCTGCGGACTTCAACGCCTTCTGGAACAGCTTCCACAAGTTCTTCTTCACCAACGACCTGTGGCTGCTGGACCCGAAAAAGAGCGTGCTCATCAACATGGTGCCCTCCCAGTTCTTCTTCGACCTCGTGATGCGGATCGCCGGGCTTTGGGGCATCTTCGCGGGCATCCCGCTGCTTGCCGCGGTGACTTACCTTCTGGTCAGCCGCATCCGCAGGCATTCGCTTATGACCATCATCGAGGAATAACCAAAATGCAGCTTCCAGAACAAGACGTCGTCCTGCTTTCCATCGAAACCTCCTGCGACGAGACGGCCGCCGCCGTGGTGAAAAACGGCAGGGAGGTCATCAGCTCCGTTGTGTTCACCCAGATTCCGCTGCACAAGGTGTACGGCGGCGTCGTGCCGGAGATCGCCTCCAGGAGCCACGTGGAAAAGATCGGGACGGTGGTGAAAGAAGCCCTTCATCAGGCAAACCTTTCCGTCCGGGATGTGGACGGCATCGCCGTCACCGCAGGCCCCGGCCTTGTGGGGGCGCTGCTGGTGGGATTGTCCTACGCCAAGGGCCTCGCCTTCGCCGCGGGAAAGCCCCTGATCCCCGTTCACCACATCGAGGGGCACATCGCCGCGAACTACATCGCCCACAGCGATCTTGAACCGCCCTTTGTGTGCCTCGTGGCGTCCGGCGGGCACAGCCAGATCGTGCTGGTCAAAGATTACTGCGACTTTGAAGTGCTGGGCAAAACCCGGGACGATGCCGCTGGCGAGGCGTTTGACAAGGTGGCGAGGGTTCTCGGCCTGCCCTATCCCGGCGGGCCTGCCCTGGAAGCGCTGGCGAAAGAGGGGAACCCCCATGCCTATTCCTTCCACAGCGCATTCAACGCCGGCGAGCACTTTGACTTTTCCTTCAGCGGCCTGAAGACCGCGGCAATCAACCTTTTGCACAACGCGGAGCAGAAGGGCGAAACCGTCAACAGGGCGGACCTTGCGGCGTCCTTCCAGCACGCGGTGAGCGAGCTGATGGCCGCCAAGGCTGTGCGCGCGGCAAAGCAGTTCGGATGCGCAAAGCTCGCCCTTGCGGGCGGCGTCGCCGCAAACGGCACGCTGCGCCGTTCCATCGAACAGGCCGCCGCGGCGGAAGGGCTGGAGTTTTTGGTTCCGCCGCTTTCGCTCTGCACCGACAACGCCGCGATGATCGGCGCCGCGGGGTACTACCGCATGGCGACGGGCAAAACCGGCGGCCTTTCCCAGAATGCGTACCCTTCCATGCAAATGGGAGGATAGAACAGCCGCCGCAGACCAAAGCTATTCCGTGACGGAGGTGTATGCCATGGAGCTTACCGTACTGGGGAAATACGGGCCGTATCCGGTCGCCGGCGGGGCGACCAGCGGCTATCTGCTCAAGGCCGGGAACACGAGGCTGCTGCTGGAGTGCGGCAGCGGCGTGCTGTCGCGGCTGATGTCGCACCTTTCACTGGACCGGCTGGACGCCATCGTCATCTCGCACCTGCACAGCGACCACATCGCGGACCTTCTGATTCTGCGCTACGCGCTGCAGTTCATCAAGATGCCGCCGCTGAAGGTGTTTTTGCCCAACAGGCCGTACGCCGAGTACGACATGCTCAAAGGCAGCGGCGTGTTCGAACTCATTCCCGTGAATGACGGGCTGCGCGCCAAGTTGGGGGACGCGGAGCTGGAGTTCTGGGAGATGACCCATCCCGTGCCGTCCTTCGGCGTGCGCATCACGTCCGGGGGGAGCACGCTGGCGTACTCCGGGGATACCAACCTGAACCAGCGCCTGCCGCACTTTTTCAACGGGGCGGACGCCGCGCTGGTGGACGCGGGGCTGATGTCCTTCGAAAAGAGCGGGCCCGCAGCGCCCCACCTGACGGCGAAGGAAATCGGCGCGCTGTTCTCCCAAACCGCCTGCAGGCAGGTGCTGCTCACCCACATCAGCCCGCGGGTGACGGACGAGCAGGTGGAAAGCGAAGCCCGGCAGGGCTGCGCCATCGCCAAGGTCGTCAAGGAAGGCGAGACGTACCGCATCTGAACGCCCTTTTAGCAACGAAAAGTGAAAAGCAAACCGTTTCCGCGCTGCGGGAGCGGTTTTTTATTTGCCTTTCACCCATGTGCCGCTGCCGGGGATTTGGTTTTTCGAACAAGAAGGGTATGCCCGTCGCATACGATAACCCAAGAGGACGATTCGGAGGGTTGTCATGAAGCCAAAGTACATCTTGCTGAGGCTCGCGGCGCTGGCGGCGGTGGCGGTGTTCCTCATCAAGGCGCCGCCGCTGATCGGCGCGCAGCTGGAGCGGAACTTCTACGGCGAGTGGGTCAAGCCCAGGCTTTCCGAGTGGAAGGGCGTTATTTACCTGATGAACGTGTACACCGACGCGCGCTTTGACGCAAAGCTCCTCACCTCGGCCGTCAGGCGGTTCGAAAGGCAGAACCGGGGGGCCTTCATTTCCCACTCCACCGTGCCGAGGGACTCCGTGGAGGCGCTGCTGCTCCGCAAAAAGCCGCCGGACATCTGGATTTTCCCGGAAGGGTACATGACGATGCAGGAGGGGGACGTCGTCATCGTTCTCCCCAAGCCGCCGGGGGAGAACGTGATTTCCGAGGACTTCGAGTTCGACATTCTGGAGCCCGACACGGAGCAGCCCGAGGAGGACACCAAATTGCGGTTTGTGGTGTCCGTCCGGGCGGAGGGGGAAAAGGGCGCCTACGCCCGCGCGTTTGTGGACCTTTTGTGCGAACTGGCGACCGCCGCCGGCAGCTGAGCGGGTGCCAGTTGTGCTGCATCGCCCAAACATGATAAAATAAGTTCAAGTAAACGCTTTGGAGGTTTGTCATGGACGTCATGCCTGTTGTCAACGCGCTGAAAGGGAGCGAAATCCAGACAGGCGTGCCCATGAGCAAGCATACCTCCTTCAGGCTGGGCGGACCTGCGGACGCGATGCTGTTCCCCAGATCCGACGATGAAATCCTGCGCGCCTTCGCGCTGTGCAAGGACGCCGGCGTGCCCGTCACCGTCATCGGCAACGGCACCAACCTCGTGGTGCGGGACGGGGGCATCCGCGGCCTTGTGATCAAAATCGGGCAGGGCATGGGGCGCATCGCCTTTGAGGGGACGCGGGCCGTCGCCCAGGCAGGGGCAAGGCTGATGACCTTTGCCTCCACCGCCATCAACGAAAAAAAGCTTGCCGGGCTCGCCTTTGCAGGGGGCATCCCCGGCAGCGTGGGCGGCGCCGTGGCGATGAACGCCGGCGCCTACGGCTCCGAGATCAAGGACGTGGTGCGGAAGGTACGCTACGTTGACCCGGAAAGCATGACCGTCGTGGAGCGGAAGGTCGAAGACGGCGATTTTCGATACAGAAGCAGCGTGTTCCTCGAACGGGGCTATGTGGTGCTGGAAGCCGAGTTCGAACTTGCTCCGGACGACGGCACCGAAAAGCAGAAGCTGGAGGAATACCTCGCCAGCCGCAAGAAAAAGCAGCCCGTGACCCTTCCCAGCGCGGGCAGCGTGTTCAAGCGGCCCCAGGGGCATTACGCCGGCGCGCTGATTGAGCAGGCGGGGCTGAAGGGCGTGTCCGTCGGCGGGGCGCAGGTGTCCGAACTGCATGCCGGCTTCATCGTGAACACGGGCAACGCCACCGCAAGGGACGTTATCACCCTCATCGAGCTGATTCAAAAGCGCGTATACGAGCATTCCGGCGTGATGCTTTGCCCGGAGGTCCGAATCATTGGGGAGGAGCGGCCATGGAACTGATCGTCATCACAGGCATGAGCGGTGCGGGCAAGAGCCACGCGCTGAAAAAGCTTGAGGACATGGGCTATTACTGCGTAGACAATTTCCCGCTGGCGCTGATGTCCGCCTTTGTGGACATGGCCGCCGAAAAGAGCGTGGAGCGCGCCGCCATGTGCATCGACTGCCGGGACAGTTCCTCCATCGGCGGCCTGTGGGACGCCATCTGCTCGCTGCGCGAAAAGGGCGTGGATGCCAGGCTGCTGTTTCTGGACGCGCGGGACGACGTGCTCGTGCGCCGGTACAGCGAAACCCGCCGCGCCCACCCCATGGCGGGGGACGGGCCGGTGACGGAGGGCATCCGTCGGGAGCGAGAGCTTCTGGCGCCTTTGGTGGAACGCGCCGACCATTTCATCGACACCAGCGATTTCAAGCCCGCCCAGCTGGGCGCGGCGATTGACGGCATCACCCGTTCCGGCGCAGAGCGCACCGGCGTCATCGTGCAGTCCTTCGGGTTCAAGCGGGGCATCCCGCCGGAGAGCGACATGATGTTCGACGTGCGCTTCATCCCGAACCCCTTCTGGATCGAGTCTCTGCGCCCCCTTTCGGGATTGGACAAACCCGTGGCGCAGTACGTCATGGGCTTTGACGAGGTGCTGGACTTCGTCTCGGACGTCGCCGGGCTTGTGGCGCGGCTGCTGCCCTGCTACGCCCGGGAGGGCAAGCACCGGCTGACGGTTTCCATCGGCTGCACCGGCGGCAGGCACCGCTCGGTGTGCGTGGCCTGCGCCCTGGCGGAGATGCTCAAAAAGGAAGGCATCGCCGTGACGCTGGTGCACAGGGATATCGACAGCGACCTGCAGGGGAGGTGAGGCGGGTGTCCTTCTCTTCCCAGACCAAGCTGGAGCTGGCCAGCGAGCGCATCAAAAGCGAGTGCTGCAGACTGGCGGCCCTTTCGGCGCTGATGCGCATGTCCGGCTCGCTGCAGCTGATGGGCGGCGGCAAACGCCGCCTGCGCATCGTCACCGAGAGCTACGCCGTCGCCCGCTGGACCGTCCGGCTGGCGAAAAGCCTGTTCCCCCTGGAGTCCGAGATCCTCATCCGCGAGCGGAAGCGGCTGGGCAAGAACAGGAGCTTCGCGATTCTGCTCTTTGGCGAGGCGCTGGAACGGGCTCTGCTGGAGACCGGCTTTCTGAAGGAGACGGAGGAGGGCATTTCCCTGGGCGACGGGTTCCCGCAGGGGATGCTGGAAAAGGACTGCTGCAAGCGGGCTTTTTTGCGCGGCGCATTCTTGGGCGGCGGCTCCATCAGCAACCCCGAGAAGGGGTATCATCTGGAGTTCGTCGCGTCTTCCGAGCAGCTGGCAAAGGATTTGTGCAGCCTGCTCAACGGCTACGCCCTTAAAGCCAAAATGATAGCCCGAAAGGGCTCCCATGTGGTATACTTGAAGGAAAGCGAAAAGATCACGGAATTTCTGGCATTGATCGGCGCAAACGGCGCGCTTCTGGATTTGGAAAACGTACGCACGGAAAAGGACTTCACCAACAACCTCAACCGAAAACTCAACTGCGAAACCGCCAACATCCGCAAGTCGGTGGAGGCAGCCGTCCGGCAGAACGAGGCGATCCGCTACCTGCTGGACCACGGCGTGTTCGCAAAACTTTCGCCGGAACTGCGCGCCGTCGCGGAGCTGCGGATCGACAATCCGGAGCTTTCCCTGGCGGAACTGGGCAAGCTGATGGACCCGCCCCTGGGCAAGTCCGGGGTGAACCACAGGCTTCGCAAGCTGGAGGAAATCGCCCTTTCCACCAAACAGCAAAAGGGGGACGCATAATGGCCATCCACAAAACCGTCAAGATCAAAAGCCCCGGCGGACTGAAGGCCCGTCCGGCGGCGCTGTTCGTGGCTGCCGCAAGCCGTTTTTCCTCTCAGATACTCGTCGAGGTCGGCAACAAGAAGATCAACGCCAAATCCATCATGGGCGTCCTGTCGCTGGGCGTTTCGGAGGGGGACGAAGTCCACATCTTCGCCAGCGGCGAGGACGAGGAGCAGGCGGTGGAGACGCTGGGCGCCATGCTGCAGGGCAACGCATGAAGAATATCGGAGTACGTATGACACATGAGTGATTTCGTTCATCTGCACGTCCACAGCGAATACAGCCTGCTGGACGGTGCCGCGCGCATCAAAGATCTTGCAAAACGCGCGGCGGAGCTGGGTTTTGATTCCCTCGCGTTGACCGACCACGGCGTCATGTACGGCGTCGTGGCTTTTTATCAGGCCTGTAAGGAGAACGGCATCAAGCCCATCATCGGCATGGAGGCGTACGTCGCCCCGCGGGACATGCGGGACAAGCAGGGCAAGGCCGACCGCGAGTACGCCCACCTGGTGCTGCTCGCCAAGAACCAGACCGGTTACCGGAACCTTTCCCTCCTCAGTTCTCTGGCCTTCACCGAAGGGTTTTACTACAGGCCCCGCATCGACTACGACACGCTGGAAAAGTACTCAGAAGGCCTGATCTGCACGTCCGCCTGCCTCGCGGGGGACATTCCCCAGCTTCTGCTCGCCAACAGGTATGAGGACGCGAAGGCCTTGGCCCTGCGCCTGAAGGGCATATTCGGGCAGGATTTTTACATCGAGCTGCAGGACCACAGCATCGCGGCGCAGCGGCAGATCATGCCCGACCTTCTGCGCCTTTGCCAGGAGACGGGCGTCCAACCGGTCGCCACCAACGACGTGCACTACGTCAACGCGGAGGACGCCGAGGCCCAGGACGCGCTGATGTGCGTCCAGATGGGGCGGTATGTGGACGAGGAAGACCGCATGCGCATGGAGACGCAGGAGTTCTACCTCAAGTCCGCGCAGCAGATGGCGGAGATCTTCGCCTTCTGTCCGGAGGCGCTGGCCAATACCGTCAAAATCGCTCAGCAGTGCAGCGTCGAGTTCGAATTCGGCCACACCATCCTGCCCCATTACGACGTGCCCGAAGGCATTTCCAACACCGAGTACCTGCGAAAGCTTTGCGAGGAGGGCATGGCGAAAAAGTGCCCCAACTGCACGAAAGAGTACTGGGACAGGCTGAACTATGAGCTCTCCGTGATCGACAGCATGGGGTACACGGACTATTACCTTATCGTCTGGGACTTCATCCATTTCGCCAAGAGCCGCGGCATTGCCGTCGGCCCGGGCAGGGGCAGCGGCGCGGGATCGCTGGCGGCGTACGTGCTGGACATCACCGACGTGGACCCCATCCAGTACAACCTGCTGTTCGAGCGTTTTTTGAACCCGGAGCGCATCAGCATGCCGGACTTCGACGTGGACTTCTGCATTGAGAGAAGGCAGGAGGTCATCGACTACCTTTCCGAAAAGTACGGCGCCGATCACGTCGCCCAGATCATCACCTTCAACACCCTCGCCGCCCGCGCCGCCGTGCGGGACATCGGGCGGGTGCTTCGCGTGCCCTACGACGAGGTGGACAGGCTGGCAAAGCTCGTCCCCAAAGAGCTGAACATCTCCATCGAACGGGCGCTGGCCACCAGCAGGGATCTGCGGGCGGTGTACGACTCCGACCCCAACGCAAAGAGAATTATCGACCTTGCGATGAAGGTGGAGGGAATGCCGCGCAACACCTCCACCCACGCAGCGGGCATTGTGATTTCCGCCCGCCCCGTGGTGGAGCACGTGCCATTGCAGAAAAACGGCGACGTGGTCACCACCCAGTTCACCATGACGGAGGTGGAAAAGCTCGGCCTTCTGAAAATCGACCTGCTGGGTCTGCGCACGCTGACGGTGATCCGGGACACGCTGGAGGAAATCCGCGCCATGGGTGAAACGCCGCCTGTGATGGAGGAGCTGACCTTCGACGACCCCGGCGTTTACAAGATGATCGCCAACGGGGACACGGACGGCGTGTTCCAGCTGGAATCGGGCGGCATGCGGGCGTTCATGCAGCAGCTTTCCCCCGACTGCTTTGAGGACATCATCGCCGGCATCTCCCTGTTCCGCCCCGGCCCCATGGACCAGATCCCGCGCTATGTGGCCTGCAAGAAGGACCCCAGCCTCGTGCGCTACGCCCACCCGCTGCTAAAGCCCATACTGGAGCCCACCTACGGCTGCATGGTGTATCAGGAACAGGTCATGCAGATCGTGCGGGACCTGGCGGGGTATTCCCTGGGCAGGAGCGACCTCGTCCGCAGGGCGATGGCCAAGAAGAAGAAAGACGTCATGGAGCGGGAGCGGGGGGACTTCATCGAAGGCTGCCTGAAAAACGGCGTCCCCCGGGAAGTGGCGGAGGAAATCTTCGACGAGATGATGGACTTCGCCCAGTACGCCTTCAACAAGTCCCACGCGGCGGGCTACGCCGTCATAGCCTATCGCACGGCGTATTTGAAGCTGCATTACCCCGAGGCCTTCATGGCCAGCCTGATGAACAGCTTTCTTTATAACATCGACAAGGTGGCGGAATACATCCGCTCCTGCAAGGAGCATGGCATTCCCACCCTGCCGCCGGACATCAACGCCTCCAGGACCCGCTTTTCGGTGGAAACCATAAAGGACGGCAAAAAGGCCATCCGCTTCGGCCTGGGCGCCATCCGCAACGTCGGCGTGAGCGCCTGCGAAGCCATCATCAAAGAGCGGAAGGAAAACGGGCCGTACCGGGACTTTTTTGACTTTCTCAAGCGCGCGGGCGCCTTCGTCAACCGCCGCATGGTGGAGGGCATGATCAAGGCCGGCGCCTTTGACTGCTTCGGGTACCGCAGAAGCCAGCTGATGGAGGGCTGCGGCAAGGCGATGGAAGCCATGGCGGAGGAGCGCAAGCGCGAGATGAGCGGCCAGGTCAACCTGTTTGACATGTTCGCTGACGAGCCGGACGTGGCGATGCAGGTGGAACTGCCGGACATTCCGGAGTATTCCGCTCAGGTGCGCTACGCCTTCGAAAAGGAAGCCACGGGGATGTACATCTCCGGTCACCCCCTCAGCGACTACGAAAAGGCCCTCTCCGGCCTGAAGCTGACGATCTCCAAAGTGCTGGAGGCGGACGAGCTGGAAGGGGAGGTGAAGGAGGGCGAGCGCATCCGCATCGGCGGCATCGTCACCGCCGTGCGCAAGAAGGTGACCCGCTCGCAGGCCACCATGGCGTATGTCACCGTCGAGGACCTGACCGGCTCCATCGAAATCGTGGTATTCCCGAAGGTGCTGGAAGCGGCGAAAAGCCTTCTGGTGGAGGACATGCTCATCCTCGTCAGCGGCAAAGTCAACATCCGGGACGACGCCCCCAACGTCATCGTCGCGGAAGAAATCTCGCCCCTGCAGGCGGAAAACCTGCCCCGCCCCAGGGAAATCAGCGCCGCCACGAGCAAAAACGGCGGAGGAAATGGCGGCGGCAATGGCGGGAAGAATATCCAGCCAGGGCTTTACGTGAAATGCGGCAGGGAGAAGATTGACGAGGTCATGCGCGTGGTCGCCCGGTACCCCGGAAGGCTGCCGGTGGTCATCGCGGCGGGCGGAAAGGCGCTCAAAGCCCCGCCGGGGTTTGACGTTTCGCCGGACGAGGCGCTCGTGCGCGCCCTTTCCGATCTTCTGGGAGCTGAGAATGTGAAACTGGTGCGGCAATAAACATTGTGATATAATCCTCTAAAGGCACGGCACGAGAGGGGTGATCCTGTGCAACCCAGGAACTTGATGGAGGAACTGGTGAAACTGCGCGTCGATGAACTGATGGACTATGCCAGCGTGTGCAAATGTCCGCAGTGCCGGTCGGACGTCATCGCGCTGGCACTGAACCGCCTTCCGCCGCGCTACGTCACCTGCATCCAGGGCGACGTGTTCACCCGCTTTGAAGCGCAGACGTTTCAGGAACGGGCGGAGGTTGTGAGCGCCATTTTGCGGGCTGCGGAAACCGTGCGCCAGAACCCCCGTCACGGGTAATCCCCGATTACCGCTAAAACGCCGACTTTATACGAATCGAATCTGAAGGGGAATGGCAATGAGCGAAATCATCGATGCCAGTGGGCAGTATGTTGTCGTCAAGGCGCTGGAGAACGGCGTCAGCATCATCGGCATGACCCGCGGGCGGGAAACGAAGCTTTTGCATACCGAAAAACTGGACAGGGGCGAGGTCTGCATCCTGCAGTTCACCGAGAACACCTCCGCCATGAAGGTGCGCGGAAACGCGGAGATTTACACCCAGTTCGGCATGGTCAAGGCGGAATCGTCGCTATGAGAAGGGACACCATCAAGACCATCGCGGTGCTGACCAGCGGCGGCGACACCCCCGGCATGAACGCCTGCATCCGCGCCGTATACAAGACGGGCAACTACTTCGGGCTGAACGTCATGGGCGTGTACCACGGTTTTGCCGGCCTGATGACCGGCAAGCTGGAGCGGCTGACGGACGCCGATTTTGAGGACTCCATCGACAAGGGCGGTACGATTCTGCGCACCGCCCGTTCGGAGATCTTCCGCAGCGACGAGGGCCGCCGCCACGCCATGCGCGTCGCCGAGGCGTACCAGATCGACGGTCTTGTGGTCATCGGCGGGGACGGCTCGCTGACCGGCGCCCGGGAGCTTTCCAAGCTGGGCATGCCGGTGATCGGGCTTCCCGGCACCATCGACAATGACCTTCCCTACACCGATTTCACCATCGGATTCGACACAGCCGTCAACTCCGTGGTCAACGAGATTTACAAGATCCGCGACACCATGCGTTCCCACGACCGCGTCGGCGTCATCGAGGTGATGGGGCGAAATTGCGGGAACATCGCGCTGCACGCGGGGGTCGCCGGCGGAGCGGACTACATTCTCGTGCCCGAGGTGGACGCCAAGACCGGCTACGAAAAGGCCTGCGAGACGCTGATCGCCAACAAGCTCCGCGGCAAGCTCACCAGCATCGTCATGATCGCAGAAGGTGCCGGCGGCGCGAAGGATTTCTGCGACTACGTGCGCGACCAGACGGACATCGAGGTGCGCCCCATCGTGCTGGGGTATACCCAGCGCGGCGGCAACCCTTCCGCCTTTGACCGCGTCATCGCTTCCCGGATGGGCGCTCACGCGGTGCAGTGCCTGCTGAACGGGCTTTACAACCGGGCCGTAGGCATCAAGAACAACCGCATTTACGACATGGACCTGGCAGAAGCCCTGGAAGTCAAGCGGGACTTTGACTACGATCTTTACAATCTGAACAACATACTGGCGATGTGCTAGTAGGAAACATAGCGGCGCGGGTAAACAGCCCGCGCAAGCTTTTCACCGGAGAAAGGGAAGCATGGCAGCACCAGTCAGGAAGAATCAGGATATCGAGCTGTACATCACGGCTCTGGGCAGCGAGGGCCAGGGCATTGGCAGGTACGAAGGCTACGCCATCTTTGTGGAAGGGGCGCTCCCCGGCGAAAGGGTGGCGGCGACGGTCATCAAGGCGGGCTCCTCCTACGGCGTGGGGAAACTCCGCCGCGTCATCACGCCCGCAAAAGAGCGGGTGGCGCCGCCCTGCCCGTATTTCGGCAGGTGCGGGGGCTGCACCCTGCAGCACATGAGCTACGAGGCGCAGCTGGCGTACAAGACCCGGCTGGTCAAAGACGCCCTTGTGCGCATCGGCGGGTTTTCCGACCCGAAAGTGCTCCCTGCCATCGGCATGGGCGACCCGTGGCGGTACCGCAACAAGGCGGCTTTTCCCGCGGCGAACACGGATGACGGCATCGTCTTCGGCCTGTTCGCCGCCAGGTCCCACCGGGTGATTCCCATTGCCGACTGCCTGATTCAAAAAGAAGCCGGTGCGCTGGCGATGCATGCCGTCCGCCAGTGGGCGCAAGAATGCTGCCTGCCCGCGTACGACGAAACGACTGGCAGGGGCGCCATCAGGCACGTGGTGGTGCGCACGTCCTCCTTCGGGAAAACCATGGTGATGGTGGTGACCACGGGCCCTTTGCCGCGCCTGGAAAGGCTGGTGGACCTTCTGCAAAAGCAGCTGCCCGGTTTCTGCTCCCTGGTGCACAACGTCAACCGGGAAAGGACCAACGTGATAACGGGGGAGAAGTACCGCGTGGTCTGGGGGGAAGAGGCGCTTTCCGAAAGGCTGTGCGGTCTGGACTTCTCCGTCGCCGCGGCGTCGTTTCTGCAGGTGAACACGGCGCAGACGGAAATCCTGTACGACAAGGCCATCGAGTTCGCCCGGCTGACAGAAGACGACGTGGTGCTGGACCTTTACTGCGGCATCGGGACGCTTTCCCTTGCCGCCGCGAGAAAGGCGAAGGAGGTCATCGGCATCGAGATCGTGCCGGAAGCCATCGAAAACGCCCGGGGAAACGCGGCACAAAACGGCATCCCAAACGCCCGCTTCCTTTGTGGCGCCGCGGAGGAGGTGCTGCCCGAACTGGTACGGCAGGAAAGGCTTGCGCCCGGCGCCGTGATCCTCGACCCTCCGCGCAAGGGCTGCGAAGCTCCGGTGCTGCGCGCCATCGCGGAGACGGGCGCGCCACGGATCGTCTACGTTTCCTGCAATCCCGCGACCCTCGCCCGGGACTGCGCGATCCTGAAAGAGGCGGGTTACGAGCTGATGCAGACGCAGCCGGTGGACATGTTCCCGCAGACGCATCA
>ENA-OWOZ01000092-OWOZ01000092.1-bioreactor-metagenome-genome-assembly--contig:-NODE-92-length-127399-cov-25.836234_pt1 | contig 127399 bp, 145 predicted proteins | sample MGYA00238140_ERZ651804 | MGnify/ENA primary metagenome ERZ651804 (study PRJEB26910, sample SAMN07631232) | bioreactor metagenome | isolation source: Switchgrass digestor | place: USA: Dartmouth...
GAGATACAGGGGGACCTCTGAGATAATCCACTTCCAGAACTTTGAATACAATGAGAACATCTTCGAGGACCTGAACCTGAAACTTGAAAGGGAGAAGACAATACTCATGAGGCCGGAGCCGTCACTGGCATCCTACCTTGATGCTGACTGTCATGAATCGGTCCTCACGCCGATAGTGGAGGTCCTGAAGGATTACGCCAATATACTCATAATACCCAGGTTCAGGGAACAGGCAGAGATCTTCGAGGGATATGATAATGTTACCATAATAAAGCCACCAGTTGACACCTTCAGCCTCATGAAGAGATGTGACCTTGTGATAGGCGCCGGCGGGACCATGAACAGGGAGGCGGCTCTCCTTGGCACACCAGTCATATCCTGTTACCCTGGAAAGCCCCTTTCAGTGGACAGGTTCTATATAGACAATGGCCTCATGTACCGATCCACCGATGTGGATGAAATCGTAAACACGGCCCTGAGACTCCTTGTATCAAAGAGGGAGCAAAAGAAACTCAGAACAGATGACCTCTTCCGGATAATAGTGGACATGGTCTACGAGGCCGCTGAATCCAGTTAGGGCCCCAGTGACTCCCTTTAAACTTAAAAAAATCATTGGGCACTTCCCTGTGGCCTGGAATGATTTTTTTTATTTTAATAAGGAAACCTGAAAAACTCCATTTAATCGGGAAGAATAAATGCAGGACAATAAAAACAGTTTAAAAACAGTTTTGAGTGGACTGGCCGGGATTTGAACCCGGGGCCTCCGCCATGCCAAGGCGACGCTCTACCAACCTGAGCTACCAGCCCCAACAAAGTATACATTAAGCCTTTTAATATTTAAAGTTAACCTTATTAAATCTTCGACGGATAATTAATATGGTGATTGGTGTGATGGTGAGGAACGCAAGGGAGGAGGACTTCCTGGCCATAGCTGAACTGGCACATGAATGCCCACCCATGGTTACAGAGAGAAACTCCATCTACCATATATTCACGAGGTTCTTCAGCACAACCTCATTTATTGCTGAGGATGGGGATGAAATCGTGGGGTTCCTGCTGGGGTTCATATCACAGGATAACCCCTCCGAGGCATACATCCACCTCCTCTGTGTTTCACCGTCCCTCAGGGGAACTGGAATTGCCGGAAGGCTCCTTGAAAGGTTCGCAGGGACCGTGAAGGGTATGGGTGCGAGGGAGATCTACCTCATCACAAAGCCATCAAACGACCGTGCAATAAGGTTTTACCTTAAAAACGGTTTCAAACCAGTTGAAAAGGGCAAAACAGTTGAATACGGTCCTGTAATGGCTGTGGCAGACTACAATGGTCCCGGTGAGGATATGGTTGTCTTTCGAAAATCCATACCTGGCGGAAAAACTTTTTAAGATAACCCTCAATATATGATCTAGTTGCAATCCCTATATCTCTGGTTTCAGGGTCCGGATTTTTGCCCTGAAACATGTTTGCAGTCCCCTATCATCAACATCTCTGGAGGATTAAATTGGCCCTTATAGCACAGAATCACCTTCAGCTCATAATTGAGGTTGGCATAATACTCTACGCAGCAATGGTTTTCATACTCAACCTTGCACCAATGTCCCTCAGCATGGTTCTATTCATCTGCATAGTCCTTGGAATAGGATTCAACATAATCTTCGGACTTGACGTTGTTGCACTCTTCATGTCATTCGGTCAGAGTGAGTTCACCCACCCATTTGGCCCAATAGCCCTGCTTGTGACAGTATCATCCCTTGCAGCCCTTGCAATCATGGAGGAATCAGGGGTTGATGTGAGGGGCCTTAGAGGTTTTGTTTACCTGCTCATGGCGGGCATAACCCTCTTTGGGGGTCTTATGCACAGATCGTTCCTCCTTCTATGGCTTCTGGGCCTTTTTATGGGACTTTTCATAATATCAAAGTCCATGAGGCAGAGGTCCCTCATCACGGTTAAGCGGGTCGCCGGCTTTGCATTAATAGCAGTGGCTGGATTCGGGGGCCTTGAGTTAATCTCAAGGGTACTGGGGATGACTGTTCTAAGCCCTCTTCTACGTATAGAGAGACTCGAAACATTTTCACTCCCGAGCATGAAACTTGTCATCAAGAACACCACCCTCCTGGGTCATAATCCAATGTCTTCCTACTGGGGTGAACTCTCAAGTGGATTTGCCGATGGATACATTTCACTTCCACTTCAGCTCATACTCTTCTTTGGTCTGCCCTTCCCGGTTTTCTATGGCATACTCGTCAACAAGAAGGACGTGATAGATTACATGGTGCCTGGAGTATTTGGGTGGGCCTATGACTTTGGATACATTACCATGTTCTTCCTTCTAATCTGGTGTGTGGGTATCATTATAATGGGATTGAGGATGCTCAGCATATACCGTGAAAGGCGTGAAAATGGCTCAAGAAGCTACCTTGGAAGGGAGGTTCTGCTGACAGGGGCCCTCGCAGCCTTCATGTCGCAGGCCATAATAGGACTCTTCGTGATAAACAGGACAATAAACGGGACAGCCCTCCTGACCTTCATCTTCCTCAGCTCACTCATATTTGCAAACTCTGTCGGGCTGAAGGAGTAGGCGGTCCCAGCTGGTGAATGATCAAGAACCCATAACGGGGAGATAATCATGAAAACGGAATCAACAGGGAAGGCTTTAATGGTACTGGGATGCCCGGAATCACCGGTTCAGATCCCCCTGGCAATATACACATCACACAAACTCAAAAAGAAGGGTTTCAGGGTTACGGTAACAGCCAATCCAGCCGCACTCAGGCTTGTCCAGGTTGCTGACCCTGAGGGTATCTACACGGATGAAATGGTGGACCTTGAATCATGCATCAACGAATTAGCTGAGGGTGACTACGAATTCCTCGCAGGCTTTGTACCCAACGATGCTGCAGCAGCATACCTTGTGACCTTTGCAGGGATACTGAATACAGAGACCCTGGCAATAGTCTTTGATAGGGACGCGGATGTCCTTGAGGAACTCGTTAATGAAATAATGGAGACCCTTGACGCGGAGATCATTGCTGCAAGGGCACACCACAACCCGGCACCCCTGCGGGTGAGGATAGACAGGTTCATGGAGGAGAAACCATGACGTTCTGCCTGGAGACCTATCTGCAGCAGTCAGGGGACTATGAGATCCACATGAAGAGGGCCGGTTTCAGGGAATGTGCAGCAATGATAGAAAAGAAGGCACGGAGGGTCGTTCACATAAAGCCCGGTGAGAAGATCCTCGGTGCAAGGATAATCGGCATACCACCCGTACCCATCGGTATAGATGAGGAAAGATCAACCGTCATGATACCATACACCAAGCCATGCTACGGTACAGCTGTGGTTGAGCTCCCGGTTGATCCAGAGGAGATAGAGAGGATCCTTGAGGTGGCAGAACCCTGAGGGTGATGGTGTGATCACAACAGTTGTTGGAAGCTACCCCACAGAACCCAGGGGTCCTGAGACACTGGGTGAACGTGTGCTGAATTTTTTTGGCTCCTACGATAGATACAGACCGGCCATAGAGGCCGCTGTGAGGGACCAGTTCAGGGCGGGAGTTGATATAATCTCGGATGGACAGGTCCGTGGCGACATGGTGGGACACTTCGCAGCGGCAATTGGAGGCATGAAGATCGAGGACGGCACATCAATCATATACTCAAGGATAACACCGCCTGCAGGTTCCATAGGAGCAGCTGACCTCAGATATGCATACCGGATTTTAAGGGGCCTCACAGATGATGAATCAAGGGGTGTTAAGGGCATAATAACCGGACCATCCACCATGATCTACGCATCCAGGATAGAGGGGTTCTACGACCCCCAGAAGAGGGATCGGGCTGTCATGGACATGGCAGGAGTTCTTAAAATAGAGGCAAAGCACCTCCAGGATGCAGGGGCTGCAATGATACAGATAGATGAACCCTTCCTCTCAACGGGAATTGTTGACATGAAAACAGCAGGGAGGGCCATAGATCACATTGCAGCCGGCCTGGACATTGAGGTCTCACTGCATGTGTGTGGAGACATAAGGAATGTGCTCTCTGATCTGCTCAGATTTAAGGTTGATGTCCTGGACCTTGAATTCGCGGGAAGACCATCCAACCTGGAGGTCCTTGAGGAGAAATGGAGGGGTGATAAGGGGGTAGGATTTGGATGTGTGGATACCACAACCGAGAGGGTTGAATCCATGGAGGAGATAAGAAACCTTATTAAAAGGGGTGCTGATATAGTTGGAGAGGAGAACCTCTACATCGACCCTGACTGCGGAATGAGGAAACTCCCGAGGAAGGCGGCCTTCAGCAAACTCCGCAACATGGTGATGGCAGCAGGTAATTGAGGGTGTTCATGATGGCCTACAGTATAGAAGTCAATGAAATTGCAGATGGCTGGAAGAAACTCGTTGAGAAGATAATGCATGATGGGCGGGAGATAAGGGATGAAAGGGGATCCCTTACAAGGGAGGTCATGAACACCGTTGTGACCATAAAGAAGCCCCTCGGCAAATCAGATGACTTTTACCATATCAGGAGGGGTTCGCTGCTCAACATAAAGGTCCCTGAGGGCTACTTCTGGAGCGGTGAAAAACTTGAGAAGTACTCTGAACAGTTCCTCTCAGGGGACAGGAAGGGATTTGTCTACACCTACGGAAACCGCCTGAGGGCACACTTCGGAGTGGACCAGCTGGATGAGGCCATAAGGAGACTTAAAAACTGCACAGAATCAAGAAGGGCCACCATGGTAACCTGGGATCCTCCTGAAGACACTGCGAGTGATGAGGTCCCCTGCATGATCCTCGTTGACTTCAAGATAAGGGATGGGAGGCTCTTCACAACGGCCCTCTGGCGCAGCCATGACATCTACGGGGCATGGTTCCCAAATGCTGTGGGCCTTGCCTATCTTGCTGATCACGTCGCAGCAGAGGTGGGTGTTGAGGTGGGTCACATAACCATCCACTCAATTAGCGCTCATATATATGAGGTTAACTTCAAAGAAGCAGAAGAGGTGATCAAATGGTAAGTGTAAACCTTGAGGCAAAGAAGATAGTTGACAGAATGATTGAAAAGGCAGACGACCTTAAAATAAAGGTCGATAAACTTGAAAATGGTTCAACAGTCATCGACTGCGGAGTTAACGTTGACGGCAGCATCAAGGCAGGTGAACTCTACACAGGTGTCTGCCTGGGAGGACTTGCAGATGTTGGGATCTCCATACCCGGCGACCTTTCAGAGAGGTTCGCACTTCCATCCGTTAAGATAAAGACAGACTTCCCTGCCATATCAACACTGGGAGCCCAGAAGGCTGGATGGTCAGTCAGTGTGGGCGACTTCTTTGCACTGGGTTCCGGACCTGCAAGGGCCCTCTCCCTGAAACCTGCAGAGACCTATGAGGAGATAGGATACCAGGATGAGGCAGATGTTGCAATACTCACCCTTGAGGCAGATAAACTCCCTGGTGAGGATGTCACAGACATGATTGCAGAGGAGTGTGACGTGGCAGCAGAGAACGTATACGTCCTGGTGGCCCCAACATCATCCCTGGTTGGTTCAATACAGATCTCAGGCCGTGTGGTTGAAAACGGTACCTACAAGATGCTTGAGGCACTCCACTTCGATGTTAACAAGGTCAAATATGCTGCCGGTATAGCACCAATAGCCCCGGTTGACCCTGACAGTCTTAAGGCCATGGGTAAAACCAATGATGCAGTCCTCTTCGGCGGAAGGACCTACTATTACATAGAATCCGAGGAAGGAGATGACATAAAATCCCTGGCAGAGAACCTCCCATCATCTGCATCTGAGGGTTATGGTAAACCCTTCTATGATGTCTTCAGGGAGGCCGACTACGACTTCTACAAGATAGATAAGGGAATGTTTGCACCTGCAGAGGTCGTTATAAATGACCTCAGGACAGGAGATGTCTTCAGGGCAGGATTTGTCAATGAAGAGCTCCTCATGAAATCCTTCGGACTTTAAACATCCCTGACCACTTCTATTTTTTCTGGAGCATCTGAAAGATGAAGGGGATAGCGGTATCAGAGTGCCATTCCTATGACCCTGAGGAGGTAAGGGAGTCGGTCACTGAGTGTATTGAACTTCTGGGAGGAGCCAGGAGGTTCGCATCCAGTGGGGACAGGGTTCTCCTTAAACCGAACATGCTCATGGCAGCATCACCGGAGAGGCACGTCACAACCCACCCATCAGTCATCGAGGCTGTGGCAGAGGTATTTCTGGACCTTGGGGCTGAGGTATCCATAGGTGACAGCCCCGGTGGTTCATTCAGGAATATAGAAAGATTCTGGAGGGCCACAGGCATACTTGATGTGTGCAGGAGACTGGATATTGAACCAGTGAATTTTGAGGCCTCTGGATCATACATTATGGGTTCAGGATATCCCATTTCAAGGCCGGTGGTGGACAGTGACCTTGTCGTCAACCTCCCCAAGCTGAAAACCCACAGCATGACCATATTCACATGTGCCGTTAAGAACATGTACGGTGCAGTGCCTGGATTCGGGAAGGCGGATTATCACAGGGAGCACCCCAGACCATCCGAGTTCGCAAGGAGGCTCCTTGAAATTTACCTCCTTACAGAACCAGCCCTCACCCTGGTTGATGGGGTTGTCGGGATGGAGGGAAACGGTCCATCGGGGGGAGACCCCAGGGACCTTGGAATCATCCTGGCATCAGAGGATGCCATTGCACTTGACGTATACATCCCCTGGCTACTGGGCATGGACCCCTTCAGGGTCCCTGTTAATGAGGCCGCCAGGAGAGAGGGACTCGCCCCGGATCCTGCCGAACTTGAAATTGCAGGGTATGAACCTGAAAGGGTGGATGACTTCAGGTGGCCATCAAACATCTATTACACCCTTGACCTCCTACCATCGGGCCTTGCACGCGCCATCAGGAAGCTCTGGTGGTCGAGACCTGCCATAGACCCTGAGAGGTGCAGGAACTGCAATGTCTGTGTTGAGAGCTGCCCGGTTGAGGCTCTGAAGGCGGGTGCAGTCATACCGGAGTTCGATTATTCCCGCTGCATCAACTGTCTCTGCTGCATGGAGGTATGTCCACACGCAGCATTCTATCAGGACAGGAGTCTCCTTTACAGGTTCACAGGCCTATTTTCAGGGGTGCTGAAGTAGCCAGCAATGCGGCTAGTATTCGCTTCAGACTGATCCATCAATTATCCAGCTCCAGTCCCATCAGAATCCCGCACTATCCCCTTCACTCCACACTTTCCCGGGTGAAGCTTTTATTAAAATGAGGGACATAAATGAAATGTGGTGTTTTTATGGAAGTCTATACACAGGAACTCCCCCTGAGGACATCCCGAAGGGTTGAGCTCATTGACATAACCTCCATGGTCTCGGGTGTTCTTGAGTCCTCAGGGATAAGGAACGGCATACTGAATGTCTTCTCAAGGCATTCAACATCAGCGATATTCATAAATGAAAATGAAAGCAGACTCCTCAGCGACATTGAATCCATGCTTGAGGGCACCGTACCGGTGGATGCATCCTATGGACACAACGCCATTGACAACAATGCCGACTCCCATCTGAGGGCCGTGCTCCTCGGGGGAAGCCAGACGGTTCCGGTTATCAACGGATCAATGGACCTTGGGACCTGGCAGAGCATCTTCTTCGCAGAACTCGACGGACCCAGAAACAGAAGGATAAGGGTATCAGTGGCTGGAAAGCCCTGAAAGTTCATATTCCATTTATTTCTCCTTAAATTCGATTTCAAGTGCAATAACAGGATATTCCAGGTTGAAGTTTGTTACAACCTCAGGATGGACCTCACCGAAGAATCCACCTATGGCTGAGGATTTGCCCTCAGATTCTATGGCTGCACATCTTCCCTCTATGAAGGATGGGTGTTCAAGGGGCTCTATCCTGAACTCGTAACCGAGGTTCTCAACCACAGCCGCTGCAAGGGACTTTATCTCGGTGAAACCTGCACTGGAGTGCGTGACTGCGCATGCAAGCTTCTTAACCACCCTGCTACGGGTCTCAGATTCAGGGTCAATGTACACCACATCCCCGACCTCGAATATCTTCTGTGGAAGATCCTCGTGCTTGTTGTCCTCGAAGAACTCAAGGAGGCCGTTGAGCAGACTCTTGCGGATCATGGTCCTGTCCTGGGAAATGGGCTGGGCAACCTCAACCCTTTCATCCTCCTCAAGCCTCATCCTCCTGTAGTGGCTCTCCTCACTGGTTAACATGAGGCTCATAACCTCCTGGAATCCGAGGCCCACCATGACCTCCCTTATAGACGCGTCTGCCCTGCTCCAGGTGTCCTCCTCTGCAATGGTCGCTATATCAGGAAGTTCGGGTTCAATCCTCCCTATGCAGTGCTGCACAGCTATGTTCTCAACAAGGTCAACCTCGTGGAGTATATCCACCCGGTAGGCGGGTATAACCGCAACCACCTCATCATCTGAGGTCCTCCGGGCGTCCATCCGGGCCTTCATGAGGAGATCCATGACCTCATCTGCACTGAGTTCAAGTCCGGTTATCCGTGAGGCTTCTGAGACAGATACCCTCATCTCACGTGGTGTGAGGTCTGGTAGATGCAGCTCTCCATCAGGACGCTTAACCCTCACCGAGCCTATCCTTCCACCCGCCTCTGCAAAGGATGTGCATATGATATTCAGGGTCTGTCTGACAGCCCTATCATCGGTTCCTGTGACATCCACAAGTATTCTGCGGGTGTTCACGGTTAACTTGGTGAGCTCCCCATTTATTATGGGGGGCATGGAGAGAACGTCCCCATTCTTATCTGTTATCAGGGGGTAACGGTCATGGTCCCGGAGGAGGTGGGCGTAACTGACACCCTTGGGGTGCTCCTCGAGTATTTCATGGGGTGTCATTTCACATACACTGTCAAGGGGTGTGAATGTGACTCCCTCCGGTTCAACGCCACTGTAGAGGAAGGGTGGCTCGACACGGTCAAGGTCATGGATACCTATGGCCACCTTCCTGCGGTCCCTGCCTATGACCCAGTGCAGGTCCTCCTGGAACTCCATGACCTGTTTAAGTTTTTTATCGGTGAACTGAACGTCCTCTATGACGGCCATTCCAAGGTATGGCCTCACATCAAGTACAGACTCATCTACTGTGACCTCCACCCCGGAGTCATGGACATCATAGGATGGCATACCCTTTTCAATTCCAAGGAATCCGCGGAGGCTCCTTGCAACACCCTCAACCGAGAGCAGGTCAGGACGGTTGGGAAAAAACTCCACCTTAATGCTTTCGTCATCAAAGTCCTCTATATCACTTCCCATCATCGGCAGAACGTCAAGGAGCTTCTCCCTATCAATATCAATGCCCAGTTCCTTCAGGTCATCGTAATCGAACGTTATAACAGGCATGGTGATCCTCCAGTAAATGTGATGTTTGAATGTTATCATGGTATCAAATAAATAATTAACCGCCACCAGCGAGTCCGTGGGTGTGGGCTGCATCAACGAGTCCACAGGCAAATAAATTATCTTAAGGATTTTCAGGGGTTGGTTTTTCCATTCCTCCGGCACACACCCGGTTATATATGCATCAAAATACAATTAAATATTAGAGATTTCTTGGGGGGTGTAATATGAATAAATACTGGGGGGTTGCTTTTCTGATTTTCCTTGCAATCTCCCTTGGAACGGCTTCAGCAGCCACTGAAAATGATACATGGAGTAGATGGGGGTCCAAAGGTAACCACTCCCATATTAAAGCCACCTCTAATTGCTGTTCAGTCATCGTCAACGTAAATGATACATGCGCGGTCTTCGCCTACCGGAGGGATTCGACCTACGCAGCGACCCTCAAAATCCAGAGGACGGTATGGAATGGCAGGGAGACCCTCAAGGAATACAAGACAACCAACGGTTACTTCTTCCACACAGTAATCTCAGAGGGCGGCTGGATGATGGGTGCCGGGGGGCCCGATATTGTATGGATAAACCGGGCACTTGAGTCCATTGGTGGTGACATTATCAGAAGGGGTAATGTGACCTCCTATGATATGAAGAGGGCCCACAGCCTTGTGAGAAGACTGGGACTCGGTCACTTTGTTATAAGAGGTCCAGGTGGACAGGCAGGAGTTTCAATTTACCGGAGGGGATATTCAAGGCTCTCAGTCTTCAGGTTGAAAAGTGGTGAATACCTGAGTGTCCCGAACAGCCCTTCATACTACCGGAGGGGCTACTATTCCAGGTGGAGCAGGGACCCACTGAAGGCCGCTGTTTATGCGGCAGGAACAGACAGGTGGGGTATTAACAGGAGAAACATACTGCTCTATGAGACACGTTCAGAGAAAAACTCAACATCTGTGAAGGTCCATGTAACCTTCGATGGAGGAAGGCTCATAGGAAGATACAGGGGAAGGGCTGATAACATACTGTTCCTTGGAAAATACATTTCAGCATCATCAATTCCCAGAATACCCAAAACAAGGTTCCTTGGAACTGTAACCCTTGCAAGAAGGATTAACTGATTAAAAGGGTATCAAGGGACTTCAGATGGACCTTCCTTTACTTTTATTTTTTATGCCTGTAATCACCTATATCACGTATCAGCTCGTAAATGGTGTCTTTTTCATTTCATGATAGGTTCAGGCTGCTGAGAAGATCATTATAAAGAAGAGGGATTCAACCGTGAAGTGAAGCGCCCTGTGGTACAGCCATCCATGATCAACCCCGCTCAGCTGGTGGTACAGATCAACAACCAGGTGTATTGTGGCTGCAAGGAACCCGATCTCGAGGGATAAAAACACGACCGACAGGATCACGAAGTGGAAGAGGGCCTCCAGACACTCGTGGACCAGCCAGAGCTGTATATTCGATGAGAATGTCTCCTTGAGAATTCCGGCCAGGAGTATGTAAAAGTCAAAGAACACATTCCAGAGTATCTTTGTATGTATCTCATCACTTATTGCTAGGAAAAGTGCTATGTAGAACCAGATTAACTCCATCGGTATTCACCATATGAGAACTTGCTTCCCCTTATTTCTCCTACAAGGTTAGAGTATTCAAACATCTTTATAAAGATTGGGTAGTGAATATTATCTATAACTACCGCAGCACTAATCACAGCTTCTATCAGGGAGAGAATAAGATGACCGATAATCAGATCCCGAAGGATTACAACCATAAAAACGAGGTTAAATGGCAGAAAAAATGGCAGGAAGAGGACATATACCGCTTCATAGGGTCAGGGACAAAGCCAAGGTACATTATAGACACACCACCACCCTACCCCACAGGCTCAATACACATGGGCCACGTGCTCAACTGGGTCTACATGGACATAATAGCCCGTTTCAAGAGGATGAGAGGTTTCGATGTTCTCTTCCCACAGGGATGGGACTGCCACGGCCTCCCAACGGAGGTTAAGGTCGAGGAGACCCATAACATCAAGAAGAGCGATGTTTCACGTGAAGAATTCAGGCGCCTCTGCGTGGAGCTCACACAGGAAAATATAAGGATGATGAAGGAGCAGATGCAGCGCCTTGGCTTCAGCCAGGACTGGAACCATGAATTTGTAACCATGACCCCCGAGTACATGAGGAGGACGCAGCTATCATTCCTCCGCATGTACAGGGATGGACTCATATACCAGGGTGTGCACCCGGTGAACTGGTGCCCGAGGTGTGAGACCGCAATAGCCTTCGCAGAGGTTGAATACATTGAGAATGAGACAAACCTCAACTACGTCAGGTTCCCTGTTGAGGGTGCAGATGAGCACATCACAATAGCAACAACAAGGCCAGAACTCATGGCTGCCTGTGTGGCCGTTGTTGTGCACCCCGATGATGAGCGGTTCAGGGAATTTGAGGACAAACTCATAGAGGTGCCCCTCTTTGGACATAAGGTTAAACTCATAAAGGACCCTGATGTGGACCCTGAATTCGGTACAGGGGCCGTTATGGTGTGCACATTCGGTGATAAAACCGACGTGAGCTGGGTCAACCGCCATGGACTTGACGTGATAGAGGCAATAGACGAAAGGGGTTACATGACAGAGGCCGCAGGGAAATACCAGGGGCTTACCATAGCAGAGTGCAAGGAGAAGATAGTGGAGGACCTTGAGAATGAAGGCTTCCTCTTAAAGAAGGAACCTGTCAGACAGAACGTTGGGACATGCTGGAGGTGCAAGACACCCATCGAGATCCTTGTCAAGAAGCAGTGGTTCGTGGCTGTCAAGAAACTCATACCCCAGGTTAGGGAAACTGCAGAGGAGATGAAATGGGTACCAGGGCATATGAAGACAAGGCTCCTCAACTGGACAGGTTCAATGGACTGGGACTGGTGCATATCACGTCAGAGGATATTCGCAACACCCATACCCGTCTGGTACTGCAGTGAATGTGGCAGGGTCCACGTGGCCGATGAGGAGATGCTGCCAGTAGACCCCACAAGGGATGGACCCGGGATAACATGTGAATGCGGGAGTACAGAATTCATAGGAGAGGAGGACGTCCTTGACACATGGATGGACAGCTCGATATCACCCCTCTCAGTTGCAGGATGGCCCGATGAGTCCTACAGGGAACTCTTCCCAGCCGACCTGAGACCGCAGGGCCATGACATAATCCGTACCTGGGCCTTCTACACGATACTCAGATGCATGGCCCTCACAGGCGAGAAACCATTCAGTGAAATAGTTATAAATGGTATGGTATTCGGAGAGGACGGCCACAAGATGAGCAAGTCCCGTGGAAACGTAATAGCACCAGAGGAGGTCCTGGAGGATTACGGTGCCGATGCCCTGAGGTTATGGGCGGCAGGGAGCGTGCCGGGATCAGATGTCCCCTTCGCATGGAAGGACGTGAAGTATGGGTATAAGTTCCTGAGAAAATTCTGGAACGCCTTCAGATTCATAAGCATACACCTCACAGAGAACCCGGAGGTTGAAGCCAGACCCATGGACCGCTGGATACTCTCCAGGCTCATGAACCTGGTGGCTGAGGTAACAGAGAGCCTGGATGATTACAACTTCGCAGCAGCGGTTAACCGTGTCCAGACCTTCATCTGGCATGACTTCTGCGACGAATACATTGAGGCAGTGAAATACAGGCTCTACTCAGATGAGGATCCCGAATCAAGGATGGCGGCCCAGAACACCCTCAGAATGGTACTTGACACATGTCTGAGGCTCCTGGCCCCGGTGGCACCCCACTTCACAGAGGAGGTGCACCAGCACGTGGGAGAGGGATCCATACACCTGAGGGGCTGGCCAGAGCACATACCTGAAATCGTTGACCCTGAAATCGAGAGGAGCGGAGACCTTGCAGTTGAAATTATAGGAGAGATCAGGAGGTTCAAGTCCTCCTCCAAGATGCCCCTGAACGCACCACTCAAAGCAGCCACCATCTACACCGATAATGAATCCGCAGAAATGATAAAACCCTTCCTGGACGATATCGCAGGTACAATGAACATAGGTGATATCAGCCTCGTGGCTGGCAAACCCGAGATAACCGAGAGGGCCGTGGAACTTGAGCCAAGGATGGAAAAAATAGGTCCTGAGTTCAGATCAGATGCCCCAGCTATAATATCCTGGCTCACAGGTGCTGATCCCCATGAGGTCTACGAGGAGATCCAGAGGAACGGTGAAATCGAGGTCGAGGGTAACAGACTCACCATGGATCATATCAGCTTCAGGAAGGAGGTCATCGGAACAGCAGGCGAGAGGGTAGATGTTCTAAACCTGGACGAACCAGAGGTCATAATTGAAATAGTGCGCTGATCCATCTGGAGGTATCTGCAGGTGTTTTTATGGATCTCACAGTTGAAAAATCAGGTAACCTTGAAGGAACCGTTAAGGCACCCCCATCGAAGAGCTACACCCACCGGGCAGTCATAATCGCAGCACTGGCAGAGGGGGTATCAGAGATCAGGGACCCACTCATAGCCGAGGACACCCTTTCGTCCCTGAACGCCTGCAGGGCCTTCGGCATAAGGGTTGATGAGGGGGATGCCTGGACCGTGCATGGAAGCGGAGGGGAACTTGAAACCCCTGATGACGTTATCTATCTGGGGAACTCTGGCACAACCCTCCGCCTCATGACCTCTGTGGCTGGCCTTGCAGAAAACTACACGGTACTCACAGGGGACGAATCCCTCAGAACAAGGCCAATGCAGCCACTCCTTGATGCCCTGAGACCCCTCGGTGTCGAGGCACTGTCATCACGGATGAATGGACTTCCACCGATTATCGTAAGGGGTGGTTTAAGGGGTGGCAGTACATCCATCAGGGGGGATGTCAGTTCACAGTTCATATCATCCATCCTCATCGCAGCACCCCTCACCGAGGGTGTTGAAGTGATGGTGGAGGGCGACTTCATCTCAAGGCCCTACGTTGACATGACAGTTGATGTGATGGAGAGGTTCTCTGTCCCCGTTGATTACTCCGAAGGCACCTTCCGGGTTGAACCAGCAGTTTACAGGGGACTGGACTACACGGTTGAGGGTGACTACTCATCAGCATCCTACCTTGCAGGGGCGGTGGCTGCTGCAGGTGGGGATGTCCTCATCGAAAACCTCTTCAGGGATTCGAGGCAGGGAGACCGCATCATACTGGACATAATCAGTGATATGGGGGCCGAGGTAAGGAGGGGGGAGGACCACGTCAGGATAGCCTCCACCGGTGAGCTCTCTGGGGTCTCCGTCAACCTCCACGACGCCCCCGACCTCCTGCCAACGGTGGCTGTCCTCGGGGCCCTTGCAACTGGCCGGACCGAGATAGGCGGTGTTGAACATGCAAGGTACAAGGAAACAGACAGGATAAGCACATGCGCTGCTGAACTCAGAAGACTTGGAGTGGATGTCACCGAACTTCCCGATGGGATGATCATAGAGGGAGGTGCCTCCGGGGGGACTGTCTGGTCCCATGGTGACCACAGACTTGCAATGGCCTTCACACTCATAGGCCTCAGGGAGGGTATAACTATAAGGGATGCAGAGGTTTTCAGCGTATCATTCCCTGATTTCCCAGAGAGGATGATGCAGATTGGTTGCAGAATGAATTTATCCTAAAATATATAAAATAGGGTTAACCCATATTCAAATGTTAGACTAACTGAATGACTGTGAGTTGATTATATGAAGAAAGCCAAGGAGACAAAGGTTGTAATCTTTGGAGATTATGATACCGGTAAAACAACAACCCTTGAACAGCTCTGTGATAAGATAACCAAGGTTGAATACAAGGGCACAACACTTGCACTTGATTATGGTAACTGCATTGTTAATGGTGAGAAGATACACCTCTTTGCAACACCCGGCCATGAGAGATTCAAGTTCATGCTTGAGATAATATCAAACGGCCTTGACGCTGCAATAATAGTTGTTGATAACTCAAGGGGCGTCACCCTGGCGGAGAAGGAAATAATGGCTGAACTTGATGAGAAAAACATACCCTACGTTGTATTCTCAAATAAACAGGACCTCGATGATTCTGAACTGGAAATAGACTCCGAAGTGGAGGTATTCCCTACAGTTGCAACGGAGGGCAGTGGGCTCATGGAGGGCCTTGAAGTTCTACTTGAAAAGCTCAACTGATTTCATCTTTTTTTCTCAGGATAAACTTTTTTCTGGTGATCTCATCAAGGATATTGATGCCATAATTGGGGGTCTGAGGAGTGTATACTCCATGAGGGTCTTTGAGGACCGTGACCCCTACCGCGTACTTATAAGGACCATCCTGTCACAGAGGACAAGGGATGAGAACACCGATGAGGCCACAGCCAGTCTCTTTGAGAGGTACCCCTCCATTGAGGATGTGGCCTATGCACCCCTCGAGGAAATCGAAGCCCTCATCAGGAAGGCAGGCTTCTATCATGTGAAGGCCAGGAGGGTGAGGGAGGTTTCCAGGATAATCCTCGAGGAATATGATGGTAAGGTGCCGGATGACATCAACGAGCTCCTGAAACTCCCCGGGGTGGGCAGAAAGACAGCCAACTGTGTCCTGGTCTATGCCTTTGGCAGGCCAGCCATACCGGTGGATACCCATGTCCATAGGATATCCAACAGGATAGGACTTGTGGATACCAGGACCCCCGAGGAGACCGAGAGGGCACTGATGAAGGTGATTCCCAGGGAATACTGGATAGAGCTCAATGACCTCATGGTACAGTTCGGCCAGGACATATGCAGGCCTCTGGGTCCACGCCATGAGGAGTGCCCCATAGCAGATCACTGCGACTATTACTTCAGGATTAAGGAAGAGGGCAAAAAGAAAGTTTAGGCCATGCTCCAGAAAATTTAACGCCACTCATGGCTCCATGCCCTGTTTCAATCTTATTTAGTGGTCAGAGGGATCACCCCTTAAGGGCTGCAACCTTCTCTGCAAAGGCTGATAGCACCTTCTTTGAGAGTCCCTCAATATACTTGAGTGAACCGGCACATTCATGGCCACCACCATCTATCACTGCCTCTGGGATCTCCTCTGCGAGTTCCCAGACTATCTCGTTGAGGTTAAATCCAAATTTCTCATTGACAGCATCAGTGGCCCTTATAACACCGAAGTCAGGTCCGTAGGCCAGGGTGATTATGGGTGTGTCCTCACCATGCTTCTGGACCATGTAATCATGGACGAATCCACAGGTCTTCCCCGGGGCAGGGAATGTGAAGCGGTGTGAGTACTTCTCAACATCCAGGACATTGAAGAGTATCCCGTTGGGCAGCCTTGTGGATTTGAGGTTGGGTATGGCTGCCCTGAGCTGGGTGTCAACCTTCCTCTCGTATTCCCTGTAGAGCGCATCAACCAGTTTCTTGTGTTTATCAAGACTTCCAAGCCCAAGTATGGTGTCGATGATGCCCCTCCCGTTCATGAACCTGAGGTAGAAGGCCTCGAAGTCTATACATGCGGCGATCCTTTCAAGGTCCTCCCTTTCATAGCCGCGCTCTGCTGCAAGTTCAATGTAGGCCTCGGCCTCAGGGGAGTTCGCATGGTCACCAACCGCAGCGATACCAGGGAGATGGAGAATCCTCTCTGCAATTTCAGGGTTTATCATCTTGGCTATCTCCACTGACAGCGCCCCCGCAGTTATCTGGGAGTCGCCACCGACCAGGTATGGATTCACGTGGGTGTCAACATATTCATCAACCTCAACACGTCCATCCTGGACCTCGCCAGGGTAGTGGTGGTCCACAACCACGATTTCAATGTCATATATCTTGGCCTTCATGAGGGCAAGTATATCCTCCTCTGTCGACCCGTTATCAAGCAGTACAAGGAGCGGCAGTTTCTGCCCGTGCCTCTCGAGGTCCTCCAGGGCATATGAGAGGTCCTTCACAACGTCCTCGAGTTCATAGAAGGGTGCCTTGCTGGGGGCCCTCTTGAAGTAGTGCCACTCAGCATCTGTGCTGGGGTTGAGGTCACGGAGGAGGGGTAAAACAGCCTTTTCAATGGCAACACCGGCACAGATACCATCAGCGTCTGCATGGTGCCTCACAAGGATGGATCTTCCATCATAGACGGCCCTCCTTATTGCCTTGGCCGCCTCCACAAGTTTTGGTCTTAATTTTTCCAGGGTTTCGCTTTCAATTAAGAGGTCCTTTCTTTCTGGTTCAGCCCTCCTGTCTATGGCCTCATCGATGAGCCGCCTGGCTTCCGCAGCTTCATTACCTATGAGGCGTTCAATTGACTCGGATTCGATCTGAATCTTTCCTGTGTGCTGGTTAACCTCTCCTATAACCTCAACTATGTGGCCGATCTGTATGTGGGGGTAGACCCTTATACCTGGCTCATCGAAGGCCGCAGCCCATGTGGTCCCGGTTTCATCGGATACCGTGAATATGGTTGGACCGGATGTCTGCTGGATCTGAATGACCTCCCCCACTATCCGCACGGTTTTACCAAGGCTCTTTGTATCTATGTCTGCTATCCTCGTCCTTGGCAGGTCCTTCTTTAACTTGATAACCTCGTAGGGCCCCTTTATACTGGCCGGGATCATGTCCACCTCGCCCTTGTAGGGTTTCACCTGGGATACCCTGACGAATAGTTCATCCCCCACCTTGTAGTCTGGGAACAATCCCCTCATGAGTCCCCAGACGTGGCTGTTGAGGCTCACAAAGACCCCATATTTTTCAACCCTGGTTATCTTCCCACGGTATATGCTTCCAACCTCGAGGTCGTCCATTGTGCATGCAGGGTGGAGGATGTAGACCTTCTCCTTCTTCTGACATTCCGGGCAGTACTCATCCCTACCCTTCATCATCCTTCCACATGATGGGCAGATGTTAACCTCACCCTTACCGCCACAGGTGGGGCAGGTTTCCCTCACCTCCACCTCACCCTTACCCCTGCATACCTCACAGGGGACCTCATGGGAGTCCTCGAGGTCGAACCTCTGCCTTGCACTGTTTGAAACACCCTTGAAATGATCCTTTATATCCTCTGTTGATCTGAAACCTGTTCCATGGCATGCGCTGCATATCTTGTAACTCTTAACACGGTAACCTTTACCCTTACATTCATTACATGACTGAATCATGGTATTCCTCATAGAAACGATTTATTTAAATGATAAATGTTAGGTTTATTATATTAAACTGGAATCCATATATATTTGTGTGCCCTGAGAGGGAGGTTATGAATGTTTGATCCCCCAGCACTGAAAAATTCGGTCATAAGTTTTCTCAATAAAAGGAGACATTCCAGCGGCGGTTACACACTCTATGAGGGACTGCCAGATTCAAAGAACACCTACTATGCCATCAGGTCCTTCGAGGTCCTTGACCATGAGCCGCCCCGGCTTGAGGAGACCCTGGACTGGCTCGAGGATGTCCACAGGGGAGGGACCTTCGCTGCCCAGGGACTCTTCTACAGGTGCAGTATCCTCAGGGATTATGGCAGGAACTTTGAAATACCTGAGAAATTCACTGAGATGCTGAGGACATCATACAGGAAATCAAGCCTTGAGATAACCTTCTACATGGACTCCGTCCTCAGGATGCATGGGGAATACCTTGATGAAATACCGGAATGGGTCCTCTCAATTCAGAATGAGGATGGGGGATTCGGTGCCTATGGTTCAGATATAATCAACACCCGCTTTGCCCTTGAGATACTCAACGGCCATGGCATGAAGATTCCGGGCGATGAGGTCCTTCAGTTCACAGACTCCTGCTTCTCGGATGGTGCCTGGAACTTCACACCCATATCATATCCACCATACATTGAAACCGTCCATTCGGGGTTCCGCATCAATGAGATCCTGAGGGGTAAGGTGAGTGATGTCACACGGTTTATAATGAAAATAAGGAATCCCGATGGTGGTTTCAGGAGGTCCGTCTATATGGGGATATCTGAACCGGAGTACACCTACAGGGCAATTTACATGCTGGCCAGTATTCATGGATGGTGAAACACTGCTCGCATGCTGAGGAAATCTTGTTGAAGGGAGTACCATCATGAGGAAATCAACGGTATTCATTGTAATCCTCGGAATCGTGAGCCTCTTCGCTGATATGACCTATGAGGGTGGTAGGGGGATAACGGGTCCATTTCTGGCTTTTCTGGGTGCAAGCGCATTCATGGTTGGATTTGCAGCCGGTTTCGGGGAGCTATCTGGATACCTTGTGAGGTTTCTCTCGGGCTACATCTCTGATAGAACCGGGAGGTACTGGCTCATAACCTTTGCCGGGTACCTTATCAACCTCCTTGCAGTTCCCCTCCTTGCATTTGCAGGTAACTGGCAGGTTGCGGTTTTGCTGATCATACTTGAGAGGCTCGGTAAGGGCCTCAGGACACCACCAAGGGATGCAATGCTATCCTACGCCTCCTATGATATGGGTCATGGAGCCGGATTCGGGTTGCATGAGGCCCTGGATCAGATAGGTGCAGTTGCAGGTCCCTTAATGGTCTTCATTGTTCTTGCATCCGGCGGAGGCTACCGGGAGGGCTTCCTGGTTCTCCTGGCACCCGCCACTATAGCCATTGCAGTACTTGTCACCGGTTACCTCATGTTCCCGAGGCCCTCTGAACTTGAAGCATCAGGAGAAATTGATTACAGAGATTTCAGGGGGGCTTACTGGCTTTACCTTGCCTCGGTATGCTTCGTTGCCCTGGGGTATGCTGATTTCCCACTGATCGGATATCACCTTGGAGTCAGGAGTGTTCTGGATCCCTCAAACATCCCCATTATATATGCACTCGCAATGCTCACCGATGCCCTCTCAGCCCTGGTATCTGGCAGATACTTCGACAGGTACGGTTTCAGGGTGATGGCCCTCGCGGTTCTCGTTTCAATGTTCTATGCACCCCTCTCATTCCTTGGAGGTTCATGGGCTGCAGTTATGGGTGCTGTACTCTGGGGTGTGGGCATGGGGGCCCAGGAGTCTGTTATGAGGGCGGCTGTTTCTGCATTCTCATCTCCGGAGAGGAGGGGCTCTGCCTACGGTACATTTAACACCATCTTCGGCGTGGCATGGTTTTCAGGAAGCCTCATCATGAGTTACCTCTATGGACTCTCTGTACCGGGACTTGTGGCATTCTCGATCATCACACAGTCCGCAGCTCTGGTCATTCTTCTTGGACTTGAAGGATTCAGGTCTGCTGGTTAAATGCCTTCTCCTGGAACATGAATTCCCTGGTCCCGGAGATTTTCCACTTTTTTATACTAACTGAAAGGTCATGTTCAGCATTCATAAAGTATATAATGGATAAATATGGAGATAAATTACATCCTGCAGGTGATGGAGTCCACCTTTAACCGCTTTTTCTGGCTGATGACTCCTGCATAATAATGTGGGAGAAACTTTCCTCAAACTGGAGGTATAAATTTGGAGTACGTTGCATTTAGCGTAGCTGTTATCATACTACTTGGTCTTCTATTCAACAGGGTTTTCACCAGGGCAAGGCTCCCGGGAATCCTGGGGATGCTGATACTGGGTATCCTTATAGGCCCCCATGGATTGAACCTCATATCAAAGAGCATAATGGATATATCCCCCGACCTCAGGGTTATAGCCCTCATAATAATCCTTCTGAGGGCAGGGTTTGGTATAAACCTCGAGAGCCTCAGGAAGGTGGGAATGACTGCAGTCAAGATGAGCTTCATCCCGGACGTCTTTGAGGGCCTTGCGGTGATGGTGGCCTCACACTACATACTTGGACTTCCCATCATTGAGGCGGGTATACTGGGCTTTGTTATAGCCGCAGTCTCACCGGCAGTCATAGTTCCCCAGATGCTCTCATTCATTGAGAGGAGGATGGGAACAGCCAAGGGCATACCCACGATTATACTGACGGGGGCATCAGTTGATGATGTTGTTTCAATAACGCTGTTCTCTGTATTCCTCGGCATATATCAGGGACAGCAGGTTAATCTCCTTGTCGAGGCCATTGGAGTTCCACTATCAATCCTGACGGGGATAACTGGAGGCCTTGCACTTGGTCTTGCCCTGGTATATCTCTTCAGGAGGTTTGAGATAAGGAACACCGAGAAAACCCTCATAATCCTAGGTGCAGCCATCCTCCTCAAGAACATGGGGGACCTTATTAGCACCTATCTCCCGATAGCCGCCCTTGTGGGTGTCATGGTGGTGGGACTTGTCATCCTGGAGAGGATGCCCGAGACTGGACTCAAATTATCTGAGAAGTTCAACAAGGTCTGGATATTCGCGGAGATACTACTCTTCGTCCTTGTAGGTGCACAGGTGGATGTGAGGCTCATATTCCATGTCGGCCTTCTGGGACTTGCAGTGATCACCGCTGGACTGATGGTGAGGAGTATCGGTGTCCTGCTCTCCCTCAAGGGAACGGATCTTAACCTTAAGGAGAAGGTGTTCTGCATATCGGCGTACATACCAAAGGCCACAGTCCAGGCAGCTATAGGAGCAATACCCCTTGCTGCTGGAGTGGCTGCCGGTGAAACAATACTCGCAATGGCTGTACTTGCCATCCTCTTCACAGCACCCCTCGGATCCCTGGCTGTGAAATGGACAGGTGAGAGGTTCCTGGAGGTTGAAAGGGGGAATTAAAAATGACTTGGATGAGTCTGATCGTTTAGCTGAATTTTTCCGGATTTTTTTTCACAATTTCCATCCTTTCACTTTCAAGCTCCTTTGCGGTCCTCATGTAGCTGTTTGCCATTTCAATGTTGGAGTTACCGTTTCCTGTTTCATTGATACTGAACATCTGGATGGCATTTTTAAGTTCAATGGTTGCGTTTATCTTGGCCTCAAGTTCAGATACAAGGAGTTCGAGGTAATTAACAATTACCGGGTCTGCACCGTTCCTGGCATAGCCCAGGGCCTCCGATGCAAGGTCCCTGGCGGACCTGTACTCTGAAGCTGCGAGTTCACACTTTGATAGTGCCTCATCGAGTTTGAAGCTGTTGGCTGCAATGGCGGATTCATTGAAATAGGAGTCACCCTTCTTTATATGGTCGTTTATCTCGGGCACCAGCTGGTTTATGCTGCCGTTTCCCGAGTTTATACACCCACTCACAGCCACAACGAGAATTAAAAGGCTGATAAAATGGATACGCTTCATGTTGGATTTCTTTATATTCTGGAAAATAAAAGTTTTGGGGTTCAGGATGTTTCAGAGTGACGATTTATTTATTGATTAACGGTGCTCAATCAGGGCTATACGGACTCCATTCGGGTCCTCAATGAATGCCAGGAGCCCCACCGTTATTGGTGTCGGTTCCATAAGGACCCTTGCTCCACGCGATCTCAGATCATTCAGGGTGGCTTCGAGGTCATCGACCTCCATTCCTATTGAAAAGAATCCGGGTTTATCGGTGGGGTTTTTGATCAGCTCCACCATGGCTTCTCCTTCACCCCTCAGGATTGTTATCTCTCCGCTGGCTCCAAGATCGTAATGGCTGTCTACAGTGAACCCCATCACATCCCTGTAGAATTTAACAGACTCCTCCATCTCATCAACTATTATGGTGGCATACTTAATCTTCACATCGGGACCTCCTGGCTAAAAAAAGGTAATCCTGTGTCTCAGTACCAGAGACCATGTATATTGCAGTAGATCCTCACCATGAAGTCTGAAGCCATCTCAACAGGGAACTCTGCCTCTGGATTGTCTCCAGGGTTCAGGTCCTTCCTGTAGACCATGTCTCCGGCAATAACCTCTATCCACTGGATGTGGTGGTTCTCCTCCATGGGGTGTGGAACCTCACCCACCTTAACCCTGATGCCAGTACCGGTTTCTTCGACCACCGGGACATGCTTCTCTGGTCCAACATCGGTTCTTCTTGCAACCAGTAGTTCCATGGGCTGATTACAGCATACAAGCTGTCCAGCTCCGGGGTTAAGGACTTCAACGATATTTCCGCAGACGTTGCATCTGAATATCTGGTTGGTTTCTGTCATTGGTGACCCTTCAGTAGTCCTCACATTTCACCTGGAAGTATCTGGACGGATGGTCACATGATGGACACTTCTCAGGTGGTTCTGTTCCCTCATGGACGTAGCCGCATTTTCTGCAGACCCAGGTCACGGGTTCATCCTTCCTGTAAACCTTACCTGTCTCAACCAGCTTGAGGAGCTTTCTGTAGCGTTCCTCGTGGTGTTTCTCTGCCTCGGCTATTGCTCTGAGCCTCTTTGCAATTTCAGGGTATCCCTCCTCCTCTGCCACATCAGCAAATTCAGGGTACATCTCGCTGTTCTCATAGTGCTCACCCTCAATGGCTGCTATGAGGTTCTCATCTGTGGTTCCAAGTGTGAGGGGAGCCTCCGCATCTACCACGATTGAGCTGAGGTCCTCACCGACCTCCTTTTTGAGGTCATTTATCAGGCGGAAGAGCCACTTGGCATGCTCCCTCTCATTATCCGCCGTGGTCAGGAATATCTCGGATATCTGCTCAAATCCTTCCTTCTTGGCGATTTTGGCATAGAAGGTGTACCTGTTCCTTGCCTGGCTCTCACCAATAAAGGCCTTTGTAAGGTTTTCAAGGGTTCTTTTCATTTTCTTCACCCATCCTTTTTACATAGGATACTATGTAGAACATCATATTAAATCTTTTCATTTTATGTCTGGCAGCTGCTGAGGCATGGATTTTGATGGTACGTGGTTGAGGGAATGAAATGTCTAAGCCCATTTTTGTTGCTTAGACATGGATTTAACGGCCGCTCTGCCCACTGAAGCTGAAGGTCCTTGCGTTCAGGGCGACTATGACGGTGCTCAGTGACATCAGGATGGCTCCCATGGCGGGACTGAGGATGATACCCTGCCCGTAGAGGACTCCTGCCGCCAGAGGGAGGGCTATGACATTGTATCCTGTGGCCCAGATGAGGTTCTCCTTCATCTTGCTGTAGGTGGCTGCTGCAAGATCCATCAGGTCCACAACGTCAAGGGGGTTGCTCCTCACAAGGACAACATCGGCACTCTCGATTGCAACATCCGTTCCGGCCCCTATTGCAACACCAATGTCTGCCTGTACAAGGGCCGGGGCATCGTTGACACCATCACCGACCATTACAACCCTCAGCCCCTCCTCCTGAAGCTTCCTTATTTCATCATACTTCTCAATGGGTATGAGCTCAGCCATGTAATCGTCTATACCAACCTCTGAGGCCACCCACCCAGCCACTGCACTGCTGTCACCTGTTAACATGAGGCACCTGACACCCCTTGATCTGAGGATCCCCACAGCCTCCCGGGCCTCGGGCCTTATCATGTCTGCAAGGGCGATGCAGCCCCTTAGTTCATCATCCACAATCACAAATACGGTGGTCTTGGCCTGACCTATCAGTTCATCAACCCGGGGGTCACTGATGCTGAAACCAAGCTCCTCTGTGTAGCCGTAACTGAGCACCTTCACCACTGAGCCGTTAACATGCCCCATCACACCCCTGCCCTCAAGTGAGTTGAAGTTCTCCACCGGAAGGACCTCAGCAACGGCTTCAACTATCCCCCTTGCTATGGGGTGGCTTGATCCTGATTCAACGGCCGCGGCGTAGGATAATATTTCTCCCTCATCCATTTCAGGGTCAAAGGATATAACATCGGTTATTCCAAGCTCACCCATGGTGAGTGTCCCTGTCTTGTCAAATACAACCACATCAGGGTCCCGGGCATTCTCAAAGGATTCACGGTTCCTTATGAGTATACCCCTCCCTGCGGAGATGGCTGTTGAGACGGCTATAACGAGGGGTATTGCAAGTCCCAGTGCATGGGGGCAAGCGGTGACCATGAGGGTGACGGCCCTTTCAAGGGAGAAGAATACGTCCATCCCCAGCCAGGACCAGGCGATGAAGGTTAGAAGCCCACCGAGGAGGGCGATGGAGGTTAACCAGAAGGCGGCTTTGTCCGCAAGGACCTGTGTCCTTGTCCTGCCCTCCTGGGCTCTGCCCACGAGTTCAATGATCTGGGAGATGAAGGACTCCTCACCCACACGTTCAACCTCCACCGTGAGGGACCCCCCAGTGTTTATGGAGCCCCCGATGACACCATCCCCCGGCACCTTCTTTATGGGCCTTGATTCCCCTGTCAGCAGTGATTCATTGACATGGGACTCCCCCCTGATGACGGTCCCATCTGAGGGTACCCTCTCACCGGACCTCACAACCACAATGTCACCTGGTTTGAGGGTGCTCACATCAACGTCCTCAACCTTGCCGTCAACCACCAGGTGGGCCCTCCTGGGCAGCAGTCCTGCAAGCCTCTCAACAGCCCCTGATGCACTCATTATGGATCTCATCTCGATCCAGTGACCCAGGAGCATAACATCTATCAGTGTGACGAGTTCAACAAAGAATACCATTCCCTCGAGGCCCAGAATCACCCCGAGGCTGTAGGTGTATGCCACTGTTATTGCAACTGCAATGAGTGTCATCATACCGGGGGTGCGTGATGATAGCTCACGCAGGGACCCCCTGAGGAAGGGGTATCCCCCATACAGGAATATTGCTGATGATAGAATGAGCACCAGAAATTCGCTGCCCTCAAAACTGAACAGGACGTTGCCAGTTGGAAGCTCCCCTAAAAGGATCACGGGTATGGTCATGAGGAGGCATATGATGAACCTCCTCCTGTAGTCCTCCTCGTGGTGCCTGTGGCTGTCCATCATCTTACCCTTCTTCTCATGGTGCCCGTGGCTCTCCATAATTTCACCGGGACCTTTCTCATGGTCTTTCTGTCTGCCCATCTATTTCACCCCCAGGTACTCGATGACCCTTTCAGGGTCCTCTGCTGGCGGGTGGCATTTGCTGCCATCACAGAGGTAGTAGGTGCACCCATCACCCAGGGCCACCTTCTCATTGAGGTGTGCCGGGGCAAAGGACCAGTCACCTGATCCCCCCATAACTGTGAGGGTGAAATCCGGGATCAGGGTTTTCCTGAGAACTGCAGGTATTTCTGGTTCTCCACTGCAGACAACCACCAGGGACCTCCCACCATAAACTGCCCACTCTGCAGAGGACAGGAGGAAGGTGTGAGCCCCTGGAGACGATTCAACCCTCCTGGAGAAGGCTTTCAGTATCCCCCTGGCCTCCTCTATCAGTCCTTCATCCTCGAGGAGACCACCGAGCCTCAGAAGGTTCTGCATCTGAACAGAGTTACCTGATGGAATCGCCCCATCCATTGATTCCTTTGGCCTCACAATAACATCCGGATCATCTGTGAGATAAAAACCACCATCAGAGTCCCTGAAGTTATCCCTGAGGATCTCTGTGAGTTCAAGGGCCTTTCTGATGTACCCCTCCCGGAGGGTCGCATCATACATTTCAAGGAGACCCCATATCAGGAATGCGTAGTCATCCAGTTTCCCGTTTATGGCTGCCTCGCCATCCCTGTACCTGTGAAGTAGCCTTCCATCGGACATTAACCTGCCCTCAATGAATTCAAGGCACCCTTCAGCTGCCCTGAGGGATTCATCATGGTCAAGAACCCTGCTGCAGCGTGCAAGGGCACCGATCATCAGGCCATTCCAGTCTGTGAGCACCTTATCATCCACAGAAGGGGCCTCACGTTCAAGTCTTCTTTCAAGAAGGACCCTCCTTGCCTCCTCTATCCTCTCATTAAGTTCATCGAGGGTCAGATTGAACTCCTCTGCCACCCTCTCAGGGGAATCCACATGGAGTATGTTCGCACCCCTCACCTCGCCCCTGAAGTTACCATCCTCAAGAACATTGAAGTAGCGCATTACAAGGTCTGCATCATCACCGAGGGCCTCCTGTATCTCTGATGCCCTCCAGAGGTAGTAACCACCCTCAACACCACCGCTTTCAGCATCCACGGCCGAGTAGAATCCACCCTCCGGGGACTTGAGGTCCCTGAGGACATACTCTGAAATCTCAAGGGCGGTCCTCTGGTGGAGCTCATCACCCGTCACCTGGAAGGCCTCAAGGTAGGCTGTCATTGCGAGGGCCTGGTCATAGAGCATCTTCTCAAAGTGGGGTATCGTCCATGTTGGTTCAACAGCGTATCTGTGGAAACCGTAACCCAGCTGGTCATATATTCCACCGTACCTCATCCTCTCCAGGGTGAGTCTGACCATCTCAAGGGCCTCCCCCTCACCCCTCCGGAGGTGGTAGGTGAGGAGGAAGTGGATGTTGTGGGGAGTTGGGAATTTCTGCTGAGACCCGAAACCACCATTTTTCCTGTCAAAATTCCTCCTGAGGTACTCGTAGGCCATATCCACGGTTTCAGGTTTAATCTGGTATGAAGCGGGCTTTTCCTTCAGGGCCTCCACGACCTTCCTCGCGGTCTCAGCTATCCCGTCGGCGTCCTTCTTCCAGAGCATCACAACCCTCTCAAGGATCGTCTTAAGGCCCGGGACTCCACCCCTATCCTCTGGAGGGAAGTAGGTCCCTGCAAAGAAGGGTTCACCCTCGGGTGTCATGATGATCGTCAGGGGCCATCCCCCGGCACCTGTCATCATCTGGCAGACCCTCATGTATATGGCATCAATATCCGGGCGCTCCTCCCGGTCCACCTTAACAGAAACAAAGTCTCGATTGAGTATATCTGCGATTTCAGGGTTCTCAAAGGACTCCCTTGCCATCACATGGCACCAGTGACAGGTGGAGTATCCTATCGATAAAAATATGGGTTTCCTCTCTGCCAGGGCCTTTCTGAAGGCATCATCACCCCATGGATACCAGTTCACAGGGTTGTGTGCATGCTGCAGTAAATAGGGACTCTTCTCCTTTATGAGAGAATTGGTGTACTCATCTTTCATTGGTTCCCCCTCACCATTATTTATGTTGATGGCGCTTTATTAATTGAGGGGTTGACTGTACCTTATTATCTTCAGTCACCTTCTGCTTCCTCTGTGCGGTACTTCATCTGGATTCGGTAGTAAGAAGACAGCAACTACCGAGCTGCTTAATCTCTTCACTTCATTCATCTGATGATGCATGCCAGTTTTTCATTAAGGGGTCCATGCTAATAGGGGAGGCGATCATAAAATTCGAATCCTTTAATTAACTGTCCCATCAAATTCATGTGTATAGATGATCGGGTGATCCACAATGAGTCTCATCATAACCTACATAAGTAGCAAGGGATGCGTCATAGCTGGAGATAAACGGAGAATAGCCTATTTTGGTGATAAATCAAGTAGAGAGGTACTTGAGGAGGAGCTGTACACAGGCAAGATAAAAAGTGATGAGGAACTCCAGAGGAGGGCGTCGGAGCTTGGCGTAAATATAAAGGTCACAGATGACACATGCAAGGTCAGAAGCCTTGGCGACGTTGTTGTGGGTGAAATAAGCCAGAAAACACCCTTTGAGACAAGAAGAAGAAGGATATACGCAACAACAGGGGCCTATCAGATAATTGAACTCACAGGTTCAAGGATAACCAGCATGGAAAAGGGTGATACTGCAATAATAGTCTTCGGAAATAAGATAGCCAAGGAGATTACAAACAGGTTCCTTAAAAAGAGGTGGAAGACAAAGACAAGCCTTAAGGATGTTGCTGACCTCTTCAGGGAACTCATGGACCATGTATCCTCACAGACACCATCTGTTGGTAGTGAATATGATCTGTTCATAAAGAGCCCCTCACTGGATAAGAAGAGCGCCCACAGGCTTCTGAGTGATACAATCGTGAGGGACGTCCGCCTCCTCCAGAAATGGAGGGCCAAACTCAAACAGGAGATGCTAGACCGACGGGAGGAGATAAAACTGGCCTCAAGGATCCTCACAGAGGGTGAGGTCGGCAGGGTTATGAGGCAGGATGGGAGCCACGTGGAGGTTAAACTTGCCGGTGACGTTGAGGCCTATGACACTCGCTGGAAGAAGGTTGCAGGTCCAGGGGACATGGTACTCATGAGGATATCAGATGGCGGCACCCTTTCACCCGGCGAGAAAATAGCTGTAAGGGATGAGAACCTCTGCGTGGAGGGGAGAGATATAAAGGTCGACTGTGACGTCATAATCTGTCGCAGGGAGGAATAAATTTTTATTGGCGACGGATAAAGATAGGATGGGTGATTGAATGAGGTTAACGTTTCTAGGGAGTGGTGGCGGACGATTTCGCCACCATAACACAGAAAAGGATGACCGGCGGGCTGAGGATTGATGGAATCGCCGGCATGAACATCCACATCGACCCGGGTCCAGGGGCGCTTGTGAGGTCCTATCAGTTTGACTCTGACCCCAGGAAGCTGGATGCTGTGATGGTATCCCACTCACACACTGACCACTACACCGATGCAGAGGTACTCATAGAGGCAATGACCAGGGGCATGACGCGCCAGAGGGGCACCATCCTGGGAAGTTTAAGTGTAATGGAGGGTTACAGGGACTGGGGGCCATGCATATCAGAGTACCATATGAGAAGATCACGATGCATAACACTATCAGCCGGTGAGACAGTGGATATAGGGGATCTTGAGGTTACAGGTACAGGCACCGTCCATGGGGACCCGACAGGTGTGGGGTTCAGGTTAAGGACTGATGATCTTTCAGTGTCCTATACCTCGGATACAGAGTACTTCGATGGACTTGCCGATTACCACCGGGGGGCGGATGTCCTCATATCAAGCGTCATAAGACCAGGGGATGAGCATATAAGGGGCCACATGTGTACGGATGATTTCATAAAACTTGTGGAGGATGTGAAACCTGGTATTGCAGTGATGACCCACCTTGGAATGAAGATGATACTCAACGACCCTGAGATGGAGGCATTCAGGGTCCAGGAGGCAACGGGTATCAGGACACTGGCAGCGAGGGATGGCATGAAACTTGACCTGGATGGGGGCAGCCCGGCCATTTCCTGAAGGCTCTCTTCATCCACACATGCTTCCTTCAAAAAACCTCCAGGTTTTGAATTATACAAAAAACTCATACATATTACGGCTCTGCAAAGTATTTACCTGAGGGAAGAGTGGAAACCCAGGGACAGAAATTTAAAAAGGACTCCTCAATAAACAGACCCGATAAAAAAGCCATGAAACGTTAACGATGACGATTACCTGGTCAGAGATGAACATCTTCCAAAATTCCCATTTAACATAGGTTTCGATCATGATAGGGTTTCAGAACACATATAAACCTTGGAACAGGGACCAGATGGGAGTTTTCGAACATCAAGGCAGGGTTCAGGATCATACATGCGGACCATTAATTATTTAAGGATCCAGTTTCAATAAGTCATAAAAAATTACTTCAGGCCTCGGTAGCTTAGGTGGGAGAGCGCGGGATTCGTAATCCCGAGGTCGCGGGTTCAATCCCCGCCCGGGGCTCTTATTTTATCACTGAATGGTTCCGTGAGCAGTGCGCCAACAAGCAGTCCAAGGGCTATTGCAACCACAGTCATTGCGAAGAGTGTTATCTCAGCCACGGATGTCAGATAGTTCCTCCCCAGAAGATTTGCGAGTCCTATGAAACCCAGGGACCCCGGAGCAAGGAACCAGAAGGCCGGGTAGAGGGTGACGAAGTGCGGAGTCTTACCTGCAAGCTCAATGCCCCTGGCAACCAGTGTCATTGACAGGGCCCCCAGAAATGCCCCGAGGAGTCCTCCTCCAGCTACATTTCCCAGCTGCTGTCCCATGAGTGCACTGTAGAGCACAAGAAGTATCCATGGAAAATCACTCCGGTAGACAGAGAGGAAGAGATATATACCAACGGCAAATATGAATGCCCCCAGATACGGGCTGTAGCTCATGGCTGATATTTTTATGGCTGCAAATTCCTCCTGCGGAAACCTGTTAAGCTGCATACCCATCAGGACACCAAACAGGAGGAGGAGAAGAACCATGCACCCGTATATCACCCTGCTTGACCCTGAAACCAGTTCACCACTTGCAAGTTCATAGATGCCGGTGGTTAGGGTTACACCGGGGATAAAGTATATCAGCGGAGGTACAAGGAGTGTGAGGTTCCCGCTCACGGCACCGGTATTGATCAGGAAGAAGGCAACACCAGAAACCGTGAAGGATGCCAGTACAGGCATGATGAGGGAGAGCCTCCTGTTACCGTAACCCACCACTATCAGGGAGCCTGCTATAAGGCTGAAAAATGATGAGTAAATTACAAGATCAGGGTCTGGCTGTATAAGCAGTGCTATACCTATTGAGAGAATAAGATAACCCAGAAGGATCCCGTAGCGCCCGAACCTGTGGGATCCCCTCAATATCCCCCTGAGCTCACCCAGGGCCTCACCCACTTCCATCCTTCGGGATGTCACATCATCGGTGAGTCTGTATATTTCTGTGACCTGGTGAAGGGGCATCATCCCGGGGGACTGGGCTGCAAGGCCCATCCTTGAAACCTCTCCCTCCGCCTTTATTATGATCATGGTTGGGAGGACCGAGACCTCAACCTCCACGCCCTGGGACTCGGCGACACTCCACAGGATTCTCTCGGTATCTGTAACAGAATTCCCTGAGGCTATGAGGGCGCGGCTCAGCTCCTCAAGGAATTCGAGCAGTTCTGCTGTCATCTCTCTGGTCAGATAGGGATTCTTTCATTCGTTTCCAATGTATGTGGGGTGGATGAAGCCGGCCCTTATCATATGGTCGGCAAGGACGATTGCAACCGCAGCCTCTGCAACAGGCACAACCCTGGGGCAGATGCAGGGATCATGTCTTCCACGGACCTCAATGGTTGTTTCCTCCATCCTTTCAAGGTCAACGGTCTTCTGGGGGATTGATATGGATGGTGTGGGCTTTACTGCTATCCTTGCAGTTATTGGCATGCCGCTTGATATTCCTCCAAGTATGCCTCCAGAGGTGTTTGTTGTTGTCCTCACCTTACCATCATCATCCAGGTAGAACTCATCGTTTATCTCACTTGCACGGTGTTCTGCAACCTCGAATCCCATCCCGATCTCAACACCCTTCACAGACCCGATACCCATGAGGGCCCTGGCCATATCTGCATCGAGTTTACTGAATACCGGATCGCCGAGTCCAGGGGGCGCACCCAGGACAACAACCTCAACAACCCCGCCAACGGAGTCTCCCCTGCTGCGGGCATCAAGTATAACCTTCTCCATCTGTCTGGCCGCCCTGGGATCTGCACAGCGAACAGGATTGCTCTCAGCATACTCGCCTATCCTTTTAAGGCTTACAGTGTCTGCCTTAACATCACCCACCTGTACAACGTGGCCTGTTACGGTCAAACCATAATTACCGATGAGTTTCTTTGCAACGGCCCCACCGATTACGTGCCCAATGGTAACCCTTCCACTTCCACGGCCACCGCCACGGTAGTCGTAGTTCCTGAACCTCGCCCTCCAGGTGTAGTCGCCGTGCCCCGGCCTTGGTGTATTCTTAATGTTGCTGTAACTTTTTGAGTCGGCGTCCAGGTTTCTGACGATTCCAGCTATTGGAGTGCCATCTGTTCTTCCCCTGAATATACCTGAGAGTATCTCGACCCTGTCGGATTCAGCCCGTGGAGTGGTCAGGGCGCCGGTTCCAGGTCTTCTCCTGTTAAGTTCCTGCTGTATGTCATCCTCACTCAGCTCGAGACCTGCGGGGCAGCCGTCGATAACGGCACCCACTGCAGGACCATGGCTGGATCCGAAGGTCGTTACTCTGAACATTTCACCGGTACTGTTCCCGGCCACCGAATCACCACACAGTATCAATCTAACTCCTTGAGGGGAGCATGGGTGTTAACCATCCAACGAAGCTATCAATGCTCCGGCTCTGCATGTATACGGTTCCTGTACCTTCAAATTCTGCAACCAGGCCTTCGCCACTCAGAAAAGTACTTTTAAGTCCACCAACCTTTCTTACACTGAAATCAAGACCCTCTGTGAAGGCTACAACGTGGCCTGTGTCCACTATGAACCTCTCATTTACAAGTTCCCTGCTGTAAATTGCCCCGAAACTTGAAAGGAACACCGGTCCTGAGGACTGGATTTTAAGAAGGAATAATCCCTCCCTTGCAAAGAAGGTCTTGAAACCTCCCAGTTTTGTGTCTATCTCCACATCTTCTGGTCCGGCCATGAATGCGCCGCTCTGGGCATAGATGGCCTCCGTTGTCTCAAGGACCTCAACATCACCCGGGTAGGCCGGTGCGAGCTGCACATCCCCCCTACCCTGTGCCCTGAAGGTGTTGAGGAAAAGGCTTTCCCCTCCAATGGATCTCTTAAAAGCCCCAAGAAGACCCCCTGTCTCTGTCTGAAGTTCTATGTTTGAGCTCATGCTCACCATTGCACCGGTCTCAGCCTTTATCGCTTCACCGCTTTCAAGCTCGATGTGAGCCATACTAAAACTTGGTCTGTGTAAAATTTCATATCTCATGGATTTACTGTGTAACTTTTAATTAATATATCATCGGGGTATTGCTGGTTTACTGATTGTGCTGCTTTTTATGTTCTGTGATCATGAGGATGGCGGTTGATGTGGATTCCTTACAATCAGGGTTTTCACGCCGGACCTAAATGTTTAACCGTGGTGTTTATTTACCTATTAAACATGAAGGTGCTCAGGCATATCTACCGTTTCCTCATGGAACTCTACGGGCCCCAGGGATGGTGGCCACTCCTTGATAGGGATACAATGACACTCAGGTACCACCCCGGCGATTACACCCCACCATCAGATGATGGGGATGTCTTTGAGGTCATCACAGGTTCCATACTCACACAGAACACCTCCTGGGACTCTGCTGCATCTGCACTCAGAAACCTTGCGGCAATGGACGCCCTTAAACCCCACAGGATACTCTCCCTGGATGACGCTGAACTTGAGGCGGCCATAAGGTGTGCTGGTTTCTACAGACAGAAGGTCTCATACCTCCGCGAAATGGCAGGGTTCTTCATATCCCTTGAGGGCTCAACACCATCCCGGAAGGAGCTCCTGAAGGTAAGGGGTGTCGGCCCTGAAACCGCGGATTCAGTGCTGCTATATGCCTACAGAAAACCGGAGTTCGTGGTTGATGCATACACAAGGAGGATCCTGACCCATCTGGGACTCATAGCCGGTGATGAGAGCTACCACAGAATAAAGGAACTCTTCGAAAGGTCCCTTGAACCCGATTTCAGGGTCTTCCAGGAGTACCATGCCCTTATAGTCAGGCACGGCAAGTCCTACTACAGAGGAAGGGTCCATGGGGAGGGCGATCCCCTCACAGAAAAACTGGGTGGTTCACGTGATTGACTTCACAGATATAAGTGTTGCGATAATAAGGAGGACATTCAGGTCCCGATTTAAACTCGCATCCCTCACAGAAAGGTCTGTGATATTCAGGAACCTCGTAAGGAGACTCTTCTTTGAGGGGGACGATATACAGGTCATACCCAGGAACTCATCCATCGAGATAAACCACCGCATCCAGGTGCCTGAGAATGTCGCCCTCCCCTCGGAGGTCCTTAGGAGGATGATACTCCGGTCCAGGTACATCTTCCGGATGGACTTCTGCATATGCAGGGTCTCATCGGGCTGCAGCAGCTACCCCCATGACCTTGGCTGCCTCTTCCTGGGCCCCGGAGCCATGAGGATCTCAGAGAAGGTCGGAAGACTCATATCTGCTGAGGAGGCACTTGAACACATTGAAAGATGCCAGGAGGCAGGACTGGTCCATATAATAGGGAGGAACAGGATAGACTCTGTCTGGCTTAACTCCGGGCCCCATGATGAACTCCTCTCGGTCTGTAGCTGCTGTGAATGCTGCTGTCTCTGGAAGATGACGCCACTCCTCTCTGAGGACATAGCATCCTCCATAACACCAATGGAAGGCGTGGAACTGAAAAGGGAGGAGTCCAGCTGTGTTCTATGCGGTCGCTGTGAGGAGGCCTGCTTCACTGGTGCCATAGCTTTGGGGAAGGAACTGGAGCACGACGCAAAAAAATGCCTCATATGTGGCAGGTGCGCTGAGAGGTGTCCTGAAGGTGCCATAAAGATAATTATGGATCCTGAGGCTGTTGATGAGGCCATAAAACGTGTTGAGGTCCTTGTGGATGTTGAGTCATGATCTCCATACATCAACCGCGGTGTTCATGAAGGGTCCGGAATTTATCTTCTGCGCGGGACATGGTTATGTTTTTTACCCTTGAGGATGTAATAAGAAATATCACAATGAATCCAACAGTTACCTGTGAGTGATAATATGGAGTTTCCCACGAAAAGGATGCGAAGGTTACGTAAGAGTCCACAGATAAGGAATATCCTTAGAGAGACACGTCTGCACCCATCGGATCTCATATACCCCATGTTTGTGAGTGAAAAACTTGGAAGGGGTGATGTGGAGGCCATAGATACAATGCCAGGCCAGTTCAGGTACTCTGTGGATGATGCGGTTTCCGAGGCATCCAGACTTGAGGATGAGGGATTATCATCCGTACTCATATTCGGAATGCCATCAGCCAAGGATGAGCTCGCCTCAGTAGCCCATGACCCCCACGGTGTTGTGCAGAGGACTGTGAGGAGGCTCAAGGAGGAAACAGACCTTGTGGTCATGACTGATGTCTGCCTATGCCAGTACACCAGCCATGGGCACTGCGGTATAGTCGTGGATGGCGAAATAGTCAACGATGAGACCCTGGAGGTCCTTTCAAGGATAGCCCTATCCCATGCCGAGGCCGGGGCAGACGTGGTGGCCCCATCGGATATGATGGATGGTAGGGTGGCAGCCATAAGGAGGAGCCTTGATGATGCAGGCTTCCAGGACACCCTGATAATGTCCTACGCGGTTAAATATGCTTCAGCATTCTATGCACCATTCCGGGACGCCGTATCATCGGCCCCTGCCTTCGGTGACAGGAGATCCTATCAGATGGACCCTGCCAACATTGACGAGGCCCTCATTGAGGCTGAACTGGACCTCAGGGAGGGTGCTGATATACTCATGGTGAAACCGGCCCTAGCATACCTTGATGTTATAGGTAAGGTCAGGGAGAGGTTCAGCGTGCCACTTGCAGCATACAACGTCAGCGGCGAGTACTCAATGCTGAAGGCAGCCATAAAGAGCGGATACCTCACTGATGAGGCCATATATGAATCCATATTATCAATAAAACGTGCAGGTGCAGATCTTATAATATCACACTTCGCACCTGATCTCCTGGGGGTGATCTAGATGGACCCCCTCCATGTTTCAAGGATAGCAGAGCTGGCCTCTGTCCTTGAGGTCAGCGGATACCCGAAACCAGGCAATGTCCACAGGACCCGTGACTTCGATGATATGGTCTACGAGGACTTCCTTGTGAGCGGGATAGTCACAGGTGATACCATGAGACTGGCAGCAGAGAGAGGGGAGAAACTGAGGGATACTCTTGACCTTTCGACCCTCGGGCTGGGAGAGCTCATACTCAGGGCGGTTGAGGACACCAGGAGGTGGGTTTCAACCAATACGAACCTTGGTATCATAATGCTGCTCACACCCCTCTCAGCAGCCGCAGGGATGGTTGACAGCGGGGATCTCCAGGGACTCAGGGAGCAGGTAAACCGTCTTATACTTCAGACAACATCAGAGGACGCTGTTAACCTCTACAGGGCCATTTCAACTGCGGAAGCCGGTGGAATGGGTGAACATGACACCCTCGACGTTAATGACCCTGCTTCACAGCAGAGGATAATCGATGAGAACATCACCCTCTTTGACACCCTCAAGATGTCAGCTGACTGGGACCTCATTGCAAGGGAGTTAACGTCCAGCATGCCTGTCACATTCAACGTCGGCTTCCCGGTATTTAAGGGAACCGTGGAGGAGCATGGCATGAACCGGGCCGTGGTCCAGACATTCCTGACCATACTTTCAAGATTCCCCGACACACTGATATCCAGGAAGTATGGCGAGGAGATCGCCCTGGAGGTTTCAGAGGAAGCCTCAGACATCGTTGATAGGGGAGGTGTGCTCACTGCAGCGGGTCTCAGGAGGGTTGAGAAATTTGACAGGAAGCTCTACCGGATGGGATGGAACCCCGGGACAACCGCGGATCTCACAGCTTCCTCTGTCATGGTTGGATTACTTGATTACTACTCAGAACTGGCTTGAAACGCTTATTTGAGTAAACTGGAGGAGAATCATTATGATGGATCTTGACAGGATCATTGACCAGCTTCACATTTACGAGAAGAAGGTTCTGAAAGCATTCGAAGGCTCAGATAAACCATTAAAGCCTGAAGAAATAGCAGAATCCCAGAAAATTGATATAAAATCCGTCATGAGTGCGTCAGGCGCACTTGAATCAAGGGGATTTGTGAGGGTTATGAAGGACGCGGATGAGGTTGTATCCCTCACAGAGGATGGAGAGTCCTGTGCCAGGGAGGGACTTCCTGAGCGCAGACTCATAGAGGCCCTTAAAGGTGAAGAAGAGCTTGAAATGTCAGAACTTTCCAGGAGAGCGGGTCTTGATAAGAAAGAGGCAGGTATTGGTATTGGCTGGCTCATGAGGAAGGGATGGGGGAGGATAAGCCAGGGGATGGTCTCAGCGGTGAGCGATGAAACACCTGAAAGGGGTGCCGATGAGAGGCTGCTGGAACTCTTACTTGAAAGGGGATCCGTGAGGATCAGAGAACTCCCTGATGAACTCAGGGGTGCACTGAAGGATCTGAAAGGACGGAAGGGAATAGTTGATATAAGGAAAATTAAGAGGCATACAATTGAACTCACCACAGAGGGCAGAAAACTCCTTGAAAGGGGAATCGAGATAGTTGAGGAGGCAACACAGGTCACCCATGAACACCTCAAGAGCGGGGCCTGGAGAAAACTCCACTACAGGGGATACAACATTGATGCAGAGTACCCTCTGGTCTACCCTGGAAAGATGCACCCTCTGAGGCGCATAATCGATGAGATAAGGTCAATATTCCTTAAACTTGGATTCACAGAATCAAGGGGCCCCATCGTCGAGTCTGCCTTCTGGAACTTTGACTGCCTCTTCCAGCCCCAGGACCACGCTGCAAGGGAGATGCAGGACACCTTCTATGTTAAAAACCCCGCCGTCACGGATCTCCCCTGTGAGGACCTTGTAAGGGCTGTGCAGGACGCACATGAAACCGGCGGTTCAACAGGATCAGAGGGCTGGCAGTACGAATGGGACAGAGATGTTGCAAGACAGAGCGTGCTCAGGACCCATACGACCTGCGTCTCTGCAAGGTTCCTCAGTGAGAACGAACCGCCCCTCAAGATGTTTTCTGTTGGACGTGTTTTCAGGAGGGAGACCATCACCTACAAGCACCTCCCTGAGTTTCATCAGGTTGAGGGGATCGTTGCAGGGGATGAGGTTAACTTCAGGAATCTTCTGGGTATACTGAGGGAGTTCTACAGGAAACTTGGATTTGAGGTCAGGTTCAGACCGGCCTACTTCCCATACACATACCTATCAACCGAATGTGAAATCTATCTCCCGGAGAAAAAAAGCTGGATAGAGCTTGGTGGGGCCGGGATGTTCAGGCCCGAGGTCCTGGAACCTCTGGGAGTTGAAACACCTGTAGCCGCCTTTGGTCTCGGTATAGAGAGGCTTGCCATGATAAGATTTGATATAAAGGATATAAGGATGCTCTACCAGAGCGACCTCGGATGGCTCAGAGGTCTCCCTGTAACCGGGGACCTGGAGCTTTAGTCCCTGTTTTTACCTGGCAGGGGACTTTAAATCCATGGATCAATTTTCAGTCTTCTCCATGATTGGACGGTAGTACTCACCATCCTCAAGGAGGACCCTTTCAATGAGCCCCCTGTTTTCAAGGGAGAGGATGATGTTGTACATCCTTCTGGTCCCAAGTTTAAGAGGACCGTAGAGGAGGTGGCCCTCAAGGAGGTAGCGTGGGATTGGAGCTCCACTCCCGATTTCCCTGAGGATCCTGAGGGCCTCCTCTTCGATCTGGTTGAGTTCGGCGACCCTGACATCTTCCTGGGTCTCCATCACCCTGACCTCTTCATCGAGGTTTTCGGCCACTATACGGCCATTTTCCCGTGAAATAAGTCCCTTATTCTCAAGAGCTGTGATGGTGTCATGGTATTCGTGTTCTGGCAGGTCAAGGTTCCTTTTGAGCATATCCTCAGATACGGGGGTGTTAAGGTCAAGCTGCATGTACCTGATTTCCCTGTAGACCATGTTTTCCTTTCTGGTTATAATCTTCAATGGGGACCTCCAGTTACTTGTGGTCACTCACTCCTGGACATCAGGAGGGAACCAGTATCTCAGCTGCAACCAGCCGGCATATGTCAGTTTTTGTTATGACTCCCACAGGTCTTTCATCATCCATTACAAGGAGTCCTGATATATCAGCCCTCAGCATGAGGTTGGCGGCGTCCTCTATGTTGTCATCTGCGGAGATGGTTATCACCTCATCCACCATGATGTCCCTCACCTTAAGGTCCCTCTCAGGGTGTTCACTGTCGGGTTTTATGGTTCCAAGAACTCCTATTAGGTCAGTGTAGGATACCACACCCACAGGTTTACCATCATCTTCGAGTACGAACAGTCTCCTGACTCCATGTTTGTACATCTTCTCGAAGGCCTCGAGGGGCCTTGTCTCGGGGCTCACAGTTATTATCTCAGGGTTCATGGCTTCTTTAACCTTCATTGAAATCCCTCAAAGTCATACTTCTAATTAATATATCACTGTATCTTTTTATGCTTTGTTATCCTGAGGGCATTGTTATGCAATTATGCCGGTGCCGACATCACTGTATCTTTTATCCTCGGGGACAGCCATGGTGTCTGCGATGCATTTAAATAGTCGTGTTAATTATTCATGTAATAACCTGTTGTTTTCTGCAGACAATACTGCAAGCTAAAAAAAGGTTTAAATATGACTTTAGAATAATAATATAATAAATTCATATCAAACCACTTGTGGGGTAATAGTTATGATGAGAATAAGCATGTCTCTGCCAAAAAAGCTCTTGAATGAATTTGATGAAGTTCTAAGGGATCGTGGCTACCAGTCAAGATCAAAGGGCATAAGAGACGCCCTTAAGGACTACATTGTAAGGTACCAGTGGATGAATGAAATGGAAGGTGAGCGAATCGGTATTATTGCTGTGATCTATGACCACCACTACACAGGGGTCATGGAGGACCTTGCAGACATACAGCACGACTACCGTGAATACATCAACGCTGTTATGCACGTACACATGACCGAAAGACACTGCCTTGAGGTCATAGTGGTTAAGGGAGATGTTGCAAAGATAAGGGAACTCACCGAGAAGATGATGAGGCTCAAGGGCGTTGAACACGTGAGGCTCACCAGCACATCAACCGAACAGAAAATAGAACATGAGCACTGATCCAGCAAAGCCTTCAGTACCTAAATGAGATTCAGGGTCACACCGTATCACGGAAACCTTCTGGGGGATCATGAACGCCTCGCAGCCTTCCGCGAGGCCATATCATCCAGGGCCAGGGGCCTCACCTATGACCTCGGGGCAGGCAGCGGGATCCTCTCATTCTTTGCTTCAGAGTATGCTGATCGTGTCATTGCAATTGAAAGGGACCCAAAGATAGCTGCATGTGCAGGGGAGAACCTATCAGGTCTGGATAACGTCAGTGTTGTCAACGAGGACGCCCTGCACTATGAATTCAGTGCGGCTGACACGATCATATGTGAGATGCTTGACACAGCACTCATAGATGAGGAGCAGGTCCCGGTTCTAAGGAGGGCCCTAAAGTTCCTGAGGAATGATGGGACTGTAATACCACAGGCAGTCTTCAATGCAGCAGAACCCGTCACCGTGAACTTTGAAAACATCATGTATGATGAAAATCTTTCACAACCATCATCAGGTCCAATGAGGGTTTATGACCGGGTCGAGTTCAGGGGGAACCTCCCTGAGATTTTCAGGGGTTCATTGAAGCTGCAGGCATCGAGTCCCTTCAACGCTATCAGAATAATATCCTTTACCCTGACGGCTCCTGGAATCATATGCGGTCCCACACCCATGATGAACCCCCCGCTCATCATACCCCTCGAGGAGACCGGAGATAAAGGTGAGGTCGAGATAAAACTTTCATACAGGATGGGTGGCGGCCTTGATTCAGTTGAAGCATCCATCATATGATTTATCTGATTATTTCTGGTGGTTTCTATCACGTTGAAGCGGCTTCTGAGTGATTTTCTCACTGACTGCAGAAGGCTCCTCGTCCTCACAGTCGGGAATGAATTGAGGTCCGATGATGGCCTTGGCCCATACCTGGCGTCCCTCATCCAGGAGGCAATGGAGGAGAGGGGCCATCTCGTTATCAATGCGGGCACGGTGCCTGAAAACTTCACAGGAAAAATACGCTCCGAAAGACCGAGCCACATACTGATTGTGGACGCTGTTGAGATGAGAGAGGAGCCGGGAACCGTAAGGCTCATTGAGAGGGATAGTATATCAGAGTACAGCATATCCACCCATGCCATGCCCCTATCCTTCCTTGTGAGGTACCTTGAGGATCAGGGTGCTTACAGGATTGCCCTCATGGGTGTACAGCCAGAAAACCTTGAATTTGGGACTGGACTCTCACCCGCGGTTGAAGACGCTGTACATGACCTCGCAGGGATGATAATCTCTGCCCTTGATGACTTTGGAAGCTGCGGATGATTTTTAGGGTTGAATTCAATCAGCCCTGTATTTTGAGGGTATTGAGAATTCTGGATGAATTTTACCTGAACCGGTCAAGATTAAGTTTTTATAAGATCCCACCAAAGAGTAAACCAGTCCTTGATTTTTTTGAGTGATCATCATGAGGATTCTGTTCATAGGTTCAAGACTCTTCAATGACGTTGCAGAGTACGCCTCAGCGATGGGTGTGACCACCATTCTCTCCGAGTCAAATCCAGACGCCCCAAACCTTGAACTCGCCGATTCATACCACATAGTGCCCAGGGGCATGGAGGGCCCTCTGGAAATAGCCCTCAGGGAGGACGTTGATGCGGTGGTACCCCTGATAGGTGTCGACGGACCCCTCAGGGATGTGGCCTGGCTCAAGGAGAAACTTGAGGCTGACTACGGAGTGCCGGTGGTTGCATCAGGGCCGGAGGCTGCTGAGATATCCACAGATAAATTTAAAACCAAGGAGTTCTTCTCCAGAAACAGGATAAGAACGCCGGAATACGATTTAATCGATTCACCGGAGGATGTAACTGAAATGCCGGTGGTTCTCAAGCAGAGGGAGGGACAGGGCGGTTCAGGCGTGATGGTCGCAGCCACCCCTTCTGATGTCAGGGAATATCTCCACGCCCATGACCATGCCCTCATGGAGGAATACATACAGGGCCGTGAAATATCCGTTGAGGTACTCCGATGGAATGATGAAACCCTCCCCCTGGTGGCCGTTGATAAGGGAGACACAAGGATGGACGGACTGCACCCCCTGAGGAAGGTGAAGAGGGCCCCCGCTATTATCAGGGGATTCGATGGAATGGAGGCCCTTGCAATGGCTTCAGAAGTCACAGAACTCCTTGGTGCGGAGGGTAACACCGATGTTGACATGATAGTCTCGGAGGATGGAAAACTCTATGCCATAGAGGTCAATACACGCCCAAGCGGGACCAGGTACATCTCAGAGGCGGCAACAGAGATAAATCCCATGCACTGCCTTGTGGACATGGCAGCAGGAAACTGGAAACCTGGTGAAATCAGGAGGAAGAACCATTATGCTGTTGAGATACCCATAGGTAACCCCGGGGACCTGGAGTCCTTCATGCCAGATGGGACAAGATGGGTGCTTCACGGCCCGAGGAACCATATGAGGGTAACTGTGGGGGCCAATGATCCTGAACTGCTTGAACTGGTCATTAAAAAACTTGGTGATCTTGATGTACACAGAAGGCAGGTGATATGATGGAGTTTTTGATGGTTTTCATTATAAGCACTGTTTCAGCTGCAGTATTCACGCTCTTTATAAGGAACATTCTGAGGAGTGCGGATATCGGTGATAAACCAATAGTCACTGAGCACAGCCACAAGGCAGGAACACCTACAATGGGGGGGCTTGGGATGCTACTGGCTCTCCTCCTTGTAACGGTACTCTATCGAAACAACCCCTACCTCGTCCTGACATCACTCATAGTCCTCACAGCAGCAATTGTAGGCCTTCTGGATGACCTTCTGGGCCTCAAGGTGAAGGAGGTCCAGAGGATAATAAGGAACGTATCTGAAGGGCCCCTGGAGGTTGGCCAGCTTGTACTGAAGCCCGGAGAGGAGGCAAGGGCGGCAACAGACAAGGCAAAGAGGGATGTTGAGGCTCTGCTCTCTGAGGGACTTGTTGAGGTGGTTGGTGAGGCTCCAATAAAGAATGAGGTGAGTGAGGGTGAGAAGATACTGGCCCAGCTACTGATAGGTGTCTTCCTTGTACTCTCAGGAGCTGTTGGTAAGCTCGGAGGGTTCTACCTGGGTCTTGCAGCCGCACCCATCGCCATAGCAGGTATGGTGGGGGCCATAAACGCAGTTAACCTCATAGATGGAATGGATGGGATGGCAGCCGGGATAATGCTCATAGCATCCTTATCCTGCGCAATTTTCCTTGGCCTATCGGGTCAGGCCCTGCCCTTCCTGGCACTGGCCGGGATGTGTGCCGGGTTCCTCGTATTCAACAGACACCCCGCGAGCATATTCATGGGTGATACCGGTTCATTTGCCCTGGGGGCAGGCTATGCAACTGCAGTGATGCTCACAGACACGGTTTACTTCGGTGTCCTTGCAATAGCAGTGCCTGTGGTCTCGGTTATCGTGAGCCTCCTCCACCGTGCAGGGGTTATAAGACTCCCGGTTGAACCGCTGCACCACACACTCCACTACCGTGGGATGTCCGAGAGGAGGATAGTGCTCCTCTACTGGCTCATAACACTGATTGTCTGTGCACTGGGACTCTACATGACAGGGAGTATCCTCTGATGGGTGAAGGTCATGTATCTCCATGAAATCGCAGATAAGATTTCAGGAAGACTCAAAGGTCCAGATAGAGCATTTCGGGGGATATTCACGACCCTTGGAGCTGCTGAAGCAGGTGACATTGTTATAAGACACTGGATCGATGAGAAGGGCATTGAAATCGCCTCAGAAAGGGGTGTATCCGCCATCATAACCCAGGATCTCCGGGGAAAGTCTTCCAGGCTAGCCGAAGAGCACGGGCTCCCGGTTATCCTCGTTGACAGGATTGAGAATGCAAATGCCCTTGCACTCTCCTGGACAATAGAGCGATTCGCCCCCTCCTCCAGAAGGGTTGTGGTCACGGGTACCAATGGGAAGTCCACCACAACCCACATGATCCATCATATAATAGAGACCACCGGTGCTTCATCCTACACAAACACAGATTCAAGGTCAGAGTTCAACACCCTCATAGACCCTGTGGTATCACAGCAGATAGCCGAGGCCTCATCTGATGGGGCACCTGAATTCATGGTTATAGAGGTCTCAGAGGTGCAGGGGTGGCTTGGAAGGGTCATGAGGGACCACGCCCGCATGATGACCGCAGCCATAGGGCCTGAGGTGGTCGTCATAACAAACGTTGCAATGGACCATATAGGACTTGTTGAATCTGTGGAAGATGTCTTCAGGGAGGTAGCAGGGGCCCTGAGGGCCATCGAATCTGGGGTGGCTGTACTCAATGCCGACGATGAACGTGTGAGGGCAATGGCCCATGTGAACCCGGGTCTCAGTGTGGTCTTTTACGGCTCGGACTCCCCTGTGAGGTATGATGGGGAGGGCATCCACATTGGAGGGGACCTCATAATCCCTGCAGAGGAACTCCCCTTCAGGAGTGAGCACTTCATACAGAACACCCTGGCTGCCGCTGCAGCATGTCTGGAACTGGGCTTCTCCCCCGAGGACATAAGGATGGGTGTTAAAACATACAGGCCCCTCAAGAGGAGGTTTTCGGTCCTCATGACTGAGCCCCTTGTCATAGACGACTTCGCCCACAACCCCTCAGGTATCAGGTCCACCGTGAGGAGCGCTGCAGCGAATCTCAGGGGGAGGCTGTGGGTGGTGAATGCCATCAGGGGCTCCCGTGGAGAGGATATAAATGTGATGAACGCAGCCGCCCTTGCAGATTCCCTCAGGGGCCTCAATGCAGAACTCATAGTAACCTCAAGCAGTGACGTTGTTGATGAACAGAACAGGGTACTTGAAAATGAGAGAAGAGCATTCCTTGGGGTCCTTGATGAGAGGGGTGCATCCTACATCCACGTGGAGAAACTCAGGGACGCCCTGAGGATGGTGCTGGATGCCGCGAAACCCCATGATACCATCCTCCTCCTCGGAGCCCAGGGAATGGACCCGGCTGCAGGGATAATAGATGAGATCAGGATGTGACTACTGTATCGCAGCTTGTAACGGTTCCTGGTCTCAGCCGTGATCGGGAGTCCATCTCTGCGGTGGATTCAGGGGGTCCGGTTTCAGCTCTGCATTGGATGGATGTTCATTTCTGTGGTCAATCTTTATAAAGATGGAGTCAGAGAACTAACTATTCAGTAACTGTGATGAAACGCAGTTAAAGGTGAACTGTTATGCTCATAAAGATCAGAAGGGATACCCTCGTGATACTCCTGCTGGCATTCATCCTGATCCTCTCAGGTCGTGCTATGACCTATCTTGCCTACGCATCATCAATGGAGGATACAGGTGGAGTTCCAATAGCAGGTGTCATAGTTAAGGGTAACGATATAGTTCCACTGTCCTCCATAAAAGCAAATGTATATGCTGCGGGTTTCCGGCCCGGAAGCTACATAAAGGGAGAGGTGCTTGTAACCTCCAAGAGAAAGGTTCCCCTTTCAGAGGCGATGGAGAATGCCGAGAAGTTTGTTAAGATGACAACAATTCCCGGCACCCGTGTAACGCCCATAGCAGCCGCTGATGTGAAGGTGGACACCAGAACAGGCATAGTCACTGTTAATGTTATCGAGGACTTCGCCACGGTTAAAGTTACCAACAGAACAGGGGGAGTGGGCTGATGAACAGGCTCGGTAGACTGTTAGCTCTCATATTCATCTTCAACCTGCTTATAGGTCCGGTATCCGCCACAATGAACGTTATTGTAATCACAGACCCCACAGGAGCGGATCCTAATGGTGCTGCAGCCGGGAGTATGTCCTTCGCCCAGAACATGTTCCAGTCAACCTTCCTCATGTCCAAGGAGAAGAGGTTCGCTGTCCTCTCAGGTGGTGAAGGTGCATCAACACCGAGGCTCATGGCAATAATGGACGTTATAAACCGCCTGGAGAATGGTGCAACAGCGGCTGAGGCGGCATCAGCAGCCAACAGTTACCAGGGAATCAGGGTCATGTGCGGAGGTCCCAGCATAGGTGCAGCTGTGGGTGGTTCCTTCGATGCCTACGTGGTTATCGTGGAGGATGACGGTACCATAACAGTTACACCCTACTCTGGGGGTCTTGCGGTTCTTCCTCCAGGTAAGAGGGGAGCCATAATACACCTGAGGAACACGCATGGAAACCCCAAGTATGGTACAGCAACCCGTGTACGTCAGGAGACAGCCGTTAACATAGGTAAGATGATAAGGGACGGCTACTCTGCCACTTACATCGTGGGAAAGGTCTTTGAGGAGGTTTCAAAGGACGCCGGTGAAAAGTATGGTGGTGGTGCAGTTAACCTTGTCTCAGGGGTATCCACAGGGGACATGTTCACACCAGCGGACCTCAATGAGACCGGTTACCCAATGGATGAACCCTACGTCAAGGTATGCGATGAGTGTGGCTGGAGCATAGGGTACCCTGCTGCAGAGAACTACCAGACCTGTCCGGTGGATGGCAGCAAGTTAAAGGTTATCTATGCATATGAGGCTCTCAAGGACGCCATAACCGTGACCAACGGCTCTGTATCTGTCTCGGTCTACGGGACAGAGGAGGCCGGTGTTGTTCAGACAACCCAGGAGATTGTGAGGGCATCGGTGAAGAAGAACGGTTACAGTGCAGAGGCAATAGCCAGATCCATAAACAGGGCCATAAAGAATGGGTTCCTTGTGGGAGTCAACTATGTGGAGCCAAAGGACATAAATGTGAAGCCAAGTTCAAGGGCTGTAGGTGTCTACTACACACCCCTACCAGATGATAGGACAGCCCCTCCGATGGAACTGCCCGTTAGTTCAGGGCTCCTTGAGATACTCGGTAACATCCAGACGGCACTGGGATTCATCATGGTGCTCCTCGTCCTCTTCAGGAGCAGCCTTATAAGTTCATTCAGAAGGGGTTAAAACGTGTCTCTAATAATTCTGAGGGCAGATAGCAGGAAAAAAATTCTGAACGCCATAGCGGACCTTGAAAGGCATGCCGGCCTTAAGGTCCGTGGAAAACCCAGGATTCTGAGGAATGATATTGCAGACAGGATGGCATCATCCATACTCGGGGAACTCCGCATGAAGTCCTCTGTGGCGGCAGCCGTTGAGGTGGAGGAGGATGACACCAGAAGCATAATGGCCATCAGAAGGATACACCCCCCGGCACATGTGATAGTGGTTAGCAGTGAATACGATGAATACAATGACCTCAGGGAGATGTTCGGCGGTCTGAGGGTCCTCAGGGGATACTATTCCCATAAGGGTAGTTGAAGAGAAAATTCGGATGAAATGGGATTCTAAAATAATTTTTAGAAAATGGACTTTAATCCATTTTTATTCCTGCAACATCCGCCGTGGGTGTCTAAAATAATTTTTAGAAATAATTTTTTTGGGACTTTAACCCCTCTTTATTCTTGCAATGTCACCTATCGTGGCTCCGCGGAACCCGCCACCCTCTGATTTCTCCAGATCATCGGCCTCAAATTTTTCAAGGAGTTTTATTTTGAGGAGCCTTTCAAGCTTCCTTGCGAGCTTAATATCGGGTTCCATCCTCTCGGATTCAATCCTGTTTATGACGGATACCTTCTCGTTGATCCTCTCAGCGAGATCCTCCCTTGACCAGTCCCTCTTCTCCCTTTCAGTTCTTATGATCCTTCCGTAGTCCTCAACGACCTCGTACACGGTATCCATGGGTCTCCTGGACCTTTTCTGGGGCTTCCTGAAACTTTTTTTACGGGGTGTTGTGGGTTCTCTGATGATTTTACCGAACTTTGAGCATTCCCTGCATACTTCCATGACTGAACTATCGATTTTTGTCTTTAAAGGTTTTCCAACAATCTTTTTACCGCAAATCTCGCATCTCATGAAGATCCCTTTTTATTTTATACTAGATTTATCCCACCCCAATATTTAAATATTACTAGAAACAAGATAGTATACAACAAAATTTAAATAGGAGTGTTCTAAAATCATGGAAAATAACTCCCAGAATGTATTAAAAAAGATTGAGGACCTCAAAAAAGAAGTTAGAATGCTTAAAGAGGAAAACTCCAAGACAAAAAGGAATCTGATGTGGAAAATCAGAAAACTTGAGAAGGACAAACTTTTAATTGAAAATGAGAAGACAAGGCTTGACAGGGAAGTTAAATCCCTTCGTGGTGAAATCGAAAGGTTCAGAACCCCTCCACTGGTCATAGCCACAGTAACAGAGGTTCTTGATGATCACAGGGTCGCAGTTAAGAGTACAACCGGACCCCACTTCGTAATAAATTATTCAAGATTCATAGATAGAAAGCAGCTGGAGCCCGGTGCAAGGGTTGCACTGAACCAGCAGACCTTCAGCATAGTGGATGTGCTTCCATCTGAGAAGGACCCCGTTGTGACGGGTATGGAAGTCGAGGAAAAACCAGATGTCTCCTATGAGCAGATAGGTGGCCTTGAGGAACAGGTACGCGAGGTCAAGGAGACAGTTGAATTACCGCTCAAAAAACCGGAACTCTTTGAAAAGATAGGTATAGAGCCGCCCAAGGGCGTACTCCTCTATGGACCACCTGGTACAGGTAAAACACTCCTTGCAAAGGCTGTCGCCCATGAGACCAATGCAACATTCATAAAGATAGTTGCATCAGAGTTCGTCAGGAAATACATAGGTGAGGGCGCAAGGCTCGTGAGGGGAGTCTTTGAGCTGGCCAAGGAGAAGTCCCCAAGCATAATATTCATAGACGAAATTGATGCCGTGGCAGCCAAGAGGCTTAAGAGTTCAACAAGCGGTGACAGGGAGGTTCAGAGGACACTCATGCAGCTCCTTGCAGAGCTTGATGGATTCGAATCAAGGGGTAACGTAGGCATAGTTGCAGCAACCAACAGACCAGACATACTTGACCCGGCACTCCTCCGTCCAGGAAGATTTGACAGGTTCATTGAGGTACCTCTACCAAATGAGGATGGTAGAAGGGAGATACTCAAGATACACACCTCAGGAATGGCCCTTGCAGAGGAGGTCGATATTGAACTCCTTGCAAGGATAACAGATGGAGCATCAGGTGCAGACCTCAAGGCAATATGTACCGAGGCAGGTATGTTTGCAATCAGGGATGAGCGTGATGAGGTCACAATGGCTGACTTCATGGATGCCGTTGATAAGATAATGGGTGTTGAGAAGGAGGAGGAATACAAACAGGAAACCGGCGTGATGTTCGGTTAATACTGATTATGGCCTGTGATGAACCCTATGAGCTCTGAGAAGTGATGATTGATGGGCGATCTGAGGCTGTAATCTATAACCCCACTTCTTTTTAAAGTGGTTAACTAGATCGCATTAAATTCTGTTCTTAGGATCAGGTGCTCTTCTAATTTTGCAGTGTTAGGGAATTACTTATTTACTTATTCTGTCTGGTGTCATTGTATCTGGTTAAAGCCCTTAGTTATTCCTATACCTCATCCCAGAGGTCACCAAGAACAGCCTTTCTATCAGTCATTACAAGTCGAGGTATTCTGCCGACGGTACCTGCATGTTCACCCACCACAACCATAACGCCCCGGAAATGCTCTCTGAAGTCATCAGCCCTTTCAAGGGCATTCTCAACGGCTGATCTATCATCAGGACCATTTGCACTGTTTGCTATTGATGTCGCAAGGGCATCTGCTGTGCTGGCCTCAGATGCGAAAACTGTCACAGAATCCGCCCTCCCGAAGCTTATGGAGTGCCCCACAGTCCCCGAGGACGTGCAGATACCCCTGGGACCGCCGGGCTTCAGAAGAAAACCCAGAGTCCCTGAGAGTGATGATGAGCCAGCATAGAGACCCACAGTGATCTTGCGGTTGTTAACAAGGGCTATGTCACCGCCGTTGTCGATTATGCTGCACCGTGAACCCTCACCCATGAGGTGCATGAGTGAGAGCTGGGATATTGTTCCTGCAACCGCTGCCATTGGTCCAACCTCAGCCTTCCGTGAGGCACGGGACATCATCCTGACGATGAGGGGCCCCTCAGACACCACAACAGGTTCAAGTGATGTTAAAAACTCAGGATTTCTCCGGATATAATCAATGAGTTTCATCCTCTCTCCCAGTATGAATCCAGAGAGTCCGTGGTTCCTTATTTCTGTCCTGAGATTTATGCGGGTCTCACCGATAACTATCCTTTCCATGGTTCCACACCAGCTCTCTAACATACATTAAATGAGACTTCAAAGGGGATCCATCACAAACCATTACATATAAAAACATATACAACAAATTAATCCTCATTGTAGTTAACTTCTTTTAACAAGTATATGTCAGTTCTGTGATAACATGTTTGGCAGGGACAGGTTACATCCAGGTGAGAGAATTTTATATGAGACAAGGCCGCGGTTCATCCTCAACTCAAAATCAACCATAATAAAGGCCCTCTCATTCTTGATACTATTATACCTATTCCAGGTGATAGTTGAGGGAGCCGGAGCACTTGACAATGTCCTGATTGCAAATTATGGTGTCACAGTAGCTGAGAAGGTCGCATGGCTTCTTACGGGTATAATAATCATAATCCTCCTCTCCATCCTCTGGGATGTGATCTCCTGGAGGAACAGGCGCTACATAATCACCGACCAGAGGGTCATGGTTGAGGAGGGGGTCCTCTGGAAGAGGCGGTACTACATAAACCACAGGAAGATAGTGGACGTATCCTTCTCACAGAGCATAACAGAGAGGCTCCTTGACTCTGCGGATCTGGAGATCCATGGGGGCCACGAGGGCACCAACATAATACTCAGGGATGCACCATCCCCCTCAAAGATCGAGTACCATATCAGCAGGTTCACAGAGAGGGGATATGATGATGCAGAGGAGATCCTCAGGGAACTATCATCCAGTAGAAGGAGAGAGCCAGGATTTGCAGACCCGGAATTCTGGGAGACCCCTGAGGATGAGAAGGAATCTGACGGTAAGTTTGCGGTGGATAGGCGCGGTGATGAATCCATGGGATCTGACGGTAAGTTTGCGGTGGATAGGCGCGGTGATGAATCCATGGGATCTGACGGTAAGTTTGTGGTGGATAGGCGCGGTGATGAATCCATAATGGAGAGACACTCAAGGAAATTTAAGAGATACAGAAGGGAGGGCAGGGATGACTGATTACGATGTTCTCATAATGGGGGCCGGGCCTGCCGGTTCAACCCTTGCAAGGCTCACAGCCAGTAAAGGATTCAGGGTTGGCCTCTTTGAGAGGAAGAAGATAATCGGTCTGCCACTTCAGTGTGCAGGACTCGTATCACACAGAATAATGGAGGTTAACGTGCTCCCTGATGAATTTATACTGAACAGTGTGAGGGGCGCTGTTCTCCATTCACCATCAGGCATAAAACTCAGGGTTTCTAAGGACAGACCAGAGGCCCATGTAATTGACAGAACAGCCTATGACCAGCACCTGGCAGAACTCGCGAGGGAAACAGGCGCAGAATTGACGAAGGGAACTGCGGTGAGGGATTTCAATGAGAAAACAGGTCATGTCAGGGTAAATGGCGATGAACTCAGTGCGGATGTTCTTGTGGATGCAAGGGGGCAGTCCGCCGCACCCAGCAGGTACCCTGCGAGACAGTACCTTGTGAGGTTCAGGGACAGTGAGATGGACACTGACTTCGTGGACCTCAAGGTTGACTCCCGCCTCCCTCCGGGCTTTATGTGGAGGATACCCATAGATGAAAAGACGGCGAGGGTGGGTGTCTTCGGACCCCAGCAGAACCTGAAAGAATTCCTTAAAGGCTTCCTCTCAGACCTCAGCAGCGACTTTGAGATCCTTGAGTCCCACCATGGGTTCATCCCCAGACCAGACCTGGATTTGAGACTCGTAAGGGGGAGATGCATTCTTCTTGGAGATGCCGCCGGGCAGGTTAAACCCACAACTGGTGGGGGCATAGTCCTGGCTTCCCGTGCTGCAGGGGTGGCGGCAGAGGTCATCCAGGGGGTCCTTGAGGGGGATGCAGACCTCAAAGAATATGAGGATGCCTGCAGGAAGATCCACATGTCAGAGATGAAGAACCAGATGAGGGTTCAGAGGACCTTCAGACTACTCTCAGACAAGGACCTTGACCACATATTCCTTAAGATGAAGGAGTACGGTGCAGAGGATATAATATCAGAATACGGGGACATGGACAGACAGACACCCCTCATCAGGGAGTTCCTGAAGAGGGGAATCCTGTTCAGGATAATACCATCCATCCTCACGTCTAAGGTGGCAGGAATATGGAAATGATGGTGTTACTCTCACAGGAGCACCCTGAACTCCCATCGGCGGAACTAAGGTCCGTTTTAAGGTCGGAGGGGATAGATTTCAGTGTTATTGAATCCGGAAGTGGATATGAAGTCATAGATGCTCCCAGGAGTACATGGAAGATCCTTAAAAAAAGGTTAGCCTATGCCCATGAGATCTCTGAGGTCATAGGATATGCAGCTGCTGATGATCTGGATGATGCTGCAGCGGAAATTGACTGGAGTAAATACGTCAGGGAAAGCTTCGCGGTGAGGATAAAAAAACTGTGTGGCGATGTGGATTCCAGGACACTCGAGAGGACCATCGGAGCGATCATAAAGGAGGATACAGGACTGAAGGTTGACCTTGAGAAGCCCTGGACCCTGATAAGACCGGTACTCATTGATGACAGGTTCATCCTCACAAGGAGGCTCGCAGTCATAAGCAAGGAACACTTCAACCAGGCCAGACCCCACAAGAGACCCTTCTTCTACCCTGGTTCAATGAGCCCCAAACTCGCAAGGTGCATGGTCAACCTCTCAGGGGTGAAGGCAGGTGACAGGCTCCTTGACCCCTTCTGCGGTACAGGCGGGATACTCATAGAGGCGGGCCTCATGGGTGTGAGGGTTCTGGGGGCCGATATAGACTGGAGGATGGTTGAGGGCACCCGTGAAAACCTTCAGCATTACGGTATAACCGACTTCGAGGTTATAAGGTCTGATGCAAGGGATCTGAGGCTCGACGAGAAGGTCGACGCCATAGTGACCGATCCCCCCTACGGTATATCAGCTTCAACTGCAGGTGAGAAGAGTGAGAAGCTTTACAAGGAATTCCTGGACTCTGCACACTCAAACCTTGCAGAGGGGGGCATGATCTGCATGGCAGCACCCCACTACCTCGACCTGGAGAGCCTCGTTGATGAAAGATTCAGCATCAGGGAGAGGTACTCAATGAGGATGCACAGGAGCCTCACAAGGGTTATAAGGGTCATTGAGAGGGTTTAGTGCGTCAGGTGGAGCTTGTATCTGACACCGGTACCCACAGACGATGAAATCGCCAGTATCCACTGCACATAAATGGGCACTTAACCATATATACCATTTAAAACCAAACTCTACATAACTATTTTCCGAACACCTTAAAGGGGATTAAATTGCAGGTTAGAGTACTTGATACCACACTGAGGGATGGAGAACAGACACCGGGGGTTTCACTCACCCCTGAGGAAAAACTGAGAATAGCACTCAAAATCGATGCACTGGGCGCAGACATCATTGAGGCAGGCTCAGCAATCACATCAGAGGGTGAAAGGGAAGGTATCAGGAAAATCACAGCCGAGGGTTTGAGAGCAGAGATCTGCAGCTTCGCAAGGGCTGTGCGGGAGGACATAGACGCTGCAATCTCATGTGACGTTGACAGTGTGCACCTGGTGGTCCCAACATCTGACCTGCACCTTGAACACAAACTCCGAAAGACAAGGGAGGAGGTCCTCGAGCAGGCGGTGGACTGCACAGAGTATGCAGTGGACCATGGTATTCTGGTCGAACTCTCAGCAGAGGACTCAACAAGAAGTGACATGGACTTCCTCCGGACCATCTTCAGGGAGGGTATAGAGGCCGGTGCAGAGAGGATATGCGCCTGTGACACTGTCGGCATACTCACACCAGAACGTTCCTATGAGTTCTACAGGGGACTCTCAGAACTCGGGGCACCACTGAGTGTGCACTGCCACAACGACTTCGGCCTGGCAGTCGCAAACTCCCTTGCAGGTCTAAGGGCGGGGGCATCGGAGGTCCATGCAACAATAAACGGTATAGGTGAAAGGGCAGGTAATGCAGCCCTTGAGGAGGTTGTCGTGGCCCTTAAATCCCTCTATGATGTGGACACCAGTATCAACATAGAGATGCTCTATGAGACATCGAGGATGGTTGCAAGGATGACCGGTGTATACCTCCAGCCAAACAAGGCTATAGTGGGAGAAAATGCCTTCGCCCATGAATCAGGGATACACGCCGACGGTGTCCTCAAGAAGGCTGAAACCTATGAGCCAATAACACCTGAGATGGTTGGTCACAGGAGAAGGTTCGTGATGGGCAAACATATAGGCACCCATGCCCTCAGGAAGCGACTTGATGAACTCGGAATGAAGGTCGCCGATGATAAACTCATGGAGATATTCAGGAGGGTCAAGACACTGGGGGATATGGGTAAATGCGTTACCGATGTGGATCTCCAGGCAATAGCCGAGGATGTCCTCGGGGTCATGGAGGACAAGGTGGTTGACCTCCAGGAGGTCACCATCGTCTCAGGTAACCGGGTGACGCCCACAGCATCCGTCAAGCTCCGGGTCGATGACAGGGAGGTACTTGAGGCAGGTACCGGTGTTGGTCCCGTGGACGCAGCCATAGTTGCCATAAAGAAGAGCCTCGAGGACTTTGCAGACATAACACTTGAGGAGTACCACGTGGATGCCATCACGGGGGGTACAGATGCCCTCATAGACGTTGTCATAAAACTCAGACACGGGGACAGGATAATAAGTGCAAGGAGCACACAGCCAGACATCATAATGGCCAGTGTCGAGGCCTTCCTCAGCGGTGTTAACAGGCTCCTGGCAAATGAAAAATCTGAAGGGACTCATTGAGGGTGCTAATATGAATTTAGACGTTAGAGGCTACCGTGGAGTTGTCAGAGACCTCACGGGGCTCCTTGATGAGATGAAAGGTTTTCCATGCACGGTTCAGCTTATGGATGCCAGGGCAGTTGCAGGCAGGGAACATGCCATCCATGGGGCAATCCATGCACTGAAGGCCTTTGAGAGGGGCCAGAACATCTCCAGTGACATGGGGATAGAGATATGCCTCCGCGTTGCAGGTATGAGGCAGATAAGCAGGGCCATTGAGCTCCTGGGCATCAAAGAGGGTGAGATGGAGATCTGTGCCGTCCTTGTTGACTGTGGGGATGAAGTGATTAAATTTCTGGATTCAATTTTTGAAAGGGATGATGGGGTCCTCGAACCTGATGAGGAATATCTGAGGAGGATCTACGACCTTGGAGGGGAGGCTGAGACAGTCGGTGTTGGAGAGGCCCTCATGGAGAGGACCACGATGCTCACCGTGGCCTAGTTGCCCATGGTTGAAGAGATTAACTCGGCCATCGCCTCAAGGTTTTCAGGGGTCAGAGAACCCACATCAAGGTTTTTAACCTCAACTGCAACTGCATTCTCAAGGACCCGGTCATAGGAGGGACAGGGAGTGAATATGCTTCTACCGTCGGCGTTTATAACCTTTCTGAGGCGCTTCACATCACCACGGGGATCACTGGATGGTATTATGACGTTTATACCCCTCTCATCGGGGTGCAGGACCCCTTCAAGGTTCTCCTTGAGGTAGCTACAGGCTCTGAGGGTCTCTGTAAGGTTCCTCTCCGCAGCTTCCAGCTCAAGGGCCACAGCCGCCCTCACGTATGGGTCAGCTTTGAGGGAGGAGAGGAGCATGTCCTGCTGCACGATTTGCGGGACTGATGTTGATATGAATCCCCCACCACCCGCGTTCACGGTCTTCGGTGCACCTGTGGATGCTATTATGATGTCACTGATTTTGCCATTGCAGAGTCTCTCAAGGGGGTCTGAGACGCTACCTGAGGCGTCCTCAACCAGAAGAGCCCCGTGGGATCTGCAGACATCTGCAAGTTCCCTGATGGGCTGTTCTGCCGTGTAACCTGCAAAGCTCGTCACAAGGAGTGCACTGGCACCCGTCTCAGTCAGCCTCGCATCGAGGACCTCCGGGTCCAGGAGCCCAAGGTCTGTCTTCACGGTCAGTACCTCCATCCCGGTTATCTCGGGGATCCTCATGAATCCCCTCCAGCCGCCCTGGTCGGGTACCAGGAGGGGCCCCTCAAGGCGGTGGGCCAGGAGAAGTATGGCCGCATTTCCGCTGTTGAGTAACCTGGCGTATCTGTGTCCGGTCACCTTCCTGATCCGGGCCTCAGGGTCATGTTTCTCGCCATAGAGTGCAGCGCGGCACACGGCCCTCCTCGCCCCTGCAGAGGGTTCTCTGAATTTCAGCTTCATACTATCACCTGAAGAACGAGTCAAGGGTTGTCTGTCTGGATATTTCAAGTTCCTTCAGGAGGTTGCTCCTCACCCTGAAGGCCTCAAGTCCAAGTTTAAGCTTACTGTCAATGAATTCAAGTGCATCCCTGAGGTCATTGAACATGGTGGGTTCTGTATCCATGGCATTTTTCACGTTCTCCCTCACATTGAATACTCCGAGGGGCACGTAGCCAGGGTAGGCCTCCCTCAGGATGATTGCCCCGGCCTGTTTTTCCTCCCGGTCCAGGGCATCGAGGACCGCCATCTTGGCGCTGTAGTAGCAGCCACCCACCCTTGAATATTCCCTCTTACCCTTACCGGTCTCATGGTCTGAGAATATCATTGCACGGCCGTCCCTCTTCATGAAGGCTTCCATCCATTCATACTGCCACTCTGAGGGTGTCAGGAGTATCAGGTAGTGGTTTTTGAGGCTCTCAAACTCATGGACCCTGAAGGTGTCTATGGGCTCATATTCAAGGACCCTTTTGAGGAAGTGGTCGGCGAGGGTGCTGTCACAGGCTGTTATTGACCACCTTGTCGGTACAAGTTTTCTCCTTTTCCCTTCGCCGAGGGCACCGACTGAAAGTGCCTTCTGTACGGCTGAGAAGGGTGTGCCCCTCCTGTGGAGCTCGACTATGGCCTCCCGTGCCCTGAGGTCAGTGTCATGGTAGGCCCTCTCAAGTTCACGGTCCCATTTCACGTTTTCTATCTCAAAGTTCTCAAGAACTGCGCTGGGACCATGGGGCGTCTGTTCTTCGCTGAAAAAGAGTCCTCGTGGTTTCCTTCTGAACTGGGCCTCGCTTTCAATGGCCCCTGATGAGAGGGATATCTCCTGGAGTTTTTCCACGAGGTGATTGTCCAGGTCGCGGACGCCCACCAGCTGTTTTCCCCTTACAAGGTTGAGACGGTAGTCTATGATCTCCTCCTGTGTCTTTCTCTCTGGTATCCATCGCTCGGGGGAGTCAAATATTTCCACTTCCTCCTGTACAGGGGCTATCATGGGGCCCGCATAAACCTTAGGGTAATTCCAGCTACCTATGAAGACCGATGGGGGTGTTGCTCCCTCCAGTTCCTCTCCTATACTTATTGATTTCATTTTGAGGTCCCTTGTGAGCCTCTGGAGGAAGGCGTACTTTGACCTTATCATCATATAAGAATTTCATCCAGGGGTTATATCTTTTTTATGAAGCAGTTCTTCTAATTGTTCCCTTCAAATCTTTTTCATGTTTTTTATTCGCCGTTAAGATGATGCTATTTTTTGGGTTTAGGGTAATGTTAAATAATGATTTAATAATATAATTAGTTGGTGAAAATAATATAATTAGTTGGTGAAAATAATGTCGAGGATCTCATTTCTAGTGCTAGTTTTAGCAGTGGCGTTCCTGCTTGTAAATGGGGTATCAGCAACAGTTGTTAACTTAAATACAACTGAAGAATTCAGCACAATCCAGGAAGCCATAGATAACAGTACAGATGGACATCATTTAATCGTCAATTCAGGAACCTACAATGAAAATGTGCTCGTTAACAAAACTCTAACATTAGAGGCTAACGGAACAGTAACTGTATCCGCAGGCAATAGTAACATGCCAGTATTCAATGTCACAGCCAACAACTCACAGGTCAAAGGATTCACAATAACAGGTGGCAACCCCGGAATCTACCTATCTGGATCCAACAACACTATCTGTAACAATACCATCACCAGCAACGGCGAGGAGGGAATCTTCCTAGATAGTGGATCAGGTAATAATACCATCTGTAACAATATCATCACCAGCAACGGCGAGGAGGGAATCTTCCTAGATAGTGGATCAGGTAATAATACCATCTGTAACAATACCATCACCAACAACAGCTATGGAATCGGCCTATATGGTGGATCAGATAATATTATTTGTAACAATACCATCGCCAGCAACAGCTACGAGGGAATCTTCCTACTTGGATCAGATAATAATATTATTTGTAACAACATCATTACCAACAACCAATGGGGAATCTACCTATTTGAATCAGGTAATAATACCATCTGTAACAATACCATCACCAACAACAGCTACGGAATCTTCCTATTTAGGTCAGGTAACAATACTATTGTTGGGAATTACTTCATTAACAACACAAACCAGACAGCAGGAGATTTAAGTGGCAATTATTGGAATGGGACAGAAGTGGGTAATTACTGGTCAGATTATGCGGGAGACGATCTTGATGGTGATGGTATAGGTGACACACCATACAATTTGGATCAGAAACCATTAATCGTTGACTTAATGATTGAAAATATCAGCACAAGCGGCGGTATACAGGTAAGGGTTAAAAATAATGGGAAAGCAGATATAACAAGGATAGATCCGAACGCAAAAATCCCAATCACAGTACAATATAACAGCCAGGAATTCCCACGAGACATAGACCCCCTACCAAGCGGAGGAACACAAACAATCACACTGAATATCGTCCCAGCAGGAAACTATCAAATCATAACAACAATACTATACAACGAAACAACACACTACCTGGAAACTACAACCATAAGAGACGCTAACACCAGCAACAACATCAAAAACATCAACATAACAGCAGGGAACCTTAAGATGACTCCAACAAGTGGAGTGGCGCCACTGAACATTAAAGTGTCTGCTGATTTGACAAATACTGGCGACTTGCCAGGAAATTATACAGCTGGACTTATAGTGAATGATCGGAGAGTAGCTACAAAGACGGTGGAGGTTCCTGCTGGTGGTGTGGTGGTTGTGAGTTTCAATTACACTTTGACTTCAGCGGGTAATTATACCCTGGCAATAAATAATCTGACAGCCTTTGCGAGTGTTAAAATTAGTGTTAGGCAGCTCACTGACGCTGCTTCTTGGGTTAGAGCTTATTATGGGCGTTATGGTAGATTGCCAGGTAAAGTGACAATCAGTGGGCAGGGGTATAGTATGGCGCAGTTCCTTTACCTGCTTTGCAGGGCAACGGTTAATGTAACTGCTGGTAACGTGGCTCCGATTTCTGTGAGGAGTGTTGCAAGTCCGACAGCTCCTGGTGGATGGTATAGGCATGGCAGACTTTACAGGTCGAGTTATGTGGGGGTTGCAAAGAATATCCTTTCATTCGTTGACAGGTATGCTCGAGCACCAAATTACGCCGTTACTGGCCTTGGAAGAATACCCTTCCAACGCCTCGTTTACATGTACAGTAAAATCATAAAATTCTATGGAACCAATAAGCGACTGCCAAACTACGTCACAATCTAAACCTTTTTTTAATATTTTTTTTGGTTATATAGCTCCTCAGCAGAGTGTTCAGGAACATGGTGAAATCCCGGGTCCGGGCTTTTGCTGATCTTCACAATTTTGATAGTTAGGGTCGTCGGGACCTACCTTGAGATCATAGGGTTCTATGATGATCACTTCGTTCACTCCGGGCTCATTATAAACGAGGCCAGCGAGTTAATTAACCAGGCTGCTGCAATGTTTAACGGCCTCTGATCAGCCCTCACCACTGATGAAGTGGATGTAGACGAACTCCACAAGGCGCCCGTAGATCCATGGGACCAGTATGAACATTGCAATACCGGCGATCCCTGTAAGGAGACCGAGGATCCATTCAGGATAAAAATTGGGTCTCCATGTTCCGATGATGTATGTGAGGGTGTTGATGAACTCTGTTGCAACTGCCATTATGAGTCCAGCCACCCAGTACCTTCCAAAGTCCTCAGCCATTCCAGCACCTTCCTGCATTTCACCCTATCTGATCCCTCGGGATGAACTTCAGTGCCGCTGAGTTCATGCAGTACCTCTTCCCTGTGGGCCTGGGACCATCATCGAATACATGGCCAAGGTGGGCGTCGCACCTTGCACAGAGGACCTCACAGCGTACCATCCCGAGGCTGCGATCCTCCCTCAGTTTAATGTTGTGTTCTGATACCACATCATAGAAGCTCGGCCATCCTGTCCCTGAATCGAATTTGGTTTCTGAGTCAAAGAGGTCTGTACCACAGCATATGCAGCGGTATATGCCGTCATCGTGGAGGTCATGATATTTACCTGTGAATGGTGGCTCTGTGCCGGCTTTCCTTGCAACACGGAAGGCTTCGGGGTCAAGTATCTCCCGCCACTCATCATCTGAGAGTTCAATCCTCTCAACCATTTCAACACGGTTTTTTGCAACAGAGAATATCGGGATCCTGTCTTTCATACGTCAAATTATGTGACTCATAACTTATTTAGTTAATGAGGGATTCACTTTCATAATCTCCATCTCTTGAAGGGGAACTGCTGGTGTTTTTTCAAGCATCTTAAGAAAAAAAGGGTTTTGTTTTTTTCTGTGGTCTGATATTCAGAAAAAAAGATTTCGTGGCTTTTCAGGCAAATTCAATGGTGCTTGGCGGCTTATCACTTACAGAAAGAGCCACATGGGTTACCTCAGGTATCTCGGCGGTTATGCGCTTTGATATCCTCTTTATGAGATCCCATGGAAGTTCAGGGACACTTGCTGTCATTGCGTCAAGGGATTCAACCATCCTTATAACCACGAGGTATCCGAAGTCCCTCACGTCCCCCTTGACCCCGGTGACCATGGTGTCAGTAAGTACAGCGAAGTACTGCCAGAGACTCTCGTGGAGGCCGCTTTCAACGACCTCCTCCTCGACGATGGCGTTGGCCCTTCGGCATATCTCAATCTTCTCCCGGGTTATCTCCCCGACTATCCTCACTGCAAGTCCTGGACCCGGGAAGGGTTGCCTCTGGATCATCTCACGTGGAAGGCCAAGTTCAAGGCCAATTTCACGTACCTCATCCTTGTAGAGCTCCCTTATGGGTTCAACTATCTCGAGTACAAGTCCGTGTGGGAGCGCGACGTTGTGGTGGGACTTTATCTGACCCTCACTTTCAATCCAGTCAGGGGCTATTGTGCCCTGCACCAGGTACCTGGCACCTATCTCCTCGGCTACCCTTTCAAAGACCTCAATGAACACCCTTCCGATTATCTTACGCTTCTCCTCAGGGTCTGTGACACCCTCAAGTTCCTTCAGGAACTCCTCTGAGGCGTCAATGTAGCGGAAGTTCAGGCGTTCACTGAATGTTTTTCTCACGTACTCTGCTTCTCCCTCCCTGAGGAGTCCATGGTCAACAAATACCGCTGTGAGGTTATCTCCGATGGCCCTACCGGCAAGAACAGATGCCACGGAACTGTCAACTCCTCCTGATAGTGCTATTATGGCCTTTTCGTTACCAACGGTACTTCTTATCTCTTCAACTGCTTCTTCAATAAAATCAGATGGATTCAGCATAAGCATCACCGAATAAAAATGATTGATTTATTATCTTGCAGGACATCTATTTAATGTTAAGGATGGACGGTGTTCTGACCCGTGTTAGGGTGGGTACCTTCAGGTCCCAGTTCATGACCTGCAGACATCATAGAAGTTCTCGAAGACCCTGTGGCCCTCCCTCGTATGGTGGACCTCGGGGTGGAACTGTATACCATACACAGGTTTATCATGGTGTTTCATGGCCTCCACTTCACATATGCTTGATGTTGCGAGGACGTCAAACTCGTCAGGTAGCTTCTTAACCTCGTCCTTGTGGGAGGCCCATACACTCATCCTTGGCCCGAGTCCCCTGAATATGTCGTCCTCGTCGAGTATCTCAAGTTCGATCTGGGCGTAGCTCTCCGCCTCTGCCGTTGCAACTTCTCCACCGTAGGCCTTTGCTATCAGCTGGTGGCCCAGGCATATGCCGAGGATGGGTATTTCAAGCTTCTGTATGTACTCCACACAGTTACCGGACCTCTCAAGTGATGGTCCACCACCGAGTATGAGGCCCTCGGGGTCCCTTGAGATGATCTCATCAAGTGGTGTGGTGTTGGGTACAAGCTCGGAGGGTATCTGGAGGTACCTGAGTGTCCTGTGTATCCTGTGATTGTACTGCCCGTGATTGTTGATGATGAGTATCATAAACATTCTCCTCTTCTGATTCTGAAAAGCTATTTATATTTTACCGAATAATTAAATATTATGGAGGCAGTGGATATAATTTACATTCTGGTTGCACTCGTCCTTGCAGTTGTCGCTTTCTATGTTCTGGTATGGCTGCTACCCGTGTTAGTGGTCCTTATAATTGCATACATCATATACATCTTCCTGCGGGGAAGGAGTGTTTGATACTCAAGCTGATGCTATCCTGAATAATCATATCTGGAGAGTAGCAGATGCGCAACCTGATTTAAACTCATTTCATAAAAAGAATTAGTAGGTAAGTGACTTTCAGTAGCTCTGTATTTCACGGTAGGCGTAGGTTGCTGCGATGGCACCCTCTGCACATGCCGTTACCCACTGGTTCAGACCCCCTGTTATATCCCCTGCGGCATAAACGAGGGGCACGTTTGTCCTCTGGAATTTGTCTGTGATGATGTAGCCTCCTTTATCCACCTCAACACCGAGGTCAACTGCAAGCTGGTTGAGGGGCTCTTCGCCGATTGCTATGAATACACCGTCAACCTTGAGGGTCTCGTCCCTGCCGGTTACACGGTTGTGGATGATGACCTCCTCAACCCTCTCATCACCCCCTATCTCCTTAACCACAGAGTTCCAGATCACAGGGATCTCCATCTCACGAAGCTTGTCCTGGAGGTACTTATCAGCCCTCAGCTCATCCCTCCGATGGACTATACTCACATCACAGCCTATGTTCTTTAGGAAAACGGCCTCCTGGGCTGCGCTGTTACCACCTCCAACCATCAGGACCTTTCGACCCTTGTATAGGGGGCCATCGCAGGTTGCACAGTAGCAGACACCCCGCCCCAGAAGGTCGTTCTCACCTGGGACTCCAAGCTGCCTGTGTTTGCTGCCGGTTGCAAAGATGATTGCCGAGGCGGTGTAGGTGTCCCTTGATGTCTTGACCGTGAACACATCACCTTTCTCTATCTCCTTAACCTCCTCCATTTCCCTCAGCTCTGCAACAGCGGTGGCCTGTTTCTTCATCTTTGTAACGAGGCTCATTCCCGCGATCATCTCGAATCCCGGGTAGTTCTCCATCATGGGCACCTCGAGGCCCAGTCCACCGGCCGGGCCCTTATCCAGCATCAGGACGCTGCTTCCCTGCCTTCCACCATAGATACCGGCTGTGAGCCCTGCAGGGCCAGCCCCTATAACTATCATGTCATAATCAGTCATCATACCACCTTAATCATTATCTTGGTCACCGGTGGAGATAAAGATTTCACATTCAGTTAACCGGTTCATATTAAAAAGGAGGTGGAGCTTTAGGGTCTGCTGAGCACCCTCAATAATAAAAAAAGGGGGCTGGTTTTTTCAGAGCCTCTCCTGGATCTTCTCCCGGAGGATCCTGTTTACAACCTTACCATCTGCCCTTCCACGGAGCCTGCCCATGGCCTGCCCCATCAGAGGACCCATGGCACCCATACCCCTCTCAGAGATCATATCAAGGTTACCCTCAACGATCTCCTGGATTATGGACTCGATCTCATCCTCAGCGAGGAGCAGGAGGTTGAGCTTACGAGCAGCATCCTCCGCTGCAAGGCCCTCATCAGCCATGCAGGCCACTATGTCCCTGAGGGCATCCTTTGAGATCTTACCGACCTCAAGGAGTTTAATGGCGTCTCTCAGTTCATCAAGGCCCAGCCCGTCCACATCATGGCCCTCCCTCCTGAGCTCCCTCAGGGTGTAGGCCAGGAGTGATGCTATGACAGTGGTATCGACCCTGAATTCTGTAAGGGCCTCAAATTCATCAACAAGGTTACGCTTAACGAGCTGTGATGCCAGGTCCTCACTCAGACCGTAGTCCCTCATTATCCTCTCCTTCTTCTCTGAGGGGAGTTCAGGCAGGTTCCTCCTGATGCCCTCCAGGAGGTCATCCTCTATCCGGAATAAGGGTATGTCTGTTTCAAGGTACATCCTGCTTGAGGTTGGCAGGGGCCTGAGGTACTGTGTGTTACCGTCTGGCAGGGCCTTCCTTGTCTCCTCAGGGACGCCCTGGATGGCCATCTCCGCACGCCTTATAACCTCCCTGAGGGCCTTCTCTGCGGTGTCCCTGTCATGGGCAACCATGACAACCGCATCACCTGGTGAGGCACCAGCGGCCTCCCTGAGGCCCTGAACCTCGTCCTCTGTTATACCGTAGGCAGGGAGTTCATCGGTGTGGAATATGCCGCTCACACCCCTCTTTTTAGCATAATCGGCCATCTCGGTGCCTAGGCGCCTTCCCGGCTGGATTTCAACCCCTATGAGACCGTCAAAGCCCCTCAGTTTAACTGCGAGTACAGACTCCGCTGAGGAGATTATCCTTGATTCTGTATCTGTGAATACGTCTGATACATCGAATATTTCATCCTCAACCATGGCGCCCCTCTCCTGGAGGGTGTTCCTTATCTCAACCAGGCTGAGCTGCCTCCTGACCTCCCTCTCAACTATCTCGGGTATGAGGTCAAGGTCCTGGACCCCCTTCACCTCCACCCTGGCGCCATCACGTATGGATATGTTGAGGTCCTGCCTTATGGTTCCAAGGCCCCTCTTGACCCTGGTGCTCCTCAGGATCTGCCCTATCTGGTAGGCGACCTCCCTCAGCTGCTGGGGGTCACTAATTGAGGGGTCGGTGGTTATCTCAACGAGGGGTATGCCGAGCCGGTCCAGTCTGAAGACCACGCCGTCACCTGTCTCCCTGATCCTCCTTGCGGCGTCCTCCTCAAGGCAGAGGTTCTCTATTTTGACTGTCCCCTGGGGGGTTTCGAGGTGCCCGTCGGTTGCAACAAGACCTGTCCTCTGGAATCCTCCGGTGTTACTTCCATCGATCACCTGCTTCCTCATGGTGTGGAACTCATCAACGACCCTCATGTTAAGGAGGAGTGCGATGGTAACTGCGATTTCAAGTGCCTCCGGGTTCAGGGGGTGTGGGGGCTCCTCATCCGCCTCAACGAGGCATGTTTCCTCGTGGTAGTTCTCGTAGTGGAAGTGGAGCTTCCTCATGGCCTCCTCGAAGGCTGCTCTGTCGAATTTTCCGAGCTCGCTCTGGGTTGGCCTGAGGTTCCTCACAATATCATGGTCGGGTTCAGAGTCAGTGAGTTCTGTTCTGCAGGGACAGAAGAGTTTGCTCTCTGTATCAAGCTGCTGGTGTATTTCAAGGCCCATTTTGAGTCCTACTTTTTCCCAGTCCATTGTATCATCCCCTGAAGTATGCTATCGATGTCCTCTCATTGATCTCACCTGCAATGTTCTCCCTCATCATCTCACAGGCCATTTCAGGGTCATCTGTCTGTCCCAGGACCCAGCACATCTTCACGTAGGCAACCTCCGGGAGCATGTCATCGCAGGGTATGACACCTGCCTGCAGCAGTCTTCGCCCTGTACTGTAGACGTTCATGTTCACCCTTCCGTTCAGGCACTGGGACGTCATTGCCACAGGGACTCCCATATCATGGGCCTCCCCTATGACCGGTATCAGGGTGTCAGGGCAGTGACCGAGGCCTGTGCCCTCAATGACGATACCCCTGTAGCCCTCATCGAGGTGCCATTTTATGATATCAGGGGATATTCCAGGGTAGCTCTTTATGAAGGCGACCCTCTCCTCCACGCGGTCGCTGAGTTCCAGTTCATCTGAGCCCCTTTTTCTGTAGTTTTCCTCGAGGATTTTAATGCCATCGGGTGTCACCTCTGCAAGGGGAAGGGCGTTCATGCTTCTGAAGGTGTCCCTCCGGGATGTGTGCATCTTCCTCACCTTCACGCCCCGGTGGAGGTGGCAGCTGAGGTCGTCCATGGTCGCGTGCATGCAGACTGTGACCTCTGCGATTTCTGAGGTCGCTGCCCTGACAGAGCACTGTATGTTGAGGCTTGCATCTGAGGAGGGTCTGTCTGAGCTCCTCTGGGCGCCGGTGAATACCACAGGTACCGGGGTCCTGAGCATGAAACTGAGGGCGGCTGAGGTGTAGTGCATGGTGTCTGTTCCATGGGCTACCACCACCCCATCTGCACCATCCTTTATCTCACCGTAAACTGCCCTGGCTGTTTCGACCCAGTATTCTGGTTTCATGTTCTCGCTGAGTATGTTGAAAACTGCACGCCCCCTTATATTTGCAATGTCCAGGAGTTCGGGGTTTGCACGGAGAAGGTCATCTGCTGTGAATGCAGGGTGAACAGCCCCTGTGCGGTAATCTATTATGGATGCAACGGTACCACCTGTTGATATTATTGATACATCAGGTAATTCTGGATCTTCAGCGGCTTCAACTGGCGGGAGTTCTATCCTTGGCTCGGATCCCTTCTCAAGGAGCTCTATCCGCGCATCGCTGATTTCAACTCCGATATTGTAACCGTTTTCAAGTTTCAGGACTATGTGTCTGTCATCTGCATCGTCTGCACGGTCAAGGACCATGCCCTCATAGGTGACGTCTGGTTTCTCAACCAGCACCATGTCCCCCACATCTATGGAGGCTGATTCCAGGAATTTCCTTGCTCTTCCCTGGTAGGACATTATAATTCCCCCTCAATGTTTTCTCTTGCCCACTCTGCACCTGCCTCAAGGATCCTCAGGTTCATATCTATGATCTTTTCCTTACCTGCGAAGGTGAATTTTATGGCCTCCCTGAATGATTCCTCATCAAGGCCTGTGAGTCCGAGGGCCATCATAACCCCCAGCATGACCGTGTTGGCGGCCCTTGCTGTTCCATGTTTCCTTGCGATCTCAAGGGCGGGCACACCCATGGCCCTCACGGCACCACCACTGAAGCTGGCTGTTGTGGAGTCATAGAGTATGATTCCCCCATCGGCCACGTCATCTGCGAATTCATCGAGTGATGGCTGGTTGAGGGCCACCAGGACGTCGGGTGTGTCAACTGCAGGTGAACCCACCCTTTCACCGGATATAACAACGCCGCAGCTTGAGGTGCCCCCCCTCTGTTCGGGGCCATAGGCAGGGTACCAGGATGTGTGTCTGCCCTCGCTGCAGGCTGCCTGGGCGAGTGTCAGTCCCATGCTCAGGACGCCCTGACCACCGAAACCTGCAATCTTCACCCTCACCTCAGGGAATTCAGGGTCATCCACAGGGTCCGGGACGGAGTCCTCCCTGATCTGGAATATCCTGTCAAGACTCTCCCTAGAGAAGTCACTCTCTGACCTTATCAGCGGCTCTGTTTCGGCTGAACGGTCCCTGAAGTTCTTTACAGGGAATTCCTTCTCCATCTCCTCCTTGAGGAACCTTTCTGCACCTTCAGCGTCCTGTCTGAGATTTGTGGGGCAGGGAGACAGTACCTCAACGAATGCGTATCCTTTACCATCTCTCTGGATCTCCAGTGCCCTTTTAATGGCCCTTCTTGCCCTTCTTATCCGCTTGGGGTCTGCCAGTGACACCCGTTCTATGAATACAGGGGCCTGAAGGTTGTCCAGAAGTTCGCACATGTGGAGGGGGTAACCTGCGTACCTGGGATCCCTGCCGGTGGGGCAGGTGACAGTCACCTCACCTACAAGGGTTGTTGGTGCCATCTGGCCTCCGGTCATACCGTAGACGGTGTTGTTTACGAAGAACACCGCAAGTTTCTCCCCGCGGTTGGCTGCCTGTATGGTCTCGTTGAGGCCGATTGATGCAAGGTCCCCGTCGCCCTGGTAGAGTATGACAACCGCGTCGTCCTCTGCACGGGATATCCCTGTTCCAACGGCAGGGGCGCGGCCATGGGCCACCTGGACGTTTCCACAGTCAAAGTAGTAGTAGGCGAATACCGCGCAGCCCACCGGACTTATCATGACGGCCCTTTCCTGTATCCCGAGTTCATCCATGGCTTCCCCTATCAGCTTGTGCAGTATACCGTGCCCGCATCCTGCACAGTAGTGTGTTGCTGTGGGTGCGCTTCCACCCTTCCTCTCAAATACATCGTGGAGTGAATCCGGCTTTCTGATCACCTTCTTAGTCACTGGAATCCCCCGCAACTTCTCTGATCTTCTCAAGAACATCCCTGAGTTCTATAAGGTTTCCACCCATCCTGTTAACGAGTTCAACGTCCCTGCAGCCTGAGGCCATCCTTATATCCTCCCTCATCTGTCCGCTGCTCATCTCAACTGATATGAACCTGCAGCCACCATCTGCAAGTTCACGGATTCTGTCTGATGGGAACGGGAAGAGTGTTATGGGTCTGAGGAGGCCCACATTTATACCCTCTGCCCTCGCAGTTTCAACGGCGCTCCTGGCCACCCTGCTGCTTATACCATAGGCCACCATGACGATCTCTGCATCATCCACCAGATACTCCTCGTATCTCACCTCGTTCTCCTCTATCCTGGCATACTTCTCCTGGAGGTAGAAGTTGAACTCCTCAAGCTCATCAAAGTCAAGGAATATTGAGGTTACAAGGTTTTTCATTGTCTCCCTGTTACCGCAGACAGCCCATGAGGTGTCTGGTCTGTGCTCAACTGCCTCCTCCGGGAAGCGCAGTGGTTCAGCCATCTGACCGAGCACGGCATCTGTGAGGACAACCACAGGGTTCCTGTACTTATCTGCCAGTTCAAAGGCCTCCATTGTGAGGTCGCACATCTCCTGGACGCTGCTGGGTGCCAGTACCATGTTACGGTAGTTTCCGTGCCCTCCGCCCTTCACAATCTGGTTGTAGTCTCCCTGCTCCGGTCCAATATTTCCGAGACCCGGACCGGCCCTCATCACATCCACTATGACTGCAGGGAGCTCTGCACCGGCAAGGAAGGAGATCCCCTCCTGTTTCAGACTTATGCCGGGCCCTGATGATGCTGTCATTACCCTGTGCCCTGCTGCGGCTGCACCGTATACCATGTTTATGGCTGCCTCCTCTGATTCTGCCTGCACGAATTTCCTTCCCACCATTGGGAAGTACCTTGAAGCCTCATGGAGTATCTCACTTGCCGGTGTTATGGGGTAGCCGAAGTAGCAGTCGCAGCCAGCATACATTGCCCCTATTATCACCGCAGTGTTTCCCTTAACCATCTGTGTTGCCATCTTCACACCTCTCTATGTGGACCTCAATGGCGTTTATCTCGGGGCAGGTGTAGTAGCAGTTTCCGCATCCATTGCACCCCTCTCCCCGGTACTCAACGTAGTGATAGCCCCTCTCATTGATTTTGCTGCTCATCTGGAGGACCTTCCTGGGGCATGCGATTATGCAGCGTTCACATGCCTTGCACTCCACACTGTTTATTACAGGATAGGCCTTCTTCATGGGTTTTCACCGTCTCCTTCAAGGTCATGTTCACGGATCTCGACACGCCTTATCTTACCGCTTATGGTCTTGGGCAGCTCATCAACGAATTCAACTATCCTCGGGTACTTGTAGGGCGCGGTCACACGCTTAACATGGTCCTGGATCTCCTTTTTCAGCTCCTCTGAGGGTTCATAGCCCCTGGCAAGGACGATGGTGGCCTTCACAACCTGTCCCCTTATGGGGTCAGGGTATCCTGTTACTGCACACTCCAGGACCGATGGGTGGGATATGATGGCACTTTCAACCTCGAAGGGCCCTATACGGTAACCGGAACTCTTTATGATGTCATCTGTTCTCCCAACGAACCACATGTAGCCGTCTTCATCCATCCAGGCGGTGTCCCCTGTGTGGTAGTATCCGTCGTGCCATACCTCTGAGGTCTTCTCAGGGTTCCTGTAGTATCCGTTGAAGAGACCGAGGGGTTTGCCCTCAGCGGTTCTTATGACTATCTCACCCTCCTCACCGACGTCCACAGGGTCACCGTTCCTGTCCACCAGTTCAACAGGGTAGCCGGGGGATGGCTTGCCCATTGAACCAGGTTTTGGCTCCATCCACGGGAAGTTTGCTATGCACACAACGCATTCTGTCTGCCCGAATCCCTCCATTAGCTGGAGGCCGGTGTGTTCCCGGAACCTCTCAAATACCTCGGGGTTCAGGGGCTCCCCAGCTGTAACAGCATATTCGATTCCTGAGAGGTCATATCTTGACAGGTCCTCCTTTATGAGAAACCTGTATATCGTTGGAGGGGCGCAGAATGTGGTTATCTCGTATTTTTCAAGTTTCTCCAGCATCTTCTCAGGGTCAAAGCGGTCATAGTCATAGACGAAGACAGCGCTTCCAGCTATCCACTGACCGTAGATCTGACCCCACATGGCCTTTGCCCAGCCGGTGTCTGCAACCGTGTAGTGGAGGCCGTCCTCCCTGACGTTCTGCCAGTACTTCGCTGTTATTATATGGCCCAGGGGATAGGTGTGGTCGTGTTCTATCATCTTGGGCATTCCTGTTGTGCCCGATGAGAAGTAGACGATGAGGGTGTCATCCCCACCGGCACAGGCCTCTGGCCTTTCGAAGTCGGCTGGAAGTTTCATGATTTCTTTTCTGAGATTTATCCAGCCGTCCCTATCAGTGTCACCAACCAGGACCCTCCGGGTATCTGAGCCCAGTTCAGCGATGGCTCCCTCAAATACTTCAGGGACACCGTCCTCTGCTATGCAGACAACCATCTTTATGTCCGCCTCCCTTATACGGTAGACGATGTCCTTCTCCTTGAGCATGTGTGTGGCCGGGATTGCTATGGCCCCTATCCTGTGGAGCCCCAGGAGGGCGTACCAGAAGTCATACCTTGCCTTGAGGGTCAGCATGACTGTGTCACCCTTCTGTATACCCTCCTTGGTGAAGAAATTCGCGGCCCTGCTGGATAGGTCCCGGAGTTCACCGAAGGTTATCCTTTTCTCCTCGCCATGGTCGTTGCACCAGACCAGGGCCACCTTATCAGGTTCAATTTCAGCGTATCTGTCAACCACATCGTATGCGAAGTTGAAGTTTTCGGGGACATTTATTCTGAAGTTGTCACGGAAATCCTCGTATGAATCAAATTCAACACGGTTCACGAATTCGTTGATGAGAGCAGTCATAGGTACACCTCTACATTATTATTGCCAGGAACCTTGCCTTTTTGCCGTCCAGGGCCTCCATGGCGTGTTCATAGGATGAGTCAAAGAATATGGAGTCCCCTTCGTTGAGTATTATCTCATTGTCGTGTATGTAGAACTTTATGCGCCCCTCAAGGACGTAGTTGAATTCCTGGCCAGGGTGGCTGTTGGTTTTTGGTTTCTCCTCCCGGGGTTCGACTGTGACTATGAAGGGTTCAGCCTTCTTGTGTATGAACTTCTCTGCAAGGTTCTCATAGCGGTACTGTTTTCTTCTTTCAACCTCCACACCCTTGCCCTTCCTGGTTACGGTGAAGATGTGCATACGGGTCTCCTCTCCTGTGAGGAGCAGTCCCATGTCCACACCCAGCCTGTGGGCTATCTCGAAGAGTATGCTTGCAGGGATATCATCCTCTCCTGTCTCATAGCGGCGGTACGTTTCAACGTCGATTTTCAGGTAATCGGCCATCTCTTCTTCCGTGATTTCTGAGAGTTCCCTGAGTTCCCTTACACGGGAACCTATCTCCTTGCTTTTCTCTTTCATGATTACACCTCATCAGCGTCAGGAAAAATTAATAATGATTATTAATGATAAATGTCTCTTCCCTTAATAAAGTTTCTCATCTTAAAGGTTGATATTTTTGTCCCTATTTCCGCCACATTTGACATACAAAGCACCCATCAATGTAATACATGAACTTTTATCGACAATGCCAACCAACAATCAATTACACATGTTCCTGCCACCTGCAAACAAACAAACGCAAACTACTTTTTCTTTTATTCCTTTTTTAATCTGATGTGATCACACCCCAACCAATGTGCTGGAACCCTGCTGTGCAACATGGCACCCCCAGGGGCCTCCCCGTCTTCGTAGCGGAGACATAATCCCATATCGTCCCATCCTTGAGCTCAAACCCGCCAACTCTCAGGAGGTAGTGGCCGTACCATTTCCCGTCGTTACACTTCACCCGAACATGTTCGATTTTCACCTCGTAGCCCATCTCTTCGAGGACCTTGCTGAAGAGTTGGCAGGCGTCGGTGCAATTGATCCCCTCATCAGTCATCCTCCTCACCGCATCGTCATCACTATATTTGTCATTATAGTAGTATTTGTAGTTGCATTTTCTTGCGACCGCACCATACAGTGTCGTTGCATCCACGAAGTCCCCTATCTTCTTCAGGACTCTCTTTGTCCACTCACCCTCCAGTCGCGGTCTCTCTATGTATACCACCTGGGGTTCCCTTCCATACCTGTCCTTGAAATTGTTGTATCGTCTCACCATGTCCCTGAATGTTTCGAGTGGGATGGATTCCCCTCCCCCTGAGCGGATGAATATGACGCGGGGTTCCCTCTTGTTCTTCATTTTGAAGTCCTCATACCTCTTCAACATGTCCTTGAACGTTTCGAGGGGTACTGATTCCCCTCCCCCTGAGCGGATGAATATGACGCGGGGTTCCCTCTTGTTCTTCATTTTGAAGTCCTCATATCTCTTGCACATGTCTTTGAAGGTTTCTAACGATACGCTTGGGCCCCCACCTGAGTAGATGAACACTACCCTGGGTTCTCTCCCATTAACCTCCTTGAAGCGGTTGTACCTGCTTAACATGTCTTTAAATTGGGTTATGGATACATACTCTGGAGTGTTCTTATTAATCATGTCCACCTCCAAAAATTAGATTCATTAAACTCCTCCACTACTCCCACAAGTAAATCCAAGCGTCCCACACTTGATATATTCTTCTCCACCGAATACCTTCACCCTTACCTTGTACTCCACATCCCTATCTAGTGACCCCCAGAAGTTGTATATTACTAGGGACAAGGGGATGGTGCCGGAGCCTAGGAACCATACCCCATAAACCTCATCATTAATTTCAGTAATCACCCCTGACCCTGCGAAGTCCTCATCTCCAGTGTATTCATTCAGGAAATGGGTCAGAGAAAGTTGCCCATCACCATCCTCTGGGATCATAACCCTAAATTCACCTGCCACTATTTCCTCACCAGGATAGGATGCCGGCCGATTCACACCATTGAAGAAGATGAAGCTATCATCCCCCCTCAGACACCTGTCATCCACGACCCCACAACCATCACACAAACAAGAGGGGCCATGCGCAACACCTCCACCATCACGTAGAGGTGAAACAAACACACGATCCCCCACCTTAAAACTTGACCTTCCACGTGCAATATCCTGCCCACGTGAGGGGTGGACAGCCACCTGACCCCCTACATTGAACTTCCCAGGACCCACACCACCATCACCCCCATCACTGATCCTCCTCAACATGAACCTGTCCCCAGGCTTCAACCATCACACCCCCTTCACAGGTTTCCCATAATTACCATAGAGTTGGCTGTAGACTGAGACAAGGACTGTACTGGTCCTTTCATTCACATCTGAGACTGTATGGATACTGCTCAGTTTCTGTTGTGACTCTATCATGTTCAGGACCGTCTCGGCGAGGTTCTTGTTCGATTCAACATCAGGGTTGTCACTAAAATCAACCCTAGTCCTGCGGCCGCCATTATCCCCCTCCCATGACACGTTCGTCACAGTGAACACCTTATCTCCTGTCTCATAGGGGAACCTTATGGATTCCCCTGGATGGAATGTTTGCAAGCCTGGCACCTCAAAACTCCCGGTTGTAATGGGGTCCTTGGTCTTCCTCAGGGCTTCCTCCAGTTTCCTCATGAGCTCATTTATACATTCCTTCATCCATTCTTCTTCTCTTGGCTGATCTGAATACAGTCCTCCGCGGGGGCCGCCCCAACGGTACAGCCATGCCATGAAGTCCTCAGGACTCCCTTTATGTCCATGATTCAACCAGTCCAAGTAGACCATGTACCCATGCATGTAATTCATCATATCCGCGTATCTTTTCACTTCACTAGGGGAGGGTGGTGTCTCCTCTTTATCATTTTCAGTGGGGGGTGGGTTGCAGGTGACGGTGATCCTCTCCCCAACCCTGAGACCATACTTTTCTATGCTTGCAGCATCACTCACCGAACGTGTGACTTCACCATTGGGTCCTGTAGCACCCTCATAGTAGTTGTACACCCCTTCACTTGACTCCCTGATCTCAATGTTAATCATGTTCTCCACGGGCAGGTCGGTCACATCCCCCTTACTGAACACTCTGAAAGTACCATATGGGTCTATATACCACCCCACATTCGCATCCTGATCATTCGCAACAGTGAAGAGCGTGTTAAGTGCTTCTACCTTACTCCTGAATTCCCCTCCATAAAAATAAGGGTCAAGGGCATTATTAGAGAACTGCACCTGGGGTATGCTCTCTGATGCGCCTATAATTATCTTGGTGTCCCTCAGGATGTTCTCAATGATCTCCCTCATGGGGAACACTCTACCCCCGCGGAGAACAGCACCAAATGCAAAGGGTTGTCTGGATAGGAGGAATGCATCATTATATCCGCCAATTGTGTATTGAAGACCATTTGCTGAGCGTGTCATGGTCACCGTCTCAGCGCGGCCAGTGAACACTTCATTATCCCTAACGAGGAACTGGATCTTATCCCCTGTCTTAAATTCTTTTTTCTCTCGTGGCCTTATTGTGACAGTGAATGATGTAGCTGCATCGTTCAGTCTTTGCTGGATATTGAAACTCACAAGTCCCTTTTCAGGCATATTCCACATCCCTGATTTTTACCTTGAGTTCACCATCATCCCTAATATCTTGAATGATCTCGCCTTCAAGGGTGAGATCATATTCAACCATCTCCCCTGTGTCAACCCGCACGTAGCAGGGGATGTATCTCATGGATGTGCTCTCATCAACCATCACCCCTACCCTGATGGGGAGTGTTGTGTGTAGGGATTTCCGTTCAGGACGCCTAACTTTTAGCGTGCAGGGGAGGGTTGCTTCCCTAAATCCTGTTATACCTACTCTGCAGGGGAGGGTTGCTTCCCTAAATCCTGTTATACCTACTCTGCAGGGGAGGGTTGCATAACCAGTTTGCTCCTGAGACCCAAATACTTCCACCTTGCAGGGGAGGGTTGCATAACCAGTTTGCTCCTGAGACCCAAATACTTCCACCTTGCAGGGGAGGGTTGCATCAGCCATCTTCACATCTTCCATTCAATTTTAGGCTTAAACTCAACTGGTTCTTCACTATAGAATATTCCAAGAGAAGACTCACATATTCACAGATCCTTTGCTCAAATGTGATCCCTTCATGGACCACCTTCACACCCTCGTGGGTGTAATACGCTGAGGCATGTTTCCTCGCGGTTTTGAGCGATATTGGCATGCCACTCACTCAGATGTAAGTATATGACACCCTTATCCCGAAGTTCACATTTCCTCCTGTTGCAGTGGAGGGGATCACAAGCTTCAGCTTCAATGTATGCCCTTCACCTGATGCTATCGTTCCCAGTTCTTTCATCGTGTCCCCGCCAACACTTGTAAATTCAGTGTCCCCATTAGTCTCTGATTTTACATTCAGCCATTTATCCGCGACCACTTCTGACCCCTCCTCGGGGGTGCCCCCAGTGAGTTGGCCGGTTGCTGTCACGGTGGTGATCTGGACATTCTCCATATCCGAAACGCCCTCTTCCTCATCCTTATTATTGTATATTATCAGGGTTATGACGGAGGATTCTTCCCCAGCATACCACCATCCAAAATCAAGGGGGTTCTCAGCATTATACTGGTAGTTAAAGTTATCCCAGAATGTCACAATTGGTGCAGTCATACATTCACACCTCCATACATTTTAGTTTCCATGAGTATTTTCCAGGTTGTGAATTCATATCCGGGGCCCACCTCAAGTATATGACAGTGGCTCCCCACTCTTTTATCCTAACAATAAGATACTCCCTATACCGGGCCCCATCGTGACTCAGGAGAGTCCTGTTCTCCGGGCCCCCAGGGGCCTCCAGTTTCAGGTTCAGGGGTTTCGGTGAACGATTACGCAGCTTCAACATCCTCACAGGTCCCTCGCTGCCCGGACGCGTCTTCCCCATCCCCAACCGTAGCACGTCCCTGCCATAGGCATCCTCAAAGGTTATCATAGTTCCACCTCCACTTCAAGGGTGTACTCAAGGAGCTCCCCACTGAACTTGTCTATGACCCGCGTGACGTAGTGAAGAGCGCCTGTCCATGAATTTTCACCATCCGAAACATCAAGTAGTTCACCGCCCGCCACCTGGATGATGTTCCCCCCATTCACTAGTTTCGTGTTTGTGATCTGCTTGCTGGCGATCTCATTCCACGCGTCAACCTCAACCCATGGATCGTCATCCACATCCTCCCTTGAAACAGCACACTTCAGAGTGATCCGTCCATTCGCGTCAGGTCCCTCCACGCTGATTATATGGGATGGTTTCAGTCCTCCTATCGTCCATTCCATATCATATCCTCCTCATGAGGCTTGTGCCACCTTTAAGGTACATCTGGGTTTGCAGTCCATTGTTCACTGTTTCAAGTATACTCTCCCCTATAGTGCGTCCTACTTCCCTGGCAGTTTCTTTATCCTCAACTCCGTTAATGTTCTCTATCCTGACCTCATTCTTCACAGTCATTTGGGGTGTGCTCTCCGCTGGGGGTGTGCCCTCAAGGCGGCTGGGGAGTGTGAAGCCCCCGAATAAGAGGCCTGATGAGTCTTTCAGTCCCGCGTTGAAGCTACCCCCGAGACTGTACCCGTACCCGTACATCACTTCATCCGTCAAGTCCTTGAGGGGGCCCTCCCTTGGCGGTGATCTTGGGAGGTATTTTCTGATGATCGCGAGGGCTTTCTGCAGTCCAGGGATCTGTGATAGTATACCCTGTGTGAGGTTCCGGATGAATGACGCCCCCCACTCCCTGAACTTGGAGGCTATGCCACTGAAATTAGGGAGAGGTAGGCGTGGCCACTTGAATCCTGAGAATGAAGACTTCACCTTGGAGGTGAATGTGGACCACGCCCTCCTGAATGCCCCGAGGATATCAGGCATGGATACGTTGGGGAGTCTGGGCCACCTGAACCTGGGGATATTGGATGACACCCATGACCTGAATTTGGCCCAAGCGGATTGGATAGCTCCGACTATGTTGGGTATTGTGATGTTAGGTAGGCGTGGCCACCTGAATCGGGGTATATTGGATGATACCCATGACGTGAATTTGGCCCAAGCGGATTGGATAGCAGTCACAGGGTTAGGTATGCTGAGGCTGGGAAGTCTTGGCCATTTGAAAGTGGGAATATGTTCCTTAACCCATCCTGTGAATTTGTTCCACATCTCCTGCAGAGCCGTTACAGGATTAGGAAGAGGAAGTTTAGGTAGTTGTGGCCATTTAAATGTTGGTATGCGGGTCATGACCCACACTTTGAAGTCATTCCATACTTGCCCAAAGCCTTCGATGATGTACTTTCCGGGGTCCCTAAATAATTTTGAAAGTTCCTCACGGATAGGATCCTCAATGTAGGTCTTGATATTCTGCATCAGCGCTTCCTTTAGTTTGCTCCACTTTTCAGGGCCATAGATCCCCTCAAAAAGTTTTTCAGGGGAAAACATGTTTTTAATGGAATCAGGAAGTAATGAAAGAGGTGTCGGCCCGAATAAGGATGTTGGATCAGAGAGTGCTCTGTTTAGGTATTCCCTAAAGTTTGCGAGTATATCTACACTTAAAAGAGCGACACCAACTCCTTCACCGATACCCCTTATAAGCAAGGATCCTATACGGGAACCTAACTCTGGGATACTAACCCTTGCAGCGTCATCAACACTCCCTGTAAATCTCTCTAGGAGGGTCCTTGCAGCGTCATCAATCTGAGTATCCCCTATAGTTAAATCTATTTTGGGGAGTTTGAATTTGAATTCTGCAGGGATCTCAATTTTAGGTGTTAAACGGCCTGTCTCATCACCAAGGATCCTCTTAATCGTGTCAATAAACCCCTTAATGATATCCTTTGCTTTGCCCGCCGCCTTATCAAATCCTTCAGATAATGTATCTATGAGGCGGCGTGACAGTTCCTCAGGCAACCTTCCCTTCAATTCATCGAATCCGTCGGACAATAGCCTCCTGATAGCCCCAGTGACACGTGGGATGAGTCTCTTTAAGCCTTCGGCAAGGTACTCAGCGGCTTTTGCGAATACCCCAACAAGCAGTGATTCTCCGATTAGGCCCATGTCACCGAAAAAATCGTTCAACCACATCGCGAACTGATCCAGATAGTACCTTATCCATCCTAATATATCCCTATGTTCTTTCGCTGATTTACCGAGCGCTTTGTTCATCCTCTCAGATTCCTCTTCAGTCACCTTACTCGTGGTTTTCCAGTTACTTGCCACCTGTGCCAGCGCTGGCCCCACTGATTCACCAAAAACCTCAGTGGCAACCCTAACACGTTCCTGCTGATCAGGAATCTGAGAAAGAACCTCTATAAAATCAAAAAGCACATCCTTGAATGGCCGCAGGTTTCCATGAGCGTCCCTCACAGCCACCCCAAATCCCTCGAGTTTATCACTGTACTTTTTTACGCTTTCCCCGCCTTCAACCCATGAACTTGATATCTCTGCTAGATCCCTAGCAAATGGCCTCAGAATCCGTGTGCCTATGGGGCCTACTGATGCAATTATCCTGGCTGTATCCTCCACATTCAAACCTGCTTGTTTGAAAAAATATCCAAGGCGATCAACGGTATCAATGAACTGTGTGAATGATGGGTAACCTGAGACCCTCCATAACCCAAGGAGCAGGTTCACTGTATCTGTTGAGTCTTGTACACTGACATTGAAGTCCCTAAAGACCCTTGCAAGTGCAAGTGTCACTGTGGATGCATCCTCACCACTCCTTTTAACCCCAAGGAGGGCTGCTTTAAAGTATCCCATAGTCAGGTTCACATCATTGGTGTAGGCTGCAAGTGTGTACATCACTGACGCTGTTCCCTTCATCCCTAGTGAGTAGACATAGTTTTCACGGATTAGATCCTCCATGGCTTCTCTCTGACTTTGAGTTGCATTTGTGAGGATTGCTGACTGCTCAATTATCTTATTATAATTCAAGAGCTCAAGTGTTTTATTATATGAGAAGAATCCCGCCGTTAAGCCAGCGACTTTTGAGGTTAAACCATCAACAGCTCCGGTGAATGTGTTTGTTGTCTCAGCAGCTGTTTCCATTGATTCTGTATCCACCGTGATCGTAGTGTCATATGTTGTCCCATCAATCTCCTCAAGTTTTTCTTTGAAGTTTTCAATGTTTTCCTCGTTAACATCCGCGTTCAGTGTAGTTGTGACCTCATCAGGGATATCACCTAGAAGTCCCTGTAGTCTCTCAACTATTTCTGTAGCGTTGTCATCAACATTTAATGAGATATCCACAGTGGATGGGAGCTCACTAAGAAGTTCTTTCAGGTTTGTGATTGGTTCTGTAGCGTTATCATCAACATTCAATGTTATGTTAAATTCATCAGAGAGTCTCTCCTTCAAAGAATCAAGCACATCAGATGCATTATCCTCCGCGGTGAGGGTTACATTCACTTCTGATGGTAAACCATCCACAAGGTCCTTAATATTTGTGATGGTCTCTGTGGCAAAGTCATCGAATGCAGAAATTGTGATTTCAACATCTGAGGGTAAAGTTTCAAGAGAATCCTGGATTGTCTCAAGTATTGGGGTGACAGTATCCTCTGTGGTGATATCTACTTCGACTGATCCTGGCAGGTTGGACAGTGCATTGTTTAAATCGTTTAAACCGTTCACCACTTCCTCGGCATCCATTCTGACTTGCACGGCAAGTTCATGATCAGTCATCCATCAACTCCTCCTGGAGAGAAAACATTTATTTTTATGTCAAGTGAAAAATAGTATTGGGGTGTTTGTGTTGAAGCTTCAATGTAAAGAATGCGGCAGGGAGTACACATTACAGGATGATGAAGACCCCATGGATTACACATGCGAATGCGGGGGGAACCTAGAGAAAGACGAAGATCTAAGTGTATTAAAAGGCAGCATATACCTTGCATTTATGTGGTTAGCGGCAGCTACAAATGGGGGTATCCAGGGGTTAGGGCTTCTTCTAATAGAATTGATATTATTCATTTTGCCAGCTATAATCATATCAGCCATAATTCTCCGCGAAAAAAACCCTAAAGAATTACTTGGCATTGAGGGCATCCTATTCATCATATTAGGCATAATCGTCATCCATGACCCTAAAAGCCTGATCTATGGTGCCTTCGGTATATTAGGATTACTAGCAGGGGTGGTCCTAACCATTGAAGGAGTGCTTGGCACTATTAAAGGAGATTCTGATAAAGAAGGGCCCAGGGAAGTAGAAGGAGGTTTCCATGTCCTCCACGCAACAGCTATCCTCCTAGGAAGTTACATTGCATTACTTCTGATCAACCCCACTGCAAGTGAAAGTGAGGGTATCATGGCCCTCACTATCATGTTCCTAGTTCCAATCCTCACTGCACTAAGCATAATCTACAGGAAAGATAACCCTAAACCTCTTAGATCAGTCCAATTAATAACCGCTATGATCATCTTATTCGTCCTCATCATTTAAAGAATAATTTATCCTTTTGAGGGCCTCTAGTTTTTTCTCAATCTCCTCCTTGGAGGGTTTCACCCTGGGGGGTTCCATATGAGCCAGGTGATATTCTATGAATACACTGTACTCAAGTTCAAGTATCTCCCTTAAGCTCCACCCTGTCTTCATGCTGAGCTGGTAGATCCCCCTTTTGAGGGAGATCCACTCCTCCTCCGGGTTCCACTCTTTTTTTCAGTATTTTCAGTACCCCTAGGGTCTAGTTCATCAGTGGATACCCCTATGATATCAGGGTTCCCAAGTTCTAACATGATATTCACGATCTCTGTGACCATGTATGGGGCTAATTCTACGTCGGGTAGACTGTCAATGTACTCTGTTAGGGTCCCCTGAGCTTCCGCTTCCTTGTATTCTTTAGTGTCCCTGTACAGGGCCCTCTTCAAGCCTCTCTGCGCTAAGGGGTAACTTATCCTGCTGACCTCCACTGTGAGTTTATCTATCCTATCCTTTAGTTCTTTAATTTTCTTCGCATCATCCTCTGAGACGCCCTCCCCACTCTCTAGCCTCCCGATGAATTCCTGGTAGGCTGTTGCTATCTCCAATGCCTCATTCCTTTTTTCGATGAGGGGGATCACATATTCACTGTCAACAACCCTGTACCCTTCGAGTTCTACTTCGGTACCGTCCAGTTTAACCTTTTTCCTCCTCAGAAAAGAGAAACGTTTGGGGGTGGTCAAAGCGGGTCACCTTAAACTTTTGGTATTACTAGTGTTGGTGTGTCTGAAACGGTCATCTCAAGGGTGAATGACAGGTTATCCCCGGCTTTCCCTCCGGGTATGTCAGGTTTCAGTTTCACATTTTCAAAGTAGAACCGTCCCAGTGTCTCCCCATCCACGTGGTATACGGTGTACCCGTATAGGTTGAGGGGTTTGTCACGGAGTTTATACTGCTCGGCCCCTGTGGTCTCACCCACCTTGTAGTACATTAGTTTTCTGAACTGCTCCAAACCATTCTTGGAGAGTATCTGCTCAGATTTTAGGGTGATTGTGGTGCCAGCGTAGCTTGTTATCTTCGCCGACTCATTTAATACGCTGACCTCCTTCGTGTCCTGCTTCACATCAGGGGTCACATCCTGGGCAAGGAATGGTTCCATCTCCTCCACATATGATACTTTCACACTATCCCCTGTGTCTGGTGCTGATGCGAGACTGAAACCCTCAGCATAGCCTTCAGATTCATTGAATAGGATTGTTGAGACTGTTGCTGCTTCCCCATCAACTGTTACTGTGACATCTTCTGGTTTCACTGTCAGGTCATTACAGCTCCTGGGGAATATCGGCGGATTATTCACATAAAAATCCTTATTCGTCCCGTCTATATCCCCTATTGGGGTTTCCTCCTGCACAGGTATCCCAAGGAAGAACCCAACATTCTCCCCTGTCAGTATAGTTTCTGCTAGTTTATCCACAATCATATCCATCACCTCATATTCAATTCAATCTCAAGCGTAACATCAAAAAGGACATAATACCTTCTATCATCCACTATATCCTGCCTGATATCCTTATCCCACCTAAGTAGGCGTACACGCGCACCGCCAACCTTTGTGTAGAGAAATTCTCTCATGATCGCTTCCAGCGCATCATTCCTTTTTTTCACAGCGTCTGTGACGCTACCATCTACTTTCCACACACCTGTAAGATGCCCCTCAAGCATGGCCCTGTAAAGCTTCCCCTCAAGGATAGGCTCAAGTTTTTTCAGCTCCTTCAAGCTGATTATGATGACTGATTCTCCCTCAATTTTCTCATTAAAGTCCAGTACAACAGTGTCACTGATACCAAGGGCCTCTAATCTTTCTTTGAATGCAATTTCTAATGAGTTCATGATATCAGCCACTCGATAAATGAATCCTCCACGATCCCCTTTGCATCGATGTACATTACAATGGCGGAGAAGTAATCGTTTGGTGGAGCGGGTCGGGCATAGGCCACTGGATGCAGGAGTTCAGGCCAATAGAGGGCCTTTTTCTCCACTGGGAAGACCCATCCACGGCCATAGAGGACCCATTGGAGATATGGGACTGTGTTGGTGAGTTCACCAGTTGACCCTTCAACGCTCCATGTGTGGCTGATCCTGAGTTCCCCAGTCTTAACCGGGGCTGTGTTCATCGCTATCTCCTCTAACTCAATCATGAGGAGTGTGACTGTCTGCTCTATCCGATCCTCAACCTCACTGTACTTCTCTAGTAGGGCCTCTGGCTTTTCAATGTCAATCCTTATTGTCATGTTTTCACCCTTTTCAAGTGTAATTCCTGATGGGTCCGGTTAGGGACGATCAGGTTGACAGTGTATTCCTTGCCATCCACTTCCAGTTCATCACCCTCATCAATCTCCAAGTCCAGGATGGTTAGGGCGTAGGCATCGTATCCTATGACATGCTGCCCCATCACTAGGCGCTCATTCCCTGTGTTCACATGAAAGAACACCTTAATGCTGGTCTCTGTATCCTCAGTGATTGGTTGACCCCGCTCATCCCTACCATTCATGACCTTGTGGATGAGTTTCGCATCCATGCCATACTTGTATATGAGTTGGTTGAACCTGGTCACACTGGGTTTCATGGAGCATCACTCACTCATCCTGTCGGGGCCTCCAGATCCTGATTCCTTGGAGTCGGAGGAGGGCGCCCCTGAATCGTTGGATGGAGGGATGATCGAGGGGGGGTCTCATTGTGACGCTGAACTTGCCATCAGTGAATGATGAGACGTCATCGTCGCCGAGGTGGAGTGCCTGTAGGACGCCCGCAGTCACGTACTCGTCCTTCACATCCTCAGGGGCGGTTGGGTTGATCCTGTTCGCTCTGACAGTGTACTCCTCTATCTTGCGTTCGATGAATGCTCTCTCCTCATCACTCACTGTGCCCCTCTGAAGCTCGATCATGATGTCCTCGACTGTGACTGTCATCAAAGATCACCACATCACTCTGGTGGTGGGGCCTCCAGGGACTTCACTTTCTCTGAGAGGTAGTAGAGGCTGAGGATCAGCATCGATGTTAACCTGTAGAGATCGTCTATGCTCTTCCTCTTGCCCGGCGCTGCAGTGACGTAACCGTTAGCCTTCAGGACCTTGTATGCTAGCATGGAGAATTCTCTGAGCAGGTCGGGTGGCTGGTCAAAGAATGCTGTGAAGTCATCAACACTGACATTGTACTTTGATACAAGGTTGGCCATTTGCTGTGTCAGTTCTTCATTTACCTGGAGAGGCAACTATACACCCCCCTTAGCTTGTCTCTATGATGGCGGAGACGGCGCCGTCCTCATCCTCATAATGGCAATCAGCCCTGAGACTCACAATGTACTCTGTACGTCTCATAGGGGCATCCCTCTGCGGCTCCACCTTTATGTTACGCCAGAACCCGTAGACCAGGTTGGTGGGTACTGTGAGAAGGGCCCTCACCTTCCCATCCTGGAGAGCATCAAGGGCCGGGACGTACTGGACGGGTAGGCCCTGATATGTCAGGTTAGGACCACCGATTATTGCCTGATCACCCACCGCTGATTCTCTGCCCTTCAAGTACTCCCTGTACGCTTCAAGGATATCCCATGAGACATAGAATTTCATCTGGGGTATCATCTGTTTGTACCGGTTAGGGACCTTCCCGAGCATCTCATCAAATAGGCTGAGTGGCCAGTCATCATCCGTTGGGCTTGCCGTTGTTGCCTGATTACCAGCCAGTTTCATCCAACCATCATTTATCTTGTAGAGCGCCCTGTCACCCGTGTAACTGGTGTCGGCGTGTAGGAAGAAGCATTCAAGGTCATAGCTCACACCCTGACCCAGGAGGGTGACGAGGGTCTGCTCGAACTGGGCCCTCTCAATGTTATCCTCGAGGGTCTCATCCTCTATGCTGATCTTGGTGATGAGCTCCTTCATGCTCAGGGTGTTAGTGGTGACATCCACTGAGTCATCTGTTGGGGCGACCTTTGCACCTGTATTGTCCCTACCAGCTTCCAACTGGACATTCAATCCGATACGTGAAATGTCCACCTCATAGGATTGTAGGGCATTCAGTATCCTCGCCTCCCCTATCAGGGATGATGATTCCCTGACTTCCCTGACGAACTGTCCGAACCTCTGGACTGGTAGGACTCCCCGGCCAAGGTCAGGGACATCTATCTTGGGGACTATTGCGAATGGTCTCGTATTGTACATGTCCATCATATCCATTGTATCACCTCAAATCTTCTATAGTGGTCTGCCAAACCTGTCCACACCCATCTCCTCATATAGTGTGTGGGCTCCCTTAACGGCTCCTACTTGGCCCTTAATTGCCTGCGCATCCTCCCCTTTTGGTTCATCAATAGTTTCTTCTGATGTTTCAGGCTCCTCAATGGCCTCATCTGATGTTTCAGGTTCACCACTGGGCTCTGTCTGGGTACTTTTTATGGATTTCAACTCATCCATCACTTCCTTTATCGAGTTTCTGAGCGAATCTATCTCAGCCTTCAAAGCCTGGACTTCCCCGGCACCCACTACTTCTTCAACTGTTTTGTCATTCTCAAAATACTGTTTCAGACTATCGAATATGCTTTTAAGCACGGATTTCTCATCCATCTTATCACCTCCCCCTTTAAGGGATAGGTATTTTGCTTTTGGGACTGCTGGCCTGTCCACGATCGAAACGGTCACTACTTCGAATGGCCAGCCAATATCCTCCAGGGTCGTTTTTTTCATCGCCGCTGGGATGGCTGTGATGCTGAAACCCTGATATTTGCCCTGGACGATCCCTTTCCATGTGTCATCATCGTATACTTTTGCTGAGAGTATCCATGTGCCCTCAGGGAGTTCCACATCCCCTATCACTGTATCCTCTCTCAGGATGAAGGATTCCACTGGTTTCGCCACATTCTTGAAGCGGTGGAGGATGTCAATGTTCTGATAGTTCTCCATGAAATTGTAGGCTACTTCTTCGATCTGATCTTTGGTGAGGATATCCCCGTCCAGGTCATATTCATCTGGGACCAGGACCGGGCCTGTGACTATCCGCTGGTGCTTATCCACCTTAATTATCATGTTCTGTTGTATGCACTGCCCCTGGCATTTCTCAGTTTTTTCATCGATCATTTCAAGGAGTCTGCCTGCGGCATCGAATATCTCATCGTTACGTGTTGCTCCTCTAGCCCCTGCAGCAGAGGATCGTATAGCTCTGAGTGCTTGGAGGTACACCTCCCCTTCACGACCATAAGGATAAGCATATGCCCCTGCAGTGCTGGGGTCAGCATCGGGGTTTACTGCAAGATGGAATAATGCGTACTCTTCGACATCATTGAAGTCCTTGAGGTCGGGCTTCTCCCATTCACCATCATTAATTTTCCCAGCCTCTATGAGGCTCTTTGCATTTTCATATCCTTTCCTATGCAATTTCCAAGTCACAACCTATCACACTCCCATTAAATGTAGTAGTATGGTGGCGGTGGCGGTACGGCTTCAAAGTCGATCCCAACATCCCCAAAGTCCTCCATGATCTCATCATAATATTCAAGTTCAGTTTCACTGTACTCTGAAAGATCATCGATTGGCCTTCCATTCTCATCGCAGGGTTCAGGGTGGCATCTGCAGAAGGGGTGGGGGATATGAGGGAATTCCTCCACCCTATAGGGGGATCCGTCCTCATAGTCTTGGCATGTCTCACAGACATGATCATCACCCATTGTCACCCAGTTCAGATATAATTCCCTGCCATGTGCTTCGGCGTGCTGACGATATGCCTGGATTTCTGTGTCACGTTCAATATCCCTCGCAAGATAAACCACCGCAAGGCCCATGAACCAGATGATCTGCGCTAAATCCTTTTCATCCTCAAAGGTTGGCAGGTTTAAATCCTCTACTTCTTGAAGCGCGGCTTGGAGTTCATCGTATTCACGTTCACTGACACCATAACGCCTCATGAATTCTGCCTTAGTGAGTGAGTGAAAATCTGATAAGAAGGATTCAACATCGGTAACTTTTAAACGAGTCAGGACATCCTGTATATCCGCGAGGAATTCATCAAACATGTGGTCAAGCTTTTCATGATCATACTCAACTCCTCCAGGACGCACCATCAGATCTCACCACAAAATGTTATTAGGGAGCCGGCCAACCACCCATAAAACCATATTTTTAGGAGGTAGATTTTGCAACAGACAGGGGGGATCTCATGGCTGAAGAAAAAACAAGTCTCATTTGGGTTGGTTGGCCGACACAATGGAAAATCTTACAGTTCCCTCCATCCTATAACCTTATAGAGGTAGTGTCGTATCCTCCCCATCATATCCTCAACAGATGCTTCTAGGAGTTCCTCATACCTCTCAAGATTCAATGGTTTGGATGGGATTACAGATACTCCCTGGTTGAGGGCTGACATAGAACCCATATCCCCGCCTATGATGAGCATTTTCTTTCCAGCCTCATATGCCTCGGCCCTGAACTCTGCCAGGACTTCATCGATTTTTTTCTTTTTTTCTTCGGCACTGAGTTTTGATGATATGATTTCATTGAAGCGTGGACGGTATTTGGCATAGATCTTCCTGATTTCCCTGATCTGGTTTTTCTCATAGTTTCTTTCCTGTCTCTTCACAGACTTGGCAGCACCCTTTGATGGTACCATGAATATGTCAGGGCCACCATCCAAACCAAACAGTCTTTCACGCGCCTCGGCGGGTGTGAGGACTCCTGACTGTACAAGGAGTGCGTAATTCCTCACTGAGTCTGACTCTAGGAGGGTTTCATCATTAAATTTAAATCTTGTTTTGGGGTTGAATTTCACTTGAAAGAAATCTGTAAGTATGGAGGATATGATGTTCTGCTGTGGTCTCACAACAGACTCATAGTATGTGCGTCGGGTTACCTCAGCGAAGTTACCACCCAATGGGCCTGTGTCAGCTATCCCCAACCTGTAAGGGTCGATCATGTGGGCTGCTGCAATATCATATTTTTTCTCAGCAGCATACTCCCTGAAGCTTAACTCTTTCTGTGACGTGTTTAATGGGGTGAAAGTGACTTTCACAGTATCCCCCCCGGGTATTGAGAAGACAAGGGGGGTGTGTGGGGCTTCTTTGAGGTGTTTGAAATTATCCTCGATCAATGCTTGGAGGACAGTTCTCCCGGTGGGGTTCCCATCAGGGTCCTCCTCAAGTTCATCTTCAAATTCCCCCGTCACTGTAATCACATAACTAGGGATCGTGTAATTGTCAAAGAATGCATAGTTGTATTCATCGATTTTCTGCATCGCCAAGATCGCAGGGGCTGCTGAAACGTACCGTGGGACGCCATAGTAGCTGCATACAGGGGAGGGTATATGGATAAAGACAAGTTCATTTGCCCCTACACTATCCTGGTCCTCTCCTGTTTCAGGGTTGATTTCCCCTTCATAACGGTAGTCCTTGAAGTGGGTGATGTTAACCCCGTCCCAGGTCTGCCGGTACCTTGAACCATCCTTATGCACCCTGATCGTATGGGAAGGGATATATTCAAACCTGATAGGGTCGCCCTGGCCATCCCTCACAACTTCAAGTGTGCAGTAATTAAAAACCTGAAGATCCTCAAGGGCCCTGAGGAGGACGTATTCAAATGAAGGTTTACATGCCCTGATGAACTCATCGACCACCCCTTCATCGTCTCCTTCTAAAATGTAACCTGTCCTGATAATATCATTAGCTTTAATACTACAGGCGCTGGCATGATAGGGATTGACCTGGAGGAGTGAAAGCAGGACAAGTGGATTGACTTTGGGTTCCACGTACTCCTCAAAACGTGTCTCCCCAAGGGCCTGTGATTCCACTTCCTCCCTCTTAATAGCCTTATACTTTTCAAGTGACCTGATTGAGAGGTGATAATTAAACATGCCTCCTCCTCCTTCTGAGGGGTCCTGAGATGTAAATCTTCTTCTTTCTCCTCATCTCCATTGATAATATGTTAAAAGCACCACTGAACGCATCGACCTGATCGTCATGGACACCCTCCATGGGGAAGGCCTCCAATTCATCAAGGAATGCCCTTGTCCAGGAAGCTCTGAGGACTTTGATGCGCCCTGATTCCGCATAACTTGAAACGGGAAGGGCGCGTGTCACCTTATCCCCAGTCACGCGGTCAGCCCTGAATGTGTAGCCTTGGAGTAGGCTTCTAAGGTAATCAGTGACTATCTTACCTGAGGATCCTGGCTCCTCCTCCTTAGCGATGATCACTTCACGCCCATCCTCCTCAGCAGTCCTCAGGACCTTCGATTTAACCTTTCCAGGGGATTCTCTGAACCGCCGGACATCAAGAACATAATAGTAATCCTCCTTATCCACTCCCAGAAGCAAACCAACTGTATAGTCAGGGTCATTGGCCCCGTCAGGTTTAGTTGCTGCGAAATCCCAGTACCTGACGCTCATCACAAGACCATTTGGGGGTGAATCAATGACCTCAAACCATTCCCTCTTGAAAACTCCACCCTGCAGTGTAACATCCCAGTCCCCATCTTTCAACTGCCTACGGGTTACATGGTCAAGCATATTCAGGGCCTCTTCATATTCATCCCGGTTAAGATAAGGGTTTTCCCTCCATGTTGAGGGGATGAATGTCTTTTCACCTGTAATGAAGCGGGTTTTAACCCATTCATGCCCAATACCTCCAGGGTTACTGGTGGCCCTGACGCGTAGAGGTATGTGATCATTCACTTCCTTACGGAGTGATCGGAACATGAAACGATACTGGGTCTCCATGAACTCTGTGAGTTCATCGAATGCGATATAATGATATGATGATCCCTGGTATCTGTAGCGGTCCTTTTCATGTTCCATATGCCCAAACTGCAATGCAGCGCCGGAGGGGAATGTCCACCGTTTTTTCTGTTCATTCCACTCTGCATCCGTCCCCCCAAGCCAGTCATTTGCCATGTCTATAAGGCCTCCTTCCTGGCTGAGCTCAGGATAGGTTCGGCGCAGGATTAGGGCGGCGTAATCAGAGTAATGCACATACTGCAGGGCCCCCATAAGTAAAGCCACTGATTTACCGCCACCTGCAGCACCACCATACAGGACTTCACGTTCATCTGACAATAGAAACTTAATCTGTTTATGGAAGGGGTTCACAGGGATATATGGGTTCAATATTATCGTCGAATAGAACAGCTTCAATTCCCTGTCAGAGAGGCCCTGGAGGATGCTTCGAATATTCTCTGATTCTTTCAGTTTCTTTTTCCAGTCAGCCACCTTCACCTTCAGCCTCTTCATCATCCAGGCCTTCATCCATACCCTCATCCTTCAGGTTCTTCGTGGCCGACACAAGATCCTCCAGCAAATCCTCCAGTTCACCACCACTTTCACGGTGTTCATGTATCTCAGTAGGATCCCCCAGGCCCAATGCTATTGCTAATCCAAGGTTATGGAGGTCCTTAGATGTCTGTAAAGTGAGGCCTTCCCCTCCATTCTCGATGGATTCAATGTAACCCTCCAGTGTGAGGCTGCAAGCCTTAAGGTATTTGCTCCAGAGGTCAGCATAATACTCCTTTGACTCCTCTGATAATTCTTCACGCGCTCTTCTTATCTCCTGGAGTTGTTTTTTCTCGTACTGGTATATCCTCTCCCGCCACCTGAGTTTGGATGACCATCCTCTGATTGTGTCATATGAGTATCCGAATTTTTCAGCGACTTTTTTCAGGTTTCTTTTGTCGCCAAGGGAGTAGTAGTATTCGAATGCTTTTCTTTGGGTTGGTGTTTCTTTCATGTGTGATCTTGTGTTTGTTTGTGTGATTTTGTGGTTGGGGTTATATTGTGCGTATGAGTGTGATGATTATGGGGATGATCAGGGCTGTTAGGAGTATCATGGTGATTTTGTGGTAGGCTTTGAGGGTTGCTATTTCTGCTTGGAGGTCTATTAGCATTTTATTGGTATCCTTGATGTCGATGATGTCGTATTCAACGTTTTTCAGTCTCTCCTCGAGGCTTGTTATCCTCTCTTTTTGTATGCATCCATGTCCCTCTTTTGTCATGTTGTTTCTCCTGGGCGGGCTATGTATCCTGCGATGGCCCCGATACATGCAGAGCCTAATTCGTATTGTTTGAAGTACAAGGATATCATCCCCAATATGATAAGGCCTGTAAGTCCTAGTGCTTCACGATCCAATTTTGTCACCTCAGTTCTCTCCTCTATAATATGTATGTAACGTAGTCGGAACATCAACAGAGTTATTAGAGAATACTGCAAAACTGGGTGGTTAAAGTAGTAGACCCCAGGGTAAGTCCAATTTCACTCCACCAACATAACAATAAACACTTGACAGGACCAAACCACATGACCTGCAGCAAATATTATACTCAGAATCCAGCTCAAAATGGATACCTTCACATTCAGGGCATTTCTCCTCCTCACTCAAAAACAAATTATAATTATCATATACTTTGACCTGGAATATCCTGTAATCCTGCAATATTCATCCCCTCACAACAGGGGATCTGCTACGATAATATCTGAGGAGATTCCTGAGGACAGTAGTGTACAATTTATAGTTAACATTGTATTCTTTGAGGATAGTGTACCTGTCTATCCTTAGGGGATGGCCTGTTGATTCCTCCTTGATGAATACTGCAAGGGCCAATAAGACCTGTTCCATTGATGCGCGCTTATGTAATTGTTTGATCCCCACCCTCCGTGTTATGTAGAGTATTCTTTGTATATCAGTCCTGTTGAGGTTGAGGTCTGCAGATATTGTCTCCAGGAAAAAGTAGTGTTGAGTATGTCTCCATTCACCATTAGAAGAATTATGCATATCATATCTTCGGTTTAAGGATTCACTTACTACCATATACAAAAATAAAAAAAGCAGAGACTATAAAACTTTTCACAGCGAAATCAACATGGTGAATAAAGGTATCCGCATCATATTTTAAAGTACTCTTTTGCTTACCATATCTCTTTTCTACAAAATATAATTTGCTGTTTTATATTATTACGAAGCCCTCTATTTTAATGTATGTACAAAGAAAAAAAGATGTATGTACATCCGCGAATGTATCCCCAGGGAGTCTTGTACAGTCGACTGTACATGCCCTGTACAGCTGTATGTACATGATGTGCTGGGGGTACTCTCGTCAATGTATGTACAAAGAGAAAAAGATGTATGTACAAATAGATAAATTTATAAGGAGACTCCCATATCTAAAAGTAACCTTAAAATCTCCTCTTCAGGAGCCCCATAGATCCTACTAGCAATCTCTATCAGATCCTCACCACGATCATTAACAACCTCACTGGGGGAAACCATACCCTCTCTCTCCTCAAGTCTCTCCATAACAAACCTTGCAGCTTCCCTCACCTCCCTCATGGGTTCATCAACAGGCTCAGAAAACCTCTCTAACTCTCTTTTCAATCGATCCTCTTCCATATTCAATCTTTCCAATTCTTTCTCTAATTCAATCTTCCTCTCAGATATCTCATCTAACTCTTCCCTGAGTGCTTTCAGATATAACTCTGGGATTATACCCTTATTCTTCCTGAGTAACCTTGCAAAATATTCGATGGCATCAGCATAGGTGTACCTGCTTTTCTTAATAGTCTCCTTATCAACCCTTGAAACCCTGACATTTATTCGCGCGGTTTTCATGGTGCTTCACTGTTTAAGACCCCTTTTAGCCTATTTTTCTCATGATATTCCCTTAATTTCTCCTTACTCTTCCTTTCATCCTCATCGTACTCTGACGCCATCCTTCTGAGGACTTCTCCCACAGGAATCTGTCGCATCAGTGAATAGATGCTCATTGTCTCCCTGAAGTAGTAGTTCATCTGGTTCATGAATAACTGCATGACCCTATCCAAGTCAACATCATTCTCCATGAAGAACTTGTATAGTTCATCGTCTACTCTTAAAGTCACTTTAACCTCCAAGACTATTGGCCCCCCTCGTCATCTAATAATTTCTTTAGTGACATTATTGTAACAGCCACCAATGTCTCTGACTCCCTTATACTTGTACCTTTAATTGTGGCCTCTAAGGCGATTAGAAGCGCTTCCAACCCAATTAATGGATGCGCCCCCTCATCACGGAATAACCTCACAGTCTTAAGAGCTAATTCTTTACTTTCCTCAAAGGCTTCCTCGGTCAATATAAACTTGTCATCCATTACTACGCCTCCAATGTGTACACCCTGACTGGTTTCCCATACTTATTCATCGTTATCCCCGTGGTCACCGCCACCCTACGCGTGTAGATTGTGACAGCCTGCCGGGTTACATCATAATTCCTTCCGAATTCATAGTTGTGAAGGAGTAGCCTGTGCAACTCCTCCACACTCAACTCCCCATATTCCATGAGCAATTCCTTTATGGCCTTCTGGAGGTCTCGCCTTCCGCAGATCCTCCTCTGCATCCTTCTTCCCCCCATCTGTGGGCCCATCTGATGAGTTTACTCCATGCTTCCATTGCACTCTGGAGTTCTTCCTCATCAACGTTTCCTCTCATCCTTTCACCCCCAGGGTGGTTTGATCAGCGGGGATCTTTTCTTCACGGATCTGGCTTTTGGGGAGCCAGTAAGACTCCCCTTTAGGTGTTCTCAGCAGTATGGCCTTGGGTGTTTCATGTTCTATTGTCCCTGTCACTCTTTCCCTGGTGAGTCCTTTTTCCTCAGCAAGCCAAGCAGGCACTTTGAATGTGCGCATGCATTCATGGTCACCGTATTCTTCATATGATTCGTTGAGTATGTGCTGCAGGACTGCCCAGCAATGTTTGCAGATGTATGAACCCTCATCGCCATGACGGTACTGGTAATCAGGGCATTCGCATCGTATCATGTTATCCAGTACTGTGACAAGGTATTCCCCATTCTCTGACCGGGTGATGAATGGTAGTAATGCATCATCCCCAGGTAGAGGTTCGACTTGAATGTTCTGCGCCTTCCGCAGCCTCCGTAGGTGTTCCCCCACCATCAGCGCATCCTCCTCTCAAGGTATTCTCTCTCAATGTTCACATAGTCCAGGTAATAGAGGATGGCGTCATTGATGATCTCATTCAGGGATAGTTTCACTCCTTCGTCCTGCGCTGTTATCACAATATCTTTCAGGTAACTGTACACACCTTCAGGGAGCATTATGCTGGTCCTGACTCTATCCATGTTAGTTCACCCCCAGTTCCTCCTTGATTTTGAGGTACTCTGATTCTGTGACACCACCCTCACCATAGACTTCATCAAGCTTTTCCAGTACATTCTTTAATGTTGTCGTCCCTTTGTCGGCGCGGGTTAACATGATAAGTGCCTGGATGCTTTTGTCCTGGAAGTCATTCTCATGGAGAACTCCTAACTGTGTGGGTTGATTGAGTCTTTTCACCTTCACTGTGTAACTGTGGTATTCCGTACCATTCTGTGACTTTGCCTTTCCATTGTATGTGATCCAGACACCCCATCCTTCCTGTATCCTGTCAAAGTATTTCTCCAGGGCCTTGTGGCCTTTCACGTAGTATTCCCCGTCTGCTGTTTGGAGTGTCATGACTTTTAGGCTGCCGAGTTTTGTGTCTATCTCCTTGATGCCTTTGCAGATGCCACGTATACTTTCTCCCTCCATGGGGTTCCAGAACATTGCTGATTCGTTCAGGTCTTCCCATCCTTTATCATTCTCTAATTCCAGTAGCAGGTCATTCAATATTCACACCCCCTTTAAGAGTTTTTTAAGCATTTCCAGCTTCCCATAAGGACTGAGTCTGAAGTATTCAGTGGGGACATTCACACCCGCCTCTCTTAGATGCTCCAGGCCCGCTTCTGCCCATGCATCCATCCTTATACGTGAAGTTTTCCTCTCAGCTATCCTCGCAGCTAACCTGGCGAGTGATAGATGGTCTCGGGGTGTCCTGGAGAACATCTCAAGGTCATGGTATTCATCCACTAATCCCATAACATCAACCACCTACAATCCAAATGTGTGGTATGGTGCAACTTCGAGTGTCTTCATAAATCCCATGAAAATAAAAAAGAGGAGGATTAGGAGGATGAGGATCACAGCCCTCATGTTCAGATCGGACATCACTCATCCCCCTCCTGCAGGTCAATCTGAAGCCATCTGATTAAATCTTCGACGGTTTTCCTGTAGCGGTTAATGTCGTCGATGTCCCTTGTTATTAGGAGGCGGTTGTAAAGTTCCTTTTTGGTTAATGGCATCATTTATTCCACCTCCATTTCTCCGTAAATTATTGACCTGTAGAGTGCATTGTAGTCCTTGATTGTCTCATCATCCTCTGAGGTGATTATGTCAAGGTAGGCGAGGTAAACAATGTCTTCATCGATGATTACGTCCCCCTCTCCCTGGTGTTCCCTGAGTGCTCTGATCCATGCGAGGCTGCCTGCTGAGTGTAGAAGATCAGCTGCGAGATGTTCAAGTATTTTTCTGAATTCACGGATTGCTTCGCTGGTTAAATGGGCCTTGTTAGGGTTTCTGATACCCATGAAGTTGTCATGTACTTGGTCTTCAAGGGCTTCTACGGGTGTTAGTATTTTCACCCGGATGCCGTCATGGTCCAGGTAGTCCTGGTATGTTTCTTCTATCTCTTCGGGGTAGCCCTTTTCAAGGGCTTCCTTGTACTTTCTCCAGGCTTCAAGCCTACTACCAAGAACAATATCTCGTGTTTTCATCTTACCACCACACATAATTTTATAGATAATATAGTATATATATTTTTTGGTATATTGGTGTAGTGGTTAAATATTATAAATATTTTTAAGCTATGCTCCGAAAAAATAGAAACCATGAAAAGTGAAAAGGTCAACACAAGTGTCAATATCGATGCAAAAAAGTTCAAACTCTTCAAAGTCATCGCAATGCTAAAATTCGAGAAAACGCCAATTACCTCCGCATGGGAAGAAGCTATTGATTTGTTTATCGAAAAAAATAAAGAATATCTTGACGAAATTAAAGAATAGAGCAGTGAAACTCTTTCTTCTGCCCCCCTCGGTGTTTTCATCTTACCACCACACACTAAAGGGGGGCACCTATATATAACACTACCATTAATACCTATCACATAGCATCCCCCTAAGGGATGCGCATCCCCAGGGGGCCATTAGGGGATGTCACTTGGTGGGCGCCAAAAGAACTTCCTTCTAAAACCCCCTGGGGACCCCACCCTATGAAAGGTTAATAAGAAAAGAATAAATAATACCTTTAACCTTAGAGAGCCCCTGAAAACTAATCACAATCATTATCTCATTCTCTTCAAAAACTCAGGATCTGAAACAATAATATTATAGATTTTCTCCGTTTTCTTCACCCACTCCCTCAACTTCTCCTGAGACTCACGCAACTCCTTAATCTCCCTCTCCTTAGCCTCCAACTCCCGCACAATCTCCCGCACCTCATCAGACATAACACGACGCACACGTGACCTCTCCAACGTAAGAGCATGCATCCTCTTCCTATACTCCCTCTCCATGTGCCCAATATTCGCCTTGAAGTAAGCCTCAGTAACAGGATGAACCTTATGGCCAAGGCACCAATCAATCATGAGTTTATCCATCCCCTCCCTGTAGAGGATGCTCGTGAAAAGCTTCCTTAACTTATGAGATGTGAAGCGTCGTGATCCATCATCACAGACGCCTAAACCTAGAGTGTCATTGATCCTTATGAATATCTTAACATAATAGTTCTGTGATAATCGTTTACCCTGCCAGGTTGCGAATAAGGGATCCTCTGGGCCTCCAAGGAAACCTTTCATTCGCCGATGTTTCAGGTACTCAAGGATCTTCAGGTTGGCCTCGGGGGTGGTGAAGGTCACATAGGGCATCCCCGTCTTCACGCGTCTAATCCTCCAGACACCCACAATCTCCTCATCCTGGATCTTCCTCCGCACTTCATCATATTCAGCTCCCAGGACGCGGACTCCGAGGGCCTCCTCGTAGTCATTTATTGTGAGGCTTCTTACCTCAGCGCCTCCCATTCCACTGCTAACCTGTAGGAGGATTATTGCCTTTTCGCGTGAGGGGACGTTGTCCACGACGTATTTTACTTCATCGAGTGATATAATGTCCTCCATTGACCCATTCATCGCCCTACTCTTGTAGGTGATCCGTGGCGGGTCTATCTCGTATTCATTGTACAGGGATTTTATCCTGGCGAGGTATATGTTGATTGTTGATGGTTTAACTCCTTTTTCTTCAAGGTATTGGATGTACTGGAGGAAGTATGTCCTGATGCTACGTTTTCTTCTCCGAACGCCACGGTCCTGTTCTTCTTCGGCTTCTTCTATGAGTTCTGTGAGCGTATTTTTACCCGTGGCTTTGAGGTAGTGTTTCAATGCTCCTTTGTATGTTTCTATCGTTCTTTTTTTTATGTTATGTGACAGGATAAAGTCCTGGAATAGTGGGTCTGTCTCGGGGAGTGGTTTTTTGGTGGGCATGAATAATTTCTATGGGTGCATTGTCCATAAATGTGGACTTTTATCTGAACTTTCTCATCTTAAATGTTTAAGTTCCACATAATTAAATATGTATCTAGGGAGGGTCTTTCCAATGGAGTTAAAGAAGGTTAAGATAGAGTCCCGGGAGGATATCAACCTCATACTGGGACAGAGCCACTTCATAAAGACGGTCGAGGACATCTATGAGGCAATTGTGAACACGGTTCCCCAGGCGAAATTTGGGATCGCATTTGCTGAGGCATCAGGGGACTGCCTGGTGAGGCGCGCGGGAAATGATGAGGAGCTCGAGGAACTGGCTGCAGAGACCATGCTTGAGATTGCAGCAGGACACTCCTTCATAGTGTTCCTGAAGGATGCATTCCCGATAAACGTCCTACAGCGCATAAAGGACGTCCCGGAGGTTGTCAACATCTACTGTGCAACAGCGAATCCAGTTGAGGTTATCATAGCAGAGACGGATCAGGGAAGGGGTATTCTGGGCGTCATTGATGGTAACAGTCCCGGGGAGATAGAGGGTGATGAGGATATAGCTGCAAGGAAGAAATTCCTCCGTGTTATAGGTTACAAGTTTTAGTGGAATATTCACATTTTTTTGAAGCTGGAGGGTTCGTCCTTCAGTCTCTCTTTTCAGTTGACATCACTGGCTGGGCCCTGAAGGTTCTATGTTCAGGGGGCACCGCGGACATATGTCATGTTCATTATTCTTCAGCTGTTCTTCATCCCTGAGATACGCTGGGGCACCGCGGACATATGTTCATGGGGTATTGGGTCTTCATGCCCATGCCTGTCCTCCAGACACCGCAGAGTTATGTTTTATGTTCACTGAACACCACATATATTAAACAGAACAGCCAATATTATGATGGTGGTTGTATAATGTCCGACAAAGTTGTTTTTGTGAAGGAGAGCGGGAACAGGAACAGAGGGGAGAATGTTTTTGAAATAAATCAGAACCGGGTGAGGATGAAGGAGAAACAGAAGGGCACACTGTCAATAACATTTGAAAGTCCGGATAAGGGGGACATAGACGCTGCCATGGCCTTCTTTGAGTCAATGACGGATATGGAACCACTCACAATGGACATTGCAGATACTGGTGAGATAAGGGCCTACTTCAAGGGCACAGCACCCTTCAGTCAGATGGAAGAGGAAGGTATGACGGTCTACACCTACGGTGTGACCATCCAGGAACTGCAGGAATAATCCCTCATTTTTATTTTTTTGGGTGAGGGTCTCTAAATTCAGGAACCTACTGATCCTTGGGGTATGTCCACTCCTCAAATATCTTGTATATCTTCTGTGGGTCACTGAAGACCTCTGTCCTATCCATCTTTGATATCTTCTTCACGTGCTCAACATCCTCCTTTGTTATCCGCAGTTCCAGTTTTTTACCGTTGGGGAGTGTTGTTACTACCTTCCCCTCACTGTAGTCAGATGGCATGATGTAGACAGGTACTGAGGCCTTCTGTGCCATTATAACGGCGTTGGTCACGAGTGTATCCCCTATCCTCAGGGATATCTTGGCGGTGCTGTTGGATGTGCACGGCGCAACAAGTATGAAGTCATACTTTCCCAGCTGGACCTGACCTGCAAGGAATGGCGAATTTGCGTTTATTTCAACCCATTTCCTGTCAAAGCTTGTCTCCAGGTCCCTGTAGAGTCCATAGTACTTCACAACCTGGTCCCCTGCCTTCGATATGAAGACGTCTATTTTAACACGGTCCCCGTATATCTTCTTAACATCCTTCATTATGGCGTAGGTTTCCGTCAGTTTCTCCCCGGCCCCGGTTATGCACCAGGCCACGCTGAGTTTTTCTGTCATGTACAGTACTATGTTGGAAGTTATTAATCAAAATTTGGGTGTTGGTGTGATCAGCTACTGCATGAGGCCTGTTATTACAGGTGATGGGGCTTCAGAAGAAAGAGGTATCTGCCCCCTCAACAGAGGTCCAGGGCAGGTATTCAATACCCGTCGTCCACAATAACGCCATCCAGTATCCTGATGGTCCTTGAGGCCATGGCAGCCACGTCTGGTTCATGGGTCACAACAACCAGGGTCACCCCCTCGTCCTCCTGGAGCTCCCTCAGCTTTCTGAGGACTCTCTGGCTGGTCCTTGAATCAAGGGACCCTGTTGGCTCATCTGCAAGTATTATGGATGGATCATTGGCGAGGGCACGTGCAATGGCAACCCTCTGGCGTTCACCACCAGATAGTTCCGTGGGCTTCCTGTGGGCCTTATCAGCGAGATCAACATATTCAAGGAGCTCCATGGCACGTTCCTCCATGTTCTCATGTTTAACCGCAAACATGGGTATCTCCACGTTCTCAAGGGCCGTAAGGTTGGGTATGAGGTTGTGCAGCTGGAACACGAAACCTATCTCCTCGGCCCTCAGCCGGCTAAGATCCCTTTCCCTTGAGAGGTCCCTGCCGGCTACACAGATCGTGCCGGAGTCAGGAACGTCAAGGGCGCCTATCATGTTAAGGAGGGTTGATTTACCGGAACCTGATGGTCCCATTATTGATATGAACTCTCCACCATCGACCTCAAGGTTGACCCCGTTAAGGGCCCTTATCCTCCCGCTATCAAAACTCTTTCTGAGGTCCCTGACTTCTATGGCCTTCATGCTATCACCTACTCGTACCTGAGGGCCTCGGTGGGGGCAAGCCTTGAGGCCCGGTAGGCAGGGTAGAGCCCTCCTAGTATACCCACTGTGAATGCCACCGCAAAGGCCCTCATGAAGATTTCAGGACTGTAGACTGGCTCTATGAATCCCTTCATCCCGAGGGCGAGGAGGACCTGTATCGCTGCGACTCCGAGCACTGAACCAGCAGCACCCGCAATGGCGGTGAGGACCACAGATTCTCCAAGGATCATGGCGAGTATCCTCCTGTCCCTCCAGCCAACAGCCTTGAGAACTCCGATCTCCCTTGTCCTCTCAAAAACGGACATTATCATGGTATTTATTACTCCTATACCTCCTATTATTATGGCGAGGAGTGAAATGGCCCATGTAGCAGTGTCGATGGTCTGAAGTCCCTGGTCGACGCTCTGGAGGTCCTCCAGGGAGGCTATGGTTGTGAGGTCACTGTACCTCTTCTCGATTCTATCGGTGACATCCTCCACAGCTGAATTTCGGGTCATTTTCACATATATCATGGTGAGCTTGCCCTCCTTATCCTCTATCCTCTGGAGTTTCTTAAGTGAGATGAACGCACCTGAGTCCTGCTGCATATCACCTGACTCGAATATGCCCACGACCCTGTACTCACGGTTCTTTATCTTTATGGTGTCACCGACTTTCTTTCCATGGTTCTCAGATGCAACCTTGCCCATTATGACCTCATCTGCATCAGGGTCCTGGAGTGTTCTCCCCTCTGTTATCTTTATCTGGCTCATATTGATCTTCGCAGGGTCTATACCTATTAAAACGAAGTAGGGGTTGTCATCCAGCGGCTGGACCGCCATGAGGATCCCCACAGCGTCCTCCACCCCGCTCACATTCCTGACCCTATCAACGTATTCCTCATCTATCTTGCTAAAGAACATGTCCGAGACATTGGACTCCACTATGGTGAAGTCAGCGCCTCCGGCCTTCAGTGTGTCCTCTGTGGACGTCTTCAGACCCTCTGTTATAACGCCAAGGGTTACTATGGTTGCAATCCCTATTGCAATACCTGTAATTGCAAGGAGACTCCTTGCACGGCTTCTGAATGGATTCTTCAGAACGAGTGTTATGAACCTCATGGATGATTATATGATGGAGGTTCCTATTATAACTTAAGCCCTGTGGAAATCACATCTGATGGTAGCGGTTGACTTTTATGGATCTTTAACGGAATGGAGCATAAAGAGCAGAGATTGTCATTTTAACCAGCTTTTCATAGCCACTTAGAAAGGGAAGCTGAAGGACTGGAAAAGGAGAACACTTAGATTCTAATGAAGGACCTGAGAGTCATCTGGAGCTTAAAAATAATTTAATGAAAAAGGGAGTTTCAGGACATTTTACCTGCTTTGAGGACCTCAAACGCGTCAAGGTCAACTGAACCAATGGTGCTGTAGCATTCAGATTCAGGCATCTTCTCAAGGTCCTTCTGGCTTATGTACTTCATCCTGTCAAGGCCCCTGACAAAGTACCTGAACTGTGATCCGAGCCTCTCCCTGAGCCTGTAGCCCTTCCCGGTGTTTATGAACTGCCTGCGGTTCACCTCATATTCACCGGTGAGTTCATTTATTTTCCTCATCAGCTTCCTTGTGGGGTGCCTGTAGGTCCCTTCCTCCATGGCTATTACGATGTCCAGGGGGACACCGAGTTCGTCTGCAAGTTCCCTCTGGGTCTTACCGGTGTACACCCTGTAACCCAGAACCAGAAATTTGAGTTCATCTTCGATCATATGATCTCCACCTCCTTGAGGTAGAATATGGACACCACCCCTATAAATATCTTTCCAGAAAAAATTATTACAATAACTACAACAAACAGAATATAAATATTAATAAATTTATAAATTATATTACAAATTACTATATCCATGGTATCGACACATATATGATAATAACTGAGGGGAGCCATAGAAAATAATATAAACACTCAGTGAATTATGAAATGTGGTGGGTTTAATGGGACCGGAGTCATGGATAATAATAGCGGCCATATGCCTCATAGGTGAGATGCTCACAACGGGCTTCTTCCTCCTATGGTTTGCCTTTGGAGCACTGGCAGCAGCGGCCCTCGGATACCTTGGATTCGACACTACAGCGCAGTTCATAACATTCGCCGCTGTTTCAGTTGTCCTCCTTGGAGTTTCAAGGCCATTCGCAGCACGCATAACCGGCGAACCATCAAAAAAGGCAGTATCCGATAGACTGATAGGGAGAAAGGGAGTTGTGATGGAGGCAATCAGCCCCCAGAACTCTGGCCTCGTGAAGGTTGATGGTGAAACATGGAGGGCCACATCAGGCACAGTGCTTGATGTGGGTGAAGAGGTAAGTGTGAAGGCCATTGAGGGCGTTAAACTCGTTGTTGAAAAACTGGAGGAACAGAAATGATACTTGAGCTGATAATAGTACTGGTACTGCTTGTACTGGCATTCAAGAGCCTTAAGATACTCAGACCCTATGAGAAGGGTGTTGTCGAGAGGCTGGGTAAATACCAGAGGACCGTGGAGAGCGGACTCGTGGTCATAATACCATTCATAGAGGCCATAAAGAAGGTCGACATGAGGGAACAGGTGGTTGATGTCCCCCCACAGGAGGTCATAACCAAGGACAACACAGTTGTTGTGGTGGACTGCGTGATATTCTATGAGGTGGTTGACCCCTTCAACGCTGTCTACAACGTCGTTGACTTCTACCAGGCCATAACCAAACTTGCCCAGACCAACCTCAGGAACATAATAGGGGACCTTGAACTCGACCAGACCCTAACATCAAGGGAGATGATAAACACACAGCTACGTGAGGTGCTTGACGAGGCCACAGACAAGTGGGGGACCCGGGTCGTCCGTGTTGAGATACAGCGCATAGAGCCTCCGGGTGACATCGTTGAGGCCATGTCAAAGCAGATGAAGGCCGAACGTATGAAGAGGGCGGCTATCCTCGAGGCTGAGGGCTACAAGCAGTCAGAAATAAAGAGGGCTGAGGGTGATAAGCAGGCAGCCATCCTGGAGGCAGAGGGTAAGGCAGAGGCCATAAAGAAGGTCGCAGATGCCAACAAGTACAGGGAAATAGCCATAGCAGAGGGACAGGCCAAGGCCATACTGTCAGTTTTCAGGGCCATGCACGAGGGTGACCCGACAAATGATATAATAGCACTGAAGTACCTTGAGGCCCTTGAAAAGGTTGCAGATGGAAGGGCAACAAAGATTCTGCTACCCGTGGAGGCCACAGGCATACTTGGATCCATTGCAGGAATCTCAGAGATGCTCTCAGATCCCGAAGATAAAGGGGTTTCAGAGGTCGAGACAGAATCACAGCCGGCTGAAAAACCTGAAAAGCATTGATTCATTTTTAATTACATTTTTTTGCCGTTTATTCTCCTTACCTTTTCTGTAAAAAGGCGCTATATTTATCATCCTTTAATGTGTTTATTCTCTGTAAAGCACCAGATCAGGGCTCATGTTACTTATAAATATCGCCTTGAACATAATTAGAATGGAGGTGCTAAATATGAAAGAGGATGTTTTCTATGGGAAGGGCATGGTGCACGTGAAGGAGGACTACCCTGACATATATGAGGCAGTTGTTAAACTGAATGAGGCCGCCTACACAGGTAAGGTCCTTGATTACAGGACACAGAAACTCATAGCCCTCGGGATAACAGCAGCAAACTCCGATGACCGTGCAGTTAAAAAACAGATACAGAGTGCCATAAACGAGTTCGGAGTCACAAGGGATGAGATAGTTGATGTCCTGCGTGTTGTTCTCCTCACCTCAGGCAATCCACCCTTTGTCAAGGCTATGAGAATACTCTACGAGGTCCTCGAGGACTGAAACAACACCTTTGATTTTTCCATTAAACGGACCTTCACTGACATTTCATTGATGTGACTGACAGTAAACTTTTTAAGTGATCACACCAGATGTAGTAGCACCTAAACCGCTATTTTTCAGGGATACGTTCCCATGGATGTGGCGTAAAGCCGAACAGAATAGAGGTGTAAATGATGTACAGATACGTTAAAGATGCATGGAAGAATCCAAAGGACTCCTATGTAAGGGAGCTAATGTGGGAGAGGGCTCCAAAGTGGAGAAGGGATCCCGTAATCAAGAGGATAGAAAGACCAACCAGAATAGACCGTGCAAGGGCACTGGGTTACAGGGCAAAACCTGGATACATAGTTGTAAGGACACGTGTAAGACGCGGAAGCCAGAGGAAAACCAGGTTCAAGGCAGGTAGAAGGCCCAAGAGGATGGGTGTGAAGAAGATAACCACCGCAAAGAGTATCAAGAGGATCGCAGAGGAGAGGGTTGCAAGAAAATACCCGAACATGGAGGTCCTCAACTCCTACTGGGTATGGGAAGATGGAAAATACAAGTTCTATGAGGTCATCCTCGTGGATCCAAACCACCCAGCAATCAAGAACGACCCCAAGATAAACTGGATCTGTGAAAAACAGCACAGGGGACGCGTCTTCAGGGGCCTCACAAGTGAAGGCAAAAAGAACAGGGGCCTCCGAAACAGGGGTAAAGGGGCTGAGAAGGTAAGATAAAGCCCCCCGCTTAACTTTTTTTAGAGGGACATGATACACAACATCTCCTACCGCCTCATGGTATACGGTACAGAGGACGAGGAAAAGGTCATTGAGGCCCTCAGAAACGTAATCCCGGGGGCCACACCTGAAAGGGAGAGCGCCGAGGGCTACCATGGAAACCCCATAACGGTTCTCAGGGGAAGGCTGGACCGCAGAAGGGCACTCAGGGAATTCATGGAGAAATTCACAGAGGTCTTCAGGGGCCGCATGGACGAACTTGAGGACAGATTCGATGAGAACGGCAACCTTTTCCTTCGACTGGACAAGCAGAAGGCCCTTGAGGGGGTCTGGGAACCCGTGAGGCACGGTGATGCAATCCACCTGAAGATCAAGGTGGAGGCCTACCCCGCAAAGAGGGAAGTTGCGGTAGAGAACATCAGGAAGATACTTGAATGATTGATTCCCCAAAGGATTCTGATGAAATTCTTTGACTTCCACATACAGGGCAGGGACCATGATTCCAGCCTGAGACTCCTCCTTGAGGCATCACGTCTCGGCTATCAGGGCGGAGTTCTGGTATACCCTTCTGAGAGATACCCTGACCTCAAATCAGACCTTGAATCCCTCAGGGAGAACCCTGAACTCCAGGACTTTGAGATAGCCAGGGGTGTAATGATAAATGCATCTGACCCCCGTGATATGAGGAGATCCGTGAATAAATTCAGGAAAAAGGCTGACGTGATCTATGTCTCAGGGGGCAACCTCAAGGTTAACAGGGCCGCATGTGAGAGCAGGCGGGTTGATGTCCTCTCAGCACCCTACACTTCAAGGAGGGACCCTGGCATCAACCATGTCCTCGCAAGGGAGGCTGCAAGAAACAATGTGGCTGTTGAACTCCCCCTGGCGGACGTCATCGGGTCCTGGCTCAAGGTACGGGCAAGGGTCCTTGAACAGTTCAGGGAGATCCTGAAACTCCACAGAAAGTTCGGTTTTCCACTGCTCCTCACCAGCAGGGCCTCCTCCATATATGACCTGAGGACTCCCGGCGATATCATGAACCTCGCAGAATGCTTCGGTATGGAGTCCAGTGAGGCAGAGGAATCCCTCACATCAACCCCCGCATCGATACTTGAGGACTCAGGGAACCGTCACCTCCTGATTGCAGAGGGTGTGAGGCTCCTCCCTGAGAGTTAAAGGTGAGTCCATGAGGATGAAGATACTGCCACCAACACTGAGGGTCCCCAGGAGGTACATAGCCTTTGAGGTGATCAGTGAGAGGGAGCTCTCAAGGGAGGAACTTGTCTCCCTCATATGGGATAGCTGCCTCAAGCTGCATGGGGAGTGTGAAACATCAAATTTCCGTTTATGGCTCATGAAGCTCTGGAGGTTCGATTTTCCAGACGCCGTCAGGGTGAGGGGCATACTCCAGTGTCAGAGGGGCTATGAGAGGAGGGTCATGATGGCCCTCACATGCGCCCACCACCACAGCGGGGTGAGGGTCGCCATCCACATCCTCGGCCTTTCAGGGACGATACGCTCGGCAACACAAAAGTTTATTAAACCTTCCAAGAAAGATAAATACTGATTAAAATCTTCATCACGTGACTCATGATTACATAAATTATCCATCAATAAAGAGAGGTTAGAAAAATGCAACCACTTCAGAGTGCAGGATATGATAGGGCCATCACAGTATTCAGCCCGGATGGCAGACTATTCCAGGTGGAATATGCAAGGGAAGCTGTTAAAAGAGGAACCACTTCTCTTGGAGTAAAATCAAAGGAAGGAATAGTTCTTGTTGTGGACAAGAGGCCCACAAGCAAGCTGGTTGAACCGAAATCCATAGAGAAGATCTTCCAGATAGATGAACACATCGGGGCTGCAACATCCGGACTGGTGGCGGATGCACGTGCAATAATTGAGAAGGCAAGGCTTGAGGCCCAGATAAACAGGATAACCTACAACGAACCAATAAGGGTTGAAAGCCTGGCCAAGAAGATATGTGACATGAAACAGATGTACACCCAGCATGGAGGTGTCAGGCCCTTTGGAACGGCCCTCATAATTGGTGGTGTCAATGGCAGGGGTTGCAGACTCTTTGAAACCGACCCGAGCGGTGCCCTCATAGAGTACAAGGCCACGGCCATAGGGGCTGGAAGGCCGGCGGCAATGGAGGAATTTGAGAAGAAGTACAGCGACGACATGAACCTCAACCAGGCCATAGAACTGGCACTTGACGCGGTTTATGAGGCCACTGAGGGTAAAACAACACCTGAAAGTGTTGAGATAGCTGTTATAGAAGCCGCAGATAAGAAATACAGAAGGCTTCCTGATGATGAGATCAGGGACCATGTTGAGGAGCTCCTGATCAGGAAGGAAAAGGAGGAAGAGGAGTAAAAAATGGTCAGCCTTGAAGATGCAGTTATCGCCCGGCTTGAATCCCATGGCGAGAGGTTCGAGGTCCTTGTGGACCCTGACCTGGCAGCTGAATTCCGCAGGGAAGACTCAGATGTAAGTGTGGAGGATGTCCTTGCGGTTCAGGAGGTCTTCAGGGACGCCAGGAAGGGTGATAAGGCATCTGAGGAGGCCATGAGGAAGGTCTTTGAAACAGCGGACCCACTTGAGGTAACACCAGTAATATTAAGAAGGGGGACAATACAGCTCACCGCAGAGCAGAGAAGGCAGATGATAGAGGATAAACGCCTGAAGATCATCAATAAGATTGCACGCGAGGCAATAAACCCCCAGAACGGACTTCCTCACCCTCCAAAGAGGATTGAAAAGGCCATGGAGGAAGCCAGGGTTCATGTTGATCCATTCAAGACCGTTGATGAGCAGGTCAACATCGTCCTGAAAGCCATCAGAACCAAGATTCCCATTAAATTTGAGAAGGTCAGGGTGGCCATCAAGATACCCGGTGAAAGGGCGGGGTCAGCCTACGGTGTAATATCAAATTTCGGGAAAATAACCAACGAGGAATGGCAGAACGACGGATCATGGATAGCAGTGGTTGAAATACCCGGAGGCCTTCAGGACAGCTTCTATCAGAAGCTCAGTGAACTCACAGGCGGTAACGTTGAAACCAGGCTAATAAAATAATCCTCCTCTCCTTTTAGCCTTCAAAAAACAGGGAGGCATAACGTGCTACTTGTAAATGAAAAGGACCTGGTTGTTCCAGGTCAGGTTCTGGCAGAGAACGAATATTTCCCTGGAAGGGGGACCTTCAAAGAGGATAACAGGATATGTTCATCCTTTGTGGGACTCGTTTCTGTTAGAAACAAGAAGATAAATGTGATACCACTTCAGAGCAAGTACATCCCCAAGAGGGGGGATGTGGTGATCGGGGAGATAACTGACATCAGATTCTCAATGTGGGGACTTGACATAAACTCGCCCTACACAGGTCTCTTACCGGCCTCTGAGGTCTTTGGCAAGGATAAAAGGGAACTTGAAAGTGTCTTCGATATAGGGGACGTTCTGCTTTTGAGGGTTGTGGATGTTGATGAGGTTAAGAAGGTGAAGCTTGGCCTCAAGGGTCGTGGCCTTGGAAAGTTCAGGGACGGCATCCTGGTTTACATAACACCCACAAAGGTGCCAAGGCTGATAGGCAAAAGGGGATCAATGATAAACATGGTCAAGGAGAAGACCCACTGCGATATCGTGGTTGGCCAGAACGGTGTTGTCTGGATCAAGGGTGAACCCGACATGGAGAGGATAGCCGAGAAGGTGGTCCTCATGATAGACCGTGAGGCCCACACCTCAGGACTCACCGACCGTGTGAGGGAACTCCTCGACAGGCTTACAGGAGTGGAACCTGAGATTCAGGTTGAGGAGTCTGAAGGGACAGAAAAACCTGAAACCCCGGAGTCTGAGGATTTTGAGGAAGCATCTGATTATTCTGAGGATGTGGAGGTGTCTCCGGAGTCTGAGGACATTGAGGAAGTATCTGATGAGTCTGAAGACCTTGAAGTGGAATCTGAAGATGTGGAAGAAGGAACAGACACCCCTGCTGCTGAAGAGGATGATGGGGAAGCCGGGGATGCAGAAGTTAAGGATGAGAATAATTCCGAGAGGTGATTACTATCATCACACAGGATCAATTGAAGACCTCCCCCAGCGTCAGGGAGGATGGAAGGGCGTTTGATGAACTCAGGCCCTTAAAAATCGAGGCAGGGATACTTGAAAGGGCAGATGGTTCATCTTACCTTGAATTTGGCGGTAACAAGATACTGGTGGCTGTATACGGTCCAAGGGAGGCTCAGATAAGAAAGCTGCAGAGACCTGACAGGGCCGTCATAAGGTGCAGGTACAATATGGCACCATTCTCAGTTGAGGAGCGAAAGAGACCGGGCCCTGACAGGCGTTCCGTTGAGATCTCCAAGATAACTGCAGAGGCCCTCAGACCGGCACTGATACTTGAAAAATTCCCCAGATCAGTCATCGATGTATTCATAGAGGTGCTTGAGGCTGAGGGAGGTACGAGGTGTGCTGGCATAACAGCGGCTTCAGTCGCCCTTGCAGATGCAGGAATACCCATGAGGGACATGGTTGTTGCCTGTGCAGCAGGTAAGGTCGGTGATCAGGTGGTCCTTGACCTCTCTGAGGAGGAGGACAAGGAGGGCCAGGCAGACGTACCGGTGGCGATACTCCCGAGGACACGTGAAATCACACTGCTCCAGAGTGATGGAAACCTCACACCCGAGGAATTTGAAAGGGCACTTGACCTTGCAGTGGAGGGATGCCTCCGGATACATGAGGTGCAGAAGGAGGCCCTCAGAAAGAGGTATGGTGAATAAAATGGATATAATACCTGAAATTACAAGAAAGAGTATAACGGACCTTATAAATAATAAGGAACGCATTGATGGAAGGTCACTTCATGAGTTCAGGGACATATCCATCGAAACAGGGGTGATATCCAAGGCTGAGGGTTCCTCAAGGGTGAAACTTGGAAACACCCAGATAATTGTGGGTGTGAAGCCCCAGATAGGCGAACCCTTCCCTGACACACCTGAGATGGGTGTAATACTCACCAACTCCGAGCTCCTTCCAATGGCATCACCGACCTTTGAGCCTGGACCCCCTGATGAGAGGTCAGTGGAGCTGTCAAGGGTTGTGGACAGATGCATAAGGGAGAGCCGGATGATAGACCTTGAGAAGCTCTGCATCATAGAGGGCAGCAAGGTCTGGATGCTGTTCCTGGACCTGCACATCATAGACTATGATGGCAACCTCTTTGACGCAGCGGTCCTTGCAACCGTGGCAGCCCTGCTGGATACAAGGATACCTGCAGCCGAGGTTGAGGATGGTGAGGTCGTTATCAACAGGGAGAAGATGCAGCCACTCCCTGTCAACAGGAAGGCCCTCATGTGCACCTTCGCCAAGATAGGAAACGAGATCGTGCTCGACCCCTCCCTCGAGGAGGAGGACATACTCACAGCAAGGATATCCATAGGTGTTACTGAGGAGGGCTCCATATGCGCCATGCAGAAGGGTGGTGAGGGGCCACTCACAAGGGATGATGTCCTTAAGGCAGTCTCAATTGCAGTGGAGAAGGTGCCCCAGCTCATTGAGTACCTTGACAAGTCAATGACTCCCTAAATCTTAAATACTGACCAGACAATATCTATAACATCATATTTACTGGAGTGATAATATGGCAAGAACAAAGAAAGTAGGTATCACAGGACGTTTCGGTCCACGTTACGGTCGTAAAGCTAAAAGAGCTGTTAAAAAGATTGAAGAAGAGATGAAGAGGAAGCACGTATGCCCGAGCTGTGACCGTCCCGGTGTTAAGAGGGAGAGCAGGGGCATATGGAAGTGCAGAAAATGCGGTGCTGTGTTCACAGGTGGAGCATACCTCCCGGTGACCCCAATGGGTAAGACAGCAGCCCGTAACATCAAGAGGATAGTTGGAGGTAAGTAGATTGTACCGCTGCGCCCAGTGCGGGACACTCATAGACCCCAAGAAGTACATGGAGAACAAGTGCCCAAGGTGCAGGTACAGGATCCTCTTCAAGGAGGTGCCTCCGGTTAAGAGGACCCTGAGGGCACGGTAGGATGCTCCTCACAACATCCAGAAAGCCATCCCAGCGCACAAGGTCCTTTTCCCAGAGGCTCTCCAGGATCATGGGCTGGAGGTACATTAACAGGGGAAAGATGAGCCTGCGGGATGTGCTCATCGAGGCCAGGGGCCCGGTGGCTGTGGTCTCTGAGAGGCACGGTAACCCTGCAAGGATAACCTTCCTCGATGAAAGGGGAGGGGAGAGGGGTTACATCCTCTTCAACCCGTCCTTTGAAATGAAAAAACCTGAACTGGCAGATAAAGCGGTAAGGGTCAGTAGCTGCCCTCCCGGATCTGAGGGCCTCTGCAATCTAATGGGCCTTGAGGTGGATGAATCCTCATCCAGGGATGCCTGGAGTATAAGGACTGATGAAGAGTACGCCTGGGTGATGGAGCTCATGGATGCCAGGGGGACGCCCGCTGGTTTTAAGCTCCTGATACGTGATTTCAGGGTCGGTGAGTGAGTTGGGTCTCAGGAGAATTCAGGGCGTAATAGATATCAGGACGGACCCTGAATCAGCATCTGTGATCTACAGGGCCATCAAACCTGAGGTCATGGATTCGCCCTCCCAGAGGTCTTCCATGTCCATGGAACTTGATGATGGCAGGATAACCATTGTCATAAGCGCAGGGGATTCAGCATCCTTCAGGGCGGCTCTCAATTCGTCACTGCGCTGGGTGAAGCTTTCCATGGAGATTCTTGAATTGATGGGATCAACATAATTGGATATTTTGAAGGTGATAATATGGAACTTCCACAGAATGTACAGCACCAGTTAGCTCAGTTCCAGCAGCTGCAGCAGCAGGCACAGGCAATATCTGTGCAGAAACAGACGGTTGAAATGCAGATTAATGAGACACAGAAGGCCCTTGAAGAACTCTCAAGGGCTGCCGATGACGCTGAAGTATATAAGAGCTCAGGTAACATTCTCATCAGGGTTGCCAAGGATGAACTTACAGAGGAACTTCAGGAAAAACTTGAAACACTCCAGCTCAGGGAGAAGACAATTGAGAGACAGGAAGAACGCGTCATGAAGAAACTGCAGGAGATGCAGGTCAACATCCAGGAAGCAATGAAGGGCGCGGGTATCAATCCTGGGATGGGTAACTAATTGAGTCTCAGAAAACTCACTGAAGGGGATCTGGATGAGATATCCAGTTTCCTCCACAATACCATTTCTGATTTTATACTGAAGAGGGTGTCTGCCAAGGAAATAGTTGATATTGACATAACTGTGCTGGTGGAGTACACCGATGAACTGAAGGTTGATATCAGCGCTGAACTGTACCTTGATGAGCTTTCAGATGCAGATCCCGGGATTGTTGATGAGGCAGTGGATGCAGCCTACAGGAGCCTTGAATCCTTCCTTGATGGATTCAGGGAATAATCACTGCCGCCTCTGGATTAAAACAGATATTATGTAATTATCATCATGTATTAATACTTAACCAGTTTTCATTTAAAAGCATGTAATAACTTTTTTTCAAAAAGTATTTATATGTCGTGTGACAACCACTTTAGTGAGCATGAATTCCTCCTAGCTTAAAACGGAAGCCAGCTCAACAGGGCATCCAGCAACAATCCTTTCGCTCAAAAAAAATGTCATCTGATGCCCTGTTCCTCCTCTTTTTAATGATTCAGTTCAAATGCCATCTGATTCCTTTTTAACCAACATGGAATTAAACCTTCTGGGTCCTGGGGAGTGAATGTGAGAGTTCAGAGGTTTTCTCAGGGATCCTGGTAATTGCATTTGAATTGCATGAGAGGGTCTTCTCCATGTGGACCGTCCCGAGTTCATTCCCTGTGTCCACCGTTACACGGTATCCCCTTGAAAGCCAGAATTCGAGGGCACCACCGACGTATTTATGTGTGTGCAGGTAGATCCTCTGGTAGCCCAGTGATGCTGCTTCCTTCTCGGCGATTTCAACAAGTCTGGATGCAACACCCATCCTCCGGTGATCCTCATCTACAAAAACCCTCCACAGGCTGGCCGTTGTCTCTGGATCATAGTTCAGGCCCTCAAATTCACGGTCATAGGCACGGAGTCCCAGTGTCCCTATTACCCTACCACCCTGGGAGGCGAAGAGGAAGATGTTCCTTGGGGGTTTGAGGTAGTACTCCTCAAGGTTGATTATGTCCCTGTGGTACTCGGGTATGTATCCGAATCCAAACTCCCTCCTGATTATCCTGAAGAGGAAGTTTCTTATGGATTCAAGTTCAGATTCACTCATGGGTTCAGCCACAGTGATAATTTCCATCACCTTTTGTTTTTCAGTGTTTTTTGCCCCCTCATTCAACCAGCGATAACATCCATCACCAGTAAGTAATAATTATTCTGTGTTAAATCCAGATAAAGTAATACATGATTGTCTTCATATATGACATATGTGCTCAAGTCTTATAAAGTGTGCTGTTCAATAACATTACCATGACCTAAGGAGAACCGCTATGAGCTGCTACATCTACTGGGATAAGATAAAGAGGATAGCCTCAAGACTCGAGGGAATGAATTATCACTTCGATGAGATGGACACCAGCGGGGTCATGCCACTTCTTGATGAAATCGAGGAGATAGCCCATGACTCAACCATTGACTTTGAATCAGCAAAGCACATCCTCGATGATGCTGAAATGAATCATGCACTCAGCCTGATAAGGAAGTTCTACGTGAATCTCGGGATGAAGCTTGAAATGGAAAAGGCACAGGAGGTCATAGAGTCAGACTCACCCTGGGAGACCCTCAGGTCATTCTACTTCTACCCAAGGTACCTTGAACTACTTAAGAATGAGGCTGCCCTTGGAAGATTCAGGAGAGGGGAGAGAGCAGTTTTTATTGGAGGTGGTCCCCTACCCCTTACAGGTATTCTTCTCTCACACGTCTATGGTATGAGAGTTAATGTTGTTGAAATCGAACCAGACATCGCTGAGCTCTCAAGAAAGGTCATCGAAGGCCTTGGAGTTGATGGTGTGAATGTCATAACTGGAGATGAAACCGTCATTGATGGTCTTGAATTTGATGTGTTAATGGTGGCGGCCCTTGCAGAGCCAAAGAGAAGGGTTTTCAGGAACATACACAGATATGTTGATACAGAAACGCGGATTATCTACAGGACATACACAGGTATGAGGGCTATCCTCTACGCACCTGTCAGTGATGATGATATCACCGGATTCAGGAGGGCAGGAGTTGTCCTGCCATCAGGGAAGGTTAACAACACTTCGGTACTTGTTTTTAAATGTCCTGATTGACTTCCCATGATAAAGGAATTCACTCGCTTATACTTATTACCATCAGGGAGAATGACAGCAGATGGTTATTATTAATTTTAAAATAGAAATTGTTAAATAGTAGGGACATTCAAGAGTAACATGTAACACCAGAATGGTGTTTGATATTAAATTTTCCCTCCAGCAATCAGTTCATGGGGTTTCCCCATGAATTCCCTCTTTCTGAAAAAATTGAGTATTACATTTTTTCCAGTTTAAGGCCTTAAAGTATTAACAAAAGCATTATATATCTTATTACTCCAAGGAAGATCCGTACATTATTAACCATTAAAGAACTTAAAAGGAGGTGAAAAGGTATGGGAAGACAGTATTTCATGGTTTTCATGGTTCTTCTCGTTGCTGTGGCACTTACGGGTTCTGTGAGTGCAGCTGATACAAACTGTGAGGTGGGGGTTGACGTCAAATATGAATACGCCGACGATAACTCCCGTATAAACCCTGACATAAACTACATCACTGACAGTAACGGGACAAAGATAAACTTCACAAAGACCTTTGATCCGGCGGCAAACATAACAAAGCTCATATTCAACTACCAGAACATCACGAACACCACAAAATTCAAGATCAAGGTCACAGCACCCGGCTACAGGGATCTTCTACATGAATTCACCATCTCAACCAACCCGCTAAATCCACTGGACACAAAATACTACGCAAAACTTCAGCTCCGAATGAACGCCACAGACGCCTACAAACTGGGAAGGGAAATAACAAAGAAGGCAGACCAGATCCTCAACTTCTCAAGCGGCAACGTGCTTGTTATAACAACGGCAGGAATAGTCAAATACAGAAACGACACATCAGAGGATGTCATTGAGGGCATACTCAACCAGGCTGGTGGAAGGGTGACCTATGGTAAGGGCAACCTTCTTGTCATAAGGAAAAGCCCTGTGGATCCACTGGACACATTTTTCATAATCCAGAGAGGAGCAACGCTCCTTGGAGTCTACTTCAAGAATGCAAGCACATCACCGGTCGTCATTAAAACAGTTAACGGTAAAGCGGTATACACCATCGACCTCACAAAGAACATGACAGAGGCAAACTGGAACCTTCTGGTAAGCAAATATGGGAACCATGCTTTCCCTGTTGCAAGCCTTGCCAATGCCTGGGTCCAGGGAGCTCCATCAGACCTTCTCAGGGCAGCTGCATTCCATGGGCACATGTGCCTGGGTACCATCAGCGGATATGCAATGAGTCTGACACTCCTCAAGTACTATCCACCAGTCATGGACTTTACAAATCCAGGATCACCCGGTGAGATAACAAGCTACGTGACAGTGGGTGTACCGGGCGACTCAGATGATGATTCACTCCTAATGTTCCTCGACACAACACCGGGTAAGGGCGGATCCTACAGTGGATTCAACACAACAGCCACCGGTGCAGACACCAACCTTGTTGGCTTCATAAGATGGAACCCCAACACCCTCAAGGGTGACCTCATAGTGATGAAGTTTGACAAGGAGGCACTCAGGAGGCAGTTCCAGCAGCAGACCGGAAAGAACACAGAGCTTGAATTCAATGCATGGCTCATAGCTAAACTGAAACAGGACCCAACATCACTTATTACAATCGTCAGGGAACTTAAGGACCTCAATGTTACACACTACTACTATCTGCTGGGTACAGAAAACCCTGTGAACGCCACAGATAAGGTAAACAACATCACATACCAGATACCTGCCCAGATTGCCCATGGCCTTGACATGGCATACATAGACAGTCTTGGACTCTCCAATGCAACCCGTGAAAACAACACATTATCATGGGGTAACCTCACATACAACCAGATAAAACAGATAGGAATTGACGCTGCAAACCTCGCAAAACAGTTATTCCTCACAGAGAAGGGTATAAACCTTGAGAAGGATGACAGGGACCTTGTGGTGTTAACATCTGCTGGTTACTCAAGGGTGAATGGACAGGATATGAGCGCAGCCTGGGACGGAGTATTCGATGTCCTGGGATCAAGGCTCAGCAGGGCAACCCTCCTGCCGGTACACAGGCCACTCTGGAAGCCACTATGGTTCACATTTGCCCTCAGAGGCTACGATGGCATGACAATGGATGCAGTCTACATCTACTATGACCCGACAACAGGTCAGCTTGTTGCAAGCAATGCCTCAGACGGTAAATTCGTGAATGACATAGGCCCAAGGACCCTGAACAGCACACAGCTGAGCAACAAGATATCAAAGGTCTTTGCAAAGGATGGATGGTTCAACATACAGAGCATAGCAAATGCATGGAGGAACGACCCACCCTACGATCAGGTGCTGACATTCCTCTTCCATGACCATGCATGTCCAGGTGTATCACCAGGCTACCTGATAACAGAGTACATATTCAACAACTATCCCCTCAAGGAGGATGAGAACTACATCTACCTCGGTAACACCATCTACTGCAAGGACGACGCCATAGTCTACCGACTGGGGGTATCCCCCGGGCAGGGAACCTACTTCAACCTTCGAGTACCCGGAACAGAGAACGACCCTGAAAATGAATACGCCTATGGCGGAAACATTGAGGGTATCCTTGTTATCTGGGACAACAAGAACAAGGTTGGAAGGGCTGTTGTCATTGACTTCAAATGGCCACAATTCGATACCAGTGACTGTGCGACCAATGATGCTAAAAGGGAGAAGCAGATAGCTGGCTTCATAAGCCTCTACAAGGGTGAGATACCAAGTTACATGACAGCTCCACCGGTTGTGACCTACGATGCTGAGAGGCTCATCACAGAGAGTGAACTTCAGATGATCCTCTCCGGTGCAAACGGTCAGAACCCCATTGCATACGTTAAGGGCATACCTGCAAACAGGACCCTTGCTGACCTCATTCCGGTGAACAACGGAGGATCACAGAACGGAAACCAGGGCGGTGTTCCTGGTGGTGTTCCTGGTGGTGTTCCTGGTGGTGTTCCCTCAGGTTCAGCTGATGGTATCAGCGGCGGACATGCAGGTTATTCACCGGGTGTGGATACGGCTGCTTCACCTGCAGAGGTGGGCGCTGCATCTTCAGTGTCAGAGGAGCCTGCATCAACCCCTTCAAAGGCCTATGAGGTTAAGAATGTGACCTCAGGTTCCAGTGGTGGTGACTCCTCATGGTACGTCTACGGTATCGTGGGTGTCCTTGTTGCCGCTGGTCTTGTGGCCTTCGGATTCCTCAGGGGCGGAGCAGGAAAATAAACCCCCAATCTTTTTCTTTTTTATTAACCATTGGTATTACTTTTTCCTGATACACATATAAAATAAGTAATATAATTTCTTTATTAATACTCTATTTTTCAATTGCCTCAAAATAGTAATAACAATAATTTATATTGTCTTCACAATAAATGGATATTGAAAAATTCAAAGGAGGTGAAAAAGATCATGAGAAAACATCTGATCACAGTAACAGCAGTTCTTCTCATGTTAATGTTCTGCCAGAGCGTGGCAGCAGCAGACAACAGCACGGAGGTTAATTCAACTACTGTACTGGTTATAGGGTCATCTACAGCCACAAAGAGTTACAATGAAGTTGCATACACTGTAATGAACCTCACAAACAGGGATGCGAAGAGGGTGAATTTCCAGATAAGATCCACCACACAGATAGGTAACATGACAGGCGATGAGATACTGTCACTCATCAACAGTTCCAGTATTATAATTGCTGAATGGGGCACACAGCTCGCCGGTAACGGTTCCTTTGAAGCTGTTATAAGAGCCCATCCATCAATATTAGAAAACAAACTGTTTTTTGCATTTGAAAGCGGACCAACTCTCGTCAAATTGAGCAGAATAAACAATACAGAGGTCTTCACTGGTGTTAACGACAGTGATATTGGAACATACGATAGACCAGGTACTTTAATAGGCGCATGTCACGACGGAGACCTTACATCTCTTATAGCATATAAACAGAAATACCCTGGAAACACAGCACTGCATCAGTGGATAGATTGCGCCCTGTACTATGCAGCAGCGGGCAAAACAAACCTTGAAAATCAGTTCAAACTCGCACTAAAGATGTACTATAACATGCGCGGAATACCATGGAACAGCAGCTGGGAGCCTGCGACTGTTGAACCAGCTTCTCCATTGTCATCAGAATTCCTCTACCGTGATGGTCAGAGGTTTACAAAGGAGGATTACTTCACAAGATATCCTCTGGATCCAGCTAAACCCACAGTGGCTGTCCTGAGCTATGTTGGATCCACAGGGGAGGTCACCTACGCTGATGCGATGCAGCAGATAATCGATGCACTCGTCTCAAGGGGACTCAACGTCATACCAGTTATAGGTACATGGTCAAATTATGTCATCCTCAACCAGACTGGTATGCAGAACATTATCCAGACGCTATGCATGCCAAACCAGACCTACAACATAACTGCCATCAGGGGAATAGGGAACTACACTGACCTCACATCAATCCTTGGTGTTACCAGCGTCTCAAGTGCGAATGTTTATGAGGTTCAGATACTTGATAATGGTAACCTAATAAGGAGTCTCAAGATCAGCACAGTACAGCCGGTGAACGTATATTCAGCCCTAGTAAAGTTTCTCACAGATGCATCAAACGTTGTTCAGTACGAGGCCAACCCTGAAAAATACCCTGTCAAGGCAAACGTTATCATAGATATGCTGACGTTTATAACCGGGTCAACAACATCCGGTGCCAGTGTTACCAAGTTCTTTGATAGATCAAATATCCCTGTTCTGAGGGCAATGATAACCAGTTCTACATACAGAACAATTGGTCAGTGGATTGTCTCAGAGGAGGGATTCAGCTGGATGTCAGTTTACTGGCAGTGTGCACAGCCAGAGATGCAGGGTCAGATAGAACCACTTGCCATAGGTGTGGGTGAGATAGGTTCAGATCCTGAAACAGGTGCACAGTGGGACATAACAGTGACCATTCCAGAGAGGATAGAGAAACTTGTCAGCAGGGCCTTCAACTGGATCAGACTCCAGACCATGGCAAATAGTGACAAAAAGGTGGCAATTGTATACTACAACTACCCGCCGGGTAAGCAGAACATAGGTGCAAGTTACCTTAATGTCCCCGAAAGTATCATTGAGATACTCAAGCGCATGAAGGCAGAGGGCTACAGTGTTGGTGAAATACCGCAGGACGCTGATGCACTGGTTGAGATGATGATCAAAAACGGTATAAATGTTGCCAACTGGGCCCCCGGTGAACTTGAGAAACTTGCAAACAGTTCAAATGCAATACTGTGGCCATACGAGGACTACCTTGCATGGTTCAATACACTTGATCCTGTTGCCCGCAAGGAGATGGTTGAAGGTCCCGTTGGATACATAGAGGAACTCACAAGGGTTGCGGTGCAGTGTATCAATGAAGGAGACTGCAGGGTCAGGGATGAAATGCTCAAGACACTCAACCGCTGGACCCAGGAGATGATCTCAAATGCGAATACACACCCTCAGATCGCAGGAACAGCAATTGATCTTATAAACAAAATGAGCGCTGCCCTGACAGCAGTCATCTGGAACACATCCAACACAACGGCATGGGATCTCTTCTACATCTACAAAAACCAGTTCATGGCCCTCAATGTTTCAGGGATGACTGGCTGGGGTGAACCACCAGGAAACGTCATGGTTGTAACAAGAAATGGAAGGAAGTACGTAGTGATCCCGGGGCTCATGTTTGGAAATGTCTTCATAGGCCCGGAACCACAGAGGGGATGGGAAGCCGACGCTGCAAACCTCTACCACAGCACAATAGTTCCACCACCTCACTGCTACCTTGCATGGTATGCATGGGTAAACACGGTTTTCGGTGCAAATGCGCAGATACACGTTGGAAGACACGCAACCTACGAGTGGACACCAAGGAAACAGTATGCCCTCTCATCCTTTGATTACCCTGATATATGCATAGGAGATACACCATCACTATACATCTACATAATGGATGGTGTTGGAGAGGGTCTGCAAGCCAAGAGAAGAGGACTTGCAGTGATCATAGATCATTTAACACCACCGCTGACAAGAACAAAGCTCTACGGTGACCTTCAGGAACTTGCAGGGCTCGTGTCAAGTTACGAGGCTACACCAACTGGAAACCCCATGAGAGACGAATATGCAAAGCAGATCAGGGAAACCATAATCAAACTTGACCTTGCAAGGGATCTTGGGATTAACGCAACCAACATGACGGACGATGACATAGACAGGGTGCATGACTACCTTCTGAGCATTACCAGTACACTGATGCCCTATGGACTTGACACATTTGGTCTCAACTGGACTGACAGTGAAGTGGCCCTCATGGTATCAGGGATGCTCTCACCAGACAGCGACGTGGACCCATCACTACAGAGACTCATATCTATGATGAATGGATGGAATTTCAGCAACCTCACCTTTGAACAGGCTGAAGCACTTAACAATGCCACTGTAGAGATGATAATGGAACTTTTAAGGGGAACATCGATCGACACACTACTTGAAAACATCACGGATCCATCTCTCAAGGCAACACTCCACTCAAAGCTTGAGCTGGCACTCCAGTATGCATCACTCCTTAAGGACAGTCCTTCCAGTGAAATGGATGCACTTATGGAGGGTCTATCCGGACACTACATAACTCCTGCAAAGGGAGGAGATCCAGTTAAGGCCCCATACGCCCTTCCAACAGGAAGAAACTTCTATGCCCAGGACGACAACACACTACCAACAAAGGTGGCGTGGGATCTTGGTAAGAGGCTCGCAGATATGGCCCTGGCCCAGCTCGATACAATTCCTGAAAAGATGGCTGCGGTGGTCTGGTGCGTTGAGACGGCAAGAGACGACGGTGCAATGGTTTCATTCGTCCTGAGAATGCTGGGTGTGCAGCCAAAGATGGACGATAAGACCTGGCTCGGAGGCGGAAAACTATCCTACATAGTTCCAACAAATTTAACAGAGCTTCTATCAGACCTCAATAATGTGAGAAGCAGCATGGGCCTTTCAAACCTCACATCAAGGCCAAGGATTGATGTCATAGTAACCACCAGTGGCCTCTTCAGGGATCTATTCCCCAACCTTCTGGCCAAAATGGACGTAGCATACAGGGTTGCACTCGGAGCATCATACTCAAAGATCCTTCAAGCTTACCCCGAACTCAAGACACAGCTTGACCTTGCCCTAGATCCACTGCTCACAGGACAGTTCAAACAGGCTAAGACAATGGCAGATCTTCTTAAAATCATAGACAAAAATGATTCACTTAACGTCAATTACATTGCAAAGCACTGGGTAGAGCTGGTACTCGCAGGTTATGACGGTGATACTGCCATAACACGTATATTCGCTCCACCTGTCGGTGACTATGGCGCAGGGGTTAACCATGGTGTTGAAGAGGCATGGACATGGGATAACAGGTCAGAACTTGCCGATGTATACCTCAGAAGGATGAGTCACGCATACTCAAACACGCGCTGGGGAGCATCAATGGAAGGTCTCTTTGAGAATCTCCTGAAGGGTGTAACAGTGGCATACCACAGCAGGAGCACCAACCTTTATGGTGTAATTGACAACGATGACTACTACGACTACTATGGGGGCCTCTCAATGGCAATTGAGAAGGTCAACGGTGGGGTGGCACCTTCACTCAATGTGCTCTACTACGCCAACCCATCAAGGCCTGAAGTTGTCTCACTGCAGGAGTTCATGAGACGTGAAATGAGGACACGCTACTACAACCCTGAATGGATAAAGTCAATGATGAACGAGGGATATAGCGGTGCAAGGACCATCTCAAACAAGTTCGTCGCATACCTCTGGGGATGGCAGGTTACCGCACCACAGCTTGTTGATGACTATGACTGGAATGAGATCACAGACATATACATTAAAGACAAATACAATCTAGGTGTGAACAGATGGCTCTCCACAGGTAACAGGGCATATTCTATGATCAGTATAACAGGGACGCTATTAACAGCAGCACATAAGGGCTTCTGGAAGGCTGATGAGGCCACTCTGAGGCTGGTTGCAAATACATGGGCAAGCACTGTTGCTGAGTACGGTGTGGCATGCTGTGACTGCAGCTGCGGCAACCTTGCAATGATGGAGTGGGCAATGCAGTATGTTAACCCTGATCTACTTGCCAGGGTTAAGTCAAAGATATACGAAGCCACAGGGGCCGCAGCCTTTGCACCATCTGAGAACCCAAACCAGGGTGGAGAATCAGGTTCAACACCCGGAGGGCAGCCTCATGATGGAAGTAGTGGAACCTCAGGAGGATCTGAAGGTGTTTCAGCGGCAAGTCCAGGTACTCAGAGCTCCTCACAGAATGTGGGAGCAGGCTCTGAATCATCACAGGGTGCAGGAAAATCATATGAGGTTACAGCATCTGGTTCCTCCGGTTCATCAGATACTGGAATGCCTGTGTACGCCATATTGGGTGTCATAGCACTGGTTGCCCTGGTTGGAGTGGGCTACTTCATGGGACCTGGAAGGAAATAACCCCTTCCCCAATTATTTTTTCTTTTGAAAAAACTTAAATATCACATTAACTTTAATTTAAATAAAATTTATTTGAATGAATTATTATCTGGATCCGGATCTCAGTAATAAAAAATGTAGTAATAAAAATCGGAGTTTAATCCAGGGAACTGTAATAATTTAATTTATATACTAATTATCACAAAACTTGAAGGTGGAAGGTGTGGATCATGGACATTGCAAATCTACTGTGGCAGGCAGGAATCCTATCGGTTCTCCTGATATTCGGTGTGAAGATTGGACTGGCAATGGGCTTTGCAGGCCTATCAAGGAAGATGGCGGCCCTAATAACCGCAGGTTACGGTCTGGGGATTTATGCCCTTTCAGCACTGGCAAATGCCTACATGAACTCGGTTCAGGGCTTCTTCAACACCTACAGTTCGCTCATAACAATCATAATGGCAGCCATTCTCATATTCGCAGGTGTCCACACTCTCCGTGAGTGGAAAGAACACCGGCGTGACACAGCAAAGACTGCATGTGTGGCTATGGTTGCACCCTGCCCCTGCTGTTTCGGGGCGGTCATCGTCAGCATAATTCTGGTATCACCGATAATAGGAGTATCTGCGGTTACACTTGGCAAGTACTCAGGAATAATCCTTGCAGCATTCATAGGTTTCTTCTATGCATTTGCCAACGGGATCGCAGCCGCCATCAAGAAACCATACCCGGTTCTACTTGGAAACTTCATGCTCTTCGCTGGTCTATACTTCCTGACAGCTGCCATCGTGCTCCCAAACGTGAACAGCGTCATGAGCATGAAGATGACACCCCTCACGGTGCCGGGGATAGACACAATAATATACGTCGTCCTTGGAACCCTCGCGCTGATGGGGCTTGGAATATACCTTAACAAGAGAAAAAGCACATTCATAGAATAGAAAGAGGTGATATGATATGGTTGCAGTACCCGGCAGTGAGATACTGAGCGGTGCACTACACGTTGTCTCCCAGAGCCTCCTCATACCGGTTATAGCAGGTCTACTGTTATTCATGGTATACGCCATAGTGACCCTCGGAGGGCTCATATCAGAGTACTCTGGAAGGATAAGGACTGATGTTAAGGAACTTGAATCGGCAATAAAATCAATTTCAAACCCAGGAACCCCTGAAAAGATAATTGAGGTCGTCGATTCGATGGACATACCCCAGAGCCAGAAGGCCGTGCTCACTGATATCGCAGGGACAGCTGAACTCGGACCAAAATCAAGGGAGGCCTTCGCAAGGAAGTTGATAGAGAATGAGGAACTCAAGGCTGCCAAGAGCCTTGAGAAGACAGACATTGTAACCAGACTCGGCCCAACCCTTGGACTGATGGGGACACTCATACCCATGGGTCCAGGACTCGCAGCCCTCGGGGCAGGTGACATCAATACACTGGCCCAGGCCATCATCATAGCCTTCGATACAACAGTTGTGGGACTTGCATCAGGGGGTATAGCATACATCATCTCCAAGGTCAGGAGAAGATGGTATGAGGAGTACCTCTCAAATCTTGAGACAATGGCCGAGGCAGTGCTGGAGGTGATGGATAATGCCACTCAGGCGCCGGCGAAGACTCCTCTCGGATCAAAATGAAGAGGACCCCATGGCTGGAAGCGCCAACCTGGTTGACGCCATGCTGGTACTCTCAGTCGGTTTCCTGATATTCCTGGTACTCTCATGGAACATGCAGAACGTTGTATTTGCAGATATGACTCCCCAGGAGAGACAGGAGACCATGGAGGCTATGAAAAAGGCTGTTGAGGTCCAGAAGGGTCAGGAACTCAACGACACTCCACAGACCACTTCGGGTTCAGGTCAGGGATACGTTGAGATGGGAACAGTCTACCGTGACCCCAAGACAGGTAAACTCATAATGGTCCAGGGATAATGGACCGCCTTCCAATTATTTCCACAGCAAGTACTGCTCTTTTTATTGCAGACCCCCTATTTTTAGATCCCTGCTATTTACATGAACCTTTAAGTAGTCCATACACATAAAATATTCAGAATTGAGCTAATCAGGAGTCATACCGATGCTTGAGATCATACCTGTTATTGATTTAATGGATGGTATCGCGGTATCCGGCAAATCCGGTGAACGTGAAAAATACAGGCCCCTCGAGTCAGTATATTCACCGTCACCGGATCCCGTTAACATTGCACTATCCCTCAGGGCGGCAGGTGCAAGGTCAATCTACATAGCGGACCTCGATGCCATCGAGGGCACAGGATCAAACCTTGAGGCAGTGAGGAGGGTGAACCATGTCCTCCCCGTGATCCTTGATGCCGGTGTCAGGGATCTCGAAACCTTCCACTTCATGCTTGAATTCGCATCAAGGGTCGTTGTTGCAACGGAGACCCTTAAGAGCACAGAGGAGCTGGAGGAGATCCTCAGGAAATATCCGCCTGGGAGGACCGTTGTCAGCGTGGACGTTAAGGACATGAGGCTCCACTCAAGAAACCTTAAGATTGGACTTGAGGAATTAAGGGACCTCCTGAGGGGATATGAAGTAGACATAATCCTGCTGGATATCGGGTCCGTCGGTACATCCTCTGGTTTCAACAGGGAACTCCTTGAACTCTTCAGACCGCTTATCGAGCGTGTAATACCAGGGGGTGGTGTTCTCCCTGAGGAGATACCTGAACTTGAGGCTATGGGTGTCAGGGCGGCTCTTGTTGGAAGGGCACTCCATGAAGGGATGGTGAGGCCCGGGTGAGCTCAGGGGAAGGTTACCTCCTTATAGGCCCGGTAAGCAGGGACCATATAGTGAGAGAGGACTATCATGAGGTGAAGGCTGGTGGCGCGGTCTACTACTACTCAAGGCTCCTGTCGCACCTTGGAGTCCGTCACACAGCCATTGTGACCATCTCAGAGGATGATTCCGAACTTCTTGAGGAATTCCCGGATAAAACAAGGATTGTGCCTGTATACCATGACCGTACAGTTGAATTTGAAAATATCTACTCCAACGGGGATACTGCAGGAAGGACTCAGAGGTCAAACTTTGCTGAAAACCCCATAGAGGTGGAGGACCTTGAAGGTCTTGCATCACTGGACTGGACTGCAGTACTCGCAGGACCCCTCCTCCCCTCAGACATACCCCTCAGGACCCTGGAATTCCTGGGTGAGAGGCACAGGCTCTACACGGGACTGCAGGGTTACCTCAGGCACCCTCAGGGCAGGAGTGTAATACTGAAACCTGCAGGGCACATATGGAGGGTCATGGAGGCAGGGGATGGCGTATTCCTTGATGTGAATGAACTCGGGACAATCTCAGATAAACCTCTGAGGGCTCTGCGTATGCTGGCTGAGCATACCCCCGAGGTGGTGGTAACATGCGGCAGGAGGGGTTCAGTAATCTGCCATGGCGGCTCCAGAACAAGAATAAGGGCTGTGAGGGCTGTGAGGGAACTTGACCCCACGGGTCTGGGGGATACCTACATGGCGGCCTATGTACATGCCAGAAGAATGGTGGGGCCGGAGGCGGCTGGAAGGTTTGCATCCCTAATGGCCACAAGAAAACTTGAGGGTGAAATCTGACTAGATTCCCAAAATGAAGGGCAGGATGATGAAGGGTAAGAGTCCGGCTGCAAAGAATATGCCCACACCTGCAAGGACCTGCTCCCGGTTATCGTCCATAACACCATTACATATCAGAATCATGCTCAGGAATCCCATAAGTGCAGGTATTGCATGGGAGTAGATCACAGATCCGGTGAATGTTCCAGCAACCATTTGAATCACTAACACGCTTTTTTTCAACTGTGAATTATATGGTGGGGATTCTTAAATACCTTGTGCATACCGGTGCCATGAACTGCTGCAATAGATATTTAACCCTTTATTTTCAAAGATAACAATGATCATTCTGATGGAGGAGATTTATCATGCTGCATGGTACAGAAGTACTCAAGAAGGGATTTGCAAAGATGACCAAGGGCGGCGTTATAATGGACGTTGTCAACGCTGAACAGGCAGCAATTGCAGAGGATTCAGGAGCAGTCGCTGTCATGGCCCTTGAAAAGGTACCCGCTGATATAAGGGCTTCAGGTGGAGTTGCAAGGATGGCTGATCCAAACAAGGTCCAGGAGATAATGGATGCGGTGTCCATACCTGTCATGGCCAAGGTCAGGATAGGACACTTCGTGGAGGCCCAGGTCCTCGAGGCCCTCGGAGTTGACATGATAGATGAGAGTGAGGTCCTGACACCTGCCGATGAGAGGTTCCACATAGACAAGAAGAAATTCACTGTACCCTTTGTCTGCGGCGCAAGGAACCTTGGAGAGGCCCTCAGGAGGATAGATGAGGGGGCCGCCATGATAAGGACCAAGGGGGAACCAGGAACAGGCAACATCGTTGAGGCAGTTAGGCACATGAGGATAATGATGAGTGAGATCCGGGAGATCCAGAACAAGGAGGAAGAGGAGCTCTGGGAGGTTTCAAGAAAGATTGAGGCCCCCCTTGAACTTGTCAGGGAAACAGCGAAACTTGGAAAGCTCCCTGTGGTTAACTTTGCAGCCGGAGGGGTTGCAACACCTGCAGATGCGGCCCTCATGATGCAGCTTGGAGCCGACGGTGTCTTTGTTGGTTCAGGTATATTCAAATCAGACAACCCTGAGGGGTATGCC
>ENA-OWOZ01000093-OWOZ01000093.1-bioreactor-metagenome-genome-assembly--contig:-NODE-93-length-126929-cov-6.281777_pt1 | contig 126929 bp, 114 predicted proteins | sample MGYA00238140_ERZ651804 | MGnify/ENA primary metagenome ERZ651804 (study PRJEB26910, sample SAMN07631232) | bioreactor metagenome | isolation source: Switchgrass digestor | place: USA: Dartmouth...
TTGTTTTGTACCGCTTCCACTATACTTGAAGATACGCTTAAAGAGAAAATTGTAGAAGCCATCAATGTAGCGGTCAGTGGAAAAAACTCTTTTCTGGCCATACTGAAGAAAAATATTGAAACCGTATTAAGCGAGGATTTGTATGAAAGTACAGCAGACATTGATAAAAGGCTGGAAGAACTCCAAACCGAGTTGATCCAAAAGGCAAATTCAAAGGAGGACTACGATAATATTGTCAACGAGATTTACCGCTTACGGGACTTAAAGCAAGAAACACTTTCAAGAAATGCCCTCCGTCAAGATAAGCGGGATCGGATTGCTGAGATGACGGACTTCCTTAACATGCAAACCGGTGATATTACGGAATTTGATGATAAACTGGTTAGAAAATTAATCGAAAAGGCAACTGTATATGATGACAGGCTAGTGGTAGAGTTTAAGTCTGGGTTAGAAATAGAAGCAAAACTATAGGCTTGTAATAAGATGGCCACCAGTTGAGAAGAAAATCTTCTTAATTGGCGGCATTTTATTTTATACAAATGTATAAACAAATATAGCAGTGTCTATATGACAGAATCATAAAATGTTGTTTTTAAGACTTGATCTGGTAGCATGCCACAGGCAATGAAAGTGATTAGATAATAGCAAACAGTAGTGATTATAGATTTTTTCCATACCTATTGACATTATGACTCCAAAGTCATAAAATATGACTATGAAGTCATAATCTGCGATATATAGTACAGGAGGGGTAACCATTGCCTAAAAGAACCTTTATCCGTCTGGACGAAGATAAAAAAGAAAGGGTGATGCGTGCAGCAATTGGGGAATTCCAAGCTCGAGGCTATGAAGGTGTGAAAATAGAAGATATCGCGCAAAATGCAGGAGTTGCTAAAGGTAGCATTTATCAGTACTTCGAAGACAAAAAAGATTTATTTTTATATTCCGTGACATGGACGATAGAGTATTTTATGAAGATGATCGACAGGCAAACTCCGCTTAAGGACATGGATATCTATGAATATTTTCTTTCGGGGAGCCGCGAACGTTTTGAAATGATAAGAAAAGAACCTTTATTGGTTTCATTCGCCATTGACTTTACCCAAGGCAAGTATGGCGGTCTGGCTGAAGAAATAAGCAGGGAATTAAAACAGGTTGGTGAGCAATATGAGCTTAAATTGATTGCAAACGGTAAAAAAAGAAGAACGATTCGGGACGACATGGACGACAAATTGCTTTTGCTGTTCTTTCAAGGGGTAACAGAGAAATTTACCATGCGTGTTATGGAGATGGCTAAGAATTTTAAGTATGAACCTACTGAAGAACAGCTTTTGGAAATGAAAGGCCTGATTGAGAGCATGGTTCTGTTATTAAAACAAGGTATGGGGAGGAATTGACAATGTTTATTACAGTTGAAAACCTGAAAAAAAGTTATCTGATGGGCGAAAGCAAAAACGAGGTGTTAAAGGGTGTCAGCCTTACGCTTGAAAAAGGAGAAATCGGGGTGATTCTCGGCCCGTCCGGATCGGGAAAATCTACACTGATGAACATTATCGGCGGTGTTGACCATGCGGACAGCGGCAGTGTCCATGTGGACGGTGTGGAGATTACTGCTCTTGATGACGATGCACTGACGGATTACCGTAGGAATTCGGTTGGTTTTGTCTTTCAGTTTTATAATCTCATTCCCAATCTGACGGTGGCGGAAAATATCGAGGTGGTTTCCAACATATCAAAATCTGCGCTAAATACAGATACAGTGTTGGAGGCCGTTGGTCTGGAGGAGAAAAAAAGAAGCTTCCCCAAACAGCTTTCCGGAGGAGAGCAGCAGCGCGTATCTATCGCTCGAGCCATCGTGAAAAATCCGAAGCTTCTGCTGTGCGATGAGCCGACCGGAGCGTTGGATTATGAAACGGCGCGCGGTATGCTTTCCCTTCTGCAAAAAATAAACAGTGATTTTGGAACGACAATCCTGATGGTCACCCACAATACCGCCATCTCAGGCATGGCGAACAAAGTTTATAAGCTGCGTGACGGAGAGATCGTAGAAACCATCCGGCATGATGAGACGGTCGCAGCAGAAAGGATTGAATGGTAATGGCGCTGTTTAAAAAAGTAATACGATCTATGCTGGAGCATAAGGCACATTACATCGGCTCCATGCTTTTGCTTATGATCAGCAGTATGATGTTCGTCATGGCGAGCAATACGTCTATTAATTTGGAAAAAGCGTTTAAGACATTTTCTGAACAGAATGTTTTATCCGATGCGGAATTCTCTGTCGATACCGAAATTGACACTACTGCGATCGGTGAGAAATTCAACGCGAAGGTTGAACTTGGAGGTACAGCGGATTGTGAGGTAAAACCGGGTCAAAAACTACGGGTATTTGCTATGATGAATGAAGTTAATATCCCCGCAGTAGAAGAGGGGTCTTTATCCGGTGCTTCAGAAATCATGCTGAACCGCTTATTTGCTGAAACAAACGGTTATGGGATCGGCGACACCATTACTGTTGCGGGTAAAGAATTTACTGTTTCGGGCTACTGCCTTTTGCCTAATTTCATCTATGTGGTTGAATCAAAGGAAGTTATGATGAACGATCCCAGCACCTTCGGCGTAGGTGTAATCAGCAAAGCGGAATTCAATACCTTGCCGGATCGCCATTATGTTTATGCCCTTCGTTTTAACGAAAGAGATAATATTCAAACTCAGGAAACGGCAGTAAAAACCGAATTGCGTTCCCAGGGAATAACAATAACCAGTTGGCAGAGCACCGACAAAAAAATAAATGTATCTTACGTGCCCATGGAAGTCGGTGTACTCTCCAAGGTGAGCGTCGCTGTCCCTTTAGTTATGCTTTTACTTACCTGTGTTTTACTTGGGATGCTAATGTGGCGAATGATCAAGGGTGAATCGGTTCTTATCGGGACATTTTATGCACTTGGCTATCGTCGAAAGGCTTTACGCCGCCATTATTTAATGTTTCCACTCTTAGTATCTGCCATCGGTGCAGTGGTCGGTTCCGTATTGGGGATACTCCTGACGGACTTGATGTTTAAATTTTTACTGACGGCTTTCCCAATGCCAGTTCAGGAAACGATATACAATAATTGGCTGATTGTATTCGCAGTTCTCTTTCCAATTACAGTTCTTTGTGGCGTTACTTTAGGTATTATAAGTAAAGTATTGAGAATCCCTGCGGCAATCCTGATGAAAGGCAGAGAAAGCCCAAAGAAGATAAATCTCATCGAGCGGAAACTGCGGCTTGAGCGACTGAAATTTAATACAAAATTTCAAATCAGGGAACAGGTCCGCAGTTTATCCAGAAGTTTCTTTCTGTTGTTTGGGGTTGTTGTAGCCACAATGCTTATTTTATACGGTTTTACAATGAAAAGCTCTGTGGACTATATGCTCCATAAGGGCATAAAGGAGATGTACAATCTCAAATATGAATACGTTTTTACGTCGGTCAAAACCGGCGTGCCGCCTACAGGAACCGAGCAGTTTAATGCGGCCTATGTGAGCCTTGTGGAAAACGATGATACAAGCTTTTATGTTGTCGGTACATTACCTGATACGGAAAGGATAAGACTGAAAGACTCATCAGGACGGCCAATCAAACCGGAACAAAACATTGTTACTCTGCCGCTGGCGCAAAAGTTAAATTTAAAACCGGGCGATAGGGTGACGGTATTTAACACCGAAGACGGCAAAGAACGTACGTTTATCGTTGAACAAGTGGCGGATACTTACGCCGGTGAGTTTTTGTTTATGCCTCTAGACCGATTTAATACCGAGTTTGGGCTACCAACGAATGCTTACATCGGCATTTGGAGTGACGAACCGCTGACATTTCCACAGGGAGAAGTACAGAGTACAAAATCTATAGATGCTATTGTTGCAGGCTTTGGACACCTGATTGACCAAATGGGTCCGATGATTTACGGCTTAATCTTCGCTGCTTTTATCGTCGGTCTGATTATCATATACATTGTGACCGGCTTGGTGGTGGAAGAAAGCCGAGCCAACATCTCTTTAATGAAAGTATTTGGCTATAGGAAAAAGGAAATCAACAGATTAATATTAAGCAGCAATACAATTATTGTAATATTAGGTTATTTGCTTGGCATACCTGCTTTGCTGGGAACCGTAGGAGCACTGTATAACTCCCTCGCCGACACTCTGCAAGTCGTATTGCCTGTTAAGCTTAACTTCTGGTATATGCTTTTAGGTTTTGTTATCGTGATGCTAACATATGAGTTTGCAAAATTGATGTGTAGAAAAAAAGTAGCTCGTATTCCAATGGATGAAGCGTTGAAGGTTGGGATGGAATAGAAAACTCTTTACATTAATCAAATATTAAGCTATGCCTGCCCTTTTTATAGAAGTGGCAGGTTTTTTTTATGTTTTGTTTAAAAAATCATCATCATTTTGTATAATGTGTATTATGATATGTTTCCTTGAACGTCGGTTTTCGGGAAAAACAGCCAAAACCCAATTGATATGTTCCCGTAAACGTAAGGTTCAAAAAATAAGCCCGAGACATCAATCCAAGTGGCTCGAGCCATGTTGAGTGCGTGGCGTTGATGTCAAAGCCTTAACCTTTGATATTACTGGCTTTTCGCGTTTACATTCAACTTGTCTACTCGAGAGAAAGGGTAAAATGCGTATAAGGGAACATGTCGAAAACTCATATTTAATCCCCCAAAATTGATGGGGTTGAGTTAACATATTAGATAATGTTCATTTTAAATTGTGTTGGGTAGTCAGAATAGTTTAAATAAAGGCTTTTCAAAATTTTATAATACCAAGAGGTGTAATTAGAAATCTTAAATGCCAAAAAACAGGGTTTCACGTCATTGCCTTAAGGAAAAAGTTCAGGAAACCCTTATTTTATATATGTTTACAACAACATCTTCTCTACTATTTCATCCAACTGTCTTTTTGTATTGAAAAAGTCAGTATCTAAGTCCAAAGTTTTTACGCTGATGCGGTTACCGCTTAAATTAAAATCGCAGTCGGGAACACTATCCTCATCAGTTTTGGTATAAAGCAAAAGTCCGCTTACATTCGGCACTTTATGTTTAATTCACATTTTTAGCATTGAAAAAATCAATAATTAGGTTTGAAGCAATTGATTTGTAACTAAAAAAAGCCATAAATCTTCGCGCGAATTTTTACACTTCAGGACAAATGAACGGCGAATTGTATGGTAAATAAAAAAATGCTATCGAAATTATTTAAAATACGGAGGATAACGGGATTGATAATTTGCAGGCTGCGGCTGGGTGGCTGACGGGCAATCGGCTGCAAGGGCATTGGCCAACAATACAGCAATTTAGGAAAAGACAAATTATATCTTTTCTAGTATTATATAATTACCGTACGGTAAATTCCCATGAAAGGATGAGCAAATGGAACAAGCCATAATAAAAGCCTGTAAATTTATTGGCGAGCATTTAAAAGATGAACTATCTTTAGATGACATAGCGGGGTTTGTGGGATACTCATCATACCATTTTTCCCGCAAGTTCAAAGAAGTGACAGGTAAAACCGTAATGGAATATGTCCGGGAAAAGCGTATTTTTAAAGCGGCTGATGAAATAAAACAAGGGGCAAATATCTGTGAAACTGCCATGAAATATGGTTTTGACACACACGCGGGTTTTACAAGGGCTTTTTTAGAAATTTATGGCTGTACTCCTATACAGTGCGCACAACATGCGCAAAAAAAGTATGGGAAAGGAATGATAAAAATGGAAAAGGCGAAAATTGTAATTAGGCCTGTTTGCAAAGATGATGTCCAAGACCTTTGGGAAAATGTATACACTGCAATGACCCCCAGGCAGATAACGGAGGAAAAAGTGCTACCCGCAATAGAAAGGCTGAAAAAGGGCGAGGGCATTGAGCTTGTTGCACAAGTGACGGCAGGGTGGTTATGTCATTGCCAATGATAAAACCGTTTTGGATTCCTCTTGGAGTATTGTTTGATAACAATTATACCCTGACAGGAGGGGCAGAAGATGAAATTATGGGGAAATTACTCGAAGAAATGAAAAAACAATGCAGGATGCTTAATGTTTCAACCCTTATTTCCCCGCAGCCGGAAAACAGCGAAAGCGCGAAAGCTTTTATGTATTTCGGTTTTGCTGAGGCCTGGAAATCCGGCGGATGGGTATATCTAGCAATGTCCGTATAAGGCCGCGGCGGTTAGTTTAATTATACAAAAGCCATGAAATCAAAAGGCAGAAGCAACATTTGAGGTTTACAATGTAATAGAGGAAAATTATGAAGGTGCTAATTACCGACCTGATACCAAGGGATGGACAAATATTAAAAAAAGGGTTTCTGGAAATCAAGCCGGAAACCCTTTTTTTTGCAAACTCACAAAATCTTTATGGTAAAAATAGCGCTATAAACACTAACAAACACAGTAGTATAAAACCCCTGCCATGTTCTAGCTTGCAAAAATAATTGTCTTACCGCTATAAAAAAATATATGAAAATTAAAACACAACATAAATTTCAAGCCCGCAAATTTTATAATTGAGTTTTGCCCGATTTATGTTATAATTAAGGAAATATCTGGTTTTAAAAAAACGGGGAAAAAAATGGATGTTTTAAGGATTTTACTAAAAATCACAATGTGGCTTTTAATTGCAGGGTTTTTTTGCAATTTTATCCTGCAACATATAAGCTATTCCTTTTACAAAAACGCCAAAAAAATGCAGGATATATCTTGCGAGCCTCAATTTATCCAGTTTAGCGAAACGTTAACCGGCTATGGCAGTAACCTCAATTTAAAAAATTGCGGCAAAGTTATACTTTTTTTCGGCGGCTCAAATTATATTGCGTACAATTCCGTGGGAAAATATGCAACCAAATTTAACTTACCATTTATTTGTGTGGATTACTACGGGACACAGGAAAGCCGCGGCAAAATGAATTTAAAAACCATGAAGCAGTCGGCGGAAAATTTATATGACTGGGCAAAAAAGAACTATCCTGAAAGTGACATAATAATAATGGGCCATAGCTATGGAGCAGGAATAGCAACATACCTTGCAAGTGCCAGAAAATGCCGCGCTTTAATTATCGTTTCAGGATACAGGGATATTTCCGATTTATATAATAAAATAATCCCCATATTCCGCGGGCCGCTTAAGGTGTTTATTTCAAACAATATTCAAGCCGCAGGATACGCAAAAAATGTGGACTGCCCTGCATTTATCATTGGTTCTTCTGCTGACAAAGTTTTAAGCTCATCTTTGCAAGAAAAACTCTCCCGCAGCTTTAAAAAAGCGGAATTAAAAATATTTAGCAATATATCCCACGAAGACTACTTTTCCTCGGATGAAGTAATTAGTTTTATAAATAAATTAATTACAGAGCGCTAAAGCCATGCCCAAGCTTTAACACTTAATAAGGAGGAAGGTTTTAATGAAACTTGAATTGACAAAGAAAGACTATAAAAAAATTGCGCTTGCCAACAAGCTCAACCCTTACGCTGACATCATTCCATTCAAATTAGGCTTTGGCTTCCCGCAAATTAACTACCCTAGTTTTATCACCCAACCAGATGAATTCATTTTATATGCAGCGCCGGCATATACGTTTACAAACACAACAAAAGTAACCGGTTTTACAGGAAAAACCTACGGCAGAAGTGTCCAAACAAAAAGAGGGGCTGTCTTTCACACCGGAAGATATTATGAAAAACCTGTGACACAAAATGTAAAGAACATATACAATGGTGATATCATTATAACTAATAAACGTGTTGTTTTTATAGGTACAGAAGACAGCTTTGATTATTCCATAGATAAAATATCCGCTGTAAAAATAATCAATAAATCAAGTTTCTTAATTACATCCAGCTATTCTTCAAGGAATGTCGGCGCGGACAAGGAAATTTTAACTTACATATTGACATTTATAAACTACAGCATACAGGCCTATAAAGAAGGGACCAATCTTTTAGAAACCCAAAAAGCCCTAAAAAGCGGCATTAGCGAGGAAGAAACCGCGCTTTGTAATGTAGTCCGTTATAAAACAAAAAACATGAAAGTAAGACGATTAAGTCAAGCGTCTGTCATAAACATTATCACTGCTGTGTTAACTTTATTATTATTTTTTCTAATAATTTTTATTATTGTTAGAACAAGTTTAGCTAAAGACAAACCAGGCCCGGTTACTGATAAAAGCATTATTGAATTACTAACCCTGCCTGACCATCCTAAAATTTATGACAATTATAACAATGCTATTGATTTTTATAAAAACACCGTGGATTCACGGATTGAGGTTACAACCGCAAGTAAATATGCGCGGAAAAACATCAATAGCGATAAAAAAGTTTTGTATTTATTTCAGGATTCATCACATGAGGAATATATAGGCTATGTTTATATTAATTTGTACGATACCGCGGGGAAAGAAATGACTGTAAAAGACGCTGTCAGGTTAATCACAAGTTATCTTCCCGATTACTTTGGAAAGTACTATTACATGACGGATTGTTATAAATATAAAACCAATAACGCCGAACATTATGTCTACGCGGCCCGGCTTAATGATGACGGCATTGCCTTTCACAATACTTCCGCGGGGTATTTATCTTATTATTATCACATAAAAATAATAAAATATAATGACGGTGAGCATTGGAGGATAGAAACAGGATATTCTGCCAGCGGAGGACACGATAAGGGCTGGATTGAAAAATATGCCGAACCTTGGGATATTAACTTTGCCGGTTATTTACAAGGCCAATAACAACAAACATAGCAGAATTACACAAATTAAAATAATGCCTTAAGCCTTTTATTTAACAAGCCGGGATATATCCCGCTGCTTTTCTTATAAAAGAGTTTTAGGAATAGTGTGTTATATCCTGAAATAAAAGCTTTTGTGGGAAAAACCGGCTTATCAAAGTATAATGACAGCATGCCGCCGTTAATTAAAAAAGATATTGACGGGATTTTAAAACTGATTGGCGGGTAATATAAATTCTTCGGGTAAAATTAATTTATGTAATACAAATTAGATATATGGGATAAGCAGTATAAATAAAATTCAAAAAGGTTTATTTGGGTCTAAAAAGTATTAGATGAGGTATAAATATGGACATAAAAAATTACGAAAAATACATTTCAGCCGAAACCTTAATGGGGCCAAGCTGTGTAAGAATTCTTGAGGAATTATTTGAAAAATACCCGCAAAAATTTTCAAAAGATGACATCATCCTTGATTTAGGCTGCGGCACTGGGCTTTCAAGCCTTGTAATCGCGAAAGAAACAGGGGCAAGGGTTTTTGCAAACGACCTTTGGATAAGGGAAGAAGAAAATAAAAAGCGTTTTTCAGAGTGGGGTATTTACGGGCAGGTCATTCCATTTTGCGCAGACGCCAATAATTTAAGTTTTGACAAGGGGCAGTTTAAAGCGTTAATAAGCATTGACTCATACCATTATTTCGCTGGAAAAGAAGGGTTTTTTCAAGAAAAAATCCTCCCCTTTATGAAAGACGGGGGGGTTATTTTAATTGCAATCCCCGGCTTAAAGGAAGAATATTCAGATAAAGGTAATCTCTTGTCCGATTGGCTTGGAGATGAGGCATATATGTTCAAAAGCGCAAAATGCTGGGAAAAACTCATAGGCAGCCACTGCAGGATAAAAACTTTAAAAACATGGGAGATGGGCTGCTTTGAAAAAGCATGGGATGAGTGGTTTAGTGTAAATAACGAATACGCCCTTGGGGATTTAAAATACTATGAAACAATAATAAAGCCCTACACCTGTTTTGTGGGCATATACGTAAAGTTAAAATAAGGTTTTTATAAGGCGGGTAAACTTTAAAACCTGCCTTATAAGGCAGAATTTAGCGGGCTATTTTTAACGGGGCCGGAAAATAATAAATACATGTAATTTGCAATTTAACTTATTAATATTAAAGGAAGTGTAAACATGATTGCGTCGCAATACAAGATAATATTACCCGCAAACTACGATATGGATATCATTAGAAAAAGGGTCAAGGAAAACGGGCATAAAACCGATGGGTTTTACGGGCTCAAATTCAAGCTTTACTTAATAACCGAAAAAGGGATAAACAATAATATGCAAAACAGCTATTCCCCGTTATATGTATGGAATGACAGTGAAGGGCTGAACAAATTCCTGTTTGAGGGCTTTTATGACAATATTATAACATCCTTCGGTTGGCAAAAGGTAAATATTGGTATCCCCTTAATTGACACCACATCACAAAAAATCAAAGACGCAAAATTTGTGTTTGAAGTATGCGGGGAAATTGAGCCAAAAGAAAGCTTAAATAATTTTAAATCCCGCATAAAAGAGTCAATCCCTGAAATTAGTGATGAATTTGTGTTAATTTTTAATCCTGACAAATGGAAATACAGCGTGTTTTATTTTATTGACGGTTTTGAAAAAGTGAAAAATAAAAAAGGCGTGATATACACCATACTTCATGTATCGCTATAAAGGTTAAAACAATACCAATGATAAAGGTTTTTTTAAAAAAGAACGGAGGGATATTATGGTTGAAAAAAACGACGCAATTGAAATTATTTCATACGCTGAAAAAAACGGGATTGAAATATTCCTTGACGGGGGCTGGGGGGTTGACGCCCTTTTAGGAATGCAGACACGAAAGCACAATGACATTGATTTATTTGTGGAAAAGAAAAACGGGCAAAAATTTATAGGGGTAATAAAAGAAAAGGGCTATGTTGAAATACCCGAAGTTTATACAACCCCCTCCCACACGGTTTGGAAAGACGGAAAAGGAAGGATAATCGACTTACATATATTTGAATTTACCCAAGAGGGCGATTTAGTTTTTGAGGGGGACACATACCCCGGCGAGGTCTTCGGCGGGATTGGAAATATAGGCGGTAAAACGGTAAAATGTATCAGCGCCAAATACCAGGTTTTATACCATTTAGGGTATGAGCATGACGAAAATGACGCCCATGATGTATTGCTTCTTTGCGAAAAATTCAATATCCCCGTTCCCGGTGAATATAAGTAAAGTATTTTTCCAAAATTAAGCGGGTTATTAAGTAAGGTTGGATAATTGCGGATTAAACTAAAAAATTGGTGGTAAAAAATGAACATGATGGATTTAGTGGGAAGATGCGGCCTGTATTGCGGTGCCTGTGTTATTTACAGAGCACAAAGGGATGACCAGTCCTTAAGGGCAAAAATTGCGCATAGGTATAACTGCTCAACAGATGAAGTCAGGTGCAACGGCTGCGGGGCTTTAACACCTGGGTGTTGGGGAAACGGGTGCAAAATTTTCCAATGCACCATTGACATGGGGGTAAATTTTTGTTTTGAATGCAAAAAGCTTGAAACCTGCGGTATTTTTAATAATCTAGCTAAAGGTTATCTTGAAGACGGGGTTGACCTTAGAAAAAACCTTCAAAAAATCAAGGAAGGAAAAGTCAAAGAATGGCTTACGGAAAGCCAAAAGAAATACACCTGCAAGGAATGCAATAAGCCATTAGCTTATTCTTCAAAATGCCATCATTGCGGGGCTCAAATTATATAACATGTTTTCTATAATCTAATTTTTTAAAAAAATCATACATATTTGGCCTGTAGTCAAAAGCCCCCAAAAAAAGCCCGCAACAAGGTTATTTATTTTGTTTTTGCTTTTTAAAAAAATAACCCAAAAACACGGCGCAGATTATAAGCCCGGTTAACGCGGGTTTTAAAACGGACATGCCTGCCTTGCCGCCAAAAACAATGCTCCATGAGGATTTTAAAAAAGCGGCCCCAATGATTACGCCAAAAAGCCATTTTAGGCTTCTTTTCCATGCAAACATCAAAAGCATAAAGAAAAACAGCGGCACTAAAAGGCTTACCGCTATCTTTTCAGCCGTCCATTCCCCTTTTAAGTAATCCATTTCAAAAGCCAAAAATTCCATAACTTTAGGGTCTTTAACTTCCGGCGCGGGAAACCAGAACATGCTTGTAAAAAGGACAAAGATTGAAGCGGATATGCCGGCAAAACTCTTTTTAAAGGCGAAAAAAACCATGGGAATGATAAATACGGGCCGGATATACCAGCTTAATATGTTATGGTGCCTTTCAAAGGCCCATTTAAAAAAGCCGTCGTTTGTAATAAATAAAACAATAAATATAGCGGTCGCAACCATAAAAAACGCACCTGTGATTAAATCCGCCCTCTTTCTCATGGCAGGCCCTCCTTTGTGGCTTTATGTTTTTATTATAGGGTTTTTTAGCAATAGTTTCAATAAAAATGACTGATAATATACCAAAACACAAAATGCCCATTTAATTTTAATTTTAATTAAAAAGGAAAAAATTTTTCCTTTTTTAATAACCTCCCAAGCCAAAGGCAGGCCCCAGACAGCAACAACCGCGCCACGATTTAAATTATGTTTTTTTAAAATAAGGGTTTGACTTTATCAAAGATTTGTTTTATTATATATAATATAGAATACAATTAAATTTTAAAAATGCTGAATTTCTGTGTATACAGAATACGGGGGAACCGTTTTTTGGGGTGAATCCGGGTTTTAAAACCGGTAGGGCTGTCCTTTCGGCCCGAATCCGTCAGCTAACCTCGGAAGCAATGAAGGAAAGGATTTTCTTTCTTGTTTGCGGTTTTCGCCCTTTGGTGATACCGCTTTTTAAATCCTTTTTTAGCCGGGCTTTCCATATTTTTTAAATATGTTTCCATTTTTTTGGTTTTTGGCCGTGTCCCCTCCCGGATTTGCCGTCATATTTTCATTCCCCTTTCAGCAGACAACAAAAAATCATGGGAGGTGTTTTAAAGTTTTGAGGAATTTAGCAACTTTAAATGAAACAAAAACCACAAGATTTACCCGGCTTAAAAGCACAATTTCAGACTACATAGAAAAAAAGGACAAAATTATTACAGGGATTGAAGACGAAAAACGGATTGAAGCACAAAAGAAAAAAATTATAAAACGTCTCGGGGCAACCGAAAAGGAGTGGAACGACTACCGCTGGCAGCTGACACACAGGTTTTGCAACATTGATGATTTTGCAGATATAACCGGGGTATCCCAAAAAGAAATTGAAAGAATAAAAGAGGTGGGGAAATTATACCGCTACGCCATATCCCCCTACTATCTTTCCCTAATTGACCCCGAAGATTTAAACTGCCCAATCAGAAAACAAGCATTACCCAGCGCAGAAGAACTTGACCCCAGCGGTGAGCTGGACCCCATGGATGAGGAAGGCTGGACGCCGGTTCCAAATGTAACGCGCAGGTATCCCGACCGCCTGATTATAAAAGTCACAAATATGTGCGCAATGTACTGCCGCTTCTGCCAAAGAAGGCGCCTGATCGGGGAAACGGATTGCCACACAGGATGGGATAAAATCGCAAACGCAATAGAATATGTCAAAGCCAACAAGGAAATCCGCGATGTGTTAATTACCGGCGGGGACCCCTTTATGTTAAGCGACAGCATGATTGAAAAAATCCTGATTTCCTTGCGCGAAATAAAGCATGTGGAAATAATAAGGTTTGGAACAAGAACTCCTGTGACCTTGCCGCAGAGGATTACCGATGACCTTGTGAATATACTAAAAAAATACCACCCCATTTATGTAAACACCCATTTTAACAGCCCCAAAGAAATCACGAAAGAATCAAAGGAAGCCTGTGAAAAGCTGGCTGACGCAGGAATACCTTTAGGCAACCAAATGGTGTTATTAAACGGGGTTAACAACGACCCATACATTGTCAGGAAGTTAAACCAAAACCTTTTAAAAATACGGGTAAAGCCCTACTACATTTTCCATCCCAAAGCCGTAAAAGGCACATCCCACTTCTGGGCACGGATTGAAGAAGGTATTGAGATAATGGAATCCCTAAGAGGCCGCACTTCTGGAATGGCAATTCCAACTTACATTGTAAACGGGCCCGGGGGGCTTGGAAAAACCCCGATTTTGCCAAACTACCTTATGTATATCGGAGATAACAGGGCTGTGTTTAGGAACTGGGAAGGAAAAATCTTTGAAATTCCCAATAAATAACTTTTATGTGGGGTAAATGTTTATACTGGAAAAAAGGTCTTATATAAAAAACGCTAAAGTGGAGAATTATTGATGTAGTTTAAACTATGTCTTAATTATAAAAAATACAATAAATTCGGGGTGTTAGTATGGCATACATCCCTGACTGGCATCTAAAATACGGCGTTTTGCCTTTGTGCCGCGAATTAGGCGGTGAAGTATTTAGCTATTCATCAGGGTTGGCGTGGGAAATTGATGACCTGCTCCCTCCCGGCAAAAGCGTTATACCTTACGGTTTTTATAGTTATGAAGAATTTTACGAACATATTGACAATTATATTTTAAAATACGGAAAAGACGGGCAAAAACCCAATAAACTCGGCATACTGCTTGGGAAATACAAAAAAGATATTAAGCTAAGAAACATAAAAGAAAACTGGTCAATTGTAAAATATGTAGGAAAAGATGATGAATACCAGGACCTTACATATGGGAAATGTTATTACTGGCCTTGTTCAATTGAAGATCCCAATTATGAGGGAGTCATCGATGATGAGGAATTCACCTCTTATTATTATCTTCCCAAGCCTGGCATGTGGGAAATTTTAGAAGACCCCTTAGGAATGGCCCGGCGAACCCTTGATATGATGAGCAAAATTGATAAGTTAACATAAAAACCTAATCCCAAAGACTAAAAGGCATAAAAAAGGCACCGGGAATATCCGGTGCCTTTTTTTATCAAGTTTTTTGGCAAAAACCAAATTAACGTGTTGTGAGCACTTCCTCATCCTCGTCCTGCAACGCGTCATAGCCTTCTTCGCCGGTCCTTATCTTAATTACGTTTTCAACGTCGTAGATAAAGATTTTGCCGTCGCCCACATTTCCGGTGTAAAGGGATTTTTTAATTGTATCAACCAAAGTTTCCACAGGGATTTTGCATACCACAATGTCCACCTGTACTTTTGGCAAAAGCCTTGTTTTAACAGGCAAACCGCGGAAGTATTCCGTATGCCCTTTTTGCATGCCGTATCCAAGCACATTTGTAACCGTCAGGCCGGTAATGCCGATTTTATCAAGTTCGGATTGAAGATGATTGAATTTTTCCTGATTGGTGATAACCGTAACTTTTGTCATCTTAGCGCCCGGGCGGGATTTGTTAACCACAGGTACTGCTTCATCCATGGGTACTGCGGGTTTTTGCACTTCAACAGGCTTTGGATAACTTGCTTTTGCCACACCGTCCAGCCCTGTATCCATAATGGGCGCAACAATCGCAAAGTCCGGATATGCGCTGTTTCCATGCTCGCCAAAATCCAAACCTTGGACTTCTTCTTCAAGGCTTACACGGATACCAATGGTCACTTTCATGAGATACCAAACAAGGGCAGATGACACAAACACAAAGGCGCCAACCGCGATAACCCCAAGAAGCTCAACACCGAAAAGCTGCCATCCGCCGCCAAAGAACAGCCCGTTTACTGATGACAGGCTCGTTACGCCTTCTTCGGCAAACAGCCCGACGCACAAGGTCCCGAAAACCCCGCAGACCAAATGCACGCTAGTAGCGCCAACGGGGTCGTCGACTTTAGCCTTGTCAAACAATAGCACTGAAAATACAACGATTATACCTGCAATTGCGCCGATAATCAATGAACTTGTAACGCTGACAAAAGCGCAGCTTCCCGTAATTCCCACAAGGCCCGCAAGACAGCCGTTGATGGTCATGCCAAGGTCGGGTTTTCCAATGAAAATCCATGAGGTAATTGTCGCGGTAAGCACAGCCGCGATAGCGGCGGTATTAGTTGTAACCATAATATGCACAACATCCGCCGGGTTTTGGAAGCTCATTGTGGAGCCGGGGTTGAAACCAAACCAGCCCAACCACAATACAAAAAGACCGATAACAGCCAAGGACAAGTTATGCCCCGGGATAGCTTTGGGCGTCCCGTCCTTATCATACTTGCCGTAGCGGGGCCCGAGTATAATCGCGCCTGCCAGTGCCGCCCAGCCGCCTACGGAGTGAACAACCGTATCCCCCGCAAAGTCCAAAAAGCCTAAATTGCTAAGCCAGCCGCCGCCCCAAATCCAGTGCCCCACGATGGGGTAAATTGTCAAAGTTAAAACAAAGGAAAACAAAATAAATGATAAGTATTTCACACGCTCAGCCACAGCCCCTGACACAATGGTCGCCGCGGTTCCGCAGAACACAAGCTGGAAGAAGAATTTTCCCCAAAACGGAACGCTGCTTGTTAGGGTATCTTTATAAAAATCAAGGTTTGAATTTCCTAAAACCGAAAGATTTTGTGTGCCCACAAAGGGGTTATCCCCCCCGAACATCAAGCCCCAGCCAAGAAGCATAAACCCTAGGGATGAAACCGCAAAAACAATAAAGTTTTTAGATAAGATATTTACGGCGTTTTTAGAACGGCAAAAACCTGTTTCCACCGCGGCAAAGCCTAAGTTCATGAAAAACACCAGTATTGCCGCAAGCACAACCCATAAAGTATCAACAATCATTGTAATATCCATATAACTTCCTCCTTTAAAATATTAAAGGCGTGTATTTTATTGAAGCACCAATAAAACACACGCCTTTGTGTGCAATATTTAATTATTACTAACACATAAACGCTTTTTGATGCCAATAAAACCACGCGCTTTAGGATTAACAATACATTTTATGAATAAAACATAAAAATTATGAAAGGGCGCTATCGGCTAATGCCAACAGCGCCCTTGCTTAAAAATTATATTAACCTATCCGCAATAATTTGTCAATAGGGGTTTAAAAATTTTTCCTGTTTTCATTATATGCCAAATTCGGGATTTTGATATTTGCGCCGTTATAAAAAACAACAGTAAAAATTGCACGGGCAGATTATGTGTGGTAATATAAAATTGTTTTATCCGGATACTAATATTTCAGGGCTGTTTTAAAAAACAATTGAACACAAACTCGCCTCTCTACTTTTCATAGGTGGTGTTTTGATATAATCCGTTGTAGAATAGGGCAAGGAGGTGATAAAAATGAACCAGTATGTAACAGGCGCAACGATTAAAGCCTTAAGAGAGAAAAGGAAGCTTACACAGCTTCAGCTTGCAAATATGCTTAATGTAAGCGACAAGACCATTTCCAAATGGGAAACGGGAAAGGGGTATCCCGACATTACACTCCTTGAGCCCATAGCGGACGCCTTAAACGTGTCAGTCCCCGAATTAATGTCAGGGAAAATAATTTCCAACGCAAATGTGTCCGCAAATATGATGAAATCAAAGTTTTATGTCTGCCCCGTATGCGGTAACGTTATCCATGCCATGGGGGACGCGGTGATTTACTGCCACGGGATTTTGCTTGCGCCCATAGATTTTGAAGAGGCTGATGAAAAGCACAAAATCCATGTTGAAAAAGTTGAAGACGAATACTATGTCAAAATTTATCATGATATGACAAAAAAACACTATATTTCATTTATTGCAGCGGTTTCAATGGATAAAACCCAGATTGTAAAGCTTTATCCTGAGGGGAATGCCGAAGCAAGGTTTAAGATAAACGGCGCGAGAAAAATTTACTTTTACTGCAACAGGGACGGTTTGTTTAGCATTGACCCTGTAAAAAAAGATAAAATATAATACGAAACATACTATAAGGGATATAATTTTTGGGGGGTACAGCCTATGGATAAAAAACTTTTACGGGCAGCAGTTGCAAGATACCTGTTTGGTTTATTTATGGTTTTTATCTTACTATTCATCCCCGCGGGTACTTTTAAGTTTTACAACGGCTGGCTTTTTATCTTTATTCTTTTTATCCCCATGCTCATTTCAGGCATGGTTTTATACCTTAAAAACCCCCGGCTTTTAAAGCGGCGCTTAAACTCAAAAGAAAATGAGCCTGGGCAAAAAAGGCTGGTTTATATAAGCCTTGTTATGTTTATTTCTTCCTTTATTGCCGCGGGCTTAAATTTCCGCTTTAAGTGGCTCATTTTGCCAAAATGGCTGGTTTTTTCAGTCGCGGCGGTGTTTTTTATATCATACCTTATGTATGCTGAAGTCATTAGGGAAAACGAGTATTTGTCAAGGACGGTTTCGGTGGAAGAAAACCAAAAGGTTATAGACTATGGCCTTTATAAGTTTGTAAGGCACCCTATGTATTTAGCGTCAATTTTTATGTTTTTGTCAATGCCCATAATGCTAGGCTCCCTTTATTCGTTTTTCATTCTTTTGATTTATCCAGCCATTGTGGTTGTGAGAATAAAAAACGAGGAAGAATTTTTAGAAAAAAATTTAAAAGGGTATACTGAGTATAAAAAGCGGGTTAAATACAGGCTTATCCCGTTTGTTTGGTAAAATTAAAGCCCGGCATACTAAAATGCCGGGCTTTTTAGCTTTATAACGCTTCCATTTGTTCCCTTGCGGCTTTCATTCTGATTTCAAAATCGGTTTCAAGGTCGGAAGCCGCAGGGTAAATCGGTTTCCCAATACGCAGCCGCATAACGGGCTTTTTCCTTATAAATTTGTAAAGCCCCTTTGGCTTTTCAAAGGTAATTACCATAGGAACTATCGGCACCCTTGCCTTTGCCGCAAGGTAAAAGGCGCCTTTCCTGAAATTCCTTATGCCTGTGTCATAGGGTTTTAACTCCCCTTCGGGGAAAAAGTGGACTATATTGTTTTTCATCAACAAAAATTCCATTTCATCAAAAAAGGTTTTCAAATCCATGAAGTTTTCAGGAAGGCAAAATCCCCCCAGCACCCGCACAAGGGTGCCCGGCCACAGGGTTTTGATATTTTGCGGGATTGTGGGGAAAATCACCCTTTTTGGGAAAAAGGCAAGGCCGATTAACACGCTGTCTAATAAATGCACATGGTTGCATACGGTAAGGGCGCCCTTTATTCCCCGCAGATTTTTCCTGCCGTAGACTTTGATGCCCAAGACAAAGCGGGTCCAAAACATTAAAATGGGGCAGGCTATAAGTAGCTGGAAAAGCCGTGAAAAGAAGTTGAAAATCACTCCCCTGTGGTATTCGTTTTTGCCGTCTTTGTGCATATTTAAATACACTTTTTCAATTTTCTTAATGCTTTTTTCCAGCGCGAATTCCTTGCTGAACTCTGCGTACTTTTCTTCATACTGCTTTAGCTTTTGCACGTTTTCAATCCAGTAGTCAATCCTTTGCGCCAAAGACTCGGGAGAGCCTGCCTTAAAAAGGTTTTCCGGGCTTAGGGCAAACTGTGCCGCGGCGCTTTTAGGGCTGTCGGAAATTATGGGCACAAGCCCGCAGGATATGGCCTCAATCAAGGACATGCCCTCAATCTCAACATCCGAGGTATGGACATATAAATCACAGCTATGTATCAGCTTTATTAATTCCTCATGGCTGTAATAGCCAAATACGGGCGCATTCGGGAGTTTTTGGCCCATTTTCTTTAGCTTTTTCTCCCACGGGCCACGTCCGGCGAAATAAATCTGGATTTTATCAGCGTATTTTGATTTTTCCACCGCGCGGATTAAAACATCCTGCCTTTTTTCAGGCGAAAGCCTTCCCGTCATAAGGATTTTAATTGGCTCAAAATTGTGTTTGCGTCCTCCCTCAGGAGGGCAAAAGGCGGGGTGTACCCCGTTTGAGATAACATGCAGCTTTGCCTTGTATCCATGGCTTCTAAGCTGCGCCGCAATAAATTTTGAGGGGCAGTGAATGTGGGAAAACCTGCGGTAGAAAAAAAGGTAAAATAAAAAGTAAAACAAATGCGCCGCCAGCGATACCCTCTTTAGCCCGATATTATATGTTATGTTTTCAGGCTGTATATGAAAAGCGGAAATCGCAGGGACTTTCAGCTTTTTTGCAATTCTTTGCGCCCTGCTTCCTAGGGGCCAGGGCTGATAAATATGCACCACGTCGCTTCCCTTTATCGCGCTTTCCAAAGTTTTTTTCACAGGCTTTGCAAAAAGGGTGTTTTGCTTGTGGGCAAAATATGTAGCGATGGGGATATTAAGCTCGGGCACATAGAACATCTCAAAGCCTGTGGATGGGTCTATTCCGCTTTTTCCGGGGTCGCCATAGGTAACAATCCTGATTTTATGCCCCTTCTTTTGGAGGCTTTCCGCAAAGTACATTGCGGATATGGTAATGCCGTTGTTATTGATATTAAAGGTGTCATTAACTAAAGTTATAATCAAAACTGACTCCCCTCTCATTATCCTTAAATAAACAAAAACCCCTTACACATCTTTACTATTATTTTACTATAAAAACAGTTTTCTTCAAGCCCTCTCTTTGCGTTAAAACTTTTGAAATTCCTAAGGTTTGGCCCATTTTTTCAGCTTTTTTGACATTTGATAAATTTTTGGCTTTCTAAAATTGATATTCATTGATAAAATATTGATAAAATCCAAAAAATATAGTTCAATAAAATATGGTTTATACATTTTTAATTTATTATGAGGAAAGGTAGATTATGAAATATAAAATAGCCATCTTTGATTTAGACGGCACAATTTTAAACACCCTTGAGGATTTGGCGGACTCGGTAAACTATTGTTTGGAAAAATTCAATATGCCAAAACGCACGCAAAATGAAATCAGGGGTTTTTTAGGCGGCGGGATTAGAAAACTCATTGAGCAATCCGCCCCCCGTGGCACAGATTCCAAAGTTTTGGATGAAATGTTTGACCTTTTTAACCAATACTATAAAGACCACTGCGCCATAAAAAGCCGCCCCTATGAGGGGATTTGTGAGGTGCTGGAAAAATTAAAGGCTGAAAATATAAAAATCTGCGTGGTTTCAAATAAGGCGGACTACGCGGTAAAGATACTTTGCGAAAAATATTTTAAAAACCTTCTTGACTACTGCGCCGGCGAAAAAGAGGGGATTCCCAAAAAGCCCGACCCCAAAAGCGTGTACCTGGCAGTTGAAAATTTCGGGTTTAAAACGAAAGAAACCGTATACATCGGGGATTCGGAAGTGGATTTTAAAACCGCGCAAAACGCAGGCACCGGCTGCATTTTAGTAAGCTGGGGCTTTAGGGATATTGAATTCCTGAAAACCCTGGGTGCGAAAATAGTAAATGAACCCGCAGGGATTTTGGCGGAACTTTTAAAACAAAACCCATAAAGCCAAAAGAGTTTGCGGGAGCCGCCCGTTTTTCTAAAAAAGCTCTCCCCTTTTCTTTTTTCAACTGTTAGTTTGAAGTCATGAAAATCCGTATTAACATTTGAAAGAACGGGCGCATTTTTTTATAATAAAGCTTAAATCATTTATAATAAGGGGTACGATAGGATGGCAAAAGCTAACAGCAGGGAGATTTTTGAAAACATGCCTGTTTTAAAAGCCATAAAAACAATGGCAATCCCTACGATATTCACCCAGATAATCATTTTGATTTACAATCTTGCCGACACTTTTTTCATTGGTAAAACCAATAACCCGTATATGGTTGCGGGGGTATCACTGATTTTGCCCCTTTTTAACATATGCGCCTGCATTTTCTGCCTGACGGGCGTGGGGGGCGGCGCGCTGGTATCAAGGCTTCTTGGGCAAAATCGGGAAAACGAGGCAAAAAAGGTCTGCGCCTTTTGTTTTTACCTGTCCATTGTAATTTCCGTCATTTTCTCCTTACTATTCCTTATATTTTTACACCCCATACTAAACATCATCGGGGCAAGTGAGAACACCTACATATACGCAAAGCAGTACGCCTTATGCGTAATAGTTTTCGGGGCAATCCCCACGGTGCTTTCCAATGTTATGTCAAACCTCCTAAGAAGCGTAGGCTTAAGCAGGGAAGCGGGGTTTGGGATAACTTTGGGGGGCTTGTTAAACATTGCCCTTGACCCCTTGTTTATGTTTGTGATTATGCCGCAAGGATATGAAATTCTTGGGGTGGGCATTGCGACACTGCTTTCAAACTGCGCCTCCTGCGCATATTTTTTAGCGGTAAGCTTAAAAATAAAAAACCAGTATGTGATAAATTACGGCATAAAAAACATCCTGCCTGAAAAGGACAGCGTTTTGTCGGTTTTTAATGTGGGCATACCGTCGGCGCTGTCAGTATTATTGTTTGATTTAGACTATATTGTCATAGATAAATTAATGGCAAGCTATCATGACATTGCAATGGCGGCAATCGGGATTGTCTTAAAAGCCGAAAGGCTGCCGCTGAATGTGGGAATAGGCATATGCCAGGGCATGATGCCCATTATCGGATACAATTTTTCGGCAAAAAACCAAAAACGGATAGACGACACCGTAAAATACTCCCTCTTTATAGGCTTAATTGTCAGCGCCGTAAGCATAGTTTTATATGAGTTATCCGCGCATTTTATTATAAAAGCATTTATTTCGGAAGCAAAAACCCTTGCCCTTGGGACTAATTTTTTAAGAATAAGGATACTCGCAACCCCCTTAATGTTTGTGAGTTTCTTTGTGGTCCATGTGTTCCAAGCCTTTGGCGAGGGAAACCTTGCGCTGTTTTTAGGCGTTGTGCGCTGGCTGGTTTTAAATATCCCCATGCTTTATCTTTTAAACTTCCTCTTTGGAATGTACGGGATTGTCTGGGCACAAGTTTGCGCGGATATTTTTACGGTGGTACTTTCATACGGTGTGTATTTTAAATACCAAAAAAACCTCAAGGCCAAAGAATGTAAAATAACCTGTAATTAAAATAAAAGGCATAGGATGTTCCTATGCCTTTTAGATTGTAGATAAACTGGACTTTCGGTGACATCTTACCGTAAGCCTTGCAAGGGCGAACGCTTGCGCCGGGCAAGCCATTTCATAAAAAAAGCCCTGATTTTGTACTTTTGTTTGAGCGTGCCAAAAAAGGCATGGGCGCTGCCTATGCCTTTTTTATACCACTTGGAAAATATAAAATTTTAAATAATCCGTCTCAGGCACATTCCATAAAATAGGGTGGTCGGGGGATTGTTTTCTTGCCTCAATCTGGCGCAGTGACACTTTTGCGTCCTTTGCGGCGCTAATCAGGGTTTTTTTAAATAACTCCTCGGTCATAAAGTGGCTGCAGCTGCAGGTGGCCAGATAACCTCCCCTCGGCAGCAGTTTCATGGCCTTTAAATTTATTTCCTTATACCCTCTTTCCGCGTCTTTTACGGTTTTTCTTGATTTGGTAAAGGCGGGCGGGTCTAAAATTATAAAGTCATAGCTTTTTTTCTTTTCCTGTGCCATCTTTGTCAAAAGGTCAAACACATCCTCACAGATAAAATCCATTTTATCCAAAAGCCCGTTTCGCGCCGCGTTTTCCTTTGCCATATCAATTGCAGTTTGCGACACGTCAACACAGGTTACACGCTCAGCCCCGCCATACGCCGCGTTTAAGCCAAAGGAGCCTGTGTGGCAAAAGCAGTCAAGCACCCTTTTGCCTTTTGCAATCCTTGCCACTGCCGCGCGGTTATATTTTTGGTCCAAAAAAAATCCTGTTTTCTGCCCGTTTTCCACATCCACAAGATACGAAATCCCGTTTTCCCGGATTTGGGTTACCGCCGACCCTCCCGCGGGGATTTCCCCTGACTTATACCAGCCTTTATATTCTTCCAAGCCCTCTTTTTGGCGCAGCGCTATGTCGTTTCTCTCATAAATTCCCGCTATTTTTTCCCCCATTTCAGAAAGCACGTCAAGTAATGCTTTATATATTGTATCTTTTATAAGTTCCATTCCCAATGAGGTGATTTATATGGACAAAATATCATTATACCTGTCAACGGTAAGCCCCGGCATTTGGTCGGCCTCCCCGTGGATAAGGCGGCAGCATAAAAAATCCTCCCCGGGCATGACGGTTTTTCTGTAATTTACGGCATACTCCACCCTCCGCCTCCAAAAACTTGGGTCAAAAGTGTCGTTGGCGTTATTGGAAATAAGGCGCACGGTGATTTTGCTTTGGGAATTGTAAAAACCCGTTCCCATGTACGCGTTTTTCTCAAACACGTCCACTAATGAGCCGTTTTGTATGTTGCCTTCCCATTTCCAAAATCTCTTCCCCATAAATCCACGGATGGCCTTCTTTTACGCTGTGCCCGGCCTTTTTTGAAATTTTGACTTTGGGGTACGGTCGGATTTGTTTCATATTTTCTCCTTTCAAATCTTGATTTAGTTAATTTTAGCACATTTTATTTTGTGTATCAATAAGGGGAAAAATCAAAAGGATTGATTTAAAAAATCATAAAAATTCTTGACAAATACTAATATTTTTATTATGATGATTACATACTCAATGAGTGAGGAGTCAATGAAATGTCAAAACGCCAATCACAAAAATTAAATACCCGCAAAAAAATAATTGAAACCGCTTTTAGGGTGTTTTCAGAAAACGGCTTTAATGTCCCTTCCAGCACAATAGCAAAAGAGGCGGGCGTCTCCCACGGGCTGATTTTTGCCCACTTCCCCACCGTGGACAACCTGGTGGAATGTTTATTGGAGGATTTTTCAAAAAATATCGGGGAAAGCCTGCATACGCTTTCTGAAAGCGCTTTCAGCATTGAAGAATTTTTGAGCAGGCATTTGGATGTTATAGAAAAATACGAACCCTTTTACACAAGGCTTATTTTAGAAAAAAACCTTCTCCCCGGCAATGCAAAATACACCTTCGCGGCCATCCAATCAACTGCTGCGTATCACTTCAGCCGCGTAATAGAACGGGAGATCCTTAAAGGTACGGTTAAAGAAATGCCAATCCATATGCTTTTTAATACATGGGCGGGCCTTTTGCATTATTACCTTATAAACAGGGATTTTTTCTGCCCTTTAAATGAACCGGTCATAAAAAGGTATGGCGGCGAATTAATAAATACTTATCTTGCCTTAATAAAAAAAGAAAGCGGGGTGTAAGAATGAAAACCTGCATTGCTTGCGGGATGCCTATGAGGGACATTTCAGATTTTGCGGGTGGGGATACCACAAAGGATTACTGCGTACACTGCGCCCGCCCTGACGGCCAAATGCAGACTTTTGAAGAAAAGAAAGAAAGCCTTAAAAACTTCATAGTAAAAACCCAAGGGCTTGATGAAACGGCTGCGCTAAAAGTTGCCGAAAACATGATGCGAAAGCTTCCCGCATGGGAAAAATATTTTAAATAACAATCCGGATACGGCAAAACACGGGAAAAAAATTTATAATCTAATGAATGTTGCCAACAAAAGAGCCAAAAAGTTGAAAGCGCGCAGCACAAAAAAGCGTCCAAGACAGAAAACATAAAATTTAAGCAGCATACTGACTTCGTTTTTATGCGGGGTCAGTATTGTTTTTAGTCATAAAATTAAATACCCCGTCGTCAAGCATTATAATACATTATTGCAAATATTAACCATCAGGTTTAAAATTTATATATAAATATTTATAAAAATTTTGGAGGACGGGCTATGAATATTTTTAAACTGTCTTATAAAGTGGAGCGGGAAAATTCAGATGAAATTTACAAAGGGTTTGGCTTCAAACATTTGTCCGACGCAACACAATACTATGTCCACCCCAATAACCAGTCATATAATGGGAAAACTTCCCTGTGTCAGCCCATAGGTGAAGCTATTATCCTTTTTGCCTCAATATTAAGCAGAATCGCAAATGGTAATATTATTGGGGATTACTATCTTTGCGATGACAGAAGCACATATTATTTTGAAGTTACAATCCATGAGGACTTCCGGGAACACGAAGTGGTAGAAAAGCGCATTTATAAATACCGCGCCCTTTTAAAAGAAAACCAGATAAAAATTGCCGCATATGACTATCACGATAAATGGATTGATTCCGATGTCAGAAACCTAGGGCATTTATATAAACTTCTCCCCTGCTTTTGCGTGCTTTTAGCAAGGGAGACGGAAAATGTGCCTGAGTTTAGATACATAATGGAAAATTTTGTACAAAGCCCTGCGGCGGACACATTTGTAAATTTGCACGAGGATTTTTACCAAAACCACAAGATGGACGAATATGATTTGGAATACACGGATTTATCCTTTGTGGATCTAAATGAATTTATCCCCTTTTCCTTAAGCTATCAAATAGTGCAGGAAAATAAACGCCAGCTAAATAAAACAGAAACTTTTGATATTATACCATTCCCCGAAGATGAATTTACAAATGAGCAGTTAATGTTTGTGCCAAAGCTGCCCCAAGAATTTGTGCTCCCCAAGTATTTACAAAGCCTTTGCAACGCCATTTCATGCGGGGACATAATGTCCGTTTTATTCCACGGCCCAAGCGGAACTGGAAAAACCATGTCCTGCAAATTAATATGCCAGGAAATTCGCCTTCCGGTTATGGAGATTATAAACTGCACGGAAAATTTAGATGAGTTTGTGTTGGGAAAATATATCCCGCAGGAAGATAAAATCATTTTTAAGAAAGCTATGTTACCAAAGCCATCAGGGATGGCGGCGCGGTGGTGTTTGAGGAAATCAATTTTGCAAAGCCCCAATACCTTGCTTTTTTAAACTCCTTACTGGATGACAATGGTTTTGTCAGGCTGGATAACGGAGAAATAGTGAAAAGGCATAAAAATTTTCGTTTTTTCGCCACAATGAATATTGGCTATTATGGCACAAAGGAATTAAACCAAGCGCTCTTTAACTGGTTTGGCGCAGTTTTGGAAATAGCCGCACTATCGGATGAGGCAATATCCCGCATGCTTATCGCCCGTGTGCCAAGCTGCAAAAACGTGGTTGACAAAATTTTAAGCGTTTATCACAAGATTAAAAAGAAAATTGAAGCGGAAAACCTTGATATTGTAATTTCCCCGCGAAATCTTGAATACTGGGCACGGCTTGCCAAATATGAAGGATACATTAAAAGCTGCGGAAAAAACAATTATACCCGTTGCAAAATGTGACAGGGCTTTGGAAGAAGCCATCCGCGGGATAATCATGTTATATAAATGGAACTGACGGGGGCGGCAATATGGACAGGGAATATAAAAAAATATTGCAGGCTTTTCAATGTGATTATTACAGATATGTTGAAGAAATGTTTTCTCAGACATTTACTGAAAATGAAAACATAAGGCTTTTTTTCATCAACGAAAACAAAGCTTTCACCGACGGCAAAAACATTGTGGTGGACCCTGCAAGGCATGAACTTTTCTGTGATACTTTAGCTTTAAAAAAGGCAGAGGAATTTTTAAGCCTCCCGAATGTTTTTTCTCAAGACCCGTGGAATGCGCTGGGCATGATTACCAGATGTCAAAATATTCATGAATGCCTGCATATTTTATACACTGATTTCACATTTCCGGATAAAAATGATGCCCGCTGCAATACAAAGATAAAACTAAAGGTAATGGGCTTGATTTCAAACATAATTGAAGATGCTTATATAGAAGCAGCAGGGGCCAGCGTTTTTGACAATTTGGATATCTATTTAAAATTCAGCAGGGTTTTGATGGCCTTTGCCACTTCTTCGGCAGAAACCACAGGGGAGATTTATCCCGTGCCCATAATTTGCTATCTTAACTATATGATTAATTTTTTGCTTTATCCTTTTTTAAAACAGGAGGAACCTGCGGAAGAAATCGCCTCTTATGTTGAAAAAACAAAACCATTATTCTTAGAAGCAAGCATTGCCCCATCACCCATGGAACGGAATCAGTATTGCAGCAAAATTTTTGAAATCATTCTTCCCCTAAGCCCCGATGATGATGTTATTGACCTTAATGCTTGTGAAAAAATTTTGGGTGGGGTTATGACCCACAGCGCTGATAGCAAAACCTTGGAAAATTCTCAGAGCAAAGGGAAGGCTCAAAAAGTTAATACAAGGCTTTTTACAAATTTAAGCCACAGCCCGAAAGAGGGAAAAGACTATAATGTACAAATTATAAAAATTGTCAATGAGTTTTCAAAGCATAGGGAGAAAGTGTATGAAATTATAGAATACGAAGGCAGAAAAAATATATACTATGGGAATTACTTTGACTGTTCCTTCATACACAATAAAATAAGAATTAACGAAATAAAGCCAAAGATAAACATAAATTTTAAAAGGGCTTATCAGAATATTTATAATCGCTATAAGATTAGCATAAACAGCTACAATTCTAAGTTCGCACAGCTACTGAATTTAAAATCCCCCATAAAAGAAGAAAAACTATTATGCGGCGCGGGAATTTCTTCCAAGTTTTTGTGGGACTCCAAAAAGAGATACTGGTATAAAACCACAGAAGGCATTGATATCCCCGATTTATCCATTTTGTTATTAATCGACGGCTCAGGCTCAATGAGCGGCATACGCAGGGAAAGCGCCATGGTTTCATCCTTGATTTTACATGAAGTTTTAAAAAGGCAAGGGATATGCCATGCCATTGTAGAACACCGCGCCCGTTTTGAAAATCCTGAAATTGATATAAATATTTTAGTTGATTTTTACGCAAAAGATGAAGAAAAATATAACCTTATTAAAATATCTTCTTACGGCGACAACCGTGACGCCCTTGCACTTTTTTGGGCTGAAAGGTACATTAACAATCATACAAATAACGAAAATAAGCTGATTATTGTAATATCCGACGGAATTCCCGCCCATGAAGCGGACGACTATTACCCGCCGGCTTCTATAAAGGATACTCATAATGCTGTAGCAAAAATTTCAAATAGGGGAACTAATATAATAGCAATTGCATTAGACGCCCCTGACTCTTTTGACTGCTATGAAACATTAAAAGAGATTTACCCAAATATTGTTTCCTGCAACGATTTGGCAACCCTTCCGGGAAAACTGGTTGGCGTGATTTTAAAACAGCTAAATTTATCTTGAAAACCAATTTATTTTTGTTATAATTTATTATGCTAAAGCGGGCAATCAAAAAGCGGGGTGATTGCTTTGAAAAGTTTGTCAATGAGGGTTCGCTTTAAAAAAGTAGATTTCAGGCTTATATTTGGTTTTTTAACCTTTGTTTTAATAAAGGCGGGCCTTCTTAACCATATAAACTGGCTTTTATTTTTGCTATACGCCTTTGTCATAGCCTTAGCTTCAGACTACCCAATGGTTACATCATTCGTGGAAGGCGCAAAAAATGAGGATTTAAAAAAAATCCGCGAAAAGGAATTTTTAGAAATCATAAACGGGTATTGTAATGATGACGTTGTAAAAAAGATGGATGAGTTTTTCCAGCATGGGAACACCACCACCTTAGGGCATGCTGTGAACGTTTCATGGGTTTGTTTTTTGATAAATGAAAAATTAAACTTAAAAGCCGACGAAAAGGAATTAATAGAGGCGGCCTTGCTTCATGATTTTTACCTTTATGACTGGCACACCCAAAACCCTTATGGCAAATTGCACGGTTTTATCCACCCTGAAATTGCCAGCGAAAACGCGAAAAAATATTTTAACATTTCAAAAAAACAGCAAGAGGCAATAAAAAGCCATATGTGGCCGCTAAACATCATAAAGGTGCCAAAAAGCAAAGAGGCGTTTATTTTATGCATGGCCGACAAATACTGCGCCGTCGCGGAATCCTTGCGGCTAAATAAGCTTTTTGGGTTAAGGCATTAATTTTTAGCCTTTTCAGCCCTGGCCTTGTTTGATTTTTTATAAACGCGCCAAATCGCTGGAAAATTTTTGGACAAAACAAAAGAATTCCTAAAATTTTTGGTTTTGGATTTAAGAAATTATTATAATATTGCAATTTATAAATCTTTCCTTCCCCCTTTTAATTTTTCCGTCGAAAACTTGACTTTTTTGACAAAGTTTATAAAATTCCTAATAATACTAGCGAAAAATTTCATAATTAGGTTGACAGACACTGCTTTAATATTGTAAACTGATACATATAAAACTTAATATAACCTCACTTTGATGGGTGAGGTAGAGGCGCGGCATTTAATAGTCCCAAGAGGAGCGTGGGAAGCTGTGAGGCTTGGGAGAAGGAAATGCCGCCGAAGCATATAACATTTCTCAGTGTTATGTGCTGGGCCTGCAGAAAATATCTGCAGGACTGTCTCAATAAATACCCAGTTTATTGAGTTGCGCTATCTCATTTGGGGAAGGTAGGGGGTTTTAGGTATTATGACACCTAAATTTTAGGTGTTTTAAATTGCCGTAAAATTCGCGAATCTAACCACCCAGATGAACGGGTGGTTTTTTATAAGAAAGAAAATAATAACCAAAAGGAAGAGGGATACTTAATGAAGAAAAAACTGCTAGTTTTAATTGCCGCTATGTTAACTTTGGCTATGCTTGTTTCCGGCTGCGCAAAAACTTCTAAAAACGAAGGGGCGCTTGTTTCCGACGACAACACCTTCAAGGTAGGACTTGAAGCCGGGTATCCCCCGTTTAACTGGACACAAATGGACGATTCAAACGGGGCGGTTAAAATTTCAAACGCGGCTGAATACGCAGGCGGTTACGACGTTGAAATCGCAAAAAGAATTGCAGAGCATTTAGGAAAAGAACTGGTAATTGTTAAAACCGAATGGGACGGGCTAATCCCTGCGCTTACAAGCGGAAAGATTGACGCGATTATCGCAGGTATGTCCCCAACCGCTGACAGGAAGGAAACCATTGACTTTTCAGATAACTACTACACTTCTGATTTGGTAATGGTGGTTAAAAAGGGAAGCAAATATGAAAACGCAAAATCCATTCAGGATTTCAAAGGCGCAAAAATTACCGCCCAGCTTAACACCTTCCACTACACAGTGATTGACCAAATCGAAGGGGTTGAAAAACTTGCGGCTATGGATAACTTCCCCGCAATGAGGGTTGCGCTAGAGTCAGGCATGATTGACGGGTATATTTCCGAACGCCCCGAAGCAATCAGCGCGCAAGCCGCAAACAGCAATTTCGTGATGGTGGAATTTACCGACGGGTTTAAAACTTCCCCTGAAGATACCGCAATTGCAGTTGGTTTGAGAAAGGGAAGCGAATTAACCGCAAAAGTTAACGAAGCGCTAGCTAAAATTTCAGAAGAAGAAAGAAAACAGCTAATGGACAACGCAATAAAAAACCAACCTGCTGCTGAATGACATATAAAAACCGGGTGCAGTTTCGGGCGCTCGGTTTTATAATTCAAGGAGGACATAAATCGTGGAATTTGATATTATAGTTAAGACCGTTACAAAGTATTGGCCGATGTTTATCCGCGGGGCCGGCGTTACCCTTTTGATATCCATAATTGGCACAATTATAGGTTCAATTATCGGATTATTGATTGGCGTAATCCGCACTATACCAATGCCTGAAAGAGGCTTTAGAAAAATTATTCTTAAAGTCATAAACACAATTTTATCAATATATGTGGAAGTTTTCCGCGGCACACCTATGATTGTGCAAGCAATGGTAATATATTATGGCTCCAAGCAGGCGTTGGACATTGACATGACCCCTCTTCTTGCCGGTATTTTCATAGTTTCCATAAACACAGGCGCATACATGGCGGAAATTGTCCGCGGGGGCATTATTTCCATTGACAAGGGCCAGTTTGAAGCCGCCCATGCCATTGGAATGAGCCATATCCAGACCATGTTAAACGTGGTATTGCCCCAGGTTATAAGAAACATCCTTCCCGCAACCGGGAATGAGTTTGTTATAAACATCAAAGACACCTCGGTTTTAAACGTAATCGCGGTAACGGAACTGTTCTTCCAGACAAAATCCGTCGCGGGGATTAATTACCGCTACTTTGAAGCTTTCTTTGTGGCAAGCGTGATTTACTTTGTTATGACCTATACCGTAACCAGAATACTAAGATATATTGAAAGAAAAATCGACGGCCCAGAAAATTATATCTTATACGCAAACCAAATGCAGGTGGAAACCCCCGAAGACGCGCTAATGCGCGAGCAAAAATACAAGGGCAGTATATGAGGAAAGAAGGGATAGCATGGAAAAAATCATTGACATACAGCACTTAAGCAAGACTTTCGGCACGAACGAAGTGCTAAAGGATATAAACTTTTCAGTTAACAAAGGCGAAGTGGTCAGCATAATCGGCTCCTCAGGCTCAGGAAAATCCACCCTTCTTCGTTGCATAAACCTTTTGGAAAAACCCACCGGGGGGAAAATCTTTTTTAAAGGCGAAGACATTCTCGACGACAAGCACGATATCAGGGCATACAGGGCAAAACTCGGCATGGTGTTTCAGCACTTTAACCTGTTTAACAACCACGATGTCTTGTCAAACTGCATGGTGGGGCAAATCAAGGTTTTAAAGCGCTCAAAAGAAGAGGCAAGGGAAGTTGCCATGAAATATTTAAAGGTTGTTGAGATGGAAAAATTCATCCACGCAAAGCCCCATCAGCTATCGGGCGGGCAAAAACAGCGTGTGGCAATCGCTAGAGCCTTATCAATGGACCCTGAAGTTATGCTTTTTGACGAGCCCACAAGCGCATTGGACCCCGAAATGGTGGGCGAAGTTTTAAAGGTTATGAAGGAACTTGCGGGCTTAGGCCTTACAATGCTTGTGGTAACCCACGAAATGGGCTTTGCAAGGGAAGTTTCCGACAGGGTAGTGTTTATGGACAAAGGCGTAATCGCCGAAGAAGGAACCCCTGAAGAAATATTTAATAACCCCAAATTAGAGCGGACACGCGAATTCTTAAAAAGGACCCTGGAACAAAACTAGGATTAAATCACCCCTTGATATGTAAAATATCAAGGGGGTTTTTTTATTTGGCAAATTCGCTTGAAAATTTTAGAAATTACAAGTAAAATGTAATTATTATAATTATGCGGGGGTTTTTATGGAAATTAAAGAACATCTTTTTAAAACAACCCCCTGTGAGGCATAAATTCCGTATTGCAAAATATCCTACGGCGGATTTAACGGCGGGGGTTATATTTTACTGACTTACCCTTAGTCAGGCAAAATTATCTTGAGGAAACAGAAAAAGAAGATTTTATCCAAAAATACACGGGAATTGTTTTTGCCAATTGCACTGACTGGGATTTTGTATTTATTTGTGATGGCGGTTTTGTTAAACGCACAAGCCATGAAACCAAGGATGTTTATGAAAGCTTTGATATCCTGCACAGTTTTTTATGATGTTTTATGTGAGGAATGAAAAAGAAAGCGGGGAAAAATATGGCCAGCATTTATGAAACAATTTTAAAAAATTTAGACAAAGACGGGACTTTGCCACGTAGTTTTTCAATTGATGATAAAAAGTCTTATTTAACCGATGAAATCCGCGTCATGCCCGGCGCAAAAGAAGGTATGTTAATATTTCATACTTCAATCGCCAAACCTTATAAAGTTGTTGAAAAATTCGTAAAAATATTAAAAAAAGACTGGAAATTAAAAAAGCAAAAATCCATTAAAAAAATAAAAAAACTTGTGCATAAATATCAGCTTATCACTTTCGTTGACCCCCTTTTAGATTATATAAGAAAAAACCATGAAGGAATAAATCCGGAAGCGGTTTTTGAATACGCAAAACATCTTGCCTTTGAAAGTGATGACGCGGAACTTGTAAAGCTAGGCATTGCCCTTTTTGGGTTAGTAATTATAAATGATGATGAGCGCGGCGAAATTATAAATAAACTCATAACGCTTTCCGTATATGAAGAATTTACTTTATATGTAGTTACATATCTTACAAACTTGCCTGACGGGAATGACTATTTATTTAAAATAGCCCAAAAAGTGAATGGCTGGGGAAAAGTCCACACCGTTTTAAGGCTTGAGCCTGAAAATGAGGAAATCAGGCTTTGGCTTTTAAAAGACGCCTGCGGCTTTATGCTTGACGAATACATTGCATTGGATTGCGCTCAAAAAGGGGATTTAATCGGGGAGCTTAGAAAAGAAAACATTGAGAACGGTATTTTAGAAGGCGCGGGATTGGTTATAAACGCGTTAATAAATGAAGGCCCCTGCGAAGGGATAAGCTCTTATGAACACGCAAACGAGGCTTTGGAAAGGTTTTTAAGCCACTGCAAAAACCGTGATATTTCAATAAAGCAGCTGTTTAGAATTAACAATATAAAGGAATGGCTCAAAAATTGTGACGATGAGCTTATAAAAAATAAAGATTTCCTGATTGAAATTTGCTCAAATATTTTAAATAACCCCGTTTGGCCTGAAAGAATAATTGATGTTATTAATAATCACCATGATGAGGAAGAATTAAATTGCGCAGTAAAACTTTCAACCATATTAAATATGGATGTTTCGGATAAGATTTACGCTTGTATTAAAAAAGACCCCGTGAAATACAATACGTTTGTAGACATTGTGCTTACAAAGCCCCAATACGCCAACGAGGTCATAAATATTTATGAAGAAATAGTTTGCGACAATTTAAGCTACCTATTCTGCCTAAATACAATTTTAACTCATTTAAAATCCCATCCAAATACGGGTGAAAAACTGATTGAAAGTGCCATAAATATTCAAATTTTATAAACAGATATTCAGCCCTTGAGACGTTGCAAAACTGGTGCGCGGTAAAAAACCAAAGCCTGAAAGAAATTTCCCCAAATCTTTATAATGTAGTAAAAAGAAAATATAAGTCTGAAACCCACGGGAAAACAAAAGAGATGATGAAAAAGTTAATAAAGAAATAAAGCCTGCGGAATATCCGCGGGCTTTTTTATGATTTCTTGCTATTGATTTTATATTTTCATATATTATAATGAAAATAGGACGTTTATATAAACATAAAAACCGCCAAAATTAAAGATGGGAAATTTTGCTTTTTGGTGGCCCAATTAACAGGGGTTTTAAGGAGATGGTAATATGAAAAATTGCCTCCTTAGCGTGGATTGGGACTACTTTGTATATACCAAAAAGGAAAGAGTATCATCTTTTAGTGAAAGCAAAAAAAGTTTAGTGGATTTGTGGTACAAAAGATACCTTGAGGCAAAAACTTATGGGTTAGACATAAAGGACAGCTACAAACTTTCCCCCTCGTGGGAAAATTTCTGGGAAGGGATAAAAGAAAAATTCACATTTGAAAAAGGGATAAGGGTTCAAGTTTCCGACTCCCATACCTTGTCATATGACATTTGCAAAATTTGCGGCTGTAATGCCGTGATTTTGTTTGACGCACATTCGGACTTGGGCTACGGCGGGCTGTCTTCGCTTGATTTTGAGTTAAACTGCTCAAACTGGCTGGGAAAACTGCTAAAAGAAAACATTGTTAAATCGGCCCACATAATATACAGCCCCCACACCCAGGAAAAGCCTGAATATTTTAAAAGCATAACCAATAAATTCAATGTTAAATTTTCAAAATATGATGACTTTGACAAAAACTTTACCATATCCCAAATCCACATTTGCCGCTCAGGGGCATGGACTCCCCCCTGGCTTGACGGTAAGTTTTTTGAGTTTGTAAACCTTTTGGGATTGGAATATGAAATAACCGATTGCCCAAAAAGGCACTGGAACCCTGAAAACTTAAGCTTTTCGGATAAAATAAATTATTTTTTGGCATAAAACGGAGGATAAAAATGCAAATTCAAACTACAAAACCCCAACAGTTTATAAATATTACCCACCTTGTGGCAGACGAAGTCAGAAAAAGCAATATAAAAGACGGTATAGCGGTGGTTTTTGTGCCCCACACAACCGCGGGGGTTACCATTAACGAAAACGCCGACCCCGATGTGGTGTGCGATATGCTTTACATTTTGGATAAATCCTTCCCTGAAAATGACAGAAACTACCGCCATTTTGAGGGAAACAGCCACGCCCACATAAAAGCAAGCCTTATGGGATCATCTGTTACGGTCATTGTAAAAAACGGCCGCCTAATGCTTGGCAGGTGGCAGGGTATTTACTTTTGTGAATTCGACGGCCCGCGAAGCAGGGAATTTTATGTGAAGGTAACGGAAGGGTAAAATTATTATTTAATTCCCCCATACCTTTTAATTTGGTATGCTTGCCTGAAAACATAAAACATAAGGGCCGGGCAAAATCCATAAATGCGGCGTTGATTGTTAAATTGCGCAAAAAAGCACAAAAAACCTTCCGCAGTTTTGCGGAAGGTTTTTTTTATTCATATACAATAACCGCGTCTTTGTTTTTAATTCTCAAAAGCACGGTTTCAACAATCCTGAAGTAGTGGTTCAAATTCTTGGTTTCAAGGTATGCGGTAACCATGTCCTGCCCGATTACCAAATCCATGTTTTGGGGCTCGGGGCAAACCAAAACCGCCTTATCCCCTTTAAGTACCGGAGTTTTTAGGACTTGTCCGCCAAGGAGGGTTTTAATCCTTTCATATTCGGTAATCCCTGTGCCCGCCTGTATCCTTTGAAGTTTAGCAAACAATGAGGGGCTAAGTATAAGGGCATACCTTCCTATGATGGATTTTTCAAGAAATTTGGAAAGCCCTTCTGCTATATCCTTGTAGGGGTTTTCTCCTTGTGACCAGTCGGATATCTGGATTTTCCCAATCCCGACGGCATTTGCCAACCCCCCATAGCCAAGTTCCTGATTTCCGTAAAAGATTAATTCATCTTCTTTTAGCGCGCACATATTTGCCGCGTTACTTACTGCCGACAAATCCACAGGAAGGTTTAGGGATTGGGAGTATTCCAAATCCCTCCACAAAAGCGAAAAGTCCTGATTGATAAGCGGTATCTGGCAGAATTTTCTCCCTTTTATTACCGAAACGTCACCTTCCGTTTCTTCCAAAGCCTTTAGGTCGTCAACATTTATGCTCAAAACCCCTGCGCCCAAAGGGCCGTATATGCTTAAAAACCTTCTTCCCGTCAAGACTTTTTTCGCAGAAGCTACCACTTCTTCGTCTATTTTTTGCCAAAGTCCGGCCGGAACCGGGGAACCATCCCTAGATAAAAAATCCATACTATTACCTCCTTATTCTTCCAACAGGCTTCCGATTGTGCTTTCAGGCTTTTTGCCGGAAGCCTTTGGCGGGGTAATGTTTAATTCTTCAAGCATTTCTTTTACTTCTTCCTCGCCTTCGGCAAAATGCTCGGCTTCTTCGGGGTCAAGGTGGCGCAAAAGTGTCATAAGCTCGCCCACATGGGCCTTTTCTTCATCGCGGATATCCGCAAGCACCTTTTTTGCCACCGGGTCATCCGTTGCCTGATAATGCGCGTCATACACAAAAATTGCCTCAAGTTCGCCAACTATGTCAAGCCTGATTGCCTGTATCAACTCTTCCTTTGAAATTTTTCTCGGTACATTCCCTGAAAAAGGGTTAGCAAGACTTGCCATGCCTATCACTCCTTTTTTTGTATTTATAGCTATATTATACCTCTTTTTTTACAACATTTAAATATAAAAATATATATTTTTACTAAAACTGATATTTTTTTATTTCTATGGGTTTGGTTTCTATTACTTCCATACCTCAATTATTTTTGTATAATAACTCAATTCTGGCTGGGCTTGACAATTTTATAAAATGAATATATAATCATATTAACAAAAATTAACCAACCGGTTAATAAAGATTTGGGGGTTTTAATTTTGGAAAAACCAATAGGAGGCGAAGCAAGGGAAAGGATAATAAACGCGTCGCTTGCGCTCTTTTCACAAAAGGGTTATGACGCCACAAGGGTTAATGATATCGCAGATCTTGCTTGCGTAAACAAAGCGCTGATTTACTACTATTTCAAAAGCAAACAGGACATTTTGGACTACATGGTGGAAAACTTAAATAAAAAAGCGGTGTCCATCGCCATGGACTTTATCCAGTCAAGCATTGTTAAAATGATAAAGGAAGGCCTTATGGACATATACCCCGACAGGCTTCACTTTACAAGCGGTGAGGCAAAGAACTTATTTTTGGAAAATTCAATGAAGCTGTATGAAAATTTGGTGGATTTTGTTTTGGAAAACAAAGAAATTATAAGGATTTTGCTCCTTGAGTCCCTAAAACGCGGTAAACACCAAAACTCACTTTTTGGCTTTTTGAAGTTTATGAAAAAGGATGATGAAAATCCGATTTTTAAGACCATTTGTGACGCGGACCCCGATTTTATGTGCTCACAGGATTTGATTTTATTTGAGTTTTTCTTTTCAATCATCCCCATAGTAAACTTTGCGGCCTACTTTGACGAATACATGCACGCTTCAAATTTAAACGAAAAAGAACTGAAAAAAGCCTTTTTGCGGGTGTATGAGGTGATTACCTCATCATTGGTTTCAGGAAGCGATATACTGCTTAAGAATAATAAAATCTAAAGAATAATAAAATTTATGTAAGGATATTTATAACCCTATTTAACCAAACGGTTAGTTAAATAAGGCAATCTAAGAAGGAAGGGAATTATATGAACATTTTTCAAAAAACGGCGGCCAGAATTATTTTAAAAAGCATTGCCGACGACCCCATGGGTAAACTTCCAAGGATGATTGACCTTGCGGAAAAACTGGATAAGGGAAAACGGCACACTGTGCAAATTAACGGCATTAGAAACATGTTATTGGATGAGGAAAATGTTTGGCACACCTTTGCAAAAAAGCTTGTGGATGAAGTGGACAGGCGCGTTTTGCAAAAATTTGTGGAATGTTTCATAATCAATTCAAACTTAACCGGGGAAGAAAAAATAAGAAAAGCAGAAGAAAAATATGACTGCAATATCCCCTGGGCAATTTTAATGGACCCCACAAGCGCCTGCAACTTACACTGCACAGGCTGCTGGGCGGCGCAATACGGGGACAAAAACAATTTAAGTTTTGATGTGCTTGACTCCATCTGCCGCCAGGGCAAGGAACTTGGGGTTTACTTTTACATTTTCTCAGGCGGCGAGCCTTTAGTTCGGAAAAAGGACATCATAAAGCTTTGCAAAAAGCACAACGACTGCTACTTTTTTGCCTTCACCAACGGAACATTAGTGGATGATGAGCTTTGCAAGGATATGCTTGAGGTTGCAAACTTTGCCTTGGCCTTTTCCATTGAAGGGGATGAAAAGGCGACGGATATGCGAAGGGGCGAAGGCACATACAAAAAAGTTATTGAGGCTATGGAAAAACTAAAAAAACACAAACTCCTATTTGGATATTCCACATGTTATCACCGCTACAACACCGAAAGCGTGGGCTCCGATGAGTTTGTGGACGACATGATTGAAAGGGGCTGCCGCTTTTCATGGAATTTTACATACATGCCCGTGGGAAAAGACGCCCGTATTGATTTAATCGCAACCCCCCAGCAGAGGGCGTATATGTATAAGCGTATCCGTGAAATCCGCGCAACCAAGCCAATTTTCGCAATGGATTTCTGGAACGACGGGGAGTATTCCGACGGCTGTATCGCGGGCGGAAAGAGGTATTTGCACATAAACGCCGCAGGCGACGTGGAACCCTGCGCCTTTATCCACTATTCAAATGTGAATATTCACGACACCTCCCTCCTTGACGCCTTGCGCTCGCCGCTTTTTATGGCGTACCGCAAAAACCAGCCCTTTAACAAAAATATGCTCCGCCCTTGTCCCTTGCTTGATAACCCTGAATTTTTAGCGAAAATGGTTAAAGAGTCAAAGGCTAAATCCACCGACATGGAAGCCCCCGAAGACGTGGACGTTTTGTGCTCAAAAACAAAACAAGCGGCTGACGCGTGGGCGGAAGTGGCGGAAAAACTATGGGCGGAAAACCCCAAAAGCAAAAAACAAACCGAAGAGAAAGTATCAGTTTGAAAAAAGCAGGATACGGCTTTTAGTCTTTAAATAATATAATTTTTCCCCATGTGAAAACTTTTCCGCAGTGCTATTAAGCCTTTTTGTAAATTTTTAGATTATCCACAAAAAGTAATAAAACGTGGGACTTCCTACACATCCTTCCGCTATATAAACGTGGGAAAAAGCATTTCATTATTTGGCGCTTGTGGATAAATAAATTTAAAAGAAGGGGCCAAAGCCCCTTCTTTTACCATATTTTCACCAAATTTTCCCCGTCTTTTAGTTTTGCTAAAGGCCCGGTTGCGTTTTGGTGTTTTTCACCCAGCAAGTCAGTATCAATGAATACCTTGCTCCCGTCGGGGTTTTCAAATTCCTGGTCCACAATCCTTGCCCGCGCAAGGGTGTCAGTGGAATGAATTATACCCTTGAAACTATCAAAACCTTTTGGAAGGTTTATTGATAAATATAACTCGTCTTTTTCATTTATAATTTTAACATTGGGGTTGTGGTCATGGTCAACTAACTTTTCCTCTTCCCTGTCAAAGGCCTTTGCCCCGTTTAAGTATACATTATTGTTTATATAAACAGGCTGGCCCACCTTTTCATATTCTTCCACATCCCCTACTCTTTCGTTGGCCTTTTTTATGTATTCCTCAAGGCTTGTGGTATGACCGTTAAAATAAGCGGTGCCCGAACCATCCCCCGCAAATATGTTATTGTAATACCTGTCGTCCCCGCCATAGATTAGGGCATAGCCTTTAACCTTTGTGGAATGGGGGAAATGATATGGCGTCGCGCGGTTTAGGATTTTTAAATTGGCGATTTTCCCGCAGAATAAATTGTTGATATATGCTCCCCCCTGTGACCAGTTCATGAGGCTAAATTTTGAGGCAAAAATGTTGTTGTCTACAATATAGGGCCCGTGGCTTACTTCAATGTATAAATCACGGTTATTTTCATAAAAAATATTTTTAGAGACCCTTGTTCCCTGTGTCTGCCAGTCGCACCACATGCCAAGGGTGCAATCGTGGATAATGTTGTGGTGTATATATGTATCAAGGGGGGCGTGGAATTTTATCCCCGCTATTTCATAGCCGAAGAATTCCCGCTTTATGCCAATGTTATAAATGTGGTTGTGATGAATTTCTGAAAAAACACAGCCCATATGCCCCACAATGGCGTTTTGTCCGCAGTCATAAATTGTGTTATGTCTTACAATGTGGGAGCCTACGGTTTCCTTGCCCCAGCCTAGTTTTTCCGCCAAAAACACCGCTTCCAGCTGGTACTGGTAACCCGGCTTATCCATCCTTGTTGAGCGGTAATTTTCGCCGGTGGAAGCCTCTTTCCCAAGACTTATGGCGCTGCACTTCGCGTCATGGATAATATTATTTTCAATTATCCAGCCTTTGGCCCAGTTTGGCCCGATTAAGCCAATCTGGTTTGCGGTGGGCGGCGCCCACGGGCTTGCGGCATGGGCCATTTCAAAGCCTGATACGGTTATGTAGTCAACCCCTGTTTTTTCAGGATAAAAACAAGAGGGCCGCACATTTATTTCAACAAGCTCACTGTTTGGGTCATGCCCTTGAAAGTTTGCGTAAATCGTGGTTTTTTCCCCATCCGTTTCGCAGTACCAGACATATCGGGTTTGGGCTTTGTTTTTTACTTTCACCGTCTCCCATGTTCCGTGGTCAAAAACTTCCTCCCGCATTGGGGGGCTAAACAACTCATCATAGGAATTTACCTCATAAAAAGACATGCCGTTTAAATAAACTTCCCCCAAATGCCTTCTTTCCCTTGTTACAAGCCAGTCGCCGAAAATTTCAAGTTTGTATGGGTTGTAGTCCCCAAAAAAGGAATCCGGGATAACTACTTTCCACACATTATCCTTTACATGTTCCCAGTTTGAAACCTGCTCGCTTCCTTTTATTACTACCCTTTCCCCGTCAGCCGCCTTATATGTAATCCTGCGCTTATCGCTTAAGCCCTTGTTTTTGGGTTTTACCCATTCCCGGTAAATTCCTTCATGTACTATCACCACATCCCCCGCCTGGGCCACTTGGGCGGCCTTATTAATAGTTAAAAACGGCTTATCCCATGTCCCCGGGTTTTCGTCCGACCCGTATTTTGCCACATGATATTCCATTATTTTACCTCCCCTGTGTTTATTAAGTCCATTATATAAAATAAAAGGAATTATTTCAAAAGTTTTGACAAAAATTATTGTAAATTGACAAGGCAAAATTAAAAGTATAAAATTTAGTATTGATACTTATATGAAAAAATGGAGGATACAATATGCAGGAAGTATATGAGTTTTTGAAAAACTGCGGCACATATTATTTGGCAACAATGGACGGCGACCAGCCGCGGGTAAGGCCCTTTGGAACCGTTGACATTTTTGAGGGGAAACTTTACATCCAGACGGGAAAAGTTAAAAATGTTTCAAAACAGCTTCAAATAAACCCGAAAGCCGAAATTTGCGCCTGCACCCCCGACGGCTCAAGATGGCTTAGGGTTACGGGAAAACTTATCCGCGATGACAGGTACGAGGCAAAAAAGCATATGCTGGACAATTACCCACAGCTTAAATCCATGTACTCCCCCGGTGATGACAACACGGAAGTGCTATATTTCAAAGACGCCACCGCAATTTTTTATTCCTTTACCGAAGAGCCAAAGGTGGTTAAATTTTAATGATTTTCCGCAAAACAGGGGCTTTTTTAAAAGGCTAGCTTTGTTTTAGACGGGCAGGCAAACGCTTGCCCATTTTTTACTTGATGTTGCAATAGTTTTCATATAATATAAGAATATGGTATTTCAAAAAAGGAGGACGTATATGTTAAAACTGCTTTGGCCAATGGCGCTGGTGATTTTTTCAAACGTGATGTACCAAATCTGCGCAAAGACAATCCCCCAGGAAATGAACCCCTTTGCCTCACTGATTATTACATACGTAACAGGGGCGGTTGTTTCTTTAATTTTATATTTTGTTTTGGAAAAAGACGCAAACATTTTTAGGGAATTCCAAAAAACAAGCTGGGCCCCCGTGATTTTCGGGCTAACCATAGTGGGCCTTGAAGTGGGTTGGGTTTTTGCCTATAAATCAGGCTGGCCTATTAGCACCGCGCAGGTTGTGCAAAGCGCTTTTTTGGCGGTTATTTTAATTTTCGTGGGCGCTTTATTATTTAAAGAGGCCATAACATGGAATAAAATCGTGGGCGTTGTGATATGCTTAACCGGGCTTGTGTTTATAAATTACAAATAAAGGGGGATTTTTATGATTTTCAGGCTTGCTGAAACAAGCGACATACCGCAGCTTATAAATTTGCGGATTGATTATTTGAAAGAGGATTTCGGGAATTTGTCAGATAAGGAAGAAAAGGAAATTGTAAACCAGCTTGAGGGGTTTTTGCGGGAAAATTTAAACCGCAGTTTGTATGTGTTTGTGTGCGAAGATGATAAAAACATTGTGTCCTGCGTGTTTTTGCAAAAAAACGAAGTGCCGGCAAACCATGAATATTTAAACGGGAAATACGGCACCATCATGAATGTCTACACCATTCCCTCATACAGAAGGCGCGGTATCGCACAAACCCTGCTTGAAATGGCGGTTGAAAAGGCTAGGAAAGAAAATTTGTCCGCCTTAAACCTAAAGGCCTCCCCCATGGGATACCCTCTTTACAAAAAAATTGGCTTTGTGGATGATTGTTTAAGGTGTAAACCCATGGTCTATAAGCTTTAAAAAACTCCAGGATGATATGTATGGATAACGAAAAACTGGCTAAATCCTTAAGCGCCAATGATACAAACATAATCCCCTATCTTCCCTGCCTTTTGCAGGATTTGTGGGAATTGGGCTGTTCGGTTGGGGATGTAATTTATTTAATAAAAAATAATATGAAAGAAAAGAATTTAAAAGCCTTGGACTTAGCCTGCGGGAAAGGGGCCGCAAGCGTTGCTTTGGCAAAGGAGTTTGGTTTTTTTGTAAAAGGCGTTGACTTAATGCCCGAATTCATTGATTTTGCCAAAAGCAAGGCGGAAGAGTTTGGGGTTTTGGATTTGTGCGAATTTGAAGCCGGGGATGTTTGCGAAAAAATTTTAGCCGAAAAGGGCTATGATTTGGTTTTATTTTTAGCCTCCGGCGAAATTTTGGGGGATTGGGAAAAGAGCCTTTTTCTTTTAAAAAACACGGTGAAAGAGGGCGGGTTTATAATAATTGACGACGCATACGCAAATTGCGGGGATTATTTAACATGGGACGATTGGCTTGGGATTTTTGATAAATGCGGGGTTTGCCTTGTTGAAAAAATGACTGCGCCAATTAATGAGGTAAAAAGAATGAACGAAATAAACCAAAGCTTTATTGTAAAGCGGGCTGAAGAATTAAAAATAAAATACCCCCATCTTTCAGATTTATTTGATGATTATATAAAGTGCCAGGAAGAAGAAATAAAGGCTTTAGAAAGCAATTTAACCCCTTTTTGCGCCCTTTTGAAAGCTTTATAAGTTAAACGTTAAATAGTCAGCCCAAAATAAAAATAATCCTTAAATATTATCTTAATTTGTGCTTTACCTTTTGTAATACATAAAACGCTAAATAAAAGGAAGGTGCATGCCTTCTTTTTTTATCCCTATGCTCATATAAAAACCCTCAAAAATATTTAATAATTGCTATTTACCCCTTTGTTTTGTATAATATTTATATATTTGTTAAAAACTCCATGGAAGGGGGAATGAAAATGGAAAAATACATCGCGCTGCTTAGGGGGATAAATGTGGGCGGGAAAAATAAAATTTCCATGAAAGATTTAAAAGACGCCTTTTTAAAAAACGGCTTTACCTCCTGCGCAACTTATATAAATAGCGGCAATGTTATTTTCCAAAGCCAAATTTCCGACACAGAAAAACTAAAACAAAAGTGCGAAAAAATAATAAAGGATACTTTTTCCCTCGATGTGCCTGTGTATATTATATCCGCAGCGGGGTTAAAAAAAGCGCTGGATAACGCCCCCTCATGGTGGGACAACCTTGAAGGATACAAGCACAACGCCTTATTTGTTCTTCCCCCCGTTACCGCTTCGGATGTTTTTAGCGGGACAGGGGAATTAAAGAATGAATATGAAAGGGCTGAATATTATTCAAACATTATCTTTTGGTCGGCTTCCCTCAAGTATTTATCAAGGACAAAATATTTAAAAATCGTGGGGGCCGAGGTTTATGATTATTTGACCATTAGAAATTCAAACACAGTAAAAAAACTGGCAAGCCTTTGTGATTTGGGGTGATATTATGAAAAATTTAGAAAAAGTATATAAAATGCCGGTATCCAAAGTATACCCCCTTCTTGTCCAAAAAGCGGAAAAAAAGGGGCGCACAAAAGAGGAAGTGGACACCATAATCCGCTGGCTTACGGGGTACAGCAAGGAACAGCTAAATGAACAGCTTTCAAAAAACGCAGACTACGAAACCTTTTTTAATGAGGCGCCCATGATAAACCCAAACGCCCAAAAAATCACTGGAGTTATTTGCGGATACAGGGTTGAGGAAATCCAAGACCCCTTAATGCAAAAAATCCGCTGGCTTGACAAACTTGTGGATGAGCTTGCAAAAGGCAAAAGCATGGATAAAATTTTGAGAAGTTAAGTAGATTTTTCAAATTGCGGTTTTCTTTTCCGAAAACCTTTTTATTTTCCACGAATTACGGTTAAACCCTCAATTGACAATTTAAAATAATTCTGATAAGATAATACAATCGTTTAAAATACCATACATAAACAGACGAGTAATGTTTGTCAGCCTGATAAACACTACTCGTTTTTTAGGGAAAGGACTGACTGAGTTGTTACGGGAGCTTGCGAAAAGTATCAGGGAGTACAAAAAGGTTTCAATTATTACCCCGATTTTAATCACAATGGAAGTAATAATTGAATGCATTATCCCCTTTATCACCGCAAACTTAGTAAACCAGATTAAGGCGGGAAGCGATTTACAGACAATTTCAAAATACGGATTAATTTTAATTGTTTTGGCCTTTTTGTCCTTAATCTGCGGCGCTGTGGCAGGAACCACCAGCGCAACAGCTGCCTGCGGATTTGCTAAAAACTTACGGCAGGATATGTTTTATGCCATTCAAAACTACTCCTTTGAAAACATTGATAAATTCTTAACTTCATCACTTATTACCCGCATGACCATCGACGTTACAAATGTCCAAAACGCGTATATGATGATTATCCGCGTTGCCATCCGTTCGCCCTTAATGCTCATTTTTGCTTTTACCATGGCTTTTTACATGGGCGGGAAAATGGCGTGGATATTCCTTGTGGTGGTGCCAATTTTGGCAGTTGGCCTTGGTTTTGTAATTTACAAAACCATGCCGCTTTTTAGGAAGGTGTTTAAAAAATACGACGCCCTAAACAAGTCAATTCAGGAAAACATAAAGGGCATGAGGGTTGTAAAATCCTTTGTAAGGGAAGAATATGAACAAAAGAAGTTTGAAGCGGCTGCGGAAGACGTGCGGGCTGATTTTACCAAAGCGGAACGGATTTTAGCGCTAAACGGGCCGCTTATGCAGTTTTGCATATACATTGTTATGGTGTTTGTACTATCCTTTGGCTCATACACAATTATTACAAGCAGGGGTTTGGATTTTGACATCGGGCAGTTTTCCGCGATTTTAACCTATAACTTTATGATTTTAATGTCGCTTATGATGCTTTCCATGGTTTTTGTAATGATTACAATTTCCGCGGAATCCGCAAAAAGAATTGTTGAAGTTATACAGGAAAAAAGCACCCTGACAAACCCCGAAAACCCCATTTACGAAGTTAAGGACGGCTCCATTGACTTTGAAAACGTGAGCTTTAAATACTCCCAAAGCGCGAAAAAGATGGCGCTTTCCAATATAAATCTGCATATAAAAAGCGGCGAAACCATAGGCATTATCGGCGGGACAGGCTCTTCAAAATCCACCCTTATCCAGCTAATCCCCCGCCTTTACGACGCGACGGAAGGGGTTGTGAAGGTGGGCGGCGTGGATGTAAAAAAATACGACCTTGAAGCCTTGCGCAACCAGGTGGCGGTAATTTTGCAAAAAAACATTTTGTTTTCAGGCACCATAAAGGAAAACCTAAGGTGGGGAAACAAAAACGCGACGGATGAGGAATTGAAGGAAGTGTGCCGCATAGCCTGCGCCGATGAGTTTATAAACCGCTTCCCTGATGGCTACGACACCTATGTTGAACAAGGGGGCGCGAACCTTTCAGGGGGGCAAAAGCAAAGGCTTTGCATTGCAAGGGCCCTTCTTAAAAAGCCAAAAATTTTAATCTTTGACGACTCCACCAGCGCGGTGGACACAAAGACTGACGCAAAAATCCGCAAAGCCCTAAAAGAGTTCATGCCCCATACCACAAAGATTATAATTGCCCAAAGGACTTCATCCGTTCAGGACGCGGACAGGATTATTGTCATGGACAAGGGCACAATTGTGGGTATCGGGACTCACAAAGAGCTTTTAAAGAACAACGAAATATACAGGGAAGTATATTATTCACAAAACAAGGCAGGTGAGCAGGATGAAGAATGAGGCAAAAGAAGTTAAAAAACCTGTTGTGGGAAGGCTTATAAAAGATGTTTTTTCCTTTTTCCCCGTAATGCTCCCTGTTGTAATTGTATGTATCATATTTAACGCCGCCATAAGCTCAATACCCGCGGTTTTCATGCAAAATATCATAGCGATAGTTGAGCAAAACTGGAAATACGGCACATGGGACGCGGTCGGCGGGAGAATACTCCAGTTGGTAATGATACTTGCGGTATTTTATGTTTTATCCTTAGCAAGCGGCATAATTTACAATCAAATGATGGCGATAATCACCCAGGGGACATTGAAAAAATTCAGGGTTAAGATGTTTAACAGAATGCAGACCCTTCCCATAAAATATGTTGACACCCATAACCACGGGGACATTATGAGCTACTACACCAACGACATCGACACCTTAAGGCAGATGATTTCCCAAAGCTTCCCCCAGCTTTTGGTGTCAGCGGTAACCGTCACAACGGTGTTTTTCATCATGGTTTATTACTGCATATGGCTTACAATAGTTGTGATTCTAGGCGTAATAGCCATGCTTTTTGTAACCAGAAGGGTTGGCGGGGGCTCGGCGAAATACTTTATTAAACAGCAGAAGGCCATCGGCCGCCTTGAGGGTTTTGTGGAAGAAATGATGAACGGGCAAAAAGTAATCAAAGTCTTTTGCCATGAGGAAGAAAGCAAAAAGGATTTTGACAAAATCAACGAAGCTTTATTTCACGACGCAAGGAACGCAAACAAGTACGCAAATATCTTAGGCCCTATTTTAAATAACATAGGAAACGTGCTTTATGTAATAGTGGCAATTTCGGGCGGGTGTTTGCTTGTGTTAGGCGCCCCGAATTTCAGCATTTCAGGGCTTCCCATGGGAATAAGCATTGTGGTTCCCTTTTTAAACATGACAAAGCAGTTTGTGGGAAACATAAACCAGGTGTCCCACCAAATTAACGCAGTCGTAATGGGCATGGCAGGTGCCCGAAGGATTTACGATTTAATTGACGAAAAACCTGAAGAAGACCACGGCTATGTAACCTTGGTAAATGTAAAAGAAGAAAACGGGGAACTTGTTGAGTGCGAAGAACGCACGGGCATTTGGGCCTGGAAACACCCCCACTCCGACGGCACTGTTACTTACACAAAGCTTGAAGGCGATGTGAGGTTATTTGACGTGGACTTTGAATATGAGGAAGGTAAGCCGGTTTTACATGATATAAGCCTTTACGCAAAGCCGGGGCAAAAGGTGGCCTTTGTCGGCGCGACAGGGGCGGGCAAAACCACTATAACAAACCTGCTAAACCGCTTTTACGATATTGCCGACGGAAAAATCCGCTATGACGGCATAAATATAAATAAAATCAAAAAAAGCGACTTAAGGCGGGCAATAGGCATGGTTTTGCAGGACACAAACCTGTTCACTGGCACGGTTATGGACAATATCCGCTACGGGAAACTGGACGCGACGGACGAAGAATGTATCAACGCGGCAAAACTTGTGGGGGCGGACGATTTTATCTCACGCCTTCCCAACGGCTATGACACTTTAATAACCGAAAACGGCGCGAATTTATCCCAGGGCCAGCGCCAGCTAATCTCAATAGCCAGGGCCGCTGTGGCGGACCCGCCGGTTATGATTTTAGACGAGGCAACCAGCTCTATTGACACAAGAACGGAAGCAATCGTTCAGCAGGGCATGGACGCTTTAATGAAAGGAAGAACCGTGTTTGTAATCGCACACCGCCTTTCTACGGTTAAAAACTCCGATGTGATTATAGTTTTAGACCACGGAAGGATAATTGAGCGTGGAAATCATGAACAGCTCCTTGCCCAAAAGGGGCAGTATTACCAGCTCTACACCGGGGCATTCGAGCTTGAATAAGAAAAATGCAGGCGAAAGCCTGCATTTTTGCTAAATTTTTATGGTATAATGATAAATGGTATAATGATAAAAACCTCCGGGGTGGTTTTATGAAATTTGGATTTAGAAAACCAAGCATAAAAAAGAGCATTGCCGCCAGAACTTCATATAAAAGGTTTATCCGGCATAACTTAGGCATAAAAGCGCCAAAAGGGCTTGGGCTTATTACAAACCCCAAAAAAGCGGTGTATAACAAAGTTTACCGCAGAACTACAAAAAGCATTTTTGATATTTTTAAACTTTTTAAATAAGGACGGTTCATATGGTAATTTTAATTTCAGGCGCCTCCCACTGCGGGAAAACATATCTGGCCCAAAAAATGCTTGAAAAATATAAAATCCCGTATTTGTCCATTGACCACATAAAGATGGGGTTGATACGCTCAAAATACACCAATTTAACCCCCTATGACGATGAAAAACTGACGGAATACCTGTGGCCAGTAGTGCGGGAGATTGTGAAAACAAATATTGAAAACAATCAAAATATAATTATTGAAGGCTGCTATATCCCCTTTTGGTGGAGGGATGATTTTTCAATTTATTATCTTTCACACATAAAATATATCTGCCTTTGCTTTTCCGAAAGTTATATAAAAAATAACCTTGATAAAATCATAAAATATTCAAATGTTATAGAGTCAAGGCTGGATAATTCCTATATTACCAAGGAATATTTAATTGAACAAAACAAATACTACCTTGAGGGCTGCCAAAAGCACAATTTAGAATATCACATTTTTTATGATGATTTTGAAAAAGAAATAAGTAAGCTTTTAACATAAAAGGAAATAAAATTAGTTTTATCTTTAAATCTTTATGGGTAGTAAGAATAAATCAGGTTACACTCAAACACATAAAACCCCCGTTACGGGGGTTTTTCAATTTAAGGCATAGCCCAAATAAACTTTAAACGTATAAGGCGTTTGCTTTTGCCAAATATATTTTAGCATTTTTTCAAAAAACGCTTTTTCCGATGGGGCGAGCAATATCCACTTTCCATTTTATATATACAATCTGGGTGGATATTTTATTTATATACTAATATTTCATGTTTGTTTTTATTTTTACGGCGGTCTATTACATACGCAGCATTTCTGTTTAGTCACTTTTGATACGCGGCTATCGCGTGGTTTTCACAAAACAACAAAAAAGGTGGCTTCCGCCACCTTTTTTATATCATTATTGTAGAAGTTGTAAAATTGCCTGAGGAGCCTGATTAGCTCTTGCAAGCATTGCCTGAGCCGCGTTTTGTAAGATTTCCTGGCTTGTGTAGTTAACCATTTCTTCAGCCATATCCACATCGCGGATAACGGATTCTGCGCTTTGTAGGTTCTGAGCTGAAGAATCTAGGTTTGAAATCTTATATTCAAGCCTGTTTTGTACAGCCCCTAGTTTTGCGCGTTGGTCATATACGAACTTCAACGCGTCGTCAACCTTTGTGATGATTGTGCGGGCCAAATCCTGTTTGCTAATATCCATAACGGCATCATTTATGGTAATTTCACCAGTTGAATCATCCCTGGTTGAGAATTGTAATGATGCGCTTGTGATGTCAGCGATTTGAAGTTTTAATGTATCCCCTTCATTTGCGCCGGTTTGGAATGTGAAGTCAATTAGTTTAATTGCCGGCCAGTTAGTCGGGTCAGTTTCATCTGAAACTTCAAATGGAGTGGTTTCAGTTGATGTAACTCCATCTGCCATGGAATCGAACAAAGCTTTCCTGTTAAACTTTGTCTTTGTTGCGATATCGTCGATTTCATTGATTAGGTTGTAAAATTCCTGCTTAATTTCAACTGCGTCAGCTTCTTCCAATGTTTCGGTTGAAGCTTTAACAGCAAGTTCCCTCATCCTTTGAAGGATTGATGTGGTTTCATTTAGAGCGCCTTCTGCGGTTTGAATTAGGGAGATTGCTTCTTCAGAGTTCTTGCTTGCCTGTTTCAAGCCTCTTATTTGGGCTCTCATCTTTTCAGAAATAGCAAGGCCTGCAGCATCGTCAGCAGCAGTGTTAATCTTGTAACCTGAAGATAGCTTTGCCATTGAGCTTGCAGCGCTCTTTTGGTTCTTGTTAAGCTGTCTTACTGCGTTTAGCGCTGTGATGTTGTTTGTAATTTTCATACATTCATCCTCCTTGATTAGATTTTGCTTCCTTGCACTTAACTTTAAGTTAACTGGCGGGCCCCTGCCAAAATTAACCTAAAATTAATCTAACTTTGGCAAAAATAATATCGTTATTTTTTAATCAAAACTTAATATTTTTTTTGAAAATTATATAAAAAAGCGTAAAATTTTATATATTCTTTTATATATTTTATATATTTTATAGAATTTATTGTTTTTATTGTTATATCTGCCTTATGTTGCCATTTTGTGATAAAAAATAAACCCAAGCGTTGCCGGGTTCATTTTTATTTATTAAATTATTTTTATGCGCCTTAAAAAATGCCCCTTTTGGATGCTTGCTTTAAGGATACTCTTTAAATTTTAACTATTAAAATCCGTCAAAATTTTTAAAACATCTTTTTGTTTTGCCGATTCAATATTGTAATCAATGGTCTGGGTCAAGAGCTCATGTCGCATTATAACCACATCGTTTGGGGCGTCGATGCCTATTTTAACTTTGTCCCCGTCTATATCTAAAACCGTGATTTTTACGTCTTTCCCAATTAAAAGGGATTCGTTTCTTTTGCGGCTTAAAACAAGTATACTTATCCCTCCTTGACTAGATGATTTTTGAACTGCTCAAAAATCGGCTGCCTAACCTTATATTTGTTCCCTTCAATGATTATTTGCTTGCCCAACCTGTTTTTAACGTTTATTAAAATCGGGGCTACAAAATTTGCGGTCATTTCTTTTATATCTTTCGGTATTACCGCCACAACCATAACATACACATCTTCATCACTTTTTATGTCCAATTCTTTTTCCACGTCTTCATAAATGGGAACGGTATAGTCTTTCATCAATATATACGGGTCCACAACGGTAAGGGCGATGTTTTCATCTTCCACGCTTTGAAGGTATTTAAAAGGGATGTCGTCGCGGATATTTAAAATCCTGTACCTCTTATAATCCTCCAAACCAAAAAGCCCGTCCCTGAAAAAAATTTCAGAATTTATGTTTTCCTGCAATGCCAAAATGCATCCCTCCAAACTTAAATTTGCGGCCTTAAATATAATCAAAGTTCGAGGATCCCCCCGAACTTTGATTTTTATATTACAGGTATGCTGCTAATGTATCCAGCACAATATATTTAGCTGAAGACAGCGCTGCCCTGTACACTAATTCCTGGGCTGTGTATTTCACAATAAGCTCGGTGGTGTCCACGGAAGTTAAGTCCCCGTACCTTACTGTAAAGTTGTAGTTGTCGCTTTCAAGGCGGGCAGCATAATATTCAAGCCTGTTTTGCTTTGCGCCAAGGGTGCCCTGAATGGACAGCATTGTATCCTGCTTGTTTTGCAATTGGGCTGTGTATTCTTGTATTTTTTCAGAGTCCGCCGACCTTAGCGCTGAAATTAAATTGTTGAGTATGTTAAATGTGTTATCTTCCCCAACGCCCATTAGCTCAATGCCATTTACAGAAATATTTATATTTTCCCCATAGCCTATGGGATGAATAATGTGGTCCCCAATAAGCTTTTCGTAAATCTCCTTGTTTTCTTCTTTTGCCAATTCATCAATGCTGTAGCCGTTATAATACAAAACTTCTTTCCCGTCTTCAACCTTTATTTCAAAAGGCGCGCTGGTGGTATTTGCCCCGCCAAAAATGTAGACATTTGCAAAAATTGTGTTTGCGGAATGAACTATCTCGCTTTTTATTTCTAAAAGCTCCTGCACGATTGACTCCAGCTCGCTTTGGCTGTATACGCCGTTAGAAGCCTTAAGCCCCAATTCATAACTTCTTGAAACCAAATTTGTAATTTCAGTGATGGAAGTTTCAGTCTGGGTAAGAATGGCTTTTGCGCTTTCAACGGAATCCTGATACTGTTTTACCCTTGACAAATTGGCATATACAAGCATTGATTTCGTTGCCGCAGTAACATCGTCGGAAGCCCGCAAAAAAGCTTCCCCCGAAGCTAACTGCTGGGAATACTGTGTTAGTTTGCCGGATGCCCTATTAAGATTTGTTAAATAAGTATTTGTCATCATTGCGTTAGTTATTCTCACAAGGTATCATCCTTTCAAATTACCCCATCCGGTTAATGAGGATTTCAAGATTTTCGTTTATTATAGTAATAAGCCTGGCCGCTGCCTGATACGCGGCCTGGAATTGAATCAAGTTAACCATTTCCTCATCGATGGAAACTCCCATTTCAGAAAGCCTTGAGTTTTCAACCGCCATAAGCACCGATTCATGGGCCTGAAGGTCGGTTTTAGCCTCGCTTACCACAGTGCCTAATTCCGAAGTGATTTGGGTTATGTATGTATGGAAGTTACCGATGTTTACCCCGTCAACCGTTACGTCAATGCCTTCCTGCAAATCAAGTATTTTTGTTAGTATATTGTTGTTTGCTTTGTTTGTTTCGTTAACAAAAGTATCACTTGCGGCAATATTGTAGTAGTTTCTAATAATAACATCCGAAACGGTAATGTTTTTTGCGGAAATATAAGATGAGCCGTCTTTTGCGGCAAAAAAGTCAATCCCGGTCTGGGAAGTATAGCCGTTGTCCTCATTTGGGATTGTATACCCCGAAGAATGCAAATCATTTATATTTATTGCAATGGCCCGCGCCAAGGTATTTAGCTTGTCAATAAAATAGGGGATTCCAAAAGCGGTGTTCCCGCTGGACAAAAGCCCCCCGCCGTCGCGGAGTTCAATATAGCCGTAAATTTCGCCGCTTGTGATATTTACTTCTTCCCCGTCTTCCCAAACTATTTTGGAAACGTCGCGTTCCCCGTCAATCTCGTTTGGCTTTTTGACAATTTGTAATTCGTGCACGCCGGAATCATCAATCAATGCCCTTGAGCCGATTTCCACCCTGACGGTGCCATCGGGGTTTTCAAAGACAGAAATGTTTACATACTTTGAGATTTCATCCAAAAAATTATTCCTTTGGTCCCGCAGCTCATTTGCCATTTCCTTCCCGTCGGCTTCATAAAACTTTATCCTTCTGTTTAAGTCCGAAACCTTTGAGGCAAGGTAATTTATCCTTTCCACATCAAAAACAATGGCGTCGTCAATTTCTGACTGGTATTTTATGTATTTATTGTAAATATTGTTTATGGCGTCGGTCATGTTAAGCGCTGTCTGCACTACCTGGCTTCTTGCGGTTAAGCTGGTGGGGTCGCTTGACAAATCCGCCACCGCGCTGAAAAACTTAACCAATGTTTCATTTATGCTGTATCCCGAAGGTTCGGCAAGATAATCTTCCAAAGTAGCTAAACCGTCGGCTTTGACAGACGCTTTTGCATAAGCGGAGTTTTCAACCCTGAAGTGGTTATCCTTTAAATAGCTCCTGATCTGGCGGGTTGACACATATTTTACACCCATGTTAAATTCAGAAGGGGTGGTAATAACCGTCTGCCTTGAATAACCCTGGGTGTTTGCGTTAGAAACGTTTTTGCCCGCGGTAGTTATTTGAACCTGGCTTGTGATAAGCCCGCTTAACCCGATTTGCAACCCTTTAAACGACATATTAACTCCCCCTATGCCTTATTGTCATAATATTTCCTCATGGTGCCGTCTTTTTTGGTTTCTCCCTTTTGCCCGTACACCAGGCTTTTTTCATCTTCGCCTAAGATTTCATGCATCATGAAATTCACATATTCCAAATGATTATTTATAATATCAATATTTTGGCTGTTTATTTTTTTATATTCTGAAATTTTCTCCTTGATTTCATCCCGGATATTTTTTAATTCTTCTTTTTTTCCGTCATCCACATAATTTAAAATTTCAGTCACCGTCAAGGTGTCATTATTAACATTTAAAGCCTTTGCAATTTCAGAATTTAATCTAACCCGCTCATCCTCAAGCTTGTCGATTTTGCCTTGGACAAACTGTTCTTTGAGCACTATTTCGTTTATATCTTCAATTTGTATATTTGTTAAAGCTTTGTTTTTTTCCCTTGAAAGCTCAATAAGCTGCCCTATTAATGAGGACTCGTCCTTTAGAATATCAATTAGCGCGTTTATATATTTTTCCATTTCGTTCTTTCCCTTATACTAATTTTGAAAAACTAGCGCCTTCTATCATTTTTTTAGCGATACCTTTGCTGTCTATGGTATAGGTTCCTGATTTTACCCTTTTTGCGATTTCATTTACCTTCTCCTGCCTTATTTGAGGGCTTTGTGCAACTTCCTTTAAGGCAGTTTGAAAGATTTTTGCGTCCTTTGACAAAGTAAGCGAGTCCTTCATTTTAGTCTTGTTAACTTTTTCGGTTCTCACTTCTTTTGATATGCTTTTATAGGCTTCCACAGCCCCCGTTGGATTTATCTTTGAAATATTCATGCCATATTCTCCCTTTCTAGTGGATAGTCAAAGCTTTAAACAAATATTAACCTCTAAGGTGGTTAGCCATTTGCGCGATTTCATCCGCGATTTGAAGCGCCCTTGAGTTTAGGCTGAACGCTCTTTGTGTTATCATTAAATTCACGATTTCCCTTGCAAAATTCTCGCTATTTTTTGCCTTTATCAAATCTTCATAGGAAAGGGAAATCTTTGGCTCATTCACAAAGTACCCGTCCCCGGAATTGGCTGTTTCCTGATATAAGCCATTCCCGTATTCCGCCAAATCGCCGGGGGACTCAAAATTCACAACGGCAAGCCTAATCCCGTTGCCGTCGCCGTTTGGGTACAAAACCCCGCCATTTAGGGTTAAGTTATCTATGTTTTGGGGCATTTCAATACGATTTCCGTATACATCTAAAACATATTCCCCGTTCTGTGTGGCAAGGTAATTCTGTCCTCCTACATTTTGAAGGGTGAAGTTGCCGTCCTTTGTGTAAAATCTCATACCGGCTTCGTTTTCAACAACGAAAAACCCTTCTTCCAAACTAAAGCTCAAAGGGTTTACCCCCATTGGGAGAGTGTCCTGGGTAAGAGCGTTAAGCCTTACCCCCACGCCACGGTACCCGTCCATTATAGCGGCAAATTCCGCCCTTTTCATCCTGTACCCCGGTGTATTTATATTTGCTATATTATTGGATATTACATCAAGATTTTGTTGCTGGGCCTTCAATCCCGCAAAGGAATTGTAAAATGCCTGTATCATTTATATGCCCCCTTAACCTTGCACTTTGCCGATTTCGTTTGCTGCTTTTTCCATTGTGGCGTCAATCATTCTTATCGCCATCTGGCAGCTTTCGTAATTCCTTCTAAGTTCCAAAAGGTTTTTGGTCTCTTCCAAAACATCCACGTTTGATGTTTCCAAACTTCCCTGTATAATCTCAAAATTCCCTGCGGGGATAACATTGCCTTCATCTGTTACAAAATTCCCCACCCCGTCATTTTCCAAAATGGTTAAATCCAAAAATGATACCAGACGGAGTCTTCCGCCCGTAGATAGCGTGCCGTCTTTTGCGATGTCAATTTCGCGGCTTGGGCTGAAAATCCTTCCGTTTTCACCTAGTACATACTCGCCGTTTTTTGTAATTAAGTAGCCCTCATCGTCAAAGGTAAAACTTCCGTTTCTTGTGTATCTAATGCCGTTTGGCCCTTCCACAACAAAAAACGCGTCCCCGTTTATCGCAAAATCTGTCCTGTACCCGGTCTCTGTAATATTACCTTGGGAAAAATCCGTATATGGGGCGGACAATCCGCTTGCTAAGCTTATATTGCCTAAATTCCCCAGGAATTTTCTTGAGTTGTTCGCAATTTCTTTTACCATATATGAATCAAAGGACCTAATTGAAGCGTTTTGCTTTTTAAATCCCGTTGTTTGTATGTTTGCGATATTGTTGGCGGTAATATTTAATTTTTCGCTGTAGGCGTTCATGGCATACGCGACGCCTTGGATTCCTCTTTGCATAATCCTTTCTCCTTCTTAAGAAAGAATGGTCTATCTATTTATCGGATAATATTTATATATTCTTAATATTTATTTTTTCAAATTTAAAATAAGTTCTACTTCGCCCTTGCCCAGTTCGAGCCGCTTTGCGATATCGGCCACGCTTAGTCCCATGTTGTATAAGTTTCTGACCATTATAACCTTATCCGTTGTGATTTTTTGCTCGGGCAAATCCGCGTCTTTTTGCTCATCTTTTTTTTCTTCTTTTTTTGCCTTTTCAGACTGCTTTTGCGCTTTTTGGGATTCTTCCTTTTTTGTGTCTTTTGCTTTTTCGCTTTCTTTTAGCTTTATAATATCCTCTTTAAGCTTATATAGTTCCTCTTTTGCCTCATTTATCTCATTTTTTGTGTTTTTAATAAACTCATCGGTTTCAGAAACCATTTTTTCCAATGTTTCAACAACCTCAGCCAATTCCTCCTGGTCGATTTTGTTTTGGGAATTTGACTGGTTTTGATATAATAAATAGCCGACAAAAACCAGCACACACAACAATCCCAGCCCGACTAGCAGCAAGAGTGCCTCTAAAATCGTACTCATATTTTCATTCCTTTCGCTTTAATTATTTATATAATATTTTTCCAAATAGGCCTTAATTTTTAAAACCGCCTTGGCATGAAGCTGGGATATCCTCGATTCGCTCAATCCCATGACTTTTCCGATTTCCTTTTGGTTAAGCTCGTCAAAATAATAAAGCGATGTCACCATTTTTTCGTTTTCGGTTAAAGTATCAATGGCTTTAGCCAGCACTTCTTTTAGTTCTTCTTCCATGAATTCAGCCTCGGGAGTGGCGGTGTGTAACGCTATGTCATTACCTTGGTTTAGCACGTCCATGATTTTTTCGTCCATGGAAATGATTTGGTAGGAGTAGGATTCCGACAAGGTTTTATTAATCTCCGACACGCTCATTCCCAAATGATTTGCCACTTCTTCTTCCGTAGGCGCCTGCCCGTTTTGGCCTTCCAGCTGCTTGAAGGCGTCCTCCACCTGCTTGAACTTTTGCCTCTTGCTTTTTGGAAGCCAGTCCTGTTCCCTTATATAGTCTATAATTGCCCCTTTAACGCGCCATGTTGCATAGGTGTCAAACTTGATATTGCGGTTTATGTCGTATTTTTCAATGGCGTCCATAAGCCCAAAAATCCCGCAGGAATATAAGTCATCATAGTCCACATGGTTTTTATATGAATAAACCAGCCTTGAAGCTATGTCTTTTACCAGCCCGATATAGTGCATTAATATATAATTCCTTGTTTCAATGGTGGGTTTTGCTTTAAACTCCTCCCAAACTTCACGCGGCAATTCTTCAATAGCCAAAACATTCACCCCCAAAGGCAGCTTGCTTTAAAGCGCAATTACTTTTTATACTAAAATGCCGTGACAGCAAAGCCGTCACGCCATTTTCCCCTATTTTTTCGAAAGTCTTATAATCTCTTCTGAAATCTTGTTTAGCGGAAGCTGTTTTTCAACAGCCCCCATGTCAAAAGCTGCTTTTGGCATGCCGTAAACCACGCAGCTTGCCTCATCCTGGCCAATGGTATATGCCCCGTTTTCACGCATTTTTAAAAGCCCTTTCGCGCCGTCCGCGCCCATCCCGGTAAGTATGACACCAATGGCGTTTTTCTTTGCCAATTCCGCAACGGAATTGAAAAGCACGTCAACTGCGGGCCTTAACCCGTTTATCTTTTCCCCGGTAAAACATTCCACCGCATACCTTGCGCCTTTTTTCACAAGGCGCATGTGAAAATCCCCGGGGGCTATCAAAACCTTCCCCGGCGCGAGAAAATCCCCGTTTTCAGCTTCTTTGACGTAAAGCTCACAGGAATTGTTGAGCCGCTCAGCGTACATCCTGGTAAAAATCGGCGGCATATGCTGCACTATGACAACCGGCGGGGTTTCCTTGGGAAGCCCTTTTAGCACCTGGTAAATCGCCTCGGTTCCGCCGGTGGAAGCCCCGATTGCAATTATCAAATCTTCCCGGATGCCTCTATCGAGGCTGCCCTTCACTTGGCTTGAATCCGGGTCTTTTTTAAAGTGCGCAACCTTTGCTATGGATGCAATTTTTGTTTTTATAACAAGCTCCCTGATAAATGCCTCTTTCGAAGTCTGGTTTGAAAAATCAGGCTTGCTGACAAAATCAACAGCCCCCGCGCGCATAGCATCAAAAACATTTGAACTGATGGAGCTTACAACAATAACTGGTATAGGATGTTGTGGCATCAGCTTTAAAAGGAAGTCAATCCCATTCATTTTGGGCATTTCAACGTCCAAAATCAAAACCTGCGGATTTAATGAAACTATTTTATCCCTAGCTTCAAAAGCGTCCGCCGCTGTCCCCACTATATTTAACCCTTCGTCTTTTGACAGTTCCTTCGTTATAAATTCCCTGAAAAACAAGGAATCATCCACAATCAACACATCTATCTTGCGTTTTGCCATTATCCTATTTCCTTTCAAATCCACACCAGTAGTAGTATCAAATGTTACGCCTTATCCCTCATTTGGGAAATTTCTTCAAACTCATCATCTGTAAGAATTTTTTCGCAGTCTAAAAGAAGTTTTACGGTATCGGTATCTTCGGTTTTCCCAATGCCTTTAATGTAGCGGTTGTGAAAACCGACTTTGTAATCCGGCGGGGCGGCAATGTTTTCCTTAGGTATTTTCGCAACTTCATCCACATTGTCAACAATAAGCCCCACAAGCAAATCCTCAACACTTACTATGATTATACAAGTCCTGTCGTTATATTCAATTTCCTCTTTTTTAAACTTAAGCCTAAGGTCAATTACAGGCACAATTTTTCCCCTCAAATTTATAACGCCCTTTGCGTAGTGCGGGACTTCAGGGATTTTTGTAATCTTTTGCATACCTATGATTTCGTTTATGTACTTGATTTCAATCCCGTAGATGTCTTTGTCAAGGAAAAATGTCAAGTACCTATCCTCCTGAGTGTCATCTTCATAAATATCATTGTTATAAATATCGCTCATTTTGGCTACCCCCTAGCTTATATAACTCTTCTGATAAGGCCTTTTACATCCAAAATCAAGCTGATGTCGCCATTCCCTAAGATTGTACAACCGCCAATCCCGCCGCCTTTTTTCGCAAGCATCTTGGCATAATAGTTGGGAAGGGGTTTTACAACCACGCTTCTTTCACCGTTTAACTTGTCGGCGAAAATGCATGCGGATTGGTCTTCGCTTTGAACCAGCAGCATAATTCCTTCTGAAAGGTCCGTAACTTCCGTTTCCATTTTATAAATCTCATGAAGCCTGATTATTGGGTAACAATTTCCCCTAAGCATTATCATTTCGTTGTTGTCCGTGTCCTTTATGATATCCTTTTTATTAGCTTTAAAGGCTTCTTTTATATACAAAATCGGAATGGTCAAAATATTTTCCCCGACAGAAAGTTCCATCCCGTCGATTATTGCCAAAGTTAACGGGATATTGATATGCACCGTCATGCCCTTTCCCTTTTCGCTTTGAATGTATATAGAGCCCCCGACTTCGGCAATATTGTTGCTTACAACGTCCATCCCCACGCCGCGGCCTGAGAATTCCGTCACCGTTTCCCTTGTTGAAAAACCGGGATGAAGTATAAAGGAATAAACCTCCCTGTCGGACAGTTCTGATTCAGGCTTTGTCAAAAGCCCCTTTTCCTTTGCCTTCTCAAGGATTTTTTCCCTGTCCAGCCCTCTTCCGTCGTCGGATACGGAAATTGAAATCCCCGCCCCGGTATTGGAAGCGGACAATGTTATTTTACCTTTCGGGTTTTTCCCCGCTTTTACCCTTTCATCCGCAGTTTCAATGCCGTGGTCCATCGCGTTTCTGACTAAATGCATTAAGGGGTCCGAAATATGGCTTATGATGTTTTTGTCCACTTCCGTATCTTCGCCAAGTAAAACCAAGTCAACGTCTTTATTTAATTTTTTGCCCATATCCCTGACTATTCTTCTCATGCTTTGGAAAGTGGAAGCGATGGGAACCATACGGATTGACATAACTGAGTCTTGAAGGGAATCAATGAGTTTTCGAAGCTGGTCTGTAGCTTTTTGGAAATTTTCAAGATTTAAATCTTTGATATCGGGATTTGCGCTTACCATGGACTCGGCAATTACAATTTCACCAACCAAATCCATGAGCTTGTCCAATTTTTCGGTGTTTACATTAATAAAGGTTTGATTTTGCCCCCTTGCCTCACGGGCTTTTTTCTCGTTTTCTTCTTTTTTGATATCTTTTTGTTCGCTTTTTTCCTGTTTTGTTAATTCTTCAACTTCCTTTTTAACCTGGGCAATTTGGTGGTTGATTGAAGAAAGCACATCATCCTCGCTTTCTTCTTCTTTGACAAAATACTTGTAAATATCCTCCATATCCCCGTAAAAAACGCCCGGGGTTGTAATCTGGCACTCTTTTACGCAAGCCCCGCTGTTTACGATGAGGTCATATATTTCTTCCTTGCTTTTTTCTGTAACCAAATACATGTCAAAACCGTTTTCCACAATGTATTCCGCCGTGGAATTATCTTCAGAAATATTGTGGGGCCGGTAGTAGAGTTCCTTGCACAAGTCGTTTAAGGAAAACACCAAAGAAAACGCCCTGACGTTTTCCATCATGCAACCGTCTTCAAAACGGATTTTAACTTTAAATCTATTGTAATTGTCATTCCACTTTTCAACTATGCCTGAAGTTTCTTTTTTCTCATCTCTTTTAGCTTTTTTGCTTGTCTGCCCTTTGCCCTTTTTTTCAGGCGCTTTTCCTTCACCCTTATATTTTGAGGCCAGTTCATTTATTTGTTTAATAAGCTCAGCCGGGTCGCCGTCAGCCTCGTAACCCCTTTCCAATTTTGCCACTTCTTCTTTGGCAAAATCCAAAGCGGATAAAACCACGTCATAGGTGGAGCCAAAGTCCATTTTAACGCCTTTTCTGAAAATGTCAAAAAGGTCTTCAATGGCATGGGCCAGTTTTGAGATACCATTAAAGTTCATCATTGCCGAAGAACCTTTTATGGTATGCATTATCCTGAATATCTCATCTATATCCGATGAAGTCATTTCATTTTCCTGTTCTGCTGTTAATAGTATCCCTTCCAGCTCATCCAAAAGCTGATTGGTTTCAAAGAAAAATACCTCTAACAATGGATCTCTTTCTGTGGACAATTTTTTCGCCCCCTATTTGGATTAAAATTTTAATGCAGTGGGGATATTATCTAACATTTGCAGATTTTCTCAAAATCACAACCTCAATCCTGCGGTTTTTGGTTTTATTCTCCTCCGTAGTGTTTTCCGCAATCGGGTGATATTCCCCATATCCCGCAGCCTGCATTAGGTCGGGTGAAATCCTGTATTCCTCAGGAACATCCACAACGAAATATTTAACAACATTAACAGCCCTTGCGGTGGAAAGTTCCCAGTTTGAAGGATAAATAGCACTTCTGATGGGGTCGCTGTCGGTGTGCCCTTCAACTTTAATCATTTCCCCGTATGATTTAAAGAGAGGGGCCATTTCACTAAGTATCCTGATTGCCTCGGGCTTTAGCACGGCGCTTCCCTTGTCAAAAAGCACCGCGTCTTTAAACCTGATTCTTATTCCAATTAGCTCGTCGGCAACAGAAACACTTGTACCTAAATTGTTCCTTTCAATAAATTCGCTTAATTCCCTGTATATGCGCTCAAATTTTTCATCTTCAGCAAGGTCCTCTCCCTGGCCTAAACCCATCGGGGGCGTGGGGGTGGGTTCTACCCTCAACAGATTGTCATAGTCCGTCATAAACGCCCTGTCCCCTTCGGTTCTCAGTACACCCCAACCTGCGTTTTGGAAGGAAAGGATAATGCTTCTGAATTTTTGGTTGTCAATTGTTGACATTGCAAAGAGCATTACGAAAAAGCACAAAAGAAGCGTCACCAAATCGGCGTATGTATTAAGCCATGTGCTATTAACGCCGCTATCTTCGCGGTTATTCCTTTTTTTCCTCATCTTTCATCAACTCCCTTTTGGCTTGACAGGGAGGAATTTACATAGGAATATAGCCTTTGTTCCAAAAACCTTGTATTTTCACCGGATTGGATTGAAATAATGCCATCTATCATAATTTCCTTGATTAAAACTTCCTCGCTGGTTTTTGCATTCAATTTGTTTGAAATGGGAATAAAGATAAGATTGGATAAAAGTGAGCCGTAAAATGTCGTAACAAGCGCAACGGACATTTGAGGGCCGATTTGGGATGTGTCTTCCATGTTCTTTAACATGTTTATAAGACCAATCAATGTTCCAAGCATACCAAACGCGGGGGACATAACGCTTCCCACGTCATATATTCTGCGCCCGAATTTATGCCTTTCTTCCATGGATGAAATCTCTTGCTCCAAAACTTCCCGGATAACTTCGGAATCAACACCATCAATCGCAAGTAAAATGCCCTTTCTCAAAAACGGGTCGTCAATCTCGTCAACCTTTGGTTCCAGGGCAAGCAGCCCTTCTTTCCTCGCTATGTAAGATAGTTCCAAAATCTGGTTTATTACCCTTACAGGGTCCATATCCTTTTTGGAAAAGGCTATCTTTAGGGTTTTAAAAACGTTTTTTAAATTTTCCTTTGAGTTTGATAAAATGATGGTGCCGATTGTTCCCCCTAATACAATATAAACAGAAGGCAAATCCCAAAAGTTGAGCATATTACCCGATGCGAATATGCCGTAGATTGTAAAGCCCACTGCAAGCAAAAAACCTAATAGTGATGAAAAATCCATAATTATTCACCTTACCTTCTTATATCGCTGCTATATCATCCGTTTAAGGATACTGTCATAGATTTATAATTTCAATATTATCATTATCAAAATCCAAAAATCCCTCTTTGGGCTCATCATCTTCCTGCCCGTCTTGGGGGCTTTCAAAAGCGCTGAATTTTAACACAATTTCCTTTAGGTGTTCTGCCTGGTTTAACAGCTCACCGCTGGCATGGGCGGTTTCATTGCCCGCTGACTGGTTTAACTGAACCACACTGTTTAGGACATCCACATTGGAACTGATTTGTGAAAGGCTGACGGACTGTTTGGCTATGTATTCGCTGATTTGGCCAACCATTTTAGAGAGTTTGTTTATACTTTCAGATATTTCAAAAAAATTATCGGCAGTTTTTTTAGATATTTCACTACCTGTCTTGCATTTTTCAAACATTCCCTCCAAAATTTCCGAAGTTTCCTTTGCCTGCCTGCTGGTATTGTCCGACAACTTCTTTATCCTCTCGGCAACAACCGCAAAGCCGCTGCCGTATTTTCCAACCCGTTTTGCTTCAACCGCGGCGTTAACTGCTAGCAAATTGGTTTCAAACGCGGTTTCCTCGATTATCCGCGTAAATTGGGTAATTCTTTGCGCCGCGTGATTTATGCCCTCCATAGCTTCTAACAACTGCTGCATAAAATGCCTTCCTTCTTCCGCCTTCTTTTGTGATGAATCGGATAACCGCTGGCAATTTTGAGCGTTTTGGGCATTTTTCCTGGCTTCATTTGCCAATTCATTTATTGATAAATTTAATTCTTCTATGGCGCTTGCCTGTTTATTTACCCCGTCAGCCAGGGAATTGCTTGAGTCCGACAGCAGTTTTGCGTCGTATTTTACCTTGTCCGACGACACATGTATGTTGTAAATCACATCTTTGATTTTTTGCGCCAGCTCAATAAAGGTAGTGGATAAAATCCCTACTTCGTCGCTGTGTTTTGTAATGGATACGGGTATATCGATGTCAAAATCCCCTTTTCTCATATCAACAGCACTCTTGGAAACAATTTTTATGGGATTTACGACATATTTTTTAATAATAAGGATTAAAACAAATAAAATCAGAATTAAAAAAATTGAGGAGATAAGACTGGAATACAAAACGAAATCATTTACAAGCTCCATAACACTTTTTTGGCTTACCGCCATGCTGAATATTCCGATTACATTTCCTTCTTCATCCAAAATGGGACGGTATGCCCCCTGATACTTTTGTCCGAGAATAACCACAGTATCGTAAAAGTCGTACTTATAGTTAATTACATTTAAAGTTACTTCATCAGGCGCTATCGTGCCAACTATGCGTTTATTGTTTTCATCAAGAAGCGTTGAAGCAACTCTTACATTGCCCTTATAAATTGAAACCGCGTTTCCCTGGGTAACTTTGCTTATATAATCAACAATTTCATCGTTACCGTTAATTAAAAGCTCGCCTTTGTAAAGCTTGTCCCCGTCAACGCGCCAAGGGCCGGGATATTTGTATTCCACCAGGTCATAGGTTGATGAAAGGTCGCTTTTTACTTTATTTAACGCCATTTCTTTTGTTTTTGAAATAACAAGTCTTGTTGAAACAATTAAAGCACAAAGAATAAGGAGCACTAAGCCAACACAGGTAGGGATAACAATTTTAAAACCAATGGACATATTTTTCCGGTTAGAAGGTTCGCTCATAACTTCTCTCCTTTATTTAATTACATTTCCTGTGCCATAGCAAAAACAAAATGATTGTCTAAATATAAAATTTTACAAAGATTTGCTTTATATTATATCAGAAAAAAAAAGAAAATTGAAGAAGATTTTAAAAAATACTCAAAAAGATTATACACTTAAAATATAAATTCGTGGAATTTTTACAAAGAAGTTTAATTTTGTAAACAGGTATTTAAAAAAGTACAGGATTAATTACAAGCATTAATCCTGTACTTTTTTACATCAATTAATACTTGCCAAAATCGTTATCACTAACGCTTGCAATTACGGCTTCTTGTTTTTTCTCCTCTTTTGATTTTGAATTTTCTTTCACTGCTTTATTTTGGGTTTTTTCCTTTTTGTTTTTTGAAAATAAATTTTTTATCCTTGAAAAATCCTTCTTTTGCTTATTGTCAATTTCTGTTTCAATATTAGCCTCATCACCAAGCAGTACAAACCTTGAAACAAGGCTGCGCAAAAATTCTGCCTGTCTTGCGAGTTCCTGGCTTGCCGCCGCGCTTTCTTCGCTTGTCGCGGAATTTGACTGCACAACTGAGGACACTTGCAAAATCCCCTGGTTTATTTGAGCAAGGCCCATTGCCTGTTCGTTGGAAGCCTTGTCAATATCGTTTACAATTTCTGCGATTTTAGATACGTTGGTGGCAATGCGGTTAAAGGATTCCGCAGTCTTTTGGGCAATATCCGCGCCATTTTTAGTGATTTTAATATTTAAGTCTATCATTTCGCTGGTTTCTTTTGCGGCTTCAGCGCTGCGCTTCGCAAGATTCCTAACCTCGTCGGCCACAACCGCGAACCCGCGGCCCTGGGCCCCGGCGCGTGCGGCTTCAACCGCTGCGTTTAGTGACAATATATTGGTCTGGAACGCGATTTCATCAATAACTTTAATGACTTTTGAAATCTTTTCGCTGGACTGGTTAATTTCCCTAATAGCGTCAAGCATTTCCTGCATTTGCTTGTTTCCTTCTTCGGCGCTTTGCCTTGCCCGCTCGGTAATTTTGTTCGCGGTGTTAGCGTTTTGGGCATTCTTTTTGGTCTGGCTTGAAATTTCACCGATTGACGCGGTGAGTTCCTCAATAGCGCTTGCCTGCTCAGTAGCCCCCTGGGATAAAGCCATGGAGGAGTCGGAAACCTGGCGCGCGCCCTGATTTACCTGGTCTGCCGAAGTATTTATTTCCTTTAAAACATGGCTTATGGATTGTGCCATTTTATTGAAGGAATCTGCCAGGATGCCTAGCTCGTCTTTGCTATTAATGTTGGCATTGACGTTGAAATTCCCTTCCGCCATTTTTTGGGATAAATTAACCAATCTGTAAATAGGCTTTGTAATCCCCCTTGAGTATAGAATAGCAAAAAGCCCTGAAATTATAATTCCCAAAATAATTATGGTTATCATTTGATTCCTTGCGCTTTTTTGGGTCTGCTGCGTATATTGCCTGTATGTATTTGCAACTTTATTTAACTGTTTTCTCAAATTTGTTACATGGGATCTTTCTGTTTCCATTGACCGTTTGTAGGCAATGGAATTTATAATTTCACGGGTGGTTTGCCCATGCCCGTATTTTGCCTCTTCAATTAACTGATGTATGTAACTTTGGTCGTTTTTATCCATATCCATCTTAAAAGCGTTTATTTCGTCGATAATTTCCTGGGATGTAGTGCTTGCAAGTATATTGTCAAGCTGGGCCCTGATTTCGCTACGGGCTGTTTCAATTTCCCTTTCGTACTTCATAACCCTTTCCGTGTCCCCGTCGGCTATTGCGATATTGTTTGCAGACGCGTCCATGGACTCATAATAGGATTCTACTAATGATAAATTTTCAAGAGGTGTTATAACACCATTGTACATTTGCACAACAGTGTCATTGATTTTGTCAAGTCCAAAAAGTCCCACAATTCCCACCAAAACCGCGATTGCGATAATGCTGGCAAATCCCAGTGCTATCCTCGGGCCGATTTTGATGTTCTTTAGAAAATTAAGACTGCGTTTCAAAAGTACCCCTCCAATTCTGTTTTTAATAGCCAAACTTCCATCGGTAAAAAATTACATTTTTCAAGAAATTTTGCGCTTATCTTAATTCCATTATACTTTTATCCATCCCCTTTGTCAAACATTGTTTAATTTTCTATTTATTTGCCAAAATTCATTCCTTCATATATACAGAAGGCATTAAATATTTGAATTTTGACTCTTCCCTGGTAATTGACTCGGAATGTCCGATAAACAAAAAGCCTCCGGGCTCAAGTATATCATAAAATTTTTTCACAAGTTCGCTTCGGGTGGGGGCATCGAAATAGATCATAACATTTCTACAAAAGATAACATGGAATTTTCTTCGGAAGGGATATACTTTTTCCATGAGGTTAAATTTCCTGAAAATAACTTCGTTTCTGATTTTATCGACGATTTGAAAGTTTTCTTCATCAATTTGTTTTAAATAATTCAATTTCCATTTTGCAGGCAGGGGCTCTATTTGTTCGGCTGTGTAAATACCCGCTTTAGCAATTTCAAGAACCCTTTCGGATATATCCGTTGCCAAAATTTTGGTATCCCACAGGATTTTTTCCTTGCCGAAAAACTCATCAATGACCATTGCCAGGGTATAGGCTTCCTCGCCGGTGGATGAGGCGCTGCACCAAATCCTCAAATCCTTGTCCTTTATTTTTTTTGTAATCTGCGGCAAAACCTTATCCCTCAAGAAATAAAAATGGTCCGCTTCCCGCATGAAAAAAGTGTGGTTTGTGGTGATTTTATTTATTAACTCCGTCACCGCCTGCCCGCTTTTGTCGGAGATAATATAATCATAATACTGGGTAAAATTTTGCATGTTCTTGCTGGCTAAAACCCCGTTTAAGCGGGCTAAAATCAAGCTTTTCTTTTCTTCCTTTAAATGAATCCCGTAATTTTCCTTAATAAATGACGCCAACTTCTTGAATTCCTCATCTGTAATGGTTAACATTCCTGACACCTACTTTGACCTAAGATGAATTAAAATTGCTTTTATTATAACCAAAATTTAAAATTATGTCAATTAATGCAATTTTTCCACTTTTAGTTTATAAATTAATAAAATTTGCCACATATTCATTCTTTTTGCTTATTGAAAAAATTTTTTGTGGCAAAAATAAATATAGAAAAATAGTAAAAAGGAGAAAGCAATGGCTAAGATACTGGTTAAAAAATCAAAAGCACTAAATGGCGAAGTCAATATCAGCGGCTCAAAAAACGCAGCCCTCCCCATAATGGCAGCAACCATGCTGGCAGAAGGGGAATGCGTGATTGAAGGCGCGCCGCTTTTGACAGATATATATAACATGAAAAATCTTATGCAACATCTGGGCTCATCAATAGAAATCCTTGATGAAGGCACTTTGAAAATTCAGCAAAATAGTTTCACCAGCCACGAATCCCCCTATGAACTGGCAAGTAAACTCAGGGCGTCTTTTTTAGTCGCCGGCCCCCTTTTGGCAAGAACGGGATATGCCAAAATCGCCCTGCCCGGCGGCTGCCAGATAGGCTCCCGCCCTGTTGATTTGCACATAAAAGGGCTTGGCGCCCTTGGCGCTAAAATCACACAGGGGCATGGGTACATTGAGCTTTCATGTAAAAAACTAAAAGGAGCAAATATATATTTGGACTTTCCCAGCGTTGGCGCCACTGAAAACATTCTAATGGCAGCAAGCCTTGCGCAGGGCCAGACCACAATTGAAAACGCGGCAGTGGAACCCGAAATCGTGGATTTGGCAAACTTTATAAACCTTATGGGCGGCGATATTAAAGGGGCGGGAACCGACACCATCAGAATTAACGGCGTGAAAAAATTAAACGGCGCAAAATATTTGGTAATCCCCGACAGGATTGAAGCCGGCACCTTTATGGTTGCCGCTGCCATTACAAAGGGAAATGTGAAAATTAAAAATGTCCTCCCAAACCACTTAAAGCCCATAAGCGCAAAACTCCGTGAAATCGGGGTGAATATACAGGAAGGTGAAGACCACATAATCGTGCAAGGCTGCGACAAAGTAAAACCCACGGACATAAAAACCCTTCCCTTCCCGGGTTTCCCCACCGACATGCAGGCCCAGTTTACCTCCCTTTTGTCAACCATTGAAGGCACAAGCCTGATTATTGAAACCATTTTTGAAAACCGGTTCCAGCACGCGGCGGAACTCAAGAGAATGGGCGCGAACATTAAAATCGAAGGGAATTTTGAAATAATAGAAGGGACAAAGCAGTTAAGCGGCGCCCCAGTTAAAGCCACCGATTTGCGCGCAGGGGCGGCTTTGGTAATAGCGGGTCTTGTGGCTGAAGGGGAAACAGAGGTAAGCGAGGCCCACCACATTGACAGGGGATATTATAAATTTTGCGAAAAGCTAAAAAGCCTGGGGGCTGATTTGACAAGGATTGACGATTAGTTAAAACCAAAACTTCAGGGTACACGGTTTTGTACCCTTTTTTAATTCCTTTGCAATAAACTTACATTTTTATTTCTTTTGTATTTTCGCAGCCGTAATTATGCGCCAATTCAGGTTATCATTATGTTTTACTCCTTTAGCTTTTTACAATCAAAAAAGCATTTTCTCCTATTTCCTTTTTTTCAATAGATAATCCGCTTTTTTGCAATATTTTAAAATCCAAAATCACGCCTTTCCCACATGGGCGGCATAAATTACAAATTCATCATTCCCGTCCAAGCCCAAAAGCTTGTCCGCGTTTTCCTGGCTGTACGCCCCAATGGCGCAAACCCCCAAATCAACGGATTCCGCCGCGATGTAGAGGTTTTGGCAGACATGCCCTATATCTATTGCAATCATTTTGTGGGAAACTATGGAATATCTCCATTCCATACGGTAGGGAATACATGACCAAAAGAATATTACCTGGCTGTTGAAGGTTTGGTTTAGCAAAGCTTTGCTTAATAATACATCGTCTTTTTCCTTTAAAAATATTAGACCGTGCTTTTCAGGAATATATCGGTAAATCCCCTCCTTTAGGCCTTCCACCCCTTTTACATACAGATAGGTTTCAAAGGAATGCCTAGCCCCTGCGGAAGGAACCGTCCTGAAGGTATATTTTCCCTTGTCCTCCCTAAGCCCCTGGGTTGCCCAAAGCAGGTATGAAAGCTTGTCCTGGGGGATTTTTCCCTCTTTAAATTTCCGTTTTGTTGTTCGCTTTTTTATTGTTTCTAAAACGGTGCGGGTGGGAAGCGTACTAAAATCGCTAAGGCAAATAACGTTGTTTTCATCATAGCCCAAAAACCGTTCAGGCGGGTTTACCCCTTTTTGCTGGTCGCTTTTTATATCGCTTAATTTTTCCCATTGGGATTTTAAAAATTTTCTTCCTTCAATGTAGTTTTCCATATAAAACCTCCTAGCTGTTTGCAATTTCAACTAACTTTTCAAAGTCCAAAACTTTAAAAGCGTTAAGATGAAAATCAATCACACCCTCGTCCCGCATTTTTGCCATTTCCCTGGACATTGAAGGGCGGGACACATTTAAAAACTGCGCCAGCTCACCCCGCTTTAAGTGAAGGGTGAAGCTTTTGGTTTTATGCTTTTTATATTCCTCCAACAGATATGTGGCCACTTTGGCTTTAATGCTTTTAATGCTCATATACTCCAGCTTTTTATTTAAAAGCATGGCCCGCTGTGAAATCATCGCAAGCAGATTGTTAATAAAAACCCTGTGGGCGTTGCAGTAGTTTTGGCAGTCGGAAAGTATGCTTTCTTTTGGAATGAATAAAATTTCGCAGTCGGTTTTAGCCAAGATTGTCGCCGGGTAATCCTCCTCATTTGTAAAAATGAGCATTTCCCCAAAAATGTCGCCCTTTTGTAAAAAGGCCATGTGAATTGTGGCGCCTGCGGCATTTTCCTTTACGACGTTCACTTCCCCTTCCAAAACCAGCCCTATGCTTTTGAAGCTTGCGCCTATGCTTTTTATAATATCGTTTTTTGCGTATTTCCCAATTTTAGGGCGCATATTCTCAAGCATTACCAAAATTTCTTCCCCGGGTATCCCCAAAAAAAGCTGGGTGCTTTTTATTGTTTCCAAGTATTTTTTAAACATATCAACACCTCTTTTAAAAATGTATCTGAGGCTACCGACTTTTCACTTAAATTATAGTATACTGGCATTACAATATCAATACGGGAGTGATTTAGATGATTAGAAACATAGTAAAAATAGACGAAGAAAAGTGCAACGGCTGCGGGCTATGTGTGAGCGCCTGCATGGAAGGCGCCTTACAAATCGTTGACGGCAAGGCAAAGCTTATAAGCGAAAGTTACTGCGACGGGCTTGGGGCCTGCCTTCCCGAATGTCCCACCGGCGCAATAACAATTGAAAAAAGGGAAGCGGAGGAATTTGATGAAGAGGCGGTAAAAAAACACATCAAAGTGTCCAATCAGCCTGCCTTTATCTGCCCCTCTATGGCTGCAAAAACCTTTGACAGGGGTAAAGAAAAAAGGGATGAAAAAAATATTGGTTTTGAGCCTGTATCCCAGCTTAGGCAGTGGCCAATACAAATTAAGCTTGTAAACCCCCATGCCCCCTTCTTTAACAACGCCCACCTGTTGATTGCCGCTGACTGCTGTGCCTACGCCTACGCAAACATCCACGACAAATTTATGAAAAACAAAATCACACTGATAGGCTGCCCGAAACTTGATGAGGTGGATTATTCCGAGAAACTTGCTGAAATATTAAAGCATAACGATATAAAAAGCGTAACTGTTTTAAGAATGGAAGTGCCATGCTGCAGCCAGATTGCAAACGCTGTAAAAACCGCACTGATAAATAGCGGGAAAATGATACCATGGAGCGTTCAGATTATATCCACTGACGGTGAGCTAATTGATGATTAATTAAAAGCGCCCCTTTCAGGTAAGGATTGACCTTATATGTATCCGCAATATGCAACTTTTCATTGTATCATCTAATATATACAAGTATCCCCCTTCCCCCCGGACGGGGGATTTTTCTTTTATGGTGTAAAAAGATTAAATAAAAAAAGAACTATTCGTGTTTTTATATTACCTGATTTAAGACTTTTTCTCACATGGAAATGTTAATCCTCATGTACCCGTAATTTTTAAAAAATGAAGTGACCTTTTATATCTATAACCCAAAAAACCCTTGTTTTATAAAATGGCTCCTTTTTCTTTTCAAACATCTGCCTTAACAATTGCATTTTTATTTTTCATACTAATAATATTTTACCTAAACCATAATCAACTTTTTTGTGTTTTTAATCCCTAATTTATTTGAAAAGGCTTTTTACCAGCACATGAAAAGTTCACACTCATATAACCCCGATTTTTTTGCTAAAAGTAGTGAACCTATATATCTTTTACCATAATATTTCCATCATTTTATAACATGGCTTCTATATTTTCAAACACCTTTCTTGATAATTTTTTATTTTTCATACTAATAAAGTTTTCACTAAAACATTAAACAGCTTTCTTGTACGTGCTTAATAATGCCTAATTTTTGCGTAAAGACTTTTTCTCACATGGAAATATTAATCCTCATAAACCTTGAAATTTTAGCAAAAAGAAGGGGAAATATTTAAACCAAAAATCCCCCTCATCTTATAATACGTCTGCTTAATCTTTTCAAACATTCTTAACAATTGCTTTTCATACTAATCATAATATTAATACAAAACTACCCCAATAGATGAAAAATACGCCCCAAAACCTGGTTTTGGGGCGTAAGTCTATATGTATTTATATATCCAAAAATGAAATGTCTTAAAGTTTCATTAGTTCATAAATAATTTTTGCAGCTTGAGCGCGTGTCGCTGTGCTGGTTGGGGCGAAAATATTTTGCCCTACCCCGCTTATAATTCCGGCTTGCTGCATTGCATATACTGCATCTTTAGCATAGTCCGCAATGCTTAAGTCATCGACAAATACTACTTTATTGTATTTTTTGGGAATTTTCTTGCCCGCAACTTCTGCCGCTCTTACAATAACAACCGCCATATCCTGCCTTAGAATTGGGTCATTAATTCCGAAGGTATTATCGGTATAACCCTTTATAATCCCCCGGGACGCAGCGATGGACACAGCTTCAGTGTACCATTGCCCGCTTTGAACGTCTGAAAACTTTGGAGCTTCCCCTGACGCTTTAATTTCTAAGGCCTTAACAAGCATAACCATAAACTGGGCCCTTGTAACTTGGGCATTGGGGGCAAAGGTCTTTTCATCCATTCCGTTAATTACGCCTTTGTAGGACAATACCTTTATGGCTTCAATTGCCCACGGCACATTGTCCACATCAGTAAATTTCAATGGTATTTCATCTATATCAATATCAACAATTTTCTTTTCCGGCTCTTCTGTTTTGTTTTCATCGTTGTTTTGATTTGTAGGTTGATTATTGTTAAAGGGAATCTGCGGCCCGCTGTTATTTCCACCATCATTGTTGCCGCCAGTGTTTCCACCGCCACTTGGTTTTTGTCTTACCGTAACTTGCGCGCTTGCCTCAAATCCGCCGTCGGCGGTAGTTACGGTAATAACCGCAGTACCTTCAGCTATTCCTTTAACAAGCCCGCTGGAATTTACCGTTGCCACGCTTTCGTTGCTTGACTGCCAGCTTACATTTTTGTTTGTCGCGTCTTTAGGCTCAATGTTTGCAACCAATATAGAAGAATCACCCACATAAAGTGATAAGGATTCTTTATTTAAAGACACACCTGTAACATTTATTTCCTGTGGGCCTGACAATTCTTCAACCACATTAAAATAATGGGTAAATATTACTTCACCGCCTGCGGAAACTTCCATCACATATGAGCCGTCAGCTTTCCATTTGGAATTTTCTAATTCAATTAATAAATTAATCCCGTCTTCTTTTAAGTCCTTATTTGATTTTATCACCATATAGATGACATCGCCACTGGTGCTTGCAACTGTGAAAGTTACCAAGCTTGCGCCGGTAAGAGCTTTAACTCTAATTACATCTCCGGGCATATACTCTTCATAAAGGGGTTCCAGTAAAACAAACCCGTATTGTGCTGCACTAATGCTCATAAATGACAGTATAAAAACAAATGCTAAAGCTAGGGCTATAATCTTTTTTCTCATATTACTCCTCATTTCTAATGCGGCATATTTGGTCTATGTGGATATTAAATAAAAAGCTATAAAAAAGTAAATTATATATTAAAACTTACATTATTTTCGGTTTTATAAATAATACAAAATCATTTTTAAAATAAATAACTTAAAAAACTTAAATAAACTATAATACCTAAAATAACTACTAAAAGTATTAAAATCCAAAAACCTTTAATTAATATTACAGCAGTTGCGGTTAAACCGCAACTGCTGCATATTTTTTAAAGTTTAATTATTTTTGTTTTTTGCTGTATACGCCGTAAATCATTACAGCAGCTTGAGCTCTTGTTGCGTTTTGTAGCGGAGCGAATGTTCCGTCGCCCATACCGTTAATGATTCCAGCTTTTTGCATTTCGTAAACTGCTTCTTTAGCCCAATCAGCGATCTGGCCATCATCAGTGAATACATCCTGTGCCCTGATAGCTGTTAGCTGGATTCCAGTAACCTTAGCTGCACGGTATACCATTACAGCCATTTCCTGACGGGTTATGTTCTGATCAGGCCTGAAGGTTCCGTCTTCATAACCTTGAACAATGCCCGCTGCAACTGCGGATGCAATGTATGACATGTACCATGCACCTGGTCTTACATCGCTGAATTTATCAGTTGTTGCGTTTTGGTTATATACTCCAACTGCCTTTGTTAGCATTGTCAAGAATTCAGCTCTTGTTACCAAACTATTGGGGTCAAATACTTCAGCAGTTCTACCTTCAATTACGCCTGCTTCATAAAGTTTTGTGATAGCGTCCTGAGCCCACGGTACGGTAGCTAAGTCCTTAAACTGAGCTTTTCTTGATATTCCACCATCGGTTAAATCAATGTATGGTCTTCCGCTATCTCCGCCACCACCTGCTGATGTTGCTGATTTAACAGTTACTTTAACTGTCTTTGTGAATGTTTCACCACCAAGTTTGGTGTTGTCTTTAACAACAACATCAATGTTTGCTGTACCAGCTTTTACGCCTCTAACTTCCCCTTTGCTATTTACTGTAGCAATGGAAGGATTCCTTGATGTATATGTTACTGAAACTTTTGACGCATCATTTGGAGTATATTTTACAGTAATCGCTTTTGTGCTGTTTACATAAACAGTCATTGAGCTTGATACACTAACTGATTGAAGCGGTACTTCAACCCAAACATAAGCTCTTACTGTTTCAAATGCTTTGCCAGCTACAACATAGTCAGGATATTTTAGTGTACCAACAAATGTTTGTGTATCCTTAGTGTAACTGGGCTGCCATTTATTCGCTTCTCTCCATTCAACATCTACATCGATTTCAACAGCGTCATCGTTGTTTTCGCTATTTGCGTTTACAACTGTTACTTTAATGCTTTGCGGTAAAACGTTGTTCTTTACATATTCAACAGATTTACCTTTTTCAACCGGATAGTAGTCTTCAAGTTCTTCAACAGCGATTACCTTAAATTGGGAAGCAATCACTACATAAGCAGTAGCTTTAGTATTATCGCCTAGTTCGACGCCTGGAATTTCAGAAACAGGAGCTTCGAAGGTAAATGTGCCTTCTTTTCCTTCTTCGAAGTCTTCACTTGTCCAGTCTCCAACTACAAGCTGGATTGTTTCCCCGCTTTCTAGTTTAGCGTTTACTTTATTGGGAAGAATACCTAGTATATCTTCTAAAGTAGCGCCAACTTGAGCAATCCTATAAATTGTTTCAATTTCAGCTACTTTTCCGGATGCTTTTTGAAGTATTACAGTTGCTTCAACTTGGGTAAATTCGCCAAGTTTAATTCCTTCTACTTCTTTAACTGTTGCAGTGAATTTATATTCGCCTGCTTTGTTCTTATCGTAATTCGGGCATTGCCAGTTTTCAAGTTCTAGCACAACTACTTCGTCAGTATTTAGTGTTGCGTTAATTCTTGTCGGCAATTTGCTAATTACTGTTTCCAATGTTGTGCCAACCGGCAATATTAATGTTTCTATTTCTTCAATCGCTACAACTTCAAGTTCTATAAGTGTCACTTTAGCTGTTGCGGTTGTGTTTTCTCCTAATACTACACCTTCTTTTTCCTTTACAGGTGCAACAAAGGTATATTCACCAGGAGTATTAGCGTCATATTCTTCGCCTTCTGCTAATTCCCAACCTTCAACTTCAAGTTCAACAGTTTCTTCATTTACCAAAACAGCAGTTACTTTATCAGGTAGCATGCTAATTACATCTTCAAGTGAAGTACCAACAGGCGCTGTTAATTGCACTTCTTCAATGTAATCAACTTCTATACCTGATTCAACCAATGTTACTACTGCTTGCGCTTTGGTTAAATCACCATATAAAACTCCAGCTTCTTGAACTATATCTGCTTCAAATTCATACGCTTCCGCGCCTTCTTCAAAATCGCCAACAAGTGACCATTCTCCAACATTAACTTTGCCAGCGCTTTCTTGTCCTTCACCGTCAACGATTTCATAGAATGTTGCATCAAGTTCACTTGGAAGAGCAGCAATCATATCTTCCAATGTGGTTCCTGCTGGAAGTGTGGTTTCGAAAGTTTCAACACTTGCTAATTTCTTTTGGTATATGTTAATCTTTTTAGCTACTCTATATGTACCGTAGCCTACTACTAGCGTATATTCACCAACAACCAAATTTCCATCAGCAACAATGTTAATTCCGCTAGCTAAATCAGTATCTTTAATATTTCTAAAATAAACTGATGTGCCTTTGCTATTGATAATATTTAAAACTAAAAGCGGAAATTCGCTTCTACCTTTAACAGTTATAACTTCGCCTCTGAGATAGTCTTGTTTTAATCCTTCAAGTACAACACGTTCTTCGATCTCTTCCTTAACTTCAAATGTTAATTCGCTTTTTACATTGTAAGCGGCGTTTTCAACCCTTATTGTATATGTACCAAGGATGGCATCCTCGGGGATTTGTAGATAAATCCCCGAGCTTAGGTCATCCTTTGATATATTTCTAATATAACTTACGCCACCTCTTGGATTAACCAATGTTAAGGTAAGTAGAGGAAGGTCGGTGTTTCCTTTTATAATTACTATATCAGAAGGAAGGTATTCTGCATTGACAGCGTCTAGCTCCACACTATTGCCTGCAGCAAACGCGCTTATGCCCGTAAGCAGCATCAATAGTGTTAATGCCATGGCCACAAATCTCTTGCTGAGCATATGCATTTAAACACCCTCTCAAAATAAATTTTTAAATGTGCAACGACCCGACAGTCAATTATTCAGCTTGATAAACTGCTGTTTCAGTAGCATCTTCTGATAGCGGAGTGATTACAGAACCACCTGTTAGCGGAAGTTCAAATCCGTCAACAACGCCAACGTGTACAATGTAGGTTTCGCCTTCTTGTACATCGGATAGTGTGTATTGAGCACCATCTGTTGTGGATACTTTACCGCTGAATACAACAACCGGAACTTCTCCGCCGTTTCCTAGTTTAGCGATTGTGATAACAACTTTGTCGTTGCCATCTTCGTCTACATATTCTTCATCTAGAAGAACTACATTGAATTTAACAACAGCGCCGTAATCGCCTACTGTGAATTCTAGGTCTTCAACTGCATATACAGCTTCAACAGCTTCTGCAACTGTTACTTTTGCAACAGGTTGTTTGCCGTCTAGATCAACACCTTCGATTGCTTCAACAGTACCTGTGAAGGTGTATTCGCCAGCTACATCTGCATTATAATCTTCGCTGTCCCATGCAACTGTAAATTCAACTGTTGAATTATCGTCTAGTGTTGCTTCAATCTTGTCGCCAAGCAATGCGATAACTTCTTCTTTGCTTGTTCCAGGAGCAACTGTCAAGGATTTTTCAGCAAAGGATACAACCTTCTTAACTTCTGGTTGTTCGTCACCTAATTTGAAGATATCATAATCTGTGATGTCTTCCATGTCAGCGCTTGCATCTGGATCTGAGAAGTAAATTTTTGTTGAATGTAATTGAGATTTGTCAAGCTGGATGCTGATATCAATTTGTCCAGTGGTTCCTTCAACAATCTTAAATCTTGCAGCATATGCTACAAATTCAGTTTCTCCTTCTGGGAATGTATAGAATTTGTTTCCATCCATTAAATATGCTAAATCTGGGTCAGCATAGTATGTAACCTTAGCAACACCATTTTTGTTATCGCTAACGTTTGTTACGCGTTTGAAAACAGGCTTTTCTGCATCGCTGTCTTCGTCATAAACCGTAGCTGTTTCTTCTAATGTTTTAACGAATGGACCTTCTGATTTATCACTAGTAATTTCTGATCCTTTTGAGTTAACAAGTTTAACTTGATTAGGATCAAAATTTATTGTAACTTCAGAAAGAATTAATTTACCATTAAAATCACTAACAATAACAGGAACATAGAAAATGTCGCCTTCTAATTCTGCTAAAGAATTAATTGGTTGCCTGTCTGCGTTCCAAAGACCTAACCTAACTTTGCCGGTCTCAGCAGCAAATGCTGGAATGATTGAAATAACCATTAACACCGCAATTAACATAGCGGTAAGTTTTTTAATAGATTTCATAAAACTAAAACCTCTCTTTCTAAGTTTTAAAAGTCTAAGTATAATTACATCCTCGAGATTTTAAAAAGCTATTTTAAAAGCTAATTAATTATTCAACATCGTCAACACTGTCATAGTTGTAAACGATTTGTACTAATTCGGTGGAACCAATCATCTTGTCTCCATCGATATCATAATTTGCGTTATAAGCATCGTCGCCTTCTTGTGTATCATATACAGCAATGATACCTACAAGGTCAGAAGAATCAATTCTTCCATCGCCTTCAGTTGTACCGTCGCCTTTGATATCACCAGCTAGAAGTTTAACGTCTTTAAGTTCTGCGCCTGTTTCTGTAACTTCAACGGTTTCAACTTTCTTTAGGTAACCTTGTCTTTCAAATACTAATTTATATGTACCTAGTTCTTCAACTTCAACAGAGAAAGCAACGTTTCCATCTGCTACAGTTACAACGCCTTCAACTTCAGCGCCATCTTTCTTAGCTACAACTTTAAGACCTGCTGCAGCTTCTTCTGTTGCAGCTAGTAGTTTAACTGTACCGGAGATTACATATTTATCTCCTTCAATTGGAGTTAATGTAAATGGTTTTTCATAAACTTGTGCAACGTTTGTACCACCAAGATATAATTTGAATTCTGGTTGTGTATTGTCCACTTTGAATGTGTAAGAGAAGTTACCATCAGCAGCTGTAGTAACTTGGTCAATATAAGCAATGTCTGTGTCCTGAACATCTTCAAGTTCAGCACCAGTGGTTACTAAAATAGTGGATTCAACTTGTGCATTGCCGTCAATTTTGCCTGTAACAGTTACATCACCTTCAGGTGTTGTATTAACTACTACGTCCTTAAGGTCTGCAGCAAAAGCGTTCATGCACATCATTAAGAGAATTCCTACACACACTAATGCGCTAAAAATCTTTTTGCTTGTGGATTTTTTCATCTTTTTAGACTCCTTTCATTGTTTGGATATATAAATTATAATCGCTCTGAGAGGTGTTCTTCTGACCTTTAGGCTTACAGGCACTCCGGCGGGCCTAAACAGACAGAACAACACATTCAATATGGCTTATACCCATTATAGCATAAACCAACAAATTTTCAATACCTTTATAAAAAGTTTTTGAAAAAACTTTCAAATAAATTACGTTTTTGTACATATTGCTAAAAAAACTAAATTAATTTTTTATATATTCTTCCAATGAAAAATTGAAACATAATGATTAAAGCATATGATTTTTTAAAGAATTATGCTTTAGCATTATGCTTTTTTAAACGGCCGCAAACTTATGTACCCCAACCGTTCATATATCCCCCCTTTTTTATTTTTTATAAGCCTTTGAGTAAATACAAATACCTCCTTCACTCCCCTTTAGTGCTTATAAATTATATATAAATTATATCATAAACAAAGCTAATTTTTCTATTGGAAAATTTATCAAACCGGGTTTTCAATAATTTTTAGCGCGCACTTTATGCCGTCAACCGCAGAAGATGTAATCCCGCCGGCATAACCTGCGCCTTCCCCGCAAGGGTAAACCCCCGAAATGTTGCTTTGAAAAGTGCAGTCTCTCATAATCCTGATGGGGGATGATGACCTTGTCTCAACAGCGGTCAAAACCGCTTCTTGCGCCGCAAAACCGTTTAATTTCCTGTCTAATTTTATTATAGCGTCTTTTAAATTTTGCGCAAGATTTAATTTATAAAAATTTGGCAAATTGAAAAAATCATCCAGTGAAACAAACTCAACGCCCCTTTGATAGGTGGGAAAAACATCATAAAAAGCCTTTGAGGGGATTCCCTTTAAAAAGTCCCCCACAAGCTGGCAGGGGGCTTTATAGCTGTATCCGCCAAAGGCAAAAGCCCGCTTTTCAAGCTCCCTTTGAAAGTACATTCCCAAAAAAGGGTCTTCCCCCGGAAAATCCCCGGGAGTAACGCTAACAAGCAAGGCGCTGTTGGCGTTTTCGCCATCGCGGCTGTATTCGCTCATGCCGTTTGTAACAACTCCCCCTTTTTCAGAAGAAGCCGCCACAACATATCCGCCGGGACACATGCAAAAAGTATAAACGCCCCTTCCCAGGCTTGATTTGCATGAAAGCTTGTAATCCGCCGCCCCCAGTTTTTTGTGGTTGTAAAACTTCCCATACTGGCTTTTATTAATCATGCTTTGTTTGTGCTCAATCCTGACTCCAACGGAAAAAGGCTTCGGGGAAATTACTAACCCCCGCCTGTGAAGCATTAAAAACGTGTCCCTCGCGCTGTGGCCGATTGCCAAAACCAAAGTGTCGGTGTCAACAAATTCCCCGCTTGAAAGCAAAACCCCAATAAGGCGGCCTTTTTCAATTACTAAATCGGAAAGCGCGGTTTCAAATCTCACTTCACCGCCCAAAGAAATTATCTTTTGTCTTAAGTTTTTTACAACGGTTTGCAGCTTGTCCGTTCCAATATGGGGTTTGTTTATATATAAAATTTCTTCAGGCGCGCCGCACTCATAAAAGGTTTTTAACACTTCCCTTACAAGGGGGTCGCTAATTCCCGTGTTCAGCTTGCCGTCAGAAAAAGTCCCGGCTCCCCCTTCCCCAAACTGGACGTTTGAGTTTTCGTCAAGGCCTGCGCCCTTCCAAAAGCTTTCAACATCCGCCTTGCGCCTGTCTATATCCTTTCCCCGCTCGATAACAACGGGGGCAAGGCCCGCTTTTGCCAAGACATAAGCGCAAAAAAGCCCCGCGGGGCCCGAACCTGCAATAACCACCCTTTTTTGGGATTTTCTTTTAGCTTTTGGGATTTCAAATTCCTCTTCCGGGGCCTGTGAAAAACCCAAAACCTTAACCGGGGTGGCCACATCAACTGTATATACAAATTTTATATTGTTTTTATCCCTTGCGTCAATGGCTTTTTTTACAATTTTTATTTCATTTATATCCTTTTTGTCAACTTTTAGCTTTTTTGCCGCTTTGTCCGCTAAAGCCTTTTCGTCCTCATCCAAACCCAATTTTATATCCGTAAGCCTTATCATACCCTATCCTGTCCTTTTGCCGCATTTTTCCCTGCCAGTGCCCCTGAGGCCCATGCCCACATCAGATTATACCCGCCGCAGTCCCCGTCAATATCCAAAACCTCGCCGCAGGCATAAAGGCCTTTGTGCTTTTTGGATTCCATGGTGTATTTGTCAAAATCCTTCGTTTTCACCCCGCCAATGGTAACCTGGGCGTTTTGAAACCCCATGGTTCCCAAAACCTTAAAACGCCAGTCTTTCATAAGGCGGGCCAGCCTCATTATCTCCTCGCCGCTTAACGTGGACACCATCTTATCATAGGGCAAAACCCCCGCTGCCTTTAGCAGGGTATGCCCGACTTTTTTATGCAAAAACCCGGCTAAATAGCCGTCAAGTTTTTTATACGTAAGGAGTTCCTTCCTATATATAAGGTAAGAAATGAGTTCATCCTGACTGAATTCGTCAGCCAAATCAATGGAAATGACAAGGTTTTCTTTTGACGCATGCCTGGAAAGATTAAAAATGGTAGGCCCCGACATGCCGTTTAATGTGAATAAAAGTTCCCCTTTTTGAACATCCAATATTTCATTATTACATATAGCCCTTGCAGTTACGTTTACCTTTATCCCGTTCATGGCCTTGACATAGGTGGGGTCTGTCTTTATCTGGACTAAAGCGGGGTAAAGCTTTGTAATCTTATACCCCAGCGCGCTTAAAATATAATACCCCCCGCCGTTTGAGCCTAAAGACGGGGTTGCTTTCCCGCCGCAGGCAATGATGACTTTGTCGCACCTGGCCTTTTTCCCATCCTGGGTTTCCAAAACAAACCCGCCATCTTGCGGGGTGATTTTTGCCACGTCAAAATTGCAAATTTCCAAAACCCCAAGCCTTCGGCACTCTTCCCTAAGGCAGTCCAAAATTGAAGAAGCCTGCCCGCTCCGGGGAAATACCTTCCCCCCCTCTTCCACTACCGGATAAATTCCCAATTCCTTAAAAAAGCCCATTATCTCATCAGGCCCAAACTGGGAAAGGGCGGGCAGAACAAAAGAAGGGTCCTCCCCGTGGTAGTTGTCAACGGTGTAGGAGACATTGCAAAAATTGCACCTTCCGTTTCCCGTCGCCAAAATCTTTTTTCCCACGCGGTCTAACCTTTCATATACCGAAACTTCCGCTTTTTCATTTTCCCGCTTTGCAAAAACCGCGGAAATCAGGCCCGCCGCGCCTCCCCCGATAACTGCAATATCCATAAAACCCCTCTTTTTTTATTTTGTGTCCCATTTTAAAATATGGGCCTCGGTTTCCCTTTTTTTGTCCCTTCCCATCAGGTCAACAATGGTGTCCTTAGCCTTTTTGCCGCAGAACAGCACCTGATAGGTTTCAAACACAATGGGCATTTCCACGCCTTCACGCTTTGCCAAATGATACGCCGTCTCACAGGTGGTAACCCCTTCCACCACCATGTGGACTTTTTCCAAGGCCTCTTCCAGTGTATAGCCCTGCCCGATTAATATTCCAGCCCTTCGGTTTCTTGAGTGCATGCTGGTGCAGGTTACAATCAGGTCCCCAATACCTGAAAGACCCGCAAAAGTGGAGTACTGCGCACCCATTTTAACCCCAAGCCGCGCAATTTCCACCATTCCACGGGTCATTAACGCCGCCTTTGTGTTGTCCCCAAAACCTAACCCGTCGCAAATGCCCGCGGCTAAAGCAATCACGTTTTTTAACGCGCCGCCAAGTTCCACGCCGACAATGTCAGGGTTAGTATATACCCTGAAGGATTGGCACATAAATATATCCTGCACAAATTCGGCCACTTTTTCATCCTTTGACGCCACCACGTTTGTGGTGGGTATCCCCCTTCCTACTTCTTCCGCGTGGCTTGGCCCGCTCATGCTGGCGATTTTTGCCTGGGGCACTTCCTCCTCAAAAATTGCGGACAATCTCTTGTGGGTGCCCTTCTCCAACCCTTTTGACACATTCAATAAAACCGTTCCCTCTTTTATAAGGGGGGACAACCTCTTTGCGATATCCCGCGCGGACTGGCTCCTCACCGCTGAAACCACAAGGTCTGCGCCATTTACCGCAAACTCCAAATCCCCCGTGCAGTTTATATTTGAAGGGAGCAACACTCCCGGCAAAAATTCCTTGTTTTCCCTCTCTTTTTGCAAAGCAATTGCTTCTTCAGGCCGCCAGGACCACAAATTTATATCATAGCCCTTGTTTGCCAAAAGCACTGCCAAGGCAGTTCCCCAGCCGCCAGAACCAACTATTGCAATTTTCATAATAAACTACCCCCACATTATTTTTTCTGCCCAATCTTTGACTCGGTGCCATTTAAAATACGCTTTATATTGTCCTTATGCCTGATTAACGACAATACGGAAGCTAAAACAGCGAAAATCACAAAATACATATCCCCGTTTATGTAGTAAGCGCAAAAAGGGAAAATCAACGCCCCCGCACAGGAGCCGAGGGATACCATCTTAAATATCGCAATAAGCAAAATCCCAACCACAAAAATTATAAGGGCGCAGCGGTAGTCCAAAAGAAAAATCGAAGTGACGGAAGTCAATATCCCCTTCCCCCCGCGGAAACCGAAAAACACGGGGAAGTTATGCCCTAAAACCGCGCAAAAAGCGGCGGTGTATTTTCCTATATTGTAAAAAGACCCGTCAATATTCAATATCTTAAAAAGCCCCATGGAAAGCAAAATCGCAACAATCCCCTTTAAGGCGTCGCCAATCACCACAATGGCGCAGGCCTTTTTGCCGTATGTCCTTAAAGTGTTGGTAGCCCCCGCGTTTTTGCTTCCGTGATTTCTGATATCGTCCTCTCTTAATTTTGAATAAATAATTGAAGTGTTAATGCTTCCTATTAAATAGGAAAGTATCGCAGTTATGCACACAAACAAAATGTTTATCAATCCTTTTCGCCCCTTTCCCTCACAATGAACCTGATGGGTGTGCCGGAAAGCTCAAAAGCCTGCCTGATTTGGTTTTCCAAATACCTCATATAGGAAAAATGGGCAAGCTCTTTGTCGTTTACAAACACCACAAAGGTCGGCGGCTTTGTGGAAGCCTGGGTAATATAGTAAAACTTCAGCCTCTTCCCCTTATCTGACGGCGGCTGGACTTTAGCCGTCGCCTCGTATAACACGTCGTTTAGCGCCCCCGTCTGAAGCCTCATGGCGTTTTGGTTTGCCACATATTTAATCATGTCGTACAATTTGTTTACCCTCTGCCCTGTTAAGGCGGAAATAAACATAACAGGGGCATAGTCCATGAAGGCGAGTTTTTCCATGACTTCCTTTTTGTAGTTGTCCATGGTCTTGTCGTCTTTTTCAATGGCGTCCCATTTGTTAATCACTATAATTGAGCCCTTCCCCTGGTCATGGGCGTATCCCGCGATTTTGGTGTCCTGTTCGGTAACCCCTTCTTTTGCGTCTATCATAACAAGGCATACATCGCTTTTGTCAATGGCGGCAAGGGAACGGATTACCGCGTACCTTTCAATATCGTCCTCAATCCTGCCCCTTTTGCGCATGCCCGCGGTGTCAATGAAGGAGTATTTTTGCCCCTCATACTCAAAATAGGTGTCAATGGAATCCCTTGTGGTTCCCGGGATTGGGCTTACAATTACCCGCTCTTCACCTAAAATCCTGTTTATAAGGGAGGATTTCCCCGCGTTGGGCTTTCCTACAACCGCAACTTTAATCCTGTCCTCTTCTTCTTCCTCTTGGGGGATGTCCTTAAAGTGCTTAACACATTCATCCAACAAATCCCCAAGCCCCATGCCGTGGATTGAGGAAACCGGGAAGGGGTCGCCAAGCCCCAGATTATAAAACTCATACACTTCCGCAGGGGGAGCCCCCGGGGTGTCAACTTTGTTTACCGCCAGCACAACGGGCTTTTGGCTTTTTTTCAAAAGCCGGGCAATATCCATGTCAGCGCTGGTTAACCCGTCCCTCACATTTACCACAAAAATAATAACGTGGGCCATCTCAATGGCCAGCATTGCCTGCCTTACTATTTTTTCAAGTATAAAGTCGTCGGTTTTAGGCTCAATGCCCCCTGTATCTATCAAAGTAAAATTTTTGTCAAGCCAGTTAGCCTGGGCGTACACCCTGTCGCGGGTAACCCCGGGGGTGTCGTCAACAATTGAAATCCTTTCGCCCACAATTTTATTAAAAAGGGTGGATTTCCCCACATTAGGCCTTCCTACAATGGCTACAACAGGTTTTGGCATATCAACCTTCCTTTCGTGCAAGTTTTCCTATGTTTTCATATTATGCCAAGTATTTTGCTTATAAATTCAAAACCATTTACATTTACAGGTGTTATTTTAACATTTAATTCCCTTTCCAAATCGGAAACAGTAACATCATCCAAAAACACACAGTCGCCATACCTGAGCATGCTTGCGGGGATAAAGGCTTCATCCCCCAAATTTTTCCCCTTAAGCTGATTTATAATGTCCGAGCCTGTAACCAGCCCCGCCACGGTGATTTTTTCCCCGAAAAAGTCGTTTCTTATGGGAAACACCTGGATTTTTAAATTTTCGTATTTTTCCATTAAACCCGAGGAAATTTTCTTTATAAAATCCCCCGCCAAAACGCCCGTAATTATGGAAACGTTCCTGTCCTTGATTTTTTTGGGCAAATCCTTTTTGGCAAGCTCAATCTCCTCTGTAAAACTTGCCATAAGCCCCACCCCGTTTTCAATCTGGGGAAACCCCTCATAATGGGACGCACCGGGGATTGGCATTTTGGCGTTTAGATAAAACTCGTCGGCAAGATACACAAAATTTGAGCCCAAATCTTTTTTCAACCGCTTTTGCCACTTTGTAACCTGGGCGATTACCTTTTTTGAGCTTTTTTCATCATACCCCTCAATCTGGGTTAACCCCTCGCGGTACTTTGTAAGCCCTATCGGAACCACGGACACGCTTTTTACCGCAGGGTAAAGCTTTGCCAAATCAAAAATGGTGCGGTCTAACTCCTTCCCGTCGTTAAATGACGGGCAGAGCACAATCTGGCAGTTCATGGTAATATTGTTTTCATAAAACCGCTTCATATACTCATAAATTTTCCCCGCCCGTTTATTTTTGAGCATAAACACCCTAAGGTCAGGGTTTGTGGTATGGACGGAAATATTTATGGGGCTAATCCTCATGCGGATTATTTTTTCAATATCCTCATCACGCATATTTGTTAACGTAACATAATTGCCTTGGAAAAAGGAAAGGCGGGTGTCGTCGTCTTTAAAATAAAGGGTTTTCCTCATACCCTTGGGAAGCTGGTCAATAAAGCAAAAAATACACTTATTCTGGCAGCTTTTGGGGCCGTCAATCAATTCATTTTCAAAAACAAGCCCCAAGTCCTCGTCCTCATCTTTTTCTATTTCAATTATTTCAATTTCCCCGTTTTGCTTTTCAATTTCAACTTCAATGAAACTGTCCGCGCACAAAAAGCGGAAATCCAAGATATCGCAAACCTCCTGCCCGTTTATGGACAACAAATAGTCCCCCGGTCGGATTTCGCACTCGTCGGCGATGGAGTTTTTTACAACATCCGAAATTTTTATCTTCTTCAATTTATACACCCTTCATGAAGGAAACAATCCTGATTTATTTTAATAATAAGTATATATGATAAATTTTCTAATTGCAACAAACAAAACCCCATAATTTTAAACATTTTATCTAAAAAAAGCAATTTATAAAATAGCCAAAAAAGAGTTTGTTTTTTTCAACAAATTCTTCTATTTTTACCTTTTAAAATTATTGACAATATGTAATTAATGTAGTTAAATAATAATAAAATGTATAATGCCTGCCGCCTCTTTTTATAAGAGGCGGCTTGTTATGTCTTGTATTTTTTTAAAGTTAAAGGGGTCTTTTTATGAAAAGTTTAAAATGGCTTTGGCAGTACATATCTCCCTACAAAAGGCGCCTATTTTTGGCCCTTGGCTTAACTTTGACAAACGCAATCCTTAGCAATATCCGCCCCTACATCACAGGCTTAATCGTGGACGGTGTGTTCCGCGGCGGGAATTTTGACATCTTAATCCCATTGGTATTAGCCTTTATCGCCACAATCGTGTTTAAGGATATTTTCAGGATTTGCGACCACTACATGTTGGAAGATACAAGCCAAATCGTCATTATGAATATCAGGCGGGACTTATACTCGTCAATGCAGCAGCAGGATTTTACCTACTTTGATAAAAACCGCACCGGCGATATTATGACAAAGATGAGCGCCGACGTGGAAGGCATACGCCACTTTGTGGCATGGGTTATAAACTCCGCCTTTGAAAGCGCGGTGCTTTTTATATCCGCCCTCTTAATCATGGGCTATATAAATAGGAAGCTAACCTTGTGCTTGTTTTTGGTAACACCCGTAATCGGCATTATCGCCTTCAGGCAGACAAAATCCGTTCACCCCGTTTTCCACAACATAAGGCAGTCATTGTCAAGGCTTAACACGGTAGTTCAGGAAAATATCAGCGGCAACAGGGTGGTTAAAGCCTTCACAAGGGAAAGCTACGAAATTGAAAAATTCAAAGCCGCAAACCTGGAATACAAAAACGCAAATATCGAAGGCTCAAAAGTCTGGCGCAAATATGTGCCGCTACTAGATTCCATGGCCAACTCCCTTAACGTTATCATTTTAATCGCGGGGGGAATTTTAACCATACGGGGGGACATGACAGTGGGGGAACTAGTAACCTTCAACTCCCTTTCATGGGCGTTAAACACCCCCATGCGCAACGTGGGCTGGCTTATAAACGACAGCCTGCGCACAATCACAAGCCTTGAAAAAGTCAAGGAAATGGTTGAGGAAAGGCCAAAGATTTACACAAAGGAAGAATACATAACAAAGGACAGGATAAAAGGGAAAGTGGAATTTAGAAACGTTTCCTTCTCCTATGGCGACACATTGGTTTTAGATAACATCTCATTTACCGCAAACTGCGGCGAAAGCGTGGCAATCATAGGCGCCACAGGCTCGGGAAAATCCACCCTCATTAGCTTAATCAGCCGTTTTTACGATGTAACAGAAGGCGAAATCCTAATTGACGATATAAACATTAAAGAATACAACCTCAAAAAGCTGCGCCAGAATATCTCCATGGCTATGCAGGACGTGTTCTTGTTTTCCGATACCATAGAAGGGAACATCTCTTACGGCGTGCCTGACGCAAGCTTTAACGACGTGGAAGAAGTGGCAAAGGCGGCCGACGCCCATGACTTTATCGTGGAAATGACGGAAGGTTACGATACCATTGTGGGCGAGCGGGGCGTGGGCCTCTCGGGGGGCCAAAAGCAAAGGATAGCTCTCGCGCGGGCGCTTCTTTCCGACTCCCCCATTTTAATTTTGGATGATACCACCTCAAGCGTTGACGTGGAAACCGAACACTATATCCAGCAGACACTAAAGCAGTACGCTAAAAACAAAACCACCTTCATTATTGCCCACAGGATTTCATCGGTAAAGGACTGCGACCAGATTTTGGTCTTGGATAAAGGTAGGATTGTTGAGCGGGGAACCCATGAAGAACTGTTGGCAAAGGGCGGTTACTACAAAAAAATTTACGATATCCAGCAGGGAAATTTGGATAAGGTAACTGCGTGAAAGGATTGTAATTATGGCGAGAAATAAATTTGACGTTGATGAAAAACTAGAGGGCGAGTTTAATTTCGGACACTTAAAACGGCTTTTAAAATATTTAAAACCCCATGTCAAAACCGTGATTTTGACTTTGTTTGCCATCCTTTCCTCATCAGCCCTAAACCTTTTAAGCCCCATGATTACCTCATACGCCATCGACTACAAAATCCCCCAAAAGGATTTGGCGGGCATTATCTTTTTAGGGCTTGGGCTTTTTCTAATCTACCTTTATAACGCCTTCACCGTAAGGTACAGGATTACAAGCATGTCAAAAATGGGGCAAAGCGTCGTTGAAAGGTTGAGGGAGGATTTATTCGTGCACCTTCAAACCCTGCCTTTCAGCTACTACGACTCCCGCCCGCATGGAAAAATTTTAGTGAGGGTAATAAACTATGTAAACGCCCTAAGCGATTTATTGTCAAACGGTATTATAAACTTAATAAGCGATATTTTTAACGTGGCGGTAATCTTTGCCTTTATGCTCTACATAGATTTAAGGCTCACAGGCATAGTGGTGGTAGGCGGCGTGATTTTCACTATTGCTGTTTTTTCCCTAAAGGACAAACAGCGCAGGGCATGGCAGCTTCACAGCGCCAAGCAGTCAAACCTAAACGCCTATATCCACGAAAGCATAACTGGCATAAAAGTTACCCAGTCCTTTACAAGGGAATGGGAAAACCAAAAGATTTTTGAAAAGCAAAGCCAGCTTGTGAAAGACTCCTTTATGAAGGGAAAAATCATTGACATATGCATTTGGCCCTTGATTGAAACAGTGTCCACCTTAACCACCGCGGTTGTGTTCCTGGTGGGCGCCCATTGGATTTTCACAGGCTCAATTACAGTGGGTAAGGTTATCGCTTTTACGGGGTATGTTTCAATGTTTTGGAACCCCATTATGAACATATCAAACTTTTATAACTCCATAAATAACGCCATGGCGTATTTAGAACGGATATATGAAACCATGGACATCCAGCCCACCGTCCGCGATGTGGAAGGGGCCGTTGAAATGCCCCCCATTAAAGGGGATGTGGAATTTTCCCATGTGTATTTTTCCTATGACGAGGGTAAACCTGTTTTGGAGGATGTATCCTTTAAGGTAAAAAGCGGCGAAACCGTGGCGTTAGTGGGTCCGACGGGCGCGGGCAAAACCACGATTATAAATATAATAAGCCGCTTTTATGATATAGACAGAGGAAAAGTCCTAATCGACGGGCAGGATATTAAATATGTCACATTAAACAGCTTAAGAAAACAAATGGGGGTAATGTTGCAAGACACCTTCATTTTCTCAGGCACCATCATGGATAATATCCGCTACGGAAAACTTGACGCGACCGACGAAGAAGTAATTGAGGCGGCAAAAGCGGTTTGCGCCCACGACTTTATCATGACTTTGGAAAACGGCTACTATACACAGGTAAACGAGCGCGGGTCCCGCCTTTCCGCGGGCCAGCGGCAGCTTATATCCTTCGCGAGGGCCCTTCTTGCCGACCCAAAGATTTTAATCTTGGACGAGGCCACCTCCTCCATTGACACCCAGACGGAAATCGCGCTGCAAAAAGGTTTAAACCGACTTTTGCAGGGAAGGACAACTTTTGTTATAGCCCACAGGTTGTCCACCATAAAAAACGCCGACAAAATCATGTTTGTGGACAACAAAAACATTCAGGAAGCGGGAAACCACGAGGAATTAATGGCAAAGCGGGGCCATTATTACAAGCTGTATACCGCCCAGTACAACCTTTCAGCCGTATAATAACCAAGCCAAAATCTTGCGATTTTGGCTTTTTTTATATACAAATTCCCATATTAATGGTATAATTATATCCAAAACCATATAACGGTTTATATAAATGCCCGTGAAATGATTTTTAAGCGCCAATTTTATATATTGCATGAGCAATTGTTTTATCTTATGGATATTGCATAAAAAAATGCGCAAGCTAAATGGGGTGGTCTTATGGATAAAAAAGCCCTAATGGAAAAAGCCCGCTACGCCGCAAAATTTTCCTACTCCCCCTACTCCAACGTAAAAGTGGGGGCGGCGGTTTTGTGCAAAAACCAAAAAATTTACACGGGGACAAACATTGAAAACGCCTCTTTCGGGGCAACAGTTTGCGCGGAACGGGTGGCTTTGTTTAAAGCCGTATCCGAAGGCGAAAAAGATTTTTTGGAAATCGCGGTTACCCATATCCCCTGCGGCATATGCAGGCAGGTTTTATCCGAATTTGCCCCAAATTTAATTGTCCACGTAAAAAACGGGGATGATATAATTACTTATAAATTAAGCGACTTACTGCCAAACGCGTTTTCAAATAAAAATTTTTAAAACTTGAAAGGAATGATTGAATGCCAAAATCCGGATTCGTGGCAATCGTAGGGCGGCCAAACGTGGGTAAATCCACCCTGCTTAATGCCCTTTTAGGCGAAAAAATCGCCATAATCTCACACAAGCCCCAAACCACAAGGAAAAAGGCCTTGGCTATAAAAACCACAAAAAACGCGCAAGTGGTATTCGTGGACACCCCCGGGGTTCACAGGCCAAGGACAAAGCTTGGGGAATACATGAACAAAGTGGTTTCCGAAACAATCACCGACGTTGACGCGGCAATTTTAATCGTTGACGCCACAAAAGAGATAAACGAAAATGAGGAAAAAATCATTTCAGAACTTTCTTCTAAAAAAATCCCCACAATTTTAGCCATAAATAAAATTGACCTTATTAAAAAGGAAATGCTTTTACCCTTGATTGACAAATACCAAAAACTAATGGATTTTGTAGCCATTATCCCCATTTCCGCAAAATTAAACGACAACGTGGGCGCACTTTGGGAAGAAACGCTCAAACTCATGCCCGAGGGGCCTTTTTACTACCCCGAAGACCAGCTGACGGACGCGAATATCAGGGAAATTTGCGCCGAAATCGTGCGGGAAAAAACGCTAAGGCTTCTTGAGGACGAAGTACCCCACGGGATAATGGTGGAAATTGAAGAAATGAAAGAGGGGGACAGGTTAGTAAGGATTTTTGCGAATATATATTGCGAAAAGGCCTCCCATAAGGCTATAATAATAGGTAAAAATGGTGAAATGCTTAAAAAAATCGGGACATACGCAAGGGAAGACATGGAAAAATTCCTGGAGAAAAAAGTTTACTTAGAGCTTTGGGTAAAAGTTAAGGACGACTGGAGAAACAAAAGCAATTTGTTAAAATCTTTTGGTTTTGAAGGTTAATTTTGACTTAATAAATTTATTTCATCCTTCCTATACTAAATTTAGTATAACAAAGGAGGATGAGTCATGAAGAATTTGTTGTGGAAAATGTTTGAGGAAACCGGCGATATTAAGATATACCTAAAATACGCAAAATACGGCAAGAAGGGTGCGAATAGTGAACAATTTGATAAAGACAAAGGGGATAGTGATAAAATCCGTCAATGTGGGCGATTATGATAAAATCATCACCATATTAAGCCCGCAGTACGGCAAAATGGATATTCTGGCAAAGGGGGTAAGAAGCTTAAAAAACAAAAACTCCCCCGCCACCTCACTTTTCTCCTTTGGCAATTACATCATAAAAAATAAAGGTCAAATGTATTTGCTGTCTTCATGCGAGGTTACGGAAAGTTTTTACGCGCTTTCGGAAGATATCTTCACACTTTCTTATGCCTCGTATTTTGTTGCGCTGATAAAATCCGCAACCGTGCATGAAAAAGAGGAACACGACCTTTTTAACCTGCTTCTTTATTCCCTGCACGCCTTAAAAGCGCACCCTGAAAACCGCAAAACCATAAAATTCGTGTTTGAAATAAGGCTTATTTATCATTTAGGCGAGCTTCCCGATTTTAACACATGCTCAAAATGCGGCAAAGGCGGGATTTTATATTTGTCAAAAGATGGGAATAATGTCTATTGTAACACCTGCAAGGATACATATTCCATATATTTGTCAAGGCCGGTGCTTTACGCCATAAAACTTTCCCTTTGTGACATAAAGCGGGCGTTTTCTTTTGCGGTTGAGGACACGATATACGAAAATTTAAAGGTGATTTCAGAAAATTATATTAAAAATTGCATAGGTTGGCCCCAAAAAAGCCTTGATTTTATATATGAAATTGAGAAAATAAACAAATAATAAAAAAATACTAGAATTTTATTCACCAATAGTATATAATTACCTAGATAAACTATAAAAAAAATAAATTTAAAATATTTTGGAGGTAAGAAGCAAATGAGCAAAAAGTATGTTTATCTTTTTTCCGAAGGCGATGCCAGCATGCGCAACCTTCTAGGGGGAAAGGGCGCAAACCTTGCTGAAATGACAAGGCTTGGATTTCCTGTTCCAGAAGGCTTCACGGTTTCAACCGAAGCATGCACACGCTACTATGAAGACGGCCGTAAAATTGGCGACGATATTTTAGAGCAAATCAAAGAAGCCCTTGCTAAAACCGAAAGCATTGTGGGCAAAAAATTTGGCGACCCCAAAAACCCGTTGCTTTTATCAGTGCGTTCAGGCGCCAGGGCGTCAATGCCTGGTATGATGGACACCATCTTAAACTTGGGCTTAAACGACGAAGTAGTAGTAGGCCTTGCTGAACTTACAGGCAACGAAAGGTTTGCTTATGACAGCTACCGAAGGTTCATTCAAATGTTCTCCGACGTTGTAATGGGCGTTCCCAAGAGCACATTTGAAACTATTATAGATGAATTAAAAGAAGAAAAAGGCGTAAAACTTGACACCGAGCTTGACGCCGGAGACATGAAGGAATTAGTAAAGAGATTTAAAGCATACTTTAAAGAACAAAAGGGCTTTGATTTCCCGCAAGACCCCCAGGAACAATTAATGGAAGCTGTAAAAGCAGTATTCCGCTCATGGGAAAACCCAAGGGCTATCGCATACCGCAGGATGAACGACATCCCATCCAGCTGGGGTACCGCGGTAAACGTTCAACGAATGGTATTCGGTAACATGGGCAACACATCAGGTACAGGGGTTGCGTTCACAAGAAACCCATCCACAGGTGAAAAGAAACTATACGGTGAATACCTAATCAACGCGCAAGGTGAAGACGTTGTTGCAGGTATCAGGACACCGCAGCCCATCGCCCAGCTTGAACAGGACATGCCCGAAGTTTACGCGCAATTTGTTGAAATTGCGGATAAACTTGAAAAGCACTACAAAGACATGCAGGACATGGAATACACCATTGAAAACGGTAAACTATACATGCTACAAACAAGAAACGGTAAGAGAACTGCCGCTGCGGCTTTAAAGATTGCCGTTGACCTTGTTGAAGAAGGCATGAACACCGTTGAAGAAGCAATCCTAAAAGTTGACCCCAAACAATTGGATTCACTACTACACCCAACCTTTAAGCCAGAAGCGCTAAAGGCTGCGACACCAATCGCTAAAGGCCTTCCGGCAAGCCCGGGCGCTGCTTGCGGTAAAATTTACTTCACCGCTGAAGACGCTGTGGCAGCTGCCGCAAAAGGCGAAAAAGTCGTACTAGTAAGGCTTGAAACATCCCCTGAAGATATCGAAGGCATGAACGCGGCTGAAGGTATACTAACCGCCCGCGGCGGTATGACATCCCACGCTGCCGTTGTTGCACGCGGTATGGGTAAATGCTGCGTTGCAGGTTGCGGCGAAATCAAAGTAAATGAAGAAGAAAAACAATTCACCGTAAACGGCGTAACATATAAAGAAGGCGACTACATTTCAATTGACGGTAACACAGGTAATGTTTACGCGGGAATTATTGAAACCCAGGAAGCGTCTTTAACAGGCTACTTTGAAAAATTCATGAAGTGGGCGGACGAGCTTAGGGTTCTAAAGGTTAGGACCAACGCCGACACCCCAAGGGACGCTCAACAAGCGGTTAAATTCGGCGCTGAAGGTATTGGCCTTTGCCGAACAGAGCACATGTTCTTTGCTGAAGACAGAATCCCTGCGGTTAGGGAAATGATTGTTGCTAAAACCACCGAACAAAGGGAAAAGGCTTTAGCAAAACTATTGCCAATGCAAAGAGGCGACTTTGAAGAACTATTCAGGGCTATGAAGGGCTATCCTGTAACCATCAGGTTCCTTGACCCGCCACTACATGAATTCTTGCCCACAGATGACGAGGACATCAAAGCGCTAGCAAAAGAAATGGGCATTACCTTTGAAGAATTAAAACAGACAGTTGCCGACCTGCATGAATTCAACCCGATGTTAGGCCACCGCGGCTGCCGTCTTGCGGTAACATATCCTGAAATCGCTGCAATGCAGACAAGGGCGGTTATCGAAGCGGCAATCAACGTGAACAAGGAAGGCCTAAATGTAGTTCCTGAAATCATGATCCCGCTAGTTGGCGACGTTAAGGAATTAAAATATGTAAAGGACGTTGTAGTAAAGACCGCTGAAGAAGTAATGAAAGAACACGGCGTGACATTGGAATACAAAGTAGGTACCATGATTGAAGTTCCGCGCGCGGCAGTTACAGCTGACGAAATCGCAAAAGAAGCTGAATTCTTCTCCTTCGGTACCAACGACTTAACACAGATGACCTTCGGCTTCTCCAGGGACGACGCGGGCAAGTTCTTGGAAGACTACTACAACAAAAAGATATTTGAATCCGACCCGTTTACAAAACTTGACCAAAACGGCGTAGGAAAACTTGTTAAGATGGCGGCAGAACTAGGCAGGAAAACCCGCCCTGACTTAAAACTCGGTATCTGCGGCGAACACGGCGGCGACCCGTCAACCGTGGAATTCTGCCACAACATCGGGCTTGATTATGTATCCTGCTCACCGTACAGGGTACCCATTGCGCGCCTTGCTGCAGCTCAAGCGGCAGTATTAGCTAAAACAGGCGCAACAAATTTAGGACAAAAATAATTGATTTTAAATAACAAAATGGCATTACCATAAGGTAATGCCATTTTGCTTTGATATTTTTTAATTTTGTTGTCTTGTATTAAAAATAAATTTGATTTAATATTGAGAAGGGATTATTTTAAATTCACAAAGGAGGATATTTATGGACACCCTAAAAGCCATATTCTCAAGAAAATCCGTAAGAAGCTATAACGGTGAAATTAGCGAAGGTGAGCTTAAAACCATACTAAAAGCCGCCTATGCCGCGCCCATAGGAAGGGCATTATATGAAAACGTGCATATGACGGTGATTTCAAACAAAGAACTGCTATCTCAAATTGACAAATCCTGCGCCGAGCTTTTCCAAAACCCTCAAATGCACCCCTTATATAACGCCCCCTTGTTTGTTTTGGTTTCAGCAAAATTAAACGGGAATGCCGATAACGTGGGCTACTCAAACTGCGCAATTGTTGTCCAAAACATGGCGCTTGCCGCGGTGGAATTGGGAATAGGTGCATGCCACATCTGGGGCGCCGTGAGGGCAATTTTACAAAACAAAGAACTATTAGCTAAACTAAACCTCCCCGAAGGCTTCACCCCCTGCTGCGGCATAATACTGGGTAAAACCAATGAAACCTACACAGAAAGACAAATCCCTGAGGGCAGGATAAAGACGGATTTTATAAGATAAAAAAACTCCATGCAATTTTTATTTTTTAAAAATTTTTTTGCATTGGCAGGTATAAAAATTGTGGTTTAAAAGTGTTTTAAAAAGCTAAAATAACGGGATTGAACCCCGCCAAAAAAATGTGCCGCATTGCGGCACATTTTTATATGTATTCTTCCATCACTATGTCATGGGCTTTTTCCGCCAAATTCATATAGTGTTTATACAAAAACCCGAAAGCGTTTTTATAATTCTTCCTCCAGGGCTTTTTCTTTCCGCAAAAATGCAGTATCGCGGTGTTTTTCATAACCCAGAAGGAGTCATATTTCCCCGCGCTTTTTAGTTTATACTTTGAATAATTCCTCACGTCATAATTCCAAATCACTTCTTCCAAAGGCAGGGTGTATTTGCCATAAAGCACATTAAAAACGTCCTGGTCGGGCAAAAACAAATTTTTCTCATATTCATTTACGCACCTGAAAATATCCTCCGCCCTTGTGATTTTCCTTGCCCTGTTTAAATCAATTAGCAAAACCCCTGTATTATAATACTCATGGTCAATATTAAGCCTTGCGAAATTTATCCCCGTAGTAATTTCCGTAAGCCCCGCGTGGCTTGCCGCCGCAAACACGCAGCCGCCCAAATCCGTCTCCCAAAGTTTTTTTACGGGGTTTATTATTAATATGTCAGGGTCAAGATACAGTATCCTTTCCACATCTTTTGGCAAAATCAAAGGCGCAAAGAGCCTGTAATACATTTCTTTGGGATAGCGCTTGTTGGTCGGGGCATTGTCAAAAAGCCTTGAATCAACCATAATGGGGACAAACCTTGCGCCGTAGCGGGCGCAATAAAGTTCCAGCTCATTTAATTTCTCCCCTGAAATCTCGCTGTGAAGAAGGTATACGCAAACCTTCCTTTCATCAGGGTTATTTAAAAAGAAAGAATGAAGCATTATTTTAAAAGGATAAATATAATTTTCGTTTATGGTGACCAATAAATTCATAGGCTCCTCCTAAAATGTTTTACTTTATGTAAAAAGCGTTTCGCCCCATGAAAAACACCCAAAACGCCGCCCTGTTTGCGGCAAAAACGCCTTTTATCGTAAAACTCAAATAGATTATAAGCCCGCAAAATTACTTTGTCAATCATATAAAGCTGTCCCTCGTCATTATTGATTAAAAATCCCCCCTAAATTTATAACAAATAACCATATACTTTATACTTATTAATCATGTATAATTTTTAGGTATAAAAAAATAAGGGTGATTTTTTTGAAAAAAACACTATTGGTTCTACTTACGCTTCTTTTATTTATTTCAGGCTGCGGTCAGAAAGAGGCAAAACAAAAATACGAACTGACCCCTGAGGGTATAATCTCCCCTAAGGTGGCTGAAGAAATAATAAAAGACACGTCAGATACCGTGCTTTTGGCCTTAAAAAACAAGGACGCAAAGACTTTGAGCGAATACACCCACCCTATAAAAGGCGTGCGCTTTACTCCCTACACCTATGTGTCGCTGGAAAACGACATAATTTTTCACGAGGAAAACATGCTAAACTTTTTTACCGACCAAAACACCTATGTGTGGGGGGCCTACGACGGGTCAGGGTTTGATATATCCCTTACCCCCAGCGAATACTTTGAAAAGTTTATTTACTCAAAGGATTTTATATCCCCCGACAAGGTAGGGTATAACGAAGTTTTGACCCAGTCAAACGCGCTGGAAAACCAATTCAGCGTCTACGAGCTTCCCATTGTGGTGGAATATTGCCATAATGGGACCGCTGAAAATGCTTACCTTGACTGGGCCAGCTTAAGGCTTGTTTTTGAAGAATATGAAAACAAATGGTATTTAACAGGAATAATACACTGCCAATGGACAATATAAAAAACGGAGGAAAAAATGGGAATAGAAAGAGTCAGACAGTATTTTAAGCAATTCGGAATGGAAGACAAAATTTTGGAATTCCCGGTTTCATCCGCAACGGTGGAACTGGCGGCAAAAGCATTGGGTTGCGATGAAGCCCATATCGCCAAAACCCTTGCCTTTATGGTAAATGGCAAAGCCGTGCTTGTTGTCTGCGCGGGGGACGCAAAAATAAACAATTCCAAATTCAAACAAGTGTTTAACACCAAAGCCAAAATGCTAAAACCCGGTGAGCTTATAGACCTTGTGGGTCACAGTGTCGGCGGGGTCTGCCCCTTCGGGGTAAATGAGGGCGTTTTAGTGTACCTTGATAAATCCTTAAAAAGGTTTACCCATGTGTATCCCGCCTGCGGCAGCAGCAACAGCGCCATAAAGCTTACATTGCCCGAGCTTGAAAAATACTCAAACTATATCTCATACGTTGACGTAACCACAATACCTGAATAAAAGAAGGCAAAACCTTTTTTGCAGCTCAAACAAAAGCCCACGATTTAGGGCTTTTGTTTTATTTTGCTTGCGCGGCGCAAGCGCAGCCCTTGCAAGGTATGGCTTCCGGGGCACATATAAACCACGGGATTTAAAGCTATGCCCCTGGTTACCCCATAATTTTAAAAATGAGGTTTTTTAATATATGGAAATAAGCCTTCTTTTTTATTGTATAAAAATAAGTGCCGCAAAGGGTTTGCCCCATGCGGCACTTTTTATTTGATATTACGGCGCGTAGATAAAGAAAATATCTGCTTCCCTGACTTTTTCCACTTCCACCAAAACAAATGCGCCTAATTTATCCGTATCAAAGGTTACATAGCTTGAGTCCTTATTTCTTGGCACCACTTCTTCATATTCCCCGTCTTCCTCCCTTAACACCAAAACCTTTGAGGGGTCCTGCATTTTGTTAAGAGGAAGCCTTACCGTCAACGGGCCTAAAGGTTCCACAACCGTGTTTTGGGGGCTTACTAAATTTATGTTGAATTTTTCAACGGTTTTCCCTTCAACATTTTTAAATGTAATATCCCCTGCAAAATCCTGCCTGCTTGCCGACACATCCACCGACAAGGGGACCAGGTAATTATCCCCCAAAACCTGTATCCCGTTTACGGATTTTGAGAAATTCCCGCGGTTTTTATACGCCAAATCCTTTATGACAACTTCGCAAAACGGCCCTACATGCTGGTTAGTCCTAACCATATCAGGATTTTTTGACGTCACCTGCGTGCGGTCAGTGGCGTAGTCCACCATATAAATGGGCATTTTTTCAAGCCAGCTGTAAAAGCTTTCGTGCTCATAAACCCCTTTATGTATCTGCGGCGCGTCCCCGATTAAATCCACCAGGTTAATGGAAAGCCTGCTTAAATCCACAACGGTATTGGTCTGCGCCTGCATAACCCTAAACATTTTATTGTATGTAGTAGTGCTTGCTATTGTATTTGCTTCGCTGTTTATGCCGCTAATCAAATTTGTGAGCCTTGAAACATTATGCCATGTGCTTCTTAACCTTGCGTTGTCCGCCTGGGACTTATAATAACCCCTCCACATGGCCTGGGGATAGTATGAACTGGTGCTGGTAGATGCCCTGTTTGTTGCTTTGGTCAAAATAATCACTTTTGACTCCGTGCCGTTATTTGTAACCTGGCCGTAGGTCAGTTCATTGGGGTATTTGTTCTGGGTATTGTACACATAATTCCAAAGCCCCAAATTTAACATAATCCTGCGGATTTCTTCATAGGAATTTGCGTTCCCGTAACCTTTTTCGGAAGCTGAAGTTGAGGAGTCATCCTGCGCGCGGGAATCGTACACCCATTGAAAATCCAAAATCACAATTTCACCCTTGTTTTCATCTAAAAATTCTTTGATTTTCGCGGCTTCTTCCGCAAATTCCCCCGCAAAGAAGGAGTGGCTTGAGCGCCATTTCCCGCTGCTTTGGTCATACGAAAGCCTAATATCAAAATACCTCACCCCGTTCTCCAGCAAGGTTTTAGCGTCTGCGTCCTGGGCTTTTGCGTATTTTACGTTATTAACCAAAAGGGGCAAATACTGAAGGTCGCCTCCGTCCTCACTTGCCTGTTGGGAAGTGTCAATATTCAATGTTATATTGTAAGTGAGGGCGTCATGGGCGCCTAACATGTATATTTCCGAAAGCTTTTTGTCAAAAGGCACGTTGTTTTTCATGAAATTCCGCCCGACGGAATATTCAGCTTTAGCAGCCTTATCATAGGGTTTTAGAATGATAATTAAAACAAACACCAAAAATAGCGCTATTACCTTTTTTAGCGCGCCTTTTTTCATATTATCCCCCCAAAAGTTTTTTCTTAAGTTTATTTTAACCTAGATTCCATTCATTCACAAGAATTATTTTGCGGTTTGCAAAAAACCCGATAAAACACCTTTTTTCGCCCCTTGAGGTAACACCGTTTTATTTTAAAAAAAGAGGGGATACCCCCCTCCTACTTAGATTTTTTCTCAAGCTGTTTTTTCATCTGCTTTTTAAAATCATTTTTTTCCTTATCACTGTTTGATTTTTTTATGTTTTTCACATACGGGCTTTTTTTCAAATTTAAGCTGCTTGCTATGGAAATTGGGGAAACAGAATAAAAACCATCACTTACCATACCAACCCCCCCTGTTTTATTTTTCCAAATATGTTATCGGATTTTTTCCCGCAAATTTAAGTGACCCGCATTGATAAATTTTTCAAACCCCCATACTAAAACAAATCAAACAGGGCAAAATAAACTTATACCCAAATTTCCCGCGTTACCCCCTTGCCCCCTTTATTTTCAGCAGTTTTTTGCCCGTTTTTAAACCATACTATTTTGATGGGTAATATTCACAAATTCATCAAATCTTTAACAAAAAATATTGTTAATTATTTATCAATTAAAAGATTGACAAATTTTTAACTATTTGCTAAAATTAAATTGGAACTAAAAGATACCGCAAAAGTTAACCTTTTGCGTTAAAATAGATAACCAAATAAAAAAGGAGGTTATTTTATGAGCGAAAAAATCACAAAAAACCAAGATGAAGAAAAAATCTTGAAGGACATAGATGAATTAGTAAAACGGGCCCAAAAAGCCGGGGAAAAAATGTTTTTGCTAAACCAACAGCAGGTTGACGAAATTGTAAAGCAAATGGCCCTTGCGGGAATCCGCGAGCACATGAATTTAGCCCGCCTTGCCATTGAGGAAACAAAGCGGGGGGTTTATGAGGACAAAATCATCAAAAATTTGTTTGCAACAGAGTATATTTACCACTCCATAAAATACGACAAAACAGTGGGCGTAATTTCCGAAAACGACCTTGAAGGCTATGAGGAAGTGGCGGAACCCGTGGGCGTAATCGCAGGGGTTACCCCCGTTACAAACCCCACCTCCACCACCATGTTTAAAGCCATCATTTCAATGAAAACCCGAAACCCCATAATTTTTGCCTTCCACCCGTCTGCCCAGCGCTGCTCGGTTGAGGCGGCAAAAGTTATGAGGGACGCGGCTATTAAAGCAGGGGCTCCTGAGGACTGCATTTTATGGGTTGAAGAGCCTTCCATCTTTGCCACAAACGCGCTAATGAGGCATGACGGCGTGAAACTAATCCTTGCAACCGGCGGCACCAACATGGTTAAAGCCGCGTACTCCTGCGGAAAACCCGCACTTGGGGTTGGCCCGGGAAACACCCCGTGCTATATTGAAAAAAGCGCAAACCTAAAGCGGGCGATAAACGACCTTATCCTTTCCAAAACCTTTGACAACGGCATGATTTGCGCAAGCGAACAAAGCGTGATTGTGGACATTGACATTAAAGACGAATTTGAAAAAATCATGAAGGAAAACGGCGCGTACTTTTTAAATGAGGAAGAAACCCAAAAGCTTGAAAGCTATGCCTTCCTAAAAGACAAGGGAAATAAGTTAAACGCGGATATTGTGGGGCAAAGCGCCGTGACAATCGCCAAAAACGCGGGGATTGAAGTTCCCCCCGGCACAAAGCTTTTGGTAGCGGCCCAGGAAAATGTGGGCATTGATTATCCCATGAGCCAGGAAAAACTAAGCCCCATTCTTGCCTACTATGTTGTAAAAGACGCAGACGAGGGGATTAAGAAAGCGGAAGAACTCATCGAATTTGGAGGCCTGGGCCACACCGCGGTAATCCATTCCCAAAACGATGAAGTGATTGACAAATATTCAAAGCGCATAAAAGCCGGCCGCCTCATTGTAAACCAGCCGGCAAGCCACGGCGCAATAGGCGATATATATAATACCAACATGCCATCCCTAACCCTTGGCTGCGGCACCTTTGGCGGGAATTCCACAACACAAAACGTTTCCAGCGTAAACTTGATTAACAAAAAGCGGGTGGCAAAGAGGAGAATTAACATGCAGTGGTTTAAAATCCCCGAAAAGATTTACTTTGAAGAAAACTCCATTTCATACCTTGAAAAAATGCCCGACATTTCAAAGGCCTTCATTGTAACCGACAAAGCCATGGTGGAATTAGGGTATGTAAATAAAATCCTCCACTATTTAAGAAAGAGAAAGGACTATGTTCACTGCGAAATTTTTGCGGACGTTGAGCCCGACCCGTCCTTTGACACAGTAAGGCGCGGGGTTGAAGCCCTAAACGCCTTCAAGCCCGACGTAATCATAGCCCTGGGCGGCGGAAGCCCCATGGACGCGGCAAAGGCAATGTGGCTTTTCTATGAACACCCCGAGGTTGACGTGAATTCCCTAAAGCTAAAGTTTATGGACATAAGAAAGCGGGCTTATAAATTCCCGCGCCTTGGAAACAAAGCAAAACTTGTTGCAATCCCCACCACCAGCGGCACAGGAAGCGAAGTTACCAGCTTTGCGGTAATTACCGACAAGGAAAAAAATATCAAATACCCGCTGGCGGATTATGAGTTGACCCCGGATATCGCCATCATTGACCCGCAGCTTGTTATGAGCGTGCCCAAAAATGTCACCGCGGATACGGGAATGGACGTCCTAACCCACGCAATCGAAGCCTATGTTTCCGTCATGGCGTCCGACTACACCGACGCGCTGGCTATGAAGGCAATTGAGCTTGTGTTTGAGTACCTTCCAAGGGCGTATAAGGACGGAAGCGACAAAGTGGCAAGGGAAAAAATGCACAACGCAAGCTGTATCGCGGGCATGGCATTTACCAACGCCTTTTTAGGCGTTAACCACTCCATCGCCCACAAAGTCGGCGGGGAATTCCAAATCCCCCACGGCAGGGCAAATGCAATACTTTTACCGTATGTGGTAAGGTATAATGCAACAAAACCAACAAAATTCGTTCCATGGCCAAAGTATGAGTCATATATTGCCGATATAAAATATGCAGACATAGCGAGAAAATTGGGCTTGCCTGCAAAGACCACCGAAGAAGGCGTAAATTCATTAATCCGCGCAATCAAAGATTTAATGGCAACCTTGGAAATGCCAAAAAGCTTTAAAGAATGCGGCATTGACGAAAAAGTGTTCATGGCAAAAATTGAAACACTGGCCGACAACGCCTTCGCCGACCAATGCACCGGGGCAAACCCAAGAGTGCCTTTGGTTAAAGAAATTGAAGAAATACTAAAAAGCGCATATTACGGAGAGTAAGCCTTCAAGGCAACTTTTTGAAAACACATTCTTTCTTCCGGCGTGCCGCGGGCACGCCCTTTTTTTGGCATGGGAACAATAAAAACGGAAGGTGTCGCCTTCCGTTTTTTATATCTTTTTAAAAAAATCCCGTTTGTTTTTCCTAAAACAAATTAGGCAAAGTCCAATTCCATTTTACATTGCAATGCTAATGTAGCCATTTTTGCCGCCGCGCCCCTCATGGTTACTTTCAGCCGGCTTTTTATTATGAAAACCCAAACCCCGCATAAAAAAACGGAAAGGCTGCGCCTTTCCGTTTTTGTTTGTTTTATTATAGGAATTTATACACGATTTCGTTTTGCAAAAGTTCTTGCTTGAATTGGGGGATGTTTGTGTTTTCATTAATATGAACAAACTCAATTCCCGCAATGGTGCAAAAATCATATAAGTGTTCCCAATTTAGCGCAGTGGTTAGCACTGTATGGTGAGCGCCGCCTGCGTAAATCCACGCTTTAGCGTTAACTTTTAGGTTTGGAAGCGGTTTCCACAAAAGCCTTGCAACGGGAAGTTTGGGCATGTCATGGGTTGGTTTTACAAGTTCAATTTCAGATACAATCATCCTGAACCTGTTTCCTAAATCAACCAATGTTGCCGCGATTGCCCTTCCGCTAGCCCCGTCAAATACCAACCTTGCGGGGTCTTCCTTTCCGCCGATTCCTAGGGGGTGAACTTCAATCTTTGGCTTTTCCCCTGCCACTGTGGGGCATACTTCAAGCATGTGGGCGCCAAGGATTAGCTGGTCGGGCATTTCAAGATGGTAAGTATAGTCTTCCATAAAGCTGGTGCCGCCGGGAAGGCCCGCTGCCATATACTTCATAACCCTTGTAAGAGCACTTGTTTTCCAGTCGCCTTCCGCGCCAAAGCCGTAGCCTTCTTCCATCAACCTTTGAACAGCCAAGCCCGGAAGCTGGCGCAATCCATGCAAGTTTTCAAATGTGGTGGTAAATGCGCCAAACTTACCGTTTTCTAAAAACCTTCTCATTCCAATTTCAATTTTAGCCTGTTCCCTAACCGCGTCAAGGTTTTGGGTGTTCATGATATATTTTTCCTTGTATTCATCCATTAACGCGTCAATTTCGGAGTCTTTTACTTCATTCACATATTGAACCAAATCGCCCAAGCCATAGCCGTTTACCGCCCAGCCAAGCTTAATTTGGGCTTCTACTTTATCCCCTTCGGTAACGGCAACTTCCCTCATGTTGTCCCCAAACCTTGCCACTTTTAGGTTTTGGCTTTCGCTCCAAGCCGCTGCGGCCCTTACCCATGTTTCAATTTCGGAAATTACTTCATCTTCCTTCCAGTGGCCTACAACAACTTTCCTTCTAATTCCCATTCTTGTCATAATAAAGCCATGTTCCCTGTCGCCGTGGGCGGACTGGTTTAAGTTCATAAAGTCCATGTCAATTGTGTCCCACGGGATGTCGCGGTTATACTGGGTGTGCAAGTGAAGCACTGGCTTCTTTAAGATATTCAAGCCCGCAATCCACATTTTTGAAGGCGAGAATGTGTGCATCCAGGTAATTACCCCTGCGCAGTTTTTGTTGTAGTTTGCCTCCTGCATAGCGTTTAAAATCTGTTCGGGTGTTGTCACAATGGATTTAAAAATAACCTTGCAAGGTAGCTTTTCATCTAAATATTTAGCGATTTCATCGGAATGGGCGGCAATTTCCTTAAAAATGCCTTCCCCGTAAAGGTGCTGGCTTCCCGCTAAAAACCAGAATTCTTTTTCTTTTAGGTTAAACATAAAATCATCCTTTCTATATAAAATTAACAAAAACAAAATAAGTAAAAGTAAAATTTTACATTATTTTTTATAAGTTAATTATATCCTTTTAGGGACATAATTGCAACAAGAAAATATGTAATATTTCCTCGCAAAAGGAATGAATGCCAAAAAGCCTTAAATCACAATATTTAAAAGTATAAATCAATTTTAAAAAAATATGTCATAACCATGGGTACAAGTTAATATATATTTACAAGACAAGATATAAATAAGGAGGACTATTGATGCAAGGGTACAATATATATCAAGATATTTCTGAGCGTACCGACGGCGATATTTATATAGGCGTTGTAGGTCCCGTAAGAACGGGAAAATCCACCTTTATTAAAAGGTTTATGGACCTTTTGGTAATCCCCAACATTGAAAACGAGCACAAGCGGGAACGGGCCATGGATGAGCTTCCCCAAAGCGCGGGCGGGAAAACCATCATGACCACCGAGCCAAAATTCATCCCCAACGAGGCTGTGGAAATCACCTTAGGGGATAATGCCACATTTAAAGTTAGAATGATTGACTGCGTGGGATACATTGTCCCAAGCGCCCTAGGCCATATAGAAAACGACCAGCCCAGAATGGTGAGCACCCCGTGGTTTACCGAAGACATCCCCTTCCATCAGGCGGCGGAAATCGGGACCAAAAAGGTAATAAATGAACACTCCACTATTGGTCTTGTGGTAACTACCGACGGGTCCATCTGCAATATCCCCCGCTATGAATATGAAGAAGCCGAAAGCAGGGTAATAAATGAGCTAAAATCCATAAATAAGCCCTTCATCGTAATTGTAAACAGCACCAACCCCTTAGGGCAGGAAGCCCAGGCGGTTAAAAGGCAGATTGAGGAAAAGCACAATGTATCGGTTATGAGCCTAAACTGCGCCGAACTATCCCATTCCGACATCAATTCCATAATTGAAAACGTGCTATATGAATTCCCAATCACCGAAATTGGCATTGACATACCCAAATGGATTGACGCGCTGGATTCCGAGCACTATTTGAAATCCTCCCTTTATGAAACCATCAGGTCGTCAGTGGCAAGCCTTGAAAAAATCCGTGACGTTAAAAGCCTTGGGGAAAAGATTTTGGAAAATGAGTATTTGCAGGACGCCAAAATTGACAAGATTAATTTGGGAAACGGAAATGTCACATTCAAAGTTGAAACCGTCGGCGGCCTGTTTTACAAGATTTTGGGCGAAACCACCGGCCTTGAAATTGACGGCGACGACAAACTAATTAAGATAATCTCCGAGCTTGCCAAAATCAAAAAGGAATACGACAAAATCGCCTATGCCCTACACGAAGTCAGGGAAAAAGGCTATGGCATTGTAACACCTACCATTGACGAAATGAATCTTGAAATGCCTGAGATGGTTAAACACGGCGGAAGGTACGGCGTAAGGCTCAGGGCAAGCGCGCCGTCCATCCACATGATTAGGGCCGATGTGGAAACAGAAGTATCCCCGATTGTGGGCAGCGAAAAACAAAGCGAGGATTTGGTAAAATATCTTTTGAGCGAATTTGAAGTTGACCCGCAAAAAATTTGGTCCTCCAATATCTTTGGAAAAAGCCTTCATGACCTTGTAAATGAAGGGCTTCATAACAAACTTTTAAGAATGCCGGAGGACGCTCAGCTAAAACTTCAGGAAACATTGCAAAAAATCATCAACGAAGGAAGCGGCGGCCTGATTTGCATTATCCTGTAAATTATCCTCTAAAATACATAAAACTAATCCTCACAAAAAAGCATAACCCCAAAAAGGCTATGCTTTCTTGCCTTTTTTAAAAAGGGGTGTTATTCACCCTTTAATAAGAAAATGTGCCGCGCATTTGCGGCACATTTTCAAAAGATTTCTTTTTTTCTCAAGCCGCGCTGCGCGGCTTTTTTTTATCTAAACACATAATGTTTTAGCACTTCTTTTTTAACTTCCCAAACACAGGATAACCCTTTTGGGAAAATCACATAATCCCCCTCTTTTAAATTAACGCTTTTATCCCCGTATCTTACTGTAACTTCGCCTTTAATTATAAGGCATTCTTCCTGCTGGTCATAGTACCAGTCGAAGGTTGAAGGTTTAGCGCCCCAAGTGGGCTGCCTTTTCATAAAAACGATTTCCTCATTAGTTGGTTTCTTTACAACAATATCCATACAAAACCCCCCATTAATTATTTGTTTTTTTAATTAGCTCATCCTGCGCTGAGAATTTTTTGGAAATCCTTTTTTCATACGTTGCGTCGCTTTTTAAATAGTGGCTTTTTAAATCGTCTTTTAGATATATATTTAAAATGTCGGTTAATTCCCGCTTTAAATCAGAAGATAAAACCGGCATCATGACTTCAATCCTTCGGTCAAGGTTGCGCTTCATCCAGTCGGCGGAAGAAATAAAAACTTTTTCTTTACCGCCGCTGTAAAAGTAAAAAACCCTTGAATGCTCCAAAAACCTTCCCACCACCGATTTTACAGCGATGTTTCCGCTAAAATCCCTGTCTTCAGGAACAAGGGCGCACACCCCCCGCACGATTAAATCCACCCTGACGCCGCAGCTTGACGCATGATACAGCGCCTGTATTATTTTTTTATCCAACAGGGAGTTCATCTTCGCGATAATCCGCGCCTTTTTGCCCGCCTTTGCGTTTTTTATTTCACCATCAATTAAACCCAGTATTTCATCCCGCATTGAAAAAGGCGCAATACACAGCTTTTTTAATTTCGGGGCGGGGTTTAGCCCCGATAGCATATTAAAAATTTCCCCCACATCTTTGCCGGTTTCCTCATCCTTTGTAAAAATCCCGATATCGGTATAAGTTTTTGCGTTTTTTTCGTTGTAATTCCCCGTGCAAATATGTGAAAACCGGGCGATTTTGCCGCCTTCTTTTCGCAAAACCAAAGTGATTTTGCAGTGCACCTTTAAATCCTTTGGCCCGTAAACCACATGGCAGCCTGCTTTTTCAAGATTGCATGCCCAGTAATAATTTGTCTCCTCATCAAATTTTGCCTTAAGCTCAATAACAACCGTTACCTGCTTTCCCCTTTTTGCCGCGTCAATCAAAACGGGGATTATGGGGGAGTCCTCCCCTATCCTGTATAGGGTTATTTTAATTGCCAAAACGTCTTTGTCATAAGCGGCACGTTTTAAAAAGGCCAGATAATCCGAAAAAGAGTCAAAGGGGTAGTGCAAAAGCACATCCGCCTTTGAGATTTCTTCAAATATGTTATCTTCGCTGTATCTTGCCAAACCCGTATGGGGCTTAAATTTTGCCTGCTTTACATCCATTATATTATAAAGTTCTTCCAAAAAAGTAAAGTCCAGCGGGGCTTTTCTCCTTATTACAAAACCGCCGCCTAACGCGTGCATTTCCTCTAAAACAGACACGATTTCCCCAGGCGCGGGTTTTTCAACTTCCGCCAGCACCGTCTCCTGCGGCCGCTTTAATAGCTGCATTTTTGTAAAATTCAAAACCCCGTCCTCCCCTAAATTTCCGGGAAGGTCTGCCTTTGCCCGCTTAATCAGCCTGAATGCGCAGGAACTTTCAATTTCAAAACCAAAAAAAACTTTATCAAGATTTATTTTTATTATATCTTCAACTAAGCAAAAACCCCCCTCATCAACCTTAATCACCCGGGGTATGTTTTGCGGAACCTTCACAATGGCGAATTTATATAAGCCGTCACGGCTTTTTAAAATCGCGCCAATGTAAAGCCTTCCGCTTTCCAGCAGGGGATGGGGCCTTGTTTCATCCACCGTTACGGGGGTAAGCAGCGGGTAAATTTGCTCTTTAAAAAAACTTTCTATAAAATCATTTTTTTCATCTTTTAATTTTTCGACATCCAATATATAAATTCCTTCTTTTTCTAAACCCGGAAGGATTATGTCAAAATAAATTTTTTCCTGTTTTAAAAAAAGCTTTTTGCACTCATTAAGTACATCAAATAAAATCCCCTTATTTTTGGCTTTCAGTTTTGCGGCTTTCGTCATAAAAAACTCATCAAAATTTGAGCCTGAAATACTCAAAAACTTTGCTTTTTCCAAAATTGGGTTTTGGCTGTCTTTTGCTTCCTGCAAAACCCTCATGTTAAAATTTACCCATGAAATATACTTGTTTATAAGCTTTTTTTTGCCCACAATAAGCCCTCCTGTTGGAATACTAAAAACAGTATTTCCAAAAGAGGGCTTTTTATTTTACTTATTTGGTGCATGATCCAATAAATCTTTCAAGGTGGTATTGTCCACCACTTCATCAATTGCTTTTCTAAGTTTTACCCAAAGTCCCCTTGACAGGCACTCATCCGCCCTGTCGCAGTAACCGTTATCGCCCACGCAGTCCACGGGAACCAGCGGGCCTTCCAAAACTCTCAATACCTCGCCGCAGGTAATTTCTTCAGCTTTTTTTGAAAGCATGTATCCGCCGTTTGCGCCCCTGACGCTTTTTACTATACCGTTTTTTGAGAGTGTCATTATGATTTGCTCAAGGTATTTTTCGCTTATGGCCTGTTTTTTGGCAATTTCCCGCAGCGGTATTACACCTTTCCCCTCATTTTGCGCAAGTTCCAAAACAAGCCTTAAGCCATACCTTCCCTTCGTTGAAACTTTCATAAAAAACCCCTTCTCCTAATAAATCCTTTGTTGATTTTTGTAGTTTTTTTAACATTGTATCACTTTTTACTAATAATAACAAGTAATTTCACCGAAAATTTATATATTTTTTATATAATTTATTTTATCATGTTACTCCTTTTTTTCTTGCGTATTATATCCAACTATTATAAAATATAAATTTAGAAATTGTAACGGAAGGGATTGAGAACACTGCTTGACCTTTTAAAAATAAAAAGCTATTTAAAAGAAAATGAAATAGACGCATGGCTCATCTTTGACTTTCGGGGAAACAACCCTGCTATGGGCCATATAATCGGGAAAAAGTTTTTGACAAGAAGAAACGCAATTTTAATCCCAAAGGAAGGCAAAAGCCAGGTTTTGTGCCACATCATTGACAACAACGCCTTTGATGAGGCCTGCCAAAAATACGGCTTTGAAAAAAACATCTACATGACCTATCAGGAACTTCACCAAAAACTTGAAAAAATGCTTTTTGGAAAAACCACCATTGCCATGGAATACAGCCCCAAAAACGCCCTGCCCATAATTTCGTATGTGGACGCGGGGACCATTGAATTAATAAAGGGCTTTGGAAAAAACATAGTATCTTCCGCAGACATATTCCAAATCGCCTCCTCCATTTGGTCGGAACACCACTATAACTCCCACGTAAACGCCGCAAGGGAAGTTAACGAGGTTAAGGATTTAGCTTTTAAATTTATTGGCGAAAATATAAAAAACGGCACAACCATCACAGAATACGACGTTTCCCAATTTATAAGGCGGGAATTTGAAAAAAGAAACCTCTATGCCGGCGACGACGCGATAGTGGGGGTAAATGAAAATTCCTCAAACTGCCACTATGAACCCAAAAAAGGCGCTTCAAAAATAATAAAAACAGGGGATTTGGTACTAATTGACCTTTGGGCTAGATATAATGAATATGACAGCGTATACGCCGACATCACATGGATGGGCTATGTGGGGGAAAGCGTGCCTTCGGAATACGCCAATATTTTTGAAATCGTAAAAGGCGCAAGGGACACCGCGGTAAAATTTTTGCAGGACTCCTTCATGCGCGGCCAAAAAGTCCAAGGCTTTATGGTGGACAGGGTGGTAAGGGAATATATCACAAACAAAGGCTTTGGCCAATACTTCGTCCACCGCACAGGCCACTCCATGGGCCCCGGGGACAAAGTACACGCGCTTGGGGTAAACCTTGACGACTTTGAAACCCACGACACCCGCTACATTATCCCCAAAGTGGGCTTTTCGGTAGAACCCGGGATATATTTGGGCAAATTCGGCGTTCGCAGCGAAATCGACATGTATGTTGACGAAAACCGCGGTCCAATTGTAACAACCAGCATGCAGGAAAGTATCGTAAAAATACTTTAACCATAGCTTAGGAGGTCTTTTTTTGAAAGAAAAAAAGCAGTCTTTTATGATTGGGGTTGCCACAATATTTGTGTCCCAATTGCTTGTTAAAATACTCGGGCTCCTATATCGGGTAATCATCACTAATTTTGAAGGCTTCGGGGATACGGGAAACGGGTTTTACTCCGCGGGGTTTCAAATCTACACCTTGCTTTTGGCAATCTCTTCCGTCGGAATCCCCAACGCCATCTCAAAATTGGTTAGCGAAAAAATCTCCATAGGTGATGTAAAGAGCGCAAAGCGGATTTTTAAAGTAGCCCTTGGCCTGTTTTTTACCATCGGCATTTCCCTAAGCATACTTTTATACGTAGGCGCAGGATTTGTAGCAGACGTTATCATAAAAATGCCGGGGGCAAAGTACACACTAAAGGCATTAGCCCCATCCATTTTATTCGTGTCATTATCCAGCGTCATCCGCGGGTATTTTTCTGGCATGCAGAACATGCGGGCCACAAGCAACTCCCAGGTACTGGAACAGTTTTTCAAAAGCACGCTTACCATATTGATAGTATACTTGCTTGCGGGATACCCTGCAGAAATCATGGCGGCTGGGGCAAACTTTGCGACTTCCATCGCAACGGTGCTGTCCTTTTGCTATTTAATTTATTTTTATAAACGAAACGACATTAAAAAGCCCTATGGCGATTTAGTTTACCATACTAAAAACACACCAGCATTGACAATAGCGAAAACCATACTAATGGTGTCAATCCCCATTTCCATCAGTTCAGTAATTACCGCCATAAACAGGGTTTTAGACACCATGACGGTTATGCGCGGGCTTGACTGGGCATTTTTACACATCATACCCGACGCGGCTGCCCGCCATGATGAAGCGGTCAGGCTTACAGGCGTATTGTCTAAAGTGGACATCTTGACAAACCTTCCCCTTGCTTTAAACATCGCCTTTGCGACAGCCCTTGTTCCCGCCACCGCGGGGGCGCTGGCGGTGGGCGACAGGGCGACCGCCTCAAAAAGGGTGAGTTTTTCCCTGTTAATCACCATATTGATTGTATTCCCCTGCGCGGGAGGGTTTATCGCTCTGGCCGACCCCATACTAAAGCTACTGTTCCCTGCGGCGTCAAGCGGCGCGGGGCTTTTGATGGTGGCCTCCATTACTCTGGTATTTACCGCCATAGCACAGACCGTCTACGGTTCCCTCCAAGGCTTAGGCAAGGTCTTTGTCCCCGCCACAAGCATAGGGATTGGCTGTATTATAAAACTAATTTTAAACATACTGCTCATCCCAATCCCGAAAATCAATATCTACGGCGCGGCAATCGGGTCATTGGCCTGCCAGTTTACAGCGTGTTTTTTAAGCGTGAGGGTTTTATCCAAAAACATAAAACTGGACTTTTCAATTTCCAAATATGTGATAAAGCCCGCTTTCGCGACGTTTTTAATGAGCGTCTTTGCCCGGCTTTCAAACAACATTTTAATAAAACTTAACTTCGCCCCGCGGATTGCGACGGTTTTGGCAATTTCCGCCTCCGTTTTGGTATATTTTATTTTGGTAGTATCCTTAAACATTTTCACAAAAGAGGACTACTCAATGCTGCCCTTCGGGCATAAAATATATAAGGCGCTGCAAAAAGCAAAACTTGTATAATCTTGTATAAATATGTTGACATTGTAAATTTTTATATTATAATTAATTTAAAATTAAATATAAAACTTCGGGGCAGGGTGAAATTCCCTACCGGCGGTATAGCCCGCGAGCGCAAGCTGACATGGTGAAATTCCATGGCCGACAGTATAGTCTGGATGGGAGAAGTTTTTTATAAAAAACTTTTTTGCCCCCATTTTCTGGGGGTTTTTGCTTGCCCCAAAAAAAGAAAGGGATGGATGGTTTTGATTAAGCTAAACAAAATGATTAAAGTAACTCTTCTTTCTGTTATTGCCTTTATTTTAATGTTTATCGAGTTTCCAATTTTTGCGGCTTTCCCCTTTTTAAAGCTGGATTTTTCAGACCTTCCCTGCATGCTTGCGGCCCTCACCTTCGGGCCCGTATCGGGTATAACCTGCGAGTTTTTAAAAAATCTGCTAAACGCTACATTGGAAGGCACCACCACTTCCTTTGTGGGGGAACTTGCGAATTTTTTGGTGGGAAGCGCCTATGTGGGAAGCGCCTCACTTATTTATAAAATGTTTAAAACCAAAAAAAGCGCAATAATCTCGCTTTTGCTTGGCACCATAATTGCCACGATTTTTGCGGCCTTTGCAAACTACTTCCTGCTATTGCCTTTTTTCAAAATGCCGCAGGAGGCAAGGTTTCCCACTATCATAAACGGGATTATCCCCTTTAACTTAATAAAATATTTCATCGTATCAATCATAATCTTTTTAACCTACAAAAAATTAAGCCCGTATTTGAAAAAATAACTACATAAGAAAACCATAAAAATGTTGATATTTTAAAATTACTCCGCTATAATTTAACCGTAGCATAAACCATATTTCACATCTCCTATATAATGATAGCAGGAGGTGTAAAATATGGAATACAGGCACATACTAAAAACAATAGACGACGGTTTGAAGGAAGTGGAAAAATATATAGATTATCTTCAGGCAAAGTTATTGTTAAAAAGAATAAAGAGAAAGAAATCAAAAACGGAGGCATGTATTAATGAAATACGAAAAGAAAAATGGCTGGACAAAGGTCAGTGAGGAGGAAAAAAAGGATATATTCAAGTTTTGTGAAGGCTACAAATCCTTTTTAAATAAAGGCAAAACAGAACGCGAATGTATCAATTACGCCATTATAAAAGCGGAAGCAAACGGTTTTAAAAACTTAAACGACGTAAATATCCTAAAGCCCGGGGATAAGGTATACGCGGTAAACAAAAACAAGTCCATCCTTTTGGCGGTTATCGGCAAAAAGAGCATGGCCGAAGGGGTGCATATGGTAGGCGCCCATGTGGACTGCCCGAGGATTGACCTAAAGCAAAACCCCCTTTATGAGGACGGGGAAGTGGCGTATTTTAAAACCCACTACTACGGCGGGATTAAAAAATACCAATGGACCGCAATCCCTCTTGCGCTACACGGCGTAATCTGCAAATCCGACGGCACACAAATCGGCATTGCAATCGGCGATGAAGGCGACGACGTTACCTTTACAATCACCGACCTTCTTCCCCATTTAGGCGGGGAACAGATGAACAAACCCGCCCACAGCTTTATTGAAGGGGAAAATTTAAACATTGTGGTAGGAAGCATTCCCTTAAAAGATGAGGAAAAAGAGCCGATAAAAACCGCAATCTTAAAACTACTTAACCAAAAATACGGCATTGTGGAAGAAGATTTCGTAAGCGCCGAAATTGAAGTGGTGCCGGCTTTCAAAGCTAAAGACGTGGGCTTCGACCGCGGCCTTATCGGGGCGTATGGGCAGGACGACAGGGTTTGCGCTTACACCGCCCTTGAGGCAATCCTAAACGTAAAAAGCCCGGAACACACCGCCGTCTGCTATTTAGTCGACAAGGAAGAAGTGGGCAGCATGGGGAATACCGGCGCGAAATCCCACTTTTATGAGGACACCATCGCCGAAATGATTGCAAAAAGCGAGGACTACTCCGACTTATTGGTAAGGCGCTGCATGCAAAATTCAAAGTGTCTTTCCGCCGACGTTACCGCGGCCTTTGACAGCGCCTACGCTTCAGTTTCGGAAAAGAGGAACACCTCAATGCTATCCTATGGGGTTGCCATGAGCAAATACACAGGCTCCCGCGGTAAAAGCGGCTCAAATGACGCCAGCGCGGAATTTGTGGCAGAAATAAGAAACATCTTTAACGAAAACAATGTTATATGGCAAACCAGCGAGCTGGGCAAAGTTGACGCAGGGGGCGGCGGTACAATAGCGCAGTTTGTGGCAAATCTAGGCCACGAAACCCTAGACTGCGGCACACCGGTTTTATCCATGCACGCGCCCTTTGAGCTCACTTCAAAGCTTGACGTTTACATGACCTACAAAGGATATTTGGCGTTTTTTAAATAAAATAAAAAAGAAAGGATTTAAAAATCCTTTCTTTTTTTGTTTTTCTAAAAATTTATGCCCGTCCTTTCGCTACTCCGCCGCTTTAAAATTGTAAATTGGCTTTATCACTTTTATGATATCCACCGTGTCCTTTATGTTTTCCACGATTTCCTCCATGGGCTTATACACAAAGGGCGCCTCGTCAATGGTGTCAAAATTCACGCTTGTGGTATAAATGCCGCTCATTGATTTTTTGTAGTCCTCCAAATTTATAACTTCCCGCGCTTTATTCCTGCTCATAATCCTTCCCGCCCCGTGGGGCGCGGAATAATTCCAGTCGGGGTTGCCTTTGCCTTGGCAAATGAGGCTTCCGTCCCGCATATTAATGGGGATTAACACCTTTTCCCCGCGGTAGGCCGAAACGCTCCCTTTTCTTATAATGTTGTCGTTAAAGTTTATATAGTTGTGTATGGTTTCAAAATGGGGAAAACCGGAAAGCTTTTTCCCAAAAAGTTTATCCAAAATAATTTCCGCCATAACCTTGCGGTTTATCCGGGCGTACTCCTGGCAGATTTTCATATCGTTAAGATACCTGTCCTTCCATTCCCCTTCCAAATAGCACAAATCCTTAGGGTATTTGGGCTTTTCCCCCTTGTACTTTTTTTCAAGCTCTTTTAGTGCTTTTTTAATCTTCTTTTTAGAGCCGCCGTATTCATTTATTACCCTTTCCCTTTCTTTCAGGTACTCCTCTTTCCCGCTTAAAAGCTCAACCGCGATATTTTGATAAATTTCCGCCACCTGTTTTCCCAAATTGCGGCTGCCTGAATGTATTACCAAATACAAATTATCCCCATCGTCTTTGTTTACCTCAATAAAGTGGTTGCCCCCTCCCAATGTGCCAACGCTTTTTTCAATCCATGACTTTTCTTTTAAACTGTTATATACCAATAAGTCCTTTAGCTTTTCAAACTCATAAACAATCTTTTTATGGGCATTCCTCCCGCTGGGGATATGGCTGTAAATAATTTTATCCAAATCTTCCAAATCAATTTTTGCTTTTCCAAGCTCAACACAAAGCATGCCGCAGCCAATGTCCACCCCCACAATATTGGGGATTACCTTATCCCCCAAATTCGCGGTAAACCCGATAACGCACCCGGCCCCCGCGTGGCAGTCGGGCATTATGCGGATTTTTGCGCCCTTGACAAAATCCTGGCACAAAAGGGTCTCAATTTGTTTTTGGGTTTCTGCGTCAATATTATCCGTAAACACTTTAGCCGTTGCAAAATCTCCTTTTAACTCAATCATTTCCCCCACCAAAAAGTTGTTTTTTCTTTATTATACATACAAAAAAATTATATTCAATACTTATCCTCAATTCCCTTCTAACCATGATTTATTTTAAAAAGGTTTTTTATGCAAATATAATTATCTTTACAGTAAAAGCCTTATAAATCCAAAATTTTTTAATAAAAAAGCCGCCCCAAAATTTTACCGCTTCTGCCTCAACATAATTTATAATTAAATTATTTATTTTAATTTAATCTGTCAAAATTTAATTTTATTTGTGGACAAGTTTTAATTTTTATTATATAATTTAAAGGATAATATTTAAAAAATCGGGCATTAAAGGAGATGTAATTTTGTCAAATTTAGTAATTGTGGACCACCCTTTAGTAACTCACAAAATCTCTATGATTAGGGATAAGAATACAAACACCAGGGATTTTAGGACTTTGGTTTCTGAAATCGCAATGTTGATTGGATATGAAGCCACAAGGGATTTGCCCCTTTACCCGAAGCGCTTTTCCACCCCCCTTATGGAGGCGGAATTTAAAATGCTTTCTTCTATGGACGTGGCAGTGGTGCCGATTTTAAGGGCGGGCCTTGGCATGGTTGACGGGATTTTATCCCTTCTTCCCACCGCTAAAGTAGGGCATATCGGCCTTTACCGCGACCATGACACGCTAGAGCCTGTGGAATACTACTGCAAACTTCCCTCGGATTTGGATTTAAGGCAGGTTTTCGTTCTTGACCCCATGCTTGCGACAGGCGGCTCGGCAAGCGCGGCGATAAACTTTATTAAACAAAGGGGAGCAAAGAAGATAAAGCTTTTGTGCATTGTGGCAGCGCCTTTAGGTGTTGAAAGAATAACCAAAGACCATCCCGACGTTACAATCTACTGCGGCGCATTGGACGAAAGATTAAACGACAAAGGCTATATCCTGCCAGGTTTAGGGGACGCCGGGGACAGGCTGTTTGGAACACAGTAATTTTAATAGTCACGTCTTTTGAACGTGACTTTTTTATATTTAATTATTGACTATTTAAAAAATGCCAGTATTATTATAATATATAAAATTTAATTGAGCAGGTGATTATATGGAATACAGGACAATGGAAAAACTAGGTGTTTCAGTATCCCTTTTGGGGTTTGGCTGCATGAGGTTTCCCACAATTGAGGGAAAAATTGACGAAGAAAAATCCTTTGCCATGATTGACGAGGCAATAAAAGGCGGGGTAAATTACCTAGACACCGCATACCCCTACCACAACGGGGAAAGCGAAACCTTTGTGGGAAAAGTGCTAAAGAGGCACGACAGGAGCAAACTCTTTGTTGCCACAAAACTTCCCTGCTGGGACGTAAAATCCATCGATGACGCAAAAAGGATTTTTAACGAACAGCTAAACCGCCTTGGCACTACATACATTGACTTTTATTTGCTCCACTCTTTATCAAGAAACAGCTACAACAAAATGAAGGAATTAGGGGTTGTGGACTATGTGGCATCCCTAAAGGAAGAAGGGAAAATCAAATACTACGGCTTTTCCTTCCACGACAGTTACAGCGCTTTTGAAGAAATCCTAAAAGACCGCCAGTGGGATTTTTGCCAAATCCAGCTAAACTATATGGACACCGAGGAACAGGCGGGAATGAAGGGCTATAAACTAGCCGAAGAAATGGGTGTTCCCGTTGTAATCATGGAACCCGTAAAAGGCGGGTCCCTTGCCTCAATTCCCGAAGCGGTAAGGGAGCCCTTCATAAAATTAAAACCTGATAAAAGCATGGCCTCATGGGCAATGAGGTATGTTGGAAGCCTTCCAGGCGTAAAAGTTGTGCTTTCAGGCATGTCCACCATAAATCAGGTGTTGGATAACCTTGACACCTTCACAAACTTTGAGCCCCTGTCAGAGGAAGAACAAAAGGCTGTGGAAGAAGTGACACACCTTATGCGCTCAAGGGTTAAAAACGGCTGCACCGAATGCCGCTACTGCATGCCCTGCCCTGCCGGCGTAAATATCCCGAGAAACTTCAGAATCTGGAATACCTACGGGGTTTATGAAAACAAGGGCCACACAAGGTGGGAGTGGAAGAGCCTAAACGAAAAAGAAAAGGCTAAAAACTGCATCCAATGCGGCCAGTGCGAGGAAAAATGTCCGCAGGGCCTAAAAATAAGGGAAGATTTATCAAAACTTCAGGAAGAACTTGATAAATTGTTGGTGTAAGCCATGAAAACAGGTGCTAAAAAAATTACCGCAGGGGCGCTTTTGCTGGCAGCGGCGCTTCTACTGCCCCAGGCTTTCCACTTTTCGGGCCTTCCAAACCCCGGGCAGATATTTTTGCCCATGCACATACCCGTGTTTTTGGCGGGCTTTATCATAGGCCCCGCCTATGGCGCGGTTTTGGGCATAATTTCCCCCGTTTTAAGCTTTTTGTTCACCAATATGCCCCAGATACAGCGCCTTCCCTTCATGGTGGTGGAACTTACCTTCTACGGCTTTTCATGCGGGCTTTTGTATAACAGGCTTAAGGATAAAAAATTCGGGATTTACACATCATTGGTTTTATCCATGGTTACAGGAAGGTTTGCCTTTTTTGCCGCTTTAGTTTTTGCGGATTTATTTAATGCCTTACCCAAAGGCTTTAGCGCATACTATGTGATTGATGCAACCATTGCGGGCATATACGGGATAATTATCCAGCTGGTCTTTATCCCCGCAATTGTATATGCCCTAAAAAGGAGCGGTTATATTGATAGACTCCATAGCTAGCGCAAAAGAATATTTGGAAAAAAACAGCCTAACCTTTTGCGCCATAAAAGACGGCGAAATTTACACCTCAGATAAATCCGGCATTGCCCCCATATTATCCAAAATGGACGGGGATATAATGTATTTTAGCGGCGCTACTATTTTGGATAAAGTAATCGGGAAAGCGGCGGCAATGCTTTTGGCAAAAAGCAATGCTACAAAAATTTACGCTCTGCTAATCAGCGATGAGGCAATAAAGGTTTTAGAAAAAGAAAAAATCCCCTATGAATATGAAAAGCGCGTGCCTTATATTAAAAACCGCGGCAACACCGGCCTTTGCCCCATGGAGCAGGCGGTTTTGGGCATATCCGATTTGGATGAGGCCTTTAGGGTTTTACGCGAAAAAGTAAAAAGCATGATAAAAAATAAATGAGCCGCATTTGCGGCTCTTATTTTTATTAAAAGAACCAGCATTTTTATTTTGCCAAGGTTTTTTGAAATTTTCGCCCCAAAAGCCCCTGTAATTTCACGATTAAATATGTCAGCTAAAGATTTTTTGTTTATAACAAAAAAGAAAACCCTGCGCTTTGCGTCACGGTATGTGCGCATGTTACAGCCCCGTTTAATGAAAACAACACCGCAATCTGGCGCGCAAAAAGCGGTATAGCATTGGCTACACCGCTTTTTTATGTACCATAATACATGTTTTTGAGCTTTTTTAACACTTTTTTCTCAAGGCGGGACACCTTCATCTGATTTGTCCCAAGCTCATCGGCAATGGCCCTTTGGGTCATGCGCTTAAAAAAGCGCAAATTCACAAACTCCTGTTCTTCCTTGGAAAGCTGGGAAATGCTTTTTTCAACAAAATCCCGGTTTTCTATCTGGGATAAAAACTCATCTTCTTCCCCGATTAAACCATACAGGTTTTGATTTTCGTCAAACTCCTCATCCAAAGACCTGACTGATAGGTTGTTTTCCAAATTTAAAACCTCTTGCAGTTGCGCCTCATCCATCCCCAGCTTTTGCGCAATCTCACCCGGTGTGAGATTTTCGTCAAGGCTTCTTTTTTTCACAAGGTTTTCATAGAGTTTCCGGTTGATTTTAAAAGTTGTGGACTTGTCCCTGAAATATTTTTTTGCCTCCCCCAAAATAGTGGGGGTGGCAAAGGTTGCGAATTTCACGTTTCTTGTTATGTCAAACCGCTCTATTGCCATAATCAGCCCCATCAAGGCCACTTGGTACAAGTCCTCATATTCCACGCCGCGGTTTTTAAATTTATTGGCAACTATTTTTACAATGTATAAATACCTGTCAATAAGCTCGTCCCTGTACTTTGCGTCCTTTGTTTCCTTATACAGCCTGATTAAATCAATATCACTAAAATCCTGCACCTATTTCACCCCATCCAGCAAGTACTGCAAAAGTGAAATTGCACCCTGATGCTGGTGTAAAACTTCTTTATTGTTTTCCTCATACACAGTAATTACCCTAATGCCTGCGTATAAATTGTCAGGAACCAGCCCTAGTTTTTTTACGTTTTCGCTCCCTGCAAGGGGCACCAAAACCATTTTCCCGTCTTCATAAACCGCGCCTTCTACATCTTGGGAAACTATACCGTCCAAAGGTGTAAAAAGGCCCCTGTCGGTGTAAAACTTCAAAAGGTTTTTCTCGATTAAAAATAACCTTGAAGCCCCCACAATCATTTTGGTAGCCGCAGCCTGGATTTCAGCGGTATCCCGGGGTGAGGAAAGGTCTGTGGAAAAAACGTTTGGGGATATTTCCACATAGCTTTTCCCGTCATTGTTTATATCCCCAACCACATCCGATATTTCCTGCCTGTACTTTTCCAACTCCCCGTAGTCCACGCCGCTTTGCCCGATGTAAGTTACCAATAAATCCGGCTTTTTGTCAAAAAAACAGCCCTTAATCCCTACAATCAAAAATATAATGACGCCAATCCCGATTAAGGTTTCAACTTTATAGTGGTACCAGTAATTTTCAAGCCATTTTCTTATGTCATCCATCACAATCAGTCCCTAACAGGCTTCATGGTGGGGAACAACAGCACGTCCCTGATGGAGTATTCGTTAGACAACAGCATTACAAGCCTGTCAATGCCAATGCCAAGCCCGCCTGTTGGCGGCATGCCGTAAGATAGGGCGTTGATGAAATCCTCGTCCATCATGTTCGCTTCCTCATCCCCCGCCTCTCTTAGGGCAACTTGCCTTAAAAACCTTTCCCTTTGGTCAATGGGGTCGTTTAATTCGGAAAAAGCGTTTGCCATTTCCCTGCGGGTAATAAATAGCTCAAACCTTTCGGTTAACTCGGGCCTGTCGGCTTTTCTTTTAGCAAGCGGGCTTACTTCCACGGGGTAGTCCATAATAAAGGTCGGTTGAAGGAGGGTTTCTTCCACCTTTTCCTCAAACACCAAATTGATAATTTCCCCGATTGACAGCTTGTCCTCAACTTCAACACCCAAGCCCTTTGCCGCTTTTCTTGCAGTATCCAAATCCTTTATTTCATCAAAGTCAACACCGGTTACTTCTTTTATGGCGTCAATCATGGTAATTCTCTTCCACGGGGTTGAAAGGTCGATTTCTTCCCCCTGGTATTCAATCTTTAGCGTGCCTAAGCAGTTTTGGCAAACGGTGGTGATTAGCTCTTCTGTCAAATCCATCATGCCGTGATAATCGGTGTAGGCCTCATATATTTCAATGGAGGTAAACTCAGGATTGTGCTTAATGCTCATGCCCTCATTCCTGAAAATCCTGCCAAGCTCATAAACCTTTTCAAGCCCGCCAACAATCAGCCTTTTTAAGTGAAGCTCGGTGGCAATCCTCAAATACATGTCAATATCCAAAGTGTTGTGGTGCGTTATAAACGGCCTTGCGGCAGCGCCCCCGGGGATTGTGTTTAATATGGGGGTTTCCACTTCCAAAAAGCCGCGGTCGTCTAAAAACTTCCTGATTTCACGAATTATTTTGCTCCTTAAAACAAAGGTGTTTTTAACGTTTTCATTCATTATTAAATCCACATATCTTTGCCTGTACCTTAAATCAGGGTCTTTTAACCCGTGGAATTTTTCAGGAAGCGGCAGGAGGGATTTTGCCAAAAGGATAATTTCTTTTACTTTAATTGAGATTTCCCCCATGTGGGTTCTAAACACTTCCCCTTTTACACCCACAATGTCGCCAATGTCAAATTTTTTATACTTTGCGTAAACTTCGTCGCCAACCTCGTCTTTTTTAACATAAATCTGGATTTTCCCGTCCCTGTCCTGAATGTCGGCAAAGGAGGCCTTCCCCATGCCGCGCTTGGACATAATCCTTCCCGCAACGCTCACAAACTGGCCGTCATACTCCTCAAAATTGTCCTTAATTTCCTTGGACGAATGGGTTTTGTCGTATTTAACAATCTTAAACGGGTCTTCCCCCGCCTCTTGAAGTTCCTTTAATTTTTCACGCCTTACTTTTAATATCTCGCTTAATTCCTCTTCGTTTTGTATCAGGTTTTCGTTGTTCATCTATATTTCCTCCGTTTCTATTATTCAAATGGCAAATAAACTTTAATAATTATACAATACAAAATTATATTATACAACAAATTTTGCCTAATTTCAATTTTATTTCAATGTCACAATGGTTACCCCGTCTTCGCCTTCGCCAAAGCGTCCAAGCCTGAATTCCTTAACCCGCTTGTCGTTTTTTAACAAATCGTGAATACCTTTTCTCAAGACCCCGGTGCCTTTGCCGTGGACAATTGTGATTTGCTCTAAAGAGGATAAAAACACATCATCCAAATATTTTTCAACATTCGCGACTGCCTCATCCAAAGTCTGGCCCCTCACATCAATTTGGGGTTTAATGCTTGCGCTTTTGCCTGAAACTTTGGTCTGGGTAAACCTTTTAATTTCCTTTTGCGTTGAGTCATCATTTATTAGCCGTAAATCCGATAGTTTGGTGTTTATGGTTAAAATCCCCACCTGAACCTTCAAATTCCCGTCTTTGTCGGGCAGGGTCAAAACCGTCCCTTCCTCTTCCATGGACAAAATCTCAACCCTGTCACCAAGCCTTACGCTTTTGGGCGCGTTTTTGTTTTCCTTCTTTTTAAAGGGGCCTTCAATTTTGCTGCCTAAGCTTGAAAGGCTTTCGGTCAAAGCCTGCCTTGCCCGCTGCATGTTTTTGAAGTTTTCCTCATTTTTTAAATCCTGCGCCGCTTTTTCAATTTCCTTTATTTTTAAATCCGCCTCTTTTTTGGCGTTTTCCAAAACCGTTAAAGCTTCCCGCCTTGCCTCATCCAGAATCTTTGTCTTTCTTTCTTCAATGGCCTTTTTCTGCCTGTTTGCCTCTCGGAGTTCTTTTTCCGCCTGCTCTTTTAAAATTTTGGCCTCATGAAGTTTTTGCTCAAACTCGCGCCTGTCCCTTTCAATGGACGAAATGACATCTTCAAAGCTTTTGTCCTTTGTGGAAATCAAATCCTTTGCCCTCTCAATTATCTCATCGGAAAGACCAAGCCTTTTTGAAATGGCAAAAGCGTTGCTTTTCCCCGGCACCCCGATTAACAGCCTGTATGTGGGCCGCAAGGACACAACGTCAAACTCGCAGGCGGCGTTTTTCACCCTTTCGGTGGATAGGGCGTATTTTTTTAGCTCACTGTAATGTGTTGTGGCGGCGCACTTTGCGCCCTTGTTTTTCACCGCCTCCAAAATGGACACCGCCAAAGCCGCCCCTTCCACTGGGTCCGTGCCCGCCCCAAGCTCGTCAAATAACACCAGGGATTTATCGTTTGCAAGGCTTAGGATTTTTACTATATTCACCATGTGTGACGAAAACGTGCTCAAAGACTGCTCTATGCTCTGCTCGTCCCCGATATCGGCAAAAACTTCTTCAAAAACCGCAATTTCCGAGCCGTCGCTCGCGGGAATATGAAGCCCCGCCTGCGCCATGAGGGTAAAAAGGCCCAAAGTTTTCAGCGACACGGTTTTACCCCCTGTGTTTGGCCCTGTAATTACCAAGGTGTCAAAATCCCTGCCTAAATAAATATCCGTCGGCACCACCTTATCCTTGTCAATCAAAGGGTGCCTTGCCTTTTTTAAATCAATTATCCCGCAATCGTTTACCCCCGGCCTTGTGCCGTTATAGTTTAGTGAAAGCTTGCCTTTTGCGAACACAAAATCCAAATCAATTAAGGTTTTGTAATTTTTTAAAATAATATCCCCGTTTTGGGCGATTTCTTCGGTTAACTCCCTCAAAATCCTTTCAATTTCCTCTTTTTCCTTTGCAAAAAGCCCCCTTAACTCATTGTTAATTTCAACCGCCGCCTGGGGCTCCACAAACAATGTGGCGCCACTTGCGGAGGAGTCATGGATAATCCCCGCAACTTCCTGGCGGTATTCGCTTTTTACCGGAATTACAAACCTGTCGTTTCTTACGGTAATTATTGGCTCCTGCAAATATTTTGAGTATTTTGAGGAATGAATCATGGAATTTAAAACATCCCTGATTTTGTTGTTTAAATTCCTAATCCTGTTTCTAATTGAAAAAAGCTCGTTTGAGGCGTCATCTGCGATTTCATCCTCGGAAACTATGACCTCAAATATCCGCTTTTCCAATTTTTCCAAAGGCTCAAGCCTTTTTACTTTTTCATTTAAAAGCGGGTAGTCCGAAGAAAAAGAGTCAAAATCAAAATATGATAAAACCAGCCTTGCAATCCTCAAACAATGGGCGCACATTAAAATTTCCCGCATATGCAAACTTGCCCCGATTTGGGCGCGGGACACAAATAAATCCACATCGGAAACCGGGGATAGGGGTATGTTTCCCTTTCTTAAAATCAGGCTTTCAGCTTCAGAAGTCTCACTCAAGTTTTTGTTTACCTCATCTATATCACAAGAAGGCTCAAGATTATCTATTTGGTCTTTTGTCGGCTGCATCACCGCCAAGTCTTTAAGCATTGCAAGTATTTTATCAAATTCCAGCACCTTCAAAGTCTTTTTAAGCATACATTTAACCATCCTAGCGCATTTTTTGTTATATTATTTTACCATAGTATAAAATATTTATCAAATATATATAACACCCCGTTTCTGTCAAGTAATCGTTGGCAACTTTTTTTCTATACAAAACAACTGCAATAATGTTTGTACAAAATTTACCGCA